>Ga0209922_100034_pt1 | contig 651395 bp, 527 predicted proteins | sample ThiBiot_500_biof_FD_183946 | JGI IMG/M metagenome (GOLD analysis project Ga0209922, IMG submission 183946) | Wastewater bioreactor microbial communities from Cape Town, South Africa - Thiocy_expt_500_biof (SPAdes) | ecosystem: Engineered > Bioreactor > Thiocyanate-remediating >...
CTGACGCCGAGAAGTTCTTGCTGCTGGCCGCCCTCAGCCTCGTGGAGTGTGTGGCCTACGTCGGAGCACAGCTGCAGTCCAAGTGACCCGCGTGCGGCCGGTCAAGATGGTCGGACTGGACGCTCACGCTGTTCGTCACGGGCTATGCCGAGAATGCGGTGCTCAGCCATGGGCATCTGCCCACCGGCATGCAGGTGCTGACGAAGCCCTTCCAGCTGGATGTCTTCGGGCAACGGGTGCAGACGCTTGTGAAGGCGGTCTTTACCTGAACTGCTCCGGGCAGTCCGTGCTCCAGCCATGTGCCCACGGCATGCCGGTGCTTGCGTCGCAGGGCCGCACGAACCTTTCAGGTGGTTCCGTGGGGAATCCGGACGGTGAACACCACCTGTCCATCGACATGGCCGTAGCCGATGCTGCCGTGATGCGACCTCGCGATGGCCTGGGCGATGTGCAGACCCAATCCCAGGCCGCCCTTGTTGCGTATGTTGGGGCCGGTCTGGCGCTTGAATGCGCTGAACAGCTCAGGCACCAGCGCAGGGTCGATGGCCGGTGCCGTATTGGCGACCCTCAGCACCACGTTGTCGTGCGCTTGCTCCAGGATGACGCGCACCGGCTCGCCAGGCAGGCCGTGGTGCCTCGCATTGCTCACGAGGTTGCCGATGAGCTGTGCCATGCGGTCCGGGTCGCCGACCATGGCAAGCGACTTGGGTGCGTGCAGTTCGATCTGTGAGCCCGGGTACGCCGTCAGGGCCTCGTCCACCGCATCCTCGAGCAAGCGTGCGACGTCTATCGGCACCGGCTGGACCTGCAGCCCGAGTCCGCTTTGCAGTCGCGAGGCGTCCAGTACCTGACCGATCAGGCGCCCCATGCGGCTGCTCGATGTCTGGATGCGCTGACCCAGGCGTTCTCCCAGTGTGTTGCCCGCGGGCAGGCTGCGCTCGAGCATCTTGGCGGCCATGGAGATCGATTGCAGGGGGTCGCGCAGGTCATGGCCGAGCACCGCGATGAGCTTGGTTCGGGCCTTGTAGAGCTCCGCGTTGCGTGCCGCTGCGGCGCGAATCAGTTCATCGCGGACCTGGTGCGCGAATTCGATTTCCAGCGCGCCCCATGGCACGCTGGTGTCCCGCACGGTCTGCTTCCAGATGTCGAACGAACCCCGTGGCGTCAGGCGTGGACCCAACGGGCCCGACACGTAGTGTTTTTCCGGCTTGCCGCCCCAGCTGATGGTCTCGATCTGTTCCTTGCGTGCGAGCACCAGCCAGCCGTTGTCGATCGCGTCGAAGCGCAGCGCAAGAAAGCCGCACCACACGCCGGACATTTGCTGAAGGTTCTCCGGCAGGCTGGCCCGCTCGTGCAGTGCGACGATTTCGTCGCCCGCCCTGGCGACCGTCAGCCACTGCACGACGGCTGCCGCAGTGTCATGCGGTATCTCACCTTCGACATGCAGGCGCGACTGTTCGGCGATCACGGCGGCCTGGGCCTCGAAGGCAGTGGCCAGCGAGGGGGCGAGGCCCGCCAGCGCGCTGAACGTGTCTTCGGCGTGCAGCACCGATTCGATCATCCGGGCACGCAGCCCGGCGGCGTCCGAGGCGCGCGCAGCCTGCTCGCGCGCAAGCAAGCTCTGCACGTTGGAGGCCAACACCTGCGCGAGCACGTCGCATGCCATGCGCACCGCGTACGGTACCTGGAGCATGGTGCGATGGTGGCAGGCCAGCATGCCCCAGAGGCGGCCGTTGATGACGATCGAAATGCTCATGGATGCACCCACACCCATGTTGCGCAGATACTCGATGTGAATCGGCGACACGCTTCGCAGCGTGCAGTGGCTCATGTCCAGCGGCGGCAGGCCTGTGTCGGCCACCACCAGCGCCACGGGAACCGCGTGCACGTCCGCGATGAGGCGCAACGTATTGATCACATAGAGCCTGCGTGCCTGGGCAGGAATGTCGCTGGCCGGATAGCGACGCCCCAGGAACGGCTCGAGCGACTCGTGGCGGCGCTCGGCCACCACGTCGCCACTGTCGTCGTGGCGAAAACGGTATGCCATCACGCGATCGAATCCGGTGAGTTGGTGCACGGTGTCCACCACCAGGCTCAGCAGTGCATCGATCGAGCCCTGACGCTTGAGTCGATCCATGGCGCGATGAGCCTTCAGCGCAAAGTCGGAAACTGCATCGGCCGAGGCAGACCGTTCTTCGAACTCGGCGACCAGTTCATAGCCCATCCGATGCACGATCAGATCGAAACGCCGTCCTGCCACCACGACTTCGACGTTGACCGGCGAATGCTCGGTACTCGCAACGGCAGTGTCGTTCACCTCATGAAGCGTCTGGTGCACGAGCGCATCGCCCGCGAAGTGCGCCGGCACCAGTTGTTGGCCCAATGCCGGCGTCGTGGCGCCCAGCAGTGCACTTGTATTCGCACTCAGGCGGGTCACGGTCAGGGTGGAGGCATCGAATGCGATCAACGCCCCGTGCGGCTGGACGAGGCCCGGAATGTGAATGGGCTCGCTTTCGCAGTTTTCTAGTGTGACGATCTGGGTCATGCGCATGCCGATTATCTTCGAGCGTTCTTGCGCTTCAATTCTTGCGAAACGGCCGCACCGAGTGTGTCGAGGTCGAAAGGCTTGGTCAGTACCGACTGAGGTCCGATCAGTTGCTCGACGGCCTTCATGTCGGCGTAGCCGGTCGCCATCAATATAGGTATGTCGCTGTACATAGCCTGCGCATGGGTAATCAGCTCGGCACCATTCATGTGCGGCATGAGGTAGTCGACCAGAAGCAGGTCCGGTTTTGCCTTCTGGAGTTCGATCAGGCCGGATGCCCCGTCCGACGCCTGTCTGACGCGAAAGCCGAGCACCTGAAGGCATTCGACCATGCTGCGGCGCACGCCTTGGTCGTCCTCGACGACCAGGATCTCGGCTTGTATCGCCGCGGAGGCTGGCGACACCGTTTCCTGCCGTACTTCGGATGACTCCTGCGGCGAGGGTGCCAGTGGAAAGCGCAGCCTGATCGTCGTCCCCACCTCCACCACGCTTTCCGCTACGGCGTCTCCTCCGGACTGACGCGCAAAGCCGTAGACCTGGCTCAATCCCAGACCGGTCCCCTCATGCTGCTTGGTCGTGAAGAAAGGATCGAAGATCTTGTCCAGCAGGTTCTCCGGAATCCCCGTGCCCGTGTCGCGTATGGACACGATGACGGACCCGAGAGGGTAGGCCGCCTCGCTGGAGGCGCCCGCAGTCCTGCAGGCCGCGATCTGGGTGCGGATCTCGAGCGTGCCTCCTTGGGGCATGGCATCCCTTGCATTGACCGACAGGTTGAGTATGGCCATTTCCATTTGCGCTGCATCGACGATGACGAAGGCGGCCTCGGAGGAAAGGGACAGGGAAAGCCTGATGCGCGATCCCACGGAGATCGAGATCAGCTCCGCCATGTTTCGGATCAACTCGTTCACATCGTGCAGCTTGGGGACCAGACTCTGCGTGCGCGCGAAGGACAGGAGCTGGGCCGTCAGGCGCGATCCGCGTTCGACAGCCTCTTTGGCCCTGCGCGCGTAGACGTGAACGCGTTCCTCGCTCACTTTCAGCCGTTCGAGCAGTTGCAGATTCAGGTTGACGACATGCAACAGGTTGTTGAAGTCATGGGCGATCCCGCCGGTCAATCGTCCCAGCGCTTCCATTTTTTGATTCTGGACGAGCGAATTTTCAACGCGCTCGCGCTCCAGGATCTCACGCATCAAACGGTCGTTGGCACTGGCCAGGTCCGCCGTGCGCTCGACGATGCGAGCTTCCAGTTCGTCATTGGCCTGCTCGACACGGCGCTTGGAATTCTCCAGTTCGACCAGGTGCTCGCGTGTCAGATACTGACGACGGCGCGCCCGCAACGCGGATTGCGCGGCGCTGGCCAAGGTGTCAGCGTTGGCGGGCCGCTCCAGAAGCACCAGGTTGCTCAGGCTCTGCAACGCCTGCCGGGCCCGGTCTGAGCGTTGCACCGTGAGACGGGCGGCCAGCACCACGAAAGGGTAGTCGGACCATGGCGGCTGGGCGATGAGCATTTCGCGCAACGCACCCACCACTTCGTCGACCAGCGACTCTTCCGTCAATATCGTCGCGGCCGAGCCTTGACCCAGGGCTTGGAGCAGTTCGAACTTGTCATTGCAGATGTGCGCATGAATTTGCCGTGCAGCCAGGACATCGCTGATGACCCGCGCATCCCGTCCGTATGGCGCCAGGACCAGTACGCGGTCTTCCACTTCATCAAGCCTCATCGGCGTCACCGAGCAGCCGTGTTCGACCCCGATACCGAGGCAGGCCGGCCATGACGCCTTCGAAGTCAGTGAGCGCCTCACCGATCTCCAGGCCGCCTTGGCCGAGGCGAAACTGATGGATCGTCGTCGCGTGTGCACTGGTGCGGCTCTTGACAACCGAGACGGCCTTCAAAAGTTCTCCGCGGGCTTCAAAATACCGAAACTGAAGCATCGAGTCGCTCAGATAGCTCAGGTCCACGTCGTTCGGCGTCTCGCCGGTGAGGCCATGTTGAGAAAGCACGACGATTGTCGTAATGCCCTGCAGGTTCAGGTAGGTGAGCAGTTCATGCATCTGCAACAGCAGAAAGTTGTTGCCGGGCATTGCCACCAGGTACGCGTTCAACGTGTCGATCACCACGGTGGTGACGCCCTGACGCTCGACAGCATCTCGCACGTGATGCGAGAACTGGCCCGCGGATATCTCCGCGGGGTCGACCGAATTCAGGGTCAGCTGTCCGTTCGCGATGTACTCGTCGATGCCCATGCCAAGCGCGCGCGAGCGGGTCAGCAAGGTCTTGGTGCCTTCGTCGAAGAGAAAGATTGCGGCTTTGCCCCCCAGTTGCAGGCTCGCACGCACGCAGGAAACGGCTGTCGTGGTCTTGCCAACGCCGGCAGGTCCGGCGAACAGCAAGTTGGTTCCCGGGGTCAGGCCTCCGCCCAGGAGCCGGTCGAGATCGGGGTTGCCTGAACTCAGCGGTTCCTGCGCGTGCGTTCGGCCGTGCTCGTTGGCCACCAGACGGGTAAACACCCGCAGGCCGCCGCGCGTCAGGGTGAAATCGTGTTCGCCTTCGCGAAAACTCACGCCTCGCAGCTTCACGACGCGCATGCGGCGCTTGTCGGGCCCATAGGTGCCGGTGTTCTGCTCGAGCTGGATCACGCCGTGCGCGATGCTGTGGAGATGCATGTCCCCGGACGCGGCGGATTTGTCATCCAGTAGGAGCACGGTGCAACCGTGCTTGAGAAAGAACCGCTTCAGCGCCAGGATTTGGCGGCGATATCGCAATGAGCTTTGGGACAGAAGGCGCAGTTCGGACAGGCTGTCGAAAACCACGCGGGACGGCTTTTCGCGCTCCACGAGTGCCATCACGCCTCGAATCGTCTCGCCCAGCTCGAAGTCGGAAGGCTGAAGGATGCTCTGCTCGGCTTCGGCGCTCAGGTCGTCGTCGCTCACAAGGTCGAAGATCTCGACGCCTGCCAGGTCCCAGCCGTGTGATGCCGCCCCCTGTGCAAGCTCTTCGGAAGTCTCCGAGAGCGTGACATACAGGCCCTTCTGCCCAAGCGATCGCCCTTGCAGCAGGAATTGAAGTCCCAGCGTCGTCTTGCCAGCGCCCGGAGTACCTTCGACCAGATAGACATGCCCGCCCGGCAGACCCCCTGCTGTGACGTCGTCCAGGCCAGGTACGCCCGTGGGCTCGACGTTTCGCGGGATGACCGGTTCAAGTGGATTCGTCATGGAGGGGCTGGATGATGGTTCTGTTACGTTCGGCTTAATCTAACGGCTGAGATGATTGGCACCGGCGAATCCATGCGTACCCGGATGTAGGTCAAATGCTCGATTTGCAAAGTGGGCTGAATCGGCTGTACGCGGCGAAGTCCGATGCAGACTGACTTTTCGCATGAGCCTCGCCGATCTCCTTGCGTGTCCCGCAATCGCGTGTTTCAACCCTTTATCCTCGAATGGGAAAATTCATGTTCGATCACATCGGCATCCGTGCCAGCGACCGCGAGGCCAGCGAAGCATTTTTTCTGCGCGCTCTTGCGCCTCTGGGAATCGGCTTGGCAATGAAGGGACCGCATGGGGCCGGCCTGGGTCGCAACGGTAAGCCGTCGCTCTGGATTTACGAGAGCGCGGACCGTCCGGTTCCGTTGCACCTTGCATTCGCAGCGCAATGCCGCAGCCAGGTCGATGCGTTCCACCGTGCAGCGACGGAAGCAGGCGGCAAAGACAACGGTCCGCCAGGGCTGCGCACGCACTACCACCCTCACTATTACGCCGCCTTCGTCATTGGACCTGACGGTCATAACGTCGAGGCTGTATGCCATCTGCCAGAGGATTGACCTCTGTGCGGTCTTGCCCCTGTGTCTCAACGAGCACGGAGACGGTCGGCCTTGCGTTGGAAAGACCCCGCGCTCAGCGAGGCCCCCCAATTGTTTGCTTTTAGCGAGGCTTCTGCCAGCGGCCGAGGGGCAGACCCGTTACGCGTGGATGGCGTAGAGCCGTCGTGGTGGTGTGGACGATGCCGCCGCCCGAGCATCAGTCCAGGCGCAAGCGCAGCCTGGTGGCCTGGGCTCCCACGGGGCAAGGGCCGTCGGAGTATTCAGATTCGCCCGAGGCTGTGACGCACTTGTTTACCTCCAGGGGCCTGACCGTCCGCGCAACTGGGACCTGCTGCGCACTGACCAGCGCCGGCGAGTAGGTCCGCCCGGGCGGCATGGGCTGCGAGGGCGCCTTCAGCGCGCGCTCGTCCATCGCGGGCGGCGTCTGCATTTCAATGTGCGCGGGCATGACGCCAACCGACAGCGGTGCACGCGCGGCACTCTCGCGGACCAAGTGCTGAAGCGTCACGTAGAAAAGAAACATGGCAAGCAACGCCACGGCCGCGCATGGCGCCCAGTAGCGCTCAGGTCCGGCGACCGAGCCAGCGCGACGGTTCAGTGACGCGGCCATGCCCAGCCTCCGGCCTGCAATGTGCCCGCCAGCTTGGCGATGCCCCCGGTGCCACTGGCCGCGCGACCGATCAGCGCGCCGCCCGCCGCGCCGGCCGCGATGCGTGCCAGGACCGAGCGGCTGCGACCCGCCGCCAGCAGCAGCAACACGCCGGCGCCCAGCACCACCAGGTGCTCGCCGGGGTAGTCGGCGCGTGCGGCGTCCACCTTCTTGAACTCGTTGATCGTCGATTCGAGGCGCATGGCTGAAACTCCTTGTTTGCGTTCCCCGATTCGTATCCCGTGCGAAGACGTACCGCTGTAGGCCGGCGCCATGCATGCTTGCGGATTTGGACGCGAAAGCACAGCGGACTGCGCCACGTCAGGCCTGCGAATCGTCGCCCAGCCAATCGGTGGTCCAGATGGCGCAAAGGAGGCTCAAAGCGGCCGCAGCGCCGAGGCCACCTGATCGCGCAGCCAGCGATGTGCGGAATTTTCCTGATGGCGCACGTGCCAGTGCATCCGCACCTCGAAATGCGGCAAGGGCACGGGGATCGGCAGCGCTTTCATGCCGCCGTGTGCAACGAACAGCGCCGCCACGCGCCTGGGGATCACGACGAGCAGGTCGGTGTCGGCCACGACGTAGGGAACCACGCTGAACTGCGGGATCCGGGCAACGATGTTTCGCACCACCCCCTGGCCCGCAAGGATGCCGTCGACCAGCGCGTGCCCGGACACCGGCGAGGTCACGAAGACGTGGCGGGCGCGCGCGAACTCGTCGGTCGTCATGCGCTGGCGGATCGTCGGATGGTCCTTGGCCATGAGACACACATAGTGCTCCTCGAAAAGCGCCAGGGTGCGCGTGCTGGTGAGCAGCTCGGGCATGTTGCCCACCGCCAGGTCGAGCGCACCGCTGTTCAGGTCGTCGATGAGGCTGGGGGATGGCTGAGTGATGTCGACCTGGACGAGCGGCGCCAGTCGCTGCAGGCGCCGCAGGAGTGGGGGCGTGAAATACAGCGCCCCGATGTCCGACATGGCAATGCGGAAGCGTCGCGTCGAGTGGGACGCATCGAAGGCACGGGTTTCCTCCAGCGTGGCCTCGATGCGCAGCAGGGAGTCCTTGAGCGTCGGGTACAGCTGGTCGCACAGGGCGGTAGGGACTAACCCGGATGAGCCGCGCGAGAAGAGCCGGTCGCCATAGCTCGTGCGAAGCCGTGCCAGGGCGTGGCTGACCGTCGGCTGCGTGAGGTCCAGACGGTCACCCGCCAGAGTGACGCTGCGAGTTTCGTAGATGGCGACGAACACGCGAACGAGGTTCAGATCGAGGCGCGCGAGTTCGGCGGCGGGCTGTTTCTTCATGCTCATCATCGATTTGTAACACGCGCAGAATCGATTTGTCGAATGAAGCTCTGTTCCTAGGATTCAGGCCACAGGGATCCCACGTCCCACCGAACTACAGGAGACAGATTGCATGGAGCGCTCATTCAGTGCCGAGGTCAGGTCGCTTTCGCTTGGCGCGGGCGATGAGTTCCACGGTGAAGGCATCCTGGCGGTGACCAAGGGGCTCCTGCAGTCCGGCGTCAGCTACATCGGCGGCTACCAAGGCGCGCCCGTTTCCCATCTCATCGACGTACTTGGCGATGCACAGGGCCTGCTCGATGAGCTGGGCATCTATTTCGAGCCGGCCGCATCGGAGGCCGGCGCCGCGGCGATGCTCGGCGCCTCCATCAACTACCCGGTCCGCGGCGCGGTGACCTGGAAATCGACGGTGGGAACCAACGTCGCTTCCGATGCGCTGTCCAACCTCGCCTCGGCCGGCGTGCGCGGCGGCGCGCTGATCATCCTCGGCGAGGACTACGGAGAGGGGTCCAGCATCATCCAGGAGCGCACGCACGCGTTCGCGATGAAATCGCAGATCTGGCTGATGGATCCGCGCCCGAACCTCACGTCGATCGTCGACGCCGTCGAGAAGAGCTTCGAGCTGTCCGAGGCGAGCCAGACACCGGTGATGCTGCAGCTGCGCATCCGCGCTTGCCATGTGCATGGGCATTTCCTGTGCAAGGACAACCGGGCGCCCGCGATTTCGACACACCATGGATTGGACGCGCCGACCTTCGAATACGCGCGCGTCAACCTGCCGCCCTCGACCTACGAGCACGAGCGCCAGAAGATCGAGGAACGCTGGCCGGCGGCCGTGCGGTTCATCCAGGACGAGCGGCTCAACGAGGTGTTCGACGGCGCGCACGACGAGATCGGCCTCATCGTGCCAGGTGGCCTCTACAACGGCGTGATTCGTGCCCTGCAGCTCCTTGGCCTGGCCGATGCATTCGGCCGGACCGAGGTGCCCCTGTACGTGATGAACGTGGTCTACCCCCTGGTCCCGCAGGAACTGCTGGACTTCTGTTCGAACAAGCGCGCCGTCCTGATGGTGGAGGAGGGGCAGCCGAACTACATCGAAGACGCGGTCCACGCCATTCTCCGACGCGCCGGCCTCGACACGCGGCTGGCCGGCAAGGATGTGTTCCCGATGGCGGGCGAGTACACGGGCGAAGTCCTGCTGAAGGGAATTTCCGCCTTCCTGGACGAGGTCCGCCCCAGCGGCGTGGATGCGGCCAAGGCCGCCGAACAGTCGAACGCGCTGGCACAAACCAGGGTGCAGGCGGCGCAGGTGCTTGGCGTGCCGGTCCCGAATCGTCCCCCGGGGTTCTGCGTGGGTTGCCCCGAGCGACCCGTTTTCGCGGCGATGAAGCTCCTGCAAAAGGAGCTTGGCCAGGTTCACGTCAATGCGGATATCGGCTGCCACACCTTCGGCACCTTGCCGCCCTTCAACACGGGAAGCACCGTCCTGGGCTATGGCCTGGGCCTGGCCAGCTCGTCCGGCATCGGCGCGCTGATGACCCGTCGAACGGTCAGCATCATGGGCGACGGCGGCTTCTGGCACAACGGCTTCACCAGCGGCGTGGTCAACGCCGTCTACAACGGCCAGGACTCGGTGCTGATCATCCTGCAGAACGGCTACACCTCGGCGACCGGGACACAGGCCATCCCGTCCTCGCCCTCGCAACCTGCCGCCCGCCCCCTGACCCTGAACATCGAGCGCGCGCTCGAAGGCGTCGGCGTCAAATGGCTGCGCAAGATCCGCAGCTACTCCGTCGAGGAGATGGTCGCGACACTGCGCGAGGCGATGACCACCGATGAGCCCGGCCTGAAGGTCATCATCGCCGACGGCGAATGCCAACTGGAGCGCCAGCGCCGCATCAAGCCGAAGGTTGCACAGCAACTCAAGAACGGCGAACGCGTCGTGCGCACGCGCTTCGGCATCGACGAGAGCGTGTGCACGGGCGATCACTCCTGCATTCGCTTGTCCGGGTGCCCCTCGCTCACGATCAAGCCCAACCCGAGTCCGTTGCGCACCGACCCCGTGGCCACGGTGAACCAGGGTTGCGTCGGCTGCGGGCTGTGCGGGGAGAACGCGCACGCGGCGACGCTTTGCCCGTCGTTCTACAAGGCGGACATCGTCCAGAACCCGGGACGCTGGGACCGCTTCATGGCGGGCATCCGCGGCGCCGTGATCGGCCGGCTTGCCCGCAGCACCCGCACCCCCTCGGAGCTGGTGCAATGACGCGCTCGGTCTGTGTCCTGATCGCAGCCATGGGCGGCGAGGGCGGCGGTGTTCTGGCCGACTGGCTGATCGACGCGGCCACCCGGGGGGGATTCCCGGTGCAGAGCACCTCGGTCCCGGGAGTCGCGCAGCGCACGGGCGCAACGACCTACTACGTCGAGATCTACCCGGTGCCGCGCGCCGAGCTTGGAGGGCGTGAACCGGTGCTGTCGTTGACGCCCACGCCGGGCGGGCTCGACCTGGTGGCGGCGTCGGAGCTGGTCGAGGCGGGCCGCGCCATCCAGGCAGGGTACGTATCGCGCGAGCGCACGGTGTTGTGCGCATCCACCCACCGCGAGTTCGCGGTGTCGGAAAAAAGTGCGATGAGCGACGGGCGCTACGACAGCGCGCGCGTCCTGCAGGCGGCCCACGCGATGGCCGCGCACAGCGCCCTCTTCGACATGCGGATGCTCGCGCAGAAGAACGGCACGGTCATCAACACGGTGCTTTTCGGCGCGATGGCGCGTTCCGGCCGACTGCCGTTCGACCGGGCGGCGTGCGAGGAAGCGATCCGACGCTCGGGCAAGGCCGTCGAGGCCAGCCTGCGCGGCTTCGCGGCCGGCTACGAATGGACCCCGGGTGCCGATGCGCCGGAGCCCGCAAGGCATCCAGGGCGCCTGCCCACTTCGGCCCGGCTCGACGCGCTGCCCGAGGCCATCCGCTCCATCGTGGCGGCCGGTGTCGCTCACACCGCCGACTTCCAGGATGCACGCTACGCCGGGCTCTTTCTCGATCGGGTCGAGCGTGTGCTCCAGCTGGAGCGCGCGGTCGGGGATCCCCGGTTTCCCGTGAGCCGGGAGACGGCGCGCCATCTGGCGCTGTGGATGGCGTTCGAGGACGTGATCCGGGTGGCCGATCTGAAGAGCCGCCGCGAACGCATCGAGCAGGTGCGCCGTGAAGTGGGCGCCAAGGCGGGCGAGCCTGTCCAGCTCACCGAATTCCTCAAGCCAGGCCTGGACGAAATTTGCTCGGTGCTGCCCCCTCGCATGGCCGCCTGGGCGCGCAAGCGACTGGCAGCACGCGCGCATGTCCTGCAGAAGGGCATCCATCTGCGCTCGCATACGTTGCACGGCTTCATGACCCTGGTGGCGCTGCGCTCGCTGCGCCCGTTGCGTCGAAGGATGTCCCGCTACGTCGCGGAGCAGCAGGCCATCGAGCGTTGGCTGCGCGCGGTGCAGGACAGCCTCGGGCGCAGTCCCGAACTGGCGCAGGAGGTCGCGTTGGCCGGCAACCTGGTCAAGGGCTATGGCGAGACCAGTGAACGTGGCCATCGCAATCTGGCGGCCATCCTGGACGACGTGGAGCGCGCCAATGCGGCGTCGCCGCCGGATGCGGGCGCGGTGGAGCGGATCCACAAGGCCCGCAAGGCTGCACTGGATGACCCGGAAGGCCGCGCGCTTGCGGGCGCGCTCGGCCTGCCGCCGCCGCAGCCCGTCGCCCAGCCCATTCGTTTCGTGCGCCGGCGCCCCGCGGGGTGACGACGCAGGCCCCCCGATGAGTTCACAACAAAGAAGGAGACAAGTGATGATGGAAAAACTGACCCGCCGCGCCCTCGCGGTTCTGGCAATCTGCAGCCTCGGCGCGATGAGCCCGGCGTTCGCGCAAGGCAAGCCGATCAAGATCGGTGCCGTCGTTTCGGCCACCGGGCCCGCCTCGTTCCTCGGCGATCCCCAGCAAAAGACGCTCGAGAGCTATGTTCAGAAGATCAATGCCGGTGGTGGTGTGCTGGGGCGCAAGCTGGAGCTCGTGCTCTATGACGACGCGAGCGACGCCAACAAGGCCAACGCCTTCGCGCGCCGGCTGATCATCCAGGACGAGGTCGACGCGATCCTGGGTGCATCGACCACGGGATCGACCATGGCGATGGTGCCGCAGGTCGAGGCCGCCAAGATTCCGAACATCTCGCTGGCTGCCGCCTCCGTCATCGTCGAGCCGGTCAGGCCCTGGGTCTTCAAGATGCCGCACTCGGATCGCATGGCGGCGCAGAAGGTGCTCGAGGAAATGAAGAAGCGAGGCTTCATGCAGTTCGCGCTGCTCTCCGACACCGGCGGCTTCGGCAAGTCCGGCCGCACCGAGACGCTCAAGATGGCCGGGGCCCTCGGCATGAAGGTGGTCGAGGATCAGCAGTACGGCGAGAAAGACACCGACATGACCCCGCAGCTGACGAAGGTGAAGTCTTCGCCGGCGCAGGCCATCCTGGTGTTCGGGACCGGGCAGGCCCCTGCGATCATCGCGCGCAACTACCAGCAGCTCGGTGTGCAGCAACCGCTCTACACGACTCACGGCCAAGCGTCGACCGAGTTCATCCGGATCGCCGGCAAGGCGGCCGAGGGTATTCGCATGCCCTCGCCGGCATTGCTGATCGCGAAGGCGTTGCCCGCCAGCGACCCCCAGCGCGACGTCAGCGCGGAATACGTGAAGGCGTACGAGGGCCAGTTCAAGAGCGATGTCTCGACCTTCGGCGGCTACGCACACGATGCGCTGCTGATTCTGGTGGATGCGATCAAGCGCGCCGGTGGAACCGACAAGGACAAGGTGCGCGCGGCCCTCGAGCAGACCAAGGGGTTCGTCGGGGTGAGCGGCATCTACACGATGTCCCCTCAGGATCACATGGGGCTGGACGTCACGGCCTTCCGGATGGTCGAGGTCAAGGACGGGGTCTTCAAGGAGGTCAGGTAGCCGAAGCGCTCGAAGAAGAGAGAGCGCACATGCTGCTTCGCTCGAATGATTTCAGGAGGCGCGCGCAGAAGAGGCTGCCGCGCTTCGTTTTCGACTACGTGGACGGCGGGGCCGAGGACGAGCGTTGCCTGGGCAGGAACCAGGTGGCGCTCGAGGCGATCACGCTCGTGCCGCGGGTGCTTCGCGATACACGCGTCGTGCAGACGTCGACCGACGTGTTCGGCAAGACCTGGTCGCTTCCCATGGGCATCGCGCCCATCGGCTTCGCGGGGCTGGTCAGGCCGCAAGGCGATGTCCTGATGGCCAGGGCCGCCGCGGCGCACGGCGTGCCGTTCGTCCTCTCGACGGCTTCCAATTCACGCCTGGAGGCCGTGAGGGAAGCAGCGCCGCACGGTGTGCTGTGGATGCAGCTCTACGTCATGAGCGACCGCGCGATCGCGCAGCAGATCCTGCGCCGCGCGCGCGCGGCCAACTTCGACGCGCTCGTGCTGACCGTGGACGTGCCGGTCAGCGGGATGCGCGAACGCGATGCCAGGAACGGCTTCAAGCTGCCGTTCCGACCAAGACTCTCGACCGCGCTTGACCTGATAAGCCATCCTCTGTGGTCGCTCGCGGCGGCGCGTTCTGGTGCGCCGGCATTCGCCAACCTCGTCGAGGACCCGGACGCGCCGGCCTCGCCGCAGGTCCAGGCCGCACTGCTGGCGCGTTCGATGGACCGAAGCCTGACCTGGGACAGCCTGGCATGGCTGCGCAGGCACTGGGAAGGGCCGCTGCTGGTCAAGGGAGTGCTGAGCGCGGCCGATGCGCGCGAAGCCGTCGGCCACGGTGTCGACGGCCTGATCGTCTCGAACCACGGTGGCCGCCAGCTGGACGTCGCTCCGGCAACCATTGCGGCGTTGCCGCGCATCGTCGACGCGGTGGGTGGCCGCTTGCCCGTCTTTGTCGACGGCGGATTCCGTCGCGGAAGCGACGTGGCCAAGGCCGTGGCTTTGGGGGCACGCGGCGTCTTCATGGGGCGCGCGCCGATCTGGGGGCTGGCGGCCGGCGGTCAGGCTGGCGTCGAGGACGTCCTGGCGTTGGCGAAATCCGAGTTCGAACGAACTCTCATCCTCCTGGGGGCGACCCGGGTGGCCGATTTGCACGGTGGCGAACTGCTGTACGGCGGTTCTGCCGGAGAACGAAATGTCTGATCTTGCTCAATTCGTACTTTCCGGGCTGACGACGGGCGCTGTGTATGCGCTCGCCGCGCTCGGCTTCACGCTGATCTACAACGCCAGCGGCGTCATCAACTTCGCCCAGGGCGACTTCCTGATGCTCTCGGCGATGGTCGCTGCGACACTGGTGACGCGCCAGGTTCCCTATCCCGTCGCCATCGCGCTGGGACTGCTCGCGACGGTCGTGGTCGGCCTGATGCTCTACCGCTTCGCCATCCGGCCGGCGGGCGACGCGGATGTGGTGACGCTCATCATCATCACCATCGGTGCCTCGATCTTCATCCAGGGGGTGGTGCAGGTGGTGCTGGGCAAGAACCAGCAGGTGCTTGCGCCGTTCAGCGGCGACACACCGCTGAACGTGCTCGGCGCGCGCGTGTTGCCGCAGGCGATGTGGGTGCTGGGCGTGGGCGCGCTGATGGTCGCGGCGGTGGCGGCGTTCTTCAGGTACACGCTCATCGGGAAGGCGACGCTCGCGGTAGCGGCCAACAAGCTGGCTGCCAGCGCCGTCGGCATCCCCACCCGGCGGGTACTCCAGCTGTCCTTCGGCCTGTCCGCGCTGCTGGGCTCCGTCGCGGGGGTCGTCGCCGCGCCGATCACCACGACCGTCTACGACATCGGGCTCATGCTGGGCATGAAGGGGTTCGTCGCCGCGACCCTCGGCGGTCTTGGCAGCGGCCTCGGCGCGGTGGTCGGCGGACTGATCGTGGGGGTGCTCGAAGCCCTGGTCGCAGGCTACATCTCGTCCGCCTACAAGGATGCCGTGCCCTTCGTGATGATCATCGTCATCCTGCTGGTGATGCCGCAGGGCCTCTTTGGCCGCAAGAGCACGGAGCGTGTATGAACGCCAGCCGACTTCGCGCGCTGGGGGCCACGGCGCTGATTCTTGCCGTGCTGCCGTTCCTGCTGCCCAACAACTTCATGCTGGACATCGCGATCCGCATCGCCTTCGCGGCGGTGGCCGTCATCGGGCTGAACCTCCTGATGGGGTTCGCGGGCCAGATCAGCATCGGACATGCGGGGTTCCTGGCGATCGGTGCCTATGGCAGCGCGATCGCCACCTCCCGCTTCGGCTGGCCGCCGCTGATCGCGATCGCGGCTGCCGGCATCGCCTCCGCCATCCTGGCCTGGCTGGTGGCCAAGCCCATGCTCAGGCTCAAGGGCCATTCGCTCACGATGGCCACCCTCGGCTTCGGTGTCATCGTCAACATCGTGCTCATCAACGAGGTGGCGGTCACCGGGGGGCCTGACGGGATGGCGGTGCCGCCGCTGGAGGTCGCGGGCCTGGCGCTGACCGACCTGCGGCATTGGTATGCAGGGGCCGCCATCGTCCTCTGGCTGGCGATCCTGCTGTCCCTGAACCTGTATGACTCCCCGTGTGGACGTGCCCTGCGCGGCCTGCACGGCTCCGAGGTCGCTGCGCGGGTGGTCGGGGTCGACGTGGCGCTCTTCAAGACGCGCGCGTTCGTCATGTCGGCCGTGATGGCATCGGTCTCGGGCAGCTTGACCGGGCACTACGTGGGATTCATCAGCCCGCAGATGGCCTCTTTCGCACATTCGGTGGAATTGGCCACCATGGTCGTCCTCGGGGGCATGGCGTCGACTTTCGGTGCGGTGCTGGGCTCCGCGGTGCTGACCATGCTGCCCCAGCTGCTGGGCGGGCTGCATGGCTACGAATCGATCCTCTTCGGGCTGATCCTGATGCTGACGATGATGTTCCTTCCCCGAGGCATCGTGCCGACCCTCGCGCTCAAGTTGCGGAGGAAGCACTGATGCTGACCGTAGAACGGCTCACGCGCACCTTCGGCGGTGTCGCCGCGGTCTCCGATGTGAGCTTTGCCGTGCAGAAAGGCCACGTGCACGCCGTGATCGGGCCGAATGGTGCGGGCAAAACGACGCTTTTCAACCTGATCAGCGGCGTCTACACGCCGACCTCCGGCGCCGTCAGGCTCGACGCCGAGGACATCGGCGGTGCCGCGCCGGATCAACTGGCGCGCATGGGCATGAGCCGCACGTTTCAGAATCTCCAGATCTGCATGAACATGACGGCTCTGGAGAACGTCATGCTTGGCGCGCACCTGCGCTGCCGCTCGGGCATCCTGGGATCGCTGCTCGGCTTGACGCGAGCGGCCGACGCCCGGCTGCGCGACGAGTCGGCGCAGGCGATGGACTTCGTCGGCGTGGGCGCCTATCGGCATGCGCATGCGACCGAACTGTCGTTCGGGGTGCTCAAGCGTCTGGAGATCGCCCGGGCGCTGCAGGCCCGGCCACGCCTGCTGCTGCTCGACGAGCCGGCAGCGGGCCTGAATGACAGCGAGACCCACGAGATGACGAAGCTCATCCGGCGCATCGCGCAGGATGGTGTGACCGTTCTGCTGGTCGAGCATGACATGAAGATGGTCATGAGCATTTCCGATCACATCGTCGTGATGGACCAGGGCAAGAAACTTGCCGAAGGCAATGCAGCCACGGTCCGGGCCAACCCGGAGGTGATCGCGGCCTACCTCGGTGCACAGGAGTGAGACCGGCAACATGAAGAACAGCAATTCCACGATCCTCGAAGTCGAGGACCTGCGCGCGGGCTATGGCCGGATCGAGGCGCTGCATGGGGTGTCGATCCGGCTGGATGCCGGGGAACTGGTGGCGCTGGTGGGTGCCAATGGTGCGGGAAAGACGACGCTCCTGCGCACCATCTCCGGTCTCTTGCCCTCGCGCGCCGGCCGCGTCCGGTTTCTCGGGCAGGACATCTCCCGGTCATCGCCCGACATCAGGGTTCGCATGGGCCTGGCGCAGGTTCTCGAGGGCCGGCAGGTTTTCGGGCCCCTGAGCGTGCAGGACAACCTGCGCCTGGGTGCGTTCGTCCACCGCGAGGCGGCCGACGAACGCATGCGCCGGATGTACGACCTTTTCCCGGTCCTGAAGCAGAAGAAGGACCTGCCGGCGGGCACGCTGTCCGGAGGCCAGCAACAGATGCTGGCAATGGCACGGGCACTCATGAGCGCGCCCAAGGCCCTTCTTCTCGACGAGCCCTCGATGGGCCTGGCCCCCTTGCTCGTGCGCGACATCTTTCGGGTGATCAAGGAACTGAAGGACGCGGGAACGCCGATCCTGCTGGTCGAGCAGAACGCGCGTGCCGCCTTGGCCATCGCCGACCGAGGCTACGTGCTGGAAACAGGAAAGATGACGCTGGAAGGCCCGGCGCAAAGGCTGCAGGACGACGAGCGGGTCCGATCTGCCTACCTGGGACTGTGAGGACGAGATGAGCGAGCTGAAGATCAAGGGCGTCAGGGCGCGCGCCGTCAATGTCCCGCTGGAGTACCCGGTGCGCACCAGCGTGGGCGTGGTCGCGACATCGCCGCTGGTGTTGATAGACCTCGAGACGAACGTGGGTGTGACGGGACGGGCCTACGTGTTCACCTACACGCCGCTCGCGCTCGCGGCGACGAGGTGCCTGGTCGAGACGCTGGGCAGTGCCATCGTCGGGCGGCCCGTGGCACCGCTGGACATCGACGCGTACTTTGCCGGGCGACTGCGCCTTCTCGGCAAGACGGGGATGACGGCGATGGCCTGCGCCGGTCTCGACATGGCCTTGTGGGACGCGCTCGCCGTTCATCAAGGCGTTCCGCTTGTCACGTTGCTCGGCGGCACGCCCAAACAGATTCCGGCATACGACAGCCACAGCATGGACGGACAGGAGGTCGGCGTGCTGCGCGCGCGCAAGTCCGTGTCGCAGGGCTTTCGCGCGATCAAGACGAAGATCGGCTACCCGACACTCGAGCGCGACCTGGAGGTCGTGCGCGCGCTCAGGCAAGCGATCGGCCAGGGCGTCGAACTCATGGCCGACTACAACCAGGGTTTGACGGCCCCCGAGGCGGCCCGCCGGATCCGTGCCTTGGCCGACGAAGGCATCTCATGGATCGAGGAGCCCATCATTCAGGAGGACCTCGCCGGACATGCACGCCTGCGGTCGGCGGGACTGCCGATACAGATGGGAGAGAACTGGTGCGGTCCCGAGCAGATGCAACTTGCGTTGGCTGCCGGCGCTTGCGACCTCGCCATGCCCGATGCCATGAAGATCGGCGGCGTCACCGGCTGGATGCGCGCCGCGGCGCTGGGACAGGCTGCCGGGATTCCGATGTCCAGCCATATCTTTCAGGAGGTCAGTGCCCACCTCCTGTCCGTGACGCCGACGGCACACTGGCTGGAGCGCATGGACCTTGCCGGTCCCGTACTCGACGGTGGACTGCGCTTCGAGGAGGGTTTCGCCAAGTGCCCTGAGCTGCCTGGGACCGGCATTGCCTGGAACGAGCGCGCGGTGGCCCAGTACGCTCTTTGACGACGCAAGGGGCGTCTCACGCAGAGTTCGCCGGCGTCGGCGCGTCGCTCGACGACGCGGAGCGCATGACGCTCGCCGAGGTGCACGAAACGTTTCTGCCAGCGCTGCGCAAGGCCAGCGCCAGCCTCGTCACACGACTGCACGTGGCCTGAAATTCAGGCGGATTGCGCCGCAATCGACGTACAGGGCCTTGGGAAGGGTCTGACCATGTGCGAAACGCTGCGTCGGCCCAACGCAGTCGGTCGCGCCACCGCGATGCGATCGTTGCCGCACGCCCCTCAATTCAGTGACCAAGTCGCCACCGCTTCTCGCTGCTTTGCATGGCGCCATGCCCACGCGATGAGATCCCTGAATTCACGCTCGGGCTGATCAAGGACAAGTTCGGCGATGGATCGTTGAAAGCTCTCGCTGGCCTTTCCAGTCAGCAGTTCGTACTGACATGCGAGAACGCGATGCTGGATCTCGTTGATGCGCCTGAGTTGCCGCGGCTTCGACACCTCCGCAGTCTGAGGGATGTACGCGTCGCGGGCCGCGACAGTCAGAGCATGGCCCAGTGACGCCAGAAACAGCACGCGCCGATTTGACGGCAAGGAAAGCAGCCAGTCGGCTTCGGTGGCAGTCACAAAAGCGGGTTGAAGTTGATCGTTCATTGGATTCTTGGCAGGTGCTGGTTGACTTGTGTCGGCTGAGCGGCGGCAATCCGTTTGAGTGCTGCCGCCCAAGTCGACACCCCTGTCTGCGTGCGGAGAAGAATGCCCTTTGCAAATCACTCTCGCACGAGCCGAACCCCGAGGCGCATGAGACGCGCCTCGCAGGAGATATCCCCTCCATTCCCCAGCGCCCACCCTCTGATCCACGCGCGGGCTTGCGGTGTTGCAGAGCCGCCGCTGCAGACGGTGGAGGACCAGTAGCCCTCGTGCAGAGGTTGCGTGCCGGACGACGGGAAATCGGCAGCGGGAATGTCCTGTTTCTTGAACCAACGCTCTGCAAGGCTGTTCACCTCCTTGATCGTCGGAAGGCGCCAGCCCGTTTGCGCGCTGGCAAGTTGCAGGGCTTGCACATAGTCATAGCGCCTGGCCGTCCCGGTGCAGCGTTCGCCATTCCATGCCTGAGGTTCCTCGCAGCGGCGCCATGCCAGACCGGTGTAGCGGTCCTCGACCACGCCGCCAGGTACGCCGTGCTTGTCCGGTACCTCGCGCCAGCGTCCCGTTTCCGGTACTTGGGGGCCGCGCACAAGGCGCACGAACAACGGCTGCGGCTTTCTTTCCATCCTGCGATTGCAGCTATAGACAAATCCGGCCGCGAAGCTCACGCACCACATGCGGTTCTCGTCGTCCGGCTCGGCGCTCAGGTAGTTCCCCGGCACTGTGTTCGGAAGCCATCGTCCATCGACGGCGGCGCGTTCGGCCGGCCACTGCGTGGACCGTGCATCGACCAGTTCTCCCAGATCGACCAGTCCATGCAGTTCGGCCACCGTGGGCAGGCGCCAATCGGTGAATCCACACAACCCCATCGCGTTCACCTGCGCCACATAGGCCATTGCGTCGCCCGGTCGGCCATCTCCATGGTAGGAGTAGGCGTCGGTATTGGCCCGGCTGCCCGGCGCCGGGTGGTTGTGCGGGCCGTAGGTGTCGGTCAGCATGCCGGTGCCCTTCGGCCCGGCCTGCGTCCTCATCCACGCCAGCTTGCCGCTGTCTGGCTTGCCCTCCCAGATCAGGCCGGACACCCGATCGCGCACGCACGAGGTCAAGGGCTGGCCGGCGATCGCTTCGTAGTCGGGTTCGCCCGCCCGCAACATGCCGTCCTGTTTGGAGATCAGGGTCAGCGGTCCAGCCTCCGAGCACGCCTGCGGTGCCGGCCAGCCGTCCTGCTGCAGGCCCACGCACACGCGCGCGCCGGTGGGTGGAACCTTCACCGTTGCCGGACCGGCGCTGGCTGCGCGCAGCTGCGCAGCCGCGGGCGTGGCGAGAAACCCCGCCACGAGGATCGCTGTGGTCAGCGCATGAAGGGGCCGAGATGTCACGGTACGGTTTGCAGGATTTCGCCGGGACTGGTCGCGATATCGCGTACGAGGCTGCGCACGAAGTGATGGGGCCCCATGCGATGCGTTCTTTCGTGCCAGACCAGAGAGAAGCGAAGATCGGGAATTTCGAAGGGAGGATCGAACACGCGCACGGGCAGGATGTTCGAAAAGTACTTCGCAAGCCGCGTTGGCGTCGTGGCGATCAGGTCGGTTTGCGCCGCGACATGCGGCGGGAGCAGGATGGAAGCCAGCTGCACGCTTACTTTCCTCACCAGACCCAACGCAGACAGGGCGCGATCGATGGCCTGGTCCACGGTGGAGATCGGAGCAAACGGTGACCCGAACACGATGTGAGAACACTCCATGTACTGGGCGAGGCTGAGGGTTCCACGGATCGTCGGATGTGTCCGGCTGACGATGCAGCTCAACGGGTCCTCGAAGAGTTCCGAAACCCTCAGTCCTTCGGCCAGATCCGGGAAAAGGCCGATGGCAATGTCGCATTCGCCTTCCTCCAGCCACTCCCGTATGTGGTTCGGGTCCGGCAAACGAACATGAATGCGGATGCCCGGTGCCTCTTGCCGAAGACGCGCCAGCACGCGCGGAAGAAGCAGCACGCCCGTGAAATCGGTCGTAGCGATACTGACGCTCGCCCGTGCCGTCGTGGGGTCGAAGGGTTCGCTCTCCATCAACTCGGCGGTGAGTCCGCGAAGGTGAAAGCGCACGACGCCGGCGAGCTCCTCGCCCCGAGGTGTCGGCACCATCCCGCGGGCCGTTCGAACGAGGAGGGGATCGCGCAGGGCCTCTCTGAGCCGCCCGAGCACCGTGCTCATCGCGGGCTGGCTGATCTCCATTCTTTCCGCCGCGCGCGTCACGGACCTCTCGGCAATGAGAGCTTCGAGGCAGGCCAGCATGTGCAGATCGATCTTCAGCAGGGAGTGGGGCAGGGGCATTCGGGAATCCTATAGCGGCTCGTCGTCGATCGTTGAAGGCGACGCGGGAGTGTGGCTCCGCAGCCCGGGCAGCCGCCACCCACTATCGGAAATTCGCATACGCGTATCTCCGTCTCCATGTTGTCTCTCTTTCCGTGCTCTCCGAGACTTCCCGCCAGCCATCCACAGGAGACCCCATGACCATCGAGATCATCAAACCCGCCCGCGCCGAAGTGCTCAAGGGTGTCGCGCGTTTCAAGGAACTGAGCGGCGTCAGCACCGGCCTGCCCGACATGGAACTGCCGAGCTGCAACCGGACCTTCTACAACGTGCTGGGCTTCGTCCAGCCCAAGGGCGAGGAGGAATACTCGCCGTTCGGCGACGCGGTGGTGCCCAGGATCGCGCACCTCAGCACCGGATTCGGCGCGGCGTTCGTGAAGGCGCGTCCGGGTTGCGGCGTCCTGATGCATGCCCACGACACCAGCGAGAGTTTCATGCCGGTCGCCGGCCGATGGAAGGTGGAGTGGGAAGGGGCGGAGGGAACGACCGGCGTCGTCCTGGACCCGCTGGACTTCATCGCCGTCCCCGTGGGCGTCCAGCGCCGTTTCGAATGCCTGAGCGCACCGGACGGCGAGTCGGAAGGCACGCTCTTTGCCATCATCTCCGGCGAGGCTCCCGTCGTCGAATGGTCGCCGGAAGCCGTGGCCGAGATATCTCGGCACGCCGATGCCAGGCATCTCGCCGCCGAGCAGGTGGCTTCGTGAGCATCGAGCGGCTGGCGCAATTCCAGGCGCGCTTTCCTGAACGGCTCATCGGTGTGGGCGGCGCGGAATGGCGCGTTCGCCAGACCTCGCCGGCCGCGGTGCACCTGATGCTGCTGCCGGGCGCGCAAGGGACAGCGGATGTTTTCTACAAGACGGCCCTTGATCTCGACGGACGCATCAACTGCATCACGGTGACGCCGCCGGCCTGGTCGGAAATCGACCGCCTGGCCGACGGGCTGGAGGAACTGCTCGACGTGCTCGGGCTCGCCAAGGTGAACCTGCTCGGGTCCTCGCTGTTCGGGTTCCTCGCCCAGGTGTTCGCCGCAAAGCATCCCGACCGGGTTGGCATGCTGTTCCTGGCGAGCACCTTCTTCGATGCATCGCAGATCCAGCGCGCGCTGCCCTCGCCGGAGGAGCTGGCCAGGCTGGCGCCGGAGGTGGTGGCCAGCGAACTCCCCGGCTGGCTCGTTCCGCAGAGCGAAGCGTCGGCGCGCCCGAACGAAGTCAAGACGCTCCTGAAAACGATGATCGGAACCCGGCAGCCGTTCGCCACCTTGAAGAGCCGAGCCATGGCGCTGGCGCTTTGCCAACCGGCGCGGATCGTTCCCTTGCCGCCGGAGCGCATCGTCGTCATCGATGCCGACGACGACCCCGTCGTCCCGCCTGATGCCCGCAAGGCACTGCGAGAGCGGTATCGCGGCAGCACGCTGTACAACCTCCGTGGCGGTGGCCACTACCCCGCAATCCTCACGCCCGATGCGTTCGCGCAGGCGATCTCGAAGGCTGTTGCCCGCTAGGCATCGCGCCGGGCGCCCGTGGGCGCAGGCATTCCAACCAAAAATAGCTCGGAGACAAAAAAATGGCCCACGTCAGTGCGAGGCTCGATCCTGCCTCGTTCTCCCACATGCCAACAGGCGACACCTCTGCGTCGCTCTACGACCGCGACACCCTCACGCCGCGGCAGAAGTTCGTCGTCGGAGTGTCCGCATTCGCGCAGATGGTCGACTTCCTCGACTTCTTTCTCATCAGCTTCGTCATCACCTACATCGTCGGCCCGTGGCAACTGTCCGTCGGGCAGACAACCATCATCCTGCTTTCGGCGGGCATCGGTGCGAGCTTCGGCAGCTTCATCTGCGGTGCCATCGCCGACCGTGTCGGCAGGCGTCCGGTGTTCCTGTGCACCATTGCACTGTTCACGCTGTGCACCGGCGCCCTCGCGTTGATCCCCGATGGCGCCTGGATCTGGTTGACCGTGCTGCGGTTCTTCGTGGGTTTCGGCGCCACGGGCATGTATTCGACGAACATTCCGCTGCTCCAGGAATTCATGCCGACAAAGAAGCGCAGCTTCGCCACGGGCCTGGTCGCAAGCTTCATCCCCGTCGGCGTGATGCTGGGCTCGGCGATCGTGTTTCTCTTCGGAACTGCCGTCGGCTGGCGGGGGCTCTTCGGCATCGGGTTCGCCTTGGGCGCCTTGCTTCTTGCCGTCGGATGGCGGGTTCCGGAGTCTCCCCTGTGGTTCATCTCGAAAGACGAACGAGCGCGTGCCCGACGCAGCCTGGCATGGGCGCTGGATGAATCGGAGGATCGCGTCGTGGTTCCTGCCAAGGCGCAGGATCAGCCCGCCGACCGCGTGACGGTTCGCGAGCTCTTTCAGTACCCGAGGAAGGTCATCGTCAGCTGGGTCAGCATTCTCGGGTCACAGGTGGCCTACTACGGCCTGACCCTCTGGGCACCGGCATTGCTCGTGGCGATCCTGCACACGACACCCTCGCACGCCGCCTTTCTGCTGATCTTCTGCAACTTGGCCGACATGGGGGCCCGGCTCATCTTTGCCTATGTCTCGGAGCGCGCGGGCAGAAGGCTGATCGGGATCCTCCAGGGCTTTGTCGGCGCCGCGCTCCTGGTCGCGACCAGCCTCACCGCCAACGCGTTCATCGGGGGCGTGTCCGTCTTCTGGCTCCTGCTGATGGCCACCTACTTCTTTGTCAGTGGCGGGTTCTCCGTGACGGTCCCGTATGTGGCGGAAATCTGGCCGTCACGCCTTCGCGCGACAGGCCTCGGGTCCGCCTACGGCGTGGGAAGCCTGGGGAAGATCGTCGGGCCGCTTGGCCTCGGGCTGGTGCTGGGAACGTCGAAGGTCACGGTCGACGCGGTCTTTCCGGCGTTTTGCTACCTGGCCGCATTCCTGCTGCTGACGGGCATCGTTTTTCTCTGGCTGGCCGAAGAAACACGAGGGCGCAGGTTCGAGGACGCGGCCTGACGGGTGCTGCTCGCGGACCGTTCAGCGGTTGTCGCGTTTTCCTTGCGCATGCCGGTTCTGCGAACCGGAATGCGCGTGCAGCGCAATGTTCTCCGCACGCTCTTTCAGAGGATTCAGCCGGGCCGCGCGCGGGTTGATGTCGAGAGGAGCCGTCTCGCGTGGCGCGCCCGCGGCGGCCGCGGCCAGCGGCGAGAGTGCAGCGGGCGCCTTCGGCGAATGCTCCTGCACCGGTACGGCCGCAAGGGCGGCATGCTTGAGTTCGAGCGCCTGCTTGACCGCAGTCTTCAGGCTCAGCTTCTTCACCGCCGGCTTCCTGGCCTTCGAAGTCTTCGGCGCTTTCAGCGCCTTCCCCGTTCGCGCCTTCGCCTTCGATGCGGCAGCAGGCTTGGCGGTTTCCTTCGCCTCCAGATGAGCGAGCCGTTCTTCGAAGCGCGCCAGCACCTCTTCGAACACCGTCGCCTTCTTGGCCGTGCGCTCGTTGTCGCCGCCGGCAGCGGCGCGCTTGCCGGCCGCGGTCTTGCGCGTGGCGACGGTCTGGCGGCGGTACAGGTCGCGGTACTTGTCCCGCAGCGCGCGTGCACGCGTCACCTTCGTGCGCAGACGCGCCGCGGTCAGTTCCTTGATGGGGCCGGCGCGGCTCTGGTCGAAGATCGCGAGTTCCGCGGCGGTCAAGAGCACTCGCGCCTGAGTGAGGGTGTAGGCCATGCGTTGTCTCTCCTTCATGTGATTGAGGGAAGACTCCACCTTAGTGGTCTGGCTCGCATGGCCATGTGGGACGGCGTCTATGGTTTGCCGCCGCGTGCCCGCGGAAAACTCAGACTGCGCTGATGTTCTTGTCCTTGGCCACCTTGGTCCAGCGCGCGGCGTCCGCGGACAGCCGCTTGCGCATGGCCGCGGCCGGCTGGTACGCGGCGATGGCTCCGGCATGGACCAGCTTGTCCTGCACGTCCTTGTCCTTGGCGAGGATGTCGGAGAGTTCCTTGTTGATGCGCGTCACCACGGACGCAGGCGTGCCCAGCGGGGCGATGAGCCCGCCCCACGAATCGAAGTCGAAATTGGGGAAGCCCTGGGCCGACACCGTCTTCACGCCCGGCAGCAGCACGTTGCCGCGCGGCGAGCTGACGGCCACGGCGCGCAGCTTGCCCGACTTGATGTGCGGCAGGGCCGCGACCACGTCGGCGAACATCACGCCGAGCTGGCCGCCCAGCAGGTCGGTCACGGCCGGCGCGCTGCCGCGATAGGGGACGTGCTGCATGTCGAAGCCGCCCAGATCCTTCAACTGCTCCATGGCCAGGTGGCCGAAGCTCCCGGCGCCCGAGCTGGTGTAGTTCAGCGGCGTCTTCGCGGCCTTGGCCTGCGCGATCAGGCCTTGCAGCGAGTCGACGCCCGGCATCAGGGCCGGGTTGATGACGATGGCCATGGGCAGGTCGTACACCGTGGCCACGCACATGAAGTCCTTCTCCACGTCGTAGGCGCCGTTCTTGTACAGCAGCGGCGCCAGCAGGGCCGGCATGCCGAACATCGACAGCGTGTTGCCGTCGGCCGGCGACTTGATGAACTGGGCCGTGCCGATGGAGCCGGACGCGCCCGGACGGTTGTCCACCACGATCGAGGTGCCCAGGCGCTCGCCGAGCTTTTGCGACGCGATGCGCGCGGCCGTGTCGGTCGGGCCGCCCGCGGGAAAGGCCACGACCATCTTGACGATCTTGGCCGGCCATGCGGCGTCGTCTGCGAAGGCCGGCAGGCCGAGGGTGGAAAGCGCGCCTGCGGCGCCCGTGGCCAGCAGGTGGCGGCGGCTGATGTGAGCTTGGTTCATGTCTGCTTTTTCTGAAAGATGAAAGGGTGTGGTGGTGTGCGGCCGCTGCGGATCAGATCGCCTGCTGCGCGCGCGCCGCGGCGATGGCCTGGTCGTCCATGGCCAGCACGTCGCGCAGCACTTCGTCGGTGTGCTGCCCGAGATGGGGCGGCGGCCGGCGCACGGGCGCGCGCTCGCCGTCCATCACGTAGGGGGGCGCCAGCACGCTTTGCCGGCCGGCCTCCGGGTCGTCGAAGTGGTGCAGCAAATTGGCCTGGGCGGTGCGTGGCGACGTCAGTGCCTCGTGCATGCCGAGCACTTCGCCGCAGGGAATGCTGGCGGCCGCCAGGCTGGCGAGCAGCTCTTGGCGGCGCAATCCGCGCAGCGCTTCGCGCACCAGCGGCAGCAGGATCTCGCGGTTGGCCGAGCGTTCGGTGTTGGTGGCAAAGCGTGGGTCGGTGGCCCACTCGGGCCGGCCGACGACCTGCTCGCAGAAGCGCACGAACTGCCCGTTGTTGCCCACCGTGATGACCACGGGGCCGTCCGCGGCATCGAAGACGCCGTAGGGAACGATCGAGGGATGCGCGTTGCCGAACTTGGGCGGGTCGCCCGCCTTCAGCAGGGCCTCCATGCCGTAGTACGAGGTGATCATCAGGCCGCAGTCGTACAGCGCCATCTGCACATGGCGCCCGCGCCCGGTGGCGTGGCGCTCGTACAAAGCGGCCAGGATGGCCTGGCCCGCGTACATGCCGGTAAACATGTCCACCGCGGCCACGCCGAACTTCAGCGGCCCCTGGCCCGCTTCGCCGTTCATGGCCATGATGCCGGCCTCGCCCTGCACCAGCAGGTCGTAGCCCGGGCGCTGCGCTTCCGACGTGCTTCGCGCATAGCCGGAGATGGAGCAATAGACCAGGCGCGGGTTCGATGCGCTGAGCTGCTCGTAGCCCAGGCCCAGCTTGTCGGCGCCGCCGACCTTGAAGTTCTCGATGACCACGTCCGATTTCTCGGCAAGTTCGCGCGCGATCTGCGCGCCCGCGGCGGATTGCAGGTCGATGGTGACGGAGCGCTTGTTGCGGTTGGCGCTGTTGAAGTACGAGGTATTCCGTGCGCCCACGCGCACACCCCAGTCGCGCGTGTCGTCGCCTCGGCTGGGATGCTCGACCTTGATGACGTCGGCGCCCAGGTCGGCCAGCGCCATGGCGCACATCGGGCCCGCGAGCACGCGGGACAGGTCGAGAACACGAAGGCCAGCCAGGGGCTGGACATGAGCGGCTTGAGGCATGGGAACGAGTGAAGACGAACGGGAACGAGCGAAGAAAGACGGCAACCGCAGGACAGAGACCTTGCGATGCGTGCGCACAGCGGGCGGGGGATGCGCGGATTATTCGCCGCCATACAAGAATTGACAATCGTGCGATATTCTTGGCGTTTGTGTAAATTTGAAATTGACAATAGATGTTCAAGCCCTGGGCCTGCTGGTCGACATCATCGAAGCCGGTAACCTGAGCAAGGCGGCCGCCATGCTGGGCATGAGCCGGGCCAACGTGAGCCAGCGGATCAACCGCTTCGAGCGCGAGCTCGGCGCGCAGCTGCTGCGGCGCACCACGCGCCAGCTCGAACCCACCGAGCTGGGCATGAAGCTGTACGCGCACGGGCGTGCCGTACGGCACGAGGTGAAGGCCGCGGCCGAGGCCGTGAGCAGCCTTGGCAAGGGCCTGCAGGGAATGATCCGCCTGAGTGTGCCCAGCGGCTATGGGCAGTTGCGCATGTCGGGATGGCTTTCGGAGTTCATGGAGCGGCATCCGGAGATCACGCTGCACGTGATCTTCGACAACGACATCGAGGAACTGGTGAGGGGCTCGGTCGATTTCGCGGTGCGCGTGATGGCCGAACCGCCGGCGCACCTGGTGGCCCGCGAACTGGGGCCCGTGCGCTACGTGGCGTGTGCGACCGCCTCGTTCATCGCGCGGCACGGAATGCCTGCGAGCCTCGAAGAGCTGAAGCAGCTGCCGCTCATCACGTCGCAGCAGACCGGCGAACGCCTGAGCATGACCGGCGTGCAGATGGGCGGGCAGCGGTCACCGCAGACGCGGCCGCGGCTGATCTCCGCCAACTTTCATTTCCTGTGCGATGCGATCGCGCAGGGCCTGGGCGTGGGGCTGGTGCCGGACTACATGGTGCAGGCGCCCATTGCGCGTGGAGAGATGCAGGCGCTGGCGCTGCAGGATGGCGACCTGGACTTCCTGTCGACGCAGAAGTTTCTGCTTTATATGCCCAGCAGGTACCAGACGCAGGCAGTGCGGACGCTGATTGATTTTCTGGTGGGCAAGGAGCGGGGATAGCGTCCCCGCATCATGCGGACCCGCGCCCGCAGGACGGTCGCGGCCCTCGGGAATCAGGGCGCTGCCGGGAAGCGAAGAGGGTCAGCCGGCGTGGCTGCCCAGGATGCGCAGGGCGATGCAGGGCGTGAGGTTGAAAAGAAGAATCCCCACCTTGTAGAGCGCCATGCATCCATAGTGAATGCCGTCGAAGCGCTCTTGCGAGATGTGAAACCACCGTCCGTGGAGCCTTCGCATCCACTCATGCGCGAACCTGAAGGCGATAAACCAGGCGAGCAGCACCGCATAGTTGAGCACTGCGCACCACAGCAGAAAATCGCTCGCTACCTGAAGCGTCATGGCCGATCTCGATGAGGCGCCGCTCTGGGCCGATGGCCGGAGTCCAGCCACGGGGCCGAACATCTGCGGGGCTGCGCACCTGGCGGAGATTTTCGTTCGTCGTCTTGCTTTGCCTGGGGTCCTTCTAGTGCAGTTGCCGAATTCGTTTGGCGGAGCTTCTGACGAGCTCTCGCGATCACTCGAAGATACACGAAAGAGGCGCAAATGTGCGCGCAGAACGCATGTCGGACAAGGGAATGCTGATCAAATCCAACGCTCGCACGCCTGGAAACGACAAATGAAGCCCCTCACCCATCGCGATGCCCTGCTGGTAGAAGAAATCATCTCGGACGTCGCGCGCCTGGAGATCATGCCGAGGTTCGACGGCACCACGGTCAACAGCACGCGCGAAAAGACATCGGCATTCGATGTCGTCACGGATGCCGACGAAGCCGCCGAGCGCGAGATCTCGGCGCGGCTGCGGGAAGCCTTCCCCGGTGCCGCGATCATCGGCGAGGAGGCGGCGGGACGCGACCCCGGTTTGATGGCGCGCATCGCGACCGCCGACCTGGCATTCATCGTCGATCCGATCGACGGCACCAAGAATTTTTCATGCGGGATTCCGCTCTTCGGCGTGATGGTCGCGGCCACGGTGCGTGGCGAGGTCGTCCTCGGGGCGATCCACGATCCGGTGTGCCGAGACACCGCGCTCGCCATTCGCGGCGAAGGTGCCTGGCTGCAAGGGGGAGGGCGGCCCACGGTGGACTTGAAGGTCGCGGCGGCAGTGCCTCTTGGCGACATGCAGGGCGTTGCCGGGACCAATTTTCTTCCGGAGCCGCTGCGATCGACGGTGACCCGGAATCTCTCGCGGATCGCGATGAATTTCTGGCTGCGCTGCGCGGCGCACGAGTACCGGATGGTGGCCGCCGGGCATTGCCATCTGCTGGTCTACAACCGGCTGATGCCATGGGACCATGCTGCCGGCTGGCTGCTGCATCAGGAAGCGGGCGGCTTCAGCGCCCACTTCGATGGAAGTCCCTACAGACCCGAACACACCTCGGGCGGCTTGATCTGCGCACCCGATCGTTCGTCGTGGGAACAGATCCGGGCGGCGCTGCTGGAAGGGCGCTGACCCGAGGCGAGCGCGGCTTTGTCCGACACATTTCTGTGTCAAAAAGAACTAGCGTCTGCCACGTAGCGGCAGACGCCGCAACCTGCACACCGTTGTCTTCAGCGAGATCAAGAAAAATGGCAGCCGGCACCCCTCCCGCCACTCCAGACGAAGCTGCCCAGGATCTCAGCCGCCCGCTGAACCTCGGCTTGGTCACCGACGCCGACTACCGTCTGATGATCGATTCGATCACGGACTACGCGATCTTCTTTCTGGACCCCAGCGGCATCGTGCTCAGTTGGAACACCGGCGCCAGACGACTCAAGGGCTATGAGGCCCACGAGGTGATCGGCGGTCCCCTGTCGATGTTCTATCCGCCCGAACTGCTCGAGAAGAACTGGCCGCAGCACGAACTCGAGGTCGCGGCGAGGGTGGGTCAGTTCCAGGACGAAGGGTGGCGGCTTCGCAAGGACGGCACGCGCTTCTGGGCCAGCGTCGTCATCACGCGCCTGATGGGGCCGGACGGCAAGCTGCGCGGCTTTTCCAAGATCACGCGCGACCTGACGGAGCGCCAGAAAAACAACGAGCTGCTCAAGGCGAGCGAAGAGCGGTTCCGCCTGATCGTCGAGGGCGTGAAAGACTATGCGATCTTCATGCTCGATCCCAGCGGCTACATCGTCAGCTGGAACGCCGGTGCCAAAGCCACCAAGGGGTATGAGGCGCACGAAATCATCGGCAAGCACTTCTCCGTGTTCTATCCCCCGGAGGTGGTGGCATCGGGCTTCCCCGAGAAGGAATTGAGAGTCGCCCTCGAAGTCGGCCGCTACGAGGACGAGGGTTGGCGCGTGCGCAAGGACGGCAGCCGGTTCTGGGCGAGCGTGGTGATCACTTCGCTGGTCGATGCGAGCGGCCGCCACCGCGGATTCGCCAAGGTCACGCGCGATCTGACCGAACGGCGGCGCATCTCCACGCTCGAGGACGAGGGGCGGCGCATCACGACCTTTCTGGCCATGCTCGGCCACGAGTTGCGTAATCCACTGACACCCATCTCCAACGCGGTGGCGATCATGGAGCGCCTGGGCCCGGGCGTCGACGCAAAGACGCTGGCGCGGATGAACAGCATCATCGCCCGGCAACTCCGGCAGATCACGCGCCTGGTCGACGACCTGCTGGATGTCGGGCGCATCACGAGCGGAAAGATCCACATCGAGTCCAAGCCCGTGAAGCTCTCCGAAGTGATCGACGAGGCGCTGGAGATGGTGAGACCGTCGGCCGACGCCAAGCATCATGCGGTGGTGCTTCGCGCGCCTGCCGAGGAGTTGTGGATCGCCGGAGACCGCGCCCGCATGATCCAGGTGGTCTGCAACCTGCTCAACAACGCCGTCAAGTTCACGCCGGATGGCGGCCGCATCGAGATCTGGCTGCGCTCGGACGGCCGCAAGGCGGAGATCGGCGTGAGCGACAACGGCCCGGGCATTGCGCCCGAGCATCTGCCTCGCATCTTCATGTTGTTCGCCCAGGGCGATCAGGAAATCTCGAGGCCGCAAGGCGGCCTGGGCCTGGGGCTGACCCTGGTGCTTCAGCTGGTGACCCTTCACGGCGGCGAAGTCAACGCCTACAGCAAGGGCATACCGGGTGCGGGCGCCGAATTCATCGTTCGCCTGCCCAGCGTCGCCGCGCCGCTGGAGAGAAGAAAGGACAAGGGCGGGGAGGCCGGCAAGATGGTCCTGGTGGTCGACGACAACCGGGATGCGGCGGAGACGATGTGCCTGCTCGTGGAAAGCCTGGGCTACCCGACCCGCACGGCCTTCGATGGTCCGTCGGCGCTGGAGGCGATCAAGGTCGAGCAGCCGGAACTGGTGCTGATGGACATCGGCTTGCCGGGATTCAGCGGCGTGGAAGTGGCCCGGCGGGTTCGCCGCGAAGTCGAGCAGCCTCCGGTTCTGATCGCAGTCACGGGGTTCGGGCAGGTGTCGGACCGGGAGCTGAGCCTGGAAGCCGGGTTCTATGCCCACCTGACCAAGCCGATCGATGTTTCGCAGCTGGAAGGCCTGCTGGAGCGGTTGCTCGGCAAAGCCTGAATCGCGTGCGTGTCGTGCGCCGCGAAGAGTTGATGGCCGACATGTCGACCGTAGCCTGAGCGAGACCATTGCGTGCAAAGGCCGCTCGATGGAGCGAGAACTGCATGAACGACATCACCACACCCTATCGGCAATCGGGCGACGACCCCATCGGGTCGATGCCCGACACGTCCAGCACCTCGTATGCGCACCGGTCACGGATCCTGTCGTCCTTCGACCACTTCGCGAGCCGGGTGACGCGGTGGGCCGGGACGCCGCTGGCCTTTTGCATGGCGCTCCTGTCGGTGCTCGTGTGGGCGCTCGTAGGGCCGCTGTTTCACTTTTCCGAGAACTGGCAGCTGGTCATCAACACGGGCACCACGATCGTGACGTTCCTGATGGTCTTTCTCATCCAGCAAAGTCAGAACAAGGACAGTGTCGCTTTGCACCTGAAGCTCAACGAACTGCTTGCGGCCAGCAAGGTCGCGAGCAACCGGATGATCGGAATCGAAGACCTCGACGAGCAGGATCTGCGGGAGGTCGCGGAGTTCTATGTGCGGCTGGCCGCACGTGCGCGAAATACCGCGGCCTGCAAGGAGCGCCATTCCATCGACGAACAGGGCTGAGCAGGTCCGGTGCCCCGACGCCCCGCGGCAGGGTGTGGGAACGCCGAGGAAGCAAGAAAATCGCCTCGCTTTCTCGAACAGCTCGACGCGGCGAAGGCCTACACCGGGGCTCGTGTCCTGGCGCGACGGTATGGCGTTCCAATGTTTGCGAGGCCAACGCCATGACATTCGCCGTTTTCCTGGTGGAGGACGAGCCCCTGATCCAGGACAGCCTGAAGGTGGTCATCGAGGGCTTTCTTCGTGCCCAGGTTATCGGCGCAGCGCGCTCCGAAGCCGAGGCGGTCGCGTGGCTGCAGACGCACGAAGGCGGCTGGCATCTGCTGGTGGTGGACCTGTTCCTCACGCAGGGCTCGGGACTCGGCGTGCTCGCCTCGCTTGCGCAATGCCTGCAAAAAGGCGCGGTGGTGGCGCTGACCAACGCGGCGTCGCCCGACAATCGGACAGCCTGCATCCGGCTCGGCGCGGATGCGGTCTTCGACAAGACCATCGAAGTCAACGAGTTCCTGAGCTACTGCGAGGCCGCAGCGAAGAAACATTCCGGCTAGCGGCGCGGACGATCCAGGAGGGTGCCTCATGCAAGATTCCAACGATCGCAGCGATCGTTTCGTGCGCGTACGTGGTGCGCGTGAACACAATCTGCGCAACGTCGATGTCGACATTCCCCGTGACGCACTGGTTGTTTTCAGCGGCATCTCGGGCTCGGGCAAGTCCTCGCTCGCCTTCGGCACCCTGTATGCCGAAGCGCAGCGGCGCTACTTCGAATCGGTCGCGCCGTATGCGCGCCGGCTGATCGATCAGGTCGGCGTGCCGGCGGTCGACGCCATCGACGGCCTGCCGCCGGCGGTGGCCTTGCAGCAGCAGCGCGGCACGCCGGGCGCGCGCTCGTCGGTGGGCAGCGTCACGACGTTGTCGAGCCTGCTGCGCATGCTCTATTCGAGGGCAGGAGACTATCCCGCGCGGCAGCCGATGCTGTACGCGGAGGATTTTTCGCCCAACACGCCGCAAGGCGCATGCCCGACCTGCCACGGACTGGGCCGGGTCTTCGAAGTCACCGAGCAGTCGATGGTGCCCGACGACTCCCTCAGCATCCGCGAACGCGCGATTGCCGCCTGGCCTCCGGCCTGGCACGGGCAGAACCTGCGCGACATTCTCGTGACCATGGGCATCGACGTCGACAAGCCCTGGCGCAATCTGCCGAAGAAGACGCGCAACTGGATCCTCTTTACCGAAGAGCAGCCCACCGTGCCGGTGTACGCGGGTTTCACGCCGGCCGAGACGCGCGCCGCGGTGCGCAGCAAGATGGAGCCGAGCTACCAGGGTACGTTCATGGGCGCACGCAAATATGTGCTGCACACCTTCGCGACCACTCACAGCGCATTGATGAAGAACCGCGCCGCGCGCTTCATGGTGGGGGGCGACTGCCCGCAATGTCACGGCAAGCGGCTCAAGCGGGAGGCCTTGTCGGTGCGCTTCGCGGGTCATGACATCGGGGAGATCGCACGCATGTCGCTGGCCCGTCTCGCGGATGTGCTGCGCCCCGTGGCACGGGGCGAGTCGCCGGGCGCCGCTGCCCCGGTTGCCACCCGGCGCGCCTCGCTTCGCCAGGCGGCACCGGGCAAGGGCGCGAGCCATGCGAGTGCCCCCGACGTGCGCCGAACACCCAACCAATCGGCGGAAAAACGCATCGCCGCGCAACGCATCGCGCACGAGATGCTCGAGCGCGTGACCACGCTGCTCGAGCTGGGGCTGGGCTATCTGTCGCTGGACCGCAGCACGCCCACGCTCTCACCCGGTGAATTGCAGCGGCTGCGGCTGGCCACGCAAATCCGTTCGAACCTTTTCGGGGTGGTGTACGTGCTCGACGAGCCCTCGGCCGGGCTGCATCCCGCGGACGGAGAGGCGCTGGTCCTGGCGCTGGACACGCTCAAGCGCTCGGGCAATTCGCTGTTCGTGGTCGAACACGACCTGGACCTGATGCGGCGCGCCGACTGGCTGGTGGACGTCGGACCGGATGCGGGAGAAAAGGGCGGCCTCGTGCTCTACAGCGGCCCCCCGGAGGGCCTGCGCCATGTGGCGCAATCGCACACGGCCCGATACCTGTTCTCGGCGCATGCGGGGCCCGTCCGGCCGCCGCGAACGCCAAGGGGATGGCTGAAGCTGGAGGGCCTCACGCGCAACAACCTGTCGAACCTTGCGGCGGCGTTTCCGCTCGGGGTTCTGAGCGCCGTGACCGGCGTGTCGGGGTCCGGAAAATCCAGCCTGGTCAGCCAGGCGCTGGTCGAGCTGGTGGCCGCGCATCTGGGCCACGAGCCACCGCCGGCCGAAGAAGAAGAGGGGGAAGAGCCGGCGGCGCTGGCGAGTCGAACCTCCGGCCACATCGTGCAGGGCATGGAGGGCATTCGCAGGCTGGTGCGTGTCGACCAGAAGCCGATCGGCCGTACGCCGCGTTCCAACCTCGCCACCTACACGGGCCTTTTCGACCATGTGCGCAAGCTCTTCGCCGGCACCCGGGCCGCGAAGGCCCGCCGCTTCGACCCCGGGCGGTTTTCATTCAACGTCGCCAAGGGCCGCTGCCCCACCTGCGAAGGCGAAGGCTTTGTCAGCGTAGAGCTTCTGTTCATGCCCAGTGTGTATGCGCCTTGCCCGGCTTGCCACGGGTCGCGCTTCAATGCACAGACCTTGAGCGTGCGCTTGCGCGATCGCACCATTGCCGACGTGCTGGCCATGACCGTGGATGAGGCGCACACGTTCTTCGAGGCCGACGTGGCCATCGAGCGCCCGCTGCAACTGCTCAAGGCCATCGGCCTGGGCTACCTGCGGCTGGGGCAGCCGGCGACGGAACTTTCGGGCGGCGAGGCGCAGCGCATCAAGCTGGCGACCGAGCTGCAGCGGGCCCAGCGCGGCGATACGCTCTATGTGCTGGACGAGCCGACCACGGGACTGCATCCCGCGGACGTCGACAAGCTGACGGCCCAGCTCGACAACCTCGTGGACGCGGGCAACACCGTGATCGTGATCGAGCACGAGATGCGCCTGGTCGCTGGCTGCGACTGGGTGATCGACATGGGGCCGGGGGCAGGCGGGGAAGGCGGGCGCATCGTGGCCAGCGGGGCGCCGAGCGACGTTGCCAGGAGCAAGAAGAGCCGCACCGCGCCCTATCTGGCGCGCTGGACCTCGCCCGCGCACCGCGAAACTCAAAGACCGTAGTAGTTGTTGATGCTGGCGGTGTAGCGGTCGTCGTAGTCGGGCACGCTGGCTTCGGCGTACTTCGGTGCGCCGTCGAGCGTTTCCTTCTGCAGGGGAACCACATAGCCGTCCTGGGCCGTGTCGTACTTCAACATGCTCCATGGAATGGGATAACGGTCTTTGCCGATGCCCAGGAAGCCGCCGAATTCCAAGACGGCGTAGCGCACCTGGCCGGACAGTTTGTCGATCATGAGGTCATCGATGGTGCCGAGCTTGTCGCCGGCCGTGTTGTAGACGGCGGTTCCTTCGACCCGCTCCGAGGAAATGACGTTTGCCGAGATGGTCATGGCTTGCTCCATGTCGACGTATCTGGGAGGCGTCGACGAATGCTTCAAAGCCCAGACCGACGGTTTGCGCCGTCTCTTCACCGCGCCTCATCGGCGAGGCTTTCATTGCGCTGTAGGACGGTAGGAGCCCGGACCAATCCTGCGGCGTTCGCCTTCAACGCGCGGGATTCTGCCCGCAGGCCTCGGCGGATGCAGCCCCCTTGCAGTCCTTGCGCGGCGGGGGCGGAGAGAGCGGCGAAGAGAGCGGAGAAGAGGGCGCGCCGATCGGCTGGTTGCGTTCGCCGGGCAGGTCATTGGCCGGGGGCCTTTCGACCAGGCCGGGATCCCTGCCGGGCGGAACGGGCTTCGCCAGCTTCGAGTCCACCGAAGCCGGCGGCCTTGCGATGATTTCCGCGTCGGGGGGCGGGCGCGAGTTTTCAGGGCTGGGCTGAGCCGCGAGCAATCCGGGCGAAAGCGCGATGATCGCGCCCAGCAGGAGGGTGCTTGTCGCCCGCGGGAACATCGAAGGATTCATGGGCGGTAATGCATGGTTCTTTCGCATCGCATCGGTCCTTTCGGGATGTGGCGCGGTCCTGAGTTTCCGCAGGGCAGAACTCTCAGCCCTGGCGCTTGAAGTACTGGACCTCGCGTTCGTGCTGCTGCGCCTGTTCGCGCGAACTGAAGGTGCCCAGGTTGCGGCGCTTGCCGGTCTTGGGGTCGGTCTTGCGCGAGTAGAGGCGGTATTCCCCGGAAGCAAGTTTTCGGATCATCGGAACTCCTCGGCACATGTCGGGTGGTTGACCAGCGGGTGCGGTGCGTGTCGCTCGAAGCGACGTTGTTCGCTTGAACGGAAGGCGCGTGTAGGAGCACATCGTCTCTTGAACGCAGTCCAAGGGCACTGCGCGGGCATTTCCGCGCGCCGAATCCATGGAATCGCGGCGCTGGCCCCGGACAATCTTTTGCGGTTCGACCCAACGAGGCCTGAAGATTGCATACATGGACCAGATCCTGGAGGGATATGGTGCATTTCATTACGCGTCGCCTCAGTCGGCTCAGCGTTGGCCGCAAGCTGCTGGTCATCTACCTGCTCGACCTGAGCGCGGTCATCTTCATCAGCGGCATCCTCATCAACGAGAAGTTCATCGCGATCGATTTCGGCCGCAAGGAGATGGCGGGCGCGGCCTACATCGACCGCATGCGCACGGCGCTGCTGGCCACCGCCGGCTGGCACGGCGCCGATCCCGCGCCGCCGCAGGCGCTCGAGCAGCTCGAACAGCAGTACGGCGAGGGCCTGCAGAGCGCCGAGATCAGCCAGCGGTTCCGTGCGGCGCTGGCGTCGGCCGCCCAGACCGGGCCCGCCGGGCTCGAGGCGGCCAAGCGCGCGGCGCTCGAGCAGGGACGCGCACTGGTCACGCGCATCGGCAACCAGTCGAACCTGATCCTCGACCCCGACCTCGACAGCTACTACACGATGTCCCTGGTCTTGCTGCGCTTTCCGGAGTTGCTCGAACTCGGCTCAGACATGGCCGCGCGCCTGCACGCGCCCGGTGCCAGCGGGCTTGCCGCGACCGAGGCGCGCACGCAGTACTTCATTCTCGAGGGGCGCATCGACGCGATCGCGGCCAGCATCAAGAGCGACTATGCGGAGGCCTTCGCCGCCGCCAAGGGGCCCTTGCAGGCGCGGCTCGAGCCCTCGCGTGCGCGCCTGCTGGCCAGCATCGACGCCTTCAGGCGGGCATCGCGCAGCGTGCTGGAGTCGAGCGACAGCAGCGACAACAGCGGAAGCAGCCGCGGTCTCGTGGCGTTCGATGCGGCCCAACAGACGTTGTTCGCCGAACTCGACGGCGCATGGTCCGGCGCCATCGGCGAGCTCGACGCCATGCTCACCTCGCGAGAGCACGGTTTCTTCGCGCGCATGTGGATGCACCTGGGCACGGCGCTGTTCCTGCTGCTGATGATCCTCACGGCGGTCTTCTACGTGGCGCGCCAGATCTCGCTGCCCCTGCGCCGGCTGTCCGGCGTGGTCGACACCGTGCGCCGCACCGGCGACCACAGCCTGCGCGCGCATTGGGACAGCGGCGACGAGATCGGCCTGCTGGTGCTGGGCTTCAACGACATGCTCGCGCAGCTCGACCGCCAGCGGCAGGCGCAGCAGGAGCTCGCGGCCAGCGCCCGCGCAGCCGAGGCGCAACGAGATCTGGTCGCGGCCATTCCGATTCCGCTGATGGTCACGGCCATCCCGACCCACGAGGTGCTCAACGCCAACCCCAGTGCGCAGGCCTGGCTTGGCGGCGGCACGCGCGACCCCTGGGCGCTGGGCGTGGCGCCCGGCGTGCGCTCGCGCTTCTTCCAGCAGCTGGCCGATCGCGGCGCCGTCGACGAGTTCGAGGTGCGCTGGCTCGGAGGCGCCGAGCCGTCGTGGGCGGTGCTGTCGGCGCGGCGGCTGGTCTACCAGGGGCAGGACGCGCTGCTCACCGCCTTCACGCCCATCAACCACCTCAAGCTGATGGAGCAGCGGCTGATGCTCTGGGCCAAGGTGTTCGAGGCCTCGTCCGAAGGCATCCTGATCATCAACGGGGAGCACCGCATCCTCACGGCGAACCGCGCGCTGTGCCGCCTCACGGGCCACGACCTGGGCGATCTCGTGGGCGAGCCACCCGAGCAGCTCATGAGCGACGGCTCCCTGCATTTCGCGGACCTGTGGCCGGTGCTCGACCAGCGCGGCACCTGGCAGGGCGAGGTCACCGTGCGCCGGCGCAACGGCGACAGCTACCCCGCGTGGCTGGTCGCCAGCGTGGTGCGCGACGGGCCGGAGCGCATCTCGCACTACATCTTCACGTCCATCGACGTGAGCGACCGCAAGCGCAGCGAGGCGCGCATCCGCTTCCTGGCCCATCACGACGTGCTGACCGAGCTGCCCAACCGGTCGCTGTGCATCGAGCGGCTGGGACTGGCGCTGCAGCAGGCGCAACGCAAGGGGCAGCGCGTGGGCGTGCTGTTCATCGACCTGGACCGCTTCAAGAACATCAACGACTCGCTGGGTCACCACGTGGGCGACGCGCTGCTGCGCTCGGTGGCCGCGCGCATGAGCCAGGCCGTGCGGCCGGGCGACACGGTGAGCCGCCTGGGCGGCGACGAGTTCGTCGTGGTGCTCAACAACGTGGCCGACGGGCAGGAGATCCTTTCGCTGGTCGAGCGCCGGCTCATCTCGCTGATCCGCCAGCCGCACGACATCGACGGCGCCGAGATCCATGTGTCGTGCAGCGTGGGCATCGCGGTGTACCCCGACGACGCGCAGGACATCGATGCGCTCATGCGCCATGCCGACGTGGCCATGTACCAGAGCAAGGCGAGCGGGCGCGACACCGCGCGCTTCTTCACGCCCGAGATGAACGAGCGCGCCCAGCAGCGGCTGCAGCTGGAGTCCAGCCTGCGCCACGCGATCGAGCGCGACGAGCTGAGCCTGCACTACCAGCCGCGCATCGACGCGCACAGCGGCGAGCTGATCTGCGTGGAGGCGCTGCTGCGCTGGCAGAGCGCGGAGCTGGGACAGGTGCGGCCCGCACAGTTCATCCCGATCGCCGAAGAGTCGGGGCAGATCGTGGCCATCGGCGCATGGGTGATCGAGCAGGCCTGCGCGCAGCACGCCGCCTGGCGCCGCGACGGGCTGGGGGCGATCCGGGTGGCGATCAACATGTCGGCGCTGCAACTGCGCGACGGCGGCCTGCTCGAGGTGCTGCGCGGCGCCATTGCGCTGTACGGCGTGTCACCCGGCGATCTGGAGATCGAACTCACCGAGTCGACGCTGATGGACGCGGCTGAGCAGTCGCTGGTGCAGCTGCACGCGCTGAAGTCGCTCGGCGTGATGCTGTCGATCGACGATTTCGGCACCGGCTATTCAAGCCTGAACTACCTGAACCGATTTCCCATCGACAAGCTGAAGATCGATCGCTCGTTCATTCACAAGATGCTCGGCGACCCGACCGACATGGCCATTGCCCGGGCGATCATCGGGCTGGGTCATACCCTGGGACTGCGCGTGGTGGCCGAAGGCGTGGAGCGGCGCGAGGAAGCAGACACCCTGCGCGCGGCGCGATGCGACGAGCTGCAGGGTTATCTCATCTCCCGGCCGATGCCGGCAGGCAAGCTGGCGGGGTGGATTGCACAGGCCTCGCGGCCCGCGTGGTGCGCAGGATAGGTCCGCGCCGTTCTAGGGGAAACCGTGCACCAGCCGCTCGAACACGTCGTCGGAACCCATCTGGCCACCCTTGAGCATGATTTCCAGGCCGTCGAGCGAGGCGTCGTCGCTGTGCAAGCGACACAGCGAGGTGCCGGCGCCCATGTCGGCGAGATAGGACAGGGCCCACGCGTCAAGCGCCTGCACGCCGTGGCTGGACGTGTCGCCGCCTGCCACGCCGATGCGCTTCAGCGGCACGGCTGCCAGCACTTGCGCCAGCAACTCGCCACCCGCGCGGGCCAGCGCCTGGGCGTCCAGCCCGATGCCCGATGGCACCGGGCCGGGCGCGCGCGTGCAGGCCAGCACGTGGTGGCCGTGCGCCAGGCGGCGGATGATGGCCTCGGCCTGATCGGCTGCGCCACGTTGCGCCAGCTTCTGTGCGTCGAGCCGCACGATGTCGAATGATTTCGCCGTCGCCACCTGCCGCGCGGTGACAGGCGACAGGCTGCCCGCAAGTACAAGCACCGGGCCGTTGGCCGGTGGCATACCGGCGCGCGCCGGCGGCGCACTGTCGCCTCCCGGGTGCGGCAAAGCCATCGCCAGTGCATCCACCACGCTGCTCGGCCCCGCAGCCAGCAGCGTGGCGCCTTGCGCCCTGGTCCACAGCACCTGGCCGATGGCTCGCAGCTGCATCGCATCGGCCACGTCGAACAGCACGGCGTCCGCCGGTGGCAGATCCAGCGTCTGCCGCAACGCCGTGTCCAGAGCTTCGCAGCCGCGCGATGCTGCGGTGAACGGCATGGAACGCACATCCGCGAGCCCCTGCTTGGCCAGGTGCAGCCGCAGATCCGCCTCGTCCATGGGCGTCACCGGATGGATGCTCATCGTCGGGTGCCGGTCGACGCGGTGCACCTGTGCGCCGCTGCCGGCGGCCGCGAACAGGTTTCCGAAGAGGCAATAGCGCCCCAGGTTCGGCTGCCCGCCGACGATGGCAGTCCACGGCTGCTGCACCGCCGCGCGCAATGTGCGCACGGCCGCGCCGATCGAGCCGATGTGCGGCGCGCTGTCGAAGGTGGAGCAGGTCTTGTAGTGCAGCACGCGCGCGCCCAGCGAGCGGAACAGGGCGGCCACCGGGCGAAGCTCGGTGCGCATTTCCTCGGGCGTCATGGCGCGCGACGCGCCCGCGATGCCCAGCACGTCGAGCGGCCCGGTGCGGTCGAGGCGCGCCGCGTCGGGCACTTTCAGGAACAGCAGCGCGCGCAGCCCCGCGCGGGCCGCGGTGCCGAGCGTATCGGTCGCGCCGGTGAAATCGTCGCCGTAGTAGACGATCGACGGACACGGCCTCATGGCCTGCCGAAGAAGGCGAGGGCGCGGGCCAGTTCGGGCAGGTCCCTGGCGGCGTCCACCAGCGGCACGCCCGCGCGCGCGGCCGACCATGCCTGGCGGATGCTCGTCACGCCGGCGGCCGCGCCGTCGGGATGCGCGAGGATGCCGCCGCCGGCCATGAAGAGCAGGTCCTCGCTGCCGATGGCCTTCCACGTCGCGGGCACGGTGCCGGCCCATTGGCCCGAGGAAAAGGCCGGCATCACGCGATCATCCGCCGCATCGCTCAGGGGTGCGAAGCAGTCCCGTGCGGACGCGATGACTTCGCTGTCAGGCTGCGAGAACTTGCCCTGCAAGCCGTGCACGTGCATGTGGTCCACACCCGCCAGGCGCCACAGCGTCTGGTACGCCTGGAACGAAATGCCCAGCAGCGGATGTCGCGACAGCGCGCCGTAGCCGTTGCGGTGTCCGTGCAACGCGAGCCCCGTGTGCCGACGCAGGGTCTGGATGCCCGAGTGCCCGCACCAGTTCAGGCTGGCCATCACGCACGAGCCGCCTTCGCGTTCGACGAGGTCGGCATGCCGCTTCATCGCGTCGGTCTCGTCGGTGATGTTGAAGGCCACCATCACATGCTTGCCGGTGCGCTCCTGATGCGCGCGCACGACGGCCATCACGGCCGGCACGCGCTCGGCCAGCGGCGCATGCGTTGGATCGGCGCACACCTCGTCGTCCTTGATGAAGTCGACGCCTGCCGCGCAGAGCCGGCCGACGAGCTCGGCCGTCTGCGCGGCGCAAAGGCCGACGTTCGGCTTGATGATGGTGCCGACGAGCGCGCCGCTCGTCACGCCGGTCGCACGCCGCGTGCCGGCGATGCCGGCGCGCGGCATCTCGAACCGCGCGCGGTAGGGCCCGGGCACCTGCAGGGCTTCGAGCCGCAGCCCTGTCACTTCGCCCAGGTCGTAGAGGTTGCCCGACACGGTCGCGGCCAATGTCGGCAGGTTCGTGCCGATGTTGGCCACCGGGAACGAAATGTCGACGTGCGCGCGCCGCCACGGGCCCCGCGCGCCTCGGCGTTCGAGCAGGGCGTTCGGCAGGCTCGGCGCCTCGGCCGGCGCCAGCTCGGTGATCGCCTCGACCGTGGCGCGTGCGCGTGCGCGCAGCGCATCGGTTTCTCCCTCGACGCGCGTGAAAGTGCCGCACGACTGTTCGCCGGCCATGACCTGTGCCACGGCGGCCACGTCATGCGGTGTCTCGATCAGGTACCGCGCGCGCACGCGCTCGGGCGTCATCGCGCTCACAGCTTGCTCAGGTCTGGAAAGGGCCGCACCGGCTCGCTGCCGTCCCAGCCCTGCGACGCGCCGCGGATCAGGTCGAACATCTTGCCTTTCGGGCCCGCGACTTCGGACAGCTCGATGACGGTGCCCGGGTGGTATTCGGTGTCGAAGTAGATGAAGCGTCCGCGCTCGCCCACTTCGCCGCTCATCACGGGCTTGAAACCCTGCGCCGTCAGGCGCGCGAGGTCGGCGTCGTAGTCGGCGGTCCAGTAGGCCACGTGCTGCAGTCCCGTGCGGCCGGCCTGCAGGAAGTCGCGGTACATCGAAGGCACGTCGTTGCGCGTCTGGATGAGCTCCACCTGCACGTAGCCCGAGTTGGCGAGCGCCACCGAGTTGTGCGGCTCGTGCGCCTGGCCGTTGTAGCGGTAGTTCCTGATGGGCACGCGGGGGTTGTAGAACCAGGGGCCCACGCCCAGCTTCGTGCTCCAGTAGTCCATGGCGGCTTCGATGTCGTGCACGACATAGCCCAGTTGGCGGATCTCGCCGAGGAATCGACTCATTGCAGTTGGCTCCGTGGATGTGAGTGTGTGGTTGTGGTGTGCATCAGAATTTCAGGAAGCCGATCGAGAACCACGGGAACAGGGCCACGATCACCAGGCCGACCAGCATCGCGCCGATGTAGCCCCAGATGTGCCGGATGCCCTCGTCGGGGTTGACCTTGCTGACGGCGCACGCGCCGTAGTAGCCCACGCCGAAGGGGGGCGCGAACAGGCCGATGCCCATGGAGAAGATGACGACCATGGCGTAGTGCACCTCGTGCACGCCGGCGGCCTTGGCGATGGGAAACAGCAGCGGCCCGAACAGCACGATGGCCGGAATCCCCTCGAGCACGCTGCCCAGCACGATGAAGGCGACGATCGACACGGCCAGGAAGCCATAGGCCCCGCCGGGCAGCGTGCCCATGACCCGCGCCAGGTCCTGCGAAAACCCCGACTGCGTGAGGCCCCAGGCCATGGCCGTGGCGCAGCCGACGATGAAGATGATCGCGCCCGAGAGCGAGGCCGTGTCGACGAGCATCGGCTTGAGCCGCCTCCAGTCGAACTGGCGGTACACCACCAAGCCCACGACGGCCGCGTAGACGATGCCGATGGTCGACACTTCGGTGGCCGTGGCCACGCCCTCGACCACGGCGGCGCGTATCACGAAGGGCAGCAGCACGGCGGGCAGCGCCACCAGAAGCAGCTTGCCGATCTCGCGCTTGCTGTAGCGCTGCACGCCGCTGAGGTCTTCGCGGCGGTAGCGCCACCAGACCACCGCGCACAGCGCGGCGCCCAGCACCACCGCCGGCAGCAGGCCGCCCGTGAACAGCGCCGCGATCGAGACACCGGTGACCGAGCCGATCGTGATCAGCACGATCGAGGGTGGAATGGTCTCGGTCTGCGCGCCGGTGGCCGACAGCAGCGCCACCAGGTCGCCGGGCTTGGCGCCACGCTTGGTCATCTCGGGGAAGAGCACGGGCGCGATGGCCGCCATGTCCGCGATCTTGGAGCCCGAGATGCCCGACACCAGGTACATCGCGCCGATCAGCACGTACGAGAGGCCGCCGCGCACATGACCCAACAGGCTGGCGAGGAACTGGATCATGGCGCGCGCCATGCCGGTCATCTCGATGAGCGCGCCCAGGAAGATGAACAGAGGCACCGCCAGCAGGATCAGGTGCGACATGCCCTCGTCGAGGCGGCCCACCATCACCAGCAGCGGCGTGCGCGTGGTGAGCGCCAGGTAGCCGAAGGTCGCCAGCGCGAACGAGAAGGCAATGGGCACGCCGGAGAGCACGGTGGCCGCCACGATGACCACGAAGAAGATCACCAGGTTGAGCTTGCCGAGGGTGGCGAATACCGGTGCGGCGAGCCAGAAGGCGCCCGCCAGCGCAGCCGTGCCGACGAGTGCGAATGCGATCTGCCGGCCGGTGCACACGCGCAACAGGCGCAGCAGTGCCATCACCAGCATGATGCCGATGCCCGCCGGAATGGCCGCGGCGCGCCATGCGTTGCTGACCTCCAGCGCCGGCGTGACGATGAAGGACTCTTCGTGCGCGTAGTCGATCGACGGCCAGACGATCAGCACCAGGAACGCGACCGAGGCCGCGATCGCGAACGCATCGAGCATGGCGCGCGTTGGCGGGCGCACCTTCTGCAGCAGCGCGGTCATGCGCATGTGCTCGCCGCGCCGCAGCGCCACCACGGCGCCGAGCATCGACAGCCACAGGAAAAGGATGGACGCGAGCTCGTCGGACCATACCAGCGGCGCGTGGAACAGGTAGCGCGAGACCACGCCGGCGAACAGCACACAGATCTCGGCGAGCACCAGCAGCGCGGCCACGGCCTCGACCGCTGCACCAAGCACACGGTCGATGCGCGACGCCATGCCGCTCAGCGGGTTGGCCGAGGCGCCGGCGAAGGCGGCCGCCTCGAAAGTCGATTCATGCGCCATGGGTGGTCAGGCCAGCTTGCCGACCGCGCCCTCGAGCAGCGCCCAAGCCTCGGGGCCGAAGCGGCCTTTCCATTCGCCGTAGAAGCCCGACTCGCGCAGCTTCGCGCGAAAGCTCTCGGCGGCGGGGCGGTTGATGCTCAGGCCCTTGGCCTGCAGGTCGCCGACCACCGATTCGTTGAGCTTGCGGATGTCTTCGCGCTGCTGCATGCCGGCGTCGTTGATGGCGCGGGCGACGATGGTCTTCAGGTCTTCGGGCAGCGCTTCCCAGGCGCGGCCGTTGGCGATGAACCAGTAACCGTCCCAGATGTGGTTGGTGAGCGAGCAGAACTTCTGCACCTCGAACAGCTTGGCAACCTGGATGATGGGCAGGGGGTTCTCCTGCGCGTCGACGATCTTCGTCTGCAGCGCCGAATACACCTCGCTGAACTGCAGGCTCGCCGGTGCGGCGCCCAGGCCCTTGAACATCGAGATCGACAGCGGACTGACGGGCACGCGGATCTTCAGGCCGTCCATGTCCTTGGCCGTGGCCACTGCAGCCTTGCTGCTGGTGGTCTGGCGAAAGCCGTTGTCCCACATCTTCTCGAACGCATACAGGCGCGCCTTGGCAATGGCGCCGCGCACGTGCGCGCCGAGCTTGCCGTCCATCGCGGCCCAGACCTGGGTGTAGTCATTGAAGGCAAAGCCCACGGCATTGATGGCCGCCACCGGCACCAGCGTGGCGATGACCAGCGCCGAGGGCGTGAAGAACTCGATGCCGCCCGAGCGCACCTGCGCCAGCATGTCGGTGTCGCCGCCGAGCTGGTTGTTGGGGAAGATCTTGATCTCGACGCGGCCCTTGGTCTCCTTGGCGATGCGCTCGGCCGCCTCCTGCGCGCGGATGTTCAGCGGGTGCGTCAGCGGCAGGTTGTTGCCGTACTTGTACGAGAACTCGGCGGCGCGTGCGATGCGCGGCAGCGCCGTGACGATGCCGGCGGCGGGGAGGGCGGAAAGGGTGCGCAGGGCACGCCTGCGGGTCAGCGAGGTCATGATTTTGTCTCCGTGATCGTCCAGTTCTTGCGGACTGCGGTTGATGCAATTTGATGCATCATTGAATTCAGGCCAGAGGAAAGATAAAAGGATGCATGATCCTGGTCAAACTTGGCTCTGATGGTTTTTGATGTATGAGGGATAACCCTTCACCACTTCCGGGCTCGTCTTCTCCGCCCGTGGAAGCCCGACGCGCACGCGTGCTCGACATCGCCCGCGCGGCGAACGTGTCGACCGCCACCGTCGACCGCGTGCTCAACCGACGCCCCGGCGTGCGCGACGCGACGGTGCAGCGCGTGCTCAAGGCCGCGGGCGAACTCGATTACCTGCCCGGGCCTGAGCTCTATGCCGCGCTGACGCCGCCGCCGCTGCGGCTGGTGTTCCTGCTGCCGGCGGGCACCAACCGGTTCATCCGCATGCTGGGGGACATGGTGGGCTACGCGCAGGAGCACTGGGCGCCGTTCAACGTGCAGTGCCGCACCGTGTTCATCGAGAGCTTCAATCCGCATGAGCTGGCGAACGCGCTGCACCGGCACGGCCAGCGCTGCGACGGCATCGCGATGATGGCGCTCGAGCATCCGGCGGTGCGCGAGGCGGTGGCCGCGCTCGCCGCACGCGGGCTGCCGGTGGTGACGCTGATCTCGGACCTGTCGAACTCGGAGCGCGCCGCGTTCGTGGGGCTCGACAACCGGGCTGCCGGGCGCACGGCGGGCTACCTCATCGGCCGTTTCATCGGCGCGCGCGCCGCGAAGGTCGCGCTCATCGCGGGAAGCCTGAGCTACAAGGCGCACGAGGAACGCGAGGCGGGCTTCCTGCACGTCATCGACGAGATGTTCCCGCGGCTCGAAGTGGTGGGCCTGCGCGAAGGGCAGGACGACGCGGACAAGAACTACCGCCAGACGCGCGCGCTGCTGGAGCAGCACCCGGACATGGGCGGCATCTACAACATCGGCGGAGCGTCCGACGGTGTGGCGCGCGCCCTGAAGGAAGCGGGGCGAGCGCAGAAGGTGGTCTTCATCGGCCACGGCCTGACGCCCGATACGCGCGCCTTGCTCATCGACGGCAGCATGGACGCGGTGATCACGCAGAGCCCGCACACCACGCTGATGAGCTGCGTGCGCATCTTCACCAACCTGCGCGACAAGCGCGAGGCTCTGAGCGGCGTGGAAACGACGCGCAGCCAGGTGATTTTTCGCGAGAACCTTCCGTAGCCAGAGCCTAGGGCATGCCGGGATCAACGCTGGTGGCACGCCAATGGCGATTGCTCGGCGGATACGTGCTGGGAAAAGTTGCTCCGAAACAGTCCGTCCGGAGCCGATTCCGGAGTTCGCAGGTCTACCGGGTCCGAAATTTCTGAGATTGCGTCAGCTCACTACCAGTTTGACCGCGTGCTTCCCACGTGCCTTGGCGAGCGTGGACAGAAGGAACTTGGAACTCGTGCCCTATAGTTAACATAACACACATTGTGATATTTGCTGATGCAGCGCCTTCGTAAGCAGGCGTCAGCCGGCCGGCCCGTTAGATCGATATGAGCAAGCGAAAATTGCCGATCCCCAAGTCCGCCCTCTCGCTGTATCTGACTCTCTAAGCTCTAGTGGCGTTCACTGAATTCCAGGGCTTCGTTCTCACGCGCCACTGGCGGGATGCACCGCCGGTACGGATCGAGTATTGGCGGCAACCGACGCTGGGCCAAGAAAAGTAGTCCTGACCTCCCGTAGCAGTGTCGTGTCATCAATGACTGGTGGACGCGCACGCTGCGCGAGGAACAGGGCTTGCAGAGCTTTCTGAAAATCGAGGTCGATACCCCCTACAGGAAGTTCTTCATGCCCACCAACCGAAAGCGCCTGCGCCATCGGCTCGATGGCTACCTTGTCAACGTGCCTCCATCGGTCCGGGCCGCTCGCATCGCCGACGAATACAACGGTCGGCTCGGTCGGCTCAAGCACTATCAGAAAGGCGGCTGGGCTCAATATGTCATGACCCAGAATGGGCCCGAGCTGCTGGAAACTCGCCATTCGCGCATTGACTACGAACACTATTTGACCAAGCAGCTCCGGCCGCTTGCCGATGCCATTCTTCAGCCCATCGGAGGGAGCTTCGAGGCTTTGACGACGTCACAGCGCGGGCTCTTTTAGCTGAGCTGAATGGAAATTTTCAGTAAATGACGGCTTCCTTCTTGAAATTTCGGACGTTGGGTCGACGCGGAGCGCACTTGACGGAGAATCCAAAAAGAGACTAACGGGAAACGACGTATATCGGTATATCTAACACTTGATCTGCAAATCAGGTACTTGGGTATGCTGGCGAATATTCATGCTTCCCGTTAGCATGTTTATCTACGCCTATGCTGAATGGACCGTCCCTCCCCCTTTTCGATGAAGTGCCTCCTTCGACGCACGTCAATGCTTTCAAGCAGTCTTTCGAAGACTGGCTCGCCGATCAGCGCGACGCAGGCTTGTTGCGCCGGGACGGCTCTGCCTCTGTCTATGAGGACATGTGGGAGGCCTTTGCGGCCTGGTGCCTGGGGCAGTCGCCCATCGTGACTCTGTCCTCCCTGCAACTGGCCGATCTGCAGGCGTTCCAGGGCGCACGATTCGGCCGCAAGACCTCGGACCTGTCGCTCACGCCCCGCTATGCCCTGCGCCTGATACGGCTCATTGATCGGGTGCTGCGCCACCATGCCGCGCGGGCCGATGCAGTCGTCAATACGGCTGCTGCGGACTGGATCTTGGCCAATCCCGAAGTCAGGTATGCCGACGCCGCGCACGCCGATCCCCTGCCAGAGTACCTTTCGGTGAGCGAGGCCAGACAGCTCATCACCTTCCTGTCCACCGCCAGGCCGCGGCCTGGCCCCTTGCGAGATGCCCACGCAGCGCTGACCTGGCAGGAGGTGCGCAATCGGTCCTCGGTCGCCTTGCAACTCGGCGCCGGGCTCACTCCGGGAGACGTGCGGGCGTTGATGCTGGACTCGCCGGTCGTGCAAGGCGGCCGCGTGCGCGTGCGGCCCTGGAAGCTGCATGTCCCGGGAGACGGTAATTCGCCCGCGAGAGAAACACCGGTAGCCCCCTGGGCCGCGGAATTGCTGCAGCACTGGCTGATCGTGCGAGCCCAGATGGGCATCGCGGGCCCCTACCTCTTTCCCTCCACACGAACCGGCAAGCAATGGCAAAAGCCCTCCCAGTACGAATGCGCCAAACGCGTGCTTGAAGAGGCCGGGATGGACTCGCGCGAAGGCGGCTCTTTCCGTCTGCGCCACACCTTCGCACTCAGGCAACTGAGGCGAGGCACGCCAGCCGAGCAAGTGGCGCGGTGGCTGGGCATCGAGCCGACGAAGATGAAGCGCTACGAGCGCGTGCTGCCAGGCGTGGTGGAGGTTGTCTGAGAGCGTTCGCGCTCGCAATCGCCCCGCTGCTCCTGGCATATCGATCCCCAGCCTCGAGGGAATCCACTGAGTGGCAGCAATCGCTCAGGCCTGTGCCTCCTCACGCCTGCTCGTGTCGGTCAACGGGTCACTAGCCTTGCTTGCGCACGGATGATCGGCTCGAAGGAGTGCAAGCAAGCGACCGCCTGTGGCGCAGCCACATACAACAAGGCACTGCCCAAATGCCATGGGATGCAAGCAGATCCGTTCTCTCGGAGGCTCGCAACTAGCACATCGTGTAGTGGCGCCGTCGATCCGAATGGCCAACGATGAGGAGATCTACCACGCGCCAAGGAGCTCCTCATGCGCACCCTTTTGATCGACAACTACGACTCCTTCATCTACAACCTCTGCCAGTATCTGGCGGCCTGCAACGCCGAGCCACCAATCGTCCTGCGCAACAACGAGATGAGCTGGGACGAAGTCGAACACCTGCGCCAAGGCCGAGCGTCGCGCCCATCAGCAACGCCCAGAGCAATGGCAGGAGCCCGATCCTGGCGGGGCCCGCCGAAATGCTGAAGCTGCCGATCAACTCCGCCACGATCACGATGGCGGCGACGAAGACCCAGAGTTTCCATTCCGCCCAGGCGTTCGCGAATGGCGTGTCCAGGGAGGGTACGGCGGGAAATGACATGCGGACTTTCATGGGGTGGGTGCGGATCCGTTCGCCGAACCCCAGGGGAGCTTCTTCTCAAAGAATGCGATCTCGCGCGCGGGATTGGGGCTGTAGGCCTCGATCTCCACGAAGCCCAGCGAGCGGTACAAAGCGACCGCTGGCGCTATGGTCGGCCGGTGCGTGTCGAGCCGCAGGAACTGGTAGCCCGCGGCGGCGCTTGCGCGCTCAGCGTTTCTGGTACTGCGTCTTGCCGAAGAGCACTTCACGCTCCTTGGGGTCGCGCTGAGGCTTGCGAAGATCGGCCATCACCTGCAGGGCACGCTGCACCGCGGGTCGCACGGCAATACCTTCGAACCATGCCTTGAGATGAGGAAACTCGCCCAGCACGATGCCCTGGCTTTCCCAACTGCGCAGCCAGGGAAAGAGGGCGATGTCCGCGATGGAATAGTCATCGCCCGCGATGAAGCGGCTCGAAGCCAGGCGGCGTTCGATCACACCGTAGAGGCGCAGCGCTTCATTCGAATAGCGTTCGATCGCGTAGGGCAGCTTCTCGGCCGCGTACAACCGAAAGTGATGGGTCTGCCCCAGCATCGGGCCCACACCGCCGACCTGGAACATCAGCCACTGCAGCACTTCGAAGCGCTCTCGGTCGGACACCGGCAAAAACCGCCCCGTCTTCGACGCAAGGTACAACAGGATCGCCCCCGACTCGAACAGCGAGATCGGCTTTCCGTCTGGCCCGAGAGGATCCGTGATGGCCGGAATCTTGTTATTCGGGCTGATGGCAAGGAAGGCAGGCTTGAACTGGTCGCCGGCGCCGATGTTCACCGGATGCACCGCGTAGGGAAGCCCGCACTCCTCCAGCATGATGTGCACCTTGTGCCCATTCGGGGTTGGCCAGGAAAAGACGTCGATCAAGGAAGCGGACATGAGCGTGAGAGTGTGCGAAAGAGTCGATGAAAGGGCCAGAGGCGCGTGCGGCCGGGCGCCCTACCTGCCGGTGAAGTGAGGCGCGCGCTTTTCGGCCCAGGCCGCCTGGCCTTCGCGCAAGTCTTTCGACGCAAAGGCGCGCTTCATGTCTTCCTGAAGTTCGCCGAGGTCAAGCGCGCCCCGCGCGATCCGGTTGAGATGGCGCTTCATGCCCAGCATGGCGATCGGCGCCATGGCCGCACAGGTGTTCGTGAGCTGCTCGGCGGCCTCCTCAATTGCCCCACCCTCGACCAGATGGGTCAGAAAGCCGATAACCTTCATCTCCTCGGCGCCGATCTTCTGCGCCGTCAAGAACAGCCGCTTGGCATTGTCGACGCCGAGCCGGCTCACATAGCGTTCCAGGCCCCGCCTGTAGAAGTGCAGGCCAAGGCGCGCGGCCGGCATGAACATGTCGATACCCGGAACCCCGATGCGGAAGTCGCAGGCCAGAGCCAGGTCGGTAGCGCCACCATAGACACTTCCGTGCAGCAGCGCGATGGTGACCGGCCGTGCTTCTTCGAGGCTGTTGACCAGCGCCTCAAAATCGACCGGCCGCGGCCCACCGATGCTGGTGATGTCGTAGCCGCTGCAGAAGTACTTGCCGCCTGCGCGCAGCTGCAGCACCAGCACTTCCGGCTTTGCATTGATTTCAGCAATGTGCTCGAGCAGCACCGTCAGGTCGTCGGGGGTCAAGCGGTTGGCCTGATCGGGGCGCTGCAGTGTGATGGTGGCGACATGACCCGCCAAATGCAGTTGAGGTGTGCTCATGCTCAACGCCCCTGGAACCGCGGAGGACGCTTTTCGAGAAAGGCCGTGCGGCCTTCCCTGTAGTCCTCGCTGTCGAAGCAGCGATCAACGAGCGCGGCGACTTCCGCGTCATCTGTCTTGCTGTATTGCTCGAACAGCCGCACCGCCGCCTTGGCCGCGTGCACCGTAAGCGGCGCATTGCCCGCAATGCGCGCCGCATAGTCACTCACGAACGCCTCGAGTTCAGCCCCATCGACCGAGAAGTTGATCAGGCCGATGCGCAGCGCTTCATCGGCGGCGAGGAAGCGGGCGCTGAACAGGATGTCTTTCGCGGTCGAGGGCCCCACCAGACGCGCCAGCGCCGCGAGGCCTTCGTACTCGTAGCCCAGCCCGAGTTTGGCCGCCGGTATTCCGAAAACAGAACCGGTGGTGGCAATCCGGACATCGGCGGCCAGCGCGATCGCCAGGCCACCGCCGATGCAAAAGCCATCGATCATTGCCACCAGAGGCTTCGTCAGACGCGCCAGCCCGACGTGCGCACGCGCAGCGATGTCGCCGTATGTCTTCTTCTGCGCGGCATTGGCCCGGTGTTCGTCGAACTCGGAGATGTCGGCGCCCGAGACGAACGACTTGCCACCGGCTCCACGCATGATGACGACACGCACATCGCCATCGTCCTGGAGCGACTCGATGGCATCGCCCAGCCCCTGCCACATCGCCAGCGACATCGCGTTGCGGCGCTCGGGATTGTTGAAGGTAATCCAGCCCACGTCATCCTCAACGGTCGCGATGATCTTGGTCGTCTCCAGGGGTAGTGCTCGCGCGTTCATTCGACTGCTCCCGCGCTCTTCATCGTTTCGATCGCATCACGGCTGTAGCCCAGCTCTTCGAGCAGGATGTCGGTCTGCTCGCCGGGATCGGGGGCCGCGTGATGGAAATACTCGGGGTGCGGAAACGCCGAAAGGTTGATCGGTGAACGGATCAGGTTGACCTCGCCAAGCACCGGGTGCTTCGCCGGGCGCGTCATGCGCAGGTGCTTGACCTGCGCATCTTCGAAAGCCTGCCCGATGTTGTAGACCGGACCGCAGGGCACGCCAGCCGGGTTCAGCCGGGCAACGAGTTCCGCGACGGTGAACTTCCGCGTCACTTCATTGACTTCGGTGTCGAGCTGGCGGCGATTTGCAACGCGCGACTCGAACGCCTTGTAGTCGGGGTTGTCGTGGAGCTTCTGCGCACCGAGCGCCTCGCAAAATCCCGCCCACATGTACTGCGTGCTCGCGCAGATGTTGACCTGTCCATCGCTGGCATCGAAGGTGCTCATGGGTACCTGTGTCGGGTGTGCATTGCCTTCCTGCACCGGTATCTCGCCCGCCACCGTGTAGCGCGCACCCTGAAAGTCGAGCTTGTTGAGCATCCCCTCGATCAGGGACGTGTGAACCCATTGCCCCTCCCCCGTGCGCTCGCGATGCAGCAGCGCAAGCAGGATGCCCTGTCCCAGGAACATCCCGGCAGTGGTGTCGGAGATGGCGATGCCGGTGCGCACAGCGCCGCGTCCGGGTTCTCCGGTCACGGAGCTCAAGCCGGACATGCCCTGCACGATCTGGTCGACGCCCGGCCGATCGCTGTAGGGGCCGTCCTGGCCGAAGCCCGAGATGCTTGCGAGGATGATGCGCGGATTGATCTTCCTCAGCTGTTCGTACGTCAGGCCCAGACGCTCCTTGACCACCGAGCGAAAGTTCTCCGCCACCACGTCGCTGCGCGCAATCAGGCGCTTGAGCACGTCCGCTCCTTGCGGCGTCTTGAGGTCGAGGCAAAGACTGCGCTTGTTGCGATGCAGGTTCTGCTCGTCCGAGCCCCGGCGGCGCCCCGTCACGGAACCCCGATCCTTCAACGCCGGCGGTTCTACCCGCGTCACGTCGGCCCCCCAGTCGGCCAGCAGGCGCACGGCCGTCGGGCCGGCGCGCGCAATGGTCAGGTCGAGCACCTTGAAGCCAGAGAGCGGAGGTTGGGGTGATTGGGAAATCGACATGGAAACCTTGTGAAGATGAAGAGAGTTCTTTGAAGAGATGAAGGCGCGGACTCAGCTCACGAGCGCAACGCCGGCCGGGTCGATCGACAGCAGCGATTCGTGTCCGACATCGAGCACGCTGGACGGCGGGGCGTGCACCTTGAGTTCGTCGCCGCCAGCCGTCGGACGCACGAGGTAGTCCCAGTACTCGCCCAGGTAGGTTCTGGCGACGACGGACACCGCCCCCATCGGCAATGCGCCGTTGCCCTGCGGTCCGAGGAACAGCGATTGCGGGCGGATCGAGATGCGCATGTCGGCCGACGCGGCTGCCGCCTGACCGCCCATCGGCAGCACGCCCTCCAACCCGCGCAGCCGGATCTGCCCGTCGCGGACGTGGCCTTCGACGAGGTTGGTCTGCCCGATGAAACCCGCGACGAAGCGCGTGCGGGGACGGTTGTAGAGGTTCCACGGCGTGTCGATCTGTTCGAGCTTGCCGAGGTTGAGCACAGCGATGCGGTCCGAGATCGTCATCGCTTCCGTCTGGTCGTGCGTGACATAGACGGTCGTGAAATTGAACTCGTCGTGCAGCCGGCGGATCTCGCCAGCCATCTCCTCGCGCAGATTCGCGTCGAGGTTCGACAGAGGCTCGTCGAGCAGAAGCACTTCCGGCCGGACCACCATCGCGCGCGCCAGCGCCACGCGCTGCTGCTGGCCACCCGAGAGCTCCGCCGGATATCGCTGCGCGAGTGCTCCGAGCTTCACCACATCCAGCATCTCCTCGACGCGGCGCTTGCTTTCTTCGCCCGGTACACGGCGCACGTTGAGACCGAACGCGACGTTCTCGGCCACCGTCATGTTCGGCCAGATCGCATAGCTCTGGAAGATCATCGACATGCCGCGGTGTTCCGGCGGCACGGTGCGCCCGGCGCCCGAGATCTGCCTGCCGTCGACGGCGATCGAGCCGCCGCTGAGTTCGATGAAGCCCGCGATCATGCGCAGCGTCGTGGTCTTGCCGCAGCCCGAGGGCCCCAGCAGCGTGACGAGTTCGCCCTTCCTCAGCTGCAGGCTCAGGTCGTCGACCACGGCCAGCGCGCCGTATTGCTTGCGGACGTTGTTCAGTTCGAGTTTGGACATCAGAAAAACCTTTCAAGAACGGCGCAACATGAAGTCGCGCCCCGCGATACGCATGCCGATGCCCACCACCAGCGTCACGATCACCACCAGCACCACGCCCATCGCCGCGAGGCTTTCGTAGTTGCCCTGCTCGCTCAGATCGAGCGTGAGCACCGAAACCACACGCGAGGCGGGCCCCGTCAGGAAAACGGCGGTGGAGAGTTCCTTCGTGCAGATCACGAACACCAGGATGAAAGCGCCGACCAACGTCTTGTTGAGCAGCGGCACGACCACCTTGCCCAGTGCGGTGAGGCGCCCGCCGCCAAGGATGCGAACGGCCTCCTCCAGCTCCGGGTTGAGCGAGCGCACCCCGGCGCCGCAGGCCGTGACCGCGATCGGCAGGAAGCGCGTCGTGAAGGCCACCACCACCAGTGCGCCCGTGCCGTACAGCGAGAACGGAGGCCCGGCATACGCGGCGTAGAGCCCGATGGCCAGGATCAACCCCGGCACCGCCACCGGCGCCAGCGCAAGAAACTGAATCAGCGTGGGAAACGGCGTGATGCGTCGCTGTGTCGCGTAGGCCACGCACATCCCCATCGCGACGCAGACCAGTGCGGTGACGGCCGAATAGGTGACGGTGTTCACCAGCGCCGAGCGCACGGTCAACTGCTCGAAGAAGATGTTGTAGAAGTTCGCGAACGTGAGGTTGCCCGCACTGAAGCCGCGCCCCCAGGCCTTCGACAGCGAAGCCAGGACAAGGATGATCAGCGGCATCACCACCGTGAGAAGTGACACCAACGCCGAATAGCCGAGCAGCACCCATTTCCAGGCCCCCACGTCGAACGGCCTTCGCTCGCCGCCCTTGCCGGACACCGACACGAACCCCTTGCGGGCGAGCAGGCGGCGCTGCAGGTACAGCATCACCACGGTCAACGCGAGGATCGGCATCGAGAACGCCGCAGCCTGCTCGACCTTGAGCGGGTACTCGAAGAACGACACGATCTGCGTCGTCGCGAGATTCAGGCCCGCGGGAATCGCGATGAGCGCGGGCGTACCGTACAGCGCGACCGATTCGAGAAAGATCAGGATCGCGGCGCCGACGATGGAAGGCAGCACCAGCGGCAGTGTCACGCGCGTCAGCGTGCGCAGCTTGCCCGCGCCATGAATCGATGCCGCGTCTTCCAACTCGGTGGACACCAGGTCCAGCGCCGACTTGGTGAACACGTAGATGAGCGGATAGGTGTACAGCGCGATGACGAAGGCCAGTCCCCAGAAGCTGAAGATGTTGAACGGCCCCCTGTCCGTGCCCAATACCTCCGACCAGAGCCTGTTGAGCCATCCCGCGTTGGGGCCTGCCAGCAGGATCCAGGCGATGGCGCCTAGGAAGTTCGGCATGACGAACGCAGCCAGCACGCTCACATGCGTGAAGCCGCGCGCTGGCATGTTCGTGCGCGAGACGGCCAGTGCGAGCGGCACGCCGAGCGCGATCGCAATGGCTGTCACCGCAACGCCAAGGTAGAACGAATTGAGCAGCGCCTGGAGGTTGCGGCTGCGGCCCAGGGCGGCGGCATAGCTGCTGAACGACAGCGTGCCGTCCGCCGTGTGAAAGCTGTCCCAGATCAACCGCAGGATCGGGTTCGCCACGAGCAGGATGAGCAGAAGGATCAGTGTGCCGAACAGCCAGACTGCCGGATCGCCCATCCGGTTCGGGATGCGAGCGCGCATCGGCGGCGCGATTGTGACGGCCTCAGACACCGAACGCGTCTTTCCACAGGTCGATCACTTCAGGCAGCTGATCGACGGACTCCTTAGCCGTCGGCTGCAGCACGGTCTTGACATCGCCCAGGCCAAGCACGCCAGGCAGCGGTCTGGCGCCGGCGCGTCGAGGGATGCCATACAGCTGCGTGGTGATTCGATCCGCATCCTCGCTCACCAGCATCCATTCCATGAACAGCTTGGATGCGTTCGGATGCGGTGCATTGGCCATGATGGCCGACGGGGAAACGATCAGTACTGGCCCCTCCTTCGGCGCCGAGACGGCCAGCGGATTGCCCTTGGAGGCCGTCAGGGCTGCCAGATTGACAGGCCCCGCCGAGATCGAACGCTCGCCCGAGTTGACCGTCGTGACGGTGTCGATGATCGAGCGCCCGACTTGCGGCTTGTTCAGCGCAAGCTTCTTGAACCAGCCGTCCCCGTAGAGCTTGCGCATCTCGATGCACCAAGTGCCGACGGCGCCACTGAAGCCCGGGTGGCCCACCGAAGCCAGGCCGCGCCACTTCGGATCGGCGAGATCCATCCAGCTGGTCGGCGCTTCTGCCGCCTTGACCTTGTTCGAGTTGTAGACCAGTCCGACCATGAAGGCACTGGCGGCGTGGTAGTAGCCATCCGCATCGAGGTTCTGCAGGCGACTGTCCATCAGCGCCGCCGATGCGGGCGTGTACTTTGTCAGCAGCTTGCGAGCCTTCAGATCAACATAGTGGCCGATGTCGGTCGACGAAAACACATCGCAGTTCGCGGTACGCGCCTTCAGGTCCTGGTTCAGGCGCTGGAACGCCACCTGCGCGGTGGTCCGCACCACGTTCACCTTGACGCCCGGGTAGCGAGCCGTGAACGCACGCGCCATGGTCTCCGCGTCCTCCGACGGCAGGAAAACGATGTACCAGGTCAGCTCGCGTTCCTTCTTCGCGGCCTCGTACAGCGAGGCGAGATTCGCGGGCTGTGGTTGCTGGGCGTGTGCCCATGGTGCGGTCATTGCCGATGCGGCTAGCGCGCTGAACTGTCTTCTGGTGAGGGTCATGTGTTTGTCTCCGGGACTGGGCGAGAACGTTCTGCTTGGGTCGGTGCAAGTGTACGGAAGATACTTATAAAAATACATATAGGGTTTTTATGTATTTTTTTAAACAAATGAAAAGTACACATAGCCCTAAAATTAATTCGCTGCCTTCATGCGTCGGCGGCCTTATGCCCATCCAACCCTCACGTCCAACACATGCAAAGCACAGCGATCCACATCCACAGACATGGCGATCCCGACGTCCTCGAAGTCGTCGAGGTCGATGTTCCGTCGCCCTCTCCCGGTGAAGTGCAGATCCGGCAGACGGCGATCGGGCTCAACTTCGCGGACATCTACCAGCGCAAGGGAGCTCACGGCCCGCACGGCGGCGAGCCGTTTCCGATCACGCTGGGCTCGCAGGGCGCAGGTGTTGTCGAAGCGGTGGGCGGCGGTGTCGGCCACCTGCGCGTGGGCCAGCCGGTGGCCTACTTCCAACCCGGCGCCTACCAGGCAACTCGCAACGTGCATGCCTCGCGCGTGATCCCGTTGCCACAGGGTTTCTCGGAGGAGATCGCGGGAGCCAACATGCTGCGCGGACTCACGGCCGAATACCTGCTGCGCCGCCTGTATGTCGTGAAGCCCGGCGACACGGTGCTGGTGCACGCGGCAGCGGGCGGCATGGGCGTGATCCTGTCGCAATGGGCCCGCGCGCTCGGCGCCACTGTCATCGGTACGGTCGGCTCGGAAGCCAAGGCCGCGGTGGCAACCGCGCACGGCTGCCACCATGTCATCAACTACTGCTGCGAAGATTTCGCCGCCCGGGTGCTGGAACTGACGAACGGTGGCGGTGTGGCCGTCGTCTACGACGCCGTCGGCAAAGACGTCTTCGTGCCGTCGCTGAAATGCCTGAAGACGCTCGGCATCGCGATCAGCTACGGCACCGCGTCGGGCGATGTCGAAGGCTTCGACCTGCAACTGTTGCACGCCAAGTCACTGAGCGTGTGCAGGCCCACTCTGCGCAGCTTCATCTCGGAACCGGCGGACCTTCGTCGTTCGGCCATTGCGCTGTTCGAGGCCGTGCAGAAGGGCGACGTGGTCCTGGAGGCGAAGCACCGCTATGCACTGACCGATGTGCAACGCGCGCACCGGGATCTCGAAAGCCGGGCGACCAGCGGCGCGCCTGTTCTGATTCCCTGACCGATCTCACTCCCCCACTCCCTTCACCTACCCCATGAAACTCTTCCACGGTTGGCTTTCGAGCGCTTCGCGCCGTGTACGGCTTTGCTTCGCCGAAAAAGGATTGGCCTACGAGAGCATTCCCATCGACATGAGCAAGCAGGAACAGCACTCGCCGGAGTATCTGGCCCTGAATCCGAACGGCGTGGTGCCCGCGCTGCTGATCGCCCCGGGCAAGTCCCTCTACGAGAGCTCGACGATCTGCGAGTATCTCGACGAGGTGTACCCCGAGCCTGCGCTGCGCCCGGCGGACCCGTACGAGCGCGCCACGATGCGCAACTTCGTGCGCTGGACCGACGAGAAATCGCTGCCCAACCTGCTCATCCTGAACTGGAGCCTCGCCCTGCAACCGGGAGCCAGCCAATGGAGCGATGCGCAACTCAAGGAAAAGCTGGAGCGCATTCCCACCGCGGAACGCCGCGAGGCCTGGGTGCGGATTGCACGGCGTCCCTATACGGAGGAAGAGAAGGCCGCAGCCCTCGACAAGCTGCTGCGGATCGTCGACAAGATGGAAGCCATGCTGGCGGACTCGAAATGGCTGGTCGGCGCAGCGTATTCGCTCGCCGACATTGCAGCGGTTCCCTTCATCGCACGAATCGACGAGATCGCCCCACAAGCGCTGAGCCCCGACGCACATCCGCGCGTCCATGCCTGGTGGGCGGCCGTCCAACAGCGCCCCGCCTTTGTCGCGGCACGTTTCGACCGCTTCGATGATGCGATGAAGGCCCGGGAGACGGAATCCTCCATTGCCGCCGCACAAGGGACCTCCCGGTGACCTCGGTAATCGCCGCGGCGGTATGCGGATGGCGTCGCTCCGAATTCGGCGAACCTTCTTGCGTATTTGCGGCCGGCTAAGATATCGGCAGGAGTTTTCAACCCATGTCCCGTATCAACCTGAGCGACAAGATCCGCGAAGCCCTCGAAAGCGAAATCATCGCTGGCAAACTGGATGCCGGCTCGCGCATCGACGAGCAGGAACTGATGGACCGCTTCGAGGTGTCGCGCACCCCCGCGCGGGAGGCCATCCAGCAGCTGATATCGGCAGGCCTCGTGACCACCATGCCGCGACAGGGCGCAGTCGTTGCGACATTGTCGGTACCCGAGTACATCGCGATGCTCGAGATTCTCATGGAACTCGAAGGCTTGGCGGCGCGGCTGGCTGCGCGACGCATGCCTGCCCTGCAGCGGAGGCAACTGGAGCAGGCCAACGAAGCCTGCAAACAGGCCGCGGTCAAGGACGATGCGGAGGCCTACGGCGAAGCCAACCGCACATTCCACGAGATCATCTACGACGGCAGCCTGAACGAAGTGCTTGCGCGCCAGTTGCGATCGATGCGGCTACGGATGCGTCACCCGCAACGCGCGCTGTTCGACCGGCCCAACCGCATCCGCAACTCGCTCGCGGAGCATCAGACCATCATCAGTGCCATCCTGTCGGGCGATGAAGAAGCGGCGGACCGGGCCATGACCGCTCACATCTCGAGCGGCGGCAATGTGTATGCCGACGCCATCGCAAGCATGCCGCACGGCCGGCCTCCCCTGCCACCGCGTACGGAACCTGAAACCAAGGGGCCGGCGCGCAAGCCCGACAGGAAGCGCGCGACCGAAAAAGCCTAGCGACACGCACGCTCACTGTCACGGAATCCCCAGGCTCGCAGCCTCGGGCCGTGCGGACAACTCAGCTTCTATTGCCAATACTGGCGCCAAGGCCGTTCATGCGGACGAGCATGCTGGCCGCCATCGACTACCCCTCGTCGATCACGAATTCGGGCAAGTGGCTGTCCATTGGCAGGCTGCTGAAGTGCCAGCGGATTGAAGTTGCCGCTTGATGTTCATTAGTCCGATTTCGCGATCCGTCAACTTCGCAAGCGCTGCAAACCGTGTTGGCGCCGACCGAAAACTAAGCCAGTGGGTGTTGATTTCCATCCAGAAGTGACCCAGTGGGGGTGCGGACGAAAACTTGGACTACCAGGAGGTAGTTCATGTATTCCTACGAAGATCGGATTCGAGCCGTTGAGCTCTACATCAAGCTGGGCAAACGCGTCAGACCCACCATCCGCCAGCTCGGCCATGCTTGTCGCCTTTTTTGCGCTCGGCATCGCCTTGATTGATATAGGTAGGAAGCTGTCTTCAACCGCTGGGGTTCGGCAATGCTGCATGCAGACGGAACGCCCACGACGATATTCAAGCCCGGCAATGGCAAGACGCGTCGGTGCACCTTCAGACGAACAGCGGGGTTGGCACTTGCGCCAAGTCCAGCGTTTATTGTCAAAAACCTGCGCCTGTCTCGGGAATATGGTTCGACCTGCGCGTGTCTTGCGATTTAGGTCACAAATCGGGCTGACTATAAAGTGTTTACACCCGAGTCGATGTCAATCAAGGACTTAGGCGATATGAGGTGTCTCGTGTTTGTTGTCGCCGCAGGTTCAGCGCTTAGTACACCCCTCAAAGCCGCCCTCCCTGATCGGCCACCGTCTGAAAACCGGCTGCATCAAACAGGTTGCCCCGCCCAGGCCGTGCGGCAGTTCTTCGCAATCAGCGCCGCCCCCATAAGGCAAAGGCACGCGAGCATTGCGAAAGCAGCTCTTGCTCCCTCGGTGAATGCAGCGATATCGACAGCCGCGAGCGCTGAATTGCCGTTACCAAGAATCATGAGTTGCGAGCTGTAGGGCAATTGGGCCATCGCCACGCTCAACGTGAGCGCCGTCCCCATCATGATTCCGGTGTTCTGCAAGGTCGCGCGCACGCCGTTCGCAATACCTCTGCGCTGTGGCACCACGCTTTGAAGGATGGACGCGTTGTTCGGCGTCACAAAGCTACCGATGCCCAGGCCCAGCATCCACAGGCAGGCGGCCAATTGTCCGGTGCCGATGGCTGGCTGCAGCATGGCTGCCAACAGCGCCAACGCACCCGCGGCGATCAGCATGCCTGCCACGCAGAGGACTTCGGGCGTGAAGCGCCTCATGAGGCTGCCAGCCATCGGGGCTGCCATCAGCATCCCCAATGCGACCGGTGCAATGCGCGTGCCCGCCTCCGATGGCGCCAGGCCCGCGCACGCCTGGAGATACAGGGCCACGAGCAGCAAGGGTGCGGCCTGTGACATCGACAGAAGCAGGATACACGCGTAAGCCGTGCAACGCCCTGGATCCCTGAACAGTGCCGGGTCGACCAGAGGGCTCGCCGCGCGCTGCTGCACCCTAACGAAAACGACGATGGCGCAAACACCGGCAAGCATGAAGACCCAGACCGGCACGCTCGCCCAGCCGCGCGTTCCCACCATCGAGAGCGCATAGATCACGCTTCCAATTCCGGCGAGCGACATCAAGGCGCCGGCCAGGTCGAAACGCTCCGTGATGGCTGTCGCCGTGCTCTCCGGCAGGGTCTTCCACGACCAGGCCAGCACGCAAAGCCCGATAGGCACGTTCAGCATGAAGAGGACGCGCCAACCCCACCAAGAAACGACAAAGCCGCCGGCCAGCGGCCCCGCGACCTGCGCGAGGGCAGCCACCATGGCGAGCACCCCGAGCGCCAGCCCCACCTTCTTGCGGCCGAAGGCATCGCCCACCAGGGCGCTGGAATTGGCCATGACGCCAGCCGCGCCTACTGCTTGGCAGACGCGAAAGAACAGCATGGCGCCAAAGCTCGTCGCGGCCGCACAGCCCGCACAAGCGATCAGGAAGAGACCCAGCCCCGCGAGAAAGAGTCGCCGCCGCCCCCACAGATCGGCCAGCCTTCCGAAGCTGAGGATGCACACGGTGCTGACCAGCATGTAAGACAGCAGGATCCAACTCGCCTGCGATGGCGAAGCGTTCAGGCTACGCGCAACCAAAGGAAGCGCTACGTTGAGCGCACTGAGGTTCAGGAAACACAGGAACGCGCCCAGGCTTGCAACGACGAGCACGGTCCACGCGGCCCTCTCCTCGTCTTCCTTCACCACTTCATTCATCGCTCTTGAAGCCCGAGGCCTTGACGATGGGGCGCCAGTACTCGCGGTCTTCATTCATGATGCGCGTCACTTCGGCGCCGGGCAGCCCGGTTGCCTCCAGCCCCATGCGTTCGAGCTGGCCGCGCACCTGCGGGCTGCGCACTGCAGCCAGGAAGGCTGCCTGCAGCTTCGCGACAACATCCTTTGGCGTGCCCGCCGGCACGAAGGCGGCATAGGACGCGTTGGCGCGATCGAAGGCGTCGTAACCAGCTTCCTTGAAGGTCGGCACGTCGGGCAGCCAACTCAACCGTTTTGTGCCCGCGACGCCCAGGATGTGAAGCTTGCCCGAGCGGTGCAGCTCCAACTGGCTCGCCAGCGCGTCGGCACCCAGCGGCACGTGGTCGCCGATGATGTCCGTCGCCAGCGGCGCGCCGCCCCGGTAAGTAACGGCTGTGAGCGGCACACCAATGGCCTTCGACAGCTGCAGCACGCTGAAGTGCAAGCCGCCGCCGAGGTTGGTCATGCCCACGCTGCCCTGGGCGGGGTTCTTCTTGATCCACGCGACGTATTCGGAAATCGTCTTGTACGGCTGGTTCGCGCCGGTGGAGACCACGCTGGGCACATTGGCCAGATGCGCAACGGGAATGAAGTCTTTGTCCACGTCGTAGTTCAGCCGCGCATAGGTCATCGGAAACAGCACGAAGGGCGGCGTGCCACCAATGAGGATGGTGCGCCCGTCGGGCCGCGCGGTCTTCACGGCCTCAATGGAAATGCGCGTGGAGGCACCGGGACGGTTCTCCACCAGAACGGGTTCCTTGAGCGAGCCCCGCAGTTCCTCGGCGAGGGAGCGCGCCAGGTTGTCGAGCGCGCCGCCCGGCGGAAAACCGATGATGAGGCGAACGGGCGCGTTGTCGGCGTGCGCGGCGCCGCCGGCCAGGGCAATCGACGCGCCGAGCACGAGTGTCTTCAGGAACGAGGTCATGGTGGCTACCTGCTGGTTGAAAAATCGGAGAAGAAAGAGGCCTTAGAAGGCAACGACCGGCAGCGCGTTCGCCGGCCGGTGCGCAGCTTCGAACGAGGCGGCCGCCTGCAGCAATTGCCCGTCTTCGCGAAAGCGTCCGACCAACTGCATGCCGATCGGCAGCCCGTCGCGCCCCGCGCCGCAAGGCAAGCTGATGGCGGGGTGCCCGGTCAGGTTGAACGGCATGGTCCAGGGGAACCAGTTCGCGCGCACCTCGGCGTATTCCTTGCCGTCGATCTCGATGCTGCCGAACAGGTCCTGGTCGATGGGCAGCGCCGTGCGCGAAAGCGTGGGCGTGAAGATAAAGTCATGCGCCTCCAGCCGCGCCTGAATGCCGCGAAACAATGCTGTCCGCGCGAACATGGCCTGCTGGAACGCGATGCCATCCACATGCTCGGCCAGCGCCAGTTGCTTCAGCAGCGACGGGCTCATCTGGTCGCCGTGTGCCGCCGCCATGGGAGCGAAGCGGCCGCGCCAGCTGGTGTGGTTGATCACGCGCCACACCGGCTCCACGTCGAAGCCGTCGCCGGACATCGGCTGCAACTCGGCCCCCATCGACGCCAAAGTTGCCAGGGCAGCCTCGAAGGCGGATGCAACATCCGCGGCAATCGGTCGCCCCGCCGGCGCAGCGCAGAAAAGAATGCGTTTGCCGCGAAGATCGCCGCCGGCTTGCAGTTCGTCGAAGTAGCGCCGCGCCGGAACACCCAGCGACCACGGGTCCGACCCGTGCGCGCCCGTCATGGCCTGCAGCATCAGTGCCGTGTCGGCCACATTGCGTGTGGTGGGCGTCACGTAGGTGTAGTTGCCGAACGCGTCCTGCACCTGGCTGTGCGGCACCACGCCCAGGCTCTGCTTCAGGCCGACCACGCCATTGCACGCTGCGGGAATGCGCGTCGAGCCACCACCGTCGGTGGCGATGGCCAGCGGCGCGATGCCGGCCGCCATCGACGCCGCCGCACCGCCGCTGGAGCCGCCGCTCGTGCGCGACGCATTCCACGCGTTGCGGGTGCTTCCGAACAGCGGTGCATCGGTCAGGCACTTGGCGCCGAATTCGGACGAGGTGGTCTTGCCGATGAGGATGGCGCCGGCTTCGCGCATTCGCGCCACGGCCACTGCGTCTTGCGTGGGCACATGGTCGCGGTGCAGCAAAGAGCCGTAGGTGGTGCGTACGTTCGCCGTGTCGACGATGTCCTTCACCGTAAATGGAAGACCATGCAGCTGGCCCAAATCCTCGCCGCGCATGAGCGCCTGCTCGGCTTCCCTGGCCTGCTGCAACGCCTGCTCATGGCATAACGTGATGAAGCAGTTCAGGTGCGGCTGCAGGGCATCGGCGCGGCGCAGCACCTCTTCGACAATCTCCACCGGCGAGATCTCGCGCTGCGCGACCAGTCTGCGCATGGTTATTGCGGGCATCTCGCAGATCTCGGACTTTGGAAGAAGGACGGGAAAGTTTTTCATGTGCAAATGATTGATGCGCCGCAACAAGGCGTCCAATACTGTTTTCTTGAAAAGGCATATGCCCAGCGTATGGCTACACCGGACCTTCGAACCCTTCGCTATTTCGTGGCCGTCGCCGAGGAGCGCAGCGTCGGCAGGGCTGCCCGCCGGCTCAACATGGCGCAGCCGCCGCTCTCGGTGCACATCAAGAACCTGGAGGCGGCCGTGGGCACGCCCCTGTTTCGCAGGGCGGCGCACGGCATGGAGATCACCGATGCGGGCAATGCACTGTTCCGGCGCGCGAAAGAGGCACTTCTGCTGGCCAACGAGGGCTTCGACGCCGCGCGCGCCATCGGATCGGGCAACCGGGGCCGGCTCACCATCGGCACGATGGTCGTGCTGTCTTATCTCGTGTTGCCGAGGCTCGAGAACGAGCTGCGGCGCAGGCTGCCGGAGGTGGAGATCCAGTATGTGGAGCTGAATGCCGTCAACAATGTCTCGGCCCTCACCGACTCGGACGTGTCAGTGGCGATCTGCATTCCGCCCATTGCGCAGGCGGGCATTGCGACGCAGCGCATCGGCAGCCAGCCGCTGATGCTTGCGGTGCGCGTCGACTCTCCGCTGGCGCGGCTGACCAGCGTTCCGCTGGCGCGCCTCTCGGGCCTGGCGCTCATCGGACTGCCGGTTCCCGAGGGCGATGTCGACAAATCGGTCGTTGCGTCGCTGCTGCGGCGGCACGATGTCAGCATGCCGATTGCCCAGCGGGTCGAGACGATGGTCTCGGCACTGGCGCTGGTTCTGGCAGGCAAGGGCGTCGCGATCCTGCCTGCCTGCGCTCAGATCGGCCGCCCCCCTGGCGTGGTGTTCAGGCCCTTGCGAAACGTCGACGCCGCAATGGAGATTGCGGCCTGCTGGCGCAACGATTGGGAAAGTCCGTTGATCGCCCCGTTCCTGGCTTGTGCGCGCACAGCCCTGCAAGAGCCGACGTAGATCGGCAAAGTCCGCTCGGTGACTTGGAAACGCCTCAGAAGATTGCGAATGAAAAAGACCGCTCGACGTCAGCTCGAATGTGCTGAATTCTCTCCCTGTTAAGCCGCTCGGCGGCATCCGGGTCTCGGGCCTCGATTGCCTTCATGAGCTTCTTGTGCTCAACGATCGCAGCCGCCATGCGCCCCGGTATCGAGGCAGTGCGGTTGCCCATGAGCCGGAGCCGGTTCTCGATCGCCATCACGTACTGGATAAGCGTCTCGCTGCGAGAGCACTCGGCCAGCGTCCTGCGGAATTCGAGCGCGGCATCCAGGTACTTCGACACATCGTGAGTCTCTTCGGCCTTGGCCATGCGCTCCAGGATTTTCCGCAGGCGGGCTCGCTCCTCGGGCTTGATTTCTTTCGCCGCGCGCCGCGCCACGAGTCCTTCCAGCACCTCCCGGATGTCGAGCAGCTCGATGATCTCCGACGGCTTGAGCTGGGCCACCGTCACGCCGACAAAGGGCGTGCGCGAGACCAGCCGCTCCACTTCGAGCTGGCGAATGGCTTCCCTCACGGGCGTGCGGCTCACGAGGTATTCCGCCGCCAGATCCTGCTCGGTCAGCTTTTCGCCCGGCTTGAGCTCACCAGCCAGAATGGAGCTTCGGATCCGATCGCAGACTTGTTCTGCCGACAAGGTCGGCGTTTCTCGTTTGGCACGAGGTAAGGGCCTTGGCTCGTTCATGCCCGAGGTTATACCGCACGGTTCTGTGCTCGACCTCAGCATCAAACCGTGCGTAGCGCCAGATATTCCGGCGCCTTGGCGGGCATCTGAAGCAGCAGCACTTGCAGGCCTTGCGGCCCCGCTTCGAGCACGCTCGCAGGCTCGTCGACCGACACGTAGCGATTCTCCCAACGAGTGCACCATGTGCCTTCATGGCGCAGGCTGCCGGACATCACGAACTGGAACTGGCCGGAAGGCGCGGGCACCGGTGCCTCGACATGAGAGCCCGGAGGTACGTACCAGACGCAAGCCTCCAGCCGGTCGGCCTGCGGCTCGATCAGGTGGGTCATGCAAGGCTCTGTCAACCGCGCGAGATCGTCGACAGGCAACGCATCGAGCGGAGGCCCCTGCACATGGCGTTTGGGACCACGAACCATCTTGTCGCGCGCGCTGTCGATGAAGTTCGCGCCGGTCTCGTACACCGCGCGGATCGTGAAGTAGCTCAGGCCTTCCGGCCCCGCCACGACAGGGCCATAGCCCGTGTATGGGCCGGCGTAGTGGACCGAGCCATGCCGCACCTCATGCGCCCCAAGCTTGCCCGAGCCCGCCATCACCACCTGGAACTGATTCTGCGTGTGGAAATGCGAGGCCAACACCGAACCTGGTGGTTGTTCCACAAGAAAGACGGTGGGCGAAAAAAGCGGGTCTTTGCCGCTGTCCATCCACTCGCTGCGATGGAACGAAAACCCATCGGGCAGCGAACGGGCATGCCGCGAAGTTCTCGCCCGATCCAAGGTACCGATCAACATCGCGCCCTACTCCAACTTGGCGCCGGAGCGCTTGATCACGCCTGACCAGCGCTCCACTTCGCTGCGAAGAAAGCTCTTGAACTCGCTCGCCGAAGAGGGGCGCGGGCGACCGCCGAGCATCACGATCTGCCTGGAGAAATCGTCCGAGCGAATGATCTTCGCGAGGTCCGTGCTGAGCTTTTCGACTTCTTCCTTGGGCGTGCCCGCGGGTGCGAGCAAGCCGACCCAGGGCACGAGGTCGAAGCCGTCGATGCCGCCCTCGGAGACCGTGGGAACGTCCGGCATCAGCGTGGAACGCTCCTTCGAACTGATCGCGATGGCACGGATCTTCCCGGCCTGGATCAGCGGCAGCGCAGGCGCGATGGCGTCGAACGACACCTGCACCTGCCCACCGGCCAGATCCGACAGCGACTTCGATGCGCCCTGATAGGGAATGTGCTCCATCCTCGTATCGCTGCGCCGCAGCAGTTCCGCCATTGCCAGATGTGAGACCGACCCATTGCCCGGCGACGAGAAGCTGAGCTTTCCGGGGTTGGCCCGCAGGTACGCCAGCAACTCGGGCAGCGACTTCACCGGCAACGCAGTGTTGACCAGCAAGAGCAGCGGCGCGTCGTAGATCAGGCCGATGGGTTCGAAGTCCTTGATCGGGTCATAGCGCACGTTGGCAAAGAGAAACGGATTGCCCGCCAACGCAGCCGATGCCGACAGCGTGAGCACGCTGCCGTCGGCCGGCAGCTTGGTCACCGCCGCCAGCGCAATGCTGCCCGATTGGCCCGGCATGTTTTCGACGATCCACGTGCGGGCGGTCATCTTGCCGAGCCGCTCGGCGAGCAGTCTGCCGACGCTGTCGACCGATTGGCCCGGCGGGTAACCCACAATGATCTTGCCGACCGTCGGTCCCGCGAATGCGGCCGAGCCATGCAACGCTCCGAGGAGCACCAGAAACCTGAACATCGCAGTCAATACGCTCTTCATTTTTTGTCTCCATCATTTTTGAATGTCTCGAAGCAGAAAAGTTGGCTAGCGTTTCCTCATCATCTGGATGACGGAAGAGAAGTCGAGCCGCCCTTGGCCGCCGTGGCAATGGATCGCATAGAGCGAGGCCGCAGCAGCACCGAGCAGCGCCGGCGAGTTGGAGGCCAGGGCGGCCTGCTCGGCCAGCCGCAGGTCTTTGAGCATCAGCTCGGACGCGAAACCGCCTTCGTATTCGCGGTTGGACGGCGATGCGGGCACCAGGCCGGGTTCGGGCGAATAGCTCGTCAGCGCCCAGCACTGGCCCGAGGATGTCGATGCGATATCGAAGAACTTCTGCATGTCCAGACCGAGGTTTCGCGCGAGGTTCAGCGCCTCCGACACGGCGACCATCGAGATACCCGTGATCATGTTGTTGCAGATCTTCGCGGCCTGACCAGCCCCTTCACTGCCTGCATGAATGATGTTTTTGCCCATCGCGCGCAGCACGGGCAGCCCCCTGGCGAAGGCGTCGTCAGAGCCGCCGACCATGAAGGTCAGCGTGCCGGCGGCCGCGCCGCCTACGCCGCCCGACACGGGTGCGTCGAGCGAGAGTACGCCGCGTTCGGACAGCGCTTTGTGAAACCCGGAACACGACACGATGTCGATGGTCGAGCAGTCGATCGCCACGCAGTCGCGCGGATAGGCGACGCCGTCGTTCGCCATCACCTCAAGCACGTGCTTGCCGCTCGGCAGCATCGACACGACGAAGTCCGCACCTTCGACGGTCGCGGCCACGCTCTGCTGTGGCTTCATGCCGTGCTGCGCCGCCTGGCGCAGCACGGCCTGGCTCATGTCGAAGCATTTGACCTCGTGGCCCGCTTCGTGCAGATTGACGGCCATGGGCATGCCCATGTTGCCCAGTCCGATGAATCCGATCACTGACATGGTGTGTCTCCTTTCAGTTCGTGAGGTGGCGCTTCATGCAAGGCTGAAGATCACGGTCTTCTTGTGCGTGAAGTGGTCCAGCATGGCTTCGAGCGATGCTTCGCGCCCCAGGCCCGACTGCTTCACGCCGCCATAGGACAAGCCCGGCTGCACGACGATGTTCTGGTTGATCTGCACGAATCCCGACTCCAGCCTGCGGCTGGCGTCCAGCGCGGTCTTGAGGTCGCGGGTCCAGATCGTTGCAGCGAGGCCGTAGTCGCTGTCGTTGGCCTGCGCCAACGCGTCCTCGTAGTTCGCGAACTTGATGACGCATGTGACGGGCCCGAAGATCTCTTCGCGCGCCAGGCGGCTGTCGTTGTCCAGCCCGGTGAAGATCACGGGCCGCACGAAGAGGCCGTTCTCCAGCGCGGCACCGGAGGGCAATGCCGAGCACTCGTGGCATGTCGCGCCTGCCGTGCTGCGGCCGACCTCGATGTACGACTTGACCTTGTCGTGCTGGTCCCTGGAGATGATGGTGCCGATGTCCGTTGCTTCGTCCAGTGGGTCACCCATCTTCATCGCGTCGACCTTGGCCTTGACCTTTTCGACGAAGGTGTCGTGCACGCTTTCGTGCACGAAGATGCGGCTGGCGGCCGTGCAGCTTTGGCCCTGTCGCGTGAAACGCATGCCGGCCACAGCACCCGCAACCGCCTTGTCGATGTCGGCGTCACCCATGACGATCATCGGGCTCTTGCCACCGAGCTCCAGCGTCACGGGAATGAGTTTTTCGCCCGCGGCCCTGGCAACGATCTTTCCGGTTTCGACGGAGCCCGTGAAAGTGATCTTGCGCACCTTGGGGTGCACGACGAGCGGCGCACCGCAATCGGGCCCGAAGCCCGAGACGATGTTGAGCACGCCTGGCGGCAACAACTGGTTGAGGATCTGGCACACGCGCAGCACGCCCAGCGGGGCTTCCTCGGCAGACTTCACGACGACGCTGTTGCCTGCAACCAGCGCTGGCGCGATCTTCAGCGCCATCAGCATCATGGGCGCGTTCCACGGAATGATCACACCGACGACGCCGACGGGCTCGCGCGTCGTCACCGTGAGCATGTCGGGACTGAAAGGCACGGACTCGCCCTTCAGTTCCGAGCCGAGCCCGCCGTAGAACTGCAGCGAGTCGGCCACGACGGATGCTTCCACCCGACTCTCCGTCCTGAGCGCCTTGCCGGTCTCCAGCGCGACGAGACGACCGAGTTCCTCGACGTGCGTACTTAGCAGGCGTGCGCACTCCGCAACGAGCGTGCCGCGTTTGCGCGCGGCCATCGCGGCCCAGGCCGGCTGTGCGGCGTGAGCGGCCTCGACTGCGCTGGCGACATCGCTCGCATCGCTGGCCGGCGCCGATCCGATCGTGTGGCCGGTGGCCGGGTTGACCACGGGAAGTGTCTTTCCGGAGTGCGCCGGCACGAGCTTGCCGTTGATGAGATTGAAGCCGCTGAGTGCGCGCGCGAGCCGCACGGGATCGACTTCGCGCTCGATGGTGTGTTCCATGATGTATGTCTCCGATGTGGCGAGCGCTCAGCTCTTGATGTCGGCGACCACCGGCCAGCGCTTCTTTACTTTGATGATCCGCGCGCTGCCGCGCCGCACATAGCGCTTGGTGTCGTCGACGCTGGCCTGGTAGTCCCATACCGGCTGAATCGCATCGGGCAGGTCCTTGATGAACTTGCGACGCGCCTGGCTGTGCAGCACGCGCGACTTGATGTCATCCGCATCCCAGCGCGTGTGCACCTCGGCCTTCAGCGCGGCCAGGACGTCGGGGAGCTTGGCCGCCACGTTCCGAAGTTCATCGGGATCGGCTTCGAGGTCATAGAGCTGATCGGGGTAGCCGTGCGTGTAGACGTATTTGTAGTGTCCCTTGCGCAGCATGCAGCATGGCCCGGTCACGCCCTCTGCCGTGTATTCCACGAAGGCGGTGGCGTCACCGTGTTCGGCCGCGCCTTCGATGACGGGCCTGAGCGAGCGGCCGTCGACCGGTTCTACCCATTCCGACGATTCCTTGCCCGTGGCGAAGGCCATCAGCGTGGGCAGCAGATCGACGTGCGACGCGGGCTCCGAGATCCGGCGCGGTGTCGTTGCTCCGGGCGGTTTGAACAGCAGCGGCACCTTGGCCGACCAATCGAAGAACACGCGCTTGAACCACATGCCGCGCTCGCCCAGCATGTCGCCGTGGTCGGAGGTGAAGACGACGATGGTGTTCTTGTCGAAGCCCGTGCGCTCGAGCGTCTTCAGCAGGTTGCCCACCTTGTCGTCGATGTAGCTGACCATCGCATAGTAGGCGTGCCGCGCGCGCAGGATCTGTTCGTCGGTGGCCGTCTGCTTGTCCAGGCCGTGGGAGTACTGGACCCATTGGCTCAGCATGTCGCGCTCTTTCATGGGAATGTCGCGCACGTTGGGCAGGTTGATTTCTGCGCGGTCGTAGCGCGCCAGGTACTCCGGCAGGATGTGGAAAGGCGGGTGCGGGTGCGTGTAAGACACGCACATGAAGAAAGGCTGCTCGTCGTCGCGGGCCAGGTCGTACAGGCGCTGGATCGACTTGGTCTCGACCTCTTCGTCGTAGTCCAACTGCAGGCTGCGAAAGCACTCGCCGCTCTCGTCAACGGTGCTCAGGTTGTGGCCCGGCGAGTAGAAGCTGAACTCGCCCTCCTTCCAGTCCGCCGACCAGCCGAAGTCGGCCGGATAGATGTCGGTCGTGAGCCGTTCCTGAAAGCCGTGCTTCTGGTCCGGGCCCACGAAGTGCATCTTGCCGCTGAGGATGGTCTTGTAGCCCTCGCGCCCCAGGTAGTAGGGCAGCGTGGGCGTCGATGCCTCGAACTCGCACGCGTTGTCGAAGGCGCCGATCTCGGTCGCGAATTGGCCGGCCAGCAACGAAAAGCGCGCCGGTGCGCACAACGGGAAGTTGCAGTACGCGTTGTCGAATACGACCGACTGTTCGGCCAACGCCTGCAGGTGCGGCGTCTTGACTGCAGTGTTGCCATGAAAGGGCAGGACCGGCGCAGAAAGCTGGTCCGCCATGATCAAAAGGATGTTGGGTTTCTTCATCGATGTCTCCGTTGGTTGGCCTCAAATTGCATAACTGTTGTATGCAATATATAGTCCGAAGCGTTGATGTACAAGTATTTTTTGGAGACAGACATGGCAAATCCCGAGCTTCCATTGGCCGGCGTGCGCGTACTCGACCTGACGCGCGCATTGGCGGGCCCCTTCTGCACGATGGTTCTGGCGGACCTCGGCGCAGACGTCATCAAGGTCGAGCCCATGGGCGGCGACATGATCCGCAATTGGGGTCCGTTCGACCGCGGCACCAGCGCGTATTACCTCAGCGGCAACCGGAACAAGCGCGGCGTCGCGCTCAACTTTCGCGACCCGCGCGCGATCCGCCTTCTTGGCGAGATGGCTTCGCAATGCGACGTGGTCGCGGAGAACTTCCGGCCCGGCGCGATGGACTCGATGGGCCTGTCATATGAGTCGCTGCGCGAGCGCAACCGCGGGCTCGTCTACGCCAGCATCACTGGCTTCGGGCGAACCGGACCGGCCGGGCAACGGCCAGGCTTCGACCAGATCGCGCAGGGCTACTCGGGCCTCATGAGCGTGACCGGATCAGAAGAGTCCGGCCCGATGCGCGTAGGCGTGGCGATCGGCGACCAGACGGCAGGCATGTGGTGTGCGATCGGCGTGCTCGCGGCACTGAACCAGCGGCAGCGCACCGGTGAAGGCCAACGCGTCGAGACTTCGCTCCTGGGGGGACTGGTCGGGCTGCTCAGCGTGCAGGGGCAACGCTACCTGAGCCTGGGAGAAATCCCCAAACTGGCGGGCAATGTTCACCCCGTGATCTCGCCCTATGGCGTCTTCGAAGCCGCTGACGGTCCCTTGAACATCGCACCCGCCACGACAGACATGTGGCACAAACTCTGCGCGCTTCTCGGCCTCGGCCATCTCATCGACGATCCCCGCTTTGCAACGAACGCAAAACGCGTCGAGCGACGCCAGGAGCTCAAGCAACTCATCGAAGGCAAGTTGAAAAGCAATACGCGCGAAACGTGGACACGCCTGCTCATCGAGGCCGAGATTCCCGCAGGTCCGATCAACGATCTTGCGGATGTTTTCAACGACGCGCAGGTGCAGCACAGCCGCTTCGTGGAAGAAATCGAACACCCTGAATTGGGCACGGTCCGCCAGGTCGGCTCGCCCATCAAGCTCGAAGCGATGGAAGGAGGCTCGATCCGCCGGGCCCCGCCCCTGCTCGGCCAACACACGTGCGAGGTGCTGCGCGAGTTCGGCTGCAGCCAGAACGAGATCGACACGCTGCTGGCGGACGGCGCCGCGGCGCAATCGGCGGCGGCGCACGCATGACGGCGTCGCAGCCGCCCGCACTGCGGATCGAAGGGGCTGTGGCCACCATCACTTTGCGCAGGCCACGAGAACACAACCGCATCGACCCGGACGATCCCTCGATACTGATCTCGCATCTCGACGAGATCGCGCTGCGTCGCGAGGTGTCGGTGCTGATCATCACCGGGTCTGAGCACAAGACCTTCTGCTCGGGCTATACGCTCGGCCAGATCAGGTCGCGGCTCGACAACAGCTTCGAGACCATGCTCGATCGCGTCGAGCGCGTGTCGATCCCGACGATCTGCGCAATGAACGGGAGCGCCTACGGCGGAGGCACCGATCTGGCCATGTGCTGCGACTTCCGCATCGGCGTGCGCGGCAGCCGATTGTTCATGCCCGCTGCGAAGTTCGGCCTCCACTACTACCCCGGCGGCCTGCGTCGCTTCGTCAGCAGGATCGGGCCCGCGGCCACGAAAAAGATCTTCCTCACGGCGCAATCGCTCGATGCCGAAGAGATGCTTCGAATCGGCTACCTGACCGACCTGGTCGAGCCCGATGCATTGGAGGCCAAGGTCGCGGACTATGTGAAGGCGATGCTCGAATGCGAACGCCCGGCCATATGTTCGATGAAGACCCACATCGACCAGATCGCCGCCGGTACGTGGACGGAGGCAGCCGGCCGCGCCGCCTACGAAAGATCGCTGCGTGCCCCGGCCACGCTGGCGCGCCTGGAAGCCCTTGAGCGCAAGCCGGCGGGCCGGGCTGATCAGGTGCGATAGGAGACGCCGCGCTCCCGCTCGAGCTTGCGCAGCAGCCCTGGCCATTCGAAGCGCCCGACCTCCAGAAACCCGCCGCTTCCGAGCATCCTGCGGCCCTGCGCGCGCGTATGGGCGATCGTCGCTTCGGACAGCGTGTTCAGTCTCACCTGCCCCGCCAGCCCGCCGATCTGGTATTTGCAAGCCGTCTCCAGGCGCAGCATCCAGCAGAAAGCCTCACCGACGCTTCGACCCGCTGTCAGCGCGCCGTGGTTGCGCAGGATGAGCACGCGGCCTCGCGGTCCCAGGTCGCGCACGAGCTGCTCGCGTTCGTCTTCGTCAAGCGCCGCGCCTTCGTAGTCGTGGTAGCCAAGGAAATCGAGCATCACCGTTGCCTTCTGGCTCAGGGGCAGCAAGCCTTCGGCCTGCATGGCCACCGCGTTGTTGGCTTCGGTGTGCGAGTGCATCACGCACACGATGTCGGTCTGTGCCATGTGAATGGCGCTGTGAATGACGAAGCCCGCGGGGTTGAGCAACGACGGATCACCGCCACCGACAAGCTGCCCGTTCATGTCGACCTTCAACAAGTCCGACGCCGTCATCTCGTCGAAGAGAACGCCAAGCGGATTGACCAGGAAGTGATGCTCGGGCCCGGGGACTGCGGCCGAGATGTGGGTCGATGCGACGTCCGACATGCCGTAGAGGTCCGTGAGTTGGAAGCAGGCCGCGAGATCGCAGCGCAGGCGCCACTCGTGTGAAGTCATGCCGACAGATTCGCTGCTGGCGACTTCTGAAATAGATGCGGGGTGATTCATTCTTTGTCTCCTGGTTGATAAGCGGAATGAAGCTTCCCACGCACGTTTCAGCAGGTCCAATACCGATATGCAACACGCCCATACGTCATTAATATGGGCCGATGGATTTACGGAGCCTGCGTTTGTTTGTCGCTGTCGCCGAAGCCGGTAGCGTCGGAAAAGCGGCCGCACGCCTTCACATGGCGCAGCCCCCTCTCTCGGTGCAGATTCGCAATTTCGAGGCGCTGGTGGGCACTCCCCTTTTTCATCGAGTGCCAGGCGGCATGGAAACGACGGATGCTGGAGCGGCCCTGCTCGCGCGTGCAAAAGAGTCCTTGGCGCTTGCCCATGAAGGCGTGGAGGCGGCCCGCTCCGTTGCGGCAGGACGAGTCGGGCGCTTGGCCGTTGGCTATATGTTTGCGTTGGGATACGCCGTTCTTCCGAAGTTGATACCCGGTTTGCGGCGCACCATTCCGGATGTGGACCTTCAATTCCTCGAGATGAGCGCGCTGACCTATGAGCAGCAGATCGAGGAGCGAAAAGTGACCGTTGGAATATGCATGCCTCCAATTCGCAGAGAAGGAATCTCAACGGCCATCGTAGGGCGTCAAGCATTGAGATTGGCCGTCCCTTCGGCGTCACCGTTCGCTCGCGCGCGAGCTGTCGATCCGCTGGCACTGCAGGGCTGCCTGTTGATCGGGCTGCCGACATACTCTGAAGGTGCAGATTCGTCCGTCGTAGCGAGCTTTCTGCGTCGTCACAATGTCACGATGAAGGTCGCGCACAGAGTGACCACCGTTCATTCAGCCCTCGCCCTGGTATTGGCGGGGGAAGGCTTGGCCATCGTCCCATCCTGCGCGGCACTAGGGGCCCCGCCCGGAATCAAGTTCAAGCCTTTTCTCGATGCAGACGATGCCTTCGATGTCGCCGTCTGCTGGCGCAGTGACCTGAAAAGTCCGCTGGTCGAGCCATTCATCGAATGCGTTCGGCAGTCAATTTCCTGATTCAAGAAGCACTGATTGCTTCGGTGCGGGCGGGGCCGACGGCCTCGGTCTGCCACTGGATAGTGGGGTTCTATGACCTTGAGCAGCGCCTTCCACGGCACCACCAGTTCCATCTCGCCAAGGAACACTTCGCGCCTCGTCTTCTTCCTCTTGCCCGCTTGCTCCGCGTCTGCAACGCTGATCCGGCTCATCGCTCTTGCTCCTTTGCAGGGTTCAATCCTTCATGCAAGAAACGTGCTCTTGATCAGGCCTTCCCTGGAACGGCATCGCTCAGCGATATACGCGGCCGGGGGCTTTCCGAACGCCTTCTTGAACATGGTGATGAAGGCTGACGGCGACTCGTACCCCAAGCCGTAAGCCACCTGCTGCACGGTGGCGCCGCCCGACAACTCCCGAAGCGCCACGATCATGTGCAACTGGCGCCTCCAGCGGCCGAAGCTCAGGCCGGTCTGCGCCGTGCACAGTCGGTTCAGGGTCCGTTCGCTGGCACCGGTCTCGGCGGCCCAGTCCTGCAGGGTCCTGCGGTCGGAGGGGTCGAGCGTGATGGCGTGCGATATTTTTCGAAGCCGCGCGTCCTGCGGCATCGGCAGCGAAAAGTCCTCGTTCGGCATGGCGGCGAGCTGGTCCAGCAGCACATGCGCCAACCGGTCCGTGGCACTGCCGGGCTCGTAGGTCGGCGCAAGGCCGGCCAGGTGCTGGATCATCTCGCTCAACATCGGGCTGATGGCCAGGGTGCAGCACTTCGTGGGCAATGTGGCCGCACCGGGGGCGACGAACAGATAGAAGATGAGCGCGTTCGCCGTGCCGTGGTTGCTGTGCGGCGTGCCACCCGGAATCCACACGCCCGCCTGCGGCGGCACCATCCAGAGTGTTCCCGGCACTTCGCACGACACGGCGCCGCGCAGTGCGATGACGAGCTGCCCCATAGGGTGCTGGTGGATCGGGATCTCGCGCGCACGCGCCTCGACGTCCACGCGAAGCGCCATGACGGGAACGGTGAGCTGGCGGTCCAGGTCTTCAGGGGCGACCTCGGGGCGTTGCATGGTCTCCAATGAATCGCGTTGGTGCAAGCCCACCATTCTCGCCCGTCGGCCGCAGGGGCCGGCACGGAAGGGACGCATCCCGGGCCCGTGGCCGAAAAGAGAAATCGTTCGACCAGGAATGCAATTTCCGACACGGGCACCCCTGCCTAGCATCGGCGCATGAAACGGACTCGCTTCTCTCGCCAGGAGATGCTCTTCTCCCTCAAGAGCTTCGCGGGCGCCATGCTCGCGCTGTATGTGGCCAGCCGCGCCGGCCTGCCCCGGCCTTTCTGGGCCTTCATGACCGCGTACATCGTGGCGCATCCCCTGGCCGGCAATGTGCGCTCCAAGGCGCTCTACCGCTTCGTGGGCACCCTGGCCGGCTGCGCGGCCACCGTGGTGCTGATTCCGTCGTTGTCGGCCTCGCCCGAGCTGCTGTCCCTGGCGCTGGCGCTGTGGACGGGCCTTTGCCTCTACCTTTCGCTGCTGGACCGCAGCGCGCGCTCCTATGTGTTCATGCTGGCGGGCTACTCGGCCGCGCTCATCGGCTTTCCCCTGGTGGAAGCGCCTGCGGCCATGTTCGACACCGCCGTGGCGCGGGTGCAGGAGATCGGGTTGGGCATCCTCTGCGCCAGCCTGGTCCACAGCATCGCGCTGCCGGCCGGCCTGGCGCCGCCGCTGCTCGGCCTGATGGATCGCGCGCTGGGCGACGCACGCCGGTGGATGACCGACCTGCTGCGCGACGGGCTCGCTCGCACGGACGGCGCGCGCATGGCCGCGGACCGCCAGCGGCTGGCGCTGGACATCACGCAGTTGCGCCTGCTGTCGACGCATGTGCCCTTCGACACCGGCAACCTGCGCTGGACAACGGGCGCCGTCCGCGCGATGCAGGACCGCATCTCGGCGCTCACGCCCACGCTGTCGGCGATAGAGGACAGGCTCGAGGCGCTGAAGACCGCCGAGGGCGAAGTGCCACGGGACATCGTCTCGGCGCTCGAGCGACGCAGCGCCTGGATGGCGCCGCAAGTGCCAGGCTCACCGGACGCCCTCCCCCCCACAGGCGAGGCCATGGACGAAGCACGCGCCGCGTTTCGCGCCCTGGCGGATGGGCCGGCCTCGTCGCCCTGGGTCCGCGCACTGCGCATCGATCTCGCCGTGCGCCTCGAAGAGCTGATGGTCGACTGGCATGCCTGCACCGTGCTGCGCGGCGACATCGACGCCGGCCTCGCCGGCGCCGCACCGCGACCGCGAAGCGCCGCGGCGCTGGGTCACAAGGTGCTGCACCTGGACAGGGGCCTAGCACTGCGTTCGGCCCTGACTGCCGTGCTGGCCACCTGCGCGTGCTGCGCGATCTGGATCCTCACGGCGTGGCCTTCGGGGTCGGCCGCGGCCATGTCGGCGGCCGTCTTCTGCAGCTTCTTCGCAACGATGGACGACCCGGTGCCGGCCATGCACAAGTTCGTCGTCGCCTTGCTGTGGTCATTGCCGGCGTCCGTGTTCTGCGTCCTGGCGGTGATGCCGCTGGCCCGTGACTTCGGCATGCTGGCGCTGTGCATCGCGCCCTTCTTCCTGGTGGTCGGCTGCTACATCGCGCGGCCGGCCAGTTCGCTCGCGGCCCTGGGCATGTTCTTCGGCGTGGCCGGAACGCTCGCCTTGCAGGACACCGCCAGCGCCGACCTGCCGAGCCTCGTCAACTCGAACCTCGCGCTGATCCTCGGTGGCGTGGCCGCGGCGCGCGTCACGGCGCTCGTGCGCAGTGTCGGCAGTGACTGGAGCGCAAAGCGCATAAGGCGCGCGACCTGGCGCGATCTCGCAGCGCTGGCGCAGCGCCCGCAGGACGCATCCGGGCGCGACGCCTATGCCGGCCGCATGCTGGACCGCATCGCCCAGCTCGCGCCGCGCACGGCACCTGGCAAGGGCGAACAGGCCCAGGCCGACGCACGGCGAGCGCTGCGCGACTTGCGCATCGGCGCGGACATCGTGGCGTTGCAGCAGCAGCGACGCGGCCTGCCGGCGTCGGCCGTCGACCGTCTCTTCGACGACCTGGGCCGGGTCTTTCGTGCCCAGGCCGCGGGCGTGCCACGGCGCCACGAATCGCTGCTGCCGCGCATCGACGGCCTGCTGCTCGACACGCTGCCCGTCGACACCGCGCGTCCCTCCATCGACACCGCCGGCGCCATCGCTGCGCTCGTCGGCCTTCGGCGCAACCTTTTCCCGGCCGCCAACGGCGCGCTCCAACCATGATCGAAACGAGTTTCCACGGGGTGTACCTGCCCGGGCTGTTGCTGCTGTCAGGTGGCGCGCTGGCGTGTTCCTGGGCGCTGCGCCGCCTGCTGGCCCTGGCCGGCGCCTACCGGTGGGTATGGCACCCCGCCCTGTTCGACCTGGCGGTGTACGTGCTGCTGCTGTATGCCCTGGCCCGTTTCACCGGCGCCTTCGCCTCCTGATTCCTGACCTCCGCATGCCCTTTCTGCCTTCTCTTTTCCATGAAAACTGACGCCCTCCCCTTGCCTGCCTGGGCCTTCCGCAGCGCCCGGTCGACCGCCCGGCTGCTCTTCACCCTGACGATCGTCGCGGCTTCCTGCTGGGCCGCCTGGCAACTGTGGGACCACTACGAGCTGGCCCCTTGGACCCGCAATGGACGCGTGCGGGCCGACGTGGTGCAGGTCGCGCCCGACGTGTCCGGCCTGGTGAGCGATGTCGCGGTGCGGGACAACCAGTCCGTCGCCGCCGGTGCGCTGCTGTTTGCCGTGGACAGGGCCCGCTTCGAACTGGCCGAGCAGCAAGCCGAGGCGGCCGTCGCCGCGCAGGCCGCCTCGGTAGGCAACCAGCGCATCCTCATCGCGCAGGCGCACCGCGAGAACAATCGCAATTCGGGCCTGGGCGATCTGGTCTCGCAAGAGGTCCGCGAGCAATCGCGCCTGCGGCTGGACCAGGCGAACAGCGCGCTGCGCTCGGCCGAAGCGGCGCTGCGGCAGGCACAGGTCGCGCTGGACACTGCGCGGCTGAACCTGCGGCGCACCGAGGTGCGTGCCCCTACCGCCGGCCTGGTGACCAACCTCGACCTTCGACAAGGCGCCTACGCGAGCGCCGGCCATCCGGTGATGGCGCTGGTGGACGCGGACTCGGTCTACGTCGAAGGCTATTTCGAGGAGAACAAGCTGGCCCGCATCCATCTGGGCGACCGGGTGCGCGTCACGCCCATGGACGCCGATGCGATCGAGGGCGCCGTGGAGAGCATCGCAGCCGGCATTGCCGATCGCGACCGCAGCATCGGCGCCAACCTGCTTCCCAGCGTGAACCCGACCTTCAACTGGGTACGGCTCGCGCAGCGCGTGCCCGTTCGCGTGAAGCTGGGCGCGATACCGGCCGGCACCCGGCTGGTCACGGGCCAGACGGTCACGGTACAGGTGCTTGGCGCTTCAGCCGCTTCAGCCGCTTCGGAGGCGGCCGCTGCCGCACGCCGGTCGGAGCGTAGAGGATGAGCCGCCTTCATCGGCTCCTGGCGGCCGCTGCGGCCGCCACGTTGCTGGCCGGCTGCGCCCACTCGCCCGTCGGGCCCGACCATGTCGCGCCCGCCACACTCTCGCCCGCGCAGGCCGCCTCCGCGGGCCCGTTCCTGTCCGCCGCCGGCAACGCAACGGACGCGGACCTGCCGCCGAGCTGGTGGCATCTGTACCAGGACCCGCTGCTGGACGCACTGGTCGACCAGGCCTTCGCGCACAACACCGACCTGCGGCAGGCCATCGCCAGTTTCGAGCGCGAGCAGGCGCTCGAGGCTGAGGTGCGCGGGTCGCAGCGCCCGACAGTGGCCTTGAACGGCGGCCCCGGGTTCGGCCACGTCTCCGGGCTGACGCTCGTGCAGAGGGACTACGAGCCGCCCGGCCGCTTCACCTACGGCGCGGGCGCGAACCTGTCTTACCAGCTCGACCTGTTCGGCCAGTTGCACCGCGCCATCGAGGCGGCTGAAGCCGGCAGCGGCGCGGCGCAGGCAGCGGTCGACCTGGTGCGCGTCAACGTGGCCGGCGGCACGGCCAGGGCCTATGCCGAGGTCTGCACCACCGGCTTGCGCCTGCGCAGCGCCCACGCGTCGGTGCGGCTGCAGGAAGAGGCGGTGCAACTCGCGCAACGGCTGCAGCAGGCCGGCAAGGTGGGGACCATCGACACCGCACGCGCACGCGGCCAGTTGGAACTGCTGCGCGCCTCGCTCCCGCCGCTGCAGGCGCAGCGCCAGAACGCGCTGTACCGGCTGGCCACGCTGACCGGCGCGGCGCCGCGCGACTTTCCGGCACAGGTGGCCGGGTGCGAGCGGCCACCGCGCACGGCGGCACCCCTGCCCGTGGGCGACGGCGCGTCCCTGCTGCGTCGCCGGCCCGACGTGCGCCAGGCCGAGCGCAGCCTGGCTGCCGCCACCGCCCGCATCGGCGTGGCGACGGCCGAGCTCTACCCCAAGGTCGTGCTGGGCCTGTCGGCCGGCTCGGCGGGCTTCTTGAACAGGTTCGGCAACCGGGAGTCGCTCAGCTACAGCCTGGGCCCGTTGATCAGCTGGACGCTGCCCACCAACGGCGTGGCCCGCGCGCGCATCGCGCAGGCCGAGGCCGCCACGCGGCAGGCCGCCGCTCGCTTCGACGCCACCGTGCTCACGGCGCTGCGCGAGGCCGAGATCGCCCTCGAGTCCTACGCCCGCGAGCTGGACCGGCATGCCGCCCTGGCCGCGGCCCGCGACCAGAGCGCCGCCGTGGCGAGGCAGGCGCGCACGCTGTACGTCAATGGCAAGACCGCGCAACTCGATGCGCTCGATGCCATGCGCACGCTGGCGGCGAGCGAGGCTGCCCTGGCGGCATCGCAGGCCCAGCTCGCGGACGACCAGCTCGCCGTGTTCATGGCGCTCGGGGGCGGCTGGGAAAGCCATGGACAGGATGTGCTCGCCAAGGCCGCGCCATAGGCCATGGAAGACTTGCAGCAGCTCAAGGTCTTCAGCGAAGTCATCGCCCGCAAGAGCTTCACGCGGGCGGCCATCGCATTGGGCGTTTCCAAGGCCAGCGTCACCAAGACCGTGGCACAGCTGGAGAAAGACGTGGGCGTGCGGCTCCTGAACCGCTCGACGCGTTCGGTCACGCCAACCGACGCCGGGCAAACGCTCGCGCAGCGGTTGGTACCCCTGTTCGGTCTCATCCAGGAACTGGACACGGAGTTGTCGGACTTCGCGGCCCATCCGCGCGGACGACTGAGGGTCGCGGCGCCGCACGGCCTGTCGCTGAGCTTGCTCGGCTGGCACATCGAGGACTTCATCACCGGCCACCCGGACGTCCACGTGAGCATCCACCTGAGCAATCGCGACGACGACCTGGTGATGGGCGCGATCGACGTCGCGCTTCGCATCGGGCCCATCGAAGCCAGGGACGCCGTGGTGCGCAAGCTTCAACCGGTTCCGCTCGTTCTGTGCGCGTCCCCGACGTACTGGGCCCGCAAGGGAATGCCATCGAAGCCCGAAGAGCTGGCTCGCCATGAAGTGCTGACGTATTCCTTGTGGGATGCCTCACCCCGACTGCCTTTCCTCATCGATGGAAAGACGCAGTACATGCCCGTGCGCAGCCGCCTCGACGCGGACGACGCCGCGCCCCTGATCGCGTTGGCCGTGAAAGGGCTTGGCGTCACCTGCGTTCCCGAGGTACTGGCGCGCGCGCACCTGGGCTCGGGTGCATTGGTGCCGGTGCTGCAAGACGCCATGCCGCCAACGATCTGGCTGTATGCGACCTATGCGCATCGCAGTCACAAAAGCGCCGCGCTGCGCGCGTTTCTCGACTTCCTCACGTCGAGCGCCGGCGGGTTCCCCGCGCATTGAAGCGGAGGGTTGCCGCGCCGTGTTCTTGGGCCTTGCTATTTGCCATCGGCGGCAAGCAAGCCATGCAACACGACACCTGGAGCATCGAGCGCATGCATCAGCACGTTCCCGTGCGTGGAGTCCGTGACGAACAACGTGGACCTGTGCGGACCGCCGAAAGCGATATTCGTGGTCGAAGCGCCGGCCGGGCCGCGCAGCACCATGACAGGTTCTGCGCGCGTGCTGAGCACCCAGACGTAGCCCAGCCCCGGATTGGCGACCAGCACCCTCCCTTGCACGTCGACAGCCAGTCCGTCGGGTCCGCTGGGCCCGTACGACGTGAAGAACTGGCTGACCTTGGCAACGCTCCCGTCGGCCAGCAACGGCACGCGCCATACGCAATTGCCCCGCGTCACCGCAAGATAGAGGACCTTGCCATCGGGAGAAAGGGCCACGCCGTTCGGGCTGGGCACGTTGGACAGCAGCAGGTCGAGTTGACCGCTGGGTCGCAGCCGATAGAGCCGGCCCGACGGATCGTGCAGCCCGCTCTGCCCCTGGTCCGTGAAGTAGATGTTGCCCTGCGCGTCGAGCACGAGGTCGTTCACGCCCTTGAAGCTCTCGGTGTTGCGCCGTTGCAGATGCGGCGTGACGCGTCCGGTCTGCACGTCCACCCGCATCAGGCCGTTCTTGTAGTCGGTGACGAGCAAGGTCTCGGCGTCGAGGAACTTCATGCCGTTCGGCTCGCCGTCGTACTCGGCCACCTGTGTCCACGCGCCCGCCGGATCGATACGGAAGATGCGGCCGAAAGGTATGTCGCAGACGTAGAGGTTGCCCGCGCTATCGAACACGGGCCCTTCAAGGAACGAGTCGGTCGGCAGCCCCCCGCGGTTGGCGTCGCTCCAGGCACTGCGTTCACGCCGTCGCAGCGACTCGGGCATGGTGGTGAAGGTCTGCAGTTCCAGCACCTGGGGCGCTTGCAGAAGGTACATGTCAGTCTCCTTGGCCGATGTCGGCGAAGCCGTAGAGCCTCGCGGGGTTGTCCACCAGGATGCGATCGCGCACGGCGGTGCTGTCGCACCAGGCCGCGAGCACATCGCTCAGGTCGGCGTCGTTGACGATGTCCGCGGCCTCGGTGGTGTGAGGCCAGTCGCTGCCCCACACCAGGCGCTGCGGCGCGGCCGCCACCCATGCACGGCCGAGGTCGAAGGCATCCCCGTAGGCGGGTGCCCCATCGCGCGACCGCATGTAGACCCCCGACAGCTTCATCCATGTGTTGCCGCCGTCGAGCAGCCGGCGCGCCACTGCATAGGCCTCGCCTTTGACGCCTTCGGCGGGGTCGATGCGGGCCATGTGGTCGATGACCAGTGGCACCGGGAGTTGCGCAAGGATCGGAGCAAGCGCCACCAGCTGTTCAGGCTGCACGAAGACCTGTATGTGCCAACCCAGCCGAACGACTTTGCGTGCCAGCGTCGTCAGCATCTCCGGCGTGGTGCTGCCCCAGGATTGGGGCGTGACGAAGTTCACGCGCAGGCCGCAGACGCGCTGCGCCGCGAGCGCGTCGAGTTCGCTGTCGGTCACCTGGTGGCCGACGACCGCCACACCGCGTGCCTGCTCGCCCAATTGGGCGAGTGCGTCGAGGGTGCAGGCGTTGTCCGTGCCGTACGTCGAAGGGTTGACCACGACCGTGCGCGAGGTTCCAAGTCGCTGCTGCAGCCGGCGATAGGCCGCGACCTCGGCGTGCGGCGGCTGGCGCTTCCAGTGGGGCGACGGCGCAAACCGCGGGTCGAAGATGTGCATGTGGCTGTCGCAGGCATCGGGGGGCAGCGCAAGCGCGGGCCGGTTGCTCCCCACCGAATGGGGAACCGGCTGTGCGTCGGTCATGGTGTTCATGGAGACCTTCAATCGAGCTTGATGTTGCCTTTGCGGATCACGTCCGCCCATTTCGCATCTTCCTTCTTCAGGAATTCGGCGAACTCGTCCGGCGTCGAGCCCACCGGTTGCACGCCGACGTCCACGAAGCGGCGCTTCACATCGTCTTCCTTCAGCACCTCGATCACCGCCTTGTGGAGCTTGTCTGCAATGGGAGCGGGCGTACCGGCGGGCAGCAGCAGGCCGTTCCACTCGTAGGCCTCGTAGCCGGGCACCACCGTTTCGGCGAGGGTCGGGACCTCGGGCAGGCGCGACGAGCGCTGCGGCGAAGACACCGCCAGCGCACGCAGCTTGCCGGACGACACCAGCGGGTACGAGGCAGCGATCGTGCTGAACATGAAGTCGACCTGTCCTCCCATGACATCGACGATGGCCGGGCCGCCGCTCTTGTAGCCGACATGGACCATGTCCAGGCCGAGCCGCTGACGCAAGAGCTCCGCGGCGAGACGCTGCACGGTGCCGCCGCCACCGGATGCGAAATTCATCTTTCCCGGCTCGGCCCTGGCCTTGTCCACGAGTTCCTTGATGCTCTTGACCGGCGACTCTGCTCGCACGATCACGATGTTGGGCGCCAGCGCGACGAGCGCCAGCGGCTGCAACGCGTTGCTGGCAAACGGCATGCGAGGAAAGAGGTGCGGATTGATCGAGTAGGGCGTGGCGTCGTAGAGCACCGTGTAGCCGTCGGGCGTGGCCTTGGCCGCAAAGCTGGCGCCGATGGTGCCGCTGGCGCCGGGCCGGTTGTCGACGATCACGCTGGTGCCCAGCTTCACGCCGACGCGGACCGCGAGCACGCGCGCCAGGGCATCGGCCGATCCGCCCGGCGCGTAGGGGACGACGAGGGTGATGGGGCGCTCCGGATAGGCGGCGTGGGCGACGTGCGCGAACGCGGCGGCGCACAGGCACGCGGCGAGCACGCTTCGGATGATCTTTTTCATGATGTCTTCAATGTGGGGTGAGAGCCGGGAAGTCGCGCAGCGCGTTCATTCGGTCTTGAGGTCGAGCGAACGGGCCAACTCGCCATAAAGCTTGACCTCGCGCATCAGTTGCGCGCCGAAGGCATCGCCGCAGATGTTCTGCGCTTGCATGCCGAGCGAGCGCAATTTCTCTTGCGTGGTGGATGCCTGTGCGAACTCGGTGGCGACACGGCGCAGGACGGCCAGCACCTCCGGCGGTGTCTTCGCGGGCGCCAGCAGGCCGTACCACGCGTCGGCCGTGTAGCCCTTGACGCCGACCTCTTCGAACGTCGGCACGTTCGGCAGCAGCGCCGAGCGCCTGGGCGACGCCACGGCCAGCGCCGTCAGCTTGCCGGACTGCACCTGGTTGAGCACCGAGCCCAGCGTGGCGAAAGAGCTGTCGACCTGGCCGCCCATGAGATCCGTCGTCGCCTGCGCCGCACCCTTGTAGGGAATGTGGTTCATCGACGTGCCCGTCATCTGCGTGAAATGCGCGCTCGCGAAATGTCCGGAGCTGCCGGAGCCCGGCGTCGCATAGGTGCGCTTGCCGGGCTCGGACTTGACCGCCTGCAGGAACGCGCCGAAAGACTTCACGGGCATCGACGGGCCGACGACCAGCACCGTGGGGCTCACTGCGAGCGAACACACCGGCGCGAAGGAGCGCACGGCATCGAACTTGACCCGCTGGTTGTACAGCGCGGGAATCATCGTGTGGTTGGTCGCCCCCAGCAACAGGGTGTAGCCGTCCGCCGGGGCGGCCGCAACCGCTTCGGCCGCCAGGATCGTGTTCGCACCGGGTTTGTTGTCCACGATGAACGGCTGGCCCAGGGCGCGCGATGCGTGGTCGGCGAAGGCGCGCGCCACCACGTCGGTGGGGCCGCCCGCGGAAAAGCCCACGAGCACCCGCACGGGTTTGGCGGGCCAGGTCTGTGCCTGCGCGGGCGCCGCCAGCGCGACCATGCAGCCGAGGGCTGCCGCCGCGCAGCGGATGCTTTCGCTTCTTTTCATTCCTGTCTCCTTTTTCATGAGCGACGCCTGCGTCGCATGCCGGCGGCAGCGCCTCAGTTCGTTGCCGTCTGGCGCGCGAGCACCTGCAGCAGGTTCCTTGCCGCACCGACGCCCATGTTCACGTAAGCATCGCTGGTCACGCCGCCGATGTGGGGACTCAGCACGATGTTCTTTTCGCCCTGGAACGGATGGCCGGGCATCATCGGCTCGACCGCGAAGCTGTCCAGCCCGGCCATGGCGACGTGGCCCGAACGCACCGCGGCCAGCAGCGCGTCTTCCTCGATCAGCCCGCCTCGCGCCGTGTTGACGACGATCACGCCGCGCCGGCATTGCGCCAGGGTGCGGGCATTGAGCAGTCCGCGGTTGTCATCGGTCAGCGGGCAATGCAGCGACACGGCATCGGACTCGGCCCAGAGGGTCGCCAGGTCCGCGGGTTGCACAAAGGCCGGAAGGTTCTTGGCGAAGGGATCGTGCCCCAGCACGCGCATGCCCAGCGCATCCGCCATGCGTGCGAAGCGCAGGCCGATCGCGCCGAGCCCGACGAGGCCGATGGTGCGCCCACCCAGCTCCAGGCTCTTGTGCGTCGCCTTGTCCCAGTGGCCGGCGTGCATGCGCGCGTCCAGGGACACCACCGATTTGGCGCAGGCCAGCAGCAAGGCCAGCGCCTGCTCGGCCACCGCGGCGGCATTGGCGCCCACGGCCGCCACCACCTCGATGCCGCGCACCTGCGCCGCCGCCTTGTCGATCGTGTCGGTCCCGCTGCCATGCTTGGAGATCACCTTGAGCGAAGGCGCGGCATCCATCACGGCGGGCCCCACCCTGCCGTAGCGCACGATGATGGCCACGGGGTCATGCGCGCGGCACAGGGCCACCAGGTCGTCCTCGGTCGGCGCCCTGCCGGCATAGACTATGTCGTGTCCTTCGAGCAGGGCGAGTGCCTGCGGCGCCAGATCGGCTCCCGTGACGAGAATCGCGGTCACAGCGTCTCGCCTTCCTTCAGCACACCGGCCGCACGCAGGGCCGTGTCCAGCCACTTCGCTGCCGTATCGCCCTCCTTGATGGCCGCAATGCGCGCGGCTTCGTCGCGCACCTTCCTGGCCGCCAGCGGCAGCAGCGACTCGATCTTCTCGCGCTCGACCACGACCACGCCGTCGCCGTCGCCGATCACGAAGTCGCCGGAGCGCACGGTGACGCCGCCGATGGACACCGGGTGACCGATGCGTCCGCCGATGTTCTTGGTGGGTCCGTTCGGATTGGTGCCCACGCTGAAGACGGGGAAGTCCATCTCGTCGATCTCGAGGCTGTCACGGCACGCCCCGTCCATCACCACGCCGGCGATGCCGAGCTTCTTGCAGGCCGTCATCATGATGGTGCCCATGAGCGCGGAGGTCTGGTCGCCCTTGCCGTCGATCACGAGCACATCGCCGGGTTGGGCCATGGCGATGGCGGCATGGATCATCAGGTTGTCGCCGGGGCGCACTTCCACCGTGATGGCGGTGCCGGCCAGCTTCATGCGCGGGCGCAGCGCCTTGATGCGCCCGTCCAGCGCGCCGCGCCGCCCGGCCACGTCGGCAAGGATGGCCGGCTGGAACTCGGCGGCCTGCGCCACGATGCGGGCGGGCACGCGCTCGAAGTCGCGAATGATGTCGGGAAGGTTCGAAGACATGGAGGTGCTTTCAGGAAGGGAGAAGAATGGAATGGCGTTCAGTCCGGCTTGACGCCGGCGTCCTTGATGACCTGGGCCCACTTGGCCAGGTCCGCCTTCTGGGTGTCGGCGAGTTGCTGCGGCGTGCTTGCGACCAGCGTGACGCCGAGCTTGTCGGCCATCGCGATGAGTTCGGGGTCCTTGAGATGGCGCACCACGTCGTCATGCAGGCGCTGGACCACCGGCGCGGGCGTGCCGGCCGGCGCATAGACGGCCTGCCACTGCTCCACCACGAAGTCCTTGAAGCCCGCTTGCCCCATGGTCGGTACGTCCGGCAAGGCTTTCAGGCGTGTTGCCGAAGTGACGGCCAGTGCCCGGAGGTTGCCGCTCTGGATGTGCGGCAGCGCGGCCGCCACGGGGGCGAACATGAACGTCGCATGGCCCGCCAGGACGTCCTGGATGGCCGGCGTGTCGCCCTTGTAGGGCACGTGCGTCATCTTCGCGCCGGTCTGCAAACGCAAGAGCTCGCCCTGCATCTGCAGGACGGTGCCATTGCCGCCTGATGCGAACGAGAGTTCGCCGGGGTGCGCCTTCGCTTGCGCCACGAGGTCCGCGACCGTGCGAAACGGCTGGTTCGCACCGACGATCAGCACGTGGGGAATGGTCCCGATGAGCGACACCGGCGCGAAGGCCTTGACCGGGTCGTACTGCATCTTCGGCAGCAGGTTCGGCACGATCGCCTGGGGTCCGATCGATGTGCCCAGCAGCGTGTAGCCGTCGGGTGCGGCCCGCGCGACAAAGGCCGAGCCGATCGTGCCCGTGGCGCCCGCCTTGTTGTCCACGATCACCGTGGTGCCCAGGGAGGTGCCCAACCGCTGCGCGATGGCGCGGCCGAGAATGTCGGTCGTGCCTCCCGGCGGGTACGGCACCACCCACGTGATGGGCTTGCCGGTCGGCCATTGGCCTTGGGCGAAGGCGGGGGCCGACGCGAACGCGAGCACGGCCAGGCCCAGCGCGCCGAAGCGGCGCCGATGGATTCGGATCATGAGGTCTCCTGAAGAGGGGGGTGGCGGTCGAACCCATAGAGTTCGCTCGGGTTGTCGACCAGGACGCGGTTCAGCACGCCCGCGGTGCCTGTCCAGCCGGCGAGCAGCGTCATCTGCTGTGCGTCGTCCGGCATGGCCTGGTGGCCGGCCGTGGCGGACGCGTGGGGCCAGTCGCTGCCCCAGAGCACGCGGTCCGGCGCGGCTTTCAGGAAGCTGCGGGCCAGTGCGGCCACGTCTTCGTATCCAGGCGCGCCCTGCTCGCTGACGATGTAGGCGCCGGACACCTTGACCCAGGCGCGGCGCTCCTGGAGCAAGCGAAGGATCAACGCATGCGACGGATGCTTGCCGGCCATGGAAGGCGCAAGCCGGCCGAAATGATCGAACACGAGCGGCACCGGCAAGTGGGCCAGCGCGCCAGCCAGTTCGGTCCATGCGTTGGCGGGTGCCAGCAGCTGCAGATGCCAACCCATCGGAGCGATGCGGCGCGCGAGCGGCGCAATCTGCGAAGCGGAGTTCACCACACCCAGCGACAGGTTCAGGCGGATGCCGCGCACCCCACGGTGGTGCAGCGCGGCCAGTTCGGCATCGCTGACCTGCTCGTCCACCACGGCCACGCCACGTGCCTGCGTACCGAAGGCCGCGAGCGCGTCGCACAGTGCCCCGTTGTCGGTGCCGTAGGTCGAAGGCGTCACGAACACGACCCGCTGCGTTCCCGTGCGCCGCTGCAGTTGCCGGTAGTCCGCTGCGCTCGCGTCCGGCGGCCTCAGCGTGGCACCCGCCGCCGTGGGATGGCGTGCGTCGTACAGATGCACGTGGCAATCGCAGGCATCGGGCGGAACGTCGACAGCGGTGCGGCCGCGCCCCGCAGAAAACGGGGCGACGAGCGCATCCGCGCACGAAGCAGCAGGCGAGACCATGCCGCCTCAGTCCATCTTGACGCCGGACGACTTCACGATGGCGCCCCAGCGGACGCCATCGGTGCGGATCAGCGATGCGAACTTCTCGGGCGGCCCGGTCATCACTTCCGCGCCCTGGGCGGCCAGCTTCTTTTGCACATCGGCCGTCGCCAGCGCCTTGTTGAAGGCCGCGTTCAGCTTGGCGATGACATCCTTGGGCATTGCGGCGGGACCGGCGACACCGAACCACGTCACGGCCTCGAAGTCCTTGTAGCCGGACTCGGACAGGGTGGGCACATTGGGCAAATCGCGGTTGCGCTGCAGCGATGTCACCGCCAGCGCGCGCAACTGCCCGCTCTTGATCTGCGCAATCAGTGTCGGCACCGACGAGACATACATCTGGATCTGCCCGCCGACGAGGTCGGTGAGGCCCTGCGAGGCGCCCTTGTAGGGAACGTGCGTGAACTGCACGCCGGCGGCTTTCTGGAACTGCTCCGTGGCGAGGTGGGCCACGGTGCCGTTACCCGAACTCGCATAGTTGAGCGCGGTCGGCTTCGCCTTGGCGGCGGCGACCACGTCCGAGAGCGTCTTGTAGGGCGATACAGCGGACACCACCACGACCAGCGGCGCCGAGGCGATCAAACCGACCGCGGCCAGGTCCTTCACCGGGTCGTAGGGCAGCTTTGCATAGAGCGAGGGGTTGATCGCGAGGTTGCTGGTCTGTCCCAGCACCAGCGTGTAGCCGTCCGGATTGGCCTTTGCAGCTGCATCGACGCCGATGTTTCCGCCGGAGCCCGGCTTGTTGTCGATGACGATGGTCCAGCCTTCAGAGGTTGCGACCTTGTTCGCCACCTCGCGGGCAATGATGTCCGTGCCGCCGCCCGGCGGGAACGGCACCACGAGGCGGATGGGGCGTGCGGGATAGGCCTGCGCCAGCGCCATGCCGGATGTGAGCGCGAGGGCCAGGCCGAGCGCGGCACGGCGGGAAATGGAGCTGTTGCTCGAGGTACGCATGGGGTTGTCTCCGAATCGTTCGATGAGTGCCTGGCAGCGGTGCTCCGGGCATGCGGCGACTTTAGATTTGCGTTCCGTCTCATACAATGGTGGTCCGTTGCATGCAACATGGACCACTGTGCGAAACGAAATGCCCGTCGTAAAAAAGAGCACCAGGACAGCAAAGCCCAAGCGATCGGCTGAAGTCGTCGAGGCACCGCGCGAGGCCGATCTCGAGGCCACCGGTGGCGTCACGGCCGTGACCCGTGCCCTGCAGTTGCTCGATGCGTTCGGAATGCAGGACGAGCGGCTTTCGCTGGCCGAGCTGACGCGGCGCAGCGGCATGCACAAGACCACGATCCTGCGGCTGCTTCGCACGCTGGCGCTGAGCGGCTACGTGGTGCAGCGCGACGATGGCGAATGGCGACTCGGGCCCGCGGCCGGCTGGCTGGGTGCCCGCTACCAGGCCAGCTTCGATGCCAACAACGTGGTCGAGCCGATGCTCCTCGCGTTATCGCAAGCCACCGGCGAGAGCGCGGCGTTCTATGTGCGCGAAGGCAGTTCGCGCACGTGCCTGGCGCGCGTGGAAGGGCCGCAGCCGATTCGCCATCACGCGCGCATGGGCGCGATGCTCCCGCTCGAGCTGGGGTCTCCGGGGCGGGTGATCCTGGCGTTCTCGGGAGAGCCCGGAAAGCTCTACGAGGACATCCGCAAGAAGGGCTATCACTTCTCCATCGGCGAGCGCGAGAAGAACGTGGCGACGGTGTCGGCGCCCGTCTTCGGCCTGCGCTGGGCCCTGCTTGGCTCCGTGTGCATTTCAGGGCCGGCGGATCGCCTGCCCAAGGCCAGGCTCATCGGCCACGCGAAGACGATCATGAAAGCCGCGAACGAACTCTCGTACGCACTCGCCGGTCGCCCTACCGCGCAAACGCCGGCAGTCGTTTCCACGTGGCATCCGTAGATGCGAGTGACCGCCATCAAGAAAGACGCACTGCTGCTGCAGTAGCCCGGCTCCAGCGCGACGGAGGTGACGCACTGCCCTTCGGCAGGAGCTCCAGTCCACGCAGGAGGCGTCCGCGGGCGAAAGCCTCAGTGTGCAGCCAGGACGTGCGCCTGGTAGGACACATCCAGCAACTTCCCTTTCCGCGCGTAGTAGCGATCGAGCCGCCACTCCTTCAAGATTTCCATGGCAAGGCCGAAGGAGTCGAGGCTCAGCGCGTAGAGATTGCTCAGGGGAAATTCGGTCTCGGATTCGAGGGCAAGGACAAGCCGGGCCAGAGTCAGAGATTCTTCGCTGTTCGGGTCAGCGGTAATGATCTCGCGTGCTTCTTTGATGGCGTTCATCGCGTTTCCTTTGGGGGTCGTCGAGCGCTGTCACGGTGCAGAAACCAGGCATCGGCCTACTGTGTGCGGTAGGCGTTCGGTGCGACCAGACGCTCGTTGCGTCAAGGTCTTGCGGGAACCATTTCAGTCTAGCACCGGCCTTTTCTTTGGAGTCACGTGCTTTCGCATGTTTCAAAGTGATGCGTCATTCCTTCGTCTATCGCGGTGTCCGGATCGATGTCGTGCTCCAGGAGCGGGAAGGCGGTTGCCGGTGGACGTGCAAGACGAACGATCCCGCGAAAGTGCGCTGGACCGGCCTTCGATCGGTCTCGATGGGCGAAGGCCTGCGGCTCGCATGCGCCCAGGCGCGCATGGAGATCGACCGGCGCCAGGACGATGCGGCGCAAGCACACGAATGAACCTGGATTCGGCCGCCACTGCGCGCCCTGCGTGAAAGCCCTGTGGACAGCGTCCATTTTGGGTATATATTTGTGTACACCGTACACAAGGGCAGTTGCTGCAAAGGAAAGCCATGAGCAAGGTATTCGTCAACATCGGACTCAGCCTCGACGGCTACATGGCCCCGGAAGGAATGACCATGGGCAAGCCCGAATACAAGAACTGGGGCGCGAAGTGGGGTGCGCTGATGGCCTGGCTGCTCAATCAGCAGTACTTTCGCGAGAACCTCCTGAAGCTCGGGCCCGGGGGAGAGACCGGCCCTATCAACGACCTGGTTCGCAGCACGGTCGAGCGCATCGGTGCCAACATCATGGGCAAGCGAATGTTCGATCAGGGCGAGATCGCCTGGCCGGAGGACGCCCCGTTTCACACGCCGGTCTACGTCCTCACCCATGAAAAACGCGACCCTTGGGTGCGCCCCGGCGGGACGACTTTCTACTTTGTCAACGACGGGCCTGAACGGGCCCTGGAGCTGGCGCGAGAGTCCGCAGGCAGTCGCGACATCCGCATCGCGGGCGGGGCGGATGTGATCCAGCAGTACCTGAACCTGGGTGTGGTCGACGAACTGGAGATTGCACTGGCACCCGTGGTGTTCGGCGGCGGGCGGCGTCTTTTCGAGAACCTGCGAGAGTCCGCGCCGCAGTTTCGCATCGACAGGGTGCTTGATGGTTCGGCCGCCACGCACCTGCGCTATGTGCGCCAGTGAGGGTGAACCGGCAGCCGGCTTCAGCCAGGCCGCCGCCGCAGCGGCTTCGCCCTGGTCGAGCGTGGCCGTGCTCAGTCGCGCGCGGGAAACACCGGCTCGCCGAGGTTGAGCATCAGCCGGTTGGCCCAGGCGAAGATCGCCACCGCATGGATGGTGTCCAGGATCTCGAGGTGGGTCAGGCCGGCGGCACGCACGGCGTGCAGCTGCTCCGCGCCGAAGGCGGCCGGGTTGCGCGTGAGCGCGATCGACAGCTGCACGATGGCGCGTTCGCGCGCCGTGGTGCCCGCGGTTTCCGGCTCGGTGAACACCTGCGCGATCACGTCGTTGCGCCGCGCCAGTTGCTCGAAGCGCTGCGCATGCACCGAAGCGCAGTACACGCAGCCGTTGATGCGCGACACCACCGCGCTCGCCAGTTCGCGCTCGGCGCGCGACAGGCCGCCGGGCGCATACATGATGGCGTTGAACACTGTCGCGCGCTCCTGCAGGATGCGCGGCTGGTGCACCAGCAGCAGGTAGTAGTCGGAGCTGCGCGCCTTCGGGTGGCTGCTGTCCAGCACCCGCACCTGTTCGGCCGAGGCCTGCGCCAGGTCGATCACCGGCAGCCACGCTTTCCAGCCCAGCGTTTCACTGGTGTAGCCGTTGATGCGCAGCGGCTCGCCGGGCGGCGGCAGGTTGGCCGGGTGGACGAAGGGGGCCGTGTTCTCTTCCACCGCCGTGGCCACGCTGTCGCCGCCGAGCGCAGCCAGCGCCTGCAGGCCGGCGACCACGCGCACCTGGTAGGCGACGAAGGCGATCAGCTGCGCCAGCGCCACGGCCTCCGGTGTCGCCAGCCCGGCGGCCGGCAGCTTGAGCAAGGCCTCGCGGTCGCCCTCGACCGGACGATCGGTCAGCGTGCGCGTGAATGCGAGCACGGCCTGCAGCCGCGGATCGGCGTCGAGCGATTCGACCGGGGCGCCATCGGCCGCCGCCTGCTGCGCCGCGCTCAGCGGCGCCAGCGCATCGAGCCGCGCGCGGTAGTGCGCCTGCAGCGCAGCGCTGCCCGCGCTGCGCGCGATGGCATGGGCCGCGAGCAGCCGCTCGACCAGCGGCGGCCCCGACAGCGCCGGGTCGAACAGGGCCTCGTAGCTGCCCTGCGTGGCGGCCACCACCTTGTCGCGCTGGTGGCGCACCGCATGAACGGCGCTGCCTTCGGCGAGCGGCACGGAAGCGTCGACGAGGTCGACGGAAAGTTGCGAATCAGTCATGGGTTGTGTCTCCGGAAGATGCGGTGCGCGCGGCCACGGCCTGCTGCAGGAAGCGAAGCACGCCCTGCCAGGAAGCCTCGTCCGCATGCGCGTTGTTCGCGGGCGTGCCGCCCGATGTGCTGCGCCGGCCCGACACCGGATGCGCATAGCCGAGCTGCGTGGTCGGCACGTACGGGAACAGGATCGAATGGCCCGCGCCCTCGAAATCGAGGTGCTCCACGGCGTGCGGATGCTCGAACTGCGCGAGGCGTTCGGTCACCATGCGGCTGTAGAGGCTCGACGGCCAGGAGCCGTCGTCGGTCGCCGACAGCAGCATCACCGGCCCGCGGATCTGTTCGACACGGATGCGCGCGCGCTCGACCGCCTCGGGGTCTTGCAACGCAGTCCGCAGCGCATCGGCGTGGCGGCGCGGCTCGGGACCTTCGTCCCATGGCGCCCAGGTCGCGGTACGGTTGTTTTCCCACACATGCGGCAGCGGCTGCCCGCGGAATATCCAGGCCGGTCCCTCGCGGCCGAGCGATGGGTCGCAGGCGTTCTGCGCGCAATGCACCACGGCGCCGGGCACATAGCCGATCACCGCCGAGACCGATTCGGGAAACAGCGTGCCCAGCAGCAGCACCAGTTCGCCGCCGCGCGACTGGCCGCTGAGCGCGACGAAGCCGTGCGCCGGCCGCACCGTGCGATGCAGCCAGGCCAGCGCCGTTTCGAAGTACTCGAGCCGGGTGTTCGAGATGTAGTCCGACAGGCCCGGCGCCTTGAAGTAGGCGAGCGCGAAGGCCGCGTAGCCGTGCGAGGCATACAGCGCGGCGCGCGGCTCGTTGATGCCGCCGCCGGAACCGTTGAGGATCATCACGGCCGGATGCGGTCCTGGCCCCGCTGGCAGATAGAGCGTGCCGACCAGGCTCTCTTCGCGCACATCGCGGCGCGTCACGCCCTCCCCGGCCAGGCGCTGCACGAACCGGCCCTGGAGTTCGGCCGCGTCGCCGCCGCGGCGCACGCTGATGTCGGTGCGCAGCGCCGCGCCCGGCACAGCGCCGAACTGTTCGCGCGCACCGGGCGTGTCGGGCACCTGCGACCAGACCAGGCCCATGGCCGATACGCCTTCGTAGCTGCTGCCGGCGACCGGCGCGTCGCGCTGCAGGTCGACCGTGCCGCTGGCGTCGGCCACGAAGCGCGCCGACGCGCGCCACGGCACGCCGCGCCCACGCTGCGTGCAGCTGGCGATCTCGATCTGCTCGCCCGGCGCCAGGCCATCGACCGCGATGCGCCGGGGCACGTCGATGAGCGCGTCTTCAGGCGTGATGCTCAACATGCGCGCGCCCTCACTTGACGGGCGTGACCTGCATCGCCGTCGTACGGTCGCTCAGCAGCGGCACGACCTTCAGGCCCTTCTTGGCGGCCCAGATGTTCTGGTAGTGGTAGAGCGGGATCTGGCCCACGTCGTCGGTCACCAGCTTGGCGGCGTGGCGGAAGATGGCTTCGCGGCGCTTGGCATCGAACTCGACGGTGGCCGCGTCCAGCGCCTTGTCGACCGACTCGTTGCTGTAGCGGCCCCAGTTGTTGGAGCCCCGTCCGCGCTTGGCGTCGGGCGTGGTCAGCGTCTGCAGCAGGCCGTAGCCCGCCTCGCCGGTGCCGTTGCCCCAGGCGATCACGCTGACCGCATATTCGTTCTTGTTGGCGCGGCCCGAGTACACGGCCCACGGCACCACCTCGACCTTGGTCTTCACGCCGATGCGGCTCCAGAACTGCGCCACGGCCTGCACCGTCTCGGGCGCCTGCGGGTAGCGGTCGCCCGGCACGTGGATCGCAATCTGGAAGCCCTGCGGGAAACCGGCCTCGGCCAGCAGCTTCTTGGCCTGCTCGGCGTTGTAGGCGATGTCCTTGACGTCGGGGTTGTAGCCGAAGCTGCCCTTGGGCATCCACTGGTTGGCCTCGGTCACCGTGCCCTGCAGCACGCGATCGACGATGGCCTTGCGGTTGATGGCCAGCGACAGCGCCTGGCGCACCCTCACGTCGAGCAGCGGGTTCTTCTCGAGCGGCTTGCCCGCGTTGTCGGTGATGAATTCATTGGGACCGGCCTTGAAGGTCGGCTGCAGCAGCAGCACGCGCAGGCCCGGGTAGGTGTACACGCTGACCTTCGGGTCCTTGCGCAGCTTCTCCACATCGGTCACCGCGACCTTGTCGATCACGTCCACGTCGCCGGCCAGCAGCGCGGCGGTGCGTGCCGCGCCGTTGTTGATGAAGCGGTAGTTGACCTTTTCCCACAGCGGCTTGGGGCCGTAGTAGCCCGGGTTGCGCTCGAACACCGTGCGGTCGCCCGGCACGTACGAGACGAACTTGTAGGGGCCGGTGCCGACCACGGCGCGGCCCGCGTTGTAGTCCTCGGTCTTCGACTTCTCGCCGACGTGCTTGCTCACGATGTAGATCGAGGCGATCTCCAGCGGCAGCATCGGGTTGGGCGTGTTGGTCTTGACGATCAGCGTGGCCGGGTCCTTGGCCGTGACCGACTCCACCGTGCGCAGCGCGCCCGAGTAAGAGGCCACGCTGCCGGGCACGTTGCGCGAGCGCTGGAAGGAAAACACGATGTCGTCCGCAGAAAAGGGCGTGCCGTCCTGCCACTTGATGTCGGTGCGCAGCTTGAATTCCCAGGTCTTGTCGTCAAGCGCTTTCCAGCTCGATGCGAGCGCGGGCTCCAGCTTGCCGCCGTCGCGCGAATTGATGATCGAGTCCCAGAAATGCAGCGCGAGCGAACGGTCGCCCGCATGGTTGTTGAGCTCGGGGTCGACCGAGGAGACCGGGTCGGCGAAGCCGATGGACAGCGTCTGGGCGGAGGCGGAGACGCCGGTGGCCAGCAGCGCGGCGGCAACGATGGGAAGCAGGCGGTTCATGAAGATCCTTTGAGGAAGACGGTGAAGCAGGAGGTCAGTTCGTGTCGTAAAGGTGGCAGGCCGTGGCATGCCGGATCGCGATGCCGCGCAGCCGCGGCACCTCGGTGCGGCAGCGCGGCATCGCCTGCGGACATCGCGGGTGAAAGTGGCAGCCCGAGGGCGGTGCGATCGGGCTCGGAATCTCGCCGCGGATCGCGCTGAAGGTGGTGCCCCGCGCGTCGATGCTCGGAATCTCGGCCAGCAGCGCCTGCGTGTACGGATGGGCCGGCCGCGCGAAAAGATCGGCCACCGGCGCGCTCTCGACCACGCGGCCGAGGTACATCACGACCACGCGGTCGCACAAATGCTCGATCACGCCCAGGTCGTGGCTGATGAAGAGGTACGCCAACCCGAGCTGGTCGCGCAGGTCCATGAAGAGGTTGAGGATCTGCGCCTGGATCGACACGTCCAGCGCCGCCACGGCCTCGTCGCACACCAGCATCGAAGGCTGCACCGCGAGCGCCCGTGCGATGCCGATGCGCTGGCGCTGGCCGCCGCTGAACTGATGCGGGTAGCGATGGCGCAGCGCGGGGTCGAGCCCGGCACGCTCCAGCTGGGCGCACACGTAGTCGTCCTGCCCGGCCGCGTCGGTCAGGCCGTGCAGCATCGCGGCCTCGCCCACGATGCGCGAGACGCGCAGGCGCGGGTTCAGGCTCGCATACGGGTCTTGAAAGACCATCTGGATGCGCAGCCGCGCCGCAAGCTGTTCCTGCGCCGAAAGGCTCGCCACCGGCTTGCCGCCGACGATCACTTCGCCCTCCGTGGGCGTCAGCAGCCCGGCGGCGATGCGGCCCAGCGTCGACTTGCCGCAGCCCGATTCGCCGACCAGGCCGACCACCTCGCCGGGTCGCACGGAAAGGTCGACCACATCGACCGCATGCGTGACCACCGGCGGCTTGCTCAGGCCGACGCTGCGCAGCGCACGGCCGACCGCACCGGGCGGCAGCGTGGCGCCGAAGCGCTGCGCGACCTGGCGCAGTTCGATCAGCGGCACGTCTTGTTCCTGCGCGGCAACGCGCGCCGCGGCGGGTGGTGCGGCCGGCACCGCGGGCACGGGCTTGTCGCGCTGCGGATGAAAGCAGCGCACCTCATGCCAGGGGGCATCGTGCCTCGGGCGGGACACCTCGGGTCGCTGCTGCTCGCAGGCCGCGTCCGCATGCGGGCAGCGCGGCGCAAAGGCGCAGCCGGCCGGCATCTTCAGCAGGCTCGGCGTCATGCCCTGGATTTGCCGCAGCCGCGCGCCGCGTTCGTTCGCGCTCGGCAGGCTGTCGATCAGCCCGCGCGTGTACGGATGCTGCGGATGGTCGAGCACGTCGGCCACCGTGCCGTGCTCGACGATGCGCCCGGCATACATCACGGCGATCTCGTCGGCCAGGCTCGCCACCACGGAGAGGTCGTGGCTGATCCAGATCAGCGAGGTGCCGGTCTCGCGCACCAGCTTCTGCACTTCCGAGAGGATCTGCGCCTGGATCGTCACGTCCAGCGCGGTGGTCGGCTCGTCCGCAATGATCAGGTCGGGCCCGTGCAGCATCGCAATGGCAATTGCCACGCGCTGGCGCATGCCGCCCGAGAGCTGGTGCGGATAGGCGCGCAGCCGCTCCTCCGGGCTCGGGATGCCCATCAGCCCCAGCGTGTCGCGCGCATGGCGGCGTGCTTCTTCGGTGGAGACGCGCTTGTGCGCCTTCACCGCCTCGATCATCTGCGTGTCGACCCGCAGCACCGGGTTGAGCGTGGCCATCGGGTCCTGGAAGATCATCGCGATGCGGTTGCCCCGCAGTTCGCGCCGCTCGATCGCAGGCAGCTGCGTGAGTTCGCGGCCCTGGAACAGCACCTGGCCGCCCTCGACTTTTCCCGGCGGATCGACCAGGCCCATGATCGAGAAACCCGTGACCGACTTGCCCGAGCCCGACTCGCCCACCAGCCCCAGCACCTTGCCGCGCCCCAGCGTAAAGGACACGCCGTCGACCACCGGCAGCACGCCGGCGCGCGTGTGAAAGCGCGTCTGCAGGTTGCGCACCTCGAGCGTCGGCACCTCGAGGTCTTGCACGGGAACGGCGCTCATTTCTGCAACCTCGGGTTGAGCACGTCGCGCAACTGGTCACCGACAAGGTTGATCGCGACGATGGCGGCCAGCAGGGCGACGCCGGGGAAGAAGCTGATCCAGTATTCGTTGGACAGCAGGTATTGGTAGCCGTTGGAGATCAGCAGCCCGAGCGAGGGCTCGGTGATCGGCACGCCCAGCCCCAGGAAGGACAGCGTGGCTTCCAGCGTGATGGCGCGCGCGATCTGCAGCGCGCCGATCACCAGCAGCGGCGGCAGGCAGTTCGGCAGGATGTGGCCGGTGACGATGCGCCAGCGCGGGATGCCCTGCCCCTGCGCCGCATCCACATATTCGCGCCGCGCCTCGACCAATGCCTGGCCGCGGGCGGTGCGCGCGTAGTAGGCCCATTCGAGCAGCACCAGCGTGAGCATCACGTTGCCCACGCCCTTGCCGACATAGGCCAGGATCATCAGCGCCATCAGGATGGTCGGGAAGGACAGCAGCAGGTCGACCAGGCGCATGAGCAGCGCGTCAACCTTGCCGCCGGCATAGGCGGCAATCAGGCCGACCAGCGTGCCGACCACCGCGGCGATCAGCGCCGAGCCCACGCCCACCGTCAGGCTGATGCGCAGCCCGTAGACGATGGCCGAGTACAGGTCGCGGCCCTGCCCGTCGGTGCCGAGCCAGTAGGTGTAGCCGCCCTCGCTGCTGTGCGAGCCCGGCGGCAGGCGCGCGTCGAGCACGTCCAGCTGCAGCAGGTCGTAGGGGTTCTGCGGCGTGATCCACGGCGCGAGCAGCGCGGCCAGCACCACGATGCCGAGCACCACCAGCCCGCCGATGGCGATGCGCGAATGCAGGAAGTCGGCGGCCACGCGCCACCAGATCGAGCGCTCGTCGTAGCTTTTTGCTGCGCTCATTTCGCGCCTTCCAGCCGCACGCGCGGGTCGAGCAGTTTGTAGAGCAGGTCGACGATGAGGTTCAGCGTCACGAAGATCACGACGACCACCATCAGGTAGGCCACCACCACGGGCCGGTCGAGCGAGTTGATGCTGTCGAGGATCAGCTTGCCGGCGCCCGGCCAGGCGAAGATGCTCTCGGTGACCACCGCATAGGCGATGGTCGCGCCCAGCTCCAGTCCCAGCACCGTGACCAGCGGGATCATGGTGTTGCGCATCACGTGCATCAGCACCACGCGCGTGGGCGTCAGGCCCTTGGCGCGTGCGAACTTCACGTAGTCCTGCGGCAGCACTTCGCGCACGCCGGCGCGCGTGAGCCGCAGCACCAGCGAGATCTTGAACAGCGCCAGGTTGAAGGCCGGCAGCAGCAGGTGCTGCCAGCCGTCGAGCGTGAGCCAGGACCACTGCACGCCGAACAGTTCGCGCGTGGCGCCGCGCCCGCTCGCGGGCAGCCAGCCGAGCTGCACGCTGAACACCATGATCAGCATCAGCGCGACCCAGAAGGCCGGCAGCGAGAAGCCGACGATGCTGGTGGCCATCAGCGTGCGCGACACCGGGTGCTCGGGCTTCATGCCCGCGAAGAGCCCCAGCGGCACGCCCACCACGATCGCCATCAGCAGCGCCGCGAAGGCCAGCTCCATGGTGGCCGGCAGGCGCTGCAGGATCAGGCGCACGGCGTCTTCCTGGTAGACGAAGCTGCGACCCAGGCTGCCGTGCAGCGCGCCGTCGACGAAGGCCAGGTACTGGCGCCACAGCGGCTGGTCGAGCCCGAGCCGCGCGATGGCGGCCAGGCGCTCCTGCTGGTTCATGTCCTCGCCGATCAGGATGTCGATCGGGTTGCCGATGGCATGCAGGCCGATGAAGACGATCACCGTCATCACCACCACGACGCCCAGCGCCTGCAGCACGCGGCGCAGCAGCCAACCGGTCACGGCGCCACCTCGCGGTCGCCGGCTTCGGCGGGTTCGACGTAGGGCGGCAGCGCCGAAGGCGTCCATTCGTCGCCGTCGAGCTCGGGCTCGGCATAGCGCTGCATGGCGGCGAAGTGCTGGTCGGCGTCTTCACTCAGCAACCTGGCGGCCAGGCCGCGCGCCAGGCGCTGGGCACCGTCGGTGATCTGCGGAATGTCGCCGGCCGCGGCGCCGTGCGAGAGCGAGGCGGCGTAGTTGAAGCAGTGCACACGCTCCAGCCCGGGGCAGGCGCCCGGCGTCTTTTCCTGGAATTCGAACAGCGGGCCCAGATCGGGCGATTCGGCGAGCTCGCTGTCGGTCATGCCCTCGGGCGGCGCGAAGCGGTCTTGCCAGACACGCACCTGCGAGGAGAACGCGGCGAACTCGGGGCGCAGCGCCCAGTCGGTGCGAAAGCCCGTGCTGAAGACGACGAAGTCCGCCGCCAGCGGGCCCTGGGCCGTGTCGAGCCGCAATGCGCCGTCGGCCCGCTGCGCCGCGCCCAGCACCGGCGTGCCGAGCTGGAAATGCGCGTTCGCGTGGCGTGACACGCGCAGCGTGCTGCCGTGCGGCGGGGGCACCTGCTGCACGTTGATGTAGTGGCGAATGCGCCATTTCCATTCGTCCGGCAATTGCCAGAAGCCGTGGACCATGCCCGGGTTGCCGGCGCCCTTGCCCTTGTTGACGCGCGGCAGGTCGGCGCGGCGGATCAGCAGGTCGACGCGCGCGGCGCCGGCTTCGAGCGCGCTCGCGGCGGCATCCATCGCCGAAGCGCCGCCGCCGACCACGGCGACACGCTTGCCGCGCAGGCTCGCGGCGTCCCAGCGTTCCGAAGAGTGGGCCCAGCGATCGCGCGGCAGCGACGCCGCCCAGTCGGGCACCCAGGCGCCGCCGAGACCGTCGCGGCCGGTCGCGAGCACGACGTGGCGTGCCTGCACGCTGTAGAACTTGTCGCCGGCATCGAGATCGGCCAGGTCGAGCTGCACCACGCCGTCGGCGCGCGGCAGCACCGCCCTCACCTGCTGCCCGTTGCGCACGTCGAGGCCGAGCACGCGGCGATACCAGCGCAGGTACTCGGCCCACTGCAGGCGCGGAATCTTGTCGAGCGCGTCCCACGCCGCAAGGCCCCATTGCGCCTCGAACCAGGCGCGGAAGGTCAACGCGGGCAGGCCCAGCGCGGGGCCGGTGAGCTCCTTGGGCGAACGCAGCGTCTCCATGCGCGCGGTGGTGGCCCAGGGCCCTTCGAAGCCGGCGGGCGCGCGGTCGTAGATGCGGGCGTGCACGCCCAGGTGCGTGAGCGTGGCGAGCAGCGCAAGGCCCGCCATGCCGCCGCCGACGATGGCGACGTCCAGCAGCGCATCGCCCTGTGTCGGGTGGGGGGGCACCCAGCGCCTGGCCGGCAGGCCGAGCCATGAGAGGTCTTGCCGCAGGCGCGTTTCGAGTGCGGGCAGGCCGAGGGGTTCGTTCGTCACAAGGGCTTTCAGGAAAGGCTTTCGTCGCCTGCGGCGGCGTCGTCGCCGCCGTACAGGGTGCGCAGCAGCGCGGCGTGGGCCGACACGTCGTGCCGCACGAAATGCGGCAGCGCGCTGGCGGCGGCCAGCAGGGCGTCGATCAGCGCGCGCACCGGCGCCGTGATCGGCCTGGCCTGCGGTGTGACCACGCCAAAGACGAAGGGAATATCGGTATCGAGCGGCCGCACGGCCAGGCCTTCGAGCGGCGCGCCGCAGGCGGTCAGCGGCTCCAGCACGGCCACGCCGAGCCCGGCGCGGGCCAGCGCCTGGGCGTTGACCGACGAATTGGTCTCGATCAGCGCGTCGCGCTGCGTCGGCGAATGGCCCGCGCGCGCCAGCGTGGCGTCGAGTCGGTGGCGCAGGCGGAACGGGTTGCTCATGGTGATGATGCGGCGCTGCGCCAGTGCCGCCAGCGGCACCACGTCATGCGCCGCCAGCGGATCGTTCTGCGGGAGCACGGCCACGCAGGGCATCTGCCCGATCCAGTGCACCTCCAGCCCGCGGTGCTCCAGCGGCAGGCTGCTGGCGCCGAGCTGCACCGCGCCGCTGAGGACCGCATGCACGACCTGTTCGGGCGACGCACTGCGCAGCTGGATGGGCACGGCGCCGGCCTGCGCTTCCATCTGCCGCAGCGCCTGCGGCAGCAACCCGAGCGCCAGCGCGGAGGTGGCGGCCAGCAGCAGCGGCTGTGCATTGCCGCGCGCGATCTCGGCCGCGCGCAGGTGAATCTGCTGAAGGCTGCCAAGGGCGCGGTCGACGTCTTCGTAGAGCAGAAAACCCTGCTCGGTCGGCGTCACGCGAGGACCGTGGCGGGTGAACAGCGCATAGCCGATCTCGGCTTCGAGTTCCTGCACCAGCCGGGACACCGCCGGCTGGGAGCGCGCCAGCAGCCGTGCCGCGCCAGTGACGCTACCGGTCGACATGACGGCGGCAAAAGCTTCAAGCTGACGATGTTCCATGGGTTTCAGTATCCATTTTCATCATCATGAAGCATTTAGCATGTGATTTGCAAATACTTCATCCGCATGAGCTTAGACGCGAGGCTTCTAAGCGGCGGGCGGGCAAATGGCTACGCTTGAGCTTCCGTCTGCCTGAAACATTCGCATGTCCACTGAACACACCCGCGGAATCGTCGAGCAACTCTTTGCCAAGGCCCGCACGGGCGCCGACCCGGATGAAATCGCGTCCTTGTTCGACGAGAAGGTCGATTGGCTGATCGCGGGCGACGTGGCGACGGTGCCCTGGATCGGCAGGAAAACGGGGCGGGCGGGCGTCGCGACCTTCTATCGCCAGATTCGCGAGCTGCTGGTGTCCGAGCGCTTCGAGGTGACCGGCATTCTTGTCGACGGTTCTCGCGCCGTAGTTCTGGGCTCGCTCGCTTCACGGGTCAAGCGCACGGGCAAGCTGATCGAGACGGAATTCGTCTTCGACATGGCGGTGCATGACGGCCTGATCACGCGCTATCACATGCTGGAGGACAGCTTCGCTGTCGCCCAGGCCCTGACACAGGGGTGACTTTCAGCAGCTGCGAGCTGCATCGAGGCCGCTGCGGGGCGAGCTCAAGGCCGTCCCGGTGCCTGACGACGCCCATGAAGCCATGCGCGACCTCCGGCGTGCGCACGAACACCCCTTCAACACGCGACTGAACTGAAGGGACGCGAGTCCTGGGCGCAGCCCGGACACCGACCTCGTCTTTCGACTCATTTTGAAGTGAGGGCTTTGGTCGATCTCAAAATAGGAAGGGATTTCCATTATGGAAATAATTTCCACTCAATCCTTATGATCGCCCCCGGCCAGCCCCCGCGACAGCGGAGCAGCCGGCCAGCCTCAGCAGAGCGCTCGCATGCTCTGCGCCATCGATCAGAACGAGGAGACTCCCTTGGAACTTGCCCAATCATTGACTCTCAGGCTCGCCTTGGCGGCGGCCGTGGCACTGACCGTCGCCGCATGCGGAGGAGGAAGCGGAGGCGGCGCAAGCGTGCCTTTCGCAGCCCTCTCCGCTGCGCCGGCGGCGTCGAGCAACCCGACCGCGCCCGCGGTCCAAGCGCCGGCCGAGCAGGCAGACCCGGTCGCCGAGGCCGCCGACGACAGCTTCGACACCTACTACAACGTCTGCAGGGGTACGAATCCCAAGTGCTACAACGACTGGGGCGCCTTCGCCACGACGCCGGATCGCGTGCTGGTGTACTCGCGCACGGCGGGCCCGCGCCATGCAGTGCTGGGCACGCCGATGGCCTCGGGCCTGAACCCCGTGATGAACCCGGACAACGTGATGCAGGCCGGCCTGGTGCGCATGCTGTCGGCCGAGGGCATCACCGTCGATTGGACGGAAGACGTCGCGATCCTCAGCGGCCGCATCAACAACTACAAGGCGATCATTTTCGCGAGCTCGAACCGCGACACCTTGTGGAACGGGGCGGTCAGCACCAGCCAGGACGCCGCGCGCACCGCGCTGCGCAACTACATGCGCCGCGGGGGCGGCTTCGTCGGCCTGCACAACGCTTTCGGCGCGGAATACAACTGGCCCTACTACGAAGGCCTGCTCGGCAACGCAAACTTCTACAACCACGCGCCGAACCGCGCAGGCGATGTCGAGATCGTCTCGGACGATCCCTCGACGAAGGAGGTGCCCAAGCGCTTCTCCTTCCAGGACGAGTGGTACAACCTCATGCCCTTCCCCACCAAGGTGAAGTTCCTGGCCAAGGTCGACACCTCGACGCTGAAGCCGCTGACGGCGGCTCCGCACCCCGGCCACGCGGACTTCCATCCGGTCGCCTGGTGCCAGTACTACGACGGCGGCCGCGCATGGCTCACGACCCTCGGGCACAACGCCCACTCGTTCACCGCCGACCTGCAGGGCGTCGGCGCCATCGAGTTCCAGAAGCTCGTCATCCAGGGCGTCAAGTCGGCGATGGGCCTGACGCCTTTTTGCACCGAGTAACGCCCAAGAACCGTTCACGGGGTAGATATCCATGAAGCAAAAATCATTGGTCACGCTGCTGGTCTCCTGCGGCGTGCTCGCATCGCCGTTGCTGATCAGCGCCTGTGGCGGCTCGAGCGGCGACGGCGCCCCCTTCCTGCCGGTGGCGCCGGCCCCCGCGCCGCCGCCGGCATCCGGCGCGCCACCGTCAGCGTCGCCGCCGGCGGCGGCTGCGCCCGCGGCCGACCTGTCCGACTGCTGCACCGCCGGCGACAAGGACTTTCCCAAGGTGGGGGGCAATCTGGGCAACCAGAACTACTCCAGCCTGCGCAAGATCGACAAAGGCGTGATCGGCCAATTGGGCGGCGCCTGGGTCAACCAGATCGAAGGCGGCATGAACACCGGCAACAACCAGAGCACGACGGTGGTGGTCGATGGCGTCGTCTACATCGAATCCGCCGTCGGCAATGTGATCGCCGTGGATGGCAAGACCGGCCTCACGAAATGGAAATGGACCACGCCCTACGGTGCAATCACCCGCCGCGGCGTGGCTGTGGCGAAGGATCTGGGGCTGGTGTTCACCGTCGCCACCGGCAACCGGCTGGTGGCGCTGCGGACCGACACCGGCGCGATCGCATGGATCAAGCAATATCCGAGCAGCACCACCGACCCCGACTACCAGGGGTCGCTTCAGAAAGTGGCGCTCGTCTATCACGACAAGCGCCTCTACCTGGGCACCAACGACGGCAACCGCGGCGCCGCGTTCTCCGCCGATGCCCTCACCGGCAAGGTGCTGACTTCGTTCTGGGGCGTGCCTCGCGCCGGCGAGATCGGCTACGACACCTGGGGTGGCGCCGCCGAGTCCGATCGCACCGGCGCGACGCCCTGGATCCATCCGGCGGTGGACCCCGAGCTGGGTCTTGTCTACTGGACTTTCGGCAACGTGCGCGGGGGTTCGTCGCAGAACGGTTCCACGCGTCCCGGACTGAACCTGTTCGCCAATTCGATCGTCGCCCTGGACCTCAAGACCGGCGAATACAAGTGGCACTTCCAGTCGGTTCACCACGACATCTGGGACATGGACAACGTCATGTCGCCAGTGCTCGCGGACGTGAAGATCGACGGACGCGATCGCAAGGTCGTGATCTATGGCAGCAAGACCGGCATGTACTACATCCTCGATCGCAAGGACGGCAGCGCGCCGCTCGGCATCGACGAAGTGCCGGTGAAACAGGACGCCCGCCAGGCGAGCTGGCCCACGCAGCCCCTGCCGCGCCAGGGTGCCTGGACCGAGACCTGCATCGTGGACCAGCCACTGGGCACGGCGATTCCAGGCGACCCCAACCGCGCGGTGCCCAACTATGTGAAGGGCTGCCTCTATGACGCGCATTGGGACGTGCCGATACTCTCCATTCCGGGGCATGGCGGCGGAGCCAACTGGAACCACCAGTCGTACAGCCAGCGCACCGGGCTGGTCTACACGGGCATGGGTTACGTGTCGGCGGCGCATTCGCTGACCGAGGCGAGCAACGGCCTGCGCCCGCCGGGTACCTACATGACCGGCGCCGTCGTGGCCGTCGATCCCGGCACCAATCTGGTCAAGTGGAAAAAGCAGATGCCGTACTCCCTGGCGCACGGCAACGGCATCCTGACCACGGGGTCCAACCTTCTCTTCATCGGCCAGCCCGACGGCAACCTGTTGGCCATGGATGCCAATGACGGCAGCGAGCTGTGGCGCTTCCAGACGGGGGCCGCGATCAGCGCCAGCCCGATCACGTACGAGATCGACGGCGAGCAGTATGTCGCGGTGTTCTCCGGCGGCACGAGCATTCCCTATGGCGACTCGGCGCCCCGCGGCGACCGCCTGTGGGCATTCAAGGTCGGAGGCACGGTGCAACCGCCCGCAACGCCGATCCCGCCCGTCGTGCGTCGCCCGGTGTCGGGCGCGGCCGTGGAGGGCTCGGCGCTGCCCACGCCCAACACCGTGTTCCTGGCACGCGTGCAGACTGCGGCGAACGCGCCCGGAGCTGTCGAGTCGACGGCGGTCAACGCCATGACACCGACTTTCATGCGCGTGCCGGCCAACACCACGGTGACCTTCACCAACCCGGGCGGCAACTCCAACACGCATTGCGCCACCCAGTTCTTCGAAGGCCGCTTCGACTTCAGGCTGGCGCCGGGACAGTCCGCAAACCATACCTTCGACACGCCCGGCGAGTATTTCTACAACGACTGCCACAGCCCGCGACCCACCGGCAAGATCGTCGTGTACTGACGGCCTTCGTTCGGCGGCTCGCAGCAAAAAAAGCACCGGCATCCGCCGGTGCTTTTTTTTCCTCATGAGGGCGAGCGCCGGATCAGCGCAACCGCTGCTCGAGCGGGTCTCCGATCAATGCCACCCGGCCATTGCCGCGGCGTATCCACAGGCGCTCATTGCCATGACCGTCATCGGCGACAAAGAGCACCGCGTCCCCGAATGCACGAAAGCCCAACGGCATCGAATTGCGAGAACCGGCCGCGATATCGGCCACGGCGCGGGTACCGGCCGGCGAGCCGTCGCTCGTCCAGGGCTCGACGCCGGTGGCGCTTCCGCCGTTCGCGGAAAACCACAGCCGGGCTCCGATGGCCGCAAAGCGCGCAGGCGACCCGCTCTCGGCGCCTGGCACGATGTCCTTGACCAGCGTGGTCCCCTTCGCCGTGCCATCGCTGCGCCACAGTTCCGCGCCGGATACACCGTCGGTCGCGGCAAAGTACAGCCGCCCTCCCATCGCCGACAAGGGACTTGCAATGGCGCCCTCTGCTCCGGGTCGGATGTCCTTCACCAGCGTGGTGCCGGCCGTGGTGCCGTCGCTCTTCCACAGCTCGGTGCCGTGGATACCGTCGTTGGCGGCGAAGTACAGCATGCGGTCGAGCGCGATCAGGTGCGTGGGACGCGAGGATGCGTCCCCAGGCCGAATGTCCTTCACCATTCGCGTGCCCCGCTCGGTGCCATCGCTTTTCCACAACTCGGCCCCGTGCACACCGTCGTTGGCGGTGAAGTAGATGCTGTCACCCACGGCGGTCAGGCCCTGGATCTCCGCGTCCTCGATACCCGGGCGGATGTCCTTCACCATCCGCGTGTTCTCTGGCGCACCTTCGCTGACCCAGAGTTCATGGCCATGCTCGCGGGTGGTCGCGGTGAAGAACAGGCGTTTGCCGGCCACCGTGAGCTGGCGCGCGACCGCGCGAGGACCGGCGTCGATCGAGGACACGCGCGTCGTGGTCTGCGTGCTGCCCGAGGTCTTCCACACCTGGAAGCCGGTGCTGCCGTCATTGGCGACAAAGTACAGCGCGTCGCGAAACACGGTCAGCTCGCTGGGCATGGCACCCTCCTCGCCCGGCCGCAAATCGATGACGAGCGAAGTGCCCGCGGCCGTACCGTCGGTTCGCCAGAGCTCCAGACCGCTCGCGCCGTCCGTGGCCGTGAAGTAGACATGGCCACGGAACGGCGTCTGCCAGACGGGAAAAGATCCTCGGAAGCCGGGACGGATGTCCTTGAGCATCGCAGTACCGGCGATGCTGCCGTCCGTGATCCAGAGCTCCTGCCCCGATGCCACGTGGAAAGCGGAAAAAAGCACGCGTCCGCCCAGTGGCGTCAGCCCGGTGGGAGAGACGAAGGCAAGCCGCTGGCGCTGTTCGGGAAGAACTTCGCGCTCGGGATCCCGCGCGGATGCACAAGACTGGGCCAGGAGCGCAAGCGCGGCGAGCCACACGGGGCGCACGAAGCGCATCGGGGCACGGGTCATCTCAGCCCCCGAACCATCGGGCGGGCACCGTCACCAACTGCGGGAAGATCACCATGACGAACATGATCGCGAACTCGGCCGCCATGAACGGCAGGACACCGCGGGTGACATCGTCCATCTTCATCTTCCCGACGCCTGCGACGACGTTCAGCACCACCCCCACGGGCGGCGTGATGAGCCCGATGGAGTTGTTGATGATGAACATGACGCCGAAGTAGACCGGGTCGATGCCCGCGGCAATGACGACGGGCATCAGCACCGGTGTCAGGATCAGGATGGTGGGTGTCATGTCCATCGCCGTGCCCACCGCCATGACCAGCAGCATGACCATGATCATCAGGAGGATCTTGTTCCCCATGAAGGGCTCGAGCAGCCCCACCACCTTGGACGGCAGATCCGCCACCGTGATCAGCCAGGCGCTCACCATCGCCGCCGCAATCAGGAACATGACCACGGCGCTTGTCTTCGCGGCGCTCACGAACACCTTGTAGAGCGCGTCGAAACTCAGCTCGCGATAGATGAAGGTGGCGACAAAGAACGCGTAGACGGCCGCCACCACCGCGGCCTCTGTCGGCGTGAACACCCCCATGCGCAGACCGACCAGGATGATGACGGGCAACAGCAGCGCCCAGCCGGCATCCCGCGCGGCCTTCATGACTTCGCGCGCCGGCTTGCGCGGCGGTGGCTGGATCTTCTCGTGTCGAACGAGCCATGCCCAGGTCACCCACAGCGCGCCGCCGATCAGCAGCCCCGGCACGATGGCGGCCATGAAGAGCTTGGAGATCGATACGTTGGCGGCAACGCCGAATATCACCAGGCCGATGCTGGGTGGAATCACGGGCCCGATGATTCCCGTGGCAGCGATGAGGCCGCCCGCCCGCGCCTTGTCATGGCCCGCCTTGACCATCATCGGCAGCAGCAAGGCGGTCAGCGCGGCGGCGTCCGCGACAGCCGAACCGGAGAGCGCCGAGAGCAGGCAGCCGGCCATGATGGTCACGTAGCCCAGGCCGCCCTTCACGTGACCGACCAGCGCGAGCGCGAGGTCGACGATGCGCTTGGACAGGCCCCCGACATTCATGATCTCGCCAGCCAGCATGAAGAACGGCACTGCCAGCAGCGGAAAACTGTCGGCGCCGCCGATCACGTTCTGCGCAAGGATCTGCGCATCGAACAGATCAAGGTGCCACATCAGCGCCACGCCGCATGCGAGCAGGGAGAACGCGATGGGAATGCCCATGGCCATGGCCACGAGCAGGGAGCCCACGAAGACAAGGATGGTCATTTGCGTGCTCCCGGTTCCTCGTCTTTCGGCCCCAGGATCTGCTTGAGCTGGATCGCCTCCTCCGACTCCTGGATCATCACCAGGTCATCGTCGGCGATTCGTCCCGTCAGCAGTCGAAGCAGATCGAGCCCCAGGATGAACGCGGCCAACACAGAGAACACCACGCCCGAGGCATAGACGATGGCCATCGATGCGCCGGTGACCGGTGCCGTGACGTCCCAGTTGATGCGTGCCTGCGCCATGCTCCCCTGAAAGAGAAGCCAGACGATGTAGAGCATGACCACGTGGCCTGTCGCGAGGCAGATTTTCTTGCCGACGGGCGGCAACTTCTGCACCACCATGTCCACGCCCAGATGGCCGTGCTCCTTGAGCGCGACCACCGCGCCAAGGAAGGTCATCCAGATGAAGAGCCAGCGCGACACCTCTTCGGACACGGTGATGCCCGAATTGAAACCGTACCGCAGCACCACATTGCCGAACACGAGCACGACCATGACCGCGAGCGCGGCGGCGATCAGTGCCTCGATGCCGGCACAGCACCGATCGATCCATTGATTCATCTTGTTTTTCTCTCTGGCGGTCCGTCGACATCGGACAGCCTGGTGTTTCAGGAGGCAGCCGCCTGTTTTTGCATATCGACCAGGGCACGCAATGCGGCCAGGTAGGAGTGCGGCCCCAGGCCTTGCACCGTCCCCTTCACCGCCGGCGAAATGATCGAATGCGCACGCCAGGTTTCACGTGCAGCGATGTTCGACATGTGCACCTCGATGGTCGGGAACGGCATGGCCTTGATCGCGTCGTGCAATGGCACGCCGTGCTGGGTGAGACCCGCTGGGTTGACCAGCGCGCCTTGGGCATCGTCGATATGGGAGTGAAGGAAGTCGATGAGATCGCCTTCGTGGTTGGACTGGATCGTCTCCAGTGCCACGCCGAGTTCGCTCGCCAGCGCTTGCAACTGGGCGTTGATTTCCGCAAGCGTGGTCTTGCCGTAGATATGAGGTTCGCGGCGCCCGAACAGGTTGAGGTTGGGACCGTGGAGAACGAGGATTTTCATGAAGTGAGCCGTGCCTGCGTTCATTGTTTGCGGATGCGAGCGAGTTCGTCGTTGTAGAGCTTGACGATGCCGGCGTCGTACTGCGAAGCGAACTTGTCGATCGCGGGCTTGGCGATCTCGCGCATGCGCACCTGCTCTGCGGCGCTCACCTCGTTGAACTGCGCGCCCTTGGCTTGCAGGTCTCCGATCGCCTTCTGCGCGGCGGCGCGGCTGACCTGCCGCTGATAGCCTCGCGCTTCGTCGGCCGCCTCATTCATCATCTTCTGCTCGGCGGCGCTCAGCGAATCCCAGAATTTCTTGCTGACCAGCACGATGTTGGCCGCGTACACGTGGTTCGTGGCGCTCACGAACTTCTGCACCTCGAAGAACTTGTTTGACAGGATCACCGAATAGGGATTTTCCTGGCCGTCGACCGCCTTCGACTCGAGGGCGCCATAGAGTTCGGCGAAAGGCATCGGCACCGGATTCGCCTTGAAGGACTTGAAGGTTTCCAGGAACACGGGGTTGGGAATGACCCGGATCTTCAGGCCCTCGAGATCTTCCGGCTTGGCGATGGGGCGCTTGCTGTTCGTCACGTTGCGAAAGCCCAGGTCCCAATAGCCCAGGGCCACGAGGCCCTTTTCCGGCAGCTTGGCAATCAGCGCCTGACCCAGCGGACCATCGAGCAGCGCATCGGCCTGCGCGAAGTTGTTCACCGAGAACGGAAAGTCGACCAGACCGAACTCCTTGACGATGCCCGCCAGCGAGGTCGTGGCCGGCGCCGACATCTGCTGCACGCCGCCTTGCAGGGCGGACTGCTGCTGCATCTCGTTGCCGAGCTGGGAGGCCGGGTACTCCTGCACCTTCATCTTGCCGCCGCTCTTGGCGGCGAGCAGTTCGGCGAAGCGCTTCACGCCGAAGCTCACCGGATGGTCCGCGTTGTTGAGATGGCCGAAGCGGATCACCCGCTCCTGCTGGGCCCAGGTCGGGGCGACAAGACCGATGCACAGGCCGGCGACGGCAAGCGTACGAAGAAGTTTCACGGATGGTCTCCAGAGGAAGGCAGAAAAGTCTGACTGGCGCGATTCTGAGTTTTCCGGAAAAGCTTTCCATTATGGAAATCCCTTCCCATGATCTGATAGAGTGATAACGTCGCAACGTCGCGCGGACAAATGGGCGCGACTGAACCGGGAGACATGAAATGAGCGAAATGCTGGGACGCAGCTTCAAGGTCTTGGAATATCTGGCGGAGCATCCGCAGGGCGTTGCACTGTCCACCGCGGCCAGTCAATTGCAGATCCCCTTGAGCGCATTGCACCGATTGCTGACGGAACTGATTCGCTGCGGGTACGTGCGGCAGAACCTGGCCGATGGCCACTATGTTCTGACCATCAAGCTCGTCTCCGTCGGCTTGTCGTTCCTGAGCAACTCGGGGATCGTGGACGTGGCGCAGCCCTTGCTCGACCAACTGGCCTCGACCTCCGGCGAACTGGTGCGCCTGGCGGTGGTCGATGGCGAAGACCTGACCTTCGTGGCCAAGGCGCAAGGGGCCACGCACGGGCTTCGCTACGACCCGGACATGGGGCTGTCGGTCGCCCTGTCGTGCAGCGCCGCCGGACACGCATGGCTCTCGACGATGAGCGAGGACGATGCCATGGCACTGGTGGCCAAGAAGGGGCTGGGCAAGCCCGAAGACTACGGCCCGAAGGCGCCCACCACGCTCAAGGCGGTGATGACCTATGTGAAAGCCACTCGCCAGCGCGGGTTCAGCATGATCAACGAGGTGTTCGCACCGGGAATGACCGCCATGGCCGCACCGGTCTTCGCTGTCAACGGTTCGGTGATCGGCGTCATCACCATCGCGGGGCCCGCCGTCAGGCTGACGTCGCAACGGATGGAGGCACTGGGACCTGCGCTGCTCGGTACGGTCGAGGAGGTCGCGCGCGCCAGCGGTGCTTCGGCGCTATTCAAGAAAAGAGCATGAACGACACAACGAGGAGACAACTGCCATGAAGACGAAGAGTGCGATTCGCAGGCTGCTGGTGGCCACCGTCGCCGCCACGGCCGTTCTTGCCGCGTCAGGCGTGGCTGCGCAGGTCAAGGAGCGCACGCTCAAGTTCGCGTTCCAGAACCAGACCGGCCACCCGCAGGCGCTGGGTGCGCAGAAGTTCGCCGACCTGGTAGCTGCCAAATCCGACGGCAAGATGAAGGTGAAGTTGTTTGCAGGTGGCGTGCTCGGCGGTGACCTGCAAACCGTGTCGGCGCTGCAAGGCGGAACGATCGAACTCACGGTGCTGAACGCGGGCATTCTCTCGGCGCAGGTGAAGGAGTTTGCGGCCTACGACTTCCCTTTCCTGTTCAACGATGGCAAAGAGGCCGATGCGGTCACCGACGGCCCCTTCGGCCAGAAGCTCATGGCCAAGTTGGAGGACAAAGGCCTGTACGGCCTGGGCTACTGGGACCTGGGTTTTCGCAACCTCACCAACAGCAGGCGACCGATCACCAGGGCGGACGACATCACCGGCCTGAAGATCCGCGTGATCCAGTCGCCGATCTATATCGACGTGTTCAGCGCGCTGGGCGCCAACGCAACCCCGCTGCCGTTTCCCGAGCTGTACCCTGCGCTCGAGCAGAAGGCGGTCGACGGCCAGGAGAATCCGAACACGACCATCCTGTCGTCGAAGTTCTCCGAGGTGCAGAAGTACATCACCCAGACCCGGCACATCTACAACCCGCAGGCGCTGCTGATCAGCAAGAAGACCTGGGACAGCATGAGCGCGGAAGAGAAAAAGATCCTGACGCAGGCGTCGAACGAGGCGACCGTGTTTCAGCGCGCCGCCTCGCGAGGCGCCGCCGATGGCGCGCTCGACGCGTTGAAAAAGGCGGGCATGACCGTTTCGGAAATTTCACCGGAAGAGATGACGAAGCTGCGCGCCAAGGTCAAGCCGGTGATCGACAAGTACGCCGCATCGGTGGGCGACACCACCGTCAAGGAGTTGATGGCAGAAGTCGAGAAGGCTCGGAAATAGGATGGATGCTCTCCTCCGGTCCGCGCCCCTTGTTCGGCAAGGGCGCAAAGACGCGAACCGAGCAGAGCCCAATCGCTACGACGCCGACTTTCACCAACGGTATTTCGCGCTCAGCACCGCCGTGCGTTCCGAGCCCCACAGGCAGCCGCTGCTGCAGGTCGCGACGTATTTCTTGTTGGCGAGGTTGCTCACGTTGAGTGCGAAGCGCCACGGCCCGCGCTCGTAGTGGATGGCCGCGTCGACCAGCGTGAATGACGGCGTGCGCACCGTGTTGGCAGCGTCGTCGTAGGTCGAGCCGACATAGCGCACGCCGACGCCGAAGCCCACGCCCTGCAGATCCCCGCCCTGCACCTTGTAGTCCAGCCAGGCCGAGGCGGTCTGCTTCGGCGTGTTGACGGGCATCCTTCCCTGGTTGCCGTCGTTGCTGCGCGTGACCTTCACGTCGTTCCAGGTGTAGTTGGCCGTGGCGTCCAGGCCGCGTGCCAGGCTGAACTTGCCTTCCAGCTCGAGCCCGCGCGAGCGCACTTCGCCGGTTTGCAGGTAGTAGTCGGTGTGATCCGGGTCCAGCGTGAGCACGTTGCGCTTGGTCAGGTCGAAGACGGCGGCGGTGAACAGGCTGCGGCTGTCCTCGGGCGCGTACTTGATGCCGATCTCGGTCTGCTTGCCGCGCGTGGGCTTGAAGGCCTCGTCGTAGAAGTCACGGCCCGCCTGCGGCAGGAATGACGTGGCATAGCTCACGTACGGTGCCCAGCCCGAATCGGTGAGGTAGGTCAGGCCGGCGCGGCCGCTGAAGGCGTGGTCGCTCTGGCGCTGCACGGTGCCGGCCAGGCGGTCGACGGTGCTCTGCGAGGCCCAGTCCATGCGGCCGCCCAGCGTCAGCAGCCAGTGGCGGTCGAAGCGCAACTGGTCCTGCACATAGAGGCCGGTCTGGCGCAGCTTCTGGCGCGAGTCGTCCGTCAGCTCCGTCGGCGCGGCGAACGGCAGGCCGTAGACGGGGAACAGCGTGTCCAGATCGGGCGCGGTACCCGGATGCCGCAGGAACGTGAGCTTGCGCTCGGACCAGTCGGTGCCCACCAGCAGCGTGTGCTCGACGTTGCCCGTGCGCAGCTTGCCCTGCAGCTGCGTGTCGATGACGCTCTGGCGCGTCTTCTCGTCGAAGGCGGCGGCGTTGCGCTCGATCGTGTGGCCGTCGTCCAGCAACGCGCCGTCCTGCACCCGGCGGTAGTTGACCTTGACATCGGCCACGCGCGCATTCTGGCGGAAGGTCCACGTGTCGTTCAGGCGGTGCTCGAACTGGTAGCCGATGCTCGACTGGTCCTGGTCGAAGCCGTTGTAGTTGGGCTCGCCGACCAGCACGCGCGTGATGCTGCCCACGGGCGGCGGCTCGGGGTTCGTGTAGTAGAAGGCGTAGCCGCGGTTGCGGTCGCGCTTGATTTCCGACAGCAGCGTGAGCGTCGTGTCGGTGGACGGCTTCCATGTCAGCGAGGGGGCGAGGTAGAAGCGCTGGTTGGCACCCCGATCGCCGTTGCTGTATTTGTCCTGCGTGCCCGTGTCCAGCCCCGTACCGACGATGCGATAGAGCAGCTTGCCGTCGGCGTCGAGCTTGCCGCCCAGGTCCGCGGCCACCTGGCGCCGGTTGAAATTGCCGAGCTGCACTTCGATTTCGTTCACCGCATCGGCACGCGGGCGCTTGCTCACGCGGTTGACGATGCCGCCGGCCTCGCCCTGCCCATAGAGCACCGAGGTCGGGCCGCGCAGCACTTCGATGCGCTCCAGGCCATAGGGCTCGGAGCGTTGGTTGGCAAAGTTGGCGTTGGTCGCCATCGGCAGTCCGTCGAGGTACAGCGCCGTTCCGAAACCGTAGAAGCCGCGCAGGTTGACCCAGTCCTGGCCGCGCGAATCGGGCCCGTACTGGTCGACGGTGACACCCGGCACGTAGCGCAGCGCCTCGGTCACATCGAGCGCGCCGCGCGACTCGAGTTCGCTGCGCCCGAGCACCGAGATCGACTGCGGAGTCTCGATGATCGGCGTGTCGGTCTTGGTGGCGGTCGCGCTGCGCTTGGCGGCGTAGCCGTCGACGGGACCGGTGGCCGTTTCGCCTTCCGCCGAGCCGAGCACCGTCACCGTGGGCAGCGCGGCATCGGCAGCGGCTGCCGGCGCCGCTGCCGGTGCGGCTTGGCGGGTCAGCACATAGCTGCCGTTGGGCTGCTGCGTGGCGCGCAGGCCGCTGCCGGCCAGCAGCGCGTCGAGTCCGCCCTGCACCGAATAGCTGCCCTGCAGGCCGTTGCTGCGCATGCCGGCCGTCGTCTCGGTCGGGAACGACAGCAGGATCCCGGCCTCGCGGCCGAAGCGGCCCAGCGCGTCGTCGAGCCGGCCGGGGGCGATGCTGAAGTTGCGCGTCGGCGCCGCGGCGGGCTGGGCGATGGCGACGCCCGGCAGCGCCAGCACGCTCGCCGCGGCGATACCGCCCAGGGCGAACTGATGGATGGCACGCGACAGGGCGTTGCAGAGGGGGCGTTGGGTTGGTCCGCGATGCATTTTTCTTGAAGTGCGAAGGTTGAAGGTGGTGGCTTTCACCTTCCATGTCCCCCGAGATTCAAGAACGGACCACCCCTGGCGATATTTTTTTTCGGGGTGCCAGGCTCACCCGCACCGTTTGCAGGCCCCAGAAGCGCGTGACGACCTGCACCTCAAGCGACAGCACGGCACTGAGCGTGTCCAGCACCTTGTCGATGTCCGCCAGCGGATACGAGCCCGACACGCGCAGGTCGGCCACGGCCGGATCGCTCGACAGCGGGCGCGCGCTGTAGCGGCCCAGCTCGGCGAGGAAGTCCGCCAGCCGCATGCCCTTGGCGACGATGAAGCCCTCGGTCCAGGCGGTGCTGTCGGCGTCGGCCCATTGGGGTGCGTCGATGGTGTCGGCGGCGAAACGGGTCTTCTGGCCGGCCTGCAGCACCTGCGTGCGCCAGGCCGCGCGCCGCGGCGTGATGCGCACCGCGCCCTCGAACACGGCGATGTCGCTGGCCCCGTCGAACTGGCGCACCGTGTAGCGCGTGCCCAGTGCCTGCGCCTCGCCCTGCGCGGTCTCGATCAGGAAGGGGCGGCCCAGCGCGTCCTTGGCAGTGGTGATGAGCAATTCGCCCGACAGGAGACGCACGCGCCGTTCGGTTGCGCTGAACTTCACGTCGACGGCGGTACCGGTGTTCAGGACCAGCACCGTGCCGTCGTCCAGCGTGGTCGTGCGACGTTCGCCGAGACCGGTGCGTTGAGCGGCGATTTCTTCGCCCCAGCGCGTCTGGCGCCCGACCGTCCACGCCGCGCCGCCCGCGAACAGCAGCACGGCCAGCGCGGTGACGGCCTGACGGCGCCCGCGCGAACCGGTGCGCGTGAGTGCCGCATGGGCCATGGCCGTGCCGACCGGCGTGGCCAGCCGGTGGAGCTGGCCGTTGACGGCTTCGATGCGCTGCCAGGCGCGCTCGTGGTCGGGATGCGCAGCGCGCCAGCGCTGCCATTCGTCGCGCAGCCTGGACGCGGCGGGCTCGCCCTGCAGATCGAGCAGCCATTCGGTCGCGCGCTGTGCGACGTGCCTTGGAACGGGCGCCTCCGTCATGCCGGCTGCGCGTCCGCGAAGTAGCACTGCATGGCGGCCTTGACGAGATAGCGCTTCACCGTGGTGATGGAGATCGACATCAATGCCGCGACCTCGGCGTGGCCCAGGCCGTCGAGCTGGGTCAGCAGGAACACGCGCCTGACGGGCGGCGGCAAGCCATTGAGCAGGCGGTCGATTTCGGTCAGCGTCTGCAGCAGGATGGCGCGCTCTTCTTCCGAAGGTGCCATCGCCTGCGGCACCTGGGCCAGCGCCTCGAGGTACGCGCGCTCCAGCTGCTGGCGGCGCCAGTGGTTGGCCAGCACGCGCTGCGCCACCGTGGTGAGAAAGGCGCGCGGCTCCTGGATCGCGACCGCCTCCTGCTTGGCCAGCAGGCGCACGAAGGTGTCGTGCGCGAGATCGGCCCCCTGATGCATGTCGCCAAGCTTCTTGCCGAGCCAGCCCCGCAGCCAGCCATGATGGTCGCTGTAGAGCGATTCGATCTGCGGATGGGCTGGAAATTCAGAAGCCGCCATGACAGCAAGGTGCGAGTGGGACGTGGAGTGTAGCGTTCGCAATGAGAACGATAAGCATTTGCCACATAATACCTGCCGCGTCCGTCGCGACGCGGCACCTCTTCTCGTCGCCGCCCCCTGCCCTGCGTCCTGTTCGACTTCGTCCCGTGTTCACCCGCTACTACCGCGAACTGCTGCACTTCCTGGGACGCTCGGTCAAGGATCAGCACACGGCCGCGGACCTCGTTCAAGAGAGCTATGCCCGGGTGCTCGTCGCGCAAAAAAATGGCGAGGACATCGTCGATCCGCGGGCGTTGCTGTACCGCACGGCGCGCAATCTGCTGATCGATCGTCACCGCCACGACCAGGTGCGTCGGGCCGCCCTGGGCGAGACCGTGGACACGGATGAGGACGAAGAGACGCTGAGCCAATTGGCCGCGCCGCCCGCCTTCGAACCCGAGGTGGCCGTCGCGTCACGGCAAGGCGTTCAGGCACTCCTGACCACCATCGGCGAACTGCCGGTGCGTTGCCGCCAGGCCTTTATGCTCCACAAGTTCGAGGGACTGTCGCATGCCGAGGTCGCCGAGGAGATGGGGATCACGGTCAAGATGGTCGAAAAGCACATCAAGATGGGCTTGCAAGCCTGCAGAGCTTGCCTGGAGCAGCAGGCGGGAACAGCGGCTGCACGCGCAACCCGCCAGCCCGCAGGCACGCCGCCGCCTGGCGCTGTCGACCCCTCTGCGAAGACGCCGCCATGACGACACCCGGTTATTTTCTTGTGTTGCAGGTAGGGTTGAACGCCGCTCGTTCGTCTGCAAAGGTAGGAGCGCCCCTTTCACCATGAGTCGCCTGTCGCCCCCGCTCACCTCCCCCGGCCTGCCCGACGAGCAGGCGCTGGACTGGTTCGTGCGCCAGCAGCGAGGTCTTTCTCCCGAGGAGCAGGAACAGCACCTGCGGTGGCTTGCCGATGACGGCGCCCACCGCGCGGCCTATGCGCGGTGGCAGTCCAGTTGGGACGCGCTGGACAACGTGCCCGCCGACGGCTTGGCCGCGTTGAACGCGCAACTGACGAAAGACTTGCAGAACCTGGCGACGCAAGAGCAGGAACAAGCGCCCGCGCAAGAGTCGTCCGCCAGCGGCCGTCGCGGTTGGCGCCAATGGGCTGGCTGGCTGCTGGGCGGCAAAGCCTGCGGCCATGGAACGTCGGCATGGCCCACCGCCTGGGCCGCACCGGCGCTGGCTGTCCTGCTGCTGGCCGGCGGCTTTTTCGGCTGGGAGTTCTGGCAGCGCCAGCCCACCTACAGCGCGCAACACGCCACCGCGCGCGGCCAGCAGATCCAGGTGCAACTGCCCGACGGCTCGGTCATGCGGCTCGACACGCTGACGCGCATGGACGTGGCCTTGTATCGCCACCGCCGCGAGGTGCGCTTGTCCGAAGGGCAGGCGGTTTTCCAGGTCGCGCATGACGCGAGTCGCCCGTTCCAGGTGCTGGCCGGCCCGTTGCGCATCACGGTGGTCGGTACGCGTTTCTCGGTGCGCTACACCGCCGGCACGCTGGGGCAGTCCGACGTGCGGGTGGCAGTGGAAGAAGGCCGCGTGAGGGTCGAGCCGATAGAGCCCTCGGCAACGCACGACGGATCGGTGAACCGGCGGGTGGAGCTGACCGCTGGCGAGCAGATCGCGAGCGATGCCCAAGGTGGCCTGGGCGCCATCACCCCTGCACCGTCCACAGGCATCGCGCCCTGGCGCAACAACCGGGTGAGCTTCGACAACACGCCGCTCGACCAGGCGCTGGCCGAATTCGAGCGCTATGGCGCTACGCGATTGCGAGTGCAAGACCCGGCCGTGGCCGCGCTGCGCCTGACCGGCACCTTCGATCCACGACACCTCGACAATTTCGTGCGGGCGCTGCCACAGGTGCTGCCCGTGCGTCTGGTGGCCGATCCAACGGCCAAGGCCGGCGTGGCAGCACCCACGACGTCCGGTCCATGGCTGGTGGTGGGGCGCTGAACGCGGGTTCTCCATCGCACCGGATCGCGATCCTCTTTTCGGAACTTTCTTGAATATTTTTGCGGCCTGAAGGTAGGGCCCGGCCGCGGTTGGCCGTCTACATGAGAAGGATTCCCATTTTCTTCTCTTGGAGTACGCGTTCATGCCCCGCCCTTTTCTGCAGCCCGCGCCCCTGGCGCTCTCGCTGGCCCTGGCTTTTGGTGCCGCCAGCGGGCTGCCTTCGATCGCTCATGCGCAAACGGCCAATCCGGCTGTGCTGCAACTGCATCTGGCAGCCCAGCCGCTGGGCCAGGCGCTCAATGAACTGGCGCGCCAGTCGCATCTGGAGCTGATGGTGCAGCCTGCGCTGGTGGCGGGCAAGACAGCCCCCGCGCTGCAGGGCGCATTCACGTTGCAGCAGGCCATCGATCGCCTGCTGACCGGCACCGGCCTGGTCGCGGTGCGGGATGCCAACATGCTCGTCATCAAGAGCGCGCCCGCCGGCACGGCCACCTTGTCGGAAGTGCTCGTGACGGCCTCCAACCGCGAGACACCCTGGGGTCCCGTGTACGGCTACGCCGCGCGGCGCGCCATGTCGGCCAGCAAGGACGACGCGGCCCTGAACGAGACGCCACAGTCGATCTCGGTGGTCACCCGCGACCAGATGGACGACCAGGGCGCACAGACCGTGACCGACGCGCTGCGCTATGTGGCCGGCGTCAACACATCGGCCTATGGCGAGGACCCGCGCTACGACTGGATCACAGTGCGAGGTTTCAACCAGTCGGTATTCGGCATGTACCGCGACGGCCTGCGGGCCTCCGGCAGCAAGATCGGCATGCGCATCGACCCCTATGGCCTCGAGCGCATCGAAGTGCTCAAGGGCCCGACCTCCGTGCTGTACGGCCAGAACGCGCCCGGCGGACTGATCAACAGCGTGACCAAGCGCCCCACGAGCGAGCCCGTGCACGAGGTCTCGCTGGGCCTGGGCTCGCATGAGCGCAAGCAGATGCAGTTCGACCTGGGCGGCCCCGTGGCCGGCAGCGACACGCTGTCATACCGCCTGACGGGCAACGTGCGGGAAAGCAATACGCAGATGCAATACGCGCCGGACGACCACGTCTACATCGCACCGGCCATCACCTGGAAGCCGGACGCCAGCACCTCGCTCACGGTGCTGATGAACTATCAGAAAGACCGCACCGCCTGGGGCCTGTGGTATCCGCGCGCCGGCACGCTCAACCCCAGCCCCTGGGGCCAGATCAAGCCCGGCTTCTACCCCGGCGAACCGAACTTCAATCAGTTCAAGCGCGAGCAATACTCGGTGTCCAGTCTCTTCGAGCGCAAGTTCGACAACGGCGTCGTGTTCCGCCAGAGCCTGCGTGCCGAGCACATGGACTACGACGCGGCGTATGTGCGCGGCCGGGGCCTGATCAACACCAAGGGCCAGGTCGACGACAACGGCTACCTGCTGTTCCGCGACGCCAACCGGGGCCGCCTGAATTCCGACGTGTATGCGGTGGACAACCAGCTGGCCTGGAACTGGCAAGCCGGCGGCGTGGAGCACCACCTGCTCGCCGGCCTCGACAGCAGCCTGACCCGGTACACCGACCGCCAACTCTCCGGGAGCGCGCCGGTGCTCGACATCCGCAATCCGCAGTACGGACAGCCGATCAAGGAGCCCACCGACCCCTGGTCGCGCGATGTGACAGCGCGCCAGACCGGCGTGTACCTGCAGGACCGGATCGACCTGGGCGAGCGCTGGGTCGTGCGCGGCGGCATCCGCCACGACTGGGCCCGCACCGACACCATCGACCCGCTGGGCACCCTGGCACTGCGCCAGAGGAATGGCGCCACCACCTTGCAGGCCGGAGCCCTGTACAAGGCAGGCAACGGCTGGACCCCATTCGCGAACTACGCCGAGTCCTTCCAGCCCACGGCGCAAGCCAGCAAGTCGGGCGCGCCCTTCGAACCCACGAAGGGCAAGAGCGTGGAGGCCGGCGTGCGCTACCAGCCGGACGACAGCCGAAGCATGTTCACCGCCTCGGTCTACAACATCCGCCAGAGCAATGTGCTGACGCAGGACCCGACCGACAGCCGCTACTCGGTGCAGACCGGTGAAGTGCGTTCCCGCGGGCTGGAGCTGGAAGGCGTGTGGGAGGCCACGCGCCAGCTGACCGTGATGGCCAGCTACACCTACATGGATGCCAGGGTGACCCGCAGCAACATCCTCGGTGAAGTCGGCACGCGGCCGCGCGACTCCTGGGGCACCACCTCGCCCAGCCAGATGGCGTCGATCTGGGCTTACTACCGCTTCGGCGACGGCGCCCTGCGCGGCGTGACCATCGGCGGTGGCGCCCGCTACATGGGCAGCACGACCGACTACGGCGCATCGCCGTCGGCGCCGGACAACGCCTATTCCTTCCAGGCCAAGACACCGGCCTACACCGTGTACGACCTGGCCCTGGGCTACGAGCCCGATGCGCATTGGCGCTTCCAGCTCAAGATCAACAACCTGTTCAACAAGCTCTATGTCGCCAACCCCTGCGGTGGCTCGCCCTTGAGCGCCTGCTACTACGGTCCGGTGCGCAGCGTGCTGCTCAGCGGCACCTATCGCTGGTAAGCGACCATGCGGGCCTGGATGACACGGCTGCACCGCTGGGCGGGGCTTTTCATGGCCGCGTTTCTGTTCGTGGCCGGGCTCACCGGCGCGGTGATCTCGTGGGACCACGAGATCGACGAATGGCTGAACCCTCGGTTGTTCGACGCGCCCGCACCTTCGCCCGAGGCACGCAAGCGCACCGCGCTGGAACTGATCGAAGGCCTGGAAGCGGCCGACCCGCGCCTGCGCGTGGCATTTGCGCCGCTGGAAGTGGAAGACGGCCACGCACTGGGCGTGTCGGTGGTGCCACGGATCGACCCCGCCACCGGCAAGCCCCACGAACTGGGCTTCAATCAAGTCACCCTCGACCCCTACACCGGGCAGGTGCAGGGCACGCGCCTGTGGGGAGCGATCTCGCTGTCGCGCGAGAACCTGATGCCGTTCCTGTACAAGCTGCACTACAGCATGCACATACCCAACGTGGGCGCGCTGGAACTGGGCACCTGGTTCATGGGCATGGTCTCCATCGTCTGGGTGCTCGACTGCATCGTGGCGCTCTATATCTCGCTGCCGGGTGCGCGCGCCTGGCGCCGGTCGTGGCGCAAGTCCTTCGGTTTCCGGTTGCGCCAGGGCGGCCACAAGCGCACCTTCGACCTGCACCGCGCCGGCGGGCTGTGGGTATGGGGTCTGCTGCTGATCGTCGCCATCACTTCGGTCAGCATGAACCTGCGCCGCGAAGTGGTGCGGCCTCTGGTCGAACGCCTGTCGACCCTGACGCCCGACGTCTTTGCCTTGCGCGCGCCAGTACCCATGGCCCGGTTTGTCGAACCAGGCATTCGCCGTGAAGAAGCACTGTCCCTCGCCCGGCAAGAAGCGGATCGTCGAGGCTGGCAAACCCCTGCAGGGGCTGTTTTCTACAGCGCACCCTACAGGCTGTATGGCGTGAACTTCTTCGAGCCGGGCGAAGACCATGCGAGCTGGGGGCTGGGCAATCCGTGGGTTTACCTGGACGCGCAGACCGGCGCGTACCTCGGCGACCGTGTGCCGGGCACCGGCACGATGGGCGACTTGTTCCTGCAGGCCCAGCTTCCACTGCACACCGGGCGCATTGCCGGTACGACGGGCCGGATACTGATGACCGCACTGGGTCTCGTGGTCGCCATGCTCAGCGTGACCGGCGTGATGATATGGGCCCGCAAGCGGCGTGCGGCGCTGCGGGCTGGCCACAGCGGCGGCGCATCGCAAGGCGCCCTGGCGATGCGACCGCCCAGGCCTTATTGAGCGGTCGAAAGCGTCTTCAGCCGCGTCAGCAATGCGCCGACGATGTCGCCCCAGCGGCGTCGCTCGGCCGCACCGACCCACTGCGCGAACGCCACGCGGAAAACCGCGATCCCCGATTCCGCAAGGAGGCTCGCATCCGGTTCCCCGAATCCCCTTGCGCGCAGGGCCTCGGCCAGCGCCGCGGACAGCCTTGCCAGCTTGATCAGCTCCCGCTCGTGCAGCTCGCCGTTGGCCGCGATCACCGAGGCGCGCAGGCGGGCGAAGTCGCGACGATCCTCATCGAAGAAATCGGCGGGCGCCTGCAAGGCGAAAGCGATGGCATCCATGGCCGTTGCATCCATTGGCGCACTGTGCAGCGCAGCCACCATCGACTCTTGCAACACCGTCGATCCGCTGAAGAGCACCTCGCGCTTGTCGGCGAAATAGCGAAAAAACGTTCTTGAAGTGAGGCCCGCGCGCTCGGCGATGGCGGCGACGGTCGTCTGCTCATAGCCGATCTCCGCGAACAGCTCCATGGCCGCCATGCGAAGGCGGCCTTCCCCATCAGGCTCCCAGCGACCCATTGCACCCTCGCAGTGTTGACACAGAGTGACATCATAGGCCTACAATGATGTCACTCAATGACATCAAAGGAGCGCATATGCGAATTCTCGTCACCGGGGCCTCGGGCTGGATCGGCTCGGCCAGCGTCGTCGAACTCATCTCCGCCGGGCACCACGTACTCGGCCTCGCCCGCAACGAAGAGGCCGAGGCCAAGATCCGAAGACTCGGCGCCGAAGTCGTGCCGGGCTCGCTCGACGACCTGGCCAGCCTGCGCGCCGCAGCCGCGCGCGCCGACGGCGTCGTGCATCTCGGCTACAAGCACGACTTCTCGCAGATGGCCGATGCGGCGCGCACCGACCGCGCAGCCATCGACGCCTTCGCCGACGTTCTTCAAGGCACCGGCGGCCCGTTGCTGATCGCCTCAGGCACCCTCGGCCTGGCGCCCGGGCGGGTGGGCACCGAAAGCGACATGCCGAATCCGGCGGTGCATCCGCGTGTCGGCAATGCGGCGCATGCGCTCGGCCTGGCCGAGCGCGGGATCCGCTCGCTCGTCGTGCGCTTCGCCCCGACGGTGCATGGCGCAGGGGGCGACCACGGCTTCGTCGCGACGCTGGCGAAGATCGCCCGCGCGAAAGGCGTCTCGGCCTACCTCGGCGAGGGCCGCAACCGCTGGTCCGCGGTCAACCGGCTGGATGCGGCCAGGCTCGTGCGGCTCGCCATCGACAAGGCGCAGCCCGGCAGCGTGCTGCATGCGGTTGCCGAGGAGGCCATCGCCGCGCGCGACATTGCATCAGCGCTCGGCCAAGCACTGGAGCTGCCGGTGGCGTCGATCCCCGTCGATCGCGCGGCCGAACATTTCGACTGGATCGGCATGTTCTTCGGCGCCGACGCTCCTGCGTCCAACGCCAGGACGCGCGAGCTGCTGGGCTGGGAGCCAACCCACGCCACGCTGCTGGAAGACATCGCGGCCGGTCACTATCCGGGCAGCTGAAGTCGCCGGCCGGCGGCTAAGCACACCGCTTACAAGGCGGTGGCGGAGGCTTGCGCCACCCGGTTCGTGACCTGCCGCAAAGGCACACCCTGTGCCATCAGCAGCGCCTGCAGCCGTTTCACGTCCACATCGCGCGGCAGCACGCCCGAGTCCGCTGCCAGCGCCGCCGCCGTGCCCGCAGCCTGGCCGGTGAGCCAGCATTGCGGGATCTCGCGCATGAAGCCGTGCGAGTTCGTATCGCACGAGATGTGCTTGCCCGCGGCGAGCACGCCGTCGAGCTTTTCCGGCACCAGCGCGCCATAGGGTACGGAGATGTTCGGGAACTTCGGCGACGGGCTCGGGCTGATGCCGATCTCGTCGGGCTCCACCGCGCCCTCGTCCCACGCGCCGCGCCGCACGCTCTTCACGCCCACCAGGCGCCGGCCGTGGCGCGTGCCGATCTGCGGCGCCATCAGCATGACCCAGGCGTTCTCGAAGCCCGGCGCATGCGCGCGGTAGAACGCAAGGTGTTCGGCCATGCTCTTTCGCGACTCCCACTCGACCTGCGTCATCTCGTCGACATCGAGGGCGCTGAAGCCGGACTTGCGTGGCCCCAGAAAGGTGGCCACGTCGTCACGCCAGGAGACGATGGGTTTCTCGAAGCTGCCCAGCGTCTCGCGTCCTCGTGCGAGCAATGCCGAGTAGGCCTGGGGTTCGTGCGCGCGGAAGTCGAGCCAGCGCCGCATGTCCACCCCCGCGAACAGCCACGAGGTGTTGATGCAGTGGTGGATATCGTGCGCGTCGATGTCCGACGCGTACGCCGCGCCGGCCGCCGCATAGAGGTCCCCTTCGCCCGTGGTGTCGACCACCACGTTCGCGAGGATGGCGCGGCGCCCTTGCTTGCTCTCGAACACGGCCCCCTTGACGCGGCCTTCCTCGGCGATGGGGGCGACCATCCAGCCGTGCAGGATCAGGTCGACGCCGGCCTCGCGCACCATCTGGTGATACACGCCCTTGAGCATCTCCGGATCGATGGTGGGCGAATGCGTGACCACACCATGGAAGGCCGCGGTGCGCAGCGACCAGTAGTCGGCCTTGGCGCTGTCTCGCGAGCCCCAGTCTTCCCGGCGGGGGCCGGCAACGGCAGGCTGCGCCGACCGGCCCAGCCGGTCCATGATCTCGGCCGCCAGGCCGTGGATGACGTGCCCGCCCGACCAGTCGGTCATGCGGTCGATCCAGATCACCAGGCCGCCGGTCGACAGGCCGCCCAGATGGTTGTAGCGCTCCAGCAGCACCACGCGCGCGCCGCCACGCGCCGCGGCGACGGCCGCCGCCACGCCGGAAGGACCCGCGCCGAGCACCAGCACGTCGCAGCGCTCGTGCACAGGCGTCTCGCGCGCGGGCTCGGTGACATGGCCTTGCGGCTGGCGCTGCCTGCGCTGGCTGTCGCGTGCATTGACGTCGGAACGGAAGAAATGGCGTTCTGCGGGCGTGAGGGTTCCCATGGTGGAGCTTTCGAAGAAGAGATGACTACGGATGCGCCGTTGGCCGATGCCGCGGGCGCGGTGCTGCTGCCGGCTACTCGCCGCGGGCGCCGGTGCGCCGGATCACGTCGCCCCACATCGCCGTGTCTTGGGCGATCCTGCGGGCCAGCGCCTCGGGCGCGGTGCCCAGCGCCTGCCAGCCCTGATCGAACAGGCGCTGGCGAACTTCGGGCGCCTTCAGGATCCGGCCGATCTCGTCCGACAGCCGCTGCGCCAGCGGCGCCGGCATGGCGGCGGGAGCGACGATCGCGTTCCACGAGGCGACGTCGAAGGCCTGCGCCTTGCCAAGCGCCGACTGGATCGTCGGAAGGTCCGCGAAGGCCGCGAACGGCGTGGCGCTGCTCACGCCATACAGGCGCAGCCGGCCGCTCCTGGCCTGCGGCGCGGCGACCGAAGGGATCATGAGCGACAGGTCGATCTGCTTGCCCATCAGCGCCGTCAGCACCTGAGGAAAGCCCGGAAAAGGCACGTGCACGGCCTGGATGCCGGTCAGCGTCTTCAGCAACTCCATGGCCAGGTGCGAACCCGAGCCGGGCCCGACCGAAACGTAGCTCAGGCGGTCTCCCTTGTCCCTGGCGTAGGCCAGCAGCCCGCGCAGGTCCGCGGCGGGCATGTCCATGCTGCCGGCCAGCACGAAGGGGCTGCTGGCCACCAGCGAGATGGGACGCAGATCGCGCGCCGCGTCATAGGGGGTCGCGGGATTGAGCGCCTTGGCGGTGGTCAGCGGGCCGTTGCCGGTGAGGCCGATGGTGTGGCCGTCCGCGGCCCTCGCGACGGCATTGAGGCCGATGGTGCCGGCGGCGCCGACCTTGTTCTCGACGATGACCGGCTGCCCGAGCGCCTGCGCGAGCGGGTCGGCCAGGGTGCGGGCCAGCGCGTCCGGCGAGGAGCCGGGCGGAAAGCCGACGATCAGGCGCACCGCCTTCTGCGGCCAGGGGGCGGCCGCACGGGCCGGAATCGCGAGCGCCGGGGCGATCGCGGCGGCGAGCACGCCCTGCAGCAGGCGCCGCCGGCGCGGAAGGGGAACCCACGGGTCTTGCATGTCTTGTCTCCGGTTGCTGTCTCGTGAAGCGATTCTTGGCCCACAATTCAGCTCGGAACGTGATGATTTCTTATCCCTTTCATCACACTTCCTGATGACAAGAAAGGCGCCCATGCCCGCGAGAAACGCCCGTCCCGTCAATGCCGCGCCACGCAGCCACACGGTCGACATCGACCTGCTGCGCGTGTTCGACACGGTGGTTCGCATCGGCAGCTTCACCACCGCCGCCAAGGCGCTGTCGCGCACGCAGTCGGCTGTCAGCATGCAGCTGCGCCGACTCGAGGAGCAGCTGGGCGTGCAGCTGGTGGCACGCGGCACCCGCCAGCTCGCGCCCACGCCGGAAGGCATGCAGCTGTTGCCGCTGGCGCGCCAGATGCTGGGATTGAACGACCAGTTGTTCCAGGACGTCGACACGCAGGAAGTGTCCGGCAGCATTCGCATCGGCTCCATCGAGTACTACGCGACCCGCGTGCTGCCGGTGCTCATCGCGGAATTCTGCCGCCAGCACCCGCGCATCCACGTGGAGCTGCATCACGGCGTGTCCGCGGTGATGCATGCAGAACTCGGCTCACGCTACGACATGGTGATCGGCGTGGGGGCGGTGGGTTCGGGCGAAGGGCTGCGGCTGACGAAATCGCGCATCGTCTGGGCATCGAATGCCGGATCGGCCACGCACCTGCAGCGCCCCCTGCCCCTGGCGCTCAACCCCGAAGGGGCGATGCTGCGCGACTGGGCCACGCGCGCGCTGGACCGCGCGGGCATTCCCTGGCGCATCGCCTACACGAGCACCAGCGTGACGGGCCTCGAAGCGGCCGTGCGCGCGGGCATTGCCGTGGGCGTGTTTCGCGAGGCGACGATTTCGAAGCGGCTGAAGATCCTCGGCGCCAGGGAAGGCATGCCGTCGCTGCCCGACTCCGAGGTCTGGCTCTCCTCGGTGCCGCTGCCGGGACGCAAGGCCGTGGAATTGCTCGAAGCCTTCCTCATCCAGAAGCTGCGCAAGTGAGCCCGGCAAAACATCCGGGCGCGAGCCGCCGGTTCAGCCCAACGCGGCCGCCTGCAGCGCCCCGAGTTCCTCCTGTGCCAGCGCGAGGAATCTCAGCCCCAGCTGCGACAGCGGCCGGTTGACATTGCTGGCGCTGTAGATCGGAAACTGCGGCGCCCCCGGCACCTCGACAAAAACCAGCCCTTCCGGCCGATGGGCGCGCGCCGACAGGTCGTCGACGAAAGCGATGCCCGCGCCCGCGGCGGCCATCGCGCAAGCGGCATAGCCCGAGCGCACCTCCACGCCGACCTGCCGCGCGATGCCGTGCTGCTCCAGCCACTGGTCGATCAACCGGGTCTGCGGCGCCTCGGGACTGTAGACAACGAGCCGCTGACGCAGCGCGGCGGCCAGGTCGAAGGGCTGGCGCGCCGCGAGCGGGTGCGCCTCGGGCAAAGCGCACAGCAGCGTCCAGCGACCGATCTCGCGCACATCGAGCGCGGGGTGGTCGAGCGCCGCGCTGGTGATGGCCACATCGGCCTCCTCCGCCACCAGCAGCTTGACGATCTCGCGCGTGGGCAGCGTTTCGAAGAACACCTTCGACTGCGCAAAGCGCTCCAGCAGGCGCGCCGCGGCACCGGGCACCAGCCGCAGCCCGGTGTTGGCGCTGGCCAGCACGCGCAGCGTGGCGTGGTTGCCGAAGCGCAGGTGGGCGGCCACATCCTGCAAATGATGCACGCCGAGGTAGACCTTCTCGACCTCGGCATGCAGCGTATGCGCTTCCGGCGTCGCAACGAGGCGGCCGTTGCGTCGCTCGAACAGCGCGACGCCGAGCTGCAGCTCGAAATGCCTCAGCAACCGGCTGATGCCGGGCTGCGACACATGCAGCAGACGCGCGGCGTTGGTGGTGGAACCCGTGGTCATGACGGCCCGGAAGACCTCGATCTGGCGCAGATTCATGGCCCGAGGCTACAACAATGGTGTCGGGGATAACCCTAGGGAATAACTCGATGTTATCGAGACGCGCCGCATTGGTATTGGATGGATCGCGGCTGCATTCGTAGCATCCCCGGCCATGCAAGCACCCCAGTCCATCCCCGATATCTCCGACATGGCGCCGCCCGTGAGCGGCCGCACCCTGCTCTTTCCGGTCGTCGGCAATCCCGTGGCCCAGGTGAAGGCGCCCCTGGCTTTCAACGCCCTGTTCCGCCGCGCAGGCATCGATGCGCTCGTGGTGCCGCTGGAGCTGCAGCCCGCCTCCGTGCTGGACACCTGCCGCGGCCTCCTGGACTCCGGCAGCATCGGCGGCCTGCTGGTCACGGTGCCCTACAAGAAGACCTTGTTCGAGCTGGTCGCGCAGCCGGGTGAGCCGGCGCGCCTGGTCGGCGCGGTGAATGCGATTCGCCGCAGCGCGGAAGGCGCCATTGCCGGCGACCTGTTCGACGGCATCGGTTTTGTCGCGGGCCTGCGCGCCGCCGGCCATGAACCCGCCGGACGCAAAGTGCTGCTGGTGGGCGCGGGCGGCGCCGGCTCGGCCGTCGCGGCGGCGCTGCTGTCGGCCGGCGTCGCATGGCTGGGCCTGTTCGACGTTCACACCGCCCAGGCCGAGGCACTCGCCGCTCATCTGCAATCGCGTTTCTCCGGCAGCACGGTGGTGTCGCTGCGCACGCTCTCTGAGGTCGACTGCGATATCGCAGTGAACGCCACGCCGCTGGGCATGAAGCCCGGCGACCCGCTGCCGCTGGATCCCGCCGCGCTTCCCGCGGGCACGCTGGTGGTCGACGTGATCATGCAACCCGCCGAGACGCCGCTGCTGCGCCACGCGGCGCAGCGCGGCCTGCCCGTGCACCCCGGTCGGCCGATGCTCGATCACCAGCTGCCGGCCTACCTCGACTTCTTCGGCCTGCCGCAGGCCGCGCAACTGGCGCGCCACGTTGCACCCCCATGCCGATTCCAGCTCTTGACGCAGACCTTTCCATGAAAAAAATCGCTCGCCACCTTCTTCTCGGACTTGCCGCCGGCGCAGCTTTGCTGGCCACCGCCGGCACCGCCCATGCGCAGGCCTATCCCGCCAAGGCCACCACGCTGGTGGTCGGCTTCGCGCCCGGCGGCTCGGGAGACATCCTGGCCCGGCTCGTCGCGCAGAAGCTCGCGACCTCGCTCGCGCACCCCGTCATCGTGGACAACCGCCCCGGTGCCGGGGGCACCATTGCCAACAGCTTCGTGGCCGGCGCGCCCGCCGACGGCTACACGCTGCTGTTCGTGACCAGCGGCTTCCCGGGCAGCACCGCGCTGTACCCGAAGCTGAGCTACGACACGGTCAAGAGCTTCGCGCCGGTCGCCAAGGTCGGTGCCTCCCCGGTCGTGATGGTGGCGCCCGCCAACTCGCCCTATCGCAGCCTCGCCGACGTGCTGGCGGCCGCGCGCAAGGCGCCAGGCAAGCTCAACTACGCAGCGGGCGGCGGCGGCGCGACCACCACCAGCCTGGCGGCCGAGTTCCTCAAGAGTGAAGCCAAGGTCGACATGCTGATGATTCCGTACAAGGGATCGGGCCCGGCATTGACCGCACTGATGGGCAACGAGGTCGACCTGGGCTTCGACATTCCGTCGAGCGCGCTCCCCCTGATCCGCTCGGGCAAGCTGCGCGCGCTGGCAGTGACCACCAAGGCCCGTTCGCCCGCCATGCCCGAGGTGCCGACCGTGGCCGAGACCGCGCTGCCGAACTTCGAGGTGACCGGCTGGTTCGGCATCCTCGCGCCGGCCGGCACGCCGCCCGAGGTGGTCGCGCGCCTGAACAAGGACGTCAACGCGGCCTTGGCCATGCCCGACGTCAAGGAGCGCCTGCAGGCCCTGGGCGTGGAGCCCGCGCACGGCAGCCCCGCGGAGTTTGGCCAGTTGATCCTCTCCGAGACGAAGCGCTACGGTGACGCGATCCGGCGGCTCGGCCTGAAGGCCGACTGAGGGCGCCCGCATGACGACAGGACAAGCGCACATCAGCGCCGCCATCGCGCCCGGCACCGAAATCGCGACCGACATCGTCGTGATCGGCGGTGGCCTCGGCGGCGTCTCGGCGACGCTGGCCGCGGCGCGGCAAGGCGCGCGCGTGGTGCTGGTCGAGGAACTCGACTGGCTCGGCGGCCAGCTCACCTCTCAAGGCGTGCCGCCCGACGAGCACCCGTGGATCGAGAGCCTCAGTGCCTCGCAGAGCTACGCGGCGCTGCGCCACGGCATTCGCGACTACTACCGCACGCACATGCCGCTGACCGAGGCCGCGCGCGGCAGCCTGCGCCTGAACCCGGGCCAGGGCAACGTCAGCACGCTGTGCCACGAGCCGTGGGTCGCCGTGAAGGTGATCGATGGCCTCCTGGCGCCGCACGTCGCCGCCGGCCGCGTGACGGTGCTGCGGCAGCACCGCCTGATGGATGTGCAGGCCGACGGCGACCGGTTGCGCGCGGTGCGCGTTCGCGACCTGCCGAACGACCGGGAGCGCGTGCTGCAGGCGCCGATGTTCATCGACGCCACCGAGATCGGCGACGTGCTGGAGATGGCCGGCGTGGAACACGTGTTCGGTGCCGAGGCGCAAGCGCGCACCGGCGAGCCGCATGCGCTGCCTGAGGCGGACCCTTTCGACCAGCAGGCCATCACCTGGTGCCTGGCCGCCGACTACCTGCCCGGCGAGGACCACACGATCGACAAGCCCGCGGCCTACGAGCGGCTCAAGACCCTGCAGCTGGACTGCTGGCCCGGTCCGCAGTTCAGCTGGACACTCAGCGACTTCGTGACGCACCAGCCGCGCGAGCGACCGCTGTTCGTGGGCCCCACCGATGCCGAGTCGCTCTATGACCTGTGGCATGCGCGGCGCATCGCGTGGCGCCTGAACTTCGAAGCCGGCGCCTATGCAAGCGACATCACGCTGGCCAACTGGCCGCAGATGGACTACTGGGAAAAGCCTGTCGTCGGCGTTGCGCCTGCGGCCCAGGCCGAAGCACTGGAGGAGGCCCGGCAGTTCAGCCTGGCATTCTTCTACTGGATGCAGACCGATGCGCCGCGCCACGACGGCGGCTGTGGCTACCGCGGCCTGCGCCTGCGTGGCGACGTGCTGGGCACCCGCGACGGACTGGCCAAGCAGGCCTACTACCGCGAGGGACGCCGCATCGAGGCGGAGTTCACGGTGTGCGAGCAGCACATCGGTGTCGCCGCGCGGCCCGGCAAGGACGGCGCGCAAGCTTTCTTCGACAGCGTGGGCATCGGCGCCTACCGCATCGACCTGCACCCGAGCACGCGCGGACGCAACACGGTGGACATCGACTCCTTCCCGTTCCAGATTCCGCTGGGCGCCCTGCTGCCGGTGCGCGTGGACAACCTGCTGCCGGCCTGCAAGAACCTGGGCACCACACGCGTCACCAACGGTGCCTATCGCGAGCATGCGACCGAGTGGAGCATCGGCGAGGCCTGCGGCAGCCTCGCCGCGTTCGCCCTGGCGCGCAGGCAGCCGCCGCGCGCGGTGCGCGCGCAGCAGGCATTGCTGCGCGAGTTCCAGGCCACGCTGGAACGCCAGGGCGTGCTGCTCGCATGGCCGAGCTTCGGCGCGCTGACACCCACGCGGCGCGTGGGCTACGTGCATGCGGGGTGAAGGTCACACACACTCGGGCGCGACGGCGTCCAGCACCCTCACCAGGTGCTCGACGAGCCGGCCCGAGTAAGCCTGGGCGGGGTGGAGGATGTCCGCCATCTCCGTGGGCTGCACCGGCACGCTACCCCAGTCGGCAAAGGGCACCGCCAGTTCCCTGGCCACGCGCCGCACGACCGCGTCGCCCTGCGCGCGAACCTGCGCCCCGGTCAGCGTGCGCGACAGGCCGGTCAGCACCACGTGGCGGCCCTCCGCCCTCGCACTGGCGACCATGGTGCGCAGGGACGGATCCAGGGGCAGCCCCTGCATCGCGTCATTGAGCCCGTGCTCGATGACCACGATGCGGCCGGAGCGCTCTTCGCTGGCGAAGGAAGCCGAACGGGCGCTCGCCGTCTCGCCGTTCACCGAGCGGTCGACGACCCGGTAGCGCGGACGCAGGCGCCGCAGCGCCGCCGCCGGCGGCTCCCTGAGCCGCTGGTCGCCCAGGTAGCCGCCGTGAAGGATCGAGTCGCCATACAGCTCGACGCTGCACACGGGCTCGGGCTTTGCGGCGGCCTGGACGCGAACGAGGTCCTCCGACGGCGCGACATGGGACGGCGAACAGCCGGCCGCAAGCGCTGCGCCCAGAACTGCGGCGGTGATGATGATGATCTTGCGCCGTCTCGCGCGGCGGGTCGGGATACAGGCGGAATGAGGCACCTGCCGACACTAGGGAGCAATTGAGGGGAAATTGTGGAGATGACCCCGGCCACGAAAGTCGCGCATAGCACAGCCGTAGGAGCCAGCCTACGTCAAAAGACGCAACTTGGCGGTTCTGCCAACGCGCTTTTGCGGGGTCCCAAAGGTAGGATCGTCCGCGGTGAGACTTCGCGCCGGCACCTGTGCGGCGCATGCGTCATGGCGGAGCAGCCACGCGTTTCACCAGGAAGACTCCAAAACACCCGAAGAGGAACTCATGAGCCAAGAATTCGAAACGCTGCTCGCCGCCGTGCGGGAGGAAGAAAAAGACATCGTCGAGAGCTGGCTGAGCGAAGCCCGAGTGACCGACACCGGTGCGCGGCGCACGGCCCAGACCGAGGCACTCGACATCCTGCGCCACCTGCGCGAAGCGCTGGAAGCCGGCGGCGATCCCTCCCGTTTCGAGACCGCGGCATGGGCGCCGATGCGCGAGTTGCTGGGCAATCTGTCGAAGACGCGCGCGGCCAAGGGCCAGTCGGCGGCCGACACCAGCCTGTTCGTGCTCGCACTCAAGAAACCGCTCTTCGCCTCGCTGCAGCGCCGCCTTGCCGACGACCCGCAAGCGATGGCCGCCTCGCTGTGGACGCTCTCCACCACCGTCGACAAGCTCGCGCAACACACGGTGGGCACCTACCAGCTGGCGCGCGAGGAAATCATCCGTCGGCAGCAGGAAGAATTGCTGGAGCTCTCCACCCCCGTCATCAAGCTGTGGCACGGCGTGCTGGCGGTGCCGATGATCGGCGTGCTCGACAGCAGCCGCACGCAGATGGTCATGGAGGCCTTGCTGCAGAAGATCGTGGACACCGGCTCCGAGCTCGCCATCATCGACATCACCGGCGTGCCCACGGTCGACACCCTGGTGGCGCAGCATCTGCTGAAGACCGTCACGGCCATCCGGCTCATGGGCGCGGACTGCATCATCAGCGGCGTGCGCCCGCAGATCGCGCAGACCATCGTGCACCTGGGCATCGACCTGCAGGGCGTGCGCACCAAGGCCACGCTGGCCGATGCACTGGCGCTCGCGCTGCAGCAGACCGGCTGGCGCGTATCGCGCGACAAGTGAGCGGCAGGCCATGGACAGAATTCCAATTCTCCGGATGGGCGACACGCTGCTGGTCACCATCCAGGTCGACATGCAGGACCAGACCGCCCTGACGCTGCAGGACGACCTGTCCAACCAGATCGCAAGAACCGGCGCCTCGGGCGTCATGATCGACATCTCGGCGCTCGAGATCGTCGATTCCTTCGTCGGCCGCATGCTCACCAGCATCTCGGGCATCGCACGCATCCTGTCGGCCACGACCGTCGTCGTCGGCATGCAGCCGGCGGTGGCGATCACGCTGGTCGAACTCGGGCTGTCGCTCGAAGGCGTGAGGACCGCGCTCAATGTCGAGCGCGGCATGGAACTCCTGCAGCGTTCCCGCCAGGAGAACGTCCTTGGCCGTTGAACCATCAGGCACATTGCCCCTGCTCACCGAGCAGAACATCGTCGCGAGCCGGCAAATGGTGCGCGCCCTGTGCCAGGACCTGAAGCTCTCGCTGGTCGACCAGACCAAGATGATCACGGCCGCCAGCGAACTCTCGCGCAACACGCTGATCCACGGCGGCGGCGGCCGCATGCGATGGGAGTTCGTGGAGCGCAACGGGCGGCGCGGCCTGATGCTGCATTTCGAGGACGAAGGCCCGGGCATCGCGGATCTGGCCCTCGCCCTCACCGACGGCTGGACCAGCGGCAGCGGCATGGGCCTGGGCCTGCCGGGCAGCAAGCGGCTCGTGAACGACTTCGACATCGTGTCGGCGTCGGGACAGGGCACCCGCGTGAGCATCACCAAGTGGAAGTAGTCACCGGCTGGACCCACAAGGCCTTTCCCATGAGCGACGCCAGCCGTGTGGGCGAGGCGCGGCGCCATGCCGCGCTCGCGGTGGCGGACATGGGGTGGAGCGAGGTCGAAACAGGCCGCCTGGCGCTCGTGGTGACGGAGCTGGGCACCAACCTGCACCGGCATGCGAGGAACGGGCGGCTGCTGATCGCGGCCCACCGGCAAGCAGGCGAAGCCGGCGAGGTCGAGATCATCTCGATCGATGAAGGACCCGGCATCGCGGACCTCGCGCTCGCGATGCAGGACGGCCATTCGTCGGGCAGCACGCCGGGCACCGGCCTGGGCGCGGTGCGCCGCCTTGCCAGCGAATTCGACATCCACTCCAGCATGCCGGACGGCACGGTGAGCGTGGCGCGCGTGCGCCCCGCCGCAAGCTCTGCCGCGGGGGTCGCAAGGCGCGGCGCCGCCCTGCAGATCGGCGCCATCTGCCTGCCCGCGCCGCACGAAACCGTCTGCGGCGACGGATGGGCGGCGGCAATCCACGGCGAGCAGGCCACGCTGCTGGTCGCCGACGGGCTGGGTCATGGCCCCGAGGCCGCCAAGGCCTCGCGGGCCGCCATCGCGGCCTTCGCCACCTCTTTCGAGGCCGATCTGCGCGAGACGGTGCAGAAGGTGCACCGCGACCTGCAGACCACCCGGGGCGCGGCCGTATGCGCGCTGCGCATCGACACCGACAGCGCCACCGTCAGCTACACCGGCGCCGGCAACATCGCGGGCCGGGTGCTGTCGGGCGTGTTCGACAAATCGCTCATCACCCAGCATGGCACCGCCGGCATGCAGATCCGCAAGCCGGAGACCGCCTCGCTGGCGCTGCCGGCGCATGCGCTGGTGATCCTGCACAGCGACGGCATCGAGACACGCTGGAGCGTCGAGCGCATCCGTCCCCTGCTGCAAAAGGATCCGAAGCTGGTGGCGGCGGTTCTTTTGCGCGACCATACACGTCATCGCGACGACGCCACCGTCGTGGTGATCCGCCAAAAGGAATAACCGATGAACAGCACCGGCCTGGCCGACTGTGACGACTCGCAAGCAGCGCTGGCAGCCAGCCGCCGCGAAGTCGATGAGTTGCGCGCGGAACTCGAGGAGACCAACCGCGGCGTGGTGGCGCTGTACGCCGAGCTCGATGCGCAGGCCGAGCAGCTCAAGAAAGCGACCGAGCTCAAGAGCCGCTTCCTGGCCTACATGAGCCACGAGTTCCGCACGCCGATCAGCGCGATCCGCAGCATTGCGCGCCTGCTCAGCGACCGCGTGGACGGGCCGCTGACGCAGGAACAGGAAAAGCAGGTCGGCTTCATCGACGGCACCGCAACCGAACTGGCCGAGATGGTCGACGACCTGCTCGACCTGGCCAAGATCGAAGCGGGCCGTGTCGATATTTCACCGGCGTGGTTCGAGATGGTCGATCTCTTCTCCGCGCTGCGCGGCATGTTCCGCCCGGTGCTGCACAACCCCGCCACCGCCTTGATCTTCGAGGAGCCCGAAGGGCTGCCCAAGCTCTACACCGATGACCGCAAGCTGTCGCAGATCCTGCGCAACTTCATCTCGAACGCGCTCAAGTTCACGCCGCAGGGCGAGGTCCGCGTGACGGCCATGCGCGTGGGCGAAGACTCCCTGAAGTTCTCGGTCTCGGACACCGGCATCGGTATTGCGCCCGAACACCACGCCGCGGTGTTCGACGATTTCTCGCAGGTCGACTCCCCCGTGCAGAAACGCCTGCGCGGCACCGGCCTGGGCCTGTCGCTCAGCCGCCAGCTCGCGGTGCTGCTGGGCGGCCATGTCGAAGTGGCGAGCGAGCTGGGCAAGGGCTCGGTGTTTTCGGTGACCGTGCCGGTGCAGCTGCCCCGCCAGGAAGCCGCGCCGCGGGAATAGCCATGCCGCCCGAACCACTGATCAACACCACGATCGACCGTTCGCGCCACACGGTGCTGGTGGTCGACGACAACCCGACGACGCGCTATGCGACCGCGCGAACGATCCGTGCGGCGGGCTTCCAGACCCGCGAGGCAGGCACCGGCGGCGAGGCGCTGGCACTTGCCTCGCAGCACATCTCCGCCGTGGTGCTCGACGTGCACCTGCCGGATTTCACCGGCTTCGAGGTGTGCCACGAGCTGCGGATAAAGCCCTCGACCGCCACGCTGCCCGTGGTGCACCTGTCCGCGACCTTCGTGCGCAACGAGGACAAGGTGGCCGGCCTCAATGCGGGTGCCGACGCCTATCTGGTGCACCCGGTCGAGCCACCGGTCCTCATCGCCACGCTGCAGGCCCTGATCCGCGCCCGCATGGCGGAAGAAAAGCAGCGCAACAGCGAAGCGCGCTTTCGCGCCATCTACGACCATGCACCCACCGGCATCGCGCTGATCGACGCCCAGGGGTGCTTTGCCGACGTGAATCCGGCCCTGGTGGCCATGCTCGGACAGTCGCGCGAGGTCCTGGTCGGCCAGCCGGTCAGCGCCTTCGCGCCCGACGAGTGGACCGCTTTCGTGAAGACCCACACGCAAGGCGTGCAGCCCCCCTCGGCACCATGGACAGGCGAATTCCCGCTGCTGCGGCTCGACGGCTCATGGATACGGCTCGAATGGACCATGTCGGGCCACATCGAGCCCGGCCTGCGCGTGGGCATCGCGCTCGACGTGTCGGAACGCTTCGAGCTGGAGGCGCGCCGGCGCGAAGTGCTGGAGCGCGAACAGGCGGCCCGCGTCGCCGCCGAGCGGCTGAGCCGGACCAAGGACGATTTCGTGGCCGTGCTTTCGCACGAGCTGCGCAACCCGCTCAATGTGATCGGCGGATGGGTGCATGTGCTCAAGGCGGGCGGTCGCACGCCCGAGCAGATGGAAAAAGGGCTCACCGCCATCGACCGCAGCGTGAAGGCGCAGACGCGGCTCATCGCCGACATCCTGGATGTGTCGCGCATCAGTTCGGGAAAGCTGCGCCTTCACCGCGAATGGGCCGAGCCGCGCAGCCTGGTGAGCGCTGCGATCGAGGCGCTGATGGCGCCGGTGGCCGCCAAGCGGCTGAACATCCTGTTCGACCGGCAGGAGGCCGATCCGCCGGCATGGCTCGATGCCACGCGGTTCCAGCAGATCGTCTGGAACCTCCTGTCGAATGCCATCAAGTTCTCCGACGAGGGCGGACGCATCCTGATCCAGCTGCAGCGGCAAGACCACATGCTGCACCTGTCGGTGCAGGACTTCGGGCGCGGCATTCGTGCGGACTTCCTGCATCACCTGTTCGACCGCTTCTCCCAGAGCGACTCCCCCGACAACCGGTTGCACGGCGGGCTCGGGCTGGGCCTGTCGATCGTCAAGAACCTCGCGGAGCTGCATGGCGGCAGCGTGTCGGCCCACAGCGAGGGCGAGGGCCTGGGTGCGACGCTGCGCGTGACGCTCGGGGTCATTCCCTCGGACGACACGCCGCTGCTGCTTGTCGACGCGCTGGACTCTCGCGCCGGCGGCGCCGCGGCAGTCACCGACCGCACGCTTCACGGCCTCGACGTGCTGCTGGTAGAGGACAACGCGGACGCGAGCGAGATCATCACCGTGGTGCTGGCGGACGCCGGCGCCACCGTCCGCCTGGCCCTCGATGTCGAAGGCGCGCTGCAATTGTTCGATCAGAAATGGCCCGATGTCCTGATCAGCGACATCGGCCTGCCGGGCCGCGACGGCTACGACCTGATCCGCGAAGTACGGCAGCGCGAGCGCACGCTCGGCAAGCCCAGGCTCTTCTCGATTGCCCACACAGCCTTCACCCGTCCGCAAGATCTTGCGAAGACCACGGAGGCGGGATTCGACGCGCACCTTGGCAAGCCGCTGCAGCCGCATGCCCTGGTCGCACTGGTCGCGGGCCATGCCGCGCCAGGCTGACGCTACTGCGTGAAATTGTTCTTGAGCAGATCGACGACGTCCGAGGAACGGCCGCTGAGCACGGCCTTGGCCGAATAAAGCATGGTGCCGGCGACTTGGCTGAACTCCACCTTCGGCGGCATCACCAGCTCGGTCCGGTTGACCGTCACATCCAGCAGCGCGGGGCCGGGATGTGCGAGGAAGGCACGCACCGCGCCGGGCAATTGCTCCGCGCGTTCGACTTTCTGCCCGTAAAAGCCGATCACCTCCGCCAGCCGCGCGAAGTCGGGGTTCAGCAGGTCGGTGTAGTTGTCGAGCAGGCCTTCGACTTTCTGCTCCAGCTCGACGAAGTTCAGGCTCGCGTTGTTGTAGACCACCACCTTGATCGGCAGCTTTTCCTGCACGGCCGTCATCAGGTCGCCCAGCAGCATTGCGATGCCGCCGTCTCCCGAAAGCGAAACGACCTGGCGGCCAGGGTAGGCCTTCTGCGCCCCCAGCGCCTGCGGCATGGCGTTGGCCATCGTGCCGTGAAGCAGGCTCACGAGCGTGCGCCTGCGTCCGTTCATCGTCAGGTGCCGCAGCGACCACACCATCGGACTGCCGCCGTCTGCCGTGAAGATCGCATCGTCGGCCGCCAGTTCGTCGATGATGCGTGTGAGGTGCTGCGGATGGATCCGGCCGTCCTTGCCCGGCCGCTCGTCGCGCCGCAGCGTGTCCACCGCCTCTTTCCTGTGCCGCAGGCAATCGTCGAGGAAGCTCCGGTCGGTGCGCTCTTCCAGCAACGGGATCAGCGCCTCGATGGTGTTCGCCACATCGCCGACCAGCCCGAGCGCCACCGGATGGCGCCGCCCCAGGTGGCTGCCGTCGATGTCGATCTGCAGGATGGTGGCCTTGGCCGGGTAGAACTGGCTCCACGCGAAGTCGGCGCCCAGCAGCAGCAGCGTGTCGCACTCCTGCAGGGCGCGGTAGCCCGACTCGACGCCGAAGATGCCGGTCATGCCCATGTTGAAGGGGTTGTCGTACTCCACGAAGTCCTTGGCGCGCGAGGTGTGCGCGATCGGCGCCTTGAGGCACTGCCCCAGCGCGAGCAGCATCTCGTGAGCGCCTTCGCAGCCGTGGCCGGCATAGATCGCGATCTTCCGCCCCTTGCCGAGCAGCGCCGCCAGTTGCGACAGCTCCGCATCGTTGGGCCGCAGCACCGGCCTGGCGCGATGCACGGCGTACGTCAGGCCATCCTTCACCTCGGTCTGCGCGATGTCGCTCGGCAGGATGATCACCGCCACGCCCTTGCGCGACAGCGCGGCCTGTGCAGCGAGCGCGGTGAGCCGCTGTGCCTGCTGCGCCGAGTACACCTGCTCGCAGAAGACGGTGCAGTTCGCGTAGAGCGACTTGAAGTCGACCTCCTGGGGGAACTCCATGCCGAGCTCGGTCGTGACGACCTGGCTGGCGATCAGCACCACGGGCGCGCGATTGCGGTTGGCCTCGAACACGCCGTTGATGAAATGCAGGCCGCCGGGCCCGCACGAGCCGGCGCAGGCCGTGAGCTCGCCCGTCAGGTAGGACTCGGCGCCCGCGGCGAATGCCGCCGCTTCCTCATGCCGCACATGGACCCACTCGATGTCGCTGCGGTGAATGGCGTCGGTGACATGGTTGAGCGTGTCTCCGACGATGCCGTAGCAATGCTTGACGCCCGCGTGTTGAAGGGTTTCGACGACGAGTTCGGCGACTTTGCGTTGAGCCATGGGGAAGGTCCTGGAATCCGTTGCATCAGGCCGATACCTGATTCCAGAAGCCTATGGCCACGATGCAGCGAGGCCGTCGGCAGGCGTCGGCTGCATCGGTAGGATGGCGCCGCATCGGCCCGGCAAGGGGCCGTGCGGGCACCAGATCACTTCGCCTCGATGGCGACTCTCTTGCGTGCCTGGAAGAAGAACGAAACGACCTGCCACGCGACGAAGATCGCGATCAGGCTCAGCAGCGTGCCGCTGATGGGGCGGTTGACGAACGTTCCGAAGCTGCCGCGGCTCAGCAGCATCGCGCGGCGGAAATTCTCCTCGAGCATCGGCCCGAGAATGAAGCCGAGCATGAGCGGCGCCGCGTCCAGTTCCAGCCGCATGAACATGTAGCCCATGAAGCCGAAGGCGGCCGTGATGAAGACGTCTTCCAGGTTGTTGTTCACGCTGTACGTGCCGATGCAGCAGAAGAACAGGATCGACGGAAACAGCACGGCGTACGGAATCTTGAACACCGACAGCCAATAGCGCACCAGCGGCACGTTCAGCACGAGCAGGAAGACGTTGCCGATCCACATGCTCGCAACCAGCCCCCAGAACAGATCGGGGTGGCTGGCGATCATGTTCGGTCCCGGCTGGATGCCCTTGATGATGAAGGCGGCCAGCATCAGCGCCATCACGGCGTTTTCGGGAATGCCGATGCTCATCAGCGGAATGAAGCTCGTGCGCGCGGCCGCTTCGTCGGCGGCAGCCTGTCCGGCCACGCCCTCGATGCAACCGGAGCCGATCTCGTGCTTGTACTTGCTGACCTTCTTGTCGATCGCGTAGGCCGCGAACTGCGCGATGGTGGGGCCGCCGCCGGGCAGAATGCCCAGGAAGGAGCCGATCACGCTGCCGCGCAGCGCGCTGGGGATGATCCGCATGAACTCTTCACGCGTGGGAATGAGGTTGATCTTGCCGTTGAAAGGCGAACGCTCTTCCTTCGAATCGAGGTTCTTCGTGATCTCGGCGATACCGAAGCAGCCCAGCGCGATGCTCACGATCCCGACGCCGTCCACCAGGAAAGGCAGGTCCATGGTGAAACGCTGCATGCCGCTGTTGACGTCGGTGCCGATCGTTCCCAGCAGCACGCCGATCATGCACATGGCCAGGCCGTTGAGCAGGCTGCCGGTGGTGACGAAGCTCACGCACACGAAGCCCACCAGCATCATCGCGACGTAGTCGGCGGGGCCGAACAGGAAGGCCACTTCGCCGAGCACCGGCGCCAGAAAGGTCAGCACCAGGATGGCGACCGTGCCGCCGATGAAGCTGGAGAAGCCGGCCGTGAACAACGCCAGCCCCGTCTGCCCCTTGAGCGTCATCGCGTAGCCGTCGATACAGGCCACGATGCTGCTGGCATGCGGGATCTTCATCGTGATGGCACTCACGCTGTCGCCATATTGCGCACCGTAGTAGATGCCCGCCAGCATGATGAGCGCGCCGGTCGTCGGAATGGAATAGGTCAACGGCAGCAGCAGGCTGATGGTTGCCAGCGGACCCAGGCCGGGCAACAGGCCGACCAGGGTGCCCACCGAGCAGCCGATGGCGCAGAACATCAGGTTCTGCCATGTCAGGGCATGCGAAAAGCCGAATGCGAGATTGTTCAGGACTTCCACGATCGTCGCCTCAGAAGAGTGGGAGGTTCAGGCCGAGGAGCTTCTGCAGCGCCAGTGCCATCACGATCAGGCCGGCCGAGACCTTGACGTTGCGCACCCACGAATACGAGCTGCCCGCGAAGGCCGAGCAGAAGACCATGAAGATGATCCCTGCGATCATGTTCAGAAAGGTGGAAATCAGTGCAAACCCGCAGAGGCTTGCAAGGATGAGCGAGATGTTCTTGAAATTGAAGTCCAGCTTCACCGGTGCGACGAAGAACGACCGGATCACGGTCAGCACGCCGATGGCCAGCAGCATCGCGCTGATCAGGGCGGGGAACAATCCCGCGCCTGCGCGACTCAGATCTCCAATGGGGTAGCGAAGCGCTGTCAGGCCGAAGGCCAGCGCGATTGCCATGAGGAAGAGTCCTCTGACAAGGTTCCTGTTTTTCATAGTTCCCGATTTACTGGGTTGTGTTCAAAGTCACCGCCGCGGATCACTCCACGGCGGCCCCGTCTCCATCCGGACTGAACCGGACGCACGGATGCTCTTTCGCCAACCTGAGCGTTGTCTGACGCTCGCGTAAGGGGAACTACGTACCTGTCCTTCTGTTCTCTATGCGGCCGCGCTACGCGCGGCGTCCAGCGTGCGCTTGGACCGCACCGTCTTGCGCACCGTGGACCACGCGGCCCAGGCCAGCATCGCCGCGGTGCAGGCCAGCAGTGCGGCACTGATGGGCCGTTCGATGAAGACCGTCGGGTCGCCGCGCGACAGCAGCATGGCGCGGCGCAGATGCTCTTCCAGCATCGGCCCGAGGATGTAGCCCAGCAGCAGCGGCGCCGGCTCGAAGCGCAACACCATCAGCGCGTAGCCCATGATCCCCAGGATCGCGACCGTATAGATGTCGAAGGCGTTGTTGTTCACGCTGTACACCCCGAGCGCGACGAACACCAGGATGGCCGGATACATCCATGCGAACGGAATGCGCAAAAGCGCGACCCACAAACCGATGGTCGGCAGGTTCAGCACCACCAGCATGATGTTGCCGATGGCAAAGCTCACGACCAGGCCCCAGAACATGGCCGGCTGCTCGGTGATCAGCATCGGTCCGGGCTGGATGCCGTGGATGATCAACGCGCCCATCATCACCGCCATGACCGCGTCGCCTGGAATGCCCAGCGACAGCGAAGGCACGAAGGCGGTCTGCGCCGAGGCGTTGTTGGCCGACTCGGGGGCGGTGATGCCCTCGATGGCGCCGTGGCCGAACCGGCTCGGGTCCTTGGCCACTTTCTTCTCGATCGCATAGGACATGAACGCCGCGATCGAGGGGCCGACGCCGGGCAATGCACCCAGGGCGGAACCCAGCGCCGAACCGCGCACCATCGGCTTGATCGTGGCCTTGAACTCGTCCGACGTGGGCACCATCGATTTGAGCGTGACCTTCTCGGGCCGCTGGCTGGTCTCCGCCGAGTTGATGCAGCGCACCACCTCCGCGACGCCGAACAGCCCCATGGCCAGTGCGATCAGGTTGATGCCGTCCATCAGTTCGGGCACGTCGAAGCTGAAGCGCGCGACACCCGAATTCACATCGGTCCCGACCATGCCCAGCAGCAGGCCGAACACCACCATGCACAAGCCCTTGGCCGGCGAGCCCGAGGTCATGGAGGACGCGGCGACCAGGCCCAGCACCATCATCGAGAAGAACTCGGCCGGGCCGAACTTCAACCCGATGCCGGCGATGGCCGGCGAGAACAGCACGAGCAGGATCAGGCCCGACATCGCGCCCACCAGCGAGGCGATGGTGGTCACGAACAGCGCGACACCCGCCTTGCCCTTCTTGGTCATCGGATAGCCGTCGAGGCAGGTGACCGCCGACGACGGCGTGCCCGGCAGGTTCAACAGAATGGAGGCCGTCGAGCCGCCGTACTGCGAGCCGTAGTAGACGCCGGCCAGCATGATGATCGCGGCGGTCGGCGGCATGTGATACGTGAGCGGCAGCAGCAGCGAGATGGCGGCCAGTGCGCCGATGCCGGGCAGCACGCCGACGATAGTCCCGAGGAGAACCCCGAAGAAGCAGTAAGCGAGCGTGATGGGCTCGGCGGCGACTTGCAGGCCGAGCCAGAGATTGCTGAGAAGGTCCATGACGTGTCGGGAGTCAGTTGCCCCAGGGCCAGATGGGAAGGCTCATTTGCAGAGCCAGGGGAAAGATCAGCGTGGTGAGCACGGCCACCACGGCGCAGACGATCAGCCGCGTGCGCAAGGACATGACCGAAGGCACCAGCGCCAGCAACGCGGCCAGTGCGGAAGCAACCACCACGCCGACGCGCGGCAAGGTCCAGGCGAACACCAGCAGGCTGGCGATGGTCCAGCCCAGGTTGCCCCATTGCACGGTGACGGCCGCACCGCGGCGCCACCAGGCGGGCAGCGCCACCAGCAGGCCCAGCACCGCCAGCGTCCAGCCGAGCACCACCGGGAAGTAGCCGGGGCCCATGCGAGACGCGCTGCCGAAGTTGTAGCGACTGCCGTAGAGGGCGAAGAACAGGCCGGCCGCCACCATCAGCAGCCCTCCGATCAAGTCGTGAATGTCTCTCGTGATTTTCATGTTGCGGGGAATGGAGTCCTCGGACCCTAGGGATGAAACAGGTCGACGCGCGAAGCGTCGGCGAAGCCCGCGCCGCGACGAGGCCGCGGCATGGGTCTGGCGCGAGCTTAGGTGGGGCTCCATGCCTGGACGGCGGCCATATGTATTGCAATATGTTGGACCGCGCGCTCGACACATTGCATTGCAAGACATGCGCGCCGCGCGCATCGGTTCGTTTCGCATCGGCGATAGATTCGGTTCTTGCCGATGCCATCGATCACACACTTCCACTGCGCACGCCCATGAGCGTGCGAACCTGCGACAACGCCGAAGCGCATGAGCGTTCCGGCGAGGGCATGCGCTTCGATCGGCCGGTCGAATTCCTCTCGGGCGCAGCCTTCAGCGCCTTCGGCATTTCCTTTGCCTGCGGCGCCAGTGTCTTCAACGCCGCGCCTGCGATCCCGGGGGCCGGTGTCTACCTGCCGCTGCTGTCGGGCCTGCTCGTCGCACTCACGGGCAACCTCGTCATCCTGAGATCGCTGTCGCTCGGGCGGTTGTATGTCGGGCCGTTCAAGAGCACCGGCCGGGCTCTGCTCTGGATACTGCTCGGCAATCTTGTCTTCGCCGCGGCGCTGGGTGCGTGGGCCGCGACGGGACTGCCCACGCTCGGACTGTTCGGCGGCATCTACGTTGCCTGCTTTGCCGTCTGGCTCGCGGGCCGGGATGTTCGGCCAAGGATCTTCGCGGGCCTTGCCGCGGCGCTGGTGTTCGGCAGCTACCTGGCCCTGGTGGTGGCGCTCGGCCTCGAGCTGCCCGTGTGGCCCACCTTTGCGCACCTGTGAGGGCTGCGCTCCTGCTACCTTGGGCGCCGGGGCAGTATCAGCAGCGCTTCCAGGCCGCCCTCGCTGCGGTTGCGCAGCGTGATCGATCCGTCATGGGCCGTCGCAATCGAACGTGCGATCGACAAGCCCAGGCCGGTTCCGCCCGACGCCAGGTTGCGCGATTCCTCGAGCCGCAGAAAGGGCTCGAACACCTGCTCCAGCGACGCCTCGGGAATGCCCGGCCCCGTGTCTTCGATGCGGATGCGCAATGCCTGCGCCGAGTCCTCGATGCGGACATGCGCCGCGCTGCCATAGCGGATCGCGTTCTCGATCAGGTTCTGCACACAACGCCGAAGGCTGGTGGCATAGGCAGGCAGCGGATCGCGCGCCTGTCCCTGGAGCGTGACCACCCCGCCGGTCTCCTCGAAATCCGCACGCAGGCCGGCCAGCAGGCTGTTCACGTCCACCGATTGCCGGGGCTCGCTGCGGTCTTCGCCGCGGATGTAATCCAGGGTCGAGGCGATCAGCGACTCCATATCGCCCAGGTCCTTGCGGAACTTGTCCTGCATCTCTCCGGGCGGCAGGAACTCGGCGCGCAGCCGCAGGCGAGTGATGGGCGAGCGAAGGTCGTGCGACACCGCGGCCAGGAAGCGCGTGCGCTCGCCGATGTCCTGGATCAGCCGCCGCTGCATGAGGTTGAACGTGCGCGCCGCCTGGCGAACCTCGCGCGGACCGCCTTCGGCCAGCGGCGGGCTGTGCAGGTCGCGGCCCAGCGCATCGGCCGCGTCGGCCAGCCGTCGCAAGGGCCTGAGCGCCAGGCGCACCGCGACCAGCGCAATCGCGACGAACACCATGATGCGCAGCACATAGATGCGCAGCACGTAGTCGGCCACGATGCTGAAGGGCTTGGCCTCGATGCCGCCCTGCGCTTCGGACGCCATGACCTCGATCCACTGGTGGGACTGGCTGGGTAACTGCAGCGCGATGCGGAAATGCCCGACCGGCTCGCGCGCATTCAGCAATGCCCAGACGTTCGCCGACTTTCCGGCATCGTCGGCCAGTTCGGCCGACAGCAGCGTCGCGTCGACACCGCTGCCCAGGCGGTCGCTCAGCGACTGGCTCAGGATGTCCTGCACGGCTTCCAGCGTGTTGTCGGGGCGGGGCATGCCGGGCATCGGACCGTCGCGCAATGCGAGCCTGAAGCTGTCGGAACCCAGGTGCGGCAGGGTCTGCGGCACCGACTCCAGCGGCAGCCCCCGCAGGATGCGCAGGGTGTCGGCCAGCTGGATCGACACCAGGCGAATCGGCATCTCCATCGCATGGCGGTAGCGCATGTCGAACCACACCGAGCTGGTCAAGGCTTGCGCGGCCAGCATACCCAGCACGAGGATCAGCGCGAGCCGTCCTCCCAGCGACCCCGGCCAGGGCCGCCAGCGCCGCCAGCGCGCCTGCCCGGCCGCGCCGTCGCCGTCCACCTCAGTGCTCCTCGACCGCATCGACCGCCATCACATAGCCCGCATGCCGCACCGTGCGGATCATCCTTGGCATGCGCGCGTCATCTTCGAGGCTCACGCGCAGCCGGCTGATGCACACGTCGATGGCACGGTCGAACGGCGCGCGCTCCTTGCCGAACGCGTGCTCGATGAGGAAGTCGCGGCTCAGCGTGCGATGGGTGTTCTGCAGCAGCAGCCGCAGCACCCGGTAATCGGAGCCGCCCAGAGGCACGACCACCCGTTTGGGCGACAGCAGCTGATGCGTGCGCGTGTCGAGTTGCCATTCGGCAAAGCGCACCGTCGTGGCCCGCTCCGCTTCGCAGGAGGGCGGAAAGCTGTGGATGCGTCGCAGCACGACCTTGATGCGCGCCAGCAGCTCGCGCGGGTCGAAGGGCTTGGGCAGGTAGTCGTCCGCGCCCATTTCCAGGCCGATGATGCGGTCGAGCAAGGCGCCGCGCGCCGTCAGAAGAATGACGGGCGGCCCGCCCCTGGCATGCAGGTCGCGGCACAGCGAGAGCCCGTCTTCGCCCGGCATCATCACGTCGAGCACGACCAGCGAGATCGACTGCTGGCCGAGTTGCCGGTGCATCTCGGCGCCGCTCGATGCGGCCGCGACCTTGTAGCCGGCGTGGGTCAGATAGTCCGACAGCAATTGCCGGATGTCGGCGTCGTCATCGACGACAAGAATTCGTTCAATCGCTTGCATGGACAAGGGGAGGACGGGCGTTGAAGCATGGCCCTGCGACGCCGTGACCGGGTCGATGGATCGAGTGCGCCGCGGGCGCAGGACCATTTTTAACTGGCTCCCCCGCAGAAGCGGGCGACGCCCCTATGCCATCGAGGGCGATGCGTTGGAGACACTCGCCCACTGCACGGCCGGCGGCACGTGTTCAGCAAGGAATTCGGCGAACGCCCGCACGGAAGGCAGCAGGCCGCGCCGGCGGTGTGGGCGAGCGGAACCGACGACGGCCGCCAATCGGCCATCGACTACGCCTATGCCGCAGGCGGCACCACGGTGCGTTTCGGCAAGGCGGTCACGAAGGCGTTCTTCGGCAAGGCGCCGAGCCACAGCTACTTCAACGGCTGCTCCAACGGCGGGCGCAATGCCTACATCGCCGCGCAACGCTGGCCCGATGAATTCGACGGCATCGTCGCGGGGTGCGAGACCATGGACATGGCGGGGCAGACCAGCGGGTGGCTGCGCGCGGCATCGTTCACAGGCACGCCGGCGGCGCTGAGCCCCGCCCAGACCGGCGCGGCCTATGCTGCGGCGCTGTCGGCATGCGATGCGCTCGACGGCGCGACCGACAACCTCATCGGCCGCCGTCATGGGTTGGGTCGAGAACGGCGTTGCACGTTGGCGGAACGAACCGCAGCATGCCCGTATGCCAGTATCCGAAGTACCCCAGGTACAACGGCGCGGGCGATGTGAACGCGGCCGCGAGCTACACCTGCAGCTGACATGAGGTCGCCGCGCTTCGCCTCAACGACAGCTTCAACGTGCGCAAGGCGGACAACTTCGCGGAGGCATTGCCGCGCGTGCTTCCGGTCAAGCTCAGGAAGAGTGCAGGCGGCGGTGGTCCGACGGAGATCGTGATGGCCCGGTGAGCCGTCCCGGCGCGTGGCGACTGGGCCGGTGTGCCTGCAGGTTGCGCAAGTCCACCTGCATGCCCGTGCTCTCCTGCTGTTCATGCAGCCATTGCACGAGGCGCTCGGCGCGCCGGACGCCGATGCCCCGCACCGGATACCACCAGGTCATTCCCGTGTCGTTGATCCGTTGCACCAACTGCCTCAGCGTGCCGAAGCCCGCTTGTTCAAGTCGTTCGGACAACAAGGGGTCGAACCAGGCGGCCACACTGTCGTGTGCCTGCGGCGCGTTGTCGAGCGATTGAAGCGTGTCCATGCGGTGTCCCTGCGCGATGTGTGACAGCCCCCGGCGCGCGTGTGACGGTGGTCTCCCGCGGCCAGGGGATCCCTGTTTCTTTGCACGGGCCGTGCCAGATGCCGACGCGTTGATCCACAAGGACATTCCTGGCACTCCGGCCGGCTGGTGTCGACCATTCAGACAAATCGCGCGCCCAATATCCGGACACGTGTACGGCAGACGAACAGGGTTTACCAGAATACTCATGCCAGAAGCAGTCGACTCGGGGAGCCGTTGTGCCGACGCTGGCATGTGGGTCCGGCATACTGACGCGCCCTGCGGGAGGGGCCATTCGATCGAATGATTCCCGCCCCGCTGGGCGCAGAACCGTCCGGCAACCTGACCCTCCCCGCGCCATGCAATTCAAATGGATGGAAGACTTCATCGTGCTGGCGCAGACGCGCAGCTTCACCCGCGCCGCCGAACTGCGGCACGTGACGCATCCGGCCTTCGGGCGCCGCATCCGGGCGCTGGAGTCGTGGGCGGGCACGCCGCTCGTCGAACGCGCCAGCACGCCGGTGGCGCTCACGCCGGCCGGCGAGAGCTTCCTGGAGAACGCCACCCAGATGGTGCGCGGCGTCGACAGCGCGCGCGAGGAAATCCACACAGTGGCCGGCCGCGAGGCCCGCACGGTAACGCTGGTCACGGGCCGTACGCTCGCTCGCACGGTCATGGCCGACTGGCTGGTACGGCTGCAGCCGGTGCTGCGCGGCGGCGAGGTGCGCGTGCTGACCGGTGCGTTGGCCGAGACAGTACGCATGCTGGAACATAACGAAGTCGACTTCTCGCTGATCTTTCATCACGCCGCACTCACCTTCCGCCTCGACGGACGGCAGTTCGCGCATGTCACGGTGGCGTCCGACAAGCTGGTGCCGGTGTCGCGCGCCGATGCGCAAGGTCGACCGGCGCACAGCTTCGAGGCGCCCGGCGAGGTGCCCTTTCTCTCGTATGTGCGAACGCTGGCCATGGGCCGCCTGGTAGAAGATCTGCTGGCCCACAACCCGCATGCGCCACGCCTGAAGCGCCACATCGAATGCGACTCGGCCGACGCGCTCTACGAGTACGTGCTGCGTGGCCTTGGCGTGGCTTGGCTGCCGTGGTCGATGGTGCAGGCCGATTGCAAGGCCGGCCGTCTGGTGCCCACGGGTGGCCGCCGCATGGAGGTGCGCTTCGAGGTGCGGCTCTACAGGCCCAAGCGCCGCCTGGGCACGCTGGCCGAAGACGTTTGGCGCGCCATGGGGACACGCTGAGCCGAATCCAATCAGCACGGGTTGGTGCCAGCTTGGCACCACGGCCGAGGGCGCGGCTTCGCAGAATTCGCGGATTCCTTCTCCAACCCTGAGGCCGCGATGTATCTTCCCCGTGTTTTCACCCGCTCTCTGGCCTGGTGCCTGTGCGGCCTGGCTGTGTCAGCCATGGCGCCCGCCCTGGCCGACACCTATCCCGGCAAGCCCATCACGCTGGTGGTCGGCTACCCGCCCGGCGGATCGACCGACCTGACCGGACGCGCGCTGGGGGTGGAGCTGTCGCACCGCCTGGGCGTGCCGGTGATCGTCGACAACGTGGGCGGCGCCGGGGGTGTCATCGGTGCACAGAAGGTGGTCAACGCCGCACCCGACGGCTACACGCTGCTCGTGGGAGCCAACAACGAGATCGCCATCAGCAGGCTGGTGAATGCCAGCGTGCGCTACGAACCGAAGGACTTCACCCCGATCGGCCTGATTGCCTCGCAGCCACTGGTGCTGGTGGCGGCACCGGCGGCGGGCGTGAAGAACGCGGGCGAGTTCCTTGCGCTGCTGAAGAAGAGCCCAGGCAGGTACAGCTACGGCAGCTCGGGCGTCGGCACCTCGCTGCACCTGGCCGGCGAGATGGTCAAGCAACAGGGGGGCGTTGCCATGACGCACGTGCCCTATCGCGGCGTGGCGCCGCTCACCAACGACCTGCTGGGCGGCAACATCGACTTCGGCGTGTTCGTGCTGTCGAGCGCGCTGCCCTACATTCGCAGCGGCAAGATGGTGGCGCTGGGCACCACGGAGGCCAAGCGCTCGGCCATCACGCCCGACCTGCCGGCGCTGGGCGAGACGCCGGCACTGAAGAGCATCGACATCGGCGTGTGGTTTGCGCTGATGGGCCCTGCGAAGATGCCGGAGCCGGTGGTGGCGCGCCTGAGAAAAGCGCTGGACGAGACGCTGCAGTCGCCCGACTTCCGCCGGAAGATGGAGGCCACCAGCTCGGTCGTCCCACTGGCGCCCTTGGACATCGAGCGCTTCCTGGCCGCTGAAACCGCCAAATACCGGAACATCGTGCAATTCGCCAACATCAAGGAATGAGCTTGTCCGCGTCCACATTCGAACTTCTCCCCCCCGACATTTCCGCCTGGCGCGCCGGCAACAGCGGCACCGAGGGCGTCTGGCATTTCGACTCCGGTCAGGCCGGCCCTCGCGTGATGATCAGCGCGCTGGTGCACGGCAACGAAGTGTGCGGCGCCTGGGCGCTCAAGGGCCTGCTGGACGCCGCCGTGCGCCCGCAGCGCGGCAGCCTGACGCTGGCCTTCTGCAACCTGGAGGCCTTCGACAGCTTCGACCCGGCCGATACCGACGCCTCGCGCTTCGTGGATGAGGACCTCAATCGCCAGTGGTCCGTCGACCGCCTCGAGGCCGGCGGCACGCGCGAACGCCGCCGCGCCGCGGCCTTGGAGCCGCACGTGGCGCAGGCCGACTGGCTGCTCGACCTGCATTCGATGCACGAGCCCTCCGCTCCGCTCACGCTCACCGGCATGCAGCCGCGCAACCTCGCGCTGGCGCGGCAGTTGCGCAGCCCCGAGCACATCGTGATCGACGCGGGCCACAAGGACGGCGTGCGCATGCGCGACTTCGGCCGCTTCGGCGCGCCCGACGCCGACTCGCGCAGCGATGCACTGGCGCTGCTGGTCGAATGCGGCTTTCATGGCGACCCGGCCAGCCGCACCGTTGCGCAGGACCAGTGCGCCCGCTTCCTGCGCGCAGCAGGCACGCTCGACGACGCAGCCATTGCCAAGGCATTGCCCGGCTGGCTGCAGCCCGATGCGCCGCGCCAATGGGCGCTGGACGTCACCGGCCCGGTGGTTGCGCGCGGCGAGGACTTCCGCTTCGCCCGCCCGTTCATCGGCCTGGAGGTGATCGCGCAGGCCGGCACCGTGATCGGCTGGAACGAGGGCGAGCCCGTGGCCACACCCTATGACGACTGCGTTCTCGTCATGCCCTCGACCCGCCAGGCCAGACCCGGCGTGACGGTGGTCCGGTACGCGCGCCGCCGGCTGCTCTGAGTCGGGTTGAGATCGGGCGCAACGCCCCGATCTCTTCAGCCAATACCTGCCGCGTGCCGCATTTGCACTCGCCAGGCGCCTGCCGTAGCCTTTGTTCCCGTGCCCCTGCACTCATTCCATCCCGCCGTCGCCCGGTGGTTCCTGCGAACCTTCCCGAGCCCCACGTCCGCCCAGGCCGAGGCCTGGCCGGCGATCCGGGCCGGGCGCGACACGCTGGTGGCGGCGCCCACCGGTTCCGGCAAGACACTGACCGCATTTCTCGCGGCGCTCGACGAACTGGTGCGCCGAGGCCTCGAACCCGGCGGGCTGCCCGACGAAACGGCGGTCGTCTATGTGTCGCCGCTGAAGGCGTTGTCGAACGACATCCGCCTGAACCTGGACGCGCCGCTCGCGGGCATCCGCGCCGAACTCGCGGCGCTCGGGCTGCCCGATGTCGACATCCGCACCGCCGTGCGCACCGGCGACACGCCGCAGCGCGAACGCCAGCAGAGCCTGCGCCGGCCGCCGCATGTGCTGGTGACCACGCCGGAATCGCTCTACGTGCTGCTGGGTTCGACATCGGGCCGGCGAATGCTCGGGACGGTGCGCAGCGTGATCGTCGATGAGATCCATGCCGTCGCCGCCAGCAAGCGCGGCAGCCACCTCGCGCTGTCGCTGGAGCGGCTGCAGGCGCGGTGCCTGGCGCATTCAGGCGTGCGACCGGTGCGCATCGGGCTGTCCGCCACGCAGAAGCCCATCGACGAGGTGGCGCGCTTTCTGGTGGGTGCGGGCGCGCTGCGCGCGGATGGCACGGCCGACTGCGCGGTCGTGGACATCGGCTATGCCAAGCAGCGCGACCTGGCGCTCGAGCTGCCGCCGACGCCACTGGAGGCCGTCATGTCGGGCGGCCAGTGGACGCAGGTGTATGCCCGCGTGGCCGAACTCGTGTGGCTGCACAAGACCACGCTGGTGTTCGTCAACACACGGCGCATGGCCGAGCGCACAGCGCGGCACCTGGGCGACATTCTCGGCAAGGAGGCCGTGGCCGCGCACCATGGCAGCCTGTCCAAGGAGACGCGGCTCGACGCCGAGCAGCGCCTCAAGCGCGGTGCGCTGAAAGTGCTGGTGGCCACGGCCTCGCTGGAGCTGGGCCTGGACATCGGCGACGTCGATATGGTCTGCCAGATCGGTTCGCCGCGCGCCATCGCCACGTTCCTGCAGCGCGCGGGGCGCTCGGGCCATGCGGTGGGCGGGGTGCCGAAAGCACGGCTCTTTCCGCAGTCGCGCGACGAACTGGTCGAGTGCGCCGCCCTGCTCGACTGCATCCGCCGCGGCGAACTCGACGCCTTGCGCATACTGCCTGCGCCATTGGACGTGCTGGCCCAGCAGATCGTGGCCGAGACCGCCTGCCGCGAATGGAACGAGGAAGAACTCTTCACGCTGGTGCGCCGTGCCTGGCCATACGCGCAGCTCACGCGCAAGAGCTACATGGACGTGGTGCGCATGGTGTCCGAGGGCTTCGCCACGCCACAGGGCCAACGCGCGGGCCATGTGCACCGCGACGCGGTGAATCACCTGCTTCGCGAACGCAAGGGTGCGCGCATGACAGCGCTGACCTCCGGCGGCACGATTCCCGAGACCGGCGACTACACGGTGGTGCTGGAGCCGCAGGCCGACAAGATCGGGACGGTCAACGAAGACTTCGCGATCGAGAGCCTGGCGGGCGACGTGTTCCAGCTCGGCAACACCAGCTACCGCATCCTGAAGATCGAGCCGGGGCGCGTGCGGGTGGAAGACGCACACGGCGTCGCGCCCAACATCCCGTTCTGGCTCGGCGAGGCGCCGGGGCGCAGCGACGAGCTGTCGCACGGCGTGTCGCGGCTGCGCGCGGAAGTGGCGCAAGCACTGGAAGCTGGTGGCCGTGACGCCGCCATGCGTTTGTTGACGCAGACCTTCGGCCTCGACGAAGAAGCCGCGCGCCAGATCGTCGAACACCTGGCCCATGCGCATGCGGTGCTCGGCACGTTGCCGACGCAGCGCACGCTGATCCTGGAGCGCTTCTTCGACGCCTCGGGCGGCATGCAGCTGGTGATTCATTCGCCTTTCGGCAGCCGGCTCAACCGTGCCTGGGGGCTGGCGCTGCGCAAGCGCTTTTGCCGCACCTTCAACTTCGAGCTGCAGGCCGCGGCGACGGAAGATGCGATCGTGCTGTCGCTGTCCACCAGCCACAGTTTTCCGCTTGACGAGGTCGCGCGCTATCTGCATTCGTCCTCGGCGCTGCACGTGCTGGTACAGGCATTGCTCGACGCGCCACTGTTCAACGTGCGCTGGCGCTGGAACGCGACCACGGCGCTGGCGCTGCCGCGCTTCAGCGGCGGGCGCAAGGTGGCGCCGCAGCTGCAGCGCATGCGCTCCGAAGATCTGCTGGCGGCCGTGTTTCCAGACCAGGTGGCATGCGCGGAGAACATCGTCGGCGAACGCGATGTTCCCGAGCATCCGCTGGTCGCGCAGACCCTCGACGACTGCCTGCACGACGCGATGGATGCTGATGGCTGGCTCTCGCTGCTGCGCCGCATGGAGTCCGGCGAGGTGAGGGTCATCGCACGCGACCTGCCCGCGCCGTCGCCGCTCGCCATGGAAGCGCTGAGCGCACGCCCCTACGCATTTCTCGACGACGCGCCGCTGGAAGAGCGCCGGACGCAGGCCGTTCAGAACCGCCGCTACACCGACCCCGAAAGCGCCGACGACATCGGGCAGCTCGACGCCGATGCCATCGCCAGCGTGCGCGAGGAAGCGTGGCCGCAACCTCGCAGCGCCGACGAGATGCACGAGGCACTGGGCATGCTCGGCGCCCTGAGCGACGACGAGGCGGCCTGTCAGGGAGACTGGAAGCCCTGGCTCGCAACGCTCGCGAAGGCGGGCCGCGCCACGCGCCTGCTGTGCGAAGGCAAGGGGCGCGCCGCCCGCGGCCTGTGGGTGACGGCCGAACGGCTTCGGCTGCTGCAGGCCGTCGCGCCCGATGCGCCCATCCAACCCGCGATCACGCCGCCCGCCGATGTCGAGCAGCCGACGGACCGCGAAGCCGCGCTGCGGGAGCTGCTGCGCTCGCGCCTCGGCGGCCTGGGTCCCGTCACGGTGGAACAGTTGGCCGCGCCGTTGTTCCTGCAGCCTGCCGACGTCGAGCGCGCATTGCTTGCGCTGCAAACCGAGGGCAGCGTGCTGCAGGGCCGCTTCACGCCGGGCGCTGCGGATCTCGAGTGGTGCGAGCGGCATCTGCTGGCCCGCATTCACCGTTACACGCTCAAGCGCCTGCGCCGCGAAATCGAACCTGTGGAGCCGCGCGACTTCATGCGCTTTCTGTTCGCGTGGCAACACATCGGCGCGGCCGCGCGTGTGCGCGGCCCGGAGGCGCTTTCGGGCATCCTGTCGCAGCTCGAAGGCTACGAGGCGCCTGCGCCATTGTGGGAGTCCGAGCTGCTGCCTGCCCGGGTGGCCGACTACGCCGGTGCCTGGCTCGACGACCTGTGCACCGCGGGTCGCGTGCTGTGGACACGGCTGCGGCCGAACGCCACGGAGGGCCGCAAGGGCGCGGGCAGTGTGTCGCTGCGCGCCACCCCGGTCGTGCTGCTGCCGCGTCGCAGCGCCGCGCTGTGGACCACGCTCGCTCCGCCCCCGGTCGACGACGAACACCTGGGCTCGCGCGCCGCGCGCGTGGCCGCGCATCTCGCGCAGCACGGCGCCTGCTTCTTCGACGAGATCGCGGCCGGCACGCGGCTGCTGCCGGTCGAGATCGAAGAAGCGCTGACCGAACTGGTCGCCAGGGGTCGGGCGCGCTGCGACAGCTACGCCGGCTTGCGTGCCTTGCTGGTGCCGGCGTCCAAGCGCGCCTCGGCCGATGCGCGGCGGCGCCGCCGCGCTCCGCTCTTCGGCATCGAGGATGCCGGTCGCTGGACGCTGGTGCGCCCGCCCGCCGCCACCGAAGCCATGGCGGCCAGTTCCGCGGAGGCGATCGAGCAGGTCGTGCGTGTGCTGCTGCGCCGCTACGGCGTGATCTGCTGGCGCCTGCTGGAGCGCGAGGCCGCATGGCTTGCGCCGTGGCGCGACCTGGTGCGCGTATGCCGGCGGCTGGAATCGCGCGGCGAGATCCGTGGTGGGCGCTTCATTGCGGGCGTGTCCGGAGAGCAGTTCGCGCTGCCCGAAGCGGTCGCGTCGATGCGGCAGCTGCGCCGCCAGCCGGGCAGCGGCGAACTGGTCGCACTCGCGGCCAGCGATCCGGCCAACCTGCTGGGCACGCTCATGCCCGGCGCGAAGGCGCCGCGCGTGCCGGGATCGCGCGTGGCGTACCTCGACGGCGTGCCGGTCGCCACCAGCGTGGCCGGGGAAGTCACGATGCTGGTGGCGCTCGATGCCGCGCAAAAGCAGTCCGCCCTGCGCGCGCTGTCGCTGGACGCGCCGCTTCGCTTCTCGGAGCTGGCCGCACTGCAGCCTGGATGATCCGCGGGCTCAGTTGACCTCGGTGCCATGGCCGCCGCCACGCGTCATGACCTCGACGGAGCGCACGCCAGGCTGCTGCTGCAGGCGCTGCACGAAGCTCTCGATGTCGGCCGATGACACGCGCACCAACTGCACCGTGATGTCGTCCAGCCGACCGCCCGGCTGCACCGCCACCAGGAAGCGCCGCAGCCGCGCGGGCTGGATGCCCAGGCCGCGCTCCAGCGTCTCGGGGCTCACCGCGCCGTGGTCCGCGACCACGCCCAGGCGGCAGCTCTGGCTGCGGGCGCGATAGGCCTCTTCGAGCGGTTTGATCCCCGCCAGGATCACGAGGATGATCACCGTCGAGGCAGCGGCGGGAAAGTAGAGCCCGCCGCCCACCGCGAGCCCGATCGCGGCCACCGTCCAGATGCTGGCTGCCGTGGTGAGCCCACGCACGATCTCTCCACGCGCCAGGATCGCGCCCGCGCCCAGGAAGCCGATGCCCGAGACCACCTGGGCGGCAGCGCGCGACGGGTCGAGCACCACATGCTCGCCGCGCAGGCTGTCCGCGAAGCCGTATGCCGAGACCAGCATGAACAGGCAGGCGCCGACGCTCACCAGCATGTGCGTGCGGATGCCCGCGGCCCAAAGCAATCGCTCGCGCTCCAGGCCGACAAGGCTGCCGAGGGCGGCGGCGACGAGAAGACGCAGCAGCGTTTCACCATGGGGGAGAAGGACAGAGGTTTGCATGGTGCAACTCTGCGGGTGGCCATGCACCAGGCGCATCGGAGTGCCGCTTCATCGGCCGTAAGAGTGCGCCGCGAAAGCCGCAGTCCTGAAGAAGAGCTAGCGGGCGTCGGCGCAAACTGGCATGGGTCGACGCGACGCTACAGTCGAGGGACAAAGTTTTCAGTCCATACAAGCAGGAGAAGAGTCGTGGGTTTCTTGGATTTCGTGAGTGATGTGTTCGACGGCGCAGTCGATGCGGTTGGCAGCGTGGCAAGCGGCGCTGCCGATGTCGTGAGCGGCATTGGAGACGCCGCCGGCAGCGTGTTCGACGGCGCAATCGATGTCGTGGGAGACGCCGTGGACGTCGTGGTCGAGAACCCGGGCAAGACGCTGCTGGTGTTGGGCGGAGCCGCGGTCACGGGTGGAGCGGCTTTCATTGCCGCACCCGCGCTTGCCGCGACGGCCGGCGGCGCCGGCCTGCTCGGCGCCGCGAGCACGGGCACGGCCATCAGTTCGCTATCAGGCGCAGCCCTGGCCAATGCGTCTTTGGCCGCCGTGGGCGGAGGAGCGCTGGCGGCCGGCGGCGGAGGGATGGCCGCTGGCGCTTCCGTCATCGCCGGTGCCGGTGCCGCCGCTGGCGCGGGTCTTTCGGCCGGTTTGGTCAAAGACAGCTGATCGCGTCCGGCTAGGCGGAGGCTTGCGCAGACCCAGCGAAGGTCAACGCCGGGACGCCCCTGATTCCATCAGCAGGGTCTTGGGCTCCAGATAGGCGTTCATTCCCCACCGCCCCATCTCGCGCCCGAGCCCCGAGTGCTTGAAGCCGCCGAACGGCGCGCGCGGCTCATGGGACAGCGTGTTGACGAGGACCCGGCCCGAATCGATCTGCCGTGCCACCCGTTCGCAGCGCACGGAGTCCTTGCCGAGCACGAGGGCGCTCAGTCCGTAGCGCGTGTCGTTGGCGATGGCGATGGCGTCGGCCTCGTCTTCATAGGGGATCACAGTCAGCACGGGACCGAAGATTTCCTCGCGCGCAATGCGCATCTGGTTGGTCGCGCCGGTGAAGATCGTCGGTTTCACGAACCACCCCCTGTCCAATCCCTCGGGCCGCCCTTCACCGCCAGCGAGCAGCTTTGCGCCCTCGGCTTGGCCAAGGCGGATGTAGCTCTGCACGCGCTCCCATTGCTTCGCGCTCACCATGGGACCGATGTCGGTGTCGGCTTCGCTCGGGTCGCCCGACTTGACGTGCGACACCGCTTCCCTCGCCGCCTGCTCGAACTCGATCAGCCGCGCCCGCGGCACCAGGATGCGCGTGCCCGCGATGCAGGCCTGTCCACTGTTGGCGAAGCCGGCCTGGAGCACCAGGGGCATGACGCCTGCGAAGTCCGCGTCCTCCAGCACCACCGTGGGCGACTTGCCGCCCAGCTCCAGCGTCACGCGCTTCATCGTGGCCGCGCCGGCGGTCACCAGATGCTCGCCGACGGCGGACGATCCGGTGAACGATATCTTGGCGATGTCGGGATGTCGGGCGATTTCCTCGCCGACGACATCGCCCCGGCCATTGACGATGTTGAACACGCCGGGAGGCAGGGCGGCGTCGTGCAGCGCCTCGGCGATGACCTGCGTCTGCAGCGCGCTCATCTCGCTGGGCTTGATGACGACGGTGCAGCCTGCCGCCAGTGCCGTGGCGAGCTTGTTGCAGATGAAGCCCGCATTGCTGTTCCAGGGAGTGATCAGGCCGGCCACGCCCACCGGCGTCTGGATCACGCGCGCAGTGCCCGCCTGCTCCTCGAACGCGAAGGATTCCAGCACTTCGATGGCCTGCTCGATGACGGCAGCCGGATAGGTCGCCATCCAGCGCCCGCGCACCGAAGGCGCGCCGTACTCCTCCAGGATGACCTCCATCAACCGGTCTTCGCGTGCGACGACAGCCCGGTGCATGCGTTTCAGCGCCGCCACGCGTTCCTCGCGCGTGGTGCGCGACCAGGCGGGAAACGCTGCCTTGGCAGCCGCGATTGCGCGCCTTGCATCATGCGCGTCGCCAAGCAGCACCTGGCCGATGACTTCCTCGGTGCTCGGGTTGTGAAGATCGAACCATTCCTGGCCGTGCGGTGCGACGAATTCGCCGTTGATGTAGATGCGTTCAATGCGGTCCATGGTGACTCCTTGAAGGTGACTCGCGGCCTTCGGCGCCAGGGAGGGAACAAGGGCTCGAATCGCGATGCAATGGAAGTCTAGGAATGGTTTATTGTTCTGATAAGCCGCCTTTTTATGGATGGCACATCCCGATAATCAGGACAATTCATGCATCGCACAGGTATGACCGAGCTCGAAGTGGTGCTGGCCGTGGCACGCCGCAACAGCTTTCGCGCCGCGGCGCTGGAGCTCGGCATGTCGACCACGGCAGTAAGCAGCGCCGTGGCAGGGCTGGAAGCGCGGCTGAAGGTGCGCCTGTTCAATCGCTCGACACGCAGCGTGGCGCTCACCGATGCCGGCCAGCGCTATGTGGAGCGCATCGCGCCGGCGCTTGCCGAAATCCGCAGCGCGGGCGAAGAGGCCGGCACCGGCTCGGGCGTGCCCAGCGGCACGCTGCGGATCAATGCGCCGCAGGGGGCGGCTTTTCTGCTGCTGGAGCCTCTCTTCAGCACGTACGCGCAGCGCCATCCGCAGGTGCGAATCGACATCGTGAGCGAGTCGCGCATGGTCGACATCGTGGCCGGTGGCTTCGATGCGGGCATCCGCCTGGCCGAATCCGTGCCGCAGGACATGATTGCGGTGCCGCTCTCGCGCGACATCCGCATGCTCGTGGTGGCAACGCCGGCGTACCTGGCGCGCCACGGAACGCCCAGACATCCGCGCGACCTGCTCAAGCACCAAAGCATCGGCATGCGCATGTCGCACGGCGGCATCTATCACTGGGAGCTGGCGAGAAACGGCCAGAAGCTGCAGATGGACCTGCCCGTGCGCCTGGCGCTCAACGAGATGCCGGCCATCAAGCAGGCAGTGCTGCTCGGCCTGGGCATCGGCTTCATCTCCGAATGGTTCATCGAGGAAGAACTCGCGTCCGGCACGCTGAAGCCCCTGCTGGTTCCGTGGTGCCCGCCGTTCGGTGGCCTGAGGCTCTACTACCCGGGCCACCGCTTCGTGCCTGCAAGACTGCGGGCGCTCATCGACCTGATCCATGAGCTGCGCCTGGCCATGGATGAAGAAGTGCACCAGCGCCAGTAAAAGACCACATGTGCGCTGCGACTGCCATGTCTGTCGCCAGCAAGGGAACTGTCAGCGGGGCAAGCATGCTCTGGCTGCGCCGGGCATGCGTGGTGGCAAGAATTAGTATCCAGCTTCGCGCTGGTGCCGCACCGATAATATGGTCACCGTGTGGAGTTCCTCGTCCTACCGATACAAGGCGACATAACCGCCGCTTCCGAAATTGATCATCCACTCGCGGTAGGGAAACGCCATCTCTTCAACAGGCCGGCCTACTCCGGGCTGCAGGGTCAGCACCTTGACTCCCGAACGTATGGCCTTGATGGCACGCCGAGCAGCATCCGGGCTCTTGGGTGCCAAGAAACGGCACAGCCGCTGTACGTCGCTCAGCGCGCTTGGCGCCCAGATCAATCGCCCCATTCACGGGCGCCTCAGGAGTGGGCAGCCGGAGGATCGACTTCTTCGCCAGCCTCCAATTTGGCCAGCCAGGCATCGGCCTCATCCCCAGTCACATGCAAGCCCGTGGCTTCATATGCCTCCCAGGCTTTGATTGCATCTTCACGCATGCTTTGGCGCTTTTCCTCGCGGTCCACGTACTGAGCGATGGCCTCGCGCAGAGCCAGTGCGGCGCACGATGGCGTATCTCCGCCAGACGCTTGAGGCGCACTTTCAATTGAGGGTCGAGCTTGACCGGTGTGGGGCTACCAGATGACGAGGCAGAGCGTGCGGAAGCACCAGTAGTCATAGGTAATACTCTAGCCGCTTTTGGAGGTGCCAGCCAGTCGGACGGTCTTGATTCCGCAGGCTCGCATCCGCCGAGCGGGGGGCACTATATTCACCGGGTGCCCACCGCCACTACTCCCACCCTGTTCGACTACGCCCGCTTCGTCGAGGACCTGAAACACCGCATCGATGGCGCGCGGCTGTCGGCCGCTCGGGCGGTCAACCGGGAACTGGTGGCCCTGTACTGGGACATCGGACAGGCCATTCGCGAGCAACAGGCGCGGCGCGGATGGGGTGATGCGGTGGTCGACCGGCTGGCGCGCGATCTCAAGACCTTCTTTCCCGGGACGGCCGGCTTTTCGGCGGCGAGCCTCTGGCGCATGCGCCAGTTCAACGAGATCTACACCGCGCCGGAGTTTCTCGCACAGCTTGTGCGAGAAAACGAGCGCGATGCCAAGCGCCCTCGGACGTCCAAGGCGCTCGCGGTGGCCAACGACCGACAACTCGCACAGGCTGTGCGAGACATGGTGGAGGCCGTGCCTTGGGGCCATCACGTCAACCTGCTGTCCAAGCTCGACGACGCCGGCCAGCGGCTGTTCTACCTGAAGGCCACCGCGCGCTTCGGCTGGAGCCGCAACGTGCTGCTCAACCAGATCAAGGCGCAGGCCTACGAGCGCTCGCTGGCCGAGGGCAAGGCGCACAACTTCGCGCTGGCGTTGCCAGAGCACCTCGCCGAGCAGGCCGAGGAGGCGCTCAAGAGCAGCTACAACCTGGAATTTCTCGGCATCCGGCGCGAGATCAAGGAGCGCGAGCTGGAGGACCACCTGACCGACAGGCTAAGGGACTTCATCCTCGAACTGGGCTACGGCTTCTGCTTCGTCGGGCGCCAGTACCGGCTCACGCTCGGGCGCAAGGAATACTTCATCGACCTGCTTTTCTATCACCGCTTCCTCAAGGCGCTGGTGGCCATCGAACTGAAGATCGGCGCCTTCGAGCCGGAGTTCGCCGGCAAGATGGACTTCTATCTCAACCTCCTCAACGAGAAGGAGCGCGCGCCGGACGATGCGCCGTCCATCGGGATCATCCTGTGCGCGGAGAAAGACAACCTCGAGGTGGAGTTCGCGCTCAAGAGCAAGTCGAACCCGATCGGCGTTGCCGAGTACCACCTCCAGGGCCGGCTGCCGGCGGAGATGAAGGGCAAGCTGCCTTCGCCGCGCCAACTGCAGGAGGTGGTGCGGGCCAGCTATCCGGGGTTGGCTCCGCGGGAGCGGACCTCCAAGTAGTTCACCCGAAGAAGACACGCGAGGTGCCATGTGAAGCTGGCTCCGGGGCCGCAAGGATTGCGACCTCGTGCGCTCGAGCCGCGGAAGCTTGCCCAAGACGATCATTCGCCAGGGCTCTTGCCGTAGCATCAGACCCTGCGTAGCGTGATCGGCGGCCAGGCGCGATCGTCAGCGATTGACGAAGCTCACATCAGCATGCGCCCATGACATACCGCCCCAAGTTCCCCGTCCTGCTGCGGCCCGCCGTTTCAGCACTGTTGCGAGCACTTCCCTTTGCGGAGCTTGCCTGTGCAAAGGATGGATTCACTGTCCTTTTTCAAGGCGAGCAGCTGTCCATTCCCTACCGTATTTACTGCGCATCGCACAACCTTCGGTCGGTGATCGCAGACGCTAGCGGTGATACCCGAATACTCGCGCTGTGCATTGGGACCAGGCATTGGGATGGTTACGTCCGCGAGGAATGCCTGCGGCAGCTTATCGGGACCGACCGAACATGGGTTGTTCCGTTCGTTGTTCAGCTTCTTGGCGAGTATGTCGTCGAGATCGCGGAAGTGATTTCCGCGGCTCTTCCTGAGGTCGACACCGCACAGTTCTCCGCATTTGCGCGGGAGAATCCCAATTTCATGGCCATCACAAGGCAGCGGGTGACGAGCTACTGGGACTGCTATTACCGTGCCCGGTTTCAAACGCTGCAGGCCTATCCGGCCTTCATCGCACTCGAAGCCATCGAGAAGATGGCTCTGACTACGTAGACATCAGGTGACGTCAAGCAAAGCTCGCCGTGCTCCGTGTGAATTCGACCCGCTTGAGCATCTCTAGCCGCGCGCCGCAACCCATGACGCAAATCGCGCCTGGTTCTGCTCATTGGGCGGATACAGCCCCGGCAGTGCGGCGCCGGCCTCGACCTCGCCCATGATCCAGGTTTCCAGGCGCTCCTGTGACTGCGCGGCCTCCACCACCGCATCTAGCATCGCGGCCGGGATCAGCACAGCGCCATCGTCGTCGGTCACCACCACGTCGTTGGGGAAGACGGCCACGCCGCCGCAGTCGATGGGCTCCTGCCAGCCCACGAAGGTCAGCCCTGCCACCGACGGCGGCGCCGCCGCGCCGCGGCACCAGACCGGCAGGCCGGTGGCCAGCACGCCCGCGAGGTCGCGCACCACGCCGTCTGTGACCAGGCCGGCCACACCACGCTTGTGCATGCGCGCGCAAAGGATATCGCCGTAGATTCCGGCGTCGGTGACACCCATCGCGCCGACCACCGCGACGCAGCCCGCCGGCATGACTTCGATCGCGGCACGGGTGGAGATCGGAGAAGCCCAGGCTGCGGGCGTGGCCAGGTCTTCGCGCGCCGGCACGAAGCGCAGCGTGAAGGCGCGGCCGACACGGCGCGGCTGACCCGGCACGAGTGGCCGCGTGCCGCGCATCCACACATTGCGCAAGCCGTGCTTGAGCAGCACGGTGGTGAGCGTGGCGGTGGAAACGCCGGCCAGCGCGTCGACGACGGCGGGATCGAGCGGGAGAGATTCAATGGCAGTCATAACAAAACTTTCTTGGACAGGATTCAAACTTCAGACGCTGGCGATCAGCCCGCCGTCGATACGCAAGGTCGAACCGGTGATGTAGCCCGCGCGCGGGCTCGCGAGAAAGGCGACCGCATCGGCGTACTCCTGCGGCTCGCCGTAGCGGCCGAGCGGAATCGCGCGGGTGCTCTCGGCCGCCACCGCCTCGACGCTGCGGCCCTCACGCCCGGCTTTCTGCGCGTCGAGAAAGTGGATGCGCCGCGTGGCGATGCGCCCTGGCAGCACCACATTGCAGGTTACGCCGTCGCGACCAACCTCGAGCGCCAGCGTCTTCGACCAGCCCAGCAGCGACAGGCGCAGCGCGTTGGACAGGCCCAGGTTCGGGATCGGTGCCACCACCCCCGAGGAGGCGCTGGTGATCACCCGGCCGAAGCGACGCGCACGCATGCCGGGCAACACGCGGTCGGTGGTGGCGATCACCGCCAGCACCATCGCCTCGAAATGGCGGCGCCACAGGTCCGGCGGCTGGCCGTGTGCCGTGGTCGGCGGCGGACCACCGGTGTTGTTGACCAACACTTCAACCGGCCCGAACGCGTGTTCGATGGATGAGACGCGGCTGTCGATGCCTTCGAGATCGGCCAGGTCCCACTGCAGCGCGATGGCGCGCCTGCCTTCGGCCGCGATGCGTGCCGCGGCGGCGTTCGCAGCCTCGATGTCCACGTCGGCCACCACCACCCGCGCGCCCTCGGCCGCCAGCGCCTGGGCGATCGCGCCGCCCAGCCCTCCGCCGCCACCCATGATCAGGGCCGTGCGGTCTTTCAATTGCAAGTCCATGTTCCGTCTGTCCCTCTGTCAGGAATCGGCCGTGATCTTTCGGTCACGGATGAGCTGCGCCCACTTGCGCTGCTCTGTGCGGATGTAGCCGCCGAAGGCCTCTGGCGTGCCGCCGCCGTCCTCGGCGCCGAACTCCGCCAGTCGCGCGGCAACTTCGGGCTGCGCCAGCACCTTGTTGACGTCGGCATTGAAGCGGGAGACCAGCGCGGCCGGCAGCGCGGCGGGGCCGACAAGGCCGAACCAGATGCTGGCCTCGAACCCGGGGTAGCCCGACTCGGCCAACGTCGGCACCTGCGGCAAGGCACTCGCGCGCCGCACCCCCGTCTGGGCCAGCGCCACCGCCTTGCGGTCTTTCAGCAAGCCCATCGCAGTCGTCATGCCCTCGAAGGCGAACTTCACGTGCCCGCCCAGCAGGTCGGTGACCATGGGGGCCGACCCCTTGTACGGCACATGCAGCACCTGCACACCGGCACGTTGCTCGAACAGCGCCAGCGCCAAGTGCTGCGCCGAGCCCGCCCCGGCAGAGCCGAAGCTCACCAGTCCAGGGTACGTACGGCACGTCGCGATCAGGGCCGAAAGCGTCGACGTGGGCGAGTCGCGTGATGCGATCAGCACCTGCGGTGTCTTGCCGACCAGCGCGATGGGCGCGAAGTCGCGCTCGGCCGAGTAAGCCATCCGCGGGTAAAGACTCGGCGCGATGCCCAACGCGTTGATGTGCCCCATCAACAGCGTGTTGCCGTCGGGCGCCGCTTTTGCGACATCGGCCGCGGCAATCATGCCGGCAGCCCCGGCCTTGTTCTCCACCACCACCGGCACGCCCCACAGCACGCCCAGCTTCACGGCCAGGATGCGCGCGAGGATGTCGGTGCCGCCGCCGGGCGGGAAGCCGACGACGATGCGCACCGGACCGCGCGCAAGCGTGGCCTCCGCCTCATGGCTGGTGGCCTGCAGCGCTGGCAGCGTCGCCGCGGCACCCAGCCAGCCAATGAGTTGACGACGTCTCATGATGTTTGTCTCCTGTTGTATTTATGGAATGCCTGCCTTCAGGCGCAGCGGCTCCAGCGGCCGTACTTTTCGACTTCCTTCGCACTGAACTCGAAGCCCAGGCCCGGCGTCTGGTGCAGCACGACGCGGCCGCGCTGGTGCGACAACTGACGGTCCACCAGGCGGCGAAAGTTCAACACTTGGTCGTCCCAGAAGAACTCGACGTAGCGCGCATTCGGCGTCGCTGCCACCAGCGGCGCATGCAGGTCGTGGAACCAGTGCGGGCACATCTGCACGCCGTAGCCCGCGGCCATGGCCGCGATGCGCCGCCATTCGGTGATGCCGCCGCACACCGCGGCGTCGGTCTGCAGGATCGCGGCGCCGGCCATGTCCAGCAGCTGTTTGTGGTACCAGCGCCCATAGCCGATCTCGGCAGTGGCCACCGGAACGCATGTGAGCTTCGCCAGCCGTGCATGGCTCTCGATGTCGTCGGGGCCGAAAGGCTCCTCGATGAAATACGGGTGGTAAGGCTCGATGCGACGCATGTACTCCATCGCCTGCACCGTGTCGACCCAGCCGTTGTTGCAATCGAGCATGAGCTGCACGTCGGGACCAATGGCCTCGCGCGCGGCGCGCACCCGCGACTCCTCGCCCTTCGGGTCCCAGCGGCCGGTCTTCATCTTCACCGCGTTGAACCCCAGTGCGACGTAGCTGGCCATTTCCTCGCCGACCATCTCCGCGGTCTTGCCGTCGAGGTAGTAGCCGCCGCTGGCGTAGGCCGGCACGGTGTCAAGCTCGACCGCGCCCAGGTACTTGTGCAGGGGCAGGCCCACGGTGCGCGCGTTGAGGTCCCACAACGCGATGTCCAGTGCGCTGAGCGCGCGCATCACGGTGCCCATGCGGCCCTGCAGCAGCGACTCCTGGTACATGCGCTGCCACAGTCCTTCGACGGCCAGCGAGTCCTGGCCCAGTAGCACCGGCGCCAGCAGCTGTTCCACTGCGACGCGGAACAGTTCGCCCGCCGCGCTGCCGACATAGCAGAAGCCGATGCCTTCGACGCCATCGGCAGAGCGCACCTTCACCAGACCGTAGTGCCGCTCGTGGACAGTTCGATTGGAAAAAGAAGTGACGCGGTCGAGCGGGACGCGGGCGACGCAGACGTCGATGGATTGAATGACGGGCACGGGATTCTCCGGAAGGGGGTAGTGATGACAGCGCCAGTCTGCGCTCGCCCGAGCATGAGAAAAAGCGCTGAAATCAATGTTCAAACAACGCAAAATACGTGGTCATGGACACCAGCTTTCTCGAAACCTTCGTGGCCGTCGCCGAGGCCGGCTCCCTCGCGGAAGCTGCACGCCGGCTCGACCTCGCCCCCACCACGGTTGCGCAGCAGATCCGCGCGCTGGAAACCGACATAGGCAGTCAGTTGCTGCGCCGCGCAGGCCGCACAGTGCAGCCTACCGTGGCCGGCAACCGCATCCTCGCGCGCGCACGTACTCTGCTGCGCGAAGTGCGCGACCTGCGTTCCGAAGCTTCCGAGCACGCACTGCCCGCCGGCCCGCTGCACCTGGGTGCCACACCGACCGCGTTGATGGGCATGCTGACCCCGGCCCTGCTTCGCTGGCGGCAGGTTCACGAGGACATCGAGATCCGCATCGAACCCGGCACCTCTGCCGCGTTGCTGACCAAAGTGCTGGCGGGCGAACTGGATGCGGCGCTGCTGGTGCACCCGACATTCGCGCTGCCCAAGACCTGCCACTGGATCCCGCTGCGCAGCGAGCCGCTGATCCTGCTGGCGCCCGCGAAACTGCGCGTGCGCGACCCGCTGGTCACCGCGGCACGCGAGCCCTTCATCCGCTACGACCGTAGCGTGGTGGCCGGCAAGCTGGCCGACGAGTACCTGCGCCAGCACGGCGTGCGCCCGCGCGTGCAGTTCGAGCTCGACGGCATCGAATACATCGCCAAGCTGGTGGCCGAGGGCCTGGGGGTTTCGGTCCTGCCCGACTGGGCCACGGTGGGAGCGCCCCACCCCGGCCTGAAACGCTGGCCGCTGCCGGCGCCATGCCCGGCGCGCACCGTCGGCCTGCTGTCGCTGCGCGGCGCGGCCCGGGCGCCGCTGGCGGATGCACTCGCGCAGTTGATGCGAGAGCCCGCCTGAATCCCTTCGAATTCGGCTCCCACGCCGATCGACAGGAATGGATTCACGTTGCTCACGTCGTTTGCCGGATCGCAGGTTGTGAACTGCTGGTTGAAGCCGTTCATCGGCATGCCAGGAAGCACAGGCTTCCCGGGCAATGCTCAGGGAGATGCAAAAGCCCGGACATGCTCGACCAGCGCGCGCAGCTTGCGGGGCTGATTGCGGCGGCTGGGAAAGTACAGGAAGAACCCGGGAAAGCTCGGCAGGAAGTCGTCCAGCACCGACACCAGTTCGCCGCGCTCGATATACGGCCTGAAGGTCTCTTCCATGCCGATCGTGATGCCGGTGCCAGCGAGCGCGGTGCGGATCATCAGCAGCATGTCGTTGGTGGTGATCCTCGGCTCCACCGTCAGGTCGAAGTCGCGGCCATCCTCGCGAAACTCCCAGCGATACGGCGCCACGCCGGGAGCGGGGCGCCAGCCGATGCAGCAATGCGCGAGCAGGTCGCGGGGATGTAGCGGCGTGCCGTGCCTCGACAGGTAAGCCGGGGTTGCGACCACCATCTGGCGTTGCGCTCCGGTGAGCGGCACGGCCACCATGTCCTGCTCGATGACCTCCCCCAGCCGCACGCCGGCATCGAAGCCCGCGCCGACGATGTCCGATTCGTCGTCGGTCACCGTCACATCCAGCGTGACGCCGGGATGTGCCTCGGCGAATGAACTGATCAGCGGGCCGGAAAGGAACCGTTCCGCGATCGAGGTGACCGCCACCCGCAACAGCCCGCGCGCGGGACCTTCGACCGCGGCTTCTTCCAGCGCAGCACCGACCGCGCACAGCGGCCCGGCAATCTGTCGATGCAGCAGTTCGCCGGCCTCGGTCAGGCGCACGTTGCGCGTGGAGCGTTGCACCAGCGCGATGCCCAGGCTGTCTTCCAGCCGCCGGATCCCCTGGCTGACCGCCGAACGCGTGACACCCAGATGGTCGGCCGCGGCGCGGAAATTCTGTTCTTTCGCGACCGCGAGGAAAAAGCGCAACAGATTGAAATCGGCGTCCATTGGTAAGCGATGCTAACCAGTCCGGTCAGCGACCGGGGAGTTCTCGCGACCGCGCTGCGTCCCTAGAGTTTGGGTTCCCCATCCACAAAGAGATCCAGATCATGAACGAAACAACTTCCAAGATCGTCCTCATCACCGGCGCCAGCAGCGGCATCGGCGAAGCCACGGCGCGATTGCTCGCAGCCAGCGGCGCCACGGTGTTGCTCGGCGCGCGCCGGACGGATCGGCTGGAGCGCATCGTCGCGGACATCGTCGCCGACGGCGGCACCGCGCAGGCCCGCGCATTGGACGTGACCTCCCGTGAAGACGTCGAAGCCTTCGCGGCCCACGCGATCGCGCGCTTTGGCCGCATCGATGTCATCGTCAACAACGCCGGCGTCATGCCCCTGTCCCCGCTCGCCTCGCTGAAGGTCGACGAGTGGGACCGGATGATCGACGTGAACATCCGCGGCGTGCTGCACGGCATTGCCGCGGTGCTGCCGACGATGCAGGCGCAGGGCTTCGGCCAGGTGGTGAACGTCGCGTCCATCGGGGCGCATGCAGTGTCTCCGACCGCGGCGATCTACTGCGCGACCAAGTACGCGGTCTGGGCGATCTCCGAAGGCTTGCGCCAGGAACATTCCGACATTCGCGTCACCACGATCAGCCCCGGCGTGACCGAGTCCGAGTTGGCGGACACCATCTCCGACGAGAAGGGACGCGACGAGATGAAGGAGTTCCGCAAGGTGGCGATCAGTGCGGCAGCCATCGCCCGCGCGATCCAGTTTGCGATCTCCCAGCCCGAAGACGTGGACACGAGCGAGATCGTCATCCGGCCGACGGCGAGCGCGCATTGAGCATCCGACAAGGAAAACCACGGTATCCGGGTCATCCCGTTTTCGGCGAACTTTTCTGCTGGTGAAAACTTCGAAATTTCCGATTGCGGCGCCAGGGGGCCGATGAAAAGATGCCGGCTCTCGTGGAAGTTGTCTAGGGCCTGGCATGTGTCGTGACGGATCGGACGCTTCTTTTCTTCGCGTACCGCTACCCATCGCCGCATGAGTTCTTCGCCCCCGTTCCAGCTGGCCCGACGTGCCCAGCGCATCCAGCCGTCGATCATTCGCGAGATCCTCAATCTCGCCGCCCGTCCGGGCGTGATCTCCCTGGCGGGTGGTTTGCCGTCGCCCGATGCATTCCCCCTGGATACGGTCCGCGAGGCGACGCAGCACGTGCTGCGGCAGACACCGCGTGAAGCATTGCAGTACGCGTCGACCGAGGGCTTTGCGCCGTTGCGCGATTGGGTGGCGCAGGATCTGGCGTCGCAGGGCCTGCGCGTCGGTGCGGGTGACGTGCTGATCACCAGCGGTTCGCAGCAGGGCCTGGACCTCGTCGGAAAGGTGCTGCTCGATCCCGGCAGCGTGGTCGCGGTCGAGTCGCCGACCTACGTGGGCGCGCTGCAGGCATTCAACCCGTACGAGGCCGACTACCTCGGCATCGCCAACGACGACGAAGGCCCGCTGCCCGATGCGCTGGCGCAAGCGGGCGGCGCACGCTTTCTGTACGTGGTGCCGAATTTCCAGAATCCCACCGGTCGCACCATCGGCGCCGCGCGGCGCGTGCAACTGGCCGAGCAGGCACATCGCATGGGCCTGCCGCTGGTCGAAGACAACCCCTATGGCGACCTGTGGTTCGACGCGCCCGCGCCTGCGTCGCTGGCCTCGCACTGGCAAGAGGGCAGTGTCTACCTCGGCTCGTTCTCGAAGGTGCTCGCGCCGGGCCTGCGGCTGGGCTACATGGTGGCGCCTGCCTCGCTGATGCCCAAGCTGGTTCAGGCCAAGCAGGCGGCAGACCTGCACACGCCGATCTTCAACCAGCAGGTGGTCCACCAGATCGTGCGCGACGGGTTTCTGGCCGCGCATGTTCCCGTGATCCGCGATCGCTATCGCGCCCACCGCGATGCCATGCAGGCCGCGCTGCTGCGCCACTTGCCCGCGGGCTGCCACTGGCGCATTCCCGCCGGCGGCATGTTCTTCTGGGTCGAAGTGCCCGAAGGCGTCGATGCCATGGCGCTGCTGCCGCATGCCGTGGAGCTTGGCGTGGCGTACGTGCCCGGCTTCGCGTTCTTCGCGGACCGATCGCGCCGCAACCTGCTGCGCCTGTCTTTCGTGACCGCGCCGCCCGCCCAGATCGATCGGGGCATCGAATTGCTGGCGCAGGCGCTGAACACGGCACTCGACCAGCCGACAACAAGAAAAGGAGACCACCCATGATGAAACGCCGCCACTTCTCCATGTCGCTCGCGCTCGCGGCGGCGACCTCGCCCGTGCCTTCCGTGTGGGCGCAGGACACCACACCCACGCGCATCCTGGTGGGCTTTCCGCCCGGGGGCGGCGTGGACGCGGTGGCGCGCCTGCTGGCGGACAAGCTGCGGGTTTCGCTGAACACCAATGTGCTGGTGGACAACCGGCCCGGCGCGGCCGGGCGCATTGCGCTGAGCGAGCTGAAGCGTTCGCGGCCCGACGGGCGCACGCTGGCCATCGCGCCGGGCGGCGCGCTGACCATCCTGCCGTGGCTCTACCCGGCCAGCCTGGGCTACGACCCGGTCAAGGACTTCACGCCGGTCTCGCGCCTGACCACGCTGGACCTTGCCATGTCCGTCGGGCCGGCCGTGCCGCCTGGCGACGTGAAGGCGATGTTCGCGTGGATGAAGGCCAACCCCGCGAAGGCCTCCTATGCAACGTCCGGCGCGGGCTCGGTGCCGCATTTCGCGGGGCTGGTGATCGCGCAGGCGACCGGCGTTCCGCTGCTCCATGTGCCCTACCGGGGCGGCGCGCCGGCCATCCAGGACCTGATTGGCGGACAGGTGCCGCTGATGATCGACAGCCCGGCCGAAGTGGTGGAGATGCACCGCAACGGCAAGCTGCGCGTTCTGGCCGTGACCGGCGCCCAGCGCACGCCCGCCCTGCCCGACGTGCCGACGCTGCGCGAATCGGGCATCGATGTGGTGGTCGACAACTTCTTCGGCCTCTATGGGCCCGCGAACATGCCGGCCGCCGCCACCGAGCGCATCGACAAGGCCGTGGCGCAGGCGCTCGCATCGCAGGACGTGCGCGACAAGCTCCTGAACCTCGCGATGGTGGCCGACCACGGCAGCCCGCAGTTGCTCGCGAGCACGCAAGCCTCCCAGTACAAGCGCTGGGAAGACCCCATCAAACGCTCCGGCTTCAAGGCCGAATGAAGAGACAACGCACCACACCATGACAGACATCAGCACAACCACCGGCACGCCCGCTCCTCTCAGGGTCAATCCCCCGCCGCACCCGAACCCCAGCCGGCCCGCCTACCGGCTGCCGCCCGGCGCCTGCGACGCGCACTGCCACGTGTTCGGGCCCGGTGCGCGCTTTGCGTACTCGCCCAAACGCACCTACGAACCGACGGACGCGCCGGCGGCGCAATTGCGCGCGCTGCATGCGCTGCTCGGCATCGAGCGCGTGGTGCTGGTGCAGGCCAGCATCCACGGCCACGACAACAGCGCGATGCTGGACGCCATCGCACAGTCGCCCGACACCTACCGCGGCGTCGCGATGGTGCCCGCATCCATTGCCGACGCCGAGCTGCGAGCCCTGCACGAGGGCGGCGTGCGTTCGCTGCGCTTCAACTTCGTGCGGCGGCTGGGCGGCGCGCCCGATCTCGACGCCATCCGCAGCCTGGCCCATCGCGTGAAGACGCTGGGCTGGCACCTGGTGCTGCACTTCGACCCGCAGGACCTGCCGGTGTACCGCCAGTTCCTCGACGAGCTGCCGCTGCCCTACGTGATCGATCACATGGGCCGCGTGCTCGCCGAAAGCGGCCCGCGGCAAGAGCCTTTCGACGCGCTGCTCGAACTCATGAAGGACGAACGCTGCTGGGTCAAGGTGAGCGGCGCGGAGCGTACCTCGCACCTGCTGTCCTCGGGACCGGGCCTGCCTTTCGAGGACGCCGTGCCCTTCGCGCGCCGGCTGATCCAGGCGGCCCCCGACCGCGTGCTCTGGGGCACCGACTGGCCGCACCCCAGCGTGCGCGAGATGCCCGACGACGGCAAGCTGGTCGACCTGCTGCCGCTTTTTTCAGACGATCCCGCCGTGCTCCACAAGCTGCTGGTGGACAACCCCACGCGCCTTTACTGGCAAGACTGAAACGGCACGAAAGCCACGCATGAACCACATCGAAAAACTCGCGATTCGCCAGGCGCTCGAGGCACTGGCCGTCGACTACTGGTACGAGGTCGACTTCAATTGGGGCCAGGACGCCCACGCCTACTACACCGAGGACGCGGTATTCACCACCAGCCAGAAGTCGCGCACCGGCCGCGCCGCCATTGCCGACTTCTACAACGCGCGGCAGGCACGCGGCGCGCGCACGTCGCTGCACGTGGTGCAGAACTTCCGCGTGGTGCCGGTGTCGCCGCAGCGCGTGGACTGCAACTACGTGATGAGCCTCTACGCTGCCGACGGCGAAGGCGTGCTGCCCTCCCGGCCCGCGATCATGATCGCCGACGTGCGCGAGACGGTCGTGCGCCAGCCCGACGGGGCCTGGCTCTACGCGCTGCGCACGCTGCGTCCGCTGTTCCGGGACGACACGCCGACCACGGGCTGAAGCGCTCGAACGAAAGAAGTCCCCATGCTCTTCATCGACCCCGAAAACGCACCCGGTTTCAAGCGCACCCTGTTCAACGCCATCGTGGCGCCCCGGCCCATCGGCTGGATCAGCACGATGAGCCCCGAAGGCCAGGTCAACCTGGCGCCGTTCTCTCACTTCAACCTGGTTTCCACGGCGCCGCCGGTGGTGATGTTCTCCTGCAACGCGCCCGCCGACCGGCACGAGAAGGACACCATCACGAACGTGCGCGCGACCGGCGAGTTCGTCACCAACCTCGTGACCTGGGAGCTGCGCGACCTCATGAACATCAGCTCGCTCGACGCGCCCTACGGCACCGACGAGTTCGAACTCGCCGGCCTGGAGAAGGCGCAAAGCCAGAAGGTGCGACCGCCGCGCGTGGCGCGCTCGCCGGCGAGCATGGAATGCAAGCTGCTGCGCATCGTCGAGATCGAGCCGCAGGGGCCGGGCGACACGGTCAGCAACGTGGTGTTCGGCCGGGTGGTCGGTATCCACCTGGACCCGGCCTTCGTCGAGCCGAACGGCCGTTTCGACGTGGCGCGCACCCTGCCGCTCACGCGGCTGGGCGGCAACCAGTACGCGTCGGTCGGCCCGCTGGTCGAACTCTCGCGGCCGAGCCCGCGGCGCGACTGACGGCACGCACCGCAATCAAGTCAATGAAAGGAACACGATGACGAACACCACACCCGAAACCGGCGTACGCCGCGCCTCGGTCCACGAGCTTGCGCCGGGTTCGGTCGCGCGCGGACAGAACTTCTGGGTCCAATGGATCGAGGGCGCGGCCCCGGTCGAAGCCACCAGCCTGAACGAGATGCTGCTGCTGCTGCCCGACGGCGGCGCCACCGTGCACGCCGGTGCCGAGGTGCGCGAAGTGCCGGGGCGCAGCGTCTGCGTGCTGCCGGCCGGCGCCGTCACGGTGCGCCTCGCGGGTACGGGCCAGGGCACGGACCGCGCCGCGCTGGTCGCGTCTTCGCGGCCCGACCTGGCGCCCGGCGTGGCGCGCAACCAGACCGACTACGCCGTGCCCGACGCCCGGGTGCGTCCGGTCGGCGACGACTACCACCGCCGCGCATCCGCCGGTGCGATCCGCGTCATGGAAGTCGACGCGATCCAGCCCCCGGCCGACAAGCCCCGGCTCAAGATGTTCCAGACCGATACGCTGAGCATCAACTGGGTCGAATACCAGGAGGCGCGCGACCGCACCCAACTGAGCCCGCACAACCACGCCGACTTCGAGCAGGGCTCGCTGGCGATGGCGGGCGACTTCGTGCACCACCTGCGCGTCAACTGGGGCGGCAACGCCGACCAGTGGCGCGACGACGAGCACCTGCACGCGCCTTCGCCCTCGATGATCACGGTGCCGGTGCTGCTGGTGCACACCACCGAAGGCGTGGGCCCGGGCCGCCATCTGCTGATCGACGTGTTCTCGCCGCCGCGGCACGACTTCATCGACAAGGGCTGGGTGGCCAACGCAGGCGACTACGAGCGCCGCAAGGCCGGCTGAAGCACGACAGGCGCGGCCTACACTGCGCCCTCCATGCCATCCTTCACTCCCATCCGTGCCGTCGAGCGCGCCATCGACGTACTGGCCGCGCTCAACCGTTCCCCCGTCTGCACGCTCGACACGCTGCACCGCCAGACGGGCATTCCCAAGCCCACGCTGATCCGGCTGCTCGAAACGCTGGAGGGCAAGGGGCTGGTCACACGGGCACCGCAGTACGGGGCCTACAGCCTCACATCGGGCGTGCGGCAGCTGTCGTCGGGCTACCACGGCGAGCCGCGACTGGTGGAGGCCTCGATGCGCCCCATGGACGAGCTGACGCGCAAACTCAAATGGCCCATTGCGCTGGCGGTGCCCGATTACGACGCGGTCGTGATCCGCTACAGCACGATTCCCAGCTCGCCGCTGTCGTTGCTGCACTCCAGCATCAACATGCGCCTGAGCTTCATGACGCGCGCGCTCGGCCGGGTCTACCTCGCGGCCTGCACGGCGCAGGAGTGCCGCGCGCTGCTCGACATCCTCAGGGTTTCGGACGATCCGGAAAATGCGCCGGCGGCCCAGCCGCGCACCGTGCAGGCGATGCTGCGGCAGATCCGCCAGCAGGGCTATGCGTTGCGCGTGCCCGATGTCAGGCCGGTCTCGAACACGCTGGCCGTGCCCATCTTCGAAGGACGCAGGGTCGTGGCCAGCGCCGGGCTCACATGGATCACCTCCGCCATCAGCGAAGAGCAGGCGGTGAAGAAATTCCTGCCGCCGATGCAGGAGATGGCCCTGCGCATCAGGGAGCGGCTCAGCGCGCTCTAGATGTCCTGGGCGGTCCGGCAAAGGCCTGCACCGCCTGCCGCAGCAAGGTCTGGTCGGACGAAACGACGAACCAGTTGGCGCCCTCGGCCATGAATTGCTCGCGCTCGGGCGTGCCGCCCACGTGCATGCCCGCGAGCTTGCCGGCTCGCGTGGCCGCCTGCAGCGCCACGCGGGTGGCCTGCAGCACCTCCGGCGCGCGCGGATCGTCCAGCCCCATCGACAACGCCAGGTCGGCGCGGCCCACGAACAGGCCCGCCACGCCCGGCACGTCGGCAATCGCCTGCGCTTCCTCGACGGCCTGCGCGCTCTCGATCTGGCAGACGATCTGCGCCTGGTCGCCCAGCTGCAGCGCCTGCGCCATGCCCAGGCTCGCGTAGCCCGCAAAACGCGGGCCGCCCGAGTAGCCGCGGCGGCCGCCGCGGTAGCGCGCCATGGCCACCACCTCGCGGGCTTGTTCGGCGGTGTCCACGTGCGGCACCAGCAGCCCGGCCGCGCCGATGTCGAGGCAGGAAAGAATCACCGCCGGATTGATCTCCGGGATGCGGATGAACACCGGTATCCCAGCGGCGCGCCCGCCCATCACCATCAGGTCGAGCAGCGCGCGATCGAAGGGCGCGTGCTCGGCGTCGACCACGACGAAGTCCAGGCCGGTGGTACCGAGCACTTCGACGGTTTGCGGCGAACCGGTCTTGACGAAGGTGCCGAGTTGCGCTTCGGCCGTGCTGCTGTCTTTCATGGGCGTATGCCTGCCTTTCTTCAGTCGAGCTTGATCTGCGCGGTCTTGATCACGCGCTGCCACTTCTGGCCGTCGGCCTCGATGCGCTGGCGCAGCAGTGCCGGCGCACCGCTTGCCACCACGCCGCCGTATTGCTGCAGCTTGCTCTTGCCCTGCGGGGATTCGAGCAGGCGGTTGATCTCGGCGTTGAGTCGCTGCACCATGGGTGCCGGCATGCCTGCCGGCCCGACCATCGCGAACCACACCGTCGCCGTCTGGTCGATGCCCTGCTCCTTGGCGGTCGGCACATCGGGCAGGCCGGGAAAGCGCGTGCCCGATGTCACCGCCAGCCCGCGCAGCTTGCCTGCCTGGATGTTCGGAATGAAGGTGGAGACGGGCGCCGAGATGGCCTGCACCACGCCGCCCAGCAGGTCCGTGAGCGCGGGGGTGTCGCCGCGATAAGGCACGTCCTGCAGGCGCACGCCGACTGTCTGCGACAGGTCGGCCAGCGCCAGGTGGCCGATGGTGCCGTTGCCGGGCGTGGCGACGGAGAACGCGGAAGGTTTGGCCTTCGCCGCCTCCACGAACTCCTTGAGGTTGCGCACCTTCAGCTGCTCGGGGTTGCTGACGAAGACCATCGGGATCTCGCAGACCAGCGCAATCGGTGTCAGGTCCTTGTCGCCGTCGAAGGGCATCGACTTGTAGAGGAACTTGTTGTTCACCAGCGGGCCCGAGGTGACCAGGCCGATGGTGTAACCGTCGGGTGCGGCCTTCGCCACGGCGTCGGTGCCGATGTTGCCGGCCGCGCCGGCCCGGTTGTCGACCACGACGGGGGCGCCCAGGCGCTCGCCCAGGCCCTGCGCGAGATAGCGCGCCACCATGTCGGTGCTGCCGCCAGCCGGGAAGGGCACGACCATGCGGATCGGGCGGTTCGGCCACCCGCTGTTCGAGGCCCATGCAGCCATCGGCGAGAGGCTCGCGGCCACGCCTGCGCCAACTGCACCGATGGCGCCCAGGCTCGCGCCGAGCCAATGTCTCCTGTTCATTCTTGAAGTCTCCTGAGGTTTTCTAAAGGGATGCCTTGCGGGCGGTTTCCAGTCGCTGCAGCAATTGCGGCATGCGGGCCTGCGCCTGATCGCGCAGCTGGTCGTAGAGGCTGTTGCCGTGGGCATCGATCGCCACCGTGGCGGGGCCGAGCGCGGCCACGTTCAGGGTCAGCAGGCGGAACTGCGAGATGTATTCGTTCCAATGGGACGACACCACGCGGCGCAGCCCGCGCGAGAGCAGCGGCGCTCCGCCGCCGAGAAAGGACAGGTAGACGCAGCCGGTGTCGCGCAGCGCCTGCACGCAGGCCGCGTCGAGCCCGCCCTTGCCGCCGGTCAGCCGCAGATCGAGGCCGCGCACCAGCGGCGGCATCCAGGCGTTGTAGCGCGTGCTGGTGCTCGGGTTCATGTAGAGCGGCACGGGGCCGTCGGCGGTCTCGCGCACGAAGGTGCTCAGGTGGAAGAAGGCGCCGCCGCGCAGATCGACCGGCAACGCCTGGCCGTCGGCCACGGCCTGCGCCATGCGCTGGTGCGTGGGCAGGCCGATGCTGACGGTGATATCGCCGTCCAGCGTCACCATGTCGCCGACCGCGAGTTCGCGCACCTTCTCGCGCGAGAGGGGAAGTTCAAGCTTGTGGAGCATCGCGGCCTACCAGTTGAGGTCTTCGACGCGGCCGTCGTTGTAGATGCGCGCTGAGGTGCGGCGGTTGATCCAGCAGTTGAAGCACACCGCGACCGGTACGAAGCCATGGCTCGCCGCATAGTCGATGTGTACCGCCATTGCGCTGGCATCGCCGCCGGTGCCCATGGGGCCGAAGCCCATGGCGTTGATGGCGTCCAGCAGGCGCTGCTCCATGGCCGCGAGGATGGGCTCCGGGTTGGTGCGGCCGAAGGGGCGCAGCACCGACTCCTTGGCCAGCCGCGCCGCGTAGTCGAAGGTGCCGCCGATGCCCACGCCGACAACGATGGGCAGGCAGGGTTGCGAGCCCGCGCGCAGCACGGTGTCGAGCACGAATTTCTCGATCTGCTCGAGCGTCGGGTACACGAAGGCGTCGACGGCCTCCCAACGGCCGGTGCCCATGGCCTTGGGCGCGCAGACGATTTCCATGTAGTCGGCGTCGTCGATCACATCGAAGCTCAGCAGCGGCATGTCCTTGCCCGCATAGCTGCGCGCATGCGTGAGCGGGTTGGTCACCATCTTGAGGATCGGCGGGTCGATGTGCTGCACCAGGTCGGCAAAGCCGCGCACGATGGCCTCGCGCACCGGCCCGTCGAACTGCACGCGCGTGCCGATCTTGATGCTGTAGGTGGGAATGCCGACGTCGGTGCACACCAGCTCGTTGCCCTGCTGCGCGGCGTCGGCGCTGTGCAGCATGATCTTGAGCGTGTGCTTGCCGGTGCTGCCGGTCTCGGCTGTTTCGGCGCGCTGCAGCGCGGCACGCGTGTCGTCGGGAATTTTCTTCAGGGAGCGCTCATAGAGCTGCGCCGTCACTCGTTGAAGAGTGGCACTGTCGATGGCCATGTTTACGTGGGATTCGCTTGTCTCGATGGCCCGTACGATGCGCTGTCGCGAGCAAGTGTTCAAGCGCATTCTTTGAAGTTTTCACCTGTAGAAAAGTCTGAACGTTTCGTTTGCGCCGGTGCCGTCGCCCCTCCAACAATGCGCTCCCCAACTTTCATGGAGGAGACAAGCAATGAGGTTTTTCGCGATGGGACTTGCAGCCGCCGGCCTGGCCGGTGCGGCGTGCGCCCAATCTTCGGTCACGCTGTTCGGCGTGGTCGATGCCGGCATCAGCGGCTATTCGAACAAGTCGACGGACCCGAAATCGGCCACGCTGGCCAATCCGTTCTATCGGAACCAGGGCAGCGTCACCGCGAGCCAGCGGGTGCTGTCGAACTCGGGCCTTGCGTCCAGCCGCGTCGGCTTTCGCGGCGTCGAAGACCTGGGCGGCGGACTGGCCGCGAGCTTCTGGCTCGAATCATCGATCACCAACGACTCGGGGCAGGAAGGCATCCAGAGCTTCGCGCGCCGCTCGACAGTCAGCCTGTCCGGCAGCTTCGGCGAGATCCGCCTGGGCCGGGATATCAACGCGACCTTCACCAACGACTTCGTGTTCGACCCGCTCGGCGTCAATGGCGTGGGCGTCAACCTGCTCTACCGCGCCGGCACCGCGATGAGCAAGATGGGCGTGCCGCAATCGGCGGGCGTGTCCCCGGTGCTGACCAATGCCTATGCGCGCAGCAGCAACATGGTGTCCTACTTCCTGCCGCCGAACCTCGGGGGCTTCTATGGACAGGTGCAGTACGCCTTCAACGAGAAGACCCAGACCTCGCCCGGCGTGCTGACGCCCGCCGCGACCGACACGCGTTCGGGCCGCTTCGTCGGCGGACGCTTCGGCTACGACCGGGGGCCGCTGAACGTGGCCCTGGCGCTCAGTCGCAACACGCTGCTGAGCGACTACCTCACGGGCACCACGCTGCGACAGGACACCGTCAACCTCGGCGCGGCCTACGACCTGGGCGTGGCGAAGCTCTTCGGCGAGGTTTCGCGCATCAAGAACCGGACGATCGTCACCGGCCTGGCGGCCAGTACAGCGTCCGACCTCGATCTCTCGGGATTGATGTTCGGCGTCAACGTGCCGGTGGGGCCGGGCGTGATCCGGGCGTCTTATGCAAAGGTGCGGTACGACTACCACCGGCCGTTCAACACCACGCCGGACCCGAAGGCGCGGCAGCTGGCGTTGAGCTACGTGCACAACCTGTCCAAACGCACCGCCCTGTATGCGAGCGTTGCGCGCATCGACAACAGGAACGGCGCGGCGCTGTCCGTGGGTGGTCCGAGCTTCGTGTCGGGCGCTCTTGTGCCAAGCCGCTCGACCGGCTACGACTTCGGGCTTCGCCATGCCTTCTGATTCCATGCGCACCCCGACGAACGGGTGCCCCCTGCGCATCGCGGTCATTGGCGCGGGCGCCATCGGCGGCCACTTCGCGGCGCGGCTCGCGCAGGCCGGGCACTCGGTCACCGTGCTCGACCGCGGCGCCACGCTGGAAGCGATTCGCGAGCACGGCCTGCGCTACACAAGCGGCCCGCAGCCGCAGCAATGCATCGCGGTTCGCGCCGCGGCATCGCCGCTCGAGATGGAGCCGCCCGAACTCGTGGTGCTCGCGCTCAAGTCGCACGTGCTGCCGGCGGTGGTGCCCACGCTGTCGCCCCTGCTGAAAGAAGGAGCCACTGTTCTGCCGGTCGGCAACGGCTTGCCGTGGTGGTATTTCCTGGTGCCCGGAAAGCCGCTGTCCGGTTTGCGTCTTCGAAGCGTGGACCCCGAAGGCGCCATCGAAAGAAGCATCGACGTGCAACAGGTGCTCGGCGGCAGCGTGATGGCGTCCTGCCACTGTTCGGAGCCGGGCGTGGTAGTGCACAGCGCCGGCGGACGCGTCGTGGTCGGAGAGCCGGCCGGCGGACTCAGCGAACGTGCGCAGCACTGGGCCGGCGTGCTGGCTGACGCCGGGCTTGGCGCCGTCGCGAGCGACGATATCCGCAGCGAGCTTTGGCTCAAATTGCTGGGCAATGCCTGTGCCAATCCGCTGAGCCTGCTGACCGGCGTGACCACCGACCGGATGCTGGACGATGATCCGATGCGCCAATTGTTCGAACGCATGATGACCGAGTGCATCTCGCTCGGTCGGCGGCTGGGCCTGACGATCCAGACCGACACGGCGCAGCGCATGGCGCAGACACGCAAGCTCGGCGCGATCAAGACCTCGATGCTGCAGGACATGGAGGCCGGCCGCGGCGTGGAACTCGATGCGATCCTCGGTGCCGCGCTCGAAAGCGCATCGGCCTTGCAGCAGCCGGTGCCCTACCTGGAGAGCGCGTTCGCGCTGGCCTGCATGCGGGCGCAGCAGGCCGGGTTGTACTTCTCGCGAAGTTCGGCCCGCTGATCAGCGCGCCCGGTCGGCCACCGGGCGCACGGCGTGCGTGGATTCGGCGTCCTCGTTCAGCCCGATCCACGCGTTGCCGAAGTTCACGGCATAGAAGTGCTGATCGGCCTCGCTGCCGGAGCCCGACCAGAACTTGATGGGCGGCGTATCGGGGAAGCGCGCCGCGTCGATGGTGGGAATGGTGGTTTCGCCTACGCACCAGCGTGGCAGGGTCACGGGAGACTGCTCGGGGCTCAGTGCGAGCGTGAAGCTCTCGTCCACCAGTCCGTGGTCGCAGCGCCGCAGGGCGGCCAGTTCCCCGATGGTCGGCAGCCGCCACTGGGTGATGCCCTCATGGCCTTGGGTATTGAGCGCGTGAACGCGTGCCTGGGCATCCATCAGGCCCAGCCTCTCGGGCTCGCCCACACAACGTTCGCCCTTCGAGGTCTGGCCCACGGCGCAGCGCAGCCATCGCAACCCGGTGGTGGCATCGGTGACGACAGCCGCCGACTCAGGGCGGGTCGTGGGTGAAACGGCTTGTTCGTTGCAACCGCCGAGCAGCAACAGGGTCATCAAAGCAGCCGCCGACGACCAAGGCTTCGCATCGCGCATTCAAAATCCTCCATGACATATAGGTTCTTGGCGGATTTTCCACTCTAGGAGGTGGCACCGGCTTCGCTCAGCCGCGCCCGGCCCGCAATTGCTTCGCCTGTCAGAGCAGCCGCGGAGAGCCGTCATCCGACTGTCATAGATACGAAACGTTAAAAACATAACATAAGTACACATCTATCCAGCAGGCGCCGTTTTCCATGCCCGAAACCTCCGAGTATTTGAGCGATTTCCGGCCGCGTTTTCGCCAGCCCAGCGCGGCGGATCTCTGCACGGAAGTGCCGTGCATGACGACCGAGGAGACGAACGAGAAGGTGATGGAGGTTTTCAACCGGCACCGCGACCTCGTCAGCCTGCCGGTGGTGGAGCAGAACCAGCCGATCGGCCTGATCAACCGGAACATCTTCCTGTCGCAGATGAGCAAGCCGTTCCGCGTCGAGCTGTATGGCCGCAAGAGTTGCATCGCCTTCATGGACAAGGACCCGCTGATCGTCGATGCGGCGCTGGACCTGGAAGCGTTGACCTTCAAGACCGTGGCGCACGGCGAGAAGGCCCTGTCCGACGGCTTCATCATCACGCGCGACGGCGAGTTCGCCGGCGTCGGCAACGGCTTGCAGCTCATGCGCCTGGTGGCGGACCTGCAGGTGTCGCGCAACCGCCAGATCATGCACAGCATCGAATACGCCAGCGTGATCCAGCGCTCCACCCTGCGCAGCTCGCTCGACGCCCTGTCGCGCGCCTGTCCCGAGGCCCACCTGGTGTGGGAGCCGCGCGACGTGGTCGGCGGCGATTTCTACCAGTTCAGCACCGCGGCGGACGGCTGGTTCGCCACCGTGGCCGACTGCACGGGGCACGGCGTTCCCGGCGCCTTCATGACGCTGATCGCCTCCACCAACCTGAATCAGGCCATCGAGCAGCACGGGCCGCGCGACCCCGCCCTCCTGCTGGGCAACGTGAATCGCAGTATCAAACATATGCTGGGCCAGATGGACGGGCAGGACGCAACGCCCGGCTCGGACGACGGCATGGACGCCGCGTGCTTCTGGTTCGAGCCCGCGCATGGCCGGCTGGTGTTTGCCGGCGCCCGGCTGTCGCTGTTCCTGCTGCGCCCCGGCGCCGATGCCGTGGAACTGGTCGAGGGGCAGCGCAAGGGCGTGGGCTACATGGACACCGAGTTCGACTTCGGCTGGACCAACCAGGAACTGCACCTGCCCCAGGGCAGCCTTGTCTTCGTGAGCACCGACGGGCTGATCGACCAGGTCGGCGGCCCCCGCGCCATCGCACTGGGCAAGCGTCGCGTGCGCGAACTGCTGCTCGAGCAGCGCGGGCGCACGGCCGCGCAAGTCAATCAGGCGGTGCTGGACGCCCTGCGGGCCTGGCAAGGCGAGCACCACCGCCGCGACGACCTGACCTTTTTCTGTTTCCGCACCTGACACGGGAATTCACCCATGCCCTTCCCCCCGATCGCCGACAAGTACGGTTCCTTCTTCAACGTGGCGCGCCAACACCAGGTCATCTTCTATTACGTGGGCTACTTCTCCCAGCACATCGTGGCCGCCATGTCCGACGCCGTGAAGCTGCAGCTCGAGGTGGCCGGCGTGGCCGGCCCGACACGGCGCAAGCTGTTCTCCTCGTTCGTCGAGATGGCACAGAACATCATTCACTACTCGGCCGATACACTCACGGCCGCGAGCCTGGACAGCGGCGAGTTGCGCCACGGCTCGGTCTGCATCCGCCGCGAGAGCGACGGCGGCTTTCTACTGCTGTGCGCCAACCCCGTCGAGCCCGCGATCGCCGATGCGTTGCGCGAGAAGCTGGAGACGCTGCGCAGCATGACGCTGGAAGAGATCAAGCAGGCCTACCGCCAGACGCTGCGCGAAGAAACGCCCGAAGGCAGCAAAGGCGCGGGCATGGGACTTCTCACGGTCGCTCGCGACGCCCGCGAGCCGCTGGAGTTCGATTTCGACGCTGCCGACAGCGCCGGTGGCTCCCCGGTGTTCTACCTGAAGGCGGCGATCTAAACCGCCCAAGCCCGGCAACGAATCGAGATTACAGATGGAAAACCTCTACATCGCCCCGACGCCCAGTTCCCCCCAGGTGGACTTCAAGTTCGACGCTCGGACACTCAGCCTGCGGGGCGAGTCCTATCCCGAAAACGCCGCCGCCTTCTATGGCGAGGTGATTGCGCGACTCAAGGAATACCTGGCCCAGCAAAGCGGCACCCAGATCGAGGTCAATATCGCATTGGCCTACTTCAACAGCTCCAGCACCAAGATGCTGTTCAACCTGATCGCGGCGCTCAACGACGCGGTGGAGGCCGGCAACCGGGTGAACCTGAACTGGTACCACGACGAGGACGACGACACCATCCTCGAATTCGGCCAGGAGCTCAGCGAAGACTTTCCCGCGATCGACTTCGCGAGCCATCCCGTGAAGCCGGCCTGAATGGACACCGCCGCACCGCCGGATCTGTTCGACGCCGAGAGCCGGGCGCTGCAAGCCGCGCGCGCCGCCTACGACGCCAGCGCCACGACGCAGTCCGAACCCTGCCGGCAGGCGCTGGGCGAACTGCTCACGGCCTACGAACGGCTCCTGCGCGAAACGCGCCGGCTGGTGCGCCGCAGTGACCGGGCCGAATTCGACATGAACCAGCTGAACCTGCGCCTGCAGGACCTGGCGGCCGAGCTCGAATACCGCGCCACGCACGATCCGCTGACCGGCGTGCTCAACCGGGCGGCCATCATCGAGCTCGTGAACAGCCATTTTTCGGACGGTGACATCGCACTGATCGTGCTGGACATCGATCACTTCAAGCGCATCAACGACAGCTTCGGCCACCCCACGGGAGACCGCGTCATCCAGGCCGTGGTGAGCTGCCTCAAGCAAGAGGTGCCGACGACGGCGCAGATCGGCCGTGTCGGCGGCGAGGAATTCACCGTGGTGCTGCCAGGGCAAGGCGGCGATGCCAGCGGACAGGTCGCGCAGGCGCTGCGGCGTGCCATCGAGGCGTATGCATTCGATCTGCCCGACGGCAGCGGCGTCACGGCCAGCTTCGGCGTGTGCTGGTCGCCGCGCGGCAGCAACTTCGACAGCGCCTACGGTCTGGCCGACGAAGCCCTGTATGTCGCCAAGCGCGGCGGACGCAACCAGGTCGCGCTCGCATCCGGCCACGCGCAACCCGCATGAGGCGCGAGGCTGAGCCGGGCCGGTCGGCCCGCGCGAAGGGCCGGGCGCCCGACTGGCGCGTGCTGGTCGTGGACCAGGACGCCGACGTGCATGCGGCAGCGCGCGCCGCGCTGCAGGGCCTCACGCTGTTCGAACGCCCCCTGGTGTTCGTGCATGCCTACTCGGGCGAGGAAGCGCGCGCGCTCGTGCTGCGCGAGCACGACCTGGCCGTGGTCATCCTGGACGTGGTGACGGAAAGCACGAAAGCCGGGCTGGACCTGGTGGACTTCATCCGCCACACCGCCGGCCTGCGCAACACGCGCATCGTGCTGCGCACGGGCGGACCGGGCCATGTGCCGGCGCTGGACACGCTGCTGCGCTATGACATCAACGACTACCGGACCAAGGCCGAGCTCACGCAGGACCGCCTGCTGGCCATGGTCGTCACGGCCGTGCGCTCCTACAAGCAGCTGTGCGCCATCGAGGCCAACAGCCGCAGCCTGGAGCTCATCGTGCGCTCCAGCGCCTCGCTGCTCGAAGAGACCGATCTGCGCGCCTTTGCCCGCAGCATCATCACCCAGCTCATCGCGCTGCTCGGCGCGGCCGGGGACGGCCTGGTCTGTGCACCGGGCATGCAGCCGGCCAGCCCGTACCGCGTGGTGGCGGCGGCCGGCCGGTTCACCGGCCTGGTCGATCTGCCGCTGGATGCGCTGCCCGAATTGCCCGAGCTCTCCGGGCTGCACCTGTTGCGCCGCGCGCTCTCGCTCGGCTGCAACGTCTATGGCGAGGACGGCGGCGTGGCCCTGCACATCGGCCGCAAGGACGATCAGGACATGGCCGTCTTCATCGACACCACCGGGCTGCGCGGCACTGTCGACCGGCAGCTGCTGGACGTGTTCTGCGTCAACCTCAGCACGCTGCTGCACAGCCGAGGGCTGCTGGAGCGGTTGCACGAATACGCCTACTACGACCCGCTCGTGCGACTGCCCAACCGGACCCACTTCGTCGAAAAGGTCGACGACTGCGCACGGCAGGGCATGCGGGACCACATCCTGGCGCTGGTCGACATCGACGACTTCAGCGCCACCAACGACGTCATGGGCCACCGCTTCGGCGACCGCCTGCTGGAGACCGTGGCCCGGCGCCTGGCCGATGCATTGCCGGCCGAAGTCGTGCTGGCCCGCCTGGGCGCCGACACCTTCGGCGTGCTCGGACCCGTCGGCCAGGTGTCGCCGACGCAATTGCTGGAATGCGTGCGCCAGCCGCTGGCCGTCGACGGCGTGCCGCACAAGGTCTCGCTGACCTGCGGCTACGTCTTGCTTCCGGAAGACGCACAGGCTGGCGTCGATCTGGTCAAGGACGCCACGATTGCCTTGAAGCGCGCCAAGCGCGACCACCGCGGCCAGCACCTGCAGTACTCCGGGCACATGGGCACCGAGGCCCGCGCTCGCGCCTTGCTGCTGTCCAATTTGCGTGCCGCCATCGACAACGCGCAGCTGTTCCTGGTCTATCAGCCGCAAATCGACCTGAACACCCGCGCGCTGGTGGGCCTGGAAGCCCTGCTGCGCTGGCGCGCCGATGACGGCAATCTGGTGCCGCCGGACCGGTTCATTCCGGTGGCCGAGCATTCCGGCCTGATCGTGGCGCTCGGGCAATGGGTGTTGTCCACGGCCTGCATGACCATGCGCGAGCTGCTGGATGCGGGCTGCGCGCCGCTGCGCATGGCCGTCAACGTCTCGACCGTGCAGTTGCGGGACCCGGGGTTCTTCGAGACCGTGCGCGCGGCGTTGTCGCACAGCCGGCTCCAGGGCAGCCACCTGGAACTGGAGATCACCGAATCCGTCGCCGTGCTGCCCACGCAACTGCTGGAGTCCACTTTGACCGCCTTGCGGGCCGAGGGCATTTCCATTGCCATCGACGACTTCGGCACCGGCTATTCATCGCTGAGCTATCTGGAGCGGCTGCCGCTGGACCGCATCAAGATCGACGGCACTTTCGTGCGCCAGCTCAGCGAGACGCAAGGGGCACGCATCGCCGAAATGGTCGTGCAACTGGGCCGCAAGCTCGGCCTGCACGTGCTGGCCGAAGGCATCGAGGACGATGCCGCCTGGCAAGCGCTGCTGGCCATGGACTGCAACGAAGGCCAGGGCTACTGCATTGCTCCGCCCATGGACAAGGACAGTTTGTTCCGCTGGCTTCAGCAGCGGGCCGATCGGCGCGAGGGCATCGCGCTTCACAGCGGGCTGGACGGGGCCTGATCGATGAGGGCGGCCTGCGGACCACACGCCCTCGCGCTGTCGAACCATGAGATCTGCGTGCCACGCGTCTTCACGACAGATCTGTCAGTCCACCGGGCCACGACTGTGCACTGTGAAGAACTCGCAAGATGCGAACGCCATCTTCTTCGACCCGATACGCCACGATGTATGGCGTGCGACGAATGACAAGTTCGCGGGTTCCTTCGATGCGCCCCGGACGCCCGCCCTCTGGAAACTGCAGCAGCACCAATACCTGCGTGGCAATGCGCTCATCTACCGAGATTGCCGCGCGTGAGTCATCTTTCTCGATGAAATCGAATATTCGCTCGCGGTCATCCATCGCCAGCGGCGACCACTCAAGCCTCACGCGCCACCTTCACCGGCCTTGAGCTGCGCGGCCGCACGACGCTTGGCGAAATGCGCCTCGACTTTTTCATGAGGAATACCCGGGCGAGGGTCGTCCAAGGCCTCCTGGACCTTGGCCCGGAACCAGGCGTCATACGCCGCGGGATCGACGGTCAGGCCCGCCGGCAACGCGCCCTCTTTTGCCACGCGCGTCAAAACGATCCTCATCACATCCGACACGCTAAGACCGATGTTGTCGAGCACAGCAGTCGCGCGCTCCTTGATTTCGGCGTCGATGCGGGTCTGCACCAATGCGTTTGCGGCCATGGCGGCCCTCCTGGTCAGAAAACAATCGATCAATTGTAATTCAATTGAATGACAAATGAGCTGCTCACGGTGCGGGCACGGAGGCGTGTGCAGTCGGCCGCCATGCCGCGAAGGTTCAAGCGTCGAGCCTAGCCTCTGCAGGGGCTGCAGGCGGATCGGCACGCCCCGTGCGTGCAAACGCGCTGGGAGAGAGCCCCACGGAACGACTGAAGGCAGCACTGAACGCGCTTGCCGATTGGTAGCCGACTGCATGAGCGACCTCGCCGAGCGAGAGTCCGTCATGCCACAGCATGTCCTTAGCCAGGGCCATGCGCCATCGCAGCACGTACTCCATCGGTGGCGCGCCAAGAATTTGTGTGAAGCGCGCGGCAAAGGCCGCGCGCGACATGCCGACCTTGCTCGCGAGATCCTCGATGGTCCAGCGCCGCGCGACGTCCTCATGAATCAGTCGCAGCGCATTCGCCATGCGCGGATCGGCCAGGCCCGCCAGGAGTCCTGAAATCGGCGCTGCGTCCTGCGCGGGTTGCCAGCGCAGCGCTTCGATCAGCATGATCTCGACAAGGCGCGTCAGGATGGCGTCGCCACCGGGTCTCGGCGTCATGCTCTCTTCGCCGATGGCGCGCGCAATCCAGCTCAAACGCGCCGCCCCGCTGTCCGCCGCCTTGATGTGGACCACCATGGGCAGAAGCCCCACCAGCAGCGGAGCGCTCGTCGGGTCGAACAGGAAGTAGCCGCCGAGCATCCTCACCGCCGCCTCGTCCTCCTGGGTGCCATGTCGGACCTCTCCCGCCGGACTCGCCTCCGCGATACGCATGGCGGGGCGATCCATTGCCTCGAGGTCGCTCCCCATGCGCAAACCCGGCGTTGCGGGCAGCAATACGTAGTCCCCCGGTTCCATGAGAAAGGGATCTGCCGAGTCCAGCCTCAGCCAGCATGAGCCTTGCACCATCAGGCAGAAGCTGGGCTGCCCGTAGCTCGGATATTGCACCGCCCAACTGCCCGCGCCACTGACGAACTTGGACAGCACCGTTTGGGGTCGCAGCAAGGCCACGATGGAAGCCAGTGGGTCCGCATTTAGACGATCTCGCATGAAATCCAGATTATGCGATATGGATCGTCTTGGTCAAGCGCCCTAGCATCGACCCATCTTGAAAGGAAGACGAACATGAAAACGGTACTGATCACGGGCTGCTCCTCAGGTTACGGCAAGGCCACGGCAGCGCATTTCCTGGCGCTGGGTTGGAACGTCATCGCGACGATGCGCAAGCCCGACCCGGCGCTTCTGGGAGCGTCTTCGGAGCGGTTGCGCGTGGTCCGGCTCGACGTGACGAACGACGAGAGCATCGCGCATGCAGTAGACCAAGGCATCGCGGCCTTCGGCCAGATCGACGTGCTGGTCAACAACGCCGGCATCGGCTTGTTCTCGGCCTTCGAGGTCACGCCCAAGGAAACCATCCGCGAGCTGTTCGAGACCAACACCTTCGGCGTAATGGCCATGAGCCAGGCCGTGATTCCCCACATGCGCGAGCGCGGCGAAGGCGCCATCGTCAACGTGACGTCCAGCGTCTGCTTCGCGGGGATGCCGCTGGTTGCACCCTATGCCGCCAGCAAGTTCGCGATCGAAGGGTTCACCGAAGCGCTGTTCTTCGAGCTGGAGTCCATCGGCGTGCACGTGCGGCTCGTCGAGCCGGGCTACGGCCCCGGTACCGCCTTCACGGCCAATGGCATGGACCGCATGGACGGGTTGATCTCGCCGCCGTACCAGGCCTATGCAGGACAACTCCTGGCGCAGTTCAAAGTCGCTGGCGCGGTGACGACGCCGAATCAGGTCGCGGCGGCCGTGTTCGCGGCCGCCACGGAAACGTCGGAAAAGCTGCGATTTCCCGCGGGCCCCGACAGCACCCACCTGGCCGATGCGCGCTGGAACAGCACCGACGAGCAGTTCCTTGCGGGAATGCGGTCGATGCTGCGGATGAAGGCTTAGCCGCGCGTCATCGGCTCCGCCCCCTCAAAGGTCTTCGCTTCCCAGCAGCATCTCGTTGATGCCCTTGCCCACTTCCACCACGGGGAAGACGTTCTCCGTCGGATCGATCCGGAAATCGAGAAGCACGGTGCGGTCGCGCATGGCCCGGGCTTCCTGCAGTGCGGCTTCGATATCGGTCGGGCGTTCGACCAGCATGCCGACATGGCCGTAGGCTTCGGCGAGCTTCACGAAGTCCGGCAAAGCGTCGAGATAGCTGTGGCTGTACCGGCCCTCGTGGCTGATCTGCTGTTGCTGCCGGACCATCCCGAGATAGCGGTTGTTCAGAAGAACGATCTTGATCGGCGTGTCGTACTGCAGGCAGGTCGACAGTTCCTTGGTGCTCATCTGCACGGAGCCGTCGCCCACGATGCAAAAGACCTCGCTGTCGGGTCTTCCCATCTTCACGCCCATCGCGTAAGGGATCCCAACGCCCATGGTGCCAAGCCCACCTGAATTGATCCAGCGCCGCGGTTCCTCGAAGCGGAAGTACTGCGCGGCCCACATCTGATGCTGTCCGACATCCGACGCGATGTAGACATCGTCATCGCGGGTGATCCTGCAAAGCGTCTCTATGACGCGCTGCGGCTTGATGACGAACGTGTTGTCGCGATCGTAGTCAAGACAGCGTCGGGCGCGCCAGATCGCGATCGCCGACCACCACTCGGCCATGTCCTGCGCCGCGGGCCGAGCCGTTGAAGCATCGAGCAAGCAGAGGAGTTCCACGAGAACGGTCTTGACGTCGCCGACGATGGGAATGTCCACCTTCACGCGCTTGGCAATGCTCGAGGGATCGATGTCGATGTGAATGATCTGGCGCCTGCTCTGCGCGAAGTGCGCCACGTTGCCGATGACCCGGTCATCGAAGCGCGCCCCGATGGCCAGCAGCACGTCGCAGTCCTGCATGGCGTTGTTGGCCTCCCAGGTGCCGTGCATCCCCAGCATCCCCAGAAATTTGGGATCCGAGGCCGGGTATGCGCCCAGGCCCATGAGCGTGCTGGTGACCGGAAAGCCCAGCCGATCCACCAGCGTGCGCAGTTCATCGCAGGCGCCACTGAGAAGCACGCCTCCGCCGGTATAGATGTAGGGACGCCTGGCGCTCAGAAGCAGCTGCAGGGCCTTGCGGATCTGACCGCCGTGTCCTTGCATCGTGGGCTTGTACGACCGCATTTCCAGCGCCTGCGGATAGCCCGCATGGACGATCCTGCTGGCCGACACGTCCTTCGGGAAATCCACCACCACGGGGCCGGGACGGCCGCTGCGTGCGATGTGAAACGCCTTCTTCAGCGTCTGCGCGATGTCCCGTGGGTCCTTGATCAGGAAGTTGTGCTTCACGATCGGGCGAGTGATGCCGACCGTGTCGCACTCCTGGAACGCGTCCTGCCCGATGGCGGGGGTCGGCACCTGGCCGCTGATGACGACCATCGGAATCGAGTCCAGGTAGGCCGTCGCGATGCCGGTCACGGCATTGGTCAAGCCGGGGCCGGATGTGACGAGCGCCACGCCGACGTGGCCGGTGGCGCGCGCATAGCCGTCGGCCGCATGCACGGCCGATTGTTCGTGCCGGACCAGGACATGCTGGACCTGCTGCTGCTTGTGCAGGGCGTCGTACACATGAAGTACGGCGCCGCCGGGGTAGCCCCACAGGCAGGTGACACCTTCTGCCTGAAGGCATCGGATGAGGATTTCAGAGCCCGTGAGCTCTTCGCTGGATGCATCGAGTGAAACCGATGCGGCGGAGGTTGCGCCGGGCAATGCCGCGGCTGCCGGGGGATGCCCGGCGGGAGAGTTTTTCATGGTCTACCTTTGTGAATTTCTCTAACGAAATACCTCGGGTGCCCCTTCCCCCGACCCTTGTGAGGTGGTGTTGGGACCTTGGACCCAGCGGCCATGGACGCAATGCTTGCTGCGTCGGGCCGGGATCTGTTTGCCGTTGAAGTGCAGCGGCGATTATCTCCGCATCGGGTGCTACAGCCGCTGCAGGACGGCCGAGACGGCCTGTTCGGGAAATGCCCCCGTCCCGCGAAGCAGGTTGACGGTGAATACCGTCCGGCCCAGCTCCTGCCATGGAACATTGAGTGCAAAGGACAGATCGAGCGCTTCCAGTTTCCTGTAATCCGCGAAGGACGCGCGGAACTCGGCGCTGGTTTGCGACCTGAATGCCTGACCGCCAAAAATCACGCGATCGGCCCACGGGCTTCCCATCAGGCGCTTGATGCCCCCGCTGGGATAGTTCACCTCGTCGGTCGAGAAGTGGCGTCTGACCAGGTTCTCGTGCCAGTCCACTTCAAGCACCGTCAGCAGGTCGAAGTTCACGCGCAACGCCAGGCGCTTCGCGAACAGCGTCCAGTCCCGTTGAACCGTCACGCGTGGCTCGCAAGCGGAGTCGAGCCGGCGTCCGGTTCGCTGGTGGTTTTTCCCGACTCGCGCCGCGACGCTGGCGCCGCGAGAGCTTTCTGGTTGACGCTCTGGAACACGCCTTCCGGCTTGAGCTGCATGATCACGATCAGACTGACTGCGATGACCAGCTCACGCAACGAGGCGACCTGCACGGCCGTCAGTCCTGGAATGACTGCTGCGATGAAGCGCGTCGACTCCAGCAAGGCAACGACGGCAAGCGACCCTGCGAGTGCCCCCACCACGCGTGTGTACCCACCGGCGGTGGCCGCAAGGAAGATGTAGATCGTCAGCAGCGGAACGAATCCGTCGGGGGCGATGTAGCTGGTGAGATGGGCATAGATGCCTCCCGCCAGGCCCGACAGCGCGGCGCCGACGAAGAAGGTCTTGAGCTTGAGTTGCAGCACGGGCTTGCCCGCGACCGCGGCCACCTGCTCGTCGTCTCGCACGGCCCTGAGCGCGCGTCCATACGGCGACCTGAACAAGCGGACAAGGCCGAACGCCGCGGCCGCGACAATCGCCCAGACCAGCAGAAGGTAGAACCAGGGGTGGATGGCGCCAAGCTCCGCCTTCAGCGGCGACCGGATGCCCGAGAGCCCGTCGCTGCCGCCGGTGAGCCATTTCTCGTTGGTCGCGACAAGCCGGATGACTTCGGCAAAGCCCAGCGAGACGATCGCCAGGTAGTCGCCACGCAACGGCCGCGTCAGGTACGACAACACGACCCCCACCGCACCGGCCATCAGCGCCGCGCACATGAGCGAGATACCGATCGGAATGCCGGCGTTCGACAGCAGGGCGGAGGCGTACGCACCGACGGCGTAGAAGCCGACGAGGCCGAGATTCACCATGCCGCCCTGCCCCCAGATCGTGACCAGTCCGAGGGACAACAGAGCGTAGATGCCGGCCAGCGTGGCCATGAAGACAAGGTAAGAGGTCACTTGCGAACTCCCGATGCTCCGGCGAACAAGCCGCTTGGACGAATCAACAGCACCAGCAGGATCGCGGCGAAGGCCGTCGCCGACTGGTAGACGGGAGAAATGACCAGAAGCGAAACCTCGCTGACCATGCCGATCAAGAGCGCCCCCAGCACCGCCCCGGTGAGGCTCGTCAGCCCACCGAGCACGCTCGCCGAGAAGATGATCAGCAAGAGACGCGAACCTGTGGAAGGGTCCACGCTGGTGTCGATGGCCAGCAAGGCGCCGCCGATGCCGGCCAACCCCATGCCGATGAAGGTGGCCAGGTTCGACAGCCTTGTCGGGTCGATGCCCTTGAGACGGGCCAGGTCGGCGTTGTCCGCCACGGCCCGCATGGCCTTGCCCACGCGCGTCACGGTGAAGAACGCCGCCAGCACCACCGCGATCGCCAGAGCGATGCCGAGGTTGTGCACCTGCTGCGGCCCCACCCGGATGCCCGCGAACTGCACATCGCGTGCAATGGGCATCTCGAAGCTGTTCAGGTCGCTGCCGAAGCCGAAGCGCAGCGCGTTCTCCAGTGCAAGGTTCAATGCGATGGACACGATGGCCACCATCAGCGGTGTATGCGCCGAGATCTTGCGGCGCATGGGAACGAGCGCGAGACGGTCGCCCACCACCCCCACCAGCCCGGCCAACGCGAACGCCGCCACCAGCACGGGAACAAGCGGCCAGTGCAGATGGGTGTTGACCAGCCAGCCTCCGTAGGCGCCCACCGTCATCTGCGCGGCAATGCTGAAGTTGATGAACCCGAGCACGCTGAAGATGAGCGTCAGGCCCAGGGCGGGAAGGGCGACGACCGCCCCCATCACCAGGCCGTTGACCAGGTGCTGAACAAGATCGGAGAACATCTGGATCCTTCGGTTCGGGTCAAGCGACCTTTGTCACGACGAGCTTGCCCTTCTGGATCTGCTCGTAGCGAAAGAAGACGCCCTTGACATCACCGTTGTCGGCGAAGTCGAGCGGCCCGCTGGCACCGTCGAAGTTGATGCGGCCGCCGGCACCCAGCAGCTTGAGCCCTTCGGCGGCACTGTCGACCACCTTGGCCTGCGTCGATTGGGAGATGCCGCGCAGGTGGTCCCGCACCGTGGTTCCGTTGGCCTCGGCCGTCGGCGCGCTGGCGAGCGCAAGAGCGACAAGCATCACGTGGTCGTAGACTTGGCAGGAATAGCTGTCGAGCGCCTCGAGCTTCATCCTGGCCACCAGGCGCTTGTAGGCACCTGCGGTCACCGACGCCGAAGGAACCAGCGAATACGCGCCTTCTGCGACCTCGGCGGGCACGGCCTCCACGAGCTTCTGGTTGATCCCGAACGAGAAGCCGATGCGCTTGCCGTCGTAGCCGGCACGGTAGAGGTCTTTCAATACCACCGAGGTGTCGGGAACGTAGCCGCCAAGCACGATCACATCCGGCCGGGTGCGCAACGCCTGGTCGACCTCGGAGCGATAGCTGGACTTCTTGTCTTCGTAGATCAGGCCGGCACCCGCGCCGCCGGCCCGTGTGAAGATCCCCGAGATGATGTCGATGTACGACTGCGCGAACGGCGTTTGCGGCCCCATGAAGAACATCTTCCTGCAGCCGAGTTCGATGCCGAGGTCACCCACCCGCGTGCCCTGCAGTGTCACCGTGGGCGAGGTCCGGAAGACATAGCCCTGGTGCGGCAGCTTCGTGATGCTGTCCGCGCCCGAGGAGGTGGCCAGGACCGTCTTGCTCTCCCAGCACAGCGGCGCGATGGCCGAAGTCACGGACGATGCATAGGACCCGCCGATAGCGACCACGCGATCGACGTCGATCAGCTTGCGCGCAGCGCGCACCGCGGCTTCCGGGTTGCTCTGATCGTCTTCGATGACGACTTCCAGACGGCGTCCGTTCACCCCTCCGGCCGCGTTGACCTCCTCCGCGGCGATCTGCGCGGCACGGCTCATGGTCGCACCGAACTGGCTGGTGGCGCCGGTCAGGGGGATCAGGATTCCGATCCTGATCGGCTCCTTGTTCTGCGCCCACAGCACGGGGTGCGCAACACCGAGGGCCACCGCGGCGCCGGTGGAAAGAAAAGATCTTCTGCTAGTCATGGCCATGCTCCAAGGAAGTTGAATCAGTGATGAATCGGTGCGCCGCCGAGGAACAGGTGACGGATCTCGTCATCCGCCAGCAGCTCGCTGGCCTTCGTGTCCCTGAGCTTTCTCCCGGCGACAAGCACGATCCCGCGCGTGCCGTACTCCAGAGCCAGCAGGGCGTTCTGCTCGACCATCAGAATCGCAAGGCCCTGGGCGGCCAGCTCGCGGATCAGGTCGAACACTTCGTCGGCCGCGGCCGGCGACAGCCCGGCCGTCGGTTCATCGAGCAGGAGCACGGTCGGCTGCGTCATCAGGGCAATCGCCATCGCCAACACCTGCCGCTGGCCTCCGGACAGGTTGCCGGCCTTGTGCTTCAGGCGCGGCTTGAGCAGCGGGAAGCGTTCGAGCTGCGCCTCGATTCGCGACCTGGCCTGCGCACGCACCAGGTAGCCTCCCATCTCGAGGTTCTCCCTGACCGTCAGGCTCTGGAAGACGTTGCGCTCCTGAGGCACGAAGCTCAGCCCCTGTGCACAGGCTTCCTGCGCGCTGCCCGACAGGAGATGACGGCCATCGATCTGCACATGGCCGGTCTTGGGCTTGAGCAACCCGGCGACGAGCTTCAGGAAGGTCGACTTGCCAGCCCCGTTGGGGCCGATGATCACGGCAAGGTCACGCGCCCGCACCTCGAGATCGATGCCCTTGACGATCTCGTCCGCACTGCCGTAGCCGCCGCGGATGTCGCGCACGTTCAGCGTCGTCATGTGCGGCTCCTTCCAAGATACGAGGACTGGACACGCGGGTCCGACGTGACCTGGTCGAAGCTGCCGTGCATCAGGTACTTGCCCTGCGCCATCACGACGACTTCTTCGCAGAGCCGTTGAATGAGCGCCATCTCGTGTTCGATCAGGAGGATCGCGATGCCTTCGGCCTTCACGATTTCGAGCTGATCCGCGATCTCGCCGACAAGCGTCGGATTGACTCCGGCCATGGGTTCGTCGAGCAGGATCATGTCGGGCTCGGCGAGCAGCGCGCGCCCGATCTCCAGCAGCTTCTTCTGGCCGCCCGAGAGCGCGGGCACGAGGTTGTCCAGCACGTGATCCAGACGGAGCCTTCGCGCCATGGCCCAGGCTTTTTCCCGAAGATCTTCCTCGCGTGCGCGGACCGCCGCGCCGCCGAGAAGACCGGCAAGAAAACCTTCTCCGCGCTGCCGCGGGCCATAGAGCATCAGGTGCTCGAAGACGGTCATCCGCGGACAGCCGCGCGCGAGCTGGAAGGTCCTGATCAGACCCGATCGCGAAATGCCCTCGGGCCGCAACCCGGTGATGTTCTTGCCCTTGAACGCGATTCGCCCCGACGCATGCGGCAGCAAACCCGTGATGGCATTGAAGAGCGTCGTCTTGCCGGCACCGTTGGGGCCGATCAAGCCGGTGGTCTTGCCGCGCGAGACATTGAAGGTCGCACCGTCCAGTGCATGGAGTCCGCCGAACGTGGCACGCACGTTCGAGATTTCAAGGAGTGCATCCATGTCAATGCGCCAGCGAGGTGCTCGCACGTACCGGCAGTTCATTCTTGACGAACTTCCCGTCCTTCAGGATGGCGGCGATTCCCTCGCCCTGCCCCGTCAGCACACCGATGTCGCGCAGCGGGTTGCCCCGCACGACCAGCAGATCGGCGATTGCGCCAGGCCGCACCACACCCAGCTTGCCGGCATGCTGCACGATCTCCGCGGCCACGGTCGTGGCGCTGCGCAGCGCCTCCAGATTCCCGACGATCTCTGCGCGCACGCGCAGCTCCTCGCTCTGGTGGCGATGCGACTCGCCCAGCAGGTCGCTGCCGTAGCCCATCTTCACGCCGTTGCGGTGAAGCAGCGCAACCGCCTGCCGGCCTGCCTGGCGCACATCGTCCACTTTGGCGATCGACTCCACAGGCAGCCCGAGCGAGGCGCCTTCGAGCGAAAGCATGTCGAAAGTGATCAGCGTCGGCACGACGAAGACGCCCTTCTCCTTCAGCAGCACGGCCGTCGCCTCGTCCACCAGATTGCCGTGCTCGATGGTTCGGACACCGGCTTCCACCGCACGCCGGATGGCGTGCGGTGTGTAGGCATGCGCCATCACGTAGGTCTGCCACGCGGTGGCCTCTTCGACGATGGCCCGCAGTTCGTCCATCGAGTAGCCGGTGTTTCCGATGGGATCGTTCGGCGAGGTCACGCCGCCGCTGGCCATCACCTTAATCTGGGTTGCCCCTTTGGTCAGCTCTTCCCGCGCGGCGCGGCGCACCTCGTCGACACCGTCCACGACGCGCCCGATGTTGCCGATGCGGAACGAACATGCGCAGGACTCGAGCTGGTCGCTGCGTGCACGGAAGTCGCCGTGCCCGCCGGTTTGCGAGAGTGCCTTGCCGGACGTGAAGAGCCGGGGCGATTCGATCAACCCGTCTCTGGCGGCCTGGCCCAGGGCCCAGTCGCCACCGCCCGCGTCGCGCACGCTGGTGAAGCCGCGCATCAGCATCCCCTTGAGGATCGGCAGCGACCGGATGATGCCCAAGGCGTTGGGCAGCCGTGCCGCGAGTCCCAGGTTGACCGAGGAAGCCGTGACATGGACATGGCAATCGATCAGACCGGGCATCAACGTCAGGCCATCGAGGTCGTAGACGGCTTCGGCCGCCCTCGGCCGGGCAAGCCGCGCCCCGACCTCCGCCACCTGGCCGTCGACAACGACGACGTCCATGCCATCGACCAGCTCACCCTGTTCGAGATCCAGGAGGTTCGCATTCCGCAGAACGAATATCGACATGAAAATTTCCGCCCAAAACACCTAATACGATAGGAGTCTAGGAGTCGTATACTCCTACGACAATAGGTGTCGAGCACCTAAGTGTTTTTTCCTAGGGAGTTTTCATCGATGCGCAATAAGGCACCCGACAAGAACGCGGCGATCGACTACCACCGCGCCTTTCAAGATGCGCCCGTCGGCCAGGCGCTGGGACGCGACCGGCTGATCGTTGCCTGCAACCGCGCCTTCGCCGCCATCTTTCGAGCGCAGGTCGACGACCTCATCGGTACGTCGTTCGAGCGGCTCTACCCCACGCAGACGCACTTCGAGCAGACGGGCGATCGCATCGCCCCGGTGCTCGCCAAGCACCGCACGTTCTCCGACGACCGGGTGATGCGCCGGCTCGACGGAGAACTCTTTTGGGTGCACGTGAGCGGGTTCACGTACACACCGGAAGATCCGCATCACGACACGCTCTGGGCTTTCACCGACCTGTCCACCGGACGCAAGGTGAACTCGGCGCTGCGCGGCTCCATGACGCCTCGCGAGCGCGATATCGCGGCCCTGCTGATCGAGGGAAAGACAGGCAAGGAAGTGGCGCGGGCACTGAACATCAGCCCGCGCACGGTGGACATCTACAAGACACGCTTGCTGCGCAAGTACAGCGTGAGCAGCACGCCTGACCTGGTGAAGCGCCTGCTCGCCGGCTAGGCGTCAAGCCTGCTCGGCCAGATACAGCCGCACTCCGAACTGGAGACGGAAGCGCCCTTCGACGCAGTCCAGGTCCAGCTTGGTCAGTTCGCTCAGGCGCCCCAGGCGGTAGCGCAACGTGCTGATGTGCACGTCGAGGCGATCGGCGGCGCGCTGCAGGTTGAACCCCTCGTCCGTCAATGCGATGGCGGTATCGATCAAGGCTTGCCCGCGCCTGTCCGCTTCCAGCGCGCCGAACAGCCGCTGGATGAAGACCCGCCGCGCGGCCGCATCGCCGGCCAGCACGCGAGGGAACATCGCTTCATCGAAGAAGTGGACGCGCCCGGGCTTGGTGTGCGGCATGAGGTCGGCCATCTCCAGTCCCGCCGAATGCATGCCTGCGACACCCTGGTGAACCTCGCTCACGCCCATCGCGCAGTGGCCATGGGAGATGCTTGACCAGAGCCATTCGATGTCCACTTCGTGCGGCACGAGCGCATGGATCTGGTTGGCCGACAGGCTGATGAGCGGCTGCGCCCCCTTCTGGCGAAGCGCCCGCGCGACCTGCCCTGCGAGTTGCTCGCGACGCCCCAGGCCTTCGCTCGAAAGCGGGTTGGGCTCATCCAGCAGGATCGTCGCCAGGCGGTAGGACTGCTCAGGGTCCCAGCCGAGCAAACGGGCGCGCTCGATGACGCTCGGCGTTTCGTCAAAACGCCCTTCCAGCAACGCGGCGACAAGCGCATAGCCAAGGCGCGCCTCGTGGGCCGACAGCTCGCGCTGATGCGCGATCTGCAAGGCAGCCACGATGCTCGCCTGCTCCACGGCACGCAGATCGATCTCGCTGAGCGGCGGCACGCCTTCGGCCACCAGAACGTAGCCGAGGCCGCCATTGCGATTGCGTACCGCACAGCCCACCACACTCTGGGCTGTCGTTGCCAGTCGCGACGGGCGCGGATGCCAGCGGATGGCGCGCGTCTGCGCATCCATCGCCTTGATGCCGCCGCCCGCGGACAGCGCCTGGAAGATACCCGGCTCGAAAGCCGGCGACGCATGGCCGCCCTGCTCCACGATGTGGCCTGCCAGCAGACCGCCCTCGGTGGCGTGAATCTGCACCGAGCGCTCCAGAACCTGGCCGAGCACGCGTGCCACGTCCTGCAGGCTGTCGCCTGTTGCCGCGGCCTCGGTGAGCTGGCGGTGGATCTGCGCCGACTTCGCCAGGGCGCGGCTCTGGCGGTCCACGAGTTCACGATGCACGTATTGCGTGATCGAACTGAACGGCACCTCCCAGGGCAGCTCGATGAGCGGCAGGTGCGCCCGGTTCGCGGCGGCAATGGTTTCGGCCGCGAAATGCTCGACGAAGTTGGGAACCGCCAGCACCACGCCGCAAGCCCCCTTGGCCGCGAGCTTGCCGATCAGCACGGCGGCGTCCTTGTCGCCCTTCGGCCAGTTGTAGCCGGTGCTCAGAAGCAGATGGCCCGGCTCCACCCATTCCTCGATGTCCGGGTGATCCACCACCTGAACCCACGAAATGTCCCTTGCCAGGTGCGCCGAAGCCGCCACCACGGTCCCCACCTGAAGGGGGGATGTGCGAAAGGCTTCATCGAGTTGCATGGGTCAAATTCTACGAATCAACGGAGAACCTGGATATCGATTCCCATCTTTCCTTCATATCCGAAGACCGCCATCGCTCTTAAATTTGCCCCATGCCCTCATCGCACATCGAGAGTCTTTCTGTCTTGGTCGGCGCCGCGAATTGCCTGGTCGAGGAAGAAAGCACGCACCCCTTCACGACCGACTACCGCGGCGTGTTCCACGGAAAGGCGCTCGCCGTCGTGCGTCCGGCCGATACGGCCGAAGTCAGCCGCGTGGTCGCGTACTGCCACGCCCACGCCATTCCGGTCGTGCCTCAGGGCGGCAACACCTCGTTGCTCGGAGGTTCGGTCCCGGACGGGGCCGGCAAAAGCATCGTGCTCAGCCTGTCACGCATGAACCGCATCCGCTCGGTGGATGCCGTGAACGACACCATGGTCGTCGAGGCCGGCGTGACTTTGCATCAGGCGCGGATGAAGGCCGAGGAGGTGCGCAAGCTCTTCCCCTTGCGCATCGGATCCGAAGGCAGCTGCCAGATCGGCGGAAACATCTCGACCAATGCAGGCGGTACAGCGGTCCTGCGATACGGCAACATGCGCGATCTCGTTCTCGGCATCGAGGCCGTGTTGCCCGACGGGAACGTCTGGCATGGGCTGCGCGCCCTGCGAAAAGACAACACCGGCTACGACCTGAAGCAGCTGTTCATCGGCGCCGAGGGCACGCTCGGCATCGTCACCGCCGCCGTCCTCAAGCTGATGCCCCAGCCGCGCTCCGTCTGCACCGCCTTCCTGGCGTTCGATACAACGGAGATCGCGCTTGGCTTCTTCATGGAATTGCGCAAGTGCATCGGTCAGGATGTGACTGCCTACGAACTGATTTCGCAGCCCGCGCTCGACCTGGTTCTGAACCATCTGCCCGATTCGCGAGCGCCTCTTTCCGTGTCCGCCGAGTGGTACGTGCTCGTCGAGATGGCCTCGGGTCGATCGCAAGAGGAACTCGAGAGCGATTTCTATGGCGCCGTGCAGGTCGGTCTGGAAAACGGCAGCGTCCGCGACGCGGCAGTGGCGGCAACGCAGGCGCACGCCGCCGATTTCTGGCGGATCCGGGAGGAAATATCGGATGCCCAGACGCGCGCAGGCGGAAGCGTTCGCTGCGACATCTCCGTGCCGCTTTCGAAGATGCCGGAGTTCATCGCACAAGCCTCGGCCGGCGTACTCGCCCTGGAGCCGCACACGCGCATGGTGGTCTACGGACACGTTGGCGACGGCAACGTGCATTTCAACCCGCTGCGACCCGCCTGCGAAACGGCCGCTCGATACCTGGCCCGCGCCAGCCGGCCGATCACGCACATCGTGGACGAGATCGCCATGGCCATGAACGGTTCGATCTCCGCCGAGCACGGCGTCGGCGCGGCCAAGCGGGACGAGTTGCTGAGCGTGAAGTCTCGCGTCGAGCTCGAGATGGCATGGCGCATCAAGCGCGCCTTCGATCCCGGCAACCTGTTCAACCCGGGGAAGTTCCTTCCTCGACTGGATGCCATGAAAGAGGCCGCGCCTTGACCGCCATCGGCCCCGGCACCGCGATTTTCCAGACACTTTCAACGAGGACTTCCATGCACATGTCAGACCATTTCGCCGAACTCACCGAGATCGACCGTCGTCACTGGCTTCATCCCGTTGCCCCGCTGCGGCAGCACGAGAAGCGGGGCGCGACCATCTGGCAGGCGGCCGACCGCATTCATCTGATCGACGCCACCGGCCACCGGGTGCAGGATGCGTTCTCGGGCCTGTGGTGCGTCAACGTCGGCTACGGGCATGAATCGATCGTGCAGGCCGCCGCCGAGCAGATGCGCCGACTTCCGTATGCCACGGGCTACTTCCATTTCGCGAACGAGCAGGCCATCCGCCTTGCAGGCCGCCTGACGGCGCTGGCACCGGCGGGGCTGACCCATGTGCTTTTCGGCCAAGGCGGCTCCGACGCCATCGACACCGCCATCCGCGCCGTCCGCTATTACTTCAATGCGACCGGCAGACCGAACAAGAAGCACTTCATCGGCCTGGAGCGCGGCTTTCACGGAAGCTCCGCGGTCGGCAGCGGGTTGACGGCGTTGCCGCTTTTTCACCGCTTCTTCGACGTGCCGGCGCCGCAGCAGCACCACATTCCTTCGCCCTACCCCTACCGGCACGCGGACGGGCCCGACCCGGCGGCGGTGCTCGCGAGCACGGTGCGCGCGCTGCGTGACAAGGTGGCCGCGCTCGGTGCCGACAACGTGGCGGCGTTCGTCTGCGAGCCGATACAGGGCTCCGGCGGTGTGATCATTCCGCCACCGGGCTTTCTGGCCGCCATGCGCAAGGCGTGCGACGAACTGGGAATCCTGCTGATCGTCGACGAGGTCATCACCGGCTTCGGCCGCACGGGGCCCATGTTCGCCTGCGCTTCCGAGGGTGTGACGCCGGACGTGCTCACGCTCGCCAAGGGGTTGACCGCCGGCTACGCGCCGATGAGCGCGACCCTGATCTCGCAGGAGCTCTACCAGGGCATCGCCGACGGTGGCAGCGACGGGACTGCGTTCGGCCATGGCCAGACCTATGCCGGCCACCCAGTCAGCGCCGCCGTGGCCAATGCGGTGCTCGACCTGTACACGGACGGCGGCCTGCTCGAAAACGGCCAGCGTGTCGGCCAGTATTTCGAAGCGAAGCTGAAAGATCTCGAGTCCCTGCCGTGCGTGGGCGAGGTCCGTGTGCGCGGCCTGCTCGGGGCCGTGGAACTGGTCGTCGACAAGGCCACCAAGGCCAAGCCCGACCCGGCGCTCAAGCTGGGCCAATGCGTGCTGGATCACGCGTTCCAGAATGGGCTGGTCTTCCGCGCTTTCGGTGACGACATTCTGGGCTTCGCCCCCTCGCTGAACTACACGGAGGCCGACGTCGACATCCTCGTCGAACGCCTGCGCGCTTCCATCACCCACGTTTTTTCTTGAATCAATCACCAGGAGCACCTCATGAAACTCTCCGACTTCAAAGCGCTGACCTTCGACTGCTACGGCACCCTGATCGACTGGGAATCCGGGATCTACAACGCGCTGGAGCCGCTGCGCGCCAAGGCGGGCAATGACAAGACCCGGGACCAGGTTCTCGAGAACTATGCGCGGCACGAGTCCGCGCAGGAAGAGGAAACGCCGGCGATGCTTTATCCGCAGCTGCTGGCGCTGGTGTACAAGCGCCTGGCCGGCGAGTGGGGCATCACCGTCGGCGACGAGGAAGCCAACATCTTCGGCGCCTCGGTGCCGGACTGGCCCGAATTCGCCGATTCGGTCGAAGCACTGGCTTACCTGAAGAAGCACTACAAGCTCGTGATCCTGTCGAACGTCGACCGGCTTTCCTTCCGCTCGAGCAACGCTCGGCTGCAGGTGGCGTTCGATGCGATCTACACGGCACAGGACATCGGGTCCTACAAGCCGAGCCCGCGCAACTTCGAGTACATGCTCAGGCGCCTCGAAAGCGATTTCGGGCTTCAGAAGAAGGACGTCCTTCACACCGCCCAGAGCCTTTTCCATGACCATGCCCCGGCCAACGGCTTCGGTCTCGCGTCTGCCTGGATCGATCGCCGCCATGCCAGCAAGGGCTGGGGTGCCACCATGCCTCCGCCCGGTACGCCGAAGCTCGACTTCACCTTCGAAAGCATGATTGCGTTGGCCAGGGCGCACCAGGCCGAAGTCGGCGCCTGAGGAGCGACGCGTCATGCATGTGCAACTCGAGGACATGGCGCTCTGGCGCCGGCAGTCGTACATCGACGGGCAGTGGCGGGACGCCCGATCGGGGAAGACGCTCGACGTCGTGAATCCGGCCAGCCGGCAAGTGCTCGGAACGATTGCCTCGTGCGATGGCGTCGACACGCGCGATGCCATCGAGGCTGCGCACGCGGCCCTGCCGGGGTGGCGATCCCTGACGGCCCACGATCGCGCGACGCTGCTGCTCAGGTGGCACGAACTGATGCTGGCGCACGCGGACGACCTCGCGCTGCTGATGACGCTGGAGCAGGGCAAACCCCTGAGCGAGTCGAAAGGCGAGGTTCTGTACGGCGCGTCCTTCGTGCAGTGGTTTGCAGCCGAAGGCGTGCGCGCCTATGGGGAGACCATTCCCGCAGCGCAGTCGAGCCGCCGGATCTTCGTGCGCAAGATGCCGGTGGGCGTTTGCGCGGCGATCACGCCGTGGAATTTCCCGAACGCGATGATCACGCGCAAGCTGGCGCCGGCCCTGGCCGCAGGTTGCACGGTGGTGGTCAAACCCTCCGAGCTGACGCCGTACTCCGCGCTGGCACTGGCCGAACTGGGCGAGCGCGCGGGTTTTCCGAAAGGGGTGCTGAACATCGTGACCGGGTCTCCCGAGGGCATCGGTGCCGAACTCACGGGCAACCCCTCGGTGCGCAAGCTGACGTTCACCGGATCGACGGCGGTGGGCAAGAAGCTCTTGCGCCAGTGCGCCGATACCGTCAAGCGCGTGAGCCTCGAACTGGGCGGCAATGCACCGGTGATCGTGTTCAACGACGCCGACTTCGAGACGGCGATTGCCGGCGTGATGACAAGCAAGTTCCGCAACAGCGGGCAGACCTGCGTATGCGCCAATCGCATCTATGTCCAATCGGGGATCTACGAGCGATTCGCCGAGCGCCTGGTGAAGGAAGTCCAGAAGCTTCGAGTCGGTGCCGGCACCGAACCTGGCATCGCTATCGGCCCCCTGATCAATGAGGGTGCGCGACGCAAAGTGGAGACGCATGTCGAGGATGCGCTGGCCAAAGGTGCATCGCTCGCGTCGGGCGGAAAGTCTTCCGGACTGGGAACGCAGTTCTTCGAGCCGACGGTGCTGACCGAAGCGGATGACACCATGGTTCTCGCGCACGAAGAAACCTTCGGACCCGTCGCCGCACTCTTTCGCTTCGCGACCGAATCCGAGGTGCTGCGCAGGGCCAACGACTCCCCCTATGGGCTTGCGGCTTACGTCTTTTCGAATGACGTGAGCAGGCTGTTCCGTGTGAGCGAATCGCTCGAGTGCGGGATGGTCGGGATGAACACCGGCGCGATCTCCACGGCTGTCGCGCCCTTCGGCGGGGTCAAGGAGTCCGGGCTCGGGCGGGAAGGGTCGCGCCACGGCATCGAGGAGTTTCTCGAGGTTCAGACGCTGCATCTGGATCTGGCCGGGGAGGCCTAGCCGCCATGCCGTGCGTCACAAATGTGCTACATTTATTTCGCGCCCTTCCCCAACCGTTCGGGATCCCCATGTCTACAACGACTATCCGTATTGAAGAGGCTTTGAAAGCCCGCATCGTGGCCGCGGCCGAGCGTGCGGGCCAGTCCCCGCACGCCTTCATCCTCGATGCGCTTTCTGACACCGTCGATCGTGTCGAGATGGACGAAGAACTGCATCGAATCGCCGACCAGCGATGGGCCACCCTGATGCGCACCGGAGAGTCCGTCTCGTGGACCGACGCCAAGGCATACATGCAGGCACGTGCCTCTGGCAAGAGCGCAGGCAGACCATCACCTCGCAAGCCGGCACGCTGACGGCGCATGGTTCGCATAGAACTGGCGCCAGAAGTCTTCGACGATATCGATCGCTTCATCGACCACATGATCCAGCATGAGGTTGCAAGCGTCCAGGATCGGGTCGAGGAGATTATTCAGGCGCTGGAGATACTTTCCCATAGCCCACTCATCGGCCGGCCTGTCAAAAATGGCAAGCGAGAGTTGATCATCGGTAAAGGCAGGAGCGGGTATGTGGCCCTATACCGCTACCTGGCAGATATCGACACGGTTTTCGTGCTCGCCCTTCGTGCGCAGCGGGAGTTCGGGTTCAAGCACTGATCCGAATCCGGTGTTGCTGGCGAAAACCCGCGCCGCGCGCCCCTCAATGCCGCCCACTGCGCTGGATGCGATGGCGCAGCTGGCTGGAAAGCGTGTCCGCGACGATCACCATGACGGTAATGATAATGATGCAGGTGGCCGTCTCTGGGTAGCGGAAAAGCTTGAGGCTGCTCACCAGTTCGAATCCGAGCCCGCCCGCGCCCACCATGCCCAGCACCGTCGCGGAGCGCAGGTTCACTTCGAAGCGATAGAGCACGACGGCGATCCAGGCCGTGAGGACTTGCGGAAGCACCCCGAAGACGATGACCTGCAGCGGGCGCGCGCCGGTCGCTCGCAGGGCTTCGAGCGGCCCTTGGTCGATCTCCTCGATGGCGTCGGCGAAGAACTTGCCCAGCATGCCGGCGCCGTGAAGCGCCAGCGCGAGCACGCCGGGGAACGGTCCGAGGCCGACGGCGGAGACGAACACCAGCGCCAGGATGAGCTCGTTGATGCTGCGCACCACGTTCAATGCCTGTCGCGTACCCTGGTACACCCATCGGTTGCTCTGGAGGTTTCTTGCCGCCAGGAACGAAAGAGGAATGGCCGGCAGCACGCCCAGCAAGGTTCCCCAGACCGCGATCTGTACCGTTTCGAGCGCGGGCGCGACCAGCCGCGAGAGGATGTGCATGTCGGGCGGCAGGGTCCGGCTCAGGAAGTCGACGATCTGCGGCAGCCCTGCCGCGAGTTCCGACCAGCTGAGTTGAGCGCCGTCGGCGCTCCATTGCAGCGCCCAGCCCAGAATGCAGGCGCCCACGAGCAGGTTGAACCAGCCTCGGCGACCTTCGGGGCGCGGACCGGTCCAGGTGTAGGGGGTCGACGGATGCTTCATGTTCATTTTCCTGTGCCGGCCATCAAGGGCATGGACGGCGCAATGGGGCCGGCCGCGCCCTTCATCTGAAAAGCGGGCTGCGGCATGTAGATGCGATCGATGTCGTCCTGGCCCATGGCCTGCGGCGCGCCATCGAACACGACGCGGCCTTGGGAAAGACCGACGATGCGGTCGGCAAACTCGCGCGCGTAGTCGACCTGGTGCAGGTTGCACAGCACGGTGATGCCCAGGTCGCGCGAGGCGTCGTGCAGGTACTGCAGCACCTTGCGCGAGGTCTGCGGATCGAGGCTTGCAACGGGTTCGTCCGCGAGGATCAACCGGGGTTGCTGCGCGAGCGCGCGGGCGATGCCCACGCGCTGCATCTGCCCGCCGGACAACGAATCGGTTCGCTCATGCGCCTTGTGGGCCAGTCCCACGCGGCCCAGGCATTCGTGCGCCAGTTCGATGTCTGCGCGGCTGAAGAAATGCATGACGGATGCGAGGGTCGACACGGCGCCCAGGCGACCGGTCAGCACGTTCTTCAATGCACTCAGGCGAGGCACCACGTTGTGATGCTGAAAGATCATCGCGACACGCTGGCGCAGCGCGCGCGTGTCCATGCAGCGGACCGCGTCCATGCCGCCGACTTCCAGCTCGCCGCCGTCCGCCACGGCCAGGCGGTTCACGCAGCGCAGCAGGGTCGACTTGCCGGCACCCGACTCGCCGAGGACCACCACGAACTCGCCCGGGGCCGCGTCCAGATCCACGCCGCGCAGCACGGCGTTGTCGCCGTACCGCTTGGTCAGTTGCCGGATACGGATCACTTCATGCTCCGCAGGTCGAGCTTGAGCACCTTGGCGGTGTCGCGAACCACGTTGTAGGCCGCGTCGTTGGTGGGCTGGAAGCCGTTGAGCACGCCCTGGTCGCCCCACGGCAGGTCCTTGACGTTGGCCAGGGCCTTGGCGATCTTCGCCTTCAGCGCCGGATCGAGGTCCTTGCGCCAGACCATCGGCGACTCGGGAATGGGGCTGGACGACCAGACGATCTCGAGCTCGTCCTGCTTCACCTGGCCTTTGGCGATGGCGCTCGCAAGGATGCGGTCGGCCACCGACGCGGCGTCGACCTTCTTGTTGGCGACAGCCAGGATGCTCGCATCATGCGAGCCCGAGAAGATCACACGGCTGAAGAATGCCTCGGGGTCATGGCCGGCCTGCAGCAGGCCCGACTTCGGAAACAGGTGGCCGGACGCGGAGGTTGGATCGACGAAGGCGAAGGTGCGTCCCTTCAGGTCCGCGGTCTTGGCGATGCCGCTGTCCTTGCGCGCGATGATCACGCTCTTGTAGGAACTCTGGCCGGTCTTCTTCGTGACGGCCACGGCGAAGGCCTCCACATCCGCGACCTGGCTGGCCAGCACATACGAGAACGGGCCCAGGTAGGCCACGTCGAGCTTCTTGGCGCGCAACGCCTCGATGACGCCGTTGTAGTCGGTGGCCACGAAAGGCTTGACCGGCATGCCCAGTTGCTGCTGGAGGCTGTCCAGAACCTGCCGGCTGCTCTCGATCATGGCCTGCGAATCTTCGGCGGGAATCAGGCCGATCGTGAGTGGCTGCACAGCCAGCGCCGGCATGGCGGCGCCCGTGGAAAGGAGCAGGGCAATCAGGCTGCGGCGCAGGCGAAAGGAGGTTTTCATGAGGGGCGGAACTCGGTTGGAGGAAATGGAAGGGTGCTCGGCACTACCTCAAGGCTAAGAACGCTGTATGACAAGCGCATAGCAAATCAATCATGAATTTGTCATGCTTCCATCGACACAATCTATGGATGTCCGCAGCCAAACTCCGTGCCTTTCTTGCCGTGGCCCAGCACGGGAGCTTCAGCGCGGCAGCGCGCGCCGTGGGCTTGAGCCAGCCGACGCTGACCACGCAGGTTCAGGCCCTGGAGCGCCAGCACAACGTGGTGCTGTTTCACCGCCAGGGGCACCGCATCGAGCTGACCGATGTCGGCGAGCGCCTTCTTCCCATCGCGCGGCAGATTGCGTCGCTGGAACTGGATTCATACAACCTGCTGCACGACAGCGGCGACCTGCAGTCCGGCGAGCTCAAGCTGGGCGCGGTCGGCCCCTTCCATGTGATCGAAATGGTCGACGCCTATCGCAAGCGCTATCCGCGCCTGGACGTTTCGATCCGCATGGGCAACTCGGCGTCCGTGTTCAAGGACCTCGAGGAATATGCGGTCGACATCGGCGTGCTCGCCCGATTTCATGAAGCCCCGGGCTTCAGCGCCACGCCCTATGCGCGGCACGCGCTGATCCTGTTCGTTCATCACGCGCATCCGTTCGCCAACCGCGGCCAGATCAGGCTGGAAGAACTGCACGGACAACCACTGCTTCAGCGCGAAAGCGGCTCCAGCACCCGGCGGGTGCTCGACGAGGTGCTTCAGCGCGCCGGCGTGCGGCCGAAGCTCGCGATGGAGATCGGGAGCCGCGAGGCGATCCGCGAAGCGGCCGCGCGCGGCATCGGCATCGGTGCCGTGTCGGAAGCGGAGTTCATACCGGACACGCGCCTGCGCACTGTCCGCATCGAGGGCGATCCCGCCGTGACGCAGACCTACCTCTACTGCCTTCAGATCCGGCGCGAGAGCCGTGTCCTGGCCTCCTTCTTCGACGTGGCGCTGAAGTTGCGCAAGGGCGTATTCGATACGACGCCCTGACCCGGCAAGGCAGCATCAGTCGCGCAGCGGGCGCCCCTCGATGGCCTCGAAGAAAGATGAGATGAGCCGGCTCTCTCGTCTTTCGCGCAGGCAGCACACGTGAATGTGCGTCGAGACCACATCGCCTTCGATCCGCACGGGCCTCAGGCGCGGATCGGGCACGTATTCGGACTGAGAGACCGTGCCGACGCCCAGGCCCCTGGCCACCGCCTCGCGCAACGCTTCGCGGCTTCCGATCTCCATGGCGACCTGGACGGTGACGCGTTGCTTGAGCAGGGCCTCTTCAAGTGCCTTGCGGGTTGTCGAGCCCGGCTCGCGCATCAGCAGCGGCTGCCCGGCCAGCTCTTTCAGCGCGATGGAATCGCGCTTCGCGAACGGATGGTCGACATGCACGAACGCGATCACCGGATACCGTGCATAAAGCTGCATGTGGTAGCGCTCGTCCGGAAGCCAGCTCGCCACCACCGCCACGTCGCTCACGTATTTGTCGAGCGCGCTCAGCACGACCTCCGAATTGCCGAGCGTGACGGAAAGCTTGATACGGGGGTAGAGCGCGTGATAGGCCTCGATCATCTCGGTGACGTGAAAGGGGCCCACCGCGCCCACCTTCAACGATCCGCGGTGCAGCTTGCCGCTTTCGTCCAGCAGCGAACTCATGTCACCCTCGAGCGCGATCATCCGCCTGGCCAGGGGCAGCATCTCCAGCCCCAGCGCCGACAGTTCCACGCGCCGGCCGCGGCGATAGAACAGTTCGGCGCCGTATTCGCGCTCCATCATCTGTATCTGCGAATTGAGCGTGCTGTGGCTCATGCCCAGCGTGCGCGCGGCGGCGGTGAAGCCGCCGTCGTGCGCGACCGCGATGAATGCGCGTATCTGGTTGAGCGTCACTGCGAGGTCTCCCGGCCTTCTGATCGTCTGAAGTCAAAGCACGCGATGATGCCGACCGATCGTGATGGCCGTGTGTAAGCCCCCTGCCCGCAAAGTGCGCTACACGGCGGCGACGCCCATGGCCGGATCGCTCACACCATCCTTGCCGGTCTCCAGCCTCCCCGCGAAGCGCCGCTCGAAGCTGTCGCCCATGGTCAACGTGAAGTCGTACCAGCTGTTGGTGCCAGCGAGCGTCCACGATGGCTCCGTCTGCATGCCGGGTGCCACGGTGTAGGTCCATGGCCCGTCGGTGCGGTACGCGTTGGGGCTCACCGTCACGGTCGCCGGCGCGGTGCCCATGTTCATGATCGTCAGGTGAATCCCGTTGCCGTCATGGTCGTAGCAGACACGCACCTCCGGATTCGGCCCGCTCGACAACGCGCCCAGATCGCCCTTGAAGTGCCGGTGGTAGCCGTTCGGCCCGAGCACCCAGAGGCTGTACTTGCCCGCGTTGTCCGCGACCGCCGCCCATGCGTCGGAGATCATCTTTCCGGACTCCACCGTGAAGCGACGGGGATAGCGCGACAGGTTCAGCTCGTCGTACACATGGAACACCGCGCCCTGAGCGCCGGTGTTGCTGAACGTGAGCCAGACCTGTCCGTTGGCCAGGTCGACGTTGGCGCTCGTATGCAGGCGGTAGGGCAACGCGCGCGACGGCCGCATGGCGAGCGCCTGCGAAGGCAGCGGCACCGACCCCACCGCCGGCACGGGCACGCCGGGCGATGCCACCTGCTGCGTGTACGTGGCGTCCGCCTGAGCCTTGGTCGGTGCGGTCACCAGCGCCGGCTTGGCCGCGTTGGGGTTGCGGAAGTCGAAGCAGGACATCAGGTCGCCGAAGACGGCGCGGCGCCACGGGCTGATGTTGGTTTCGCGCACCCCGAAGCGCTGCTCGAGGAAACGCAGCGTCGAGGTGTGGTCGAACACCTGGGAGTTGACCCAGCCGCCGATGCTCCATGGCGAAATCACGAGCATCGGCAAGCGCACGCCGGCGCCGAAGGGCTTGCCGTCGGGTGTGCGCTGGCTCGAATCGCCGGGTGGCGCCGGCATCGTGTAGTACTCGCTGCCGATGTCCACCGTCGATTTGCCCTGGTAGGTGCCGTCCGCGTTGCGCCAGGGCGGCGCCGGCGGTGGCACGTGGTCGAAGAAGCAGTCGTTCTCGTCGAAGTTGATGATGAGGACCGTCTTGCTCCAGACATCCGGATTCGCTGTGAGCATGTCGAGCAGCGTCTGGATGTACCAGGCGCCCTGCTGCGGAACCGACATGCTCGGATGTTCGCTGTAGGCACCCGGCGCGACGATCCAGCTGACCTGCGGCAGCGTGCCCGCGGCGATGTCGTCCGCCACCGCCTGCAGGTAGCCGCCGTCAGGCATGGTGTTGCCGAAACCCTTGTACAGCGGCGACTGCGCTTCCATTGCCGGCGTGTACGCGGCGTTGGGGGACCCTTGCGCGCGCAGTTGCTCGTCGACGGCGCGATAGGACGCGAACGCGACCAGCTGGTTGTTGTTGCTGTTGTTGCCGGGCCGGTTGTAGACCTTCCAGCTCACACCGGCTGCCTGCAGCCGCTCCGGGTAGGTCGTCCACGTCAGGCCGTCGGTGGAAGGCCCGAGCCCACCCCAGTTGGCGTTGGTCACGCAGGCCCGGCCCGCGACGTTCGCACCGTTGGTGCCGCTCCACAGGAACATCCGGTTCGTGAAGGTGCCCGTGTGGATCGACGTGTGGTAGGCGTCGCAGATCGTGAACGCGTTGGCCAGCGCCCAATGGAACGGCAGGTCGGACTGCTGGAGGTAGCCCATCGAGATCTTGGTGTTCTTGGCCTTCGGCCACGCGGCCATGCGTCCGCCGTCCCATGCGGATTGCTGGTCGCCCCAGTCGTGCGCGCCGCCGACGCGCAGCGCGTTGCCCTTGGTCGCGTCGAGATAGAACGGCTGCACGTTGTCGGCCGCCCCCTGCTGGATCCACACCGGCTTGCCCGAAGCCATCGGAATGGTGAGGCGGTCGCTGAAGCCGCGCACGCCGGGCATGGTGCCGTAGTAGTGGTCGAACGAGCGGTTCTCCTGCATCAGGATGATGACGTGCTCGACATCGTTGATCGTGCCCGTCGCGTTGTTGGCCGGAATGGCCAGCGCGCGCTGGATGGCGGGCGGAAACGGTCCGAGCGCGGCGCCGGCCGCGGCGGCACGCAGGAAGGTGCGGCGATTGAATGGAGTCATGGTTGTTGTTGTGATGAACGTGCCTTCAAGGCGCGCAGTTGAGCTTCGAATTCGGGAGCGTCGGTGGCACGTCGGTGCCGGCGGCCGCGCAGCTCGCGCAGGGCGCGGCCGCGATCGGAACCTCGGCGGAGGCCGCGCCGTCGCCGATGGCGGCAGCCGCTGCGGGCAACGGCAGGCTGGCCCCGCCGCCATTGCCACCGCCGCCACCGCCGCATCCGGCGATGAAAAGGCAGGCGATGCCTGCGGCGAGGAAGAAGCTGGGTTTCATGGTGCGTCCCTCCTCAGTTGAGCGGCAGCGTCGACAACGGCCTGTTCGACAGGAAGATCGATTGCAGCTCGGCATCGGTCAGCACGCGGTTCCACATCGCCAGATCGCCGAAATGGTGCTGATACGTAGGTGCGGTCGCGCACTTGCCGGCAAAGTAGGGCGGCGTGACCGTGCCGTTGCACTTGTTCATCAGGAAGGTGCCCGTGCCGTCGTCCCCGATGCCCCACTGCGGGAACGGGGAGAGCTTCGAAAGATCCACGCTACCCGTCGACTTGCCCACGGCGACGCGGTTGGTCGTGCTCGTCACCGGATCGAACACATACATGTTCATGGTCTTGGCCACGCCGTCGACCGAGAACGCGATGTAGACCCAGCGGTTGACCGTGATCTGCGTGTACGGGCTGGTCGGCCCGTCCGCACGAACGCCGCCGCCCGACCCGATATTGAACGCCACGCCGCACTGGTTGCCCGAACTGGCGAACAGACCGATCGCGACGCCGGCGTTGCCGCCGCTGACATAGCTCTTGTTGGCGATGATCGTCACGTTGTTGGTGGCCACGCACGAAGGCGTCTTGAACCAGAGCCCGATCGTGAACTGCGGCGCCGTACCCGTGGCGATGTCGAAACCGGTGGCTGGCGTGAGCCTGTAGCCCTCGAAGCCGTTGGTGTTCACGAAGTTCGTGTCCACCAGCAGACCGCTGCTGCCCGCGAACGGCCCCGGCACGACGAGGCCCGCCGCTGCCGGAAGATCGTTGGCCGCCGGCCCCATCGTGCTGTGGGCCATGGCGTCGACCGGCGGCAGCGTGGCGCTGAACGGGTAATAGGAGACCAGTCCGTTCTTCAGCGTCGGCGCCAGCGGGACCGGCGGCACATAGGACACCGGTGGCGAGAGCGTGGCCTTCGACGCGGCAGCCGCGCCGTCGCCGGCCTGCACCGTATAGCTCAGCTGGTACGTGCCCTTGGCGCTCAGCACTTGCGAGAGCTGGTTGTCGGTGTACGACGTGGTGCCAGCGGGCAGCTTCGATGCGATGACCTGCCCGTCGCGCAGCACCGTGATCGCGCCGGCCGAAGGCGCCACCCAGTTCAGCACCACGTTCGTATCGGCGGAGTTGTTGTTGGCGACCGATGCGGTCAACTGCGACACGGGCTGCGCGCCGACCAGCGGGCCGCCTTCCATGACAGAGATCTTCGCATCCGGCAGCGCGCCCAGGTAGCCAAGCACGGTGGGCGTCACGTCGGCGATGCTGGCATACGCATACAGGTCGGCCAGCTTTGCGGGCACCGCGGCGCCGACACCCTGCGCCGCGATGTTGGCGGCCTGGTTGAGGCCGATGAAGGTGCTCGATTCCGGCACCAGCGGCAGCCCGTCGTCCTGGCTGTTGGCACTGAGCCCGTGATTGCCGGTCACGACGATCAACCACCGATCGTTCTGCCGCTTCGCAGTGGCGGCGACGAGGGCGCCGACCGCCTTGTCCAGTTGAGTCAGCGTGCCCGCGTACTGGGCGGAGCCGAGTCCGAAGTCGAGCGCCGCATCCTTGGTCGCGCGGTACTGCGCGAGCACCGTGGCGTAGTCGCCGCCGATCAGTTGCACCGCCTGCGTGGTCACGCAATCGCTGGCGGTCGCGCCCCTGGAGCAGTCGGTGAGCGAGTCGAGGTAGCCGCTGTCGTGGTCCGATGACAGCAGCTGAGCCAAGCCGGCGGAAGCGACCGCGGCGCCGTTCAGTCCGGTGTTCTTCTGACGCGCCATCTGGAACACCGAGGGGGCATGCAGCGCCTGCTTCGGTGCTTCCGACATCACCTGGTGGCGGCTGGCCCAGGCGCCGGTCAACAGCGTGGCCCATCCGGGGGTGTCCAGCGTGGGTTGCTGGCTCGGCGTGCCGGCCATGCCGCCGCTGTAGGCCAGCCGGACCTCGAGCTTGGCAAGGTTCGGCAGCGTGCCGGCGGCAATGCCGCTTTGCACCGCGCCGTAGGTAGCGCCATCGAGGTCGATGACCAGCGTGCGGTTGGCGGCCGCTGTCGGCGGCGTGTCGGGCGTTGCGCCCTCACCTTGGGACGCTGCGGGCATCGGCAGCGCCAACGCTGCGCCGCCTCCACCGCTGCCGCCGCCGCAGCCGCTCAGCGCCGCGACCAGCGTCGCCGCGAGCACGAAGACGCGCGCCCGGCCGACGGCGCGTTCCCGCGAACCACCGAAGACCGAAGCGTTGCGCATGTTGAAGGGCCCCTGCCGGCGGCGTGCCTGCGTGGCAACGCCTGAAGCGGTACGGAAATGAAGCTGCTCGACTGACATTTTTTCGACGGCCTTTGGTGTGGGAGTGGTCGAATTACAGAAGAGTGAGGTGACGTGCGAGCGACGAAAGCCCAGGGGTATTTCGACAGTCCTGTCGGTTTTTTCGTCAGATCAGGCGAGCGCCTGTGCGGCATCGGCCTCGTGGCGAATGGCATGAGACAAGAGGCCTGCTCCCGACCGGGGGCAAACAGGCCTTGCGCTCACTCACCAGGGCAGCGAATAGGTCTTGCAGTTGGTGAAGCTCTTCATGGCCTCGAGCACGCCTTCCTTGTAGCCCAGGCCCGAGTCCTTGATGCCGCCGAAGGGCGTGAGCTCCAGCCTGTAGCCCGGCACCTCGCGCACGTTGACGCTGCCCACGTTCAGCTCGCGAATGAAGCGCGTGATGTAGTCCATCCGATTGGTACACACCGCCGACGACAGGCCGTAGGCCGTGCCGTTGGAGATGCGGATCGCCTCCTCGATGTTCTTGAAGCGGATCACCGGCGACACCGGCCCGAAGGTCTCGTGCCTGGCCACGGTCATCTGCGGGTCCACATGGTCCAGCACCGTGGGCGAATAGAGTGCGCCGCGGCGCTCGTTGCCGTAGAGCAGCCTCGCTCCGGCCTTGATGGCCTCGTTGACCACCGATTCGAACTGGATCGCGGCGGCCTCGTCGATCACGGTGCCCATGTCGGTGGCCGGGTCCATCGGGTCGCCGTACTTCAAGGCCTTCGTCTTGGCCACCAGCAGCTCGACGAACCGGTCCGCCACCGACTCGTGCACCAGCATGCGCTTGATGGCGGTGCAGCGCTGGCCGGAGTTCTTGTAGGAGCCGCTGGCGGCCAGTGTCGCGGCCTCTTCGATGTCCGCGTCTTCCATCACGATGATCGGGTCGTTGCCCCCCAGCTCCAGGATCTGGCGCTTGTAGACCGCCTTGCCCGCGATGTATTTGCCGATGGCCACGCCACCCGTGAAGGTGACCAGATCGACATCGGCATTGGTCAGCAACTCATCGGCGATCTCCGCCGGATCGCCGGTAATGACCGACAGCATCTGCGGCGGCAACCCGGCTTCGTACAGGATGTCGGCCAGCACGAAGGCCGTGAGCGGCGTCTTCTCGCTGGGCTTGAGCACCATCCGGTTGTTGGTCGCAATGGATGGCGCCACCTTGTGGATCACCTGGTTCAGCGGATGGTTGAACGGCGTGATCGCGGTGATCGCGCCCTGCAGCGGCTCGCGCAGCGTATAGACCTTGCGGCTCTTGCCGTGGTGCGTGAGGTCGCAGGAGAACACCTGGCCGTCGTCCACCAGCGCTTGGTTGGCGGCGAACAGCAGCACGTCGGAGGCGCGGCCCACTTCGTACAGCGAGTCCTTGCGGCACAGGCCCGACTCCATCGTGATGGTGCGCGAGATTTCATCCAGCCGCGAGGCAATGATCTCGCCGGCGCGCATCAGGATCTTGTAGCGCTCGTAGCGCGTGAGGGTGGGCTTGTAGTCGCGCGCGACGCGCAGGGCATGGCGTACGTCGTCCAGCGTGGCCTTGGGCACGGTGGCAATGACTTCGCCGGTGTAGGGGTAGGTGACCTCGATGGTGCGGTCGCGGTGGACCTTTTCTCCGGCGATGCGCAAAGCCTCGCGGTGAACGATGCCTGGCTTCAGAGTGGCTTGGCTCATGGGGTGCTCCGGGCGACGGTTGATTACTGGGCGTGGTTCAGTGCAATGTCGAGCGCATCGAAGTTGCGCAGCCGGCGCCCGGCGGCGATGCCCTTGACGGGCCGGTTGCAGATGAGCGGCACGCGCTGTTCCGAGACACCGCCGTGCGAGCGCAGCGGCACTTCCAGCGCCGACAGGTCATGCCGGCTGGCCGAGGTGCCGATGACGGTGCTCTGCTCGCTGACCACCACGATGTCGCCGATGCGGTCGGGCGGCAGCTCGAAGCGTGAGGCCGCGTCCTTGCGCGAGAGCACCGACTCCATGCCGGGCACCTGCCGGATGCGTTCGATCCAGCCGGGGACGCTGGCTTCGTCGGGTGCGTAGACGGTGGCGAAGGAGCCGAGGGCGCCGTGATGCACCACGTAGGGGTCGGTGATCGGCAGGATGACCCGCGCGGTTCCGGCGCCATACCAGCCATCCAGAACGTCCTGCAGGTAGATGACGTTGGGCGAGCCGTCGGCGCCGTGCTTGTCGTTCATGCCGTGGTCGGCGGTGACGACGATGGTGGCACCCAACGCATCGAGCTGCGCGAGGTAGCGGTCCATCATGGCGTAGAAAGCATTGGCCGCGGGGCTGCCGGGCGCGGCCTTGTGCTGCACGTAGTCGGTGGTCGACAGGTACATCAGGTCGGGGCGGTGCGACTCCATCAGCTTGACGCCGGCCGCGAACACGAACTCCGACAGCTCCGCGCTGTAGACCGAGGGCACGGGCATGCCGACCATGTCGAGCACGTTGTCGATGCCGTTTTCTTCCATCGTCACCTGGTCGGACTTCTCGGAGGAAAAGCAGATGCCCTTCATGCGGTGGCCCAGCAGCTTGCGCAGTTTGTCCTTGGCGGTGACCACCGCCACCTTGGCGCCCGCGTCGGCAAACGCGGCCAGCACGGTGCCGGCGCGCAGGTACTTGGGGTCGTTCATCATCACTTCCTGGCCCAGCTCGCGGTCGAAGAAGTAGTTGCCGCAGATGCCGTGCACCGCGGGCGGCGCGCCGGTCACGATCGACAGGTTGTTCGGGTTGGTGAACGACGGCACCACGCAGTCGGCCAGCAGATCCGCGCCGGTCTTCCTCATGCGGTCGAAGTACGGCGCAACGCCCGCCGAGATGGCCGCATCCAGGTAGGCCGGCTCGCAGCCGTCGACGCAGACGACCACGACGGGCCGGCTCATCCAGCGATAGCTGCGGGCGTTGACTTCCAGTGATTCGGGCTTCATGAGAAAGGGCTCCTTGAGAGGGTGAAACGTAACGGGGAAACTGCGGGTGCAAGAGCGCTTCAGCGACGGATGAACAGCGCGATGAAGGCGCTGATGAGGCAACTGGTGGCCACGATCGGAAAGACCATCGAGGTGTTGCCCGAGTGATCCAGCATCCGGCCGATCAGCGGTTCGCCCAGGCCCGCCAGCAGGTACGAGAAGAAGTTCATGACGCCTGTGGCCGTGCCTGACCGCTTCGCGCCGACGAGGTCGGGACACAGGGCCCAGAACGAGGACGCCGGGCCGTAGACGAAGAAGCCCGCGAGGAAGAGCAGCGCCAGGCCGCCGATGCTGGTGGGCAGCACATACATGCCGACGGAGGCGACGGCGCCGAGCAGCATGTAGAGCACGATGGCCTTGTAGCGCTTGGAGCCGAAGACGCGATCGGAGATCCATCCGTTGGTGAGCGCGCCGAAGGCCATGCCCACCGGCAATGCGACGGAGATCCATGCGGGATCGATCATGCCGTCGGACACCTTGCTCCAGTCCTTGCCGAGAAAGTGCACCGGCACCCAGACGATCAGGCCATACCGCGCGGCATTCTGGAAGCCGATCGCGAGGGCGGCGATCAGCAACTTCGGGTTGCTGAGGACGGCCTTGTAGCGGGTCCACGAGCTCTCGTCGGGTGCGTGCTGCCGGGCGGCCGCGGCCTTCGCGTCTTCCGCGTTGGCGATGCCGGTGTCGGGTGACTTGAATCCGAGATCCTCGGGGCGCTCCCGGGCGACCAGGTAGAACACGATGCCGCCGACCAGCATCAGCAGCACGGGCAGCCTGAAGATCCAGCGCCAATCCAGATGCAGGACGTTGACGACCACGATGGACGTGACGAACGACAGGATCGACGCGCACCCGGCCGCGAAGGTGTAGAAGCCGAAGACCTTGCCGCGCTCCCCGGCGCCCCACCAGTTCGACAACAGGCGGCTGCCCGGCGCCCAGCCGAGCGCCTGGAAGTAGCCGTTGATGCCCCAGGGAATCGCCAGGCTCTTGAACCCGATGGCGAAGCTCACCACCCAGTTCGCGGCGCAGGACAGGATGGCGCCGGCCGTCATCACGCGGCGTCCGCCGAACTTGTCGGCCAGATTGCCGTTGATGGCCTGGCCGATGGCATAGCACCACAGAAGACTGGCCGAGGCCCAGCCCAGCACCTCCTTCGACAGCCCGAACTCTTTCTGCAGCCCCGGAATGGCGAAACCGAAGGTCTGACGGCCGGTGTAGAAGAAGAAATAACAGAACATGGCAGCCAGCAGCATTCGCCACTGCGCGCGCCGGAATGAATGTTCAAGAGGCGGCGCGTACGCGCCGGCCTGCAGGCCTTGATTTGCCAATTGCATTTTTGTCTCCTGTTCTTGACGGACGTGGGTCCGCGGGACCGGCTTTGATGCCGGCATCTTTATTCGACGCTCTGCTCGCTCTGCGGCTTCGACCGGCTAGGTGGACACCGCCCCGATGAAGTTCTTGCCGCGCGCCCCGTCCATGGCACGCGCGATCATGGCCGCGGCTTCGCTGTCCGCCACGCCGTAGTCCGCGAACTCGGTCTTCACGCCCAGTCCCTGGAGAAAGTCGCGCAGGCGCCGCGCACCGATGCGCAGGTCCGGCCCGAACACGCGCTGCAGGGTGCGGTCCCGATCGGGAGAACGGGCCCAGGCTTTCTCCAGAACGAGCGGCAGCGTGAAGGAGCATGCGATCCCGTGCGCCAGTCCGTGCCGCAGTGTCATCTCGTACGAGATCGAATGGGCCAGGGCGGTCTTCGTGTTGGAGAACGCAAGCCCGGCCTTGAGCGCGGCCAACGCCATGCGTTCGCGCAGATCGATGCTGCGAAGGTCGCCCGCCAGGGCCGGCAGGCATTCGAAGATGTCTTCGATGGCGGAGATGGCGAAGGTGTCCGAGATCGGGTTCGCGTTCACGTTCCACACCGACTCCAGCGCGTGGGACAGCGCATCCAGCCCCGTCGACACGGTGGTGGCGGCCGGCACCGAAAGCATCAGTTCGGGGTCGATGATGGCCACCTCGGGCCAGGTGGCGTCCAGGTGCAGCGAATACTTCTTCTGGTTGTCGGCGTCCCAGATGGTGGCCCAGGGCGTCACTTCGCTGCCGGTGCCTGCCGTCGTCGGCACGGCAATCAGCGGCTTGACGCGGGTCGGCACGAACGGCTTGCCGGCGGCCAGGAGGCCCACGAGTTCGTCGAACCGGCCGCCTGCCGTGCCCACCATCAGCGCCTTGGCGGTGTCGATGGCGCTGCCCCCGCCCACGGCAACGATGGCGTCGCACGCCTCGGCGGATTGCCAGAAGCGGTCGTAGAGCGCCGACAAGTGCGCCACATCGGGATTCGGACGCACATCGTCGATGACCCCGAGCAGCGAGTCCTTGAGCAGGCCCTGCAGGCGCGCGACCAGGCCAAGCTCGCGAGCTTCCGGAAATGTGACGACAACGACCCGCCTGCCGGCAAGGACGCGGGGAAGCTGCTCGAGGCTGCCTCGCCCGCAGTGAATGGAAACGGGGTTGTGAAACGCGTGGGGCATCGGGGCTGTCTCCTGTGGAATCTGCTTGGGTTGGCAGTGTCGAAGTCGGCCGCCATCGCGTCCAATCGCATTTCCGGTGGCCGCATCGTCGAAAATCGATGGATCGACACACCCGGCCGTCGCTACGGGGGAAAGCGCGCATGCGCACACGAATGCGCATGTGAGAACCTTGTCCAGCCACAAGGCGCCGGCCTCCCACGCGGATCGCTCCCATGTTTCACCAGTACTACAAATCGATCCGATGCTTTCATGCCGTGGCCAAGACCGGCGGCTTCACCTCGGCGGCGCAATACCTCCACATCGGCCAACCCACGGTGACGGAACAGGTCAAGGCGCTGGAGACGCGCTTCGGCGTGGAGCTCTTTCTGCGGGCCGGCCGCAGTGTCCGTCTCACCGCGGTGGGCGAACGGCTCTATGCGATCACCCAGGGGCTGTTCGGACAGGAGGAGGAAGCGATCCAGTTCCTGCAGAGCGCGCACAAGCTCAAGACCGGCGTGGTGCGGGTGGGCGCGGTGTCTCCGCCCATCGCGCTGGAACTGGCACACGGCTTCCGGCAGGCGCATCCCTCACTGGAGCTGACAGTCTCGATCGGCTCCGAAGATTCCACCCTGCGCGGGCTGCAGGACTTCGACATCGACGTGGGCATCATGGTGGAGCCGACGGCAATCGAGGGACTGCACATCGTCCCGTATCGCGACGAGCGGATCGTCGCCGTGGTGCCCGAGAACCATCCGTGGCTCACCCGCGCATCGGTCGGCACCCGCGACATCGAAGAAGAGATGGTCATCCTGCGCGAGCCCGGGTCGAAGACACGTCACCGCGTCGAACGCGCATGCCAGAAGCGGAACGTACGCCTGAACTGCGTGATGGAGATCAACAGCCGCGAGGCCATCCTTCATGCGGTCGCCAATGGCATGGGCATCGGTTTCGTCACCCAGGTCGAGTTCATTCCCCTGCCCGGCCTTGCCGCGGTCCCGATCGACGACAGCGAGCTGTCGATCAGCTACTCGCTGTGCTGCCTGGCGGTGCGCAAGGACCGGCCTTTGATCCGCGCGCTGTTCGATGTGGCGCTCGCCTGAGCGCGGCGTACGCGGCGGAACGTGCCGGCGAACCCGCCGATGCCTGCCGGCATCCGTCGAGAAACCACCACCTACATCGCAAGAAGCCTGACCGGCGCAGCATGCCCCACGGCCGGCCGCTGCGGCAGCGTGTCGCCCGCGTGCGCAACCGGCGCCGACCCCTGATCGCAACGCGCGCAGTCCGGCTGCGCGCAGGCGAGCTGCACCGTGACCGGGCCACCGAGCGACATGCCATGCGCCTGCGCCGCGCGCACCAGCCCCTCGTGCAACGCCTCGTCGACCACCTCGACGCTCGCGTTGCAGCCCCCGCATCGCAGGCGCACCATGCCTTCGGGCGCCTGGCTGCGCCGCAGCCGGTGAACCGCGCGCGCACCACCGAGGCTGCGCTCCCATTCGCGCTGCACGAGCCTGACTTTCTCCAGCTCCTTGATCACGCGGTAGACGCTCGCCAGGCCGGTGGCGGTGCCGCGCCTGAGCATGCGGCGAAACACTTCCTCGCCGCCGAGCCATTCGGAATCGCTTTCCGCCAGCGTCTGCAACACGCACAGCCGAATGACCGTGGGCCGGATGCCCAAGCTGCGCAGTTGCTCCGAAAAACTCTCGTTCGCCGGCACCTGCGCTCGGCGCGTCTCTGAAAATGCCATCGACTTGCGCACTTGTTGCCGCCTGCCCGTGTCGTTGCCGTGCGCTCAGGCCGCGAGGCCTTGCGCCGGCGCCTTGGTGTCCTGCGCGACGCGTCCGGCCTTCATGTGGACGATGCGGTCCGCCACGTGGAAGTAGCGGTCGTCGTGCGAGATGACGACGAGCGAATGTCCCTTGGCACGCAGTTCGGGCAGCAGCTCGGTGTAGAAGAGATGGCGGAAGGTCGGGTCCTGGTCGGCGGCCCATTCGTCGAACACCAGCACCGGTCGGCCTTCGAGGTACGCGTGCACCAGCGCAAGCCGCTTGCGCTGGCCCGTGGAAAGGTCGGTGGTGCTGAACGCGCCGTCCTTCACCGACACCTTGTGCGCGATTTCCAGCCGCTGCAGGTAGGGCAGCGCGGTCTCCGGCAGCGCCTGGTGGCCGCCCTCCTCGCCGGCCACGAGATCCTCGAACAGGTAGAAGTCGGAAAACACCGTGGTGAAGAGCTGGCGGTAGTCGTCGCGCGTCTCGGGCGTGACGGGCTTGCCGTCGAGCACCACCTCGCCCTGGTGCGGTACGTACAGGCCGAGCAGCAGCTTGATGAGCGTGGTCTTGCCCGAGCCGTTGTCGCCGACGATGAAGACGATCTCGCTGCGGCCGATCTGCAGGTCCACCGGGCCGAGCACGAAGGCCTCGCTGCCCTCGGGCGTGTCGAAGGCGTAGCGCACGCCGCGCAGCTCGATGGCGTTGCGCAGCGGCGGCGACGTGGGCGGCGATCCGAGGTGCAGGTGGGGCTCCGGCGTGGCGAAGCGGGCCGACAGGTCGGCGATGCGCTCGAAGGCCACCCTGGCGCGGCCGAGGTGCGGCAGGGCGCCGACGATCTGGTCGATCGGGCCCTTGATGAACAGCAGCACGAGCACGAAGCCGCTGAGCACCACCGGCTCGGTCGTGCGCCAGGCGGCCCAGCCGAGGATCAGTGCGATCAGCAGGAAGAACAGCGCCGAGCCGAAGGACGTGGCCAGCACGAAGGTGTTGATCGCGCGGCGGTTGATGTCGCGGATGTTGTCGACGGTGCGGGCAATCTGCCCCTCGTACACCTTGGCGCGGCGGGCACGGTGCATGCGCAGTTCCTTGGCGCCTTCGCTGATGCCGCGGTAGGCCTTGTGCAACAGTTCTTCCTGCTCGCGCGACTGGAAAAAGCCCGCGATGCCGCGCCCATGGGCCCAGGTCTGGACGGCCACGCCGATCAGCATCGCCACCACCAGCAGGCCGAACAGCGGCAGCGACAGCCAGGCGAGGTAGCCCAGGCAGCCCAGCGCGATGGCCAGCGAGATCATGGTGGCGGCCAGCATGAAGGCCACGTCGCTGATCATGTCCACGTCCTGCGTGAGCACCGGCATCAGCCGGTGCATGCGGTAGCGCTCCAGCGCGTCGATGGGCGCCGCAAGAATTTTCTGCGCCAGATCCTTGCGCACCTGCGCGACCAGCCGCTGGCCCACGACGTTGTTCGAGATGTCGGAGATCGCGCGGCCGACGAGCGCCACCGCGCACAGCGCCACGAAGGTCAGCAGCAGGCCGCCGGCCATGCCGCCGGGCCGGCTGAGCACCTCGTTGATGGTCGCCAGCAGCGCCACGGTGGCCACGCCCGCGCCGATGCCGGTGACGGAGGAGAGCGCGATCCAGGGGGTGAAGGGCTTCAGCAGCCGAAGGAGGTCGGATGCCTTGGCGCCGGCGGGTTGGGTTTGCATGACAGGTATGACGGGACGACCGCCCGAATGTTTAGCAAACGCTATTGCAGCGTCGGCTCCTGCCGGGACTCGTCGCCGGGAGCGGAACCGACCATCGCCGCACCGGCCAGCGCCCAGAGGGTCAACGCCTCGTCGAGCGCGCGCACATGTTTCGCATCGCGCCCCAGCCACAGGACCAGCTTCTCCGCGCGTTCGAGCGAGGGCGCGTCATGCAGCTCGCGAAAGAGTCGCCAGGCCTCGCTGAAAGCCGGATCGGAAGGAACCTGGTGTCGGGAGTTCATCGCATTCGGGAGGCCGGACTGCTGTGGATGCGTGGATAGACGCGACCTGCCGCCATATGTTTAGCGCATGTCATCCGCACGTCGCAATTTCGTGAACTGTTGCGCCGCACTAAACCGCTGGGCGCGCCAACCGTCTCCATCAGCGATGAGCATGATTTGCGCGGTCGCGCCCTGTCGATGATTCCCCTGCTGGCGCCGATCTTCCGGGGCGAGTGGGCCGCTTATGGCGAAGCGCTGGCGTGCGCGCCGCAGCCGCCGGCCGGCGCCGTGCGGGTGGCCGACCTCGTCACCGACCCGGCGCTGCTTGCCGGCTTGCTGCAGGCGCACGCACGGCACCTGCGGATGCGCAAACCCGACCTGCGCCCGGTGGCATCGGCATGGAGCATGGATTACCTGAGTGCTCTGCTGCCACCGGTGGCCGCGGCGGCCAGCCTGCTGCAGCACGTGTTTCCGATGGCGCCGGCACAGGTCTGGCTGACCCTGGCCGACGGGGCCGTGCCGCAGCGCTTTCATATTCCGCACGAGGGGCAGGCGCTTGCGGGGGCCGACACCGCGGCGCGCTACGCGGTGCTGCTCCACGAGCACCTGGCCCCGCTCTTCGCGCAGCTGACGCGGCTGACGCGAATCGCGCCCAAGATCCTCTGGGGCAACGCGTCGCGCTACCTGGAGCCCGTGCTCGAACAGGGACTGGCGTTGAGCGGCCATGCCCCCTCCATCGCGAGAGACCTGCAGCATCTGTTGCACCAGCCGCACTGGGGCGGCGACGACAACCCGATGTTCACCGTGCAGCGCAAGGTCGTGCGGATGCATGCCGGCGCGCCCGAGCCGCTCACGCTGCACCGGCAGTGCTGCCTTTACTACCTGCTGCCCGAGGAAGGCTATTGCGGCGCGTGCCCGCTGGCGCCGCAATTTCGCAAGACCACCGGCTAAACAAACAGACTTGCCGCGCGTCATTTGCGGATAAGCATCCATTCATCGGTGCCACTGCGATTCCCATGCCACTGCATCCCGATCTCGAAGCCTTCCTCGAACTGGCCGCCCTCGCCGAAGAAGACGGGCGTCCGCCGATGTGCGACATGTCTCCCGCGCAGGCGCGTGCCAGCTATGACCAATCGACCGTGGCGCTGGACGGCGTCGGCCCCGACCTGCCGGTCGAGGACATCGCCTTCCAGGCCCGCGACGGTGCCACGCTGCACGCGCGGCTGTACCGGGGAGGCGCCACCGCGGCGGCGCTGCCGACCCTGCTGTATTTCCACGGCGGCGGTTACGTCGTCGGCGGGCTCGATTCGCACGATGCGCTGTGTCGCTCCATCGCGCTGCGCACGCCCTGTGCCGTCCTGGCGGTCGACTACCGGCTGGCGCCGGAGCACAAGTTTCCGACTGCGTTTCATGACGCCGAGGACGCAGCGGCATGGCTCGCGGCGCACGGCGGCTCGCACGGTCTCGATACCGCGCGCGTGGCCTTCGGCGGCGACAGCGTCGGCGGCACACTGGCCACGGCGCTGACCCTGGCCGCCCGCGAAGCCGGACGCGCGCAGCCGCTGCTGCAGTTGTTGCTCTATCCCTGCACCAGCATTCGCCAGGACAGCGCTTCGCACCGGCGTTACGCGAGCGGGCACCTGCTCGAGCAGCGCACGCTGCAGTGGATGTTCGGCCACTACCTGCGCAGCGATCAGGACCGCCAGGACTGGCGTTTCGCGCCGCTTGCCGCGCAGGACCTGTCGGGCCTGGCGCCCGCGCACGTCGTGCTGGCGGAATACGACCCGCTGGTGGACGAGGGCAAGGCCTATGCCGAGCGGCTGCAGGCCGCCGGTGTGCGCACCCGGCTCGACGTGCACGAGGGCATGGTCCACGACTTCGCGCGCCTGAGCCAGGTGGTGGAAGAGGCCGATGCGCTGCGCACCGCGATCGCGCGGATGCTGGCCGACGCGTTCCAGCGTCCGGCCGTGTCCACGTCGCCGGCCGCCACGGCTTCGATCGGCGCGTGGGTGTTCCATGCGCATCCCGACGGCCGTCCGCTCGAAGTGCGGCTCGACGCGGCGAAGCTGAGCGTCGGTCCGCAGGGAAGCAAGGAGGGCACGAGCCAATGGGCGCTGCGCAAGCAAGCCGATGCGCTGCGTCTGGAATGGCCGGCAGACCACGGCGCGCAGCCCCCCGAGGAATCGCATCTGCTGGCGGCCATCGAGGCGGCTTTCGTGCGCCATCCGGAACTTTGCACGCTGTCGCTGGAGGTGCCGCCATCACGCACCGCGTGGCTGGTGGACGTGGGCGCGGCGAGTGCGGCGTACGGCTCGCAGCCGAGCGTTGTCTCGCGCGAAGCCTTCTGGCAGCTGCCTCGCGTGTGGCAGCGCAACCCGCGCGAGCCCTTCGCACAGCGCTACACCTTGAGCCAAGGCCGGCGCCATCCGATGCGCCCGGCCAAGCCGGTCGGCACGGTCTATCAGCGCCACATTCCGTGGCTGTCGCAGACGCTGACGCTCGACACCGTCGACATCGAGCGCGACCTGGCGGCTTTCAACCGCTGGATGAACGACCCGGTGGTGGCCCATTTCTGGGAGGAGCAAGGCGACCTTGCCAGGCACCGCGCCTACCTCGAGACCATTGCCGCCGATCCGCGCGTCACCGGGCTCGTCGGCCGGCTCGACGGCGAGGCCTTCGGCTACTTCGAGGTTTACTGGGCCAAGGAGGACCGCATCGCGCCCTTCTACGACGCCGGCGACCACGACCGCGGCTGGCATGCGCTGATCGGCGAGGCGCGCTTTCGCGGCAAGCCGTTCCTCACGGCATGGATGCCCTCGGTGTCGCACTACCTCTTCCTGGACGACTGCCGCACGCAGCGCATCGTGATCGAGCCGCGCGCGGACAACCACAAGATGATCAAGAGCCTGGGCCGCTGCGGCTACGCCCACGTCAAGGAGTTCGACTTTCCGCACAAGCGGGCCATGCTCGGCCTGCTGCTGCGCGAACGCTTCTTCGGCGAGGCCCTCTGGATTCCCCGCGGGGAACCGACCATTTCGCCAACTTCGGCCAAGGGCGCCGAACTTCCCATCGAGGACACCCAATGCAAATCCATGACCTGATCGGCGTCGGCTTCGGCCCGTCCAACATCGCCCTGGCGATCGCCCTCGACGAGAAGCGCCACCACGGCCAGTTCGTGGACGCGCTGTTCATCGAAAAGCAGCCGGGCTTCGTCTGGCACAAGAACATGCTGCTGGACAACGCGCACATGCAGATCTCGTTCATCAAGGACCTGGCGACGCTGCGCAACCCCGCGAGCCGCTTCACGTTTCTGAATTACCTGCACGAGAAACAGCGCCTGCAGGATTTCGTCAACCTCAAGACCTTCTTCCCGAGCCGTCACGAGTTCAACGACTACCTGGGCTGGGCTGCGGCGCAGTTCGAGGACCGCTGCGCCTACGGCGAGGCCGTGTTCGAGGTGATTCCAGAGATGCGCGGTGCCGAGGTGCAGTTGCTTCGCGTGCGCTCGCGCGAAGCCGACGGCACCGTGCGCGAGCGGCTGGCGCGCAACCTGGTGGTGAGCGTGGGCGGTGTGCCGAACGTTCCTGCGCGTTTCCTGCCGTTCAGGGAAGACGCACGCGTGTTTCATTCGAGCAACTACCTCGAGGCGATCGCGCGGCATCCGGATGCGAAGCGCATCGCGATCGTCGGCGCGGGCCAGAGCGCGGCCGAGCTCTTCATGGATCTGCAGAGCCATCCGAACAAGCCGGCGGTCGACCTGATCATGCGGGCCCGCTCGATCAAGCCTTCGGACGACAGCCCCTTCGTCAACGAGATCTTCAATGCCGACTTCACCGACTTCGTGTTCAACCGCTCCGAGCCCGAGCGCGCAGAACTGCTGGAGGAGTTCTGGCACACGAACTACGCGGCGCCCGACCTGGAGCTGATCCAGCAGATCTTCAACGTGTTCTACCGCCAACGCGTGGCCGGTGTGGCGCGCCACAGCTTCCTGCGCCGCCACGAGGTGTCGGCGGTGCGCGCGGCGGCCGACGGCATTCACCTGTCGCTGCACGACATGAACACCGACCAGCGCGGCAACCAGGCCTACGACGTGGTGATCCTCGCCACGGGCTACAAGCGCGACGGCCACAAGGCGCTGCTCGATCCGATCGCCCCGTACCTGGGCGACTTCACGGTCGACCGCCACTATCGGCTGCAGGCTGCGCCGGAGCTGAAGCCGGGCATCTTCCTGCAGGGCGCCTGCGAGATGAGCCATGGCCTGAGCGACACGCTGCTTTCGGTCACCGCGATCCGCTCGGACGAGATCGGCCAGGCCTTGCTGAACGCGAATCCGCGCACGGCAGCGGCGCAGCCGACGCAGGCCGCGGAGCGCACACCTCGTGCGGCGGCCGTGCTCTGACATTTGACGGGCATGACGCGGCTCGGTGATACACTTAATAAGAATAGTTCTTATTAACCTCCCCCGAGATCACCGACGCGCAGTGCAGCGGCAGGTTTCCGGGGCTCATCGTCGATGCTTGCGAGAAGGCGACCGGATGCGCGACCTCGTTCAGGAACTGGTAGCTCACTATGCGGACTTGCGCCGGCAGTTGACTCGCGACCTGAGGGATCCCCACTACGCGGCCGACATCGCGCAGTCGAGCTTCGAGCGGGTGTTCGCACAGGCCACGAAGTCGCTCGGCGCGGCCCGCGGTACCGGCGCCGAAGTGGCGGCACCGGATGACGCGAAGGACGCCGGCAGCGGTATCGAATCGCCCCGCGCCCTGCTCTTTCGCGTGGCCCGCAACCTGTGCATCGACGATGCGCGCCGCCGCAAGGTGGCGCAGGAATGGGTCGGCACGCATGCCGCCATCGGCACGCACCTCGTGGCGCCGTCCAGCGAATTCATCCTGGCGCAGCAGCGTGTGCTGGCGCGGGTGGTCGAGACCATGGAAAAACTCCCGCCGCGGCGGCGCCAGGTGTTCCTGCTGTTTCGCGCCTACGGCCACACGCGCGCGGAGATCGCGCAGCAGTTGGACATCACCGAGATGGCCGTGGCCAAGCACCTGCTGCGCGCCACCATCGATTGCTCGCGGGTGTTCGCCGAGCTGCGCGCCGAGCTGATCGAGCCGCAGCACGTGCAGAACCACGCCGGCTTCGATACTGCGCTGGCCGAAGACTTCTCGTGAGCGGCAGCATGGCAATGAGCGCTCCGCGCGAACGGCTGATCGAGCGCGCGCTCGCGCTGATCGTCGAGGGCGAGATCGCGCCGGGCGAGGCCGCGCAGCACGCCCGCATGGCCATGAATCAATGGCGCAGCAGATCGCCCGAGCATGCGGCGGCGCTGCTGGAGGCGCGCCATCGCTGGGACGCGCTCGGTGGCATGGCCGGCGACCTGCGCGCGCACTTCGACGATCCGGCAGCCGGCATGGCCGCCGCGGCGGCGACCGAGTCCGGCCGGCGGTCGCAGCGCCGCAAGATGCTGCTCTCCATTGCGGGGCTGCTGGGCGGCGGCCTCGTCGCGGGCCGCGGCATGCAGTGGTATTGGCAACAGCCGGTTTTTCATGCGGCCTACAACACCCGCACCGCGCAGATGCTGAAGGTGTCGCTCGCGGATGGCGCCGGCGACGCGCCGGGCAGCCAGCTCGACATCGCACCGCAAAGCGCCATCGATGTCACGCTGTATCGGCAGCGCCGCGTCGTCGAGATGGCACGCGGCGAAGTGCGCTTCGAGGTGGCGCATGATGCGCGGCGCCCTTTCCAGGTCCGCACGCGCGGTGCCGTCATCGAGGTGGTCGGCACGGTCTTCACCGTGCGCGACCGTGGCGGACCCATCACCGTGGGGGTGGAACAGGGGCATGTCCGCGTGCAGGTTCGCGCCCGGCAAGACGGTGGAGCGCCCTACGCGAACGCCACGGAAGTCATCGACCTGCGCAGGGGCGAACTAATTGAAGTGCGGGACGGCCACGCCGATGCGGTGCGGCAATCAGACACCAGGGCCCTCTCGGCATGGCGCGACGGCTGGCTGGTGTTCGACAACACACCGCTGGGCGAGGCGCTGGCGGTGGTCAACAGCTACCGCGCCAGCCCGATCGTCGGCGCCAATGCGCGCATCGACGCCCTGCGCCTCTCGGGCCGCTTCCGCAGCAACGACTCGGTGGCGCTGGTGGCGCTGCTGCCGACGATCCTGCCGGTGACCGCCGTCTCCCGGCCGGATGGCAGCGTGGAACTGCAGGCCTGGCCGCATGGCGGCACCGCCTTTTGAACAGGCTGTCTCTGTTTGGCGAGTTCAAACGTCTTACTTTGAGAAGCGGCAAGGCTCCGATTTTTCGGGGGGCCTCCGCCCAAAAGTACGAATACGTCGCATTTACCTGACCTGGAGCCCTGACCCATGCGTTCTTCGCCTCGCCACCGCCTTCTGAGCGCCGCGCTTGCCGCTGCCTTTGGAACCACCTTTGTCAGCTGGAGCAACCTTGCTTCGGCGCAGGCGTCCACACAGGCGGCCGTGCCTACCTTCGAAATCAGCGTGCCGGCACAGCCGTTGGCGGCGGCGTTGAACGAACTTTCCCGGCAGACCGGCATCCAGGTGCTGGCCTCCGGCGATCTGGTTTCACGCGTCAGCGCGCCGGCCGTCTCCGGGCGACTGACGCTGCAACAGGCACTGGACCGCCTGCTGGCCGGCAGCGGCCTGAGCGCCGCGCGCGAAGGCGGCGCGGTGGTCATCCGCGCCGCAAGCAGCGCCGATTCCGGCAAGACGCTGCCGCAAGTCCTGGTCACGGACTCGCTCGAATCCGACTCGGCCGCCTCGCTGCAGAAGGACGGCACGGCCGCCGACGGCTACCGTGCCAAGACCGTGTCCTCGGTCGGCGCATTCGGCAGCATGAGCCTGCAGGACACCCCGTTCTCGATGAGCGTGGTTCCCCGCGAGTTGATCCAGAACATCCAGGCTCAATCGCCCGACGACATCTACAAGCTCAATCCGTCCACCCGTACCTCCACGCCGCAGGTCACGAGCTGGAGCCCGCTCGTGAGCATCCGCGGCTTCGAGGGCTCGAACATCGCCGAAGACGGCATGCGCCGCATCTACAACCACGCAGCCGTGCTCGAAGACAAGGAGCGCGTCGAGATCCTGAACGGTCTGTCGGGCTTCCTCTATGGCGCTGCGTCGCCGGGGGGCATGATCAACTACGTCTACAAGCGCCCGACCATCGAGCGCCTCAACAGCGTCACGGTCGGCAACTACGGCGGGAGCCAGGGCTATGTTCACGGGGACTTCGGCGGCCGCTTCGACGAAGCCGGCCGCGCCGGCTACCGGCTGAACGTGGTCAAGCAGGAGGGCGGCACCGCCGTCGACGACCAGACGATCAACCGCACGCTGGTCAGCGCCGCCGTCGACTGGCAGGTGACCGACAAGCTGCTGCTCGAATTCAACGCGGTCTACAACAAATACCAGACCTCCGGCACCTCCGCCTACTGGTTCTTCGACGGCGTGCCGCACGGCCGTGCCCCCGACGCCAAGAAGAACTGGAGCCAGCCGTGGGTGCGCGACGAGTTCGAAAACACCAAGCTGATGGGCAAGGCGACGTACCGGCTCAGCGACAACGTCACGCTGCGCGCGGCCTACATGCGCGACAACATCGACCGCCCGGTGCAGGACCACACGATGAACAGCGTGGCCTCGACCGACGGTTTCAGCCAGATCCGCATCCGCTCGGGCCGCACCAAGGACACCTTCGACGCCGGCTCCGCCCTGGCCGACGTCACCTTCAACACCGGCCCGGTCGCGCACAAGCTCACTCTCGGCTACTACATGTACTCCGACAAGTCGTGGGGCACGCTCAGCAGCCCCAACACCGGCTGGCAAGGCCCCTACCCCTTCAATGCGCCGACCTACGTGCCCGAGCCGTACTTCCCGCCCAACCTGTACGCGCCCTACTACTCGGGCCGCGTGGTCAACTCCAACTACGTCATCGGCGACAACATCCAGTTCAACGACCAGTGGTCGCTGCTCGTGGGCCTCAACCACAGCACCATCCGCACGGAGTCGCTGACCTCCACCGGCGAGCGTTCGCAGCCCGACTACGACAAGAGCCGCAACTCGCCCTCGGTCTCGCTGATGTACAAGCCCGTGCCCTGGCTGACCGCCTACGCCAGCTATATCGAGGGCCTGGAACAGGGCGGCATCGCACCAGACACCGCGTCCAACTACGGCGCCATCCTCGCCCCGATGGTGAGCAAGCAGAAGGAAATCGGCATCAAGGCCACCGTGGGCAACATGCTGCTGACCACCGCGTTGTTCGACATCGAGAAGGCCTATGAATTCACCGACAGCAACAACGTCTACACGCAAAACGGCCGCCAGAACCACAAGGGGATCGAGTTCAACGCTTCCGGCAAGCTCTCCGACAAGTGGACCGTGGTCGGCGGCGTCACCGCGCTCGACGCCAAGGTGAAGGGTTCCGACTTCAACGGCAACGCGCCGATGAACGTGGCGAAGGTCGTGGCGAAGGTTTACTCCGAGTACGAGCTCCCCGTGCCCGGCCTGAGCCTGACCGGCGGCATCTACTACACCGGCAAACAGTGGGCCAACGCGGCCAACACCGACCGCCTGCCGGGCGTGACCACCGCCGACATCGGCATGCGTTACGCCACCAAGGTCGGGGGAAAGCCACTGACCCTGCGCCTGAATGTGGCAAACGTGACCAACAAGAGCTATTGGCTCAACAGCTACTACGTAGGTTCGCCGCGCAGCGTGGCGTTCTCGGCGCAAGTGCAGTTCTGACGACGAGCATGCGCTGCCAGGCCGTCGCCGCCTGAGCCGCGCGGCTCTCTTCTCCGGCTTTCCCTCCAGACTCGTTTGCGCCCTCCCTGCACGGGAGGGCGCAATTTCGTCACGCCGCCTCGTGATGTTGGCGGGCCACCGGCCCGAGCGAATCGCGCGCCACGGCGAGCGCCGCGAAAATCTCCTCCAGCAATTCGGCGCTGCGCACGATCTCGAAGTGCCCCAGCGCCAGTTCGCGATCCGCTGGCACGGGCTGATCAAGTTGCAGCGCGAGCGCATCGCGATGCGCAGCCAGGCGCCCTGTAATCCACCAGCAATCCACCCGGCTTCGCAGCGCGGGCAGAGCACCGGCCCGCAGCGAAAGTGCCTTGAGCTGTCGCGCCACCATGAAGATGCGTGCGAGCTCCTGGCTGCCCAGCGCCGCATAGCCAGTGACGGCATCTGCTTCGTCGGACTGCCCGGCCTGCCCCTGCATCTGCGAGAGCAGGGCATCCAGCACCGCCGCCACGGCCGCCTCGTCGAGCGCGAAGCCCGCGCCATCGGCCAGCACCGGCTCGGCTACCGCGCCAGGCAGCGCGATGGAAACGAAATCGATGAAGTCCTGTAGCCCTTCCTCGTCGCCGGATGCCACCTGCTGCGACGGCGCGACGTCTTCCATCGGCACGTAGGGATCGACCAGCCCCAGGAACGCCACTGACTGCCCTTGCGCCTCGAACCACGCCGCCATGGCCGCTGCCAGCGTGCCGCCCAGCGACCATCCCAGCAGATGAACGGGCCCTTCCGGCTGCACCTTGCGGATCATGGCGCAGTAGTCGGCCGCCATCTGCGCGATCGACACGTCGCGGTGCGCGGGGTCGGTGAGCGAGCGGCATGGCAGTCCGTAGACCGTGCGCACCCCCTGCAGGCGCCGCGCCAGCAGCCGGTAGTCGAACACGGTGCCCATGCCTGCATGGATGCAGAAGAGCGCCGGCATGCCGGTGCCCTGAGCTTCGCCGTTGAGTGCGATCAGGTTGCTGTCCGGCTGCGCGGCCGCAGTCGTCGCGTGCAGCAGTCCGCCGATGGTCGGCCAGCGCATCAGGTCCCGCAGCTTGAAATCGAGCTTCGGGTTGCGCAGGCGACGGACCTGCGCGATCACCTTCAGGCTCAGCAGCGAATCGCCGCCCAGCTCGAAGAAGTTGTCGGTCTCGCCGACCTGCCCCACACCCAGCACCTGCTGCCAGATCTGTGCAAGCTGCTCGGCCTGCGGCGTCGATGGCGGCACGTGCACGCGCCCTGGGTTTTCGGCCTCGGGGACCGGCAGCGAGCGGCGGTCGAGCTTGCCGCTCACCAGGCGCGACAGCTTCGGCAGCACCGCGACGTGCGCGGGCACCATGTAGTCGGGCAACTGCGCGCCCAGTTGCTCGCGGATCTGTTGCGGCCACTGCGGTTGCATTTCAGTGCCATCTGCGACCACGTAGGCCACAAGCTGCCGCCCGGCCGCGCCGTCGTGCGTCACCACGGCTGCCTCGCGAACACCCGTCACGGCGAGCAGCCTCGCCTCGATCTCGCCGAGCTCGATGCGGAAGCCCCGCACCTTCACCTGGTTGTCCACGCGCCCCAGGTACTCGACGTTGCCGTCGGACATCCAGCGCACGAGGTCGCCCGTGCGGTACAGCCGCTCGCCGGCACCGCCGAATGGGTCGGCCACGAAGCGCTCGGCCGTCAGGGCGCTGCGCCCGAGGTAGCCGCGCGCCAATCCATAACCGCCGATGTAAAGCTCGCCCGCCACGCCCTCGGGCACGGGCTGCATGTCGGCATCGAGCACGTAGGCCGTGCGCTCGCCCACCGGGCGCCCGATGGGTGCGTAGGCGCAGTCGAAGGTCCGGCTCGCCTCGGTGCGCCAGATCAGCGGCGTGACCACCGTCTCGGTCGGCCCGTAACCGTTGATGAGCATGCGCGGCTTCAGGTGCGTGCGCACCTTGTCGTAGGCCGCCTTGGGCATGGCCTCGCCGCCGAACACGTAGAGTTCCACCGGCGGGGCGTCGTCGCGCGGCGCGGCCCAATCGGCGATCTGGTTCAGGTACGCCGGCGGGAACGCAGCGGTCGTCACGCCGTAGCGGTGCAGCGCCTCGTAGGTCTGCTCGGCCGTCCACAGCTCGTTGTCGCGCAGTGCAAGGCCCGCACCGACGCACAGCGGCGTGAGCCAGCGCTCGTGAGCACCGTCGAACGAAAAAGACATAAAGTGCAGCTCGCACGAGTGCGAGTTCAGTCCATAGATGTCCGCCGTGGCCAGGCAATGCATGGCGAGCGGGCCGTGCGTGACGGCCACGCCCTTGGGCATGCCTGTCGAGCCCGAGGTGTAGATCACGTAGGCGAGGTTGTCCACGCCTGTGGCGGGGCTCGGGTCGGCGTCGCTCGGGGCGCCGAGCGCATCCGGCGCCAGTTCGTCGAGCAGCAACCGCGGCACCGTCGTTTCAGGCAGGCGCGGCAATACGCTGCGCTGGGTGATGAGCAGCATCGCACCGCTGTCGCGCATCATGTAGGCCAGCCGGTCCGCCGGGTAAGCCGCATCCAGCGGCACATAGGCTCCACCTGCCTTCAACACGGCGAGCAGCACGACGATGGTGTCGAGCGAGCGCTCCAGTGCCACGCCCACCAGCCGGTCGGGCCCCACGCCAAGCTCGCGCAGGTGATGCGCGAAGCGATTGGCGCGTGCATTGAGCTGGGCATAGCTCATCTCGTCGTCGCCCAACAGCAGCGCGATGGCGTCGGGCCGCAAACGCGCCTGGGCTTCGATGAGCCTGTGCACCATGGTGCGGTCAGCCTGCGCATCGAGCGCACGCAGATGCTCGGTGCGTCCCAGCGCGAGCACCGCCGTCTCCAGCGGGGCATCGAGCCAGCCCAGCTCGCCCACCGGGCGCGCTGCATCCGTCGTCATGCGGCGCAGCAGGTGTTCCAGCTGCTGGCGCTGCGCACGCACGGCCTCGTCGGCAAACGATGCACGTGCGTAGCAATACTCGATCTCCAGCGCGTCGCCCATCGTGACTTGCAGGTCCATTGCGTAGCCCGTGAGCCCGCCGCCTGCGACTTCACCGAACTGCAGGCCGAAGCGATCCAGTTGCTTCATGGCTCGGTCCACCGGGAAGTTCTCGAAAACCACGATGCTGTCGAACAGCGGCCGGCCGGCCGAGCCCGTCCAGCGCTGGATGTCGGCGAGGGCCGAGTGCTCGTACTCTCGGGCGCGCAGGTTGCGTTCCTGGACCGAGCGCAGATAGTCGCCCACCGTCTGGTGCGCCTGCGGCGACACGGCGACGGGAATGGTGTTGATGAACAGGCCCATCATTTCCTCGGAGCCCGGCAGGCTGGCCGGTCGGCCGGCCACCGTCGCGCCGAAGATCACGTGCTCGCGTTCGGTGTGGCGCTGCAGCAGCAGCGCCCAGGCGGCCTGCACCAGCGTGTTCATCGTCACGCGCTCGCGCTGCGCGAAGCGTTGCAGCGCCGCCGTCTCCTCGGTGGAAAGGCGCGTGTAGATCTTCTCGAAGCCCTCGTGCGCATCGGCGTCGCGGTTCGGTTCGGACAGCAGCGTCGGGCCGTCGTGCAGCGCGAGCTCGGACTTCCAGAAAGCCTCGGCCACGCCGGCGTCCTGGCGCTGCAGCCAGCGCACGTAGTCGCCGTACTCCGGCAACGCGGACAGGGGCATCTCTCCCGCATAGCAGGCCAGCCATTCACCCAACAGGCGCGAGTCGGTCCAGCCGTCGGACAGGATGTGGTGATGCGTCCAGACCAGCTGGTGCCGGTCCTCCGCGAGCCGGATCAGGCTCACGCGGGCCAGCGGCGGCTGCAGCCAGTCGACGGGACGCAGCAACTCCTGCTGCACATGCTCGGCCAGACGTTGCCGCACGTCGGGGCTGCCGCGCCAGTCAAATTGCGCGACCCGCGCGGCCTGCGCAGGTGCATGTCGCAGCACCAGCTGCAAGGGTCGCTTCATGCCCGCCTGCCAGAGGAAGGCCGTGCGCAGCATTGCGTGGCGCGCCACCATCGCCTCCCAGGCACGGGCGAAGCGTTCCGGATCGACCTGGCCGATCTCCACGCTGAGCTGATTCACATAGAGGCCCGAGCCCGATGCCTCCATCGAATGGAAGAACATGCCTTCCTGCGTGGGAGCAAGCGGGTAGATGTCCTCGATCTCGTCCGCCGCGAAAGGCAGGCCCGCCAAAACGTCCGTCGGCAGGAAGTCCTGCGGCCTGCCGCGCGGCTCGCGCGGGTTTTCTTCGTGGCCGCCATCGACAGGCTGTGCCACCAGGGCAAGACGGGCAATGCTCTGGTGCTCGAACAACTGCCGCGGCGTGAGCGTCCAGCCCGCGCGTTGCGCACGCGTGACGATCTGCAGACTCAGGATGGAATCTCCACCCAGTTCGAAGAAGTTGTCGTGGCGCCCGATCTTCTTTTCCGCGCCGAGAACCTGATGCCAGATGGCGGCCAGCGCTTCTTCCACGGCGCCCTGCGGGGCCTCGTGAGCCGCCTCGGCGGACGGTTCCGGATCGGGCAGCTGCTTGCGGTCGACCTTGCCGTTCATGTTCAGCGGCAGCGCCGGCAGCACCATGATGCTCGCGGGCACCATGTATTCGGGCAGCGCCCGTGAAATGCGCGCCTTCAGCAGCTGCGGCTGCGTGTCGGACGACAGGGACACATAGGCCACGAGCCGCGCGCCGCCGGGCCCTTCCTTGGCCACCACGACGGCTTCGCGCACTTCGGGCTGCGCCAGAAGCTGCGTCTCGATCTCGCCGAGTTCGATGCGAAAGCCCCGGATCTTGATCTGGTGGTCGACGCGGCTCAGGTACTGCAGCCGTCCGTCGAAGCTCCAGCGCACCATGTCGCCGGTGCGGTAGATGCGCTCACCCTTCGTGCCGAAGGGGTCGGCCAGGAAGCGTTCGGCGCTCAGGCCGGGGCGATGCAGATAGCCGCGCGCCAGCCCCACGCCGCCGATGTAGAGCTCGCCCGCCACACCCTGCGGCACGGGCTGCAGATCGGCATCGAGCACGCGCAGTTGCGTCGCCGCGATGGCCTCGCCAATGCCGGGATGGCCATCCGCCACGCGCTGCGCGCTGGACCAGATGGTGGTCTCGGTCGGGCCGTACATGTTCCACAGCTCCACGCCCAGGCCGTGCAGGTCCTCGGCCAGGTCCGACTGCAGCGCCTCGCCGCCGCACAGGCCCTTGAACCCGTGCAGAGGTGCCGCAGGCCAGCCCGCCGCACGCAGCAGCCGCCAGCCCGCGGGCGTCGATTGCACGAGCGTCGCACCGCTTTCCTCGACCAGTTGCGCCAGTGCACGCCCATCGCGCACCGTCTCCTGCGAGGCCAGCACGATGCGCGCGCCACAGCTCAGCGGCAGGTACAGCTCCAGCGCCGCGATGTCGAAGGACAGCGAGGTCACCGCCACCAGCACGTCCTCGGCCGTCATGCCCGGCGTGGCCTGCATGCTGCGGATGAAGTGCGACAACGCCTCGTGGCGCACCATCACGCCCTTGGGCTTGCCCGTGGAGCCGGAGGTGTAGATCACGTAGGCCAGGTGCTCCGCGTGCAATGGCACTTCGGGATCGTGCGCGGGCTCGCCCGAAAGGTCCAGCCGATCGAGCGCGAGCATCGGCACATCGGGCAGGCGCTCCAGCAGATGGCTTTGCATGAGCAGCAGCGACAAGCCGCTGTCCTCCACCATGTACGCCAGCCGGTCCTGGGGATATTCAGGGTCGAGCGGCACATAGGCCGCGCCCGACTTGAGCACGGCCAGCACGCCCGCCACCATGTCCGCATTGCGCGAGACGGCAATGCCGACCTTGCTCTCGGACGTCACGCCGGATGCGATCAGCCTGTGCGCGAGCCGGTTGGCGCGTTCGTTCAGCTGCGCGTAAGTCAGCGCCTGCGCGCCGCAGACCAGGGCGATGGCGTCCGGCCGCGCCCGCACCTGCTGCTCGATCAGCCGGTGCACCGGCTTCGCATCGGCATGGCGTGACGTGTTGTGGCCCAGCGACTGCAAGCCAAGCCGCTCGCCAGCGGATAGTACGTCGATGGACATCGCGCGCTGCGCCGGGTGCTGCGCGAGCGCATCCGCCAACCCTCGCAACGCGGCATGCATGGCGTCGCAGAAGCGCTGCGCGCCGATACCGCGCACCACCTGGGCCGCCAGCTCGAAGCCTGTGCCCTGGTCGTCCACCGCCATGGAGAACGGATAGTTCGTGCGCTCCTCGCCGCCGATCACCTCGATGCCCTCCCAGCCCGACGGCGCCTTGCTGCCCGCCACGGCTTTGGGGGTGTAGCGGTAGTTGAGCAGCGCGGAGAACAGTGGCACGCCGCCGGCCAGCCCGCTGCATTTCTGCGCCTGCGACAGGTTTGCGTGTTCGTGATGCACCAGGTCGGTCAGCAGTGCGTGGGTCTGGCGCAGGCATTCGGCCACGCCCTGGCCGCCGATGCGGATACGCAGCGGCAGGGTGTTGATGAACATCCCCAGCGCGCGCTCGACTCCCTCGCCACCCTGCATGCGACCGAACAGCACGGTGCCGAACACCACGTCGTCGCGACCGGTGGTCTTGGCCAGGACCAGTGCCCAGGCCAGGTGGAAAAGCGCCGCGGTCCCGACGCCCTGGCGCTGCGCTTCCCGGCGCAGCTGCGCCGAAAGCGCGTCCGACAGCGAAAGGCGCACTTCCTCCACGCCGGTGCCGTCGCCCTGCACGTCGAGCACGTTGAAGGGCGCTGTCGGCTCCTCCACGTCCGCCAGCATGCGGCGGAAGAAGTCATCGTGCTCGGCTCGGCTCACGCCCAGCCGGGCCTGTGCCACGTAGCGGCGGAACGGCATGGGCACGGGCAGTTCGTCATGGCGATCCTGCTGGATGAGCGCGATCTCGTCGATGATGAGTTCGACCGTCGTGTGATCCATCACCAGGTGATGGCAAGGCAATTGCAGCAGCCAGCGTTCGCCCTCGGCGTCATGCGCAGCCACGGCACGGATCATCGGCGCCCGCCGCACGTCGATGCGGTAGCGGCTCGGGTCCACGCAGGCGTCGAGGCGTTCTGCCACGCTGCACTTTCCGGCCCCTTCGCCGTCGCCCTCGCCCTCGATTTCGTGCAGCCATTGCAGCCGCAGTTCGGCGCGGCGCTGCACGACCTGCACCGGCTCTTCCAGCTGCTCCCAGTGCACGGCCGTGCGCAGGATGTCGTGGCGCGCGATGACCTGGTTGAAGCTCTCGACGAAACGCAAGAGCCGCGCCTCGCTGTCGAAGCTCAGCAGGCACGGCGTGATGTAGGCGTCGCCCTGTGATTGCAGCACGTGATGGAACAGGATGCCTTCCTGCAGCGGCGCGAGCGGGTAAACGTCCTGGATGTTGACCGCGCCACCGGGCACGGCGGCCTCGATGCGCGCGAGCTGCGCGTCGTCTAGCTTCACCAGCGTGAGCATCTCGGGCGACAGCGCGGTGCAGCCTTCGGGAATGCCGTTTGCGGGCACCTCGATCTCGGGTCGCGCGAAGTCGCGTGCCTCGGTCACGGCGAGCGCGAAGTCCGCGAGGCGAGGCTTGCGGAACAGCGTGCGCACCTCGGCGCCCCAGCCCAGGCGGCGGACCTGCTCCAGCAACTGGATTGCCAACAGCGAATGACCGCCGAGTTCGAAGAAGTTGTCGTTGCGGCCCACGCGTTCCACGGCCAGCACGTCGGCCCAGATGGCGGCCAGCGCACGCTCGGTGTCGTCGGCGGGCGCCTCGTAGGCATCGGTGCCTGCGCGCTCGGGCGGTGGCAGCGCCTTGCGGTCGACCTTGCCGTTGGCGTTCAGCGGCAGCGCCTGCAGCACCACGATCACCCCCGGCACCATGTGCTCGGGCAGCGCCCGCGAAAGCTGCTGCTTCAGCTGCGCCGCGTCGATCGCTTGCGAAGCCGCCGCCGCCGAGACATAGGCCACCAGCCGCGCCCCACCCGCGGCCTGCTGCGCCACCACCACCGCCTCGCGCACCCCCGGCTGCGCCAGCAACCGCGCCTCGATCTCCCCCAGCTCGATGCGAAAACCCCGGATCTTCACCTGGTGGTCGATGCGCCCCAGGTATTCCAGCTCGCCGTCCTCGCGCCAGCGCACCAGGTCGCCCGTGCGGTACAGGCGCTCGCCCGCGTCGCTGAACGGATCGGCCACGAAGCGCTCCGACGTGAGAGCGCTCTTGTCCAGATAGCCGCGCGCCAGCCCGATGCCGCCCAGGTACAGCTCGCCCGCCAGGCCCTGCGCAGCAAGGTTCAGCCCGTCGTCCAGCACGTAGGTCTTCGTGCCCGCGATCGGACGGCCGATGGCCACGTGGTTGCGACCGTCCGCCCTGCAGCTCCAGTGCGTCACGTCGATGGCCGCTTCGGTCGGGCCATAGAGGTTGTACAGGCCCGCCCCCGGCAGGCGCTCGAACACCCTGGCCTGCGCCTCCGCAGGCAACGCCTCGCCGCTGCACACGATGCGCTTCAGGCTCGTGCAGGCCTCGATGCCCTCATGCGCCACGAAGGCCTGCAGCATCGAGGGCACGAAATGGATGGTGCTGACGCCGTGCCGGCGGATCAGCTCGACCAGCTTGCCCGGCTCTCGGTGATCGCCCGGCTGCGCCACCACCAGGCGTGCGCCCTGCATCAGCGGCCAGAAGAACTCCCAGACCGACACGTCGAAGCTGAACGGGGTCTTCTGCAGAACGGTGTCCGCTTCGTTCAGCGCATAGGCGTCCTGCATCCAGGCCAGGCGGTTGAACAGCGACAGGTGCCGGTTGGCCGCCCCCTTGGGCCGGCCCGTGGAGCCGGAGGTGTAGATGACGTAGGCTAGGTGCTCGCCGTGCAGGGGAACGTCGGGGTCGACGCTCGGGCCGCTGTCCAGGTCCAGCAGGTCCAGCTCGATCGTCTGCACGCCCTGCCTGGCGGGGATCGCCGGGGCGATGTGGCTCTGGGTGAGCAGCAACGAGACGCCGCTGTCCTCGAGCATGTAGGCGATGCGCTCCGGCGGGTACTCGGGGTCGATCGGAACGTAGGCGCCGCCGGCCTTCAGGATCGCCAGCAGGCCCACCACCATCTCGAGGCTGCGTTCGGTGGCAATGCCCACCTTCGTGTCCGGCCGCACGCCCAGCGCGATCAGCCGGTGCGCCAGGCGGTTCGCGCGTGCTTCGAGCTGCGCATAGCTCAGCGACACGTCGCCGAACACCAGCGCCACCGCTTCCGGCGTGCGCCGCGCCTGCTGGCCGATCAAGCGGTGCACGGGGGCCTCGTGTGCGCGATGCGGCAGATTCTCTCCCAACGCCCGCAGGCGCACGGCCTCACTGTCCGCCAGCAGGCGTACTTCACCGAGCACCCGTTCCGGATCCCCGCACAGCGCCTCCAGCAATGCGAGCAGATGCCGCGTCATTTCCGCCACCGCGGCATCGTCGAACTGATCGCGCGCGAAATGGAAGGCCAGCGACAGCGTCTGTCCGCCGTGCACCGTCACCGTCATCGGGTAGTTGGTTTCCTCGCGGTTGCGCACCTCGCCGAACACCAGCCCGCCGGGCGCCTGATCCTTCAACGCCTGGTCGACGGGGTAGTTCTCGAACACCACGATGCTGTCGAACAGCCCCTGCCCACCCTGCCCGGCCCAGCGCTGGATCTCGTACAGCGGCGTGTGCTCATGCTCGCGCGATGCGAGATTGCGCGCCTGCAACTCGCGCAGCCATTCGCCCACCGGCCTTTCGGCGCTCGGCGATGCCACCATCGGCAGCGTGTTGATGAAAAGGCCCAGCATCTGCGCCGAGCCCGGCAGCTCCGTCGAGCGGCCGGCGACAGTGGCGCCGAACACCACGTGCCGCTGGCCGGTATAGCGGCCCAGCAGCAGTGCCCAGGCGGCCTGCACCATCGTATTGACGGTGACGCGCTCGCGGCGCGCCACCTGCGTCAGGCGCTGCATTGCGGCAGCGTCGAGCGCGCCGTGGTGCACCGAATGCCCCGTGCGACCGGCGTCCTGCACCGGCCTCGGCAGCGCCGCCGCCAACCGCGTGGGAGCGTCCACCAGCGCGATCTGCGCGCGCCAGTAGCGCTCGCTTTCAGTCGCGTCGCGCCCCTGCAGCCACTCGATGTAGTCGCGATAGCGTCCGCCCGGCGCCGGCAGCGCCTGGCCGTCGTAGTGCCGCAGTACCTCGCCCATGAGCTGCGAGGTGCTCCAGCCGTCCAGCAGCAGGTGGTGCACGGTCCACAGCATATGGTGGCGCTGCTCGGCAGTACGCACCAGCACCAGCCGCATCAGCGGCGGGCGTGCCAAGTCGAAGCCCCGTGCCAGTTCGTCCTGGGCGAGCGCGTCGAGCGACCGCGCCTGTCCCGCATCGTCCCGCCAGTCATGAACGGACAGCGGCACCTCGACATACCGCACCACCCACTGCGCGGGCGCCTTGCCTTCGGCAAGAAACCCGCTGCGCAGGATGTCGTGGCGCGACAGCGCCGCCTGCCATGCCTGCCGGAAGCGAGCGACGTCGAGACCGTCGACGTCCACCCGCAGCTGGTTCACGTAGGCACTGCCTTGCGGCTCGTACAGGCTGTGGAACAGCATGCCCTGCTGCATCGGCGACAGCGCGTACAGGTCCGCGAGTTCGCTGCACGGCACCGGCAGCCGGTCCAGCTGCGCCTGGCTGACCCGCGCCAGGGGAAAGTCAGAGGGAGAGACACCCATCGCGCCGCTCGTGCAGTGCGCGATCAGGGCCTCGAGCTCGGAGTGGAAGCGTTCCACCCATCCCCGTACGGCTTCGGGATCGTGGCGGGCGCGGCTGAAGCTCACGCTCAACGCGAGTTCTCCGTCGTACACCTGTCCGTTGACGGAGAACTCGTGCTCGCGCGGAACGCCTTCGTCCACCGACGCGCCGGCGGATTCGGCGGCCGGCACCCACAGTGCCCTTTCGTCGAAGCTGCCGTCGAACTGGCCCAGGTAGTTGAAGACCACCTGGGCCCGTGGCAGCGCGCGCATCGCTTCACGCTGCGCCTGGCTGCCCATGTGCCTGAAGACGCCGAAACCCAGGCCTCTGTCCGGAATCCGGCGCAGGCTCTCCTTCACGCGCAGGATCGCCTCCCCGGGCTCGCCCAGCGGTGCGATCGCCACGGGAAACAGGCTGGTGAACCAACCCACGGTGCGCGACAGATCGACGTGTTCGAACAGGTCTTCGCGGCCATGGCCTTCGAGGTCGATCAGGATCGACTCGTGGCCACCCCAGGCACACAGCGCGCGGCCGAGTGCGGTGAGCAGCAGATCGTTGACCTGCGTGCGGTAGGCGGCCGGCGCGTCCTTCAGCAGGGCCTGCGTGCGGGCGCGGTCGAGGCGCAGTTCCACGCTCGTCATGTCGGCCGTGGTATTGCCTGCTTCGCGGCTAGCGCACGGCAGCAAGACCGGGGTTCCAGCCAGCGCCTGCCAGAAAACGAGCTCCGCCTCGTGCGTCGCCGCATGCGCCTGCAGAGCGAGCGCCATGTCCTTGTAGCTGCTGGTTTTCGCGGGCAGCGCCACCGCCTGATCCGCTCGGCATTGCGCGTAGGCCGTCTGCAGGTCTTCCAGCAGGATGCGCCACGACACGCCATCGACCGCCAGGTGATGGATGGCCAGCAGCAATCGCCAACTGCCGTCCTGGACTTCGATGGCCAGCGCTCGGATCAGCGGGCCGCGCCCAATGTCCAGGCTGCGCTGGGCCTCGTCGCACAGGCGCTCGATCTCCGCCGCGTCGCGGGCATGCTTCACCCAAAGCACTGTCTGCGCCTGGCATTCGGACAACGGCGCATAGGCTTGCCGCCACGCGCCTTCGGCTTCCTGCGTGTAGCGCAGGCGCAAACTGTCGTGCTGGCGCACCAGTGCGGCCAGCGCCCGCTCGAGCGATGCCGGCTGCAACGGCTCGCGGCTTTGCAGGAGAACGGCCTGGTTCCAGTGGCGCGAAGGCATCGCCTGCGCGAAGAACGCAGCCTGGATCGGCAGCAGCGGCACCTCGCCCTCTGCCTCGCCATGGTTGGCACGCCCGGCGGTCTCCACCGGCTGCGCCACGGCCGCGAGCTGCGCGACGGTCTGGCGCTCGAACAGCTGGCGCGGCGTGAGCTTCCAGCCCGCCTGCCGCACCCGCGCGACGATCTGCAAGCTCAGGATGGAATCCCCGCCCAGCTCGAAGAAGTTGTCGGTGCGCCCCACCTGCTCCACACCGAGCACCGAGGCCCAGACGGCGGCGAGCATCTGCTCGACTTCGCCGCGCGCGGCCTCGTGCGCCCCGGCGCCCGCGAAGACCGGCTCCGGCAATGTCGCGCGGTCCACCTTGCCCGCGCCGTTCAGCGGCAGCGCGTCCAGCACGACAAGCGCCGCGGGCACCATGTAGTCGGGCAGCACTTGCCCCAGTCGCTCGCGCAGCGCCTGCCCGTCGATGACCGCTCCTGGCAACGCCGACACATAGCCCACCAGCCGCGCACCGCTCGCACCCCTGCGCGCCACGACCACCGCCTCCTGTACCTCGGGCTGCGCGAGAAGCTGCGCCTCGACCTCACCCAATTCGATGCGGAAGCCGCGGATCTTTACCTGGTGATCGATGCGGCCCAGGTATTCCATCTGTCCGTCCGCACCCCAGCGCACGAGGTCGCCGGTGCGGTAGAGCCTGCCGCCCCTGTCGTCGAACGGATCGGCCACGAAACGCTCCGCGCTCAGGCCGGCCCGGTTCAGGTAGCCGCGCGCCAGGCCCTCTCCGCCCAGATAGAGCTCGCCGGCCACACCCGGCGGCACCAGCGACAGGCCCGCGTCCAGCACATAGGCGGTGCGGTCGCCGATCAGCCGGCCGATGGGCATGTAGGCGCTGTCGAAACCGATGCCGTCCTCCGCTTTCGCGATCATCGGCGTGATCACCGTTTCGGTCGGGCCGTAGCCGTTGATGACGCGCCGTGGCCGCAACACCTTCTGCACGAGTTCGAGGCTGGTTCGCGGCATCGCCTCGCCGCCCACGGTGTACGACCGGATGGGCAGTCGGCTGGCCGATTCGCCCATGAGTTCCGCGATCTGATGCAGGTAGCCGGGCGTGAAGCAGGCGATGGTGATGCCGTGCCGCTCGATCTCGGCGCAGGTGCGCTCCACCGACCAGACTTCCTCGTCGCGTGGCATCAGCGCGCTGCCGAAGGCCAGCGGCACCCAGGTGCGTTCGTGCGCGCCGTCGAAACTGATGGAAGCGAACTGCAGCTCACGGTCTTCCGGCGTCATGCCGTAGGCCTCGCCGATGGACTGCACGTGCATCGACAGCGGCCCATGCGCCACGGCCACGCCCTTGGGCTTGCCGGTGGAACCGGAGGTGTAGATCACATAGGCCAGGTTCGCGCCATGCACCGGCACGGCAGGGTTGTGCGAGGGTTGCGCGTCCAGGTCCACCTTGTCCAGGTCCAACCTGCAAGGCGCCGCGATGCGCTCTCCGGCTTCGCTGTTGGTGAGCAGCAGTGCGATGCCGCTGTCTTGCACCATGTAGGCCAGGCGGTCCGGCGGATAGGTCGGGTCCAGCGGCACGTAGGCGCCGCCCGATTTCAGGATGGCCAGCAAGGCGACGACCATGTCGGGCGAGCGCTTCACCGCGAGGCCGACCCGGGTCTCGGGCTTCACGCCCATCGCGACGAGCCGGTGCGCGAGCCGGTTGGCGCGCACGTTCAGGCCGGCGTAGCTGAGCTGCTCCTCGCCGAAGATCAGCGCCGTCGCGTCCGGCCGCAACCCGGCCTGGCGCTCGACCAGCCGGTGCACGGGCTCCGCGTCGGGCCAGGACTGCATGTTCGCGCCCCACGCGGCGAGCTTGCCGCGCTCCGGCGCCGTGAGCAGATCGAAGCCCGCGGCAGGCTGCGCGGAGCCGGACACCAGCGCGTCGAGCACGCGGCGCACGGCCGCTTGCATGTAGTCGCACACACGCCGCGCGCCAACCGAAGCATCGACCTGCGCGATCAACTCGAAGCCGTCGGCGCGGTCGTTGACCGACATCGCGAACGGGTAGTTCGAGCTCTCCTTGAAGCCCAGGTTTTCGATGCCGCCCCAAGCGGCTTCATGCTCGGCATCGAGCGCGCGGTGCGCGATGTGGCGGTAGTTGAGCAGCGTGGAAAACAGCGGCGTGCCCTTCGGCAGCCCGCTGCAGCGCTGTGCCAGCGACAGGTGCACATGCTCGTGATGCAGCAGCCCGGTGAGCGCGGCGTGCGTCTCGCGCACGCACGCGGCCACGTCGCGGATGCCCAGGCGCACGCGCAGCGGCAGCGTATTGATGAACATGCCCAGTGCGCGCCCTGCGTCTTCGCCGCCCTGCATGCGGCCGAACAGCACGGTGCCGAACACCACGTCATCGCGGCCGGTGGTCTTGGCGAGCACCAGCGCCCAGGCCAAGTGGAACAAGGTCGCGGCGCTCACGCCTGCCGCGCGCGCCTGCTGGCGCAGCAGGGCAGAGGTGCCGGCGTCGAGCAGCAGGCGGGCCTCGGCCAGTTCGCTGCCGTTGCCGCGTACGTCGAGCAGTTCGAAGGGGGCCGTGGGATCGGCCACGTCGCCGAGCATGGCGGTGAAGAATTTTTCCGCCTCCTGCGGGCTCGCGCCGAAGCGCGCCTGCGCGACGAAACGGCGGAACGGAACGGGCACGGGCAGCGCGTCGCGCCGCCCCCGAAGGATCAACGCGATCTCCTCCACCAGCAATTCTTCGGAGGCATGGTCGAGCGCCAGGTGGTGGCTGGGCACCTGCAGCAGCCAGCGGCCGTCTTCCGGATCGTGCGCGGCGATGGCACGCAGCATCGGCGCGCGGCGCACGTCGATGCGAAAGTGCGCGGGATCGACGTGGGCGTCGAGCCGCGCGGCAACGTCGTCGCCGGCGCCGACATCCAGCCACTGCACCTGCAGCCCGGCGCGGCGATACACCACCTGCACCGGCTCGGGCAGGCCCTCCCACAGCACGGCGGTGCGCAGGATGTCGTGGCGCGCGACGACTTCATTCAGGCTGTCGACGAAGCCGGCGAGGCGCGCCTGGCTGTCGAAGGCCAGCAGGAAGGAGTTGACGTAGACGTCGCCCTCGGCCTGCATCATGTGATGGAACAGGATGCCTTCCTGCAGCGGTGCGAGCGGGTAGATGTCCTGGATGTTGGCGGCACCGCCCGGCACTTCGGCTTCGATGGCGCGCAGGTGCCCGGGAGACAGCTCGATCAGCGCGAGCATGCCCGGCTCGACGGCCAGGCAGCCTTGCGGAATGAGACTCTCGGGAATGTCCAGTCGCGGCGCCTCCTCATTGCCGACAGGCGTCAATGCCTGCGCGAACTGCGCCAGCCTCGGCTTCTGGAACAGGGTGCGCACCTCGACGCTCCAGCCCTGGCGTCGCATGCGCTCCAGCAGCTGGATTGCCAGCAGCGAATGGCCGCCAAGCTCGAAGAAGCTGTCGCTGCGCCCCACGCGCTCCACGCCCAGCACCTCGGCCCAAAGGGTTGCCAGCGCCTCTTCCGTCGTCCCCTGCGGTGCCTCATAGGCATCCGTACCCGCGCGTTCGGGCTCCGGCAATGCCTTGCGGTCGACCTTGCCGTTGGCGTTCAGCGGCAGGCCCTGCGGCATCGCCACCCACGCGGCGGGCACCATGTACTCGGGCAGCACCGCACCCAGCCCGGACTTCAGCGTGTTCACGTCGAGTTGCCGGCCAGCCTGCGGCGAGACATACGCCACCAGCCTCGCGCCGCCCGGCGCGTCCTTGGCCAGCACGATCGCCTCGCGCACGCCGGGCTGCGCGAGAAGTTGCCCCTCGATCTCCCCGAGTTCGATGCGAAAGCCCCGGATCTTCACCTGATGGTCGATGCGTCCCAGGTACTCCAGCTGGCCGTCGTTGCGCCAGCGCACCAGGTCGCCAGTGCGGTACAGGCGCTCGCCAGCACGGCCGAACGGATCGGCGACGAAGCGCTCGGCGCTCAGCCCCGCCCGATTGCCGTAACCACGGGCCAGCCCCGCACCCGCCACGTACAGCTCGCCCGGCACGCCCACGGGCAGCCGGTTGAGCTCGCCGTCGAGCACGTGCATGCCCAGGTCGGGGATCGCAATGCCCACCGGACTGCGTTTCCCATCCTCCAGGTCGGCCCGGGTGATGGGCCGGTAGGTCACGTGCACGGTGGTCTCGGTGATGCCGTACATGTTGACGAGCTGCGGACTGCTGTCGCCATAGCGATCGATCCACGGGCGCAGGCTCTCGGGCTCCAGGGCCTCCCCGCCGAAGACCACGCAGCGCAGCGCAAGACGCTCGCCCGCATCCAGCGCCGGCGCGTGGATGAGCTGGCCGAAGGCCGAGGGCGTCTGGTTGAGCACCGTGACCTTCTCGCTGCGCAGCAGCGCCATAAAGTCGTCGGGCGAGCGGCTGACCCAGTAGGGGACCACCACCAGCCGGCCGCCGGTGCACAGCGCGCCGAAGATCTCCCACACCGAGAAATCGAAGGCATACGAATGGAACATCGTCCACACGTCGTCGGGGCCGAAGCGGAACCAGGGCTCGGTCGCGCCGAGCAGGCGCGCGACGTTGCGATGGCAAAGCTGCGCCCCCTTGGGCCGGCCTGTGGAGCCAGAGGTGTAGATGACGTAGGCCAGGTTGTCGGCATGCACCGCCACGCCGGGGTTGGCGGTGGGTTCGGTGCGAAGGTCGAGTGTGTCGAGTTCGAGCACGCGCAGACCTTCGCGAACCTCGACGCAGTCGCGTACGCCGCTCTGGGTGACCAGCAGTGAAATGGCGCTGTCATGCACCATGTAGGCGAGGCGGTCGCGCGGGTATTGCGGGTCCAGCGGCACGTAGGCGCCGCCGGCCTTCAGGATGGCCAGCAGGCCCACCACCATGTCCAGTGAACGCTCCACGGCCAGCCCCACGCGGGTCTCGGGCTTCACGCCCAGCGCGATCAGCCGGTGCGCCAGACGGTTGGCCCTTGCGTTCAGCTCGCCGTAGCTCAGCGATGCGTCTTCGTACACCACCGCCACCGCATCGGGACGCGTCTGTGCCTGCGATTCGATCATCGCGTGCAGCGGCCGCGCGGAGGCGCCCACGTCCGCCTGCCGCACGCGGCTCCAGCCCTCCAACTGCGAGGATTCGGCCTCGGACAGCAGGCGCACGTCGCCCACAGCGCGCGCCGGATCGTCCGCCAGCGCCTCGAGCAGCGCGAGATAGTGCGTGCCCATGCGCGCGATGGTGTCCGCGTCGAACAGTCCGCTCGCGTAGACGAACTTCAGCCGCACCTCGCCCGCTTCGTCCTGCACGGCGTCGAGCGTCAGCTCGAATTGCGCGGCCTGTCCACCCAGCGCATGGGCCTGCACCGAAAGCCCGGGCAGGGGCTGCGAGGCTTGACGCGCGCTGCCCTTGAAGTCGCGCTGGAAGTTCAGCATCACCTGAAACAGCGGGCTGTGGCTCATGCTGCGCTCGGGCTGCAGCGCCTCGACCAGCTGCTCGAAAGGCAGATCCTGATGCGCCTGTGCGCCCAGCGCAGCGTGCACGGCCTGTTCGAACACCTGGCCCAATGGCATGCGCGCATCGACACGGTTGCGCAACACCTGCGTGTTCACGAAGAAACCCACCACGCCTTCGGTTTCCACGCGGTTGCGGTTGGCTACCGGCACGCCCACGCGGATGTCGTCCTGCGCGGTATGGCGATGAAGCAAGGCCTGGAATCCTGCCAGCAGCGCCATGAAGAGCGAGGCACCTTGCGCCTGTGCGCGCTGCTGCAGGCGCGCGGTCAGCGCCTGCGGCACCGTCAGGCCGTGGTGCGCGGCCTGATAACCGCCCTCGGCCTTGCGGGGATGGTCGGTGGGCAGCTGGAGCACCGGATGCTCGGTGCCGAGTTGCTCCCGCCAGTAGGCGATTTGCCTGTCGCGCTCGCCGGCCTCCATCCAGTGGCGCTGCCAGGCCGCGTAGTCGGCATACCCCACGGGAAGCACAGGCAGGGCCGCTTGCCGACCCCGCACGCCGTCGGCGTAAAGCGCCATGAATTCATCGACGAGGATCTGCATCGACCAGCCGTCCGAGACGATGTGATGCATCACCACCACCAGCACGTGCTCGTTCTCGCCCAGGCGGATCACGCTCACCCGCAGCAGCGGGCCGCGCGTGAGATCGAAGGGCACGCCGTTCACGCGCCCGGCCTCTTGCGCGGCCAGTGCCTCGCGCCGCGAGGCCTCGATGGCGCCCAGGTCGACCAGCGGAATTTCCAGCGCCAGCGAAGGCATGATCACCTGCTCGGCCAGACCATCGTGCGTGGGCGCGAAGACCGTGCGCAGCGACGCATGGCGTGCCACCAGCGCCTGGAAAGCAGTCCTCAGTGCGTCGATGTCGAGCGCGCCCTGCAGCCGCAAGCCACCGCAGATGTGATACGCCGTGCTCGCGACATCGAGCTTCCACAGGAACCACTGGCGGCGCTGCGCGTACGACAGCGCCTGCGCTTCGCCCGGCGCGGCACTGCCCGCGATGATGGGGAACTGCCCAATGCTCAAGCCTTCGGCACGGATCTTCTGGTACACCGCCCGGCGCTGCGGCGCGGACAACTGCGCAAAACGCTCCGCAATGCGTTGTGTCGTGCTGGTGGTGGTGCTGCTGCTCATCAAACTTCTCCCAAACTGTCGATAAAGGAGTCGACGGCCGAGAGCGCGTCGTCGGCGCCTCCCTGCGTTGCCGAGGCTCCGGTTCGCAACGCCATGTCCTTCAGGACAGGGTGGCGGAATACATCCTGGATGGCGATGTCGGCTCGCATCGCGGACTGGACTCGCGCCACCATCTGCACGGCCAGCAGCGAATGGCCGCCGAGGTCGAAGAAGCTGTCGTGCCGCCCCACCCTTTCGACGCCCAGCACCTGGGCCCAGATGACTGCAAGTGCCCGCTCGGCATCGCCTTGCGGTTCTTCGTGGACCTGTTGCGTGCCCTGCTCCAGTTCGGGCAGCTGCTTGCGGTCGACCTTGCCGTTCATGTTCAGCGGCAGCGCCGGCAGCACCATGATGCTCGCGGGCACCATGTATTCGGGCAGCGCCCGTGAAATGCGCGCCTTCAGCAGCTGCGGCTGCGTGTCGGACGACAGGGACACATAGGCCACGAGCCGCGCGCCGCCGGGCCCTTCCTTGGCCACCACGACGGCTTCGCGCACTTCGGGCTGCGCCAGAAGCTGCGTCTCGATCTCGCCGAGTTCGATGCGAAAGCCCCGGATCTTGATCTGGTGGTCGACGCGGCTCAGGTACTGCAGCCGTCCGTCGAAGCTCCAGCGCACCATGTCGCCGGTGCGGTAGATGCGCTCACCCTTCGTGCCGAAGGGGTCGGCCAGGAAGCGTTCGGCGCTCAGGCCGGGGCGATGCAGATAGCCGCGCGCCAGCCCCACGCCGCCGATGTAGAGCTCGCCCGCCACACCCTGCGGCACGGGCTGCAGATCGGCATCGAGCACGCGCAGTTGCGTCGCCGCGATGGCCTCGCCAATGCCGGGATGGCCATCCGCCACGCGCTGCGCGCTGGACCAGATGGTGGTCTCGGTCGGGCCGTACATGTTCCACAGCTCCACGCCCAGGCCGTGCAGGTCCTCGGCCAGGTCCGACTGCAGCGCCTCGCCGCCGCACAGGCCCTTGAACCCGTGCAGAGGTGCCGCAGGCCAGCCCGCCGCACGCAGCAGCCGCCAGCCCGCGGGCGTCGATTGCACGAGCGTCGCACCGCTTTCCTCGACCAGTTGCGCCAGTGCACGCCCATCGCGCACCGTCTCCTGCGAGGCCAGCACGATGCGCGCGCCACAGCTCAGCGGCAGGTACAGCTCCAGCGCCGCGATGTCGAAGGACAGCGAGGTCACCGCCACCAGCACGTCCTCGGCCGTCATGCCCGGCGTGGCCTGCATGCTGCGGATGAAGTGCGACAACGCCTCGTGGCGCACCATCACGCCCTTGGGCTTGCCCGTGGAGCCGGAGGTGTAGATCACGTAGGCCAGGTGCTCCGCGTGCAATGGCACTTCGGGATCGTGCGCGGGCTCGCCCGAAAGGTCGATGCGGTCGATGGCCAGGACGCGGATGCCCGCGTCATCCGCGATGCGGTCCTGCAGGCTGCTTTGCGTCAGCAGCAGCGACAGGCCGCTGTCGGCAGCCATGTAGGCCAGGCGGTCTTGCGGATGCTCCGGGTCGAGCGGCACATACGCCGCGCCCGACTTGAGCACGGCCAGCACGCTCACCACCATGCCGGCATCGCGCTCCATGACGATGCCGACTTTTTTCTCCGGGCCCGCGCCCGAAGCGATCAGCCGATGCGCCAGCCGGTTGGCGCGCTCATTCAGCTGCGCGTAGGTCAGCGCCCGCGCGCCGCACGTCAGCGCGACGGCATCGGGCCGCAACTGAACCTGTCGTTCGATGAGCCGGTGCACCGGCTGTGCATCAGCGAAGCGCAGCGCGTTGAGGCCGCGTTGCGGCGCCGCCGCCTGGTCGCGCAGCACCACGTCACCCACCGCCTGCTCCGGCGCATCGACCAGCGCCTGCAGCAGCGCCAGATAATGCCCGGCCATGCGCGCGATGGTGTCGGGCTCGAACAGCTCGCGCGCATAGCCGAAGACGGCCTTGATTCCGCCTTCGGGGTCTTCGATGGCCGTGAGCGTCAGTTCGAACTGCGCGGCCTTCTCGCCGAGCGAGCAGCCTTCCATCGTCAGGCCCGGCAAGTTGCGCAGCGCCTCGTAGCCGCCGCGCAGGTAGTTGAACATCACCTGGAACAGCGGTGAATGGCCCATGCTGCGCTCCGGCTGCAGGGCTTCGACCAGTTGCTCGAAGGGCAGGTCCTGATGCGCCTGCGCGCCGAGCGCCGTCTCGCGGGCCTGCGCGAGCAACCGCGCCAGCCCCATGCGGCCGTGCACGGGGCTGCGCAGCACCTGCGTATTGACGAAGAAGCCGATGACGCCCTCGGTCTCGGTCCGGTTGCGGTTGGCCACCGGCACACCTACGCGGATGTCTTCCTGCCCGGTGTAGCGGTGCAGCAGCGCCTGGAAGCCCGCAAGCAGCAGCATGAACGGCGTAGCGCCTCTCGCCTGCATCTGGCGGCGCAGCCCCTGGGCGAGCGCCGCCGGCAACTCGACGACATGACCGGCCGCGCGGTAGCCGCCCTCGGCTTTTCTTGGGTGGTCGGACGGCAACTGCAGCACCGGCTGCTCCATGCCCAGTTGCGAGCGCCAGTAAGCGAGTTGCCGCTCCCGTTCGCCCGCATCCAGCCATTGGCGCTGCCATGCGGCGTAGTCGGCGTACTGCACCGGCAAGGACGGCAATTCCACCGCCTCGCCCTGCGAGATGGCGCGGTACTGCGCCACGAACTCGTCGACCAGGATCTGCATCGACCAGCCATCGGAGACGATATGGTGCATCACGACCACAAGGACATGGGCGAATTCGCTCTCACGAATCACGCTCACGCGCAGCAGCGGGCCGCGCAGCAGGTCGAAAGGCTTCTGGTTCGCTGCGCGGGCGGCTTCCTCGACCAGCTCCGCACGCAGCGGCTCGGGGGCGTCGCTCAGGTCGATGACCGGAATCTCCAGTGCAAGGCTGGGCTGCACCACTTGCTCGGCCAGACCGTCCTCGCCGGCGCGAAACACCGTGCGCAGCGATTCATGGCGCGCTAGCAGCGCCTGGAAGGCGGCCCTGAGCGCTTCGATGTCCAGCGCGCCCCTCAGTCGCAGTCCTTCCGCAATGTGATACGCGGTGCTGTCGGGGTCCAGCTTCCAGAGGAACCATTGCCGGCGTTGGGCGAAGGACAGCGCAGCGCGGGCGGCCGGGTCGGCGCTGCGGACCAGGGCCGGCTCCCGGTCTTCGGACGCCGCGGTTCCTTTCAGGCGGCTCGCCAGCAGTGCTTGTTGCGCCGGCGTGAGGCGGGCGCGTTGAACGGACAGTTTTTCGGATGTGGACATGGGGTGAAGAAAAGTCGGTCTGCGCGGTGCGCGCGGTCCACGCGGTGGACTTCACCCTTGATGACGTATCCGGTGCCGCTTTGTTCAGGCCACCCTTTCCACCTGCCCTGCAACCCCGGCCTGCTCGATCTGCTCGATCACGTGCAGCTCCACCAGCGCGGCCAGCGCGGCCACCGTCGGCTCGTTGAAGAGCGCCGCCGGATGCAGCGCCACGCCGAATTTCTTGCGCACCCGGCCCAGCAGCTGGATGGCCGTGAGCGAATCGCCGCCCAGCTCGAAAAGGCTGTCGTTCACGCCGATGGACGAAAAGCCCAGTGCCTCGCACCATGTCTGCGCGATGTCGGCTTCCAGCTCGGTTTCGGGCGGTGCGAAAGGCGTTGCCAGCGTGGGCCGTTCGTGGCTCCCCCCGACCACGCCGCGCATTGCTTCCGCAGGCGATTCCACCTCGAAATCGAGTGACGTCAGGCGCGCGCGCTTTTCCTCGACGCTCAGCGGCGAGACAAAAAGCTGCGGCGCGACCTCGCCGCAGAGCACACGCTCGAAGGCCCGCGCGCCCATGTCGGGGGAGATGCCGACGCCTTCCGGATGGTCGCGGTGCGCCGCCATGCCGACCTCGCGCCAGGTGTCCCAGTTGACCGACCAGACGGGAAAGCGCTGCTCCCGCAAGGCCAGCCGCGCCGTGGCATCGAGGTAACAGTTGGCCGAACAGTAGTCCGCGTCGCCGAAAGCACCGAACGCGGCGGCGGTGGACGAGCAGAACAGCACGAAGTCGGGCGCGTGCCCGGCCAGTGCTGCCATCAGCGCGCGTGTTCCCTGCACCTTGGGCTTGCACACGGCATCTGCATCCGCGCGCTCGCGCTGCGCCATGACGCCGCCACCCGGCAGGCCGGCCGCGTGAATCACGCCGTGGAGATTGCCGAACTTCGCGACAGCCTCGCGCACGACCTCCTGCATGCGCCGGGCGTCGGCCACGTCGGCCTGCAGCACCAGCACCTCGGCGCCGGCCTGAGACAACTGCGTCAGCTTCTGCAGGCGCTCCCTCTGCGCGGGGGCGGTCGACGGATCGGCGATGGCCTCGCCCCACAGGTGGCGCGCCGGTATCTCCGAACGCCCCACGAGCACCAGCCGGGCCTGCCATTCACGGGCCAGGTGGCCCGCCAGCGCGAGGCCGATGCCACCCAGGCCGCCGGTGATCAGGTAAACGCCCTGCTTCCTCAGCCGCCGGCCCTGATGGCCATCGCCGCCCGGCGCCGGCTCGAACACCTGCTGCCATCGGTGCGGCCCCCGATAGGCCGCCAGCGCGGACGGTTCGGCGGCACGGGACTCGGCCAGCACCTGCCCGGCCAGCCGGGCGAGTGCCGCGTCATCGTTCACGGGCACGGCCACGTCGATCAGCTGGCAGGCAATGTCCGGGAATTCCTGCGGCAGCACCTTGCAAGGGCCGTGCAGCATCGCCTTGCCGGGGTGCAGGCTTTCCAGGCCGGTCACGTCCTCGAGCTGGCTGGCGACCACCGTCACGCGCAGTCGCGCGCCGTGGCTGGCAACGCCCTCGCCATACAACGCCTGCGCCAGTGCGAGCATGCTGTGGAAGCCACGCGCCAGCACGGGCTCCAGCGGGCCGTGCGCATCGTGCGCTTCCAGGCTCCAGAGGTGATAGACCTGACGCAGGGGGCCGTGCGCCGAGCCGGCTTCTCGCAGCACACGCGCCAGGTCTTCGCGCGCATCGGTGCGCGCACGATAGTGCTGCGCATCTGCAACCTCGAAGGCCGATGCGCTCTCCACCACGACGACAGGCCGGGGCGAAACAGCCAGCTTCTGCAAGAGGGCCGCACGGAAGTCGCCCGCGTCGCCGAGCACGAGGCAATAGCCGGCTTCGGCAATTTCCACCGCCGCCTGTGACAACGGCTGCGCGCGCCGCCATGCGGGGACGTGGAACCAGTCCGCGAGCTCACGCTGCGCGGGCCGGCTCTGCGCTCGCGCGCTCGCCACGGGCGCGGTCTGGCCCGGCGCGACCCAATAGGAACGGCTTTCGAACGGATAGGTCGGCAGCGGGACATGCCGCCGCGACGCGCCCCCGTGGTACGCCTGCCAGTCGACCGGTACGCCCGCCACCCACATCTGCGCCAGCGCACGGGCGCACTGCGCATCGCCCTGCCGCCATTGCTGCGGACGGGTCTGTGAAGCCACGATGCAAGCGGCCGAGGCCGCGTCGACATGACGCCGTGCCAGCGACACCAGCACTTCGCCCGGCCCGGCCTCGACCAGCACGCGCCCCGGCGTGCGCAGCAACTCGCCAAGGCCATCGGCAAAGCGCACGGTGCCGCGCAGATGGCGTACCCAGTACTGCGCGCTGGTAGCCTCCGCGTCGGTGATCGGTCGGCCCGTGACGTTGGAAATGAACGGAATCGAGGGCGCATTCCTGCGCACGCCCTCGACGAGCGCCTCGAAGGCCGGCAGCACCGGCTCCACCATGGCCGAATGGAAAGCATGCGACACATGCAGCCTGCGCGCCACGGTGCCGCGTGCGGTCAGTTCGCGCTCCACGGCTGCAATGGCTTCGGGCGTGCCGGACAGCACGCACAGCCTGTCGTCGTTGACGGCCGCAAGGCTGCAGTCCGATGAGAGCCACGGCTGCAACTCGGCCTCCGACATGGCGACGGCCATCATCTCGCCGCGTGGCAGGCTCTGCATCAGGCGTCCGCGCGCGGCGATGAGGGTCAGCGCATCCTCCAGCCCGAACACACCCGCGATGCACGCGGCCACGTACTCGCCGACGCTGTGCCCGAGCATGACGGCCGGCTGCACGCCCCAGTGCATCCACAGCCGCGCCATCGCGTATTCGACGACGAAGAGCGCCGGCTGCGTGATGGCGGTCTGCGAGAGCTTTTCCGTGGCGGCCACCTGATCGGTTTCCGAAGGAAACAGGCATTGCCGCAGGTCCAGCCCGAGCACGGGCTGCAGCACGCGGCAGCACTGGTCGATCACATCGCGGAACAGCGGCTCGCTCTCGTAGAGCATGCGCCCCATGTGAAGGTGTTGCGCGCCCTGTCCCGGGAACAGGAAGGCGACTTGTGGCGCTTCTGCGGGGCATACCCCTGTCCAGCCGTGCGTCGCATCAGGTGCATCCAGATAGAACGCAGCCTCCGCTTCAGTCGACGCCAGCACGGCGCGCCGGTGCGCAAAGTGCCGGCGCCCGGTCTGCAGCGTCCAGGCAACATCCGCCAGCGACTGCCCCTCGTTCTGCGCAACGTGGCGCGCCAACCGTGTCTGCGCCGCGCGCGCCGCATCGGCGCTTCGGGCCGACACCGGCAGCACCTGCCAGGTACGGCCCGCGACGGAAGGTACGGGGACAGGCGCTTCTTCCAGCACCACGTGCGCATTGGTTCCACCCATGCCGAAGGAGCTCACACCCGCGCGGCGCGGCGCGCGGCCGGCAGGCCAGTCCTTCGCCTCGGTGTTGACGTAGAACGGACTGCCCGCGAAGTCGATCTGCGGGTTCGGTCGCTCGTAGTGCAGGCTGGGCGGCAGCGTCTTGTGCCGCAGGGCGAGCACCGCCTTGATGAGTCCGGTCACCCCCGCGGCGGCGTCGAGATGGCCGATGTTGGTCTTCACCGAACCGATGGCGCAGTAGCCGGTGCGTTCGGTCTCGGTGCGAAAAGCCTGCGTGAGCGCGGCGATCTCGATCGGGTCGCCCATCGGCGTGCCCGTGCCGTGCGCCTCGATGTAGCCGATGCTGTCGGGCGAGACGTCCGCGATCATCTGCGCGGAAAGGATCGCTTGCGCCTGCCCCTCCACGCTGGGCGCGGTGTAGCCCACCTTGGCCGAGCCGTCGTTGTTGATGGCCGAGCCCTTGATGACCGCGTGAATTGTGTCGCCGTCGGCCAGCGCATCGGCCAGGCGCTTCATCGCCACGATGCCCACGCCGCTGCCGCTGACGGTACCGGCCGCACGCGCATCAAAGGCACGGCAATGGCCATCCGGCGAAGCGATGGACCCCGCCTGGTAACGGTAGCCGAGGCCCTGCCCCAGGTTCAGCGAGACACCGCCGGCCAGAGTCATGTCGGCCTCGTGATTCAGCAGTGCCTGGCAGGCCATGTGCACTGCCACCAGCGAGGTCGAGCAGGCGGTCTGCACCGTGACCGCGGGCCCCTGCAGGTTGAGCTCGTAGGCCACCCGGGTGCACAGCGCGTCTTTCTCGTTGCCATTGAGCAGCGTCTGCAGCGACGCCTCTTCGCCCTTGCCGCCCAGCACGCCGGCGGACAACAGATTGCGCCAGGCGTACTGGTTGGTGCTCGCACCGCCGTAGATGCCGATGCGCCTCGGCTGCCGATCGCCGTAGCAGCCGGCATGCTCGAGCGCCTCGACCGCCGTTTCGAGGAAGAAGCGCTGCTGCGGATCGAGATATTCGGCCTCGCGTGCCGAATAGCCGAAGAAGCCCGCGTCGAAACGGTCCATGCCGTCGAGAACGACACCGGCCTTCACGTAGTCGGGGTCGGCCAGGGCCTCGGGCGGCACGCCGCGATCGCGCAGTTCCTCATCGGAGAAAAAACTGACCGACTCGATGCCGCTGCGGATGTTGCGCCAGAAGGCGTCGACATCCGGCGCACCCGGGTAGCGCCCCGCCAGGCCGACGATGGCAATGTCGATCTCGTTGACCTCGCCGGATTCGGTGCCGTCGCTCATCGGTGCATTCCTTCCGCGGCCTTCTTTCGCCGCAACATGGCCTCGCGCTGCCTGCGCGCACCGTCGCGCGCGGGCTGCATGGCGGTTTCTTCCGTATAGGCGGGGCTCAGGCAGTGGGCCTGCGCAGCGACGGTGGGATGGCGGAACAGATCGACCAGTGGCACGGAAAAGCCCAGCTGCGACTTGATCTGGGACTGCACCTGCACCAACAGCAGCGAGTGGCCGCCGATGTCGAAGAAGTTGTCGTGGATCCCCACATCGTCGAGGCCCAGCACCTGCGTCCAGATGGCGCAGATCGACCTCTCGATATCTCTCGTGGGCGCCACACGGGTGGCTGCGCCGGGCGTTTCCGGCTGAGGCAGCGCCTTGCGGTCGACCTTGCCGTTGGCATTCAGCGGCAGCGCCTGCAGCACCACGATCACCCCCGGCACCATGTGCTCGGGCAGCGCCCGCGAAAGCTGCTGCTTCAGCTGCGCCGCGTCGATCGCTTGCGAAGCCGCCGCCGACACGTAGGCCACCAGCCGCGCCCCACCCGCTGCCTGCTGCGCCACCACCACCGCCTCGCGCACGCCCGGCTGCGCCAGCAACCGCGCCTCGATCTCCCCCAGCTCGATGCGAAAACCCCGGATCTTCACCTGATGGTCGATGCGCCCCAGGTATTCCAGCTCGCCGTCCTCGCGCCAGCGCACCAGGTCGCCCGTGCGGTACAGGCGCTCGCCCGCGTCGCTGAACGGATCGGCCACGAAACGCTCCGACGTGAGAGCGCTCTTGTCCAGATAGCCGCGCGCCAGCCCGATACCGCCCAGGTACAGCTCGCCCGGCAGGCCTTGCGCCGTGAGGTTCAGCCCGTCGTCCAGCACGTAGGTCTTCGTGCCCGCGATCGCACGGCCGATGGCCACGTGGTTGCGACCGTCCGCCCTGCAGCGCCAGTGCGTCACGTCGATGGCCGCTTCGGTCGGGCCGTACAGGTTGTACAGGCCCGCGCCCGGCAGCCGCTCGAACACCCTGGCCTGCGCCTCCGCCGGCAACGCCTCGCCGCTGCACACGATGCGCTTCAGGCTCTTGCAGGCCTCGATGCCTTCATGGGCCACGAAGGCCTGCAGCATCGAGGGCACGAAGTGGATGGTGCTGACGCCGTGCCGGCGGATCAGCTCGACCAGCTTGCCCGGCTCGCGGTGATCACCGGGCTGCGCCACCACCAGGCGTGCGCCCTGCATCAGCGGCCAGAAGAACTCCCACACCGACACGTCGAAGCTGAACGGGGTCTTCTGCAGAACGGTGTCCGCTTCGTGCAACGCATAGGCGTCCTGCATCCAGGCCAGCCGGTTGAACAGCGACAGGTGCCGGTTGGCCGCCCCCTTGGGCCGGCCGGTGGAGCCGGAGGTGTAGATGACATAGGCCAGGTGCTCGCCGTGCAGGGGAACGTCGGGGTCGACGCTCGGGCCTGTCTGCAAGTCCAGCAGGTCCAGCAGGTCCAGCTCGATCGTCCGCACGCCCTCGCGCACCGGGATCGCCGGGGCGATGTGGCTCTGGGTGAGCAGCAACGAGACGCCGCTGTCCTCGAGCATGTAGGCGATGCGGTCTTGCGGGTACTCGGGGTCGATGGGCACGTAGGCGCCGCCGGCCTTCAGGATCGCCAGCAGGCCCACCACCATCTCGATGCTGCGCTCGCTCGCGATGCCCACCTTCGTGTCAGGCCGCACGCCCAGTGCGATCAGCCGGTGCGCCAGGCGGTTCGCGCGTGCTTCGAGCTGCGCATAGCTCAGCGACACATCGCCGAACACCAGCGCCACCGCTTCCGGCGTGCGCCGTGCCTGCTGGCCGATCAGACGGTGCACAGGGCCTGCGTACGCGCGATGCGGCAGGTTCTCGCTACGGCGCATCAGGTGCACGCGCTCGTCCTCGCCGGTCAGCACGAGGTTGGCGAGCACGCTGTCGGCGTCGGTCGCTAGCGTTTCCAGCACGCGCAGATAGCGCGCCACCAGCTGCTGCGCGGTGCCCGCCTCGAACAGGTCGGTGTTGTATTCGAGTCGGCCGCGAACGCCTTGCGCGTCGATATAGAAGTCGAGCGACAGGTCGAACTTGGCGCCCGCGTCGTCGAACTCCTCAAGTTCGGCGCGCACACCCTCGAAATCGAGCGCCACCGCTTCGCCGGCCATCTGCACGCCGAACATCACCTGGAACAGCGGGCTGCGCGCGGGGTCGCGCCGGTCCTTGCGGCTCGCAAGCAGCACCTCGAAGGGCAGTTCGGCGTTGTCGAGCGCGGCCAGCGCGTCGGCGCGCACCTGGCGACAGACCTGGCGCAGGCTCTGGTGCGGCGACAAGCGCGCGCGGAACACCTGGGTGGTCACGAAGAAGCCGAGCAACTCGCTCACTTCCTCGTGGTGGCGCCCGGCATTGGGCACGCCTATGGCAAAGTCGTTCTGGCCGCTGCAACGCGCAAGCAGCACCTGCCATGCCGCGAACAGGGCGACGAAAGGCGTGCATTTTTCGGCGCGGCAGAACTTCTGCACCGCGAGCGCCAGCGCCGGCGGCACGTCGAAGCCGAGCGCGGTTCCGGCGAAGCTCTTGCGCGAGGGCCGTGCATGGTCGGTCGGCAGGTCCAGCGCCGGAACCTCCGGTCCCAGATGCCGGTTCCAGTGCGCGAGCTGGCGCTCCAGCGCCCCGCCCTGCACGCTCGCGCGCTGCCACACCGCATAGTCGGCGTACTGCACGGCAAGCGGTGGCAACCTGACCGGGCCGGCGCTGTGCAAGGCAAGGCGGTAGGCCGCGGCCAGATCGCGCGCGAGGATCGGGTTCGACCATGCATCGGACACGATGTGATGCAGGCAAACCGCGAGCACATGCCGTTCATCGCCCAGCTTCACGAGGCATGCGACCAGCGCGGGCGCCGCGCCCAGATCGAACACATGCCCGGCCGCGCGACGCACGGCCTCGTCCAGCGGCGCCTTTTGCGCTTCGGCATTCAGGCCCGACAGGTCGATGCGCTCTAGCGCGAACGGCGCGTCGACCTGCACGCTCTGCATCGGCACGCCGTCCTGTTCGAAGAAGCGGGTACGCAGGACGGCATGGCGCGCGATCAGCGCCCGGAAGGCGCGCTCCAGCGCATCCACGTCAAGCCGGCCGGCCAGCCGGAAGACGCGCGGCAGGTTGTAGGCCGTGAGCCCCGGTTCGAGCTTCTGCAGAAAGCACAGCTGCTCCTGCGCATAGGACAGGGCCACGGCGTCGCCCTCGGACACGGTGCGGGCGATGGTCGGCTGCATCAGGGGTTGGTTCATGCGGTCTCGCTCATGTCTTCTTCGGGCTGCCGGTGGGCCTGGGCACGCTGCTCGAGCTGCGCGGCGTCGTCGCTGTCTTCGCGCAACGCGGCCGCCAGCGCGGCCGGCGTCGGGTGGTCGAACACCACGCCGGCCGCCACCTCGACCTGCAGCAGCTTGCGGATGCGCGCGACCAGCTTGATGACCTGCAGCGAGTGGCCGCCCAGTTCGAAGAAGTCGTCCTCCACGCCGATGGGGCCGCTACCCAGCAGCGAAGCCATGCCGTCGGCGAGCACCGCTTCGAGCGCATCGCGCGGTTCGATGCGTGCCTTGTGTCCGGCGGCGGCAGGCACGATCGCGGCCAGCGCCAGCCGGTCGATCTTTCCGTTGGGCAGGCGGGCGAAGGCATCGACGGCCGTGAAGCTCGCCGGCACCATGTGCGCCGGCAGCTGCGCGGCGAGTCGTTCGCGCAGGGCACGGCCATCGGCCAGCACCTCGTCGGCAATGAAGAATGCGGACAGCGCGCTCGCGCCCGCCGCATCCGGCACCGCAAGCACCGCCGCCTGACGCACGCCCGGCTGCGCCAGCAGCACCGCTTCGACCTCGGCCGGCTCCACGCGGAAGCCGTGGATCTTCACCTGGTGATCCGCACGCCCCGCAAGGCGGATACCGCCTTCGGCCAGCACATAGGCCAGATCGCCCGTGCGATACAGGCGCTGGCCCGGGTTGAAGGGGTCGGCCACGAAGGCGTCGGCCGCCTCACGGTTCAGGTAGCCGCGGCACAGCTGCGCGCCGCCGACGTAGACCTCGCCCAGCGCGCCCGCCGGCACGAGGCCCAGCGCCTCGTCGAGCACATGCACCCGGTTGTTGGCGAGCACCCGCGTCAGCGGCAGCTGCTCGGACACCTGCGCGCCGGCGGGCACCGCATGGACCATCACGCCGACCGTGGTCTCGGTCGGACCGTAGTGGTTGTAGATAGCGCACTGCGGCGCAAGACGCGCGATGCGCTCGACCAGCGCGCGCGGCGCAGCCTCGCCGCCCAGCACCAGCGTGCGCGGCAGATGCGGCGACTCGCATTCGAGAAGCGCCTCCAGGTGCGAGGGCACGATCTTGATTGCGTCGATCTCGCGCTCGGCCATGAAGCGCGCGAAGGCGTCGGCGTCTTTCACATCGTCTTCGGCCGCCACCACCAGGCAGGCACCGTTGAAGAAGGCGCCGAACAGCGCGGTGTTGCCCAGGTCCGCCACGACCGAGCTGGTTAGCGCCCAGCGGCGGCATGCATCGAGCCTCATCGCGGCCGAGGCGGCAGCCACGTAGTTCAGCAGATGCCCTTGTTCGATGGCGACGCCCTTGGGCTTGCCGGTCGATCCCGAGGTGTAGAGCACGTACGCCAGGTCCTGCGGCGAGATGCGGTGTGCGGGCGGTGTGCCGGGCATGCCCTCCGGCACGGGTGGTGCGGCGGCATCGAGCACGAGCGCAGGCCGTGCGTCCGCGAGCACGGACGCGCGGCGTGCCTCGGGCCACTCGGGCTCCAGCGGCAGGTAGGCGGCGCCCACGCGCCAGGCGGCGAAGATCGCCACCGTCAGTTCGATCGAGCGCGGCAGGTTGAGCGCGACGATGGAGCCCGGCGTCACGCCCTGCGCAGCGAGCCAGTGCGCGAGCCGGTTGATGCGGCCGTCGAGTTCGCGGTAATTCAGGCGCTGCTCGCCTGCCTCGAGTGCGGGAGCGTCCGGCGTTGCCTGCGCCCAGTGCGCAATGCGGTCCGCCACGGTCTGCGTTCCGGCATCGATACGTTCGCCGCCGCACCGCGCGAGCAGGAGTTCGCGCTCTTTCGGCCCGACCAGCGACAGCGCTCCGACGGAAGCGTCCGGCTGCGCCACGACGGCCTCGAGCAACGCGAGGAATTGCAGCAGCAGGCGCTCCACGGCGGCCTGGCTGTAGTGCGCGGCATCGGCGTGCAACGACAGTTCCGCGCCCTGCGTCTGCCATGCCGCCTGCAGCGCGAGCTCGAAGCAGGGCATCGGATCGGGCAGCCCGGTCAGCCGCCACCGCGGTTCGGTGCCGCGAGGCAGCGGCGCCTCATGCGAGGCGAAGCCGACGACGGTGTGCGTCGCAAGCGGCGGCGCATCGACGGACCAATATTCCTGCACATCGACATGCGCCGCCAGCGCGGCGTCGAACCTCCCGACCCAGCCGGCAAAGGACTCGTCCATCGCCACATCGACCACCACCGGCAACACCTTGTCGAAGAGGCCGACCGCGCCTTGCATGGGTTCGTAGTCGCGCCGGCAGTCGTGCTGCCAGCCGCCGATGAAGCGCCCCGTGCCGTCGAGCCGGGCAAGCAGCAGCCACCAGGCTGCCTGCAGCAGGGTCTCGGGCTGCGTTCCGAGCGCATCGGCGCGCGCGGCCACTCGGCCCGCAAGCGCCGCGTCGATGGCGCCGCCCGCGCGATGCCGCCCCGCCTGCGGCTGAACGCTCTCCGCCCTCCCTTGCAGGCGCGGCGGCGCCAGTGTGGCCGCTTCGGCCGCGACGCGCTGCCAGTAGGCGCGCCCTTCGTCCGCATCATCGCCTTCGAGCAGGTCCTGGCGCCACTCCACGAAACGTGCGTACTGGAAGATGTCCTCGGACTCGACACTGCCCTCGTCCAGGTACACCGCGGCGATCTGGTCGAAAAGGTTCTGCAGGCTTTCGCGGTCCGCTGCCAGCGCGTTCACCGAGAGCGCCAGCGTGTGCCGCGCATCGGCCGTGCGCACGAGGCCGACGCTCACGAGTTCGCCACGCTCCGCCGCCAGCGGCTCGCGATGGAACGCCTCGAGCCATGCGGCCAGCTCGGCTTCCGCCACGTCGGCCGATTGCCACTTCGGCGGCGGCATCCCGTCGAGGGGTTGCAGGCGTGGTCCACGGTAGCCCGGCACCTGCCGGATCGCCGCGCACAGCGCGCCGTGCGACTGCAGCACGCCCTCCACGGCAATGCGCAGGCGCGCGGTGTCCAGCATGCCTTCGATCCCGACCAGCAGCAGCTGACGCTCGGCGCCGGCAGGCACCATGCGTTGTTCAGGGCTCAACGGGAAGCTCGTTTCCACGGGGTCGGTCATCACGCTCATGCCCCCTGCTCGTCGGCCAGCTTTGCCTCGTTCGCCGCGGGTGCTGCGCCTTCGAGTGCGCCACGGTCGAACATCGCCCCCATCGCCACCACGATCTTGCGCGGCCCCTCGTACGGGTCGCGCGCATGAGCCGCGAGCATGTTGTCGAGCATGACGATGTCGCCCTGCTGCCAGTCGAAGCGCACCGCGCATTCCTCGTACACGCGGCCGACCACGGCCATGGTCTCGTCGGCAATGGGCGAGCCGTCGCCGTACGTCACGTTGCGCGGCATCCGCTCGATGCCGCCCATGGCGAGCAGGTCTTCGCGCACCTGCGCCTCCAGGCAGGCCACGTGGTGCAGCTGGATCTGGTTGAAGAAGACCTTCTCGCCCGTCAGAGGATGGCGGATCACCGCAGGGCAGCGCGTGCGCGTCTGCAAGGTGTCTTCATCGAGCCAGCGCCATGCGATGCCCGCAGCGGCCAGGCGGGCCTCCACGTCCTCGCGGCGGTCGGTCTTGTAGAAGTCGCGCCAGCTCACGTCCAGGCCCGGCGTGAAGGTGCGCACGTACAGCAGTTCCTTGCGCTCGAACTCGGCCACCATGTCCGCGGGCAACCGGCGCAGCATTTCGCGGCAGTCGACGATGGGGGTGGCGCCGCCCACGGGCGAGGGCAGCTCGCAGAAGAACCACTGCTTGCGCGGCCAGCGGTCGAGGTGCGAACTCTCGTTGTGGTACAGGATCATCTGCCGCTCGGGATACGGCGTGGAGCGGTAGGTCTTCTTGCCGCCCTCCTTCTTCGGCAGGTCGCCGTAGCTGCCGTACAGCTCGGGCTCGATGGCCTCGGCAAAGGCCTCGAAGTCCTGCGGCGTCTTCAGGCCGAAATTGCGGAACAGGATGCCGCCGTGCCTTGCAACCAGCATCTCGATGTAGTCGGCCTGGCTCTTCGCCCAGGCCACTGTGTCGAGATCGTCGGTGGTGGCCTGCAGCACGATGGGGAATTCGGCGCCGGCCCTGAGGAAAGAGGTCTGGACCACTGGTCGCGCGGCGGCTTTGCCGAGCTTTCCCAGTTTGTCCAGCTTGCCGAGCTTGTCCATCTTGCCGGCGGCGCCGGTGGTCTTGGCGGTGTTCATGGTGATTCGCTCCTGCGATTGCTTGGGGGCCGGTGCCTCGATGGTTTCGACGGCCTGGCCCGGTGTTTCGACGATCCGCTCCAGCAGCGCATGCCATGAAGCGGTGAACTTTTCGACGGTTTCCCGCCGGTACAGGTCTGTGGCGTACACCCACTCGACGGTGAGCGCGCCGGCCTGTTCCCTGGCGAACACCGCCAGGTCGAACTTGGATTCGTTCATCTGCTGGGGCAGCACCTCGACCTCGGCGCCTTCGATGGCGAACCGGATCTCGGGTGTGTTCTGCAGGACGAAGAGCACCTGGACCAGCGGGTTGCGGTCTCGCGCGCGCTGCGCGCCCGACAGCTCCACGATCTGGTCGAAGGGCACGTCCTGGTGATCCATGGCGACGAGCGTCTGCTGCTTCGTCCGTGCGAGCCATTGCCTGAAATCGGCCTGCCGCTCGCTCATGCGCGAGCGCACGGGCACGACGTTGACGAAGAAGCCCAGCAGCTGTTCGAGATCCGGGTGGCCGCGGCCGGCCACGTCGGTGCCGATCACGATGTCGTCCGCACCCGAGGCCTGATGGAAGAACAGGAAGAAGGACGACAGCAGCAGCGTGAACAGCGAGGTATCGCACTCTCGCGCGAGCGCGGCCAGCGCCTGCGACAAGTCCGGCGGCAGTTCAAGCACCACCGAGTTCCCGGCATGCGAGGCCGTGGCCGGGCGCTGGTGGTCGGACTGCAGGGTCGACACCTGCGGCGCGTTGCGCAGATAGCTGCGCCAGAACTCGGCCTTGGGCGCAAACGTCTCGGAGGCCAACGCGCGGTCGTACCACGCGGCGTAGTCCACGTACTGCACCGGCAACGGCGCGAGCGCCAGCGGCTGGCCGCGCAGCGCGCGTTCGTAGAACTCGCCCAGCTCGCGCGCGAACACCGCGATCGACCACCCGTCGAACACGATGTGGTGCACCACGAGCACCAGCACATGCTCGCGTTCGCCCAGGCGCACGACGGTCGCCTTGATGAGCGGGCCTTCGGCCAGCGCAAAGGGCATGCGCACGAGTTCGTCGAACAACATGGCGTAGCGGCGCTCGCGTGCGGGCTTGTCGGCCTCGTCGATCTCCACGAGCGGGATGTTCAGGCGCACGCTGTCGCGAATCACCGCCGCCGGCTCGCCTTCGTCGTCTTCGGCAAACACGGTGCGCAGCACTTCGTGCCGCGCGACGATGGCGTCGATGGCCGCGCGCAGCACGTCGACGTTGAGTTCGCCATGCAGGGCCAGCCCCGCCGACATGTTGTAGGCCGCGCGGCCGGTCACGTTGCCAGCATCGGTGAGCCGGTCGACCAGCCAAAGGCGGCGCTGCATCGGCGACAGCGGCAGCGCGCCGGTTCGCGGCACAGGCGCCATCTCCATTGCCGCGGCCTGGCGCGCCTCGGCCGGCGCGCCGTTCGCGGGCATGCGCGCGATCAGCCCGGCGATGGTGGGTGCCTTGAAGAACTCGCTGGGATGCAGTTCGACCGCATAGGCCTTGCGGATGCGCGACAACAGCTGAATGGCCACCAGGGAATCGCCGCCGAGCTCGAACAGGTTGTCGTCCATGCCGATGGGCGCGATGCCCAGGCGCTCGGTCCACAGCGCGGCCAGGGCGTTGGCCAGTTCGCCTTCGGGCGCGACGAAGGGTGTCTGCAGCGCGGGGCGCGGATGGCTGCCGCCGCTTGCCGCGGGTTGCGCATCGTCGGTCTCGAACATGTCGAGCATGCCGCTATCCAGGGGGCCCAGACGCTGTGCGAGATCGGTGGTCGAGATCACGGTCTGCGGGCGCAGCGGCCCGTTGACGATGCGCTCGAAGGTGCGCGCGCCTTCGGGGCCGTCCATGCCGATGCCGTCCGGCACGTCCATGTTCTGCGCCATGCCCAGGCCCCGCCAGGCGTCCCAGTTGACCGAGAAGATCGGGTAGCTGCCTGCGCGCGCATGGGCGATGGCCACGGCGTCGAGGTACGCATTGGCGGCGGCGTAGTCGCCCATGCCCAGACCGCCGGCCACGCTGGAGATGGACGAGCAGAACTGCACGAAGTCCAGCGGCTGGCCGCGCACCGCATCCAGCAGGACGCGGGTGCCGCGCACCTTGGTCGCGAAGACCGTGTCGACCTGCGCGCGCGTGCGCTGGGCCAGCATGCCGCCGCCCGCATCGCCCGCCGCATGGACGATGCCGTGCAACGCACCGAAGCGCGCGTTCGCGAGCGCAAGGGCCGCCTGCAGTTGCGCGGCGTCGGACACATCGGCCGACAGGGCCATCACCTGCGCACCCAGCGCCTCGAGTTCGAGCAGCTGGCGCAGCCTTGCCTTTTGCGCCTCGGGCTGGCTCGCATCGCCGGCCAGCGCAGCCCAGCACGCGCGCTCCGGCATCGCGCTTCGGCCGAGCAGCACCAGGCGGGCCTGCCAGTGACGGGCCAGGTGCTTTGCGACGGCCAGGCCGACGCCGCCAAGACCTCCGGTGATCAGGTAGACGCCCTGCGGCCGCAACCGCGGCTGCGCCGCGGCAGGCAGCGGCGCGGGCTCGTAGCCCTTCGCCCAGCGGTGCGGGCCGCGGTAGGCCAGCAGCGGCTCGCCGGGCTCCGTGCGCAGCGCGGCGGATTCGGTGGCGAGCTGGGCGACCAGCAGCGCTTCGGCGTCGCTCTCGGCAGCCGGCAGCATCACGTCGATCACGCGGCAATGGACGCGCGGGCACTCCTGCCCGATCACCTTGGCCGCGCCCAGCAGCGTGGCCTTCTCGGGACACAACGGTTCGGTGCCGGTGACGTCCTCGATCTGGTTGGCGACGACGGTGATCGGCAGCTTGCCGGCGGCGGCGGCCGTGGTGCGGGTGTCGAGCGCCTGCACGAGCGCCAGCAGGCTGAAGAAACTGCGCTCGAGCAATTCGGCCTGCGGCTGCGAGGCCGGCACCTCGTCCAGGCACCACAGGTGGTGGATGGCGGCGACGGCGCCGAAGTCGGCCTCGACCTCGCGCAGCAGTCGCGCGTGATCGTCCCGCTCGCCGGGCCGCAATGTCCAGCCCTCGCGGCCGGTGCGGGCGAAGGCCGTGCCGCGCTCGGCCACGGCCACCGCATGGCCCAGCGAACGCAGGTGCCGGGCGAGATGGCCGGTGAGGCTGCGGCCGTCGCCGAGCACGAGCACGCAGCCCGCGTCGGCCGCGGTCCTGGGCACGACAGGCACTAGCGGCTCGATCCGTTTCCAGACGGGGACGTAGAACGCGTCGGCGGACGGCTTGCGTGCGGACTTCGCCGACCCGGCGCCGGGTGCGTCGACCCAGTAGCGGCGGCGCTGGAACGGATAGGCCGGCAGCGGCACGCGGCGCCGCGCCTGTCCGGCATGGCAGGCGGCCCAGTCGATGTCCACGCCCGCGAGCCACAGGCTGGCGAGCGTCTGCGCGATCTGCTGCGCGTTGCGCGCGCGCTGCTGCGGATGCGCCTGGCTGGCGTGCACGGCGGCGGCCGAAACAGCCATCGGGTGCTGGCGCGCGAGGCCGGCGAGCGTCTCGCCGGGGCCGACTTCGAGCACCACGCGCCCGGGCACCTCGAAGAGCGAGCGCAAGCCGTCCGTGAACTGCACCGTGCCGCGCAGGTGCTGTGCCCAGTAGTTCGGGCTGGTCGCCTGCTGCGCCGTGATGAGCTTGCCGGTGACGTTCGAGATGAACGGAATCTTCGGCGCCTGCCGCGGCACCGAGGCAATGAGCTGCTCCAGTTGCGCGAGCAGCGGCTGCGTCATGGCCGAGTGCGAGGCGATGGACACATGCAGCCGGCGCGGCAGGTGGCCGTGCGCGCGCAGTTCCGCTTCGGTGGCCTCGATGGCTTCGAGCGGGCCGGAGATCACGCACAGCTGCTCGCCGTTGGCGGCCCCGAGGTCGCAGCCGCCGGTCAGGAAAGGCGCCAGCTCGGCCTGCGAGAGCGGCACTGCCGTCATGGCGCCGGGCGGCATGGATTGCAGCAGGCGGCCGCGCAGCGCGGTCACCCGCAACGCGTCTTCGAGCCGGAACACACCCGCCAGGCAGGCCGCGACGTACTCGCCGAGGCTGTGGCCGATCATCACGGCGGGTCGCACGCCGCGGCGCATCCACCAATGCGCCATTGCATATTCGACGACGAACAGGGCTGGCTGGGCGAAGGCGATGTCGAACAGGCGCGCGTCTGCCTCGGCCTGCGCGTGCGGCGCGGGGAACAGCAGTTCGCGCAGGTCGAGGCCGAGTTCGGGGCGCAGCAGTTCGCAGCAGCGGTCGATGTCTTTGCGAAACGGCGCGTCCTCCCGATAGAGCGCAAGCCCCATGTTCGCGTGCTGCGTGCCGCCGCCGGGAAACAGGAAGGCGACTTCGGGCGGCTGCTCGGGCGCGGGTGCCGCAGCCGCCATGACGCCTTCGCGGCAAGCCAACATGCCCGCGGCGGCCGCCGATGCATCGGCCACCACGGCGCGGCGGTGTGCGAAGGCGCGGCGGCCCGTCTGCAGCGTGTGCGCGATGTCGGCCAATGCCGTCCCGGGATGCGCTTCGATGTGTGCGCCGAGCCGTTGCGCGGCCTGCTTCACGGCGGTGGCGCTCATGGCGGACAGCGGCAGCACCTGCCAGCCGCCCTGGTCCTGCGGCGCGGCGGCGGCCGGCGCTTCGGGCGCCTCTTCGAGGACGACGTGCACGTTGGTGCCGCCGATGCCGAAGGAGCTGACACCCGCGCGGCGCGGCGCATCGCCCTTCGGCCAGGGCCGGGCCTCGGTGTTCACATAGAACGGGCTGGTCGCGAAGTCGATCTGCGGATTGGGCTGCTCGAAATGCAGGCTGGGCGGCAGCGTCCGGTGGCGCAGTGCCATCGCGGCCTTGATGAGGCCGGCCACGCCGGCGGCCGCGTCGAGGTGGCCGATGTTGGTCTTGACCGAGCCGATGGCGCACCGGCCCTGCGACGTCGCCCCGCCGCTCGCGAAAGCCTGCGTCAGTGCGGCCATCTCGATCGGGTCGCCCAGCGTGGTGCCGGTGCCGTGCGCTTCCACGTAGCCGATGGTGCTCGCGGGCACGTCGGCCACCATCTGCGCCGCGCGGATCGCGCCGGCCTGCCCCTGCACGCTGGGCGCGGTGAAGCCGATCTTGTCCGCGCCGTCGTTGTTGGCCGCGCTGCCTTTGATGACCGCATGGATGGTGTCGCCGTCGCGCAGCGCTTCTTCCAGCCGCTTGAGCACGACGATGCCCGCGCCGCTGCCGATGACCGTGCCCGCGGCCTTCGCGTCGAAGGCGCGGCAGTGGCCGTCGGGCGAGAGGATCGCGCCGTTCTGGTAGCGGTAGCCGCCTTCCTGCAGCAGGTTGAGCCACACGCCACCGGCCAGCGCCATGTCGCAGTCGTGGTTCAGCAGCGCCTGGCAGGCCATGTGCACGGCCACCAGCGAGGTCGAGCATTCGGTCTGCACGCTGACGGCCGGCCCGCGCAGGTCGAGCTTGTAGGCCACCCGCGTGCACAGCGAGCCCGCGGAGTTGCCGCTCATCAGGCCCAGCATGTCGGCGATGCCGGTGCCCGCATCGATCCCGAAGGCGGGCAGCAGGTGCCGCATCAGGTAGAGGTTGGGGCCGTCTCCCGCGTAGACGCCGACCGACGCGGCCGCCTTCCTGGCCTGCCAGCCCGCATGCTCCAGCGCCTCCCACGCGCATTCGAGAAAGATGCGCTGCTGCGGATCGAGGTGCTCGGCTTCGCGCGGGGAATAGCCGAAGAAGCCGGCGTCGAACTGGTCGAAGCCCTCGAACAGCACGCCGGCCTTGACGTAGTCAGGGTCGGCCAGCGTGCGTTCGGGCACGCCGCGGGCGCGCAGCTGCTCGTCGCTGAAGACGGTGACCGACTCGACGCCGTCGCGGATGTTGCGCCAGAAGGTGTCGACATCGGGTGCGCCGGGAAAGCGCCCGGCCATGCCGACGATGGCGATCTCGATGCCCGTGAGTCCGGTGGGCAGTGTGGCTTGGTCTTGCATCAGAAGCTTCTTTCGGTGGGACGGCGGCGCTGCAGCAGGGCGGTGCGCTGGCGTTGCGCGCGCGCCTGTTCGCTGTCGGCGTCCTCGGTATCGGCATCGGCATCGGCATCGGCGGGCTGCGCGGCGCCGCGTCCCTGCTCGATGCGGCGCGCCAGCGCGCCGACGGTCGGGAACCTGAAGAGATCGACCACTTTCAGGCCCGGGTTCAGCCGGTCCTCCATCAGCCGGTGCATGCGGATCACCAGCAGCGAGTTGCCGCCGAGGTCGAAGAAGTTGTCGTTCATGCCCACCTTCTCGACCTTGAGCAGTCCGGCCCAGATCGAGGCCAGCGTCTCGGCGATATCGCCCTGCGGCACCTCGTAGTCCAGGCGGCTGGGGATGGCGGGCGCAGGCAGCGCGCGGCGGTCGATCTTGCCGCCCGCGGTGAGCGGAAAGCTGTCGAGCGCCGCGATGGCCGAGGGCACCATGTAGTCGGGCAGGACGCGGCTCAGCTGCTCCCGCAGCGCCGCGGTGTCGATCTGCGCGGCGGGTGCGGGCGAGACATAGGCCACCAGCGAGGCGCCGGCCGGGCCGTCGTGGACCACCACCAATGCCTCGCGAACGGCGGCGTGCTCGCGCAGGCGCACCTCGATCTCCCCGAGCTCGATGCGAAAGCCGCGGATCTTCACCTGGTGGTCGAGACGGCCGAGGTACTCGAGCTGGCCGTCGCCGCGCCAGCGCGCGAGGTCGCCGGTGCGGTAGAGCCTGCCGCCCGCGGCGTCGAACGGGTCCGCGACGAAGCGCTCCGCAGTGAGGGCCGCGCGGCCGAGATAGCCGCGCGCGAGCCCTTCGCCGCCGAGATACAGTTCGCCGGGAACGCCCTGGGGAACGGGCTGCAGGTTCGCATCGAGCACGTGCGCGGTGCGCTGGCCCACGGGACGGCCGATGGGCGCATAGCCCTGCACGGCCTGCTGCGCGTCATGCGCGGTGCCGTGCCAGGCGGTGGGCGTGATGACGGCCTCGGTCGGGCCGTAGGCGTTGACGATGTGCGCAGGGCGCAGCACGCGGCGGATCAACGCGAGGTCCTCGCCGGTCCAGGCCTCGCCGCCGAAGAGGGCCAGGCGCACGGCATGCGCGAACGGCGCCTGGCCCTGCATGAGCTGGCGCGCATAGGCCGGCGGCAGGTCGACCACGCTCACGCGGTGGCGCTGCAGCAGGGCCTCGAGTTCGCCGGCAAGCGAGCACCATTGCTGCTGCACCACGAGTGCCGCCCCCGCGACGAGCGGCAGCAGGCATTGCTCGATGGCCGCGTCGACGTGCGGCAGTGCGAACTGCAGCGAGCGGTCTTCGGCGCGCATCCCGCAGCGCTGCGCCATCGACCGGATGTGCATCGACAGCGCGCCGTGCGGCACGGCCACGCCTTTGGGACGGCCCGTGGTGCCGGAGGTGTAGATGACATAGGCGAGATGCCCGCCGTGCAGCGCGACCCCGGGGTTGGTGGCCGGCTCGCTGCCTTTCAGCTGTGCTTCGTCGAGCATGACCTGGGCAATGCCGCCCGGCGCCGGTGCACCGCCGTTGCGGTCGGTGAGCAGCACGCCGGCGCCGCTGTCTTCCAGCAACTGCGCAAGCCTCTGCGGAGGATGCGATGGGTCCAGCGGCAGGTAGGTGCCGCCCGCCTTCAAAACACCGAGCAGGCCGGTCACACGATCGGCCGCGGCTTCGATGGCCACTGCGACGATGCGGTCGGGGCTTACGCCCTGGCGGATCAGCCGGTGGGCGAGGCGGTTGGCGCGCTCGTTCAGAACCGCGTAGCTGAAGCGGGTGTCGCCGTCGATCAGGGCGGTGGCGTCGGGAGTGGCTTGCGCCTGCGCCTCGAAGAGCCGGTGCACGGGCGGCGCATGCACCGCCTGCGGCTCGCCTGCCGACCATTCGTCCAGCTGGCGCTGCTCGACGGCATCGAGCCACTGCACGTCGCCCACGGCTTGCGCGGGCTCGGTCGCCAATGCCTCCAGCAGCGCGCGGTAGTGCCCCGCCATGCGTTCGATGGTGGCCGGCTCGAACAGCTCCGCCGCGTAGGTGATGACCGCGCCGGCACTCCCGTCGGCATGCTCGCGGATATCGAGCGTGAGCTCGAACTGCGCAGCGCCGTCGGCGATGCGGTGCTCGCGCGCCTGCAGGCCCGGCAGCATGCGCAGCACGCCCGCGTCCTCACGCAGGTGGTTGAACATCACCTGGAACAGCGGGCTGTGACTCAGGCTGCGCTGCAGTTGCAGGGCTTCGACGATCTGCTCGAACGGCAGGTCCTGGTGCGCCTGCGCGCCGAGCGCGGCTTCGCGCGTCTGCGCCAGCAGCCCGGCAAGGCTCATGCGGCCCTGCACCGCGGCGCGCAGCACCTGGGTGTTGACGAAGAAACCGATCAGCCCGGCCGTTTCGGGGCGATGGCGGTTGGCGACCGGCACGCCGACGCGCACGTCCTGCTGGCCGGTGTAGCGGTGCAGCAGCGCCTGGAACCCGGCAAGCAGTGCCATGAAGAAGGTCGCGCCGTGCGCCTGCGCGGTGACGCGCAGCCGCCGGGTGAGCGCGGCGTCGAACTCGAAGGCATGGCTGGCGGCGCGGTAGGCCGCGACCGCATGCCGCGGATGGTCGGCGGGCAGGCTCAGCACAGGGTGCTCGTCGCCCAGTTGGGCGCGCCAGTACACGAGCTGACGCTCGGCCTCGCCGGCGGCGAGCCAGTCGCGCTGCCACAGGGCGTAGTCCGCGTACTGGATCGGCAGCGGCGCGAATTGCGGCGTGGCGCCTCTTGCGCGGGCGCCGTAGGCGGCGCCGAGTTCGTCGATCAGCACCTGCATCGAGGTGCCATCGGACACGATGTGATGCGTGATGACGACGAGCAGATGCCGCGCTTCGTCGATGCGGATCAGCGCCGTGCGCAGCAGCGGCCCCTCGCCGAGGTCGAAGGGCTCGGCGTGGCACTGGCTGGCATGCTCGGCGGCAGCGGCCTCGCGCGCTTCGGCGGGCAATGCGCGCAGGTCGATCTGCCGCGGCGCGAGCCGCAATGGCGGCTGGATCCACTGGCAGACCGTGCCGTCCGCCGCCGCACGGAACACGGTGCGCAGGCTCTCGTGGCGGGCCACCAGTTCGTCGAGCGCGGCGCCCAGTGCATCGATGTTCAGGGCCCCATCGAGCTCCAGCGCCGCGCTGACGTGGTACGCGGTGCTCTTCGGGTCGAGCTGCCACAGGAACCACTGGCGCTCCTGCGCATGCGACAGCGCGAGCGGCTGCGCGCGGCGCTCGGCCTGCAGCACGGGGATGGCACTGCGCTGTTTGCGCTGGCCGGTGGCGAGCACGCGGCGCACTTGCGCGGCGAGCTCGCCCAGGCGTGGCTGCTCGAACAGCACGCGCACGGGAAATTCGATTTCCCATCGGTCGGCGATGCGGGCCGCCACCTGCGTCGCGGCGAGCGAGTTGCCGCCGTGGATGAAGAAGTGGGCCTCGCGTGCCAGCGGGGGCTGCTGCTGCGCATCGCGGCGCAGCACATCGCGCCAGATCGCAGCGACGGCCTGCTCCACATCGTCGAGCACCGGCTCCACGGCGGGCGCATTGGCCGCGGCAGAACCGCCGAGCACGAATTCGCCATGCGCATACATCGCGTAGGCATCGGCGCTGCGGTCGAGCCAGCCTTGGCGGCATGCGCCTCGCTGCAGCTTGCCGCTCGTGGTCTTGGGCATGCCGCCGGGATTGAGCAGCATGACGACGGACAACGGTTCGCCGAACTGCTCGCTCACCGCGGCGCTGAGCACTTCGACCAGCGCTTCGGGCTTCACCAGCTTCTGCGTGCTGCGCGACACCTCGGCGGCCACGCCGATGCCCTCTGCGCCGGGGCCGCTGACGGCGAAGGCCGCCACGCGGCCCTTGCGCACGATGTCGACCTCGAGCTCGATCATGCGCTCGATGTCCTGCGGGTACAGGTTGTGGCCGCGCACGATGATCATGTCCTTGATACGCCCGGCCACGTAGAGCTGGCCGTCATGGATGAAGCCGAGATCGCCTGTGCGCAGCCAGGTGGCGCCATCGCACTCGACAAAGGTCTGCCGCGACACCTCCGGTTTGTTCCAGTAGCCGCTGCCGATGCTGGGCCCGGTGGCCCAGATCTCGCCGACCGCGCCCGCGTCGCGCACCGCCAGCGATGCAGGGTCCACGATGCGCACGGCATGGCCGGAAACGCTTCGGCCGCATCCCACGAGGGTGGCGCCCGTTTCGGCTTCGAGCTCGACGATGCCGCGCGCCAGGGCCTGGCTGGAGAAATCGTGCGCGACCATGCCGGCGCCACGCTGGCCGCCGGTGACGAACAGGGTCGACTCGGCCAGGCCGTAGCACGGATACAGCGCGGCGGCGGCAAAGCCGGCGGGCGCGAACTGCTTCCTGAAATCGCGCAGCGTATCGGCGCGCACGGGCTCCGCGCCGGAGAACGCCAGACCCCAGCTGGACAGATCGAGCTTCTGCAACTGCGCCTTGGACACTCTGTCGAGGCACAGGCGGTAGGCGAAGTCGGGACCGCCGCTGATGGTCGCGCGATGGCGCGAGACGGTTTCGAGCCAGCGCACCGGCCGCTCCAGGAAGTAGCGCGGCGACATGAGCGCGACGGGAATGCCGCGGTGCAGCGGCTGCAGCAGGCCACCAATGAGGCCCATGTCGTGGTTCAGCGGCAGCCAGCTGGCGAAGATGTCGTCCGGCCCGACCGACAGGCCCTCCTCGATCGCGCGCATGTTCGCCATGAGGTTGGCGTGCGTGACCATGACGCCCTTGGGCGCCGAGGTCGAGCCGGAGGTGTATTGCAGGAAGGCGATGTCGGTCGGGGCCGGCGTGTGGGGCGTCCAGCGTCCGGCGTCTTCGGCGCCGATCTCGTCCACGCAGATCAGCGGCACGTCGGTGAAGGCGCCGGCGACGCCCGCGATGGAGGCCTGGATGGCGGCGTGCGTCAGCACGCAGCAGGCGCCGGCGTCGGCCGCGATGCCCTCCAGCTTGGCCAGATGCCGCTTGCGCGTGGACTCCGGCGGGAACACGGGCACAGCGATGAGGCCCGCATAGAGGCAGGCGAAGAAGCTCACGACGTAGTCGTCGCTGTTGTCCAGCATGATCAGCGCGCGCTCGCCGCGGCCGAAGGACTGCTGCAGTCGGGCCGCGAGGCCGCGCACGCGCGTGTCGAGCCGGCGATAGGAGACGGGCGTGTCGATGGCGGTGCCGTCGCGGTCGGTCACGGCGATGACCGCGGTGTCATCGGGCCGCCGTGCGGCCAGCTCGCGCAGGTGGCTCACGAAGTCCACGGGGTGCATCGGATTCACATCGGTTCCTTGATTTGGCGGGCCGGCGCGGCGGCCGGCCCCGGCGGCGGCAGCTCAGGCAAAGGCACGAGGCGCATGGACTCCTCCCGCCGCGAACTGGGCCAGGCGCTGCGCCAGCACGGCGAGCACGGGGGTCTCGTGCTGCCGGATGAAGAAATGACCGCCCTCAAACCAGTCCAGCGTGAAGCCGGGGTGCGCGGTCTCGCCGGACCAGGCTTGCATGCGCCAGGATTCGACGTCGTCCTGCCGGCCCGCGAAGGCGTGCAGGGGAACGGGCAGCGGCGCGTTGCCGGGATGCGCGAAGCTCTGGCACACGCGGTAGTCGGCGGCGAGCGTATCGAGCGTCATGCGCAGCAGTTCGGGGCTGGCGAAGAGTTCCTCGGGTGTGCCGCCCTGCTTGCGCAGGTCGCCGATGAGGGCCTTGTCGTCGTCCATGTCGACGAAGCGGTCGGGATCGCGCTGCGACGGCGCGGCGCTGCCGGACACGAGCAGCGCCCGAGGCAGGGCTCGGCCGCTGGCGCGAAGGCGCTGCGCGATGCCCCAGGCCAGCAAGGAACCCATGCTGTGGCCGAAAAGCGCGAAATTGCCGCGCAGGGCGGCATCTTGTTCGGCGCACAGCTGGGCGACCAGGGCGTCGAAGTCTTCCACGAAATCCTCGCCCAGGCGTGTGCCGCGACCGGGCAGTTCGACCGGCACGACCTCGATCCAGCGCGGCAGCAGGCGCCGCCAGCGCAGGTACATGGTGGCGCTGGCGCCCGCGCAAGGCAGGCACAGCAGGGAAAGGGGCGCCTGCATTCGCTCAGGCGGCGGCCGGCGCGCTCTTGCTGCTTTCTTGCTGCGCCATCCAGTCGCGCAGCGATTTGGGGCGCATGTCGGTCCAGTTTTTCTCTACATAGTCGAGCACGGTCTTCTTGTCGCCCTGAATGCCGTCGACGGCCTTCCAGCCGCCGGGCACGGCCTTCCATTGCGGCCAGATCGAATATTGCTCTTCGTGGTTGACGAGAACGATGAAGGTCTCGTCCTCGCGGTCGAAGCTGCTGGTAGACATGTGCGGTCCTCTTGGGGTTGTTGAGACGACAGGCAAGGAGGCTTTGCACACCCCCAATTGCCTTTGCGATACATGACGGGGCGGGAGGCCGGGTGTTTAGGGTCGTCAACACCATTGCGCCGCGGCATGAGCGGGCGCGGCTGCGCCGCGGCGTGGCCGCGGGAGATCGGACGGGAACGGGAGGTGCGGAGGCCGGCGGCCGCGGCTAGCGACCGGCGATGGGATCCGGGGCGTCGTCCGGCGGGGGGACGTCGTTGGCGGGCGGAACGAGGCCCACGAGCAGCCACAGACGAGCCGCTTCGTCATAGGCCTTGCGATGAAGAGGATCCGCGGCGAGCCACTGCATGAACTCGTCGTCGCGCGCCGCATCGTCGAGGCTGCCGCGCTGCGCGTGCTGGTGGCGCACCCAGGTCCATGCGGCCTGCCAGACCGGGTCTTGATCCTTGTCCTTTGTCATCGGCGCCATCGTATCGCCGATGCGCGATGCGGGGTCAGCCGCCCTGCACCAGGTAGCGGCAGCTTTCGAGGGCCGCGTCGGCGTCCTTGATCATGAAGTTCACCAGCGTGGCGGAGCAGCCGAGCCGCACACCGATCTCGCGCTGCGTCATGCCGCTCAGCCGGTTGAGCTCGAAGGCCGTGCGGGTGCGCGCGGGCAGCGCGTCGAGCACGCGGTCGATCGCGGCCAGCGCCTGGCGCCCGTCCAGCACGCGCTCGGGTGCATCGTTGCTCGGCGGACTGACAAGCTCCACGTCCTCGCAGTAGGTGCGGTAGCTGGCTTCGACGGAATGATGGCGGTGATAGTCGAAGGCCACGTTGCGCACCACCTGACAGCAGTAGCCGAGCGGCTTGCGCACGTCGCGCACGGCGGCGCCGTCGGCCAGCTTGAGGTAGGCGTCCTGCAGCACTTCATCGGCCAGGTCTGCGGTGCGGACGATCTTTTGCGCGACGCGCTGGAGCTGGGGACGGTTTGCGATGAAGACCTCCCCCAACGTGGGCTCGGCTGGCTGCAGCGACATGTCCATGGGTACTCCTGAAGTGTTCACTGGAGATAATGCAAATGAGAACTATTACTATTTTTTGACAGAAAAAGACCTGGATTGCCCAGTTGCTCCTCCTCTGTCTCTTACCCTAAAGACGTTTGAACAGCCGAAAGCGAGACAGGGTGCCGCCGATGGCGAGCGTCGCCGCGCACCGCTTCAGGGACGCACCGTCACCCGCCGCAGCTGCGGATCGCGTGCTATGTCTTCCTCGCGAAACGGGAAGCGCAGCCAGTCCTTGCGCGCATAGCGCGCCACCGGGCCCAGTCCGCTGCCGCCGGTCACCGCGGTTTCACGTTCGCCGTGCGCGAGCAGCGTGCGCGCCTGCACGCCGCGCCGGTCGAAGTACACACCTGGAGGTAGGTGTTGCCATGGGAGCGGTCGTCCATGGTGTAGTCGCCGTCGTTGGCGCACGCGACCGTGAAATAGCCTTCGGCATCGCAGCCGCCGAAGAGAGGCAACTTTCGTCCCTCGCTGCGGGCAAAACGCTGCTGGCCCAGCGGCATATCCAGCGCCCAGCCCTTGCGCGCCATGTCTTCGACAGCGCCGGCCAGCGCGAAGGCCACACGCGGGTCCGACGCATGAATCGCCGATGGCGTCCGCAACGGCGCCGACGCCGAGAACGGCTGCGCATAGAGGTCCTTGGCCGGGATCTTCTGCACCCGGGTCCAGAAGGCATCCCAGAGCAGCGCGCCCCGGTCGTTTGCATCCGCGCGGTCGGGCCAGCGTCGCAACACTTCGCAGGCCCGCCGGATGTCGACCTGATCTTTCGCACAGGCGCCGTCGAGCAGCGCCACCTTGAACCGGTCCGCCGTCGAAGCACGCGCCTCGAGGGTCTTTTGCATGACACGGTCCGCCAACGCCTTGGCGGAGGTCGCGCCGGCATTGGCGAGCTCATGTGCGATGCGGTGTCCTTCCTGTCCACGCATCGACAGCGGCTGGCCTTCCCCTCCGAGGATCGACGCGAATCCCGTCAACGGCTGTTCCGGGTTCGTGAGCCAGTAGCTGTCGTTCATGTTGGCGACGTAGTCCTCGCGCAGCAGGCCGGGCATGCGGTCGGCGGCCATGGTGCCGGGCTGCGCCACGTTCTTCGCGGACTGCCATTCGCAAGTCGACCGGCTGCCATCGAGCACCGGCATGGCGGGGTCGAGCGCGGCGAGCGCCTTCGACAGCGGCGTCGCACAGGCCGAGCGCAGTTCGTCCCCGACACCGGGCACCGCGCCGATGTCGGCGTACCAGGCCCGGCCGTCGCCGCGCCCGATGGCCGCCGTGTTGACCCAGGGCATGGCGGTCTCCTCTCGCTGGATGGCCATGAACTCGTCGAGCGAACGCGCCTGGTCCCAGCGGAAGAAGTTGCGAAAAATGCGCGGGTTGTCGGCATTGATGTCGCGTATCGCCAGCGCCTTGTGCGCACTCCATGCCAACGCGGGATTGCGGGCTCCCAGATCGACCACCGGCCCGAAGCGCGTGCGATAGAGCGTGCGGCGCACCAGATCCACCGAGCCGTCGGGCCGACGCACCGCCACGGCGAGCGGCTGCGCCTGCATGGGTTCCGATCGGCCGTCGACCAAGTAGCGCGTGGGGTCGGCCGGGTCCAGCGCCAGGTCGAACAGTCCGAAGCGTCGCGCGGCGGAGACGGTGTGGCTCCAGGCCACGTCGTTGTTGAAGCCGATCATGATGACCGGAATGCCGAGAAAGGACACGCCCGCCGCGTCGAGCTTGCCCGGCAGCGTGAGGTGCGCCTGATAGAAGCGGTCGGGCCCGCCCCAGTACCAGTGCGGATTGCCGAACAGCACGCCGCCGCGTTCGCCGGTGGCCGCCTGGCCGAATGCGAGCACGTTGCTGCCGATGCCGCGCGCATCGCCCACCGGAATGTCGAGCCGCGAAGACAGCGAGAGCTTGTCTGCTGGCACGGGCGGCGTGAGAGCCGCGGGCTTGGCGTTCACGATCTCGGAGACGAAGCGCGTGTACCCGCCGGCCAGCCCTGCGGCGATCATGCGGCGGTAGATGTCTTCCGGCCCGATGGCGCGCACCCACGGCGCGCCGGCACACGCGTGCGCCGACACGCCGCGCACGGGCTTGCGCGCCTGCAGCGTCCGCAGATGGCGGTTGTAGCCTTCCGCGTAGCCGGCGATGAGTTCGTTGAGGTCGGCCGGTTGCTCGCGCTTCAGGGCCTCGACTGCTTCGGGACCTGCGAACGCCCTGAAGAAGAAATCCAGGTCGAGATTGACGGGCTCGCCGAAGGTCGAGCGTGTCCGAGGCTTTCCCTCGGCGCCGAAGTACAGCGAGCGTTGCCCGCTGTAGGTGACGAAGGCATCGGCCAGCGTGCACAACGCATCCTCGGCCTGCGCCTGGCCGTAGCCGATGCCCAGCCCGCGCCAGCTGCCAGCGCGAACGTGCGGAATGCCGTCGGCGGTGCGCCTGATCTCGATGGCAGTGGTTGGCGCGTCGCCGCGAGCCGATGCCGGGGTGGCACCGAAGACGGCACAGGAAATGGCAAAAGCGGCCATGCGCAGGCCCCGCGCAGGCGCACGGAAGAAGGAGAGATTGTTCACGTCGTCGTTCGCTGATGGCTCGAATCACAGACGGTTCGGCGAGCCCGACGTTTAGGTCGGGCGGCGAAGGACGCGCTCAGTCCTCAGCCCGGAATGTCCGGCTCCACCAGTTGCGCCAGAGCGACGAGCGACTCTTGCCAGCCCAGGTAGCACATCTCGGTCGGAATCGCTTCGGGAATGCCCTCCTGGACGACCGAGATCTCGGTGCCGCAAGACACCGGTGTCAGCATCACCGTCGTCTTCATGGTGCCCGGAAGATTGGCATCGTCGAAGGTCGCGTCGTACGCGATGCGGCTATGGGGAACGAGCTCCAGGTACTTGCCGCCGAACGAATGGCTATGACCGGTGCCGAAGTTGGTGAAGGACATGCGCCAGGCGCCCCCGACCACAGGTTCCATGGCATGGACCTTTCCCGTGAAACCGAAGGGCGGCAGCCAGCGCTCGAACGCACTGGGTTCGACGAATGCCCGATAGACACGCTCCGGAGAAGTGCGCAGAACGCGATGAAGACGGACGGTGTTGGTGGCCATGACTGTTGCTCCTGAAGAAACGAGGAAGACCCTCAATGGATACGTCGAGCGAGCCTGTTCAAGATCGACATGCCGCGAGACTGGGGAAAACCCTGCCGGCAAGCCCGACAACTTCATAATCCAGGCCACCCCCCACACGCTGAACGAATCGAATCACCCGTGAGTGCCGCAGACTTTCTTCTGTCCCCCGCCGTGCAAAAGCTCATGCAGGTCTTGTATGCAGACCCCGATCATCCATTTCCGGCGGACGAACTGGCCCGGCGAACGAAGCAGGAGCGCAGCGAAGTCGAGCAGACGCTGGAACATCTCGTCAAGAGCGGCATCCTCGCCAGGCAGAAGGTGACGGCGGAGCAGCCTGAGACCGTCAAGCTGGACCGGTCGTTTGTCTTCTACGGCGAACTGCGCCGCATCGCGCTGAAGTCGTTCGCCGCGGCCGAGCCGATCCGCGCCATGCTGCGTTCCAAGTTCAAGGATTCGGTCGTGCGCGCCTTCGTCCTGGGAGAGGACGATAACAACGTCATAGAACTGCTGATCGTGCATGGCGCCGTGACGCCTGATGAGACCGCCATGACCGCGGCCTGCAAAAAGCTGTCAAAGGCCCTCCATCGGCATTTGCAGGTGCACGTGATCTCCATCGCCAGATTCAACGGCTTGACTGATCACGACACGTTCACTGCAAAACTCGCGGCAGCTTCGGCATTCGAAATCATCGCGCCGGGCGATACCAAGGCGCAGTTGCCGGTCGAACGGCTCGGCCTGCTGCAAAGCGCAAAACGGAAGCTGGCTGCACTGTCGCTGTCGCAGCACCGAGGCGACACAAGGTAGAGAGATCGCGCTCGAAAAAGCGAGCTCGCGGCTGAGCTTTCGCTTGTAATATGATGACCATCATTTAATTCAGGCGATTCGCATCGCATCCCGAGGTCACAGCCATGCCCACCTTCACCACATCCAATATCTTCGTCATCGGCGGAACTGGCGCGCAGGGTATGCCGATCATTCGTGCACTGGTCGCTGACGGAAAATACGCGGTTCGCGTGTTGACACGCGATCCTGAATCACCGCGGGCCAAGGAGCTGCTGGCACTGGGCAACGTTTCGTTGCTGGAGGGCTCGTTCGCCGATGAAGCGATCCTGCGAGAAGGCTTCTCGGCTTGCGACGGCGCTTTCGTCAATCTCGACGGCTTCAACACCGGCGAGAAGACCGAAACATATTGGGCCATCCGCGCCTATGAGGTCGCCCTTGAGCAGGGCGTTCGCTTCTTCGTATACGGGAATCTGGACTACGCACTGAAGAAATCGGGCTTCGATTCCAGCTTCCGCACCGGCCACTATGACGGCAAAGGACGCATGGGCGAATGGATCCGTTTCCAGACGCAGTCGAACAAAGAAAGAATGGGAGCGGCCATCTTCACGTCGGGTCCCTACATCGAGATGGCCATTTCCGCGATGACGCCCATGTCGCCGACGGTGGAAGACGGCGTTGCCACCTGGCGAGTGCCACTCGGAGAAGGTGCGGTTCCTCACGTGGCGCTCGAGGACTGCGGGTACTACGTGCGATGGCTGTTCGATCACCCGCAGCTGGCCAACGGCATGGATCTGGAAGTCGCCATCGAACACGTGGCCTATGCGAAGCTCGCCGCCGCGTTCGAGAAGGTGACCGGACATCCGGCACGGTACATCGACACGGACCTGAGTACGTACTGGAAGGGCCCGTTCGGACGCGTGGCCGACAAGCCCGCCGGATACAACGCGGATCCCAACGACAAGAGCACGATGAACATCCGGGACAACTTCACCGGCTTCTGGAACGTCTGGAAGCACGGCATCCTCAAGCGCAACTACGCCCTGCTGGACGAAATTCATCCCGGCAGAATTCGCAGTGTCGAGGAGTGGTTGAGAAAAGAGGATCGGCGTGGAAGAGATCTCGGAAAAGGCACGCTGTGGGAAAGAGTCCAGGCGGGAAATCTTCAGAAAATTCTCAAGGACACCGAGGACATGAGACAGGGCAAGCTGTAAGGCTGGTACGAAAGCCCAGGGCATTGAATTATTTGCGTCATATAAAATCCGGCCTCCCGATTCACCGCTGATTTTTTTGACGCTCGACCTGCCTCCATGCGCTATTCCAAGGAACACAAGCAGAAGACCCATGCGCAGATCACCGAAGCTGCCTCGCTGCGTTTTCGCGAACAAGGCATAGACGGGATCGGTGTCGCGGGCCTGATGCAGTCTCTGGGTCTGACCCATGGCGGCTTCTACGCGCATTTCGAATCCAAGGATGCGCTGGTTGCCGAAGCGGTGGATGCGGCCTTCGATCAGACCTTGCAAAGCTTGCGCGCCTATGCGGTCGCCGCAGAGCCTGGCCAGCATCTCGCGCGGCTGTTTGCGGCCTACACCTCGGACACACACCGCGACTCACCAGGACAAGGCTGCATGGCCGCCGCACTGGCCAGCGAATTGCGTCGTCAGACCGACGCCGTGCGCGGGAAGGCTGCACGCCGGCTCGACGATCTGCTGGGGTTGATCGAGGACATGGCGCGGGACGACGGCGTGAATGTATCCGCACCCGCTGTTCTGGCCCTGATGGTGGGCGCCGTGTCGCTCTCTCGAGTTTTCGTAGATGCCGAAGGTGGACAGGCCTACCTCGATGCGGCCAGGCAGATGCTGCCGATGATGAGCGCCGCAACCAGGGAACGCACTTAGACGTGCACAGCAGGCCGGATTGAAGGGAGCTACCTCGGCGCTGTGGACCCCGCGCCACCGGCACTCCCGCGCCGCGGAATCCAGTACGCCAGCGTTCCCGCAGCGGCAAAGGCGATCAATCCCGTCACGGCAATCCCCGCAGCGAGCGACAGGCCGCCCGCCAGCAGGGACAGCAGAGCCGGACCGCACGAAGAGCCGATGTCGGACATCAGCCGCCATATGCCGAGGAAGTGCGCGCGTCCGTGGCGCGGCGACTGGTCGGCACCCAAGGTCATGATCATCCCGGAGCCGATACCGTTTCCGAAGCCGATCGCCAGCGACGCCAGCAGCAGCGTGAGAGCACCGGACGTCAGGGGTATCAACAGCATGGCAAGCCCCATGATCAGCATCGACGGCACCGCCACCCAGCGCCTGCCCTTCCGGTCCATCACCTTGCCGGCCGGATAGAACACCAGCATGTCGATGCCGCCGGCCAGGCCGTAGATCAGCGACGCCACCGAAGGTGCCAGCATCAGGTGATCGGCCCACAGCGGGATCACGGCCTGGCGCGATGCGCGCACCGCGCTGACCAGCACCACGCCAACGCCGAGCGTGAGGAACACGCGGCGGTGGTCCCGCAGTGTGGAGACAACGGACGTCGAGGCCGGCGCCGTCTGCCCGGCCGGGACTGGCGGCGTCTCGAGATCGGGGATGCGAGCCCCTATTGCAGCCGCCCCCAACACCGCCACGATCCCGACCACATAGGCTGCCGACAGGCCGAACGCATGCACCGCGGCAGCCGCGAGGAAGGGGCCGGCGAACATGCCGATGCGCATGACGCCGCCCAGCGTCGACAGCGCCCGCGCACGGTACGCCACAGGCACCGCCTCGGTCATGTAGCTCTGGCGCGCCAGGTTGTAGACCGCCTGCGACATGCCCACCATGAAGCACCCGGTGGCGAACAGACCCAGATGCGAGGTGAGCACGCACAGGAGCATGCCAAGGCCGCTCCACACGCCTGCCGCCACGATGGCCCAGCGCTCGCCCCAGCGCATGGTGATCATCGAGGCCGGAATGTTGTTGATCAGCGAGCCGATGCCGATCATCGCGATCACCAGCGCGGCCATGGGCACGGAAGCGCCAAGGTCCCGCGCCGTCAGCGGCACGATCGGCAAGATGGCGCCCTCGCCCAATCCGAACAACAGCGAAGGCGCAAAGGCCGGCACGGCGATACGCCACAGGGAGAACGGAGATTCGGGGGACGAGGTCGACGCGGCGGGCGGGGATGACATGCGGACGCAGAGAGGTTCGGGTTATGGCCGTCGCCCGCCTGGCGGACAAGTGCACGGCGATTGTCTCGCCGATGGCGGATTTCTGCAGCGCGTCACGCCCGGCTCGCTCGACGAGTGGCGTGTAACAGGACGCCAGGTACCGTTTCACGGAACTCCTGCACAAACTTCACCCTGACTTCACCTGTGCGGGGGACACTGCCCTTCGACAGCGGTTCGGCGCTGGTAGAGGCCAGGGAGAAAAAAACCGCTCAGGGAACCGCCTCGATGCCGACCGCTGTCACTCTTCGACCATCGATCCTGCTTGATCACCCAGCAGCAACGCATGCCAGGGCCGCAACGGGCAGCGCCCAGACCATTTCGAATGAATACAGACCGAAATGGACTATTCTTGGCTTTTCCATCGAAGCGCCGACCCGCGCCCGCCCTGCCCTCATGCCCAAGCCGACCAAATCAGAAATCGCCGCCGACATCATCGACGCCGCCGCGGCCCTGTTCGCCAAGCGTGGCTTCGACCACACCTCGCTCCAGCAGATCGCCGACGCCGTCAACTACTCGAAGACGGGGCTGCTGCACCATTTCCCGAGCAAGCTCGCGATCTATTCGGCGGCGATCGACTCGCTGCGCGAACATGCGCTGGAAGTGCGCGAACAGATGAAGGACATGCCCGTCGGCATCGAGCGCGACCGCGCCAATGTCGAAGTGGCGCTGCAGTACACCTACGACTGGCCTGGCGTGTCCGCACTCACCACCCGCATCGCCGAGAACGAGCCCGACGGCGACCCGCAACTGGTCGCGATCGGCCTGATCATCTACGAGGCGCTGGGTATCGACCTGGCCAAGCTGGACATGGAGCGCATCGTGCGCGTGACCAGCGCATTCACCGGGCTCAGCGTGTCGGCGCTGCAGGCGGTGCGCTCGGACCTGAAGCGGGAATGGCGCGAGCACATCATCGAAGCGGCCATGGGCGCGCTGGGCCACCCGGCGCGATCGAAGGCGAAGTAGGCGCCGGCCGCGCCAGCGCTCGGATCAGAAAGTAGCCCAGTCCCTGTCGAGTTCGCGCCGGCCCGTCTTCTGGGCGGCGATCGCAGGCATGGCCGACACGCTGGGAGCAATACGCGGCGCCCGTACTGACATCGGTGCGCTCGATTCGTCGGCGCGCACTGCGCGCAAGGATGTCGTCCCCAGCTGGAAGAACTCGACAAGCGTTGAGAGCCGGTCGGCCTGACCCTTGAGGCTCTCCGCGGCGGCGGCCGATTCCTCGACGAGCGCGGAATTCTCCTGCGTCATCTGTTCCAGCTGCGCCACCACCGAATTGATCTGGTCGATGCCGGCCGCCTGTTCGATCGCTCCCGCGCTGATCTCGCTGACGGTGTTGGAGACGCGTTGAACGCTCTCGACGATCTTGCCCATCGTGGCGCCTGCATCGTTGACCAGCTGGGAGCCCGACCCTACCTTGTCGACCGATGCTTCGATGAGCGTCTTGATCTCCTTCGCCGCCACCGCACTGCGTTGCGCCAGATTGCGAACCTCGCTCGCCACCACGGCAAAGCCACGGCCCTGCTCGCCCGCCCTGGCCGCCTCCACGGCGGCGTTCAGTGCCAGGATGTTGGTCTGGAATGCGATGCCGTCGATCGTGCCGATGATGGCGGCAATCTTCTGCGAACTGCCGTGGATGTCGCGCATGGTCTCGACCACTTCCGAGATGACCTCGCCGCCGTGCACCGCGATCTTCGAAGCGGTCAAGGCCAGTTGATTCGCCTGCGAGGCGGCTTCGGACGCCGTCTTGACGGTGGAGGTGAGTTCCTCCATCGATGCCGCGGTCCGCTGCAGGCTGCCGGCGGTCTGTTCCGTGCGGCTGGAAAGATCGGAATTGCCCGAGGCAATCTGCGCGCTCGCCGTGGCGACGGAATCACTGCTCTCCCGCATGCCGGTCAACGTCTGCACGAGGTTGTCGCGCATCGCCGCGAGCGCTCGCAGCAGGTCACCCACCTCGTCCTTGCTGTCGGAGTTCAGGCGCTGCGTGAGGTCTCCGGCCGCAACGGCTTCCGCCAGGCGCACAGCGTCCTTCAGCGGAACCACGATTCCCCGCGAAACGCTCCAGGACAGCAGCACGGCCAACAAGAAGGCAAGGCCAGCACCCGAAGCGATCAGCACCGCTCCGGTGGTGAACGTCACGTTGCTTTCCTCGGCCTCGATCCGGGCGCGGTCTTCGTTGTGTTTCACCAGCTGGGCCAGCGGCTCCCTCAATGCCCGGAAGGCGTCGCGTGCTTCGCCATTCAACAGGTTCACGGCGTCGGCACGGCGGTCCTCCTGAACCAGCTGTTCGATCTTGGCATGCGCCGCAGCCCATGCGGGTTGTCGCGCCTTCACCCGGTCGTAGATGGATTGCTCGGTCGGGTCGCCGATCGATGCAGGATAGGCCTTGTCGACGACGTCGTATGTCTTGAAAGCCTCCGCGATGTTCCGCAGCACATCCGCGACTTCGCTGGCTGGCGCCGTGGCCAGGCGGAATTCGAGCAGGCGCACCCGGTTGGCGGCCTCGCTCATCTGGCCCGCATCGCGAACACTCGCCATGCGCGCCGTCACCATGAAGTTGGTCTGGTCATTCAGGCGATTGAGGCGATGGATCGAGAAGACGGCCATCGCGATCATCAGCAACACGATGCTGAGAAAGGCAAACGCCAGCTTGGTGGAGATTCTGAGATTCTTGAAAGACGTCATGACGATTGAGTCCAGGTGTTGAAGCGGGGTCGGCACGGTACGTGGCGACGCGCCCAGTCCATTGCCTTTCATCTATCGGCGGCGGAACTCCGCAGCGCACCTGACATATGTCATGGCCAGTGGGAGATCCCCGTTCGGATGCCCTGACAACTGTCATCTACCCCCCGGGAAGCCCTGCTAGAGTCCCCCGGTTCGCGCATGGGTCGCGACAGGCGTGGCCTGCGTGATCAGGCTGGCGGTGAATCGGTGGCTCAGGTGGCAACGGCGATGGTGTCGAGGACGATGGAAAACGGGAACTTCGACGGGGAGGCAACGGCCGACGTGCTGATCGTCGAGGATCAGGCGCTCGTGAGTGCCGGCATGCGCTCCCTTTTGCAGAAGGCAGCACCGCATTACCGGGTCCACGAGGAATCCTCCTTTCAAGGAGCGATTGCGCGGCTGGCCGCCACCTCGTTCCAGTTCGTTTTCATCGACATTCACCTCGGCTCGGAAGCTTCCGGCATGGACGTCCTGCGCTTCGTGCGCGAACGCGAAATGCCCTGCCACGCCATCATGCTGTCGGGCGACGATGACCGTGAGACGGTCCTTTCCTGCATCTCGCAGGGCGCGTCGGGCTACATCACGAAGGCCACCGGAGACGGCGGCGTCTTCTCCGCCGCCATCGAAACGGTCCTCAACAACGGCGTCTATCTTCCTGCGTCGATCCTCGAGCGCGCACCCAGGAACGACACCGTCGCAGACGCCTATGGCCGCACCGCCGCCTCCCTGGGTTTGGCGCCGAGGCAGCGCGAGGTTCTCTACTACCTGTGCCAGGGCTTGCCCAACAAGGCCATCGCGAACCGCATGGGCATCAGCGAGGGCACCGTCCGAAAGTGCTACGTGTCGGAACTGCTGCGATTCTTCGGCGTGGCCCGGCGCACGGAACTGCTGATCGAGGTGTCCCGCCGGCGGATACGGATTGCCGCACCGGCCTCGGAGAGGCCGTGATCGCGACGATTGCGGGTCTTCTGCGGGCACTGTTCTGCTCGGCGCTGATGCTTGTCGTCTGCGGCGCCGCATCGGCAAAGGGCAATCCGGCGCCCCTGACGCAGTCGCCGGGGCTGGCCGTCGACGGGCACAGGATGCTGCAAGGGGACTACCTGATCGAAGACGGCGTTCCGCTGTCGTTGCCCGACGTCACGGCGCTTCCCGGGAGTGCCTGGAAGCGCAGGCCCTGGTCATCCGCCAGCTATGGCTTCGCAACGGCGCCGCACTGGTTCCGAAGCGATCCCTTCACCGCAAGCCCCGACGGATCGGGAACCTTGTTGATCGAGGTGGGCTACCCCTTGCTCGATCACCTCGACCTGTATGTCAGGGTCAACGCGGCGGCTTCCTGGACCCGATGGAGCCTCGGGGACAAGCAGGCCTTCGAGCAACGTCCCCACGACACACCGAGCTTTGTCGTGCCTGTGTCCGTGCAGCCCGGCGACAGGGTCGAGATTCTCGCGAGGGTACAGACCGAAGGCGCGATGCGCTTTCCCCTGAGCGTGTGGCAACCGCGGCAATTCGAGAACGCGGAACGCCGGTCGCTGCTGGTCAACGGCATCTACGTCGGGCTGATGGGAGGAATCTTCTTCTATCACCTCATCATCTTCCTGATCCTTCGCGAGCGCATCTACCTCTACTACATCGGCTGGATCCTGGTGACCTCGGGATTCATCCTGAGCTACAACGGCATCGCGTTCCAGTACCTCTGGCCGCAGGCGACGACATGGAACGACTGGTGCCGGATCGTGTTTCTCTTTCTTGCGACCGGGCTCTTCACGTCCTTCACCATCCAGTTCGTGAGCAATGCCGCAACCGCGCCGCGGCGGTGGCACGCGGCGCCCGTGCTGCTGGCGATCGCCCTGGCGGTGGGAGCGAGCTGGCTGCCTTTTCCCCAGGCCGTGCGCGTGGCTCTGCTGGTCCAGTTCGTGGGCACCCTGGTCTGCTTCGGCCTGGCCATCGGCCCGGCCCGGGCCGGCCATACCTACGCCCGCGTTTTCCTCGTGACGTTCTCGGGCGTGCTGATCGGCGCCGCCCTGCACACGCTGGACATGTTGGGAGTCACGGCGTACTTCGAGACTTCGATCAATTTCGAGGTTGCGCCCCAGGTGGGGTCTGCTTTTTCGGTTCTTCTGTTTTCGCTGGCGTTGGCCCACAGGCTGCTTGAAGAACGCCGCCAACGCTCCATCGCGACGGCGCTTGCGCAGACCAACGCGACACTGGCGGACTCCATGCGCGTGCAGCAGGAGCGCTCCGAGTTCCTGCTGAAAATCAAGGACCGCTTGCGCACCGATGCCGAGCGCCGGGATCAGGACAAGTCCCGATTCCTGGCCGACGCCATCCACGACCTGCGCCAGCCGCTGCAAGTGATCGGGAACGCACTCAACCCCATCGGCGGAGCCATTCGGGCGGGTCACACGGTCAACGCCCTGAACCTGGCCCAGATGGCGACCCGCGCGGCCGGCAACATGCGCTCCCAACTGGCCGCCATCCTGGACCTCTCGCGGCTGGAGTCGGGCTTCGTGAAGGCGGAACTCTCCGACTTCGATCTGGTGACGCTGGTCAGGGACACGGTCGAGCAAACCAGAGCCATCGCCCAGGAAAGCGGCACCTGCGTCGAATTCGATCCGCCCCTGGGGAAGCCGGTGTTCGTGAGGAGCGACCGTCACTTCCTCCAGCGCATTCTTTTGAATCTCGTCAGCAACGGCATCAAGTACCGGTCCGCGGATGGTGGCCGCCGCAGCCACGTGCGCCTTCTCCTGACGACGCACGGCCAACTCACGCACCTGGCCATTCAGGACAACGGCCTCGGAATACCCGAAGAAGTGCTGCAAAGCAACGTCATCTTCAAGCCCTTCTTCCAATTGAACAATCGACACGCCGAAGCGGAGAAGGGCGTAGGCCTGGGCTTGTCGATCGTCTCGGCCCTGCTCGACCTGCTCGACAACCACCAGCTTTCCATCCAGTCCGAGGTGGGCGTGGGAAGCACCTTCACGCTGGAGATTCCGGCATCCGTGATCGCACCGGTCTTCGAGGCCATTCCGCACGACGACTTCATGGCCGGCGGCATCGAAGCAGCCCGCGGAAAGTACGTCGTGCTGCTCGAGGACGATGAACTGGTCAGGCAGTCGCTCGCCGCGGTCTTCAACGCGCACGGGGTCTTGTACGAAGCGTGGGGATCGATCGAAGAAATGCGGCAACAGCTGCCTTTCACCGAGCGGGCTCCCGACGTCCTGCTCAGCGACTATCGCTTGCCGGACGGGAAAACCGCGCTCGATGCGATCGAACTGATGCGCTCGCACTGGAGCGACGTGCCCACGCTCATCCTGACCGGGGAGTCGCTGAATTCGTATGCGCTCACGTCCTTGCGAGGCATCGCGATCTGCTACAAGCCCGTCGCTCCTCTCGACCTGCTACGGCGGATTGCCGCCAGTGCGATGCGCATGGCCGCGCCGTCGAACTTCGGGGTGCTGTAGCACGGCAACCCCGTCGTGAATCTTCGTGGCAGCTCGTTGTTCAACGCTGTTGAAGATCGGGACTTTGGTCTCGCACGTCGCGGATCGCTTCACCAGACGGCCGAGCCGCCATCTCGCTCGAAAGGACGGCCATCAGGTCGCCCGCGGGCAGTTCCCGCGCCAGCGGAGCGCCCTGCCCTGCCCAATGGGCAGCGAACTCATCGTTGCCGAGCTTGGCCGCCGCCGCATTCAACTGCTTGGCTGCGTCGTAGGCGACGGGGTACGCGGCCGGCAAGGGGGCACCAGCCGCTTCGCCATGCAAGATCATCTGATTGACGACGCCGCGGGCAGGACGACCCGACAGGACACTGGTCATCCGGGTGAAGGCCGATCTTTCGCTCTTGAGATTCGTCCGGTAGCCCGCGTTGGCCGCCGATTCCGGGCACAGGACGAACGCGGTACCGAGCTGCGCGGCGCTGGCCCCCAGATCCAGCGCGGCCTTGATGCCCCGCCCGTCCATGATGCCGCCCGCGGCAATCACGGGCAGGCGCGTCTGTCGGACAAGCAGGCGCACCAGGACGGCCATGCTCAGGCCTTCATCGTGGCCGGCCGGCTCGAAAATGCCTCGGTGCCCGCCCGCCTCCGTGCCTTGCGCCACGATCGCATCGACGCCAGCCTGCTCGATGAGCGCTGCCTCCGCCAAGCTGGTGGCGGTGGCCAAGGTGCGGATGCCGGCCTGCCGAAGCGCCTGCACCCGAGCGGCGGTCGGCACCCCGAAATGAAAGCTGAGGACCGAGGGGCGTTCCTGCAGCAGAAGTTCGAAAGCCTCCTCGTCATCGAGGAAAGACTTGTAGATCTCCGAGAGCGACGAGGGCACCGCCGTGCCCGCCTGGGCAAACAATGCACCGAGGTGCCGGAGCCACGCTTGTTCGCGCCCGGGGTCGCGACGTGCAGCGGCATGGCAAAACACATTGACGTTGAATGGACGGGCGGTCAGCGCTCGCGTTTCACGGATCGACTGGCGTGCCTGCTCGACCGTGCTCGCGCCGATCCCCAGCGATCCAAGGCCGCCGGCATTCGACACGGCCGCGGCAAGGCGCGGCGTGGAAACACCCGCCATGGGCGCCTGGATGATGGGGAGTTCGATTCCGATGCGAGCCAGAAAACTTGAAGACGAAGTCATGGAGCGTCCTTCTGCCTGTAAGGCCGTGTTGCGTTAAATATTCTCAATCACAGAATATAATCATACAAACATTTCTGTTTTGAGAATTATCATGGACTCCGAATCCCTCAGGATCTTCAGCGCGGTGGCTCGCGAGCTCAGCATCACCCATGCGGCGACCCGGCTGGGCCGGGCCCCGTCCAATGTCACCACCCGCATCCAGCAGCTGGAAGCCGACTTCGGCTGCGAACTGTTCGTGCGAACCGGCAAGCGCATGGCGCTGTCCGCCGCGGGCGAGCGCCTGCTCGACTACGCGCAGCGGATGCTCGCGCTCGAAGAGGAGGCAAGGCATGTGGTCGGCGGCGGCCTCAGCGGTGGGGCGCTGCGTATCGGGAGCATGGAGAGCACGGCCGCCACCCGCTTGCCATCGCTGCTGGCCGGGTATCACGCGAAGTACCCGACGACGCGCCTGGAACTCACGACGGGCCCTTCGAGGCCACTGCTCGAACAGGTCCGCACCGGCCGGCTGGACTGCGCATTCATCGCCTTGCCGCCGTCCTTCAGCGGCGCGGAGTCCCTGGTCGACCTCGGACTGGTGGCAACGACCGTGTGGCGGGAAGACCTGAAGCTGTTGCTCCCCGCCAGCGAATCCAAGGCGCGCCGAGCGGCGGATGTCCGAACGCGTTCGCTGGCCGCGTTCCCGCTCGGGTGCACCTACCGCAACTTCGCGGAAGACCTGCTTGGAACGGCGGGATCGAGCGAATGGACGGTCCAGGAGATGGCGTCCTATCACGCGATGGTCGCGTGCGTGGCCGCAGGCGCCTGCGTCACGCTGCTGCCCGCCAGCGTGCTGGCGATCGCAGATGCTCCTGCTGCGTTGAGAACGCTGAACGCCGGGCACGCGGACACCTTGCTGGTCTCGCGCAGGAACTACGACGTGCCCGCATTCCAGCAACTCGTCGCTCAATTGGCCGGGGGCAAGCCATGACCGCATCGGCCATCCACGCACATGCAGACGCCGCCTCCGGCCTGCGCCGTGCGGCGCTCGAAGCCGCGCTCATTCTTGCGGTGGGCATGGGGTTTGGCCGCTTCGCCTTCACCGCGGTGTATCCGCACATGGTCGCCGAGGGCATCCTGAGCCTGCGAGGCGGCAGCTACGCCGCTTCCGCCAACTACGCGGGCTATCTGCTCGGGGCCGTCCTCTGTGTGAAAGCTCGCGCAGGGAGCGCGCATCGGATCTGCCTGTGGTCGGTGATCGGAACCGCCGCCTGCCTGATGATCCTGGCCGTCCTCACGCAAACCTGGGCGATCGTTGCCGTGCGCGGCCTGGCGGGGATGTTCAGTTCCCTGTCCATGGTCGCAAGCTCACTGTGGCTGCTGGAGCATCGCGGTCATCACCGCGGCGCTCCGTTGCTGTTCGCCGGCGTGGGTGTCGGCATCGCGCTCTCGGCCGAAGTCTTGGTGCTGGCCGCCCATGCCGGAATGCTCAGCGGTGGCATGTGGCTCACGCTGGGTGTCATCACCCTGGCCATTGGCCTGCTCGCGGCCCCGGGCCTGGTCGCCAGCGGTTCGCAGACGCTGCAGGCGGCCGGTGCTGCGGCGGCCTCGCCCTCGATCCAGGCCTCGGTCGCAGCCCGGCCCCTGGTCGCGGTCTATGGCCTGGCCGGGCTGGGCTACATCGTCACGGCGACCTACCTCCCGCTGCTGGTCAAGTCCGCGCTGCCGCACCTGGATGCCGCTCACGTCTGGGCGGTGTTCGGATTGGGTGCCGCGCCCTCCTGCTTCTTCTGGCACCGGGTTCACGGCAGGATCGGCACCCAGGCCGCTCTGCAGGCGAATCTGCTGATCCAGGCCGTGGGCGTCGCCCTGCCCGTCCTGAGCCAGTCGCCGGCCGCCTACCTGTCGAGCGCGCTGCTTGTGGGGGGCACTTTCATGGGGACGGTCACCATCGCCATGCCGGCGGCGCAGCGCGCCGCGCGCGCTTCCGGCAAGAACCTGATGGCGACAATGACCCTGGTCTATGGCGTCGGCCAGATCATCGGCCCGGTGGTGGCCGATGCACTGCATGCGCGCAGCCAGTCGTTTTCGAGTTCGCTGGCCGTGGCCGCGGGCGCGCTGGTCGTGGCGGCCGCAGTCGCGCTCGCCCTATAGGCACAGGGGCAACGACCTGGTCGTCAGAACCCCCATGTCATGCCAACGGCGGCACCGACCGTTGCCGGGCCCGCCGTCGTCGCGGACAGCCGCGCATTGATGAGCAACTGGCTGCTGACGTAGTGATTCACACCGGCAGCAATCGCGCTCTCGCCACCGTAAGTGCCGATGGCTGCGCTGACACTGGTGGCACCCGGCGCGCGCGCATTGGGCACCAGCGCCGACGCGGCCATGGCCATGGCCCCCACGCCGGCCATCTGCTTTCTCGTCTGCGCATCGAGCGCGTTCACGCGGGCATCGGTGTAGGCCCGGTCTTCGCGCGAATTTCTGTCCACCATGGATCGGACCTGCCCGAGATTGGTGGCGTCCGTCGAGGCCGTACCCGGCGCAACATTCGCGAGTTGCCGCTCCGCGCCGGCCTTGCCGAAGGAAATGGTGTCGTCCCGGTTGGCCACCGAGCCCGAGCCGATGGCGACGGCGTTGCGGCCCGTGGCGGAAGCCGGCGGGAGGTTGTCCGGGTTCGTCGAGGCGAGTGCGCTGCCGATGGCATTGAGAGCGCCGCCGGCGCTGTTGTAGCTCACGCCGTTGAGGACGTAGCCAGGAGCCGAGACAAGGCCCGTCTTCGGGTCGTAGGCCGCGCCACCACCGAGGTTCGCGGCCGTCGACGTGCCCAGCACGTTCATGTTGTCGCCAAGCGCGCTCAGGGTCGTGTTCGTTGCATTGAGCTGGCTCCCGTTGACGGCATCGGTGCTGGTGCCCGACAGACGTCCCGCGGCAACGTTCGTGATGGTCCGCTCGCTGCCTGCCGTGCCGACGCTGACCGTGCTGGTCGGTGCGGTGCCGGCGAAGGTGTACGACCGGCCGTTGAGCATGACGCCCCGTGTGCCGACCGCCGTTGCGGTGGTCGAGCCTGCGCCCAAGGCGACGTCGTTGGCGTTGACGGCGCGGGCCCGGTTGCCGAGCGCGGCCGATGAAGCGCCGATGGCATTTGCGTTCGACCCGACCGCCACCGCGCCCGCGGCGGTTGCTTGCGCTGCTGCCCCGAAACCCACGGTGTCGTCGGCACCGGCGATTGCGCCCTTGCCGCCTGCGATGGCGTTGTTGCCCGAACCGATGGCGCCAGGGCCGATGGACACGGTGTCCCTGCCCGTCGCGATGGACGCCGCCGCGCTGCTGTTGGCCTGGAAATACCTCGTCTTGCCATCGGTGTAGCTGTTGGCCTGGTTCAACGTCGCTGCATCCCGCCGGTCCGTGTACGCATTCGCGTCGCTCAACGTGGAGGCAAGGCCGGTGTTGAACTGATCGACGTTGACGGCATCGGTCCCAACCGAGCCTGCAGCCACGCTCGTGATCTGCCGGCCGCCGACCGCCACGGCGTTGTCGCGGGTGGTCTGGGTGCCCGCGCCGAGAGCGACGGCATTGACATGGGTAGCGCTGGCATTCGCGCCCAGCGCAGTCGCCTGATCGCCCGGGGTCATTGCGCCGCTGCCGATCGCCGTCGAGCCCGTGCCGACGGGAAGCGGACGATTCACGACAACGCCGTTCTCGATGCAGACGATGTTGGTGCAACCACCGACCGCCACTGCGCCCTGAGAGCCGGCGTTTGCGTTCCCGCCCACCGCCACGGCCTGCTCGCCGGCATTGGCCGTCGTGCCAATGGCCGTTCCATTGATCTGGGCCGATGCGCCAACGCCATAGGTCGTGGTGATCTGCGCGCCCGCGAAACTGCACGCCATGCTCGTGGCAGCGGCGGCGATATAGGACAACTTGAACTTCATTTTTTTATTTCCCTGAGCTATCTGATTGATGTGTGACTTGAAACTGATCGTCTAGATATCGAAAACTCGAATGTTCCTTTCCTGATCCGTGAATCGCATGCCTGCTGGAAATACGAATCTCGAAAAAATCGCGCAATGAAGATCGAAAAGACCAACGCCTGATTCGCAGTCTTCTGCGCATGCAATGATTTGAATTGAGCGACATTGGCGCTCTCATGAGCCACGCCACGCAAGCTCATGACCTTTTGGGTTGCGTAATGTATCGACCCGCTTTGGGGTCCAACAATGCCGGTCAGGTCTGATTAATGCCTGTTAATTGCCAGATTGATGCGCGTTGAGACTCTCGAGATGAGAGTTTTTCTATCTCGCACAGGAGTGCTTCTTCTTCGGTGAAGCATCTCCAAGGAGTGTCCGGGTCCGCTCTCCCCCCCGATGATTGATTGCACTCAAGTGCAATAAATATCGATGTGCCGCTATGAAAACGTTTTCTTCGATTGCATCGAAAAATTCACGCTTCAGATGGACACCCGTGTCTCGAAGTCAGCCTCCCGCGGCTTCCCTGGAAACCTGCGCGATGACCCTGCCCATGCGCCGGACGAGCTCGTCCGCATGCTCAGGCGGCATTCCGGCGTAGCCGAGCACGAAACCGTTGCCGTCCCCCTTCGCCACGCCCGGAAGACAGAACAGGCTCAAGGGCCGCAGACCCAGGCCCTGCGCCCGCGCTGCGCGGCTGACCGCCGTGTCGGGCACCGGGGTGTGCAGCCGCACCGACAGATGCATGCCGCCCGCCCCGCCGGAGACGGTCACGACGCCACGAAGATGCCGCTGCAGGGCCTCCTGCAATGCCTCGCGGCGGCGGCCATAGAGTTGCCGCATGCGGCGCAGGTGCAGCGTGAACTGCCCGCTCTCGATGAAATCCGCCAGCGCGACCTGCTCCGCGAGCCGGCCGCGCATGCCGGCGGCGCTGATCGCGCCAAGCAATGCCGGTGCCACCGCGGCAGGCACGACCATGAAGCCCAGGCGCAGCGCCGGAAACAGCGTCTTGCTGAAAGTGCCGACGTAGACCACCGGCGCGTGCGCGTCCAGCCCTTGCACCGCGGACAGCGGAAGGCCTTCGCTGCGGAATTCGCTGTCGTAGTCGTCCTCGATCAGCCAGGCGCCGGCCTCGCGTGCCTGTCGAATCAGCGCCAGCCGCCGTTCGAGGCTCATCATGGCGCCCAGCGGATACTGATGCGAAGGCGTGATGTAGATCAGCCGCGGAGGGGTGGCGCGCCAGTCCTCGGCACTTGGCGCCAGGCCTTCGTCATCGACGCCGATAGGGACCAGCCGGAGGTCGGCCGCCTGGAATGCGGCGCGAGCGCCCGGGTAGCCCGGGTTCTCGATCCACGCTGTATCGCCCACATCGGCCAAGGTGCGGGCACACAGTTCCAAGCCCCCCTGCGAGCCGTCGGAGATGAAGACCTGCTCCGCGGTGCACCGCACGCCACGCGACACACGCAGATACTGCGCGATCGCTTGCCGCAAGGGCAGATGGCCTTGCACCGGCGCATAGCCCAGTTGTCGCGCGCCGGCGTGGCGCCAGGCCCGTTCCATGCAGCGCCGCCAGGCGGCCAACGGAAACGCGTCGAGCGCGGGCATGCCCGGCCACAGGGGGAGCGAACGGTTGGCGTCGTCCTGCTCCGTCTGCAGGGCCAACGCCCGGCGTGACAGCGTGGGAGTGCAGGCACGCGCGGCGTCGAGCGCGATGGCGCCCCTGCCGCGCTCCAGATCGAGTTGAGCCACCACGGTGCCGTGGCGCGAGCTCCTCAGAAATCCTTCCGTGCCCAGATGCTCGTAGGCGTAGAGCACCGAGTTGCGGGCCATGCCGAGTTCCTCGGCCAGGGCCCGCGTGGACGGAAGCCGCGTTCCCTCGGCGATTTGCCCGCCGAGGATCGCCCACCGGAGGCCGGCATACAGCCGGTGCTGCCGGGTTGCGGGGCCGTTCGGATCTTCGCGCGCGTGGGCGGCGAGCAGGGCGCTGTAATCCATGGTGGCTCCATCCATCCTGGCTTTGGTGGGTCTATGCATGATGCCACGGGGTGCTTATGGTCTCCTGCATGACGCCATCCGCCACGCCTTCCAGACAGCCCATTGCGGCCCTTGCGCCCGAGTCCGGCGCAAGGCCTTCGCGCGCCGCACCCTGGCTGCTCGGCGCCGTGGCGCTTGTCTGGGGCATCAACTGGCCGATGGGAAAGGCCACGCTCGCCTACCTGCCGCCAATCTGGACCGTCGCGCTGAGAACAGCCGTGGGAGCGCTGGCCGTGTTCCTGCTGTGCCTGCTGACCCGCCGACTGGTGCTGCCGAAACGTGGAGACCTTCCGGTCATCCTGAGCGTGGGCGTGCTGCACATGACGGCGTTCTCCGTTCTGTGCAGCCTGGGCTTGACGCATGTGTCGGCCGGCCGCTCGGTGGTGCTGGCCTACACCACGCCGCTGTGGGTGGTGCCGGGCGCCTGGCTGCTGCTGGGAGAGGTACCCACGCGCCGGCGTTTGCTGGGCGCCGGCGTGGGCTTGGCGGGGCTGGCCCTCATCTTCAATCCCCTGAGCTTTGACTGGCATGACAGGCGCGCGGTGACCGGCAATGCAGCGGTGCTGCTGGCTGCGTTCTGCTGGGCGGGCAGCATCCTCTATGGGCGTGCCCACAGATGGGTCACGCCGCCCTTCGAGCTGGTGTTCTGGCATGCGCTGCTCGCCAGCGGTCTGCTGCTGCCGATGGCCGTGGCCATCGAAGGTGTTCCGCGCATCGCATGGAGCCCGATCCTGGTTTCGCAGCTGCTGTATGGCGGACTGCTGGGCATCGCGCTGGCATCGTGGGCCATGACCACGGTCAACCGCATGCTGCCAGCGGCGACGACCTCCATCGGGCTGCTGGGCGTGCCCGTCGTCGGCATCGCTTCTTCATCGGTGGCGTTGCAGGAGCCGCTCAGCGCGGCCTTGCTGGCGGCGCTGGCGCTCATTCTCGGCGGTGTCGTGCTGGGCACGGTGCGCGGGGGCGCCTCGAGACGCGAACGAAAATCACGCAGAGGCAGGCGCGCCTGCGTCAATCGCCGTAGCTTTTACCGATGCGCATCAACTCCGGCGTGCCGATCACTTCGTTGAGTGCATCGAAGTCCAGCATCTGCGGCCGCCAGGGCTGCGTGGTGCGGTGACGGTGCAGACTTGCGTAGTAGCCCTGCAGTGTGTGAACCACCGCGCGCGCGGTGCCGCCAGGGAAGATGGCAATGCGAAAACCGTGCTTCTGCAATGCGTCCGCATTCTGAATCGGCGTCTTGCCGCCTTCGACCATGTTGGCCAGCAGCGGCACGCGGTGCGCGAAGCGGCTGCAGGCCGCGTCCATCTGCTCCGGCGAGCGCAGCGCCTCGATGAAAAGCGCGTCCACGCCGCATGCGAGGTACGCCTCGGCCCGGTCCAGTGCCGCGTCCAGCCCTTCGACCGCCACGGCGTCGGTGCGGGCGAGGATCAGCGTGTCGCTCGACGCGCGCGCGTCGAGCGCGGCCTTGAGTTTTCCGACCATCTCGCGCTCGGGCACCACCGCCTTGCCGTCGAGGTGTCCGCAGCGCTTGGGAAAAGTCTGGTCCTCGATCTGGATCATGGCCGCGCCCGCGCGCTCGAAGCCGCGCACGGTGCGCTGCGTGTTCAGCGCATTGCCGAAGCCGGTGTCGGCATCGACGATCACCGGCAAGCGCACGCGCTCGGTGATGCGCGCGAGCGTGTCGGCCACCTCGGTGAAGGTGGTCAGGCCGATGTCGGAGCGGCCCAGCCGCGTGTAGGCGATGGACGCGCCCGAAAGGTACAGAGCCTCGAAGCCGGCCTGCTCGGCCACCAGCGCACTCAGGGCGTCATACACGCCGGGGGCCAGCACCACATCGGGCCTGGCCAGACGGTTCTTGAAGTTGTCGGTCGTCATGCGGACGCCTCCTGGGATTGAATGAACGCGGCGGCAGTGCGTGCCGCGATGAAGCCACCGGCCACGGCACTCAGCAGCCCGTTGCCTGAGAGATAGCCCCACACCGCGTCGCCGGACACGCCACCGGCGGCGCCGCCCGCGGCCAGCAGGTTGACGAAGGGGGAGCCGTCCTGGCGCAGCACGCGCATGTCGGGCGCGATGTCCAGGCCGCCCTGGGTGTGAAAGAGCGCGCCGGTCACCTTGACGGCGAAGTACGGCGCATCGAGACCGCGCGCGAAGACGCGGCCGTCGGTTGTGGGCGCGCCGTCTCGCAGCGCGTCCAGCGTGCCTTGCAGCACGGCTGCGTCGCAGCCGATGCAAGCAGCCAGTTCGCGCACCGATTCGCAGCGGCGCAACGCGCCGGCCGCTTCGGCATCGCGGAAATCCGGAAAGCCTCGCGCCAATGCGAGCAGCGGCGTGTCGAATACGTTCCACGCAACGCCGCCGGGCTGCGCCAGCACATGCACCGCGGCCTCGGAGTAGCCCTGCGTCTCGTCGTGGAAGCGCCGGCCGTCGCGGTTGATCTGCACGCCGCCTTCCATCATCACGGCCCATGACATCAGCGCGCCCTGCGGCGTGACCCACGAGCCGTGCCCCTGGTAGCCGCCCAGGTCGCGCAGCCGTGCGCCCAACGCCTGCCCCCAGAGGATGGCGCTGCCGTCGTTGCCCGCATGGCCGCCGAACGTGGCCTCGGCCATCTCGGGCAGCAGCGCGCGCACCATCGGCGCATTGCCCCCGAAGCCGTTGCAGGCCAGCAGCAGCGCGTCGCAACCGAGCGACTCGTGCCGGCCATCCGGGCGCAGGTAGTCGATGCCGATCACGCGGTCGTCGGCATCGAGCACCAGCGCATCGACCACGGCCTGCGTCAGTACCGGTATGCCCGCAGCCTCGACGGCCGCCTGCAGCGCCGCCATCAGCGCGGCGCCGGTCTTCTGGGGCAGCGCGTGCATCCGATGCACGCTGTGGCCGGGGTAGAGGAAGCCATCCAGCAGCGTCCACTCGAGGCCGTGGCGCGCCTGCAGCGCATCGAGCGCGGGACCGATGGCGTCGGCATAGGCCTCGACCAGCACGGGCGCCGCCCGGCCGTGCGCCTTGGCCTGGATGTCGGCGGCGAATCGCGCCGGGCTGTCGTCGGTCACACCGTGCGCACGTTGCGTGCGCGTGCCGGGCGCGGGAATGAAGCCCGAGGACAACGCCGTCGATCCGCCCGGCAGCGCATCGCGTTCGAGCACCACGCAATCGACGCCCGCGTCGCCCAGCATCAGTGCGGCCGTGAGCCCGCAGGCACCGCCCCCGACGATGGCCACGGACACATGCGCGTCAGCCTCGAGTGACGCCGCGCGGCGAACGGTTCGCACAGGCGCCGTCGTCATGCCAGCAAGTCGGCGAAGGCCTGGCACCCCGTGACTTCGGCCACGTTGCGCATGTCGGCCAGCGAGGTCTGATGGCGCTCCTCGCCGAAGGCCGCGCAGCCGTCCGCCAGCACCAGCGTGCGGTAGTCGCGCATGTGGGCATCGCGCACGGTGCTGGCCACGCCGCCGTTGGTGACGATGCCGCACACCGCCACCGTGTCGATACCCGCACGGCGCAGCACCCAGTCGAGCTGGGTATTGAAGAAGGCCGAGTACGCCACCTTGCTGACTGTGACGTCGATCAAGCCCGCGAGCGCGTCCACGTTCGCCTGGCCCCAGCTGCCGGGCGCAAAGTCCCCCTTCTTCAGGTACGGGCGCAGCGCCTTCAGGTGCGGCGACACCATCGGCTCACCAGCGGCGTCGGGCCACAGCGTGAACTGGCTCGCGACGACCAGCCCGCCGGCTGCCTTGAGCGCGCGCGCCACGGCGGCCACGCGCTCGGGCAACAGCAAGGCGGGCGGATTGGTATCGCCGCCGCGGGCGTAGGCGCCCCTGGCGTCCAGAAAGTCGTTCTGCAGATCGATGACGACCAGCGCAGTTCTGGCCGCGACGATGGACTGTCCTTCGCTCATGACGGCCTCACCAGCAGGTTGCCGTGCGCATCGACCTCGGCATGGAAGCCCGGTTCAAGCCACACGGTGGTGTCGGCCTGCTCGAGGATCGCCGGGCCGTCGATGCGTGCGGCCACCGGCAGCTCGAGCCGTGCGTAGCGCACCGCGTCGTGCCACCGGCCTTGATGAAACACGCGCTGCGTGCCCAGCGGCGCGGTGCTGCCCTCGCCCTCGGGCGCCAGCACGGCCAGGTCGAACTTGGGCCGCACGCCGATGCGCGCATAGCGCAGGTTCATCACGCGGATCGCGATGCCATCGAGCACACGGCCGAAAGCGGCGGTGTAGGCGGTCTCGAAAGCGGCCCGAATCGCGGCGATGGTCAGCGGCGTCTGTTTCGCATCGGCGGGCAGCGTCACCGGCAGTGTGTGCGTCTGTCCCGCGTAGAGCATGTCCAGCGCCACCACCTCGCGCACCTCGTCGAAGCGCACACCCGACGAATCGAGCCGTTGCTGGCAACGGGCGGCCAGCTCGTCGATGCGGCGCTGCAGGTCGGCCACGTCGAGGTCGGCCAGCGGCTTGTTGATGGTCTGCACCGCGTCGTGGCGCATGTCGGCAATCACGCATCCCAGCGCCGAGGTCACGCCCGGGTAGCGCGGCACGATGCCCGTGGTCACCCCGACCTCGCGCATCATGGCGCACACATGCAACGCGCCCCCGCCGCCGAAGGGCATGTAGGCAAAGCGGCGCGGGTCGTGGCCGCGCTCGATGGACACGAGCCGGATGGCGCCAGCCATGCGCGCATTGGCGACCGTCAGGATCGCCTCGGCGGCCGCGTGCACGTCGAGGCCGAGCGGACGCGCAACATGCACGTCGATCGCCTGGCGCGACTTTTCCGCATCCAGCGCCGCGAGCAAGCCGCCGCCCAGCGGACGATCCGCGGCAATGCGCCCCAGCAGCACGTTCGCATCGGTCACCGTCGGCCGCATGTTGCCGCGGCCGTAGCAGGCGGGGCCGGGCACACTGCCCGCCGACTCCGGACCGACCTGGAGCATGCCGCTCGCGTCGACGGAGGCAATCGAGCCACCGCCGGCACCGATGGTCTCGATCTGGATCATCGGCGATCGAATCACCATGCCGAACTCGATGGCGGTCTGCGCGGCCAGCGCGGCTTCGCCGTTGGCCACCAGCGACACGTCGAACGAGGTGCCGCCCATGTCGCCCGTGATCGCATTCGGAAAACCGGCTGCGCGCGCAATGGCCGCGCAGGCGATCACGCCCGCCGCCGGACCCGACAGCGCGGTACGCACCGGCAGGTCGCTCGCGGTCTGGCGCGACATCACGCCGCCGTTGCTCTGCACCACCAGCAGCTCGCCGGCGAAGCCCTGCGCACGCAGATCATTCTCCAGGCGGCCGAGATAGTTGCCCACCACTGGCTGCAGCGCCGCGTTGAGCGTGGCTGTCGAGCAGCGCTCGAACTCACGGATCTCGGGCAGCACCTCGCTGGCCGAGGTCACGTGCGGGTTGGGCCACAGCGCGCGCACCGCCGCCACGGCCAGGCGCTCGTTCTCGGGGTTGGCGTAGGTGTTGATGAAGAACACGCACACCGCCTCGCAACCCGCTTCGAGCAGCGAACGCGCCTCGGCGCGCACCTGCTCGAGGTCGACCGCCGTGTGCAGCGTGCCGTCGGCCAGCACGCGCTCGTCCACCTCGCGGCGCAGGTCGCGCGGCACCACCGGCAGGAAGCTGCCGCGCAGGCCCCAGGTCTGCGGCCGGTCGCGGCGGCGCATCTCGAGCACGTCGCGAAAGCCGCGCGTGGTGATGATGCCGGTGCGCGCCACCTTGCGCTCCAGCAACGCATTGGTACCGACCGTGGTGCCGTGCACGATGGTGGCGATGGCCGCTGCCGAATCGGCCACGCGCGCCACGCCGTTCATGAAGCCGCGCGCTTCCTCGCCACGCGTGGAAGGCACCTTGACGATGCGCGCGGTACCGTTCGCTTCGTCGAGCACGAAGAGGTCGGTGAAAGTGCCGCCGACATCGACGCCGACGACCAGGGATTTGCCAGGGGAAGTCATTGGGACGCCTTCTTGTTGTTGCTGCCGGTCACATAGCCCATGGCCACGTCGGCCTCGCGCTGCGGCACGGGCCGCTCGGCGGCGCTGCCCCAGCCGCCGCCGCCGGGGGTTTCAAGGCGCACGCGTTCGCCGCGCGCCAGCGTGATGCCGCGCATCTTCGAGACCATGGGCGGCGTGTGCCATTCGCCGGCGTTCTCGTAGCGGAACACGTTGACCGCGCCGCTGCCGCCACCTGCGATGCCCTTGGGCGGCGAAGTGCCGCGTTCGCCGAAGACGAACACTTCGGCATCCTTTTCGAGCAGCTCGATTTCATAGACGGCCCCGAGGCCGCCACGGTGCCGGCCGTCGCCGCCAGAGTCGGCGCGCAGCGACCATTCGGTGAACCGCACAGGGTACGCGGCCTCGAGAATCTCAAGCGGCGGAATGGTCGCCGTGGAGATCGGCGCATTGCCGTGCGCGAGGCCGTCGCCGCCCGAATGGCCGCCATGACCGCCGCCGAAGAAGCTGAACATCACCCAGCGCTGGCCCTCGCGGCCCTTGTCGCTGCGGTGGCCCGCAATCGACAGCGCATTGATGGTGCCGTAGGCCTGCGCCACGGCCCGCGTGGGGTCGGCCTGCGCGGCGGCGCTGAAGATCACGTCGATCATGCGCAGAATGGTCTCGGTGTAGCCGCCGACGGGGCGCGGACGCTCCGCGCTGATCACCAGGCGTTCCGGAATCACGAAGTCCACCGCGTCGAGCACGCCTGCGTTCGCGGGCACATCGGGAAAGAGGTGCTTGAGCGCGACATAGCAGGCCGCCACCGCCGTGGCATGGGAGATGTTCACAGGCCCCGCGCATTGCGGCGACGTGCGCGAGAAGTCCAGCGTGAGCCGGTCGCCCGCCACGGTCATGTCGAGTGCGATGGTCAGCGGCTCGTTGACGATGCCGTCGTTGTCCAGCACGTCTTCGAAGCTGTAGCGCCCGTCGGGCAGCGAGGCGATGTGCGAGCGCATCAGGCGCAGCGCGCGGCTGCGCAGTTCTCCCAGCGCGTTCAACACCAGGTCGTCGCCGTACTCGTCGAGCAGGCCGTTCAGCCGCCTGGCGCCGAGTTCCAGCGCGGCGAGCTGGCCGTTCAGGTCGCCCCAGAGGCTGTCGGGCAGGCGCGTGTTGGCCTGCAGGATGGCCAGCACGTCGGCGTCGAGTTCGCCATGGCGCACGATGCGCACCGGCGGGATCTGTACCGCTTCCTGCCAGCACTCGGTGGCAGCGGGGTTGTAGTTTCCCGGTACCGCACCGCCCACGTCGTGCCAGTGCGCGGCGGAGGCCATGTAGCAGTACAGCCTGCCGTTGCGGAAGAAGGGCTTCACGAGCTTGAAGTCGTTGGCGTGCGTGCCGCCGTCGTAGGCATCGTTGCTGATCCAGATGTCACCGTCCTTCATGCCGCCGCGCGGTTCGGCCGCCCTGGCCGTGGCGCGCACCGCAAAGGCCATGGCACCCACGAACACCGGAAGGCCCGACTTGCCCTGCACCAGGGTGTCGCCGGTGAAGGCGTCGTAGAGGCCGTGGCAGGCGTCGTGCGCCTCGGCAATGATGGGGTTGAACGCGCTGCGGTAGAGCGTGGCGTCCATTTCGTCGGCCACCTGCTCCAGGCGGCCGCGCAGCACGGCGAGCGTGACGGGGTCGAGTGTGTCGGTCATTGTTCAGTCCACCTTTGCGCCGCTGGTCTTGACGACCTTGGCCCATTTTTCGATCTCGCGTTTGACGTGGGCGGCGAATTCCGCTTGCGTCGAGCCGACTGGCTCCGCGCCGAGGGCCACGAGCTTTTCCCGCACGTCGGGCAGCTTCAGGATGCGCTGCACCTCGGCGGAGAGCTTGTCGACCACCGGCTGCGGCGTGCCCCTGGGCGCGAACAGGCCCGACCACGCATCCGCATAGAAGCCTGGGTAGGTTTCCGAGATGGTCGGAAGGTCCGGCAGCGACGGTGCACGCCGCAGGCTGGTCAGTGCAATGGCGCGCAGCTTGCCCGCCTTGATGTGCGGCAGGGCCGAGGGCAACCCGTCGACCATCATCTGCACCTGGCCGGCCAGCAGGTCGGACACCGCCGGCGCGCTGCCCTTGTAGGGCACGTGCGTGATATCGACGCCGGCGTCGGACTTGAGCATTTCCATGCCCAGATGCGCCGCGGTGCCGTTGCCGAGCGACGCGTAATTCAGCTTGCCGGGCTCCTTCTTCGCGAGGGCCACCAGCTCGGCCAGGTTCTTGACGGGCACCGACGGATGCACCACCAGCACATTGGGGACCACGGCGACCTGGCTGATGGCGACGAAGTCGGTCACCGGGTCGTAGGGCATCTTGCTGTAGAGCGACGCATTGATGGCGTGCGAGCCTGTCACGCCCATCACCAGCGTGTACCCATCGGCCGGCGACTTGGCGACGAGGTCGGAGCCCACGTTGCCGCCCGCGCCCGCGCGGTTGTCGACCAGCACGGGCTGGCCCCAGTGCTCGCTCATCTTCACCGCGACAAGGCGCGCGGCCGCATCGGTCGCGCCGCCCGGCGGGAACGGCACGACGATGCGGATCGCCTTGCTCGGAAAGTCGCTCGCCTGGGCGGCGGCGGCCAGCGGCAGGCACACGAGCAGTGTGCTCACGAGGCAGCGCAGAAGTTTCATGATGGGGTGGAAGTTGGAGTGAAGTGATTCGTCAGCCGGCGAGCTGCTGCCACAGTGCACCGAGGGGGGTTCCGGCCGGCGCGTCGAGCACGCTGTCGCAAAAGTGCGCGGCCTTCGGGCCCACGACGCCGTGCGCAGCGTCAAGCGTTGCGTAGTGCGCGAATTTGGCGGTGAGCGCCGCGCGGTCGAGCGGATAGGCCGCATCGCCGGCGATGGTGCCGACGCTTTCCTCGAACCCGCCGCCGGCATGCGCCACCGAGAGCGTCGCACCGCGCTGCTTGCGCGCCGTCAGGTCCGCATCTGTTTCCAGCACGACCAGCGCCTCGAGCCTCCGCAGCTCGGGGTCGTCGAAACGCGGCGCGGCATAGACCGAGGGATCGACGTCGCCGAAGCGCAGCATGGCCGCGATACCGAACGAGAGGCTGAACTGCGCCTGGATCGGCGTGTGCGGCGCGCGGTTGCCGCAATAGACGATGGCCTCGTCGTACACCTTGAGCGCGATGCGGTGAATGCCGCGCGTCTCGCGCCCCAGCTGCTCACGGATCCGGCGCGCAGCGGTCGCACCGTAGTGCACGTGGCGCACGGCCGCAAAGGGCTTGAGGTAGGCGTCTCGCAGCAACAGTGTTTGCGCGTCGGGCAGCGGCTGGGCGGAAGCAGCCGAGTGCGTGAGCGCATAGTGAGCCAGCGCGCCGGCCGGCGCGTCGATGCCCGCCGCGCTCGCAAAGGCCGCCTGCAACCCCGACGACGCGCTGTGGCCCAGGTAGGTGTTGCGCGCGGTGCGGCCTTGCTGCACCGGCAGGTAAAGGCTCGTGGCGAGCTGGCAGGCCGCGATGTCGATGGCCTGCACGATGCCTTCCGGCGCCAGGCCAAGCAGTCGCGCCACCCCAGCGGCAACGCCCAGAGCGGGCCAGTTGGCATCGACATGCATGCCGGGCCGGATGCGCAGCCAGGCGCCGCAGCGCGCACCGACCTCGTAGCCGAGCACGAAGGCCTCGATGAATTCACCCAGACCGGCACCACGGCGCAATGCGAGCGGCAGCAATGCCGCCACCAAAGGCACGCCGGGGCGGCCATGCGCAAGTGCGTGGCCTTCGCAGGCTTCGTCCCAGGTCGCGGCCATGGCCAGCACCTGAGCGGCGGCCTGCACGCCCATCGCCGGGCCACCGGGGAAAGAAAAATCGCCGGGTTCGCAGGCTGCGAGCGCGGCTTCGAGGCGCCGGACTTCATCCGCATGCCGACCCGCGAGCGCACAGCCGAGCGTGTCGACCAGCAGGCGCCGGGCCTGCAGCGCCGCTTCTGGAGTGGCGGGTTGCGCCGCGTGCAGCGCGACTGTTTCCCGCAGCACCGCGCGTTGGGGGTCTTCGTCAGTGCGCATCGACTTCTTTCCTTGCGGCCATGCGCTGGCGCAGCAACCGCAGCAGGCCGCCCGCATCGACCATTTCCATCAGGAAGTCCGGCACGGGTTCGCAGGCGAGCGCGCGTGCGCCGGCGGTATGCAAGGCGGGCGTCCGGGTGTCGAGTGTGATGCTTTCGCCCTCCTCGAGCGTCTCGGCTTCGGCGCAAGTCAGCAGCAGCAGCCCCACGTTGAAGGCGTTGCGGAAATACAGGCCGCTGTACGAGGGCGCGATCACCGCGGCCACGCCCAGCTGCACGAGCACGGCGGCGGCCTGCTCGCGCGAGGAGCCGATGCCGAAGTTGGGCCCCGCCACGATCACGTCGCCAGGGCGCACCTGCGCGGCGAACTCGGGGCGGATGGCTTCGAGACAGTGCTTCGCGATGACGTCGACGCCGTGCTTCATCGCATGACCGGGCGCGAGCGCGTCGGTGTCGATGTCGGCGCCCACGCGCCAGACGCGATGCACGGGTCGGCCGGTGGTCGTGAGCATGTTCATGCCAGCACCTCCCGCGGATCGGTCACGCGGCCGCGCAGCGCGGCAGCCGCCACGGTGTAGGGCGAGCCCAGGTACACCTGCGCGGTCGGCGAGCCCATGCGGCCCTTGAAGTTGCGCGCCGTGGTGGAGATGACGGTCACGTCGTCGCCCATCGGATCGCCATAACCCGAGCAGGCGCCGCAGGCGGTCGGAAACAGTTCGGCGCCGGCGTCCATCAGCACCTGAAGCACGCCTTCTTCGCGCGCCTGCTCCTGGTCCTGGATGCTGGCGGGCGCGACGATCAGGCGAATGCCCGCCGCCACCTTGTGCCCGCGCAGCACCTGTGCCGCGGCGCGCAGGTCGTCGAGCTTGGCGCCGGTGCAGGCGCCGATGTAGGCCACGTCGACCGGTGTGTCCGCGTAGCGGCTCACGCCGTGCGAATTGGCCGGGCTGTGAGGCGCGGCAATGTGCGGCTCCAGCGCACTGGCGTCGAAACGGTGGCGCGTGAGATCGGCGCCCTCGTCGGTGAACCACGGCGTCATGTCGACAGGCGGCGCGCCGGCCTGCGCGAGGAACGCGGCAGTGGTGGCGTCGGGCGCGATCAGTCCCGCCTGCGCGCCGAGTTCGGCGCTCATGTTGGACAGCGTCATGCGTTCCTGCATCGACAGCGCCATGACGGCCGGACCCGCGAACTCGACCGCCTGGTAGCGCCCGCCGTTCATGCCGAAACGGCCGATCATGTGCAGCATCATGTCTTTCGCGGTCACGCCCGCGGACAGCTTGCCGTCCCACCACATCTGCAGGGTCTCCGGCACGCGCAGCCAGATCTGGCCGGTGACCAGCACGCCGAGCATCTCGGTGCTGCCCACGCCGAACATGTACGCGCCGAACGCGCCGCCCGTGGGCGAGTGCGAATCGCCGCCCACGCACAGCATGCCGGGACGGATGTGGCCGTGCTGCGGCACCACGACGTGGCAGATGCCCTGGCTGTCGTAGACGTGCGGCAGCTGCTGGTCGCGCGCCCAGTCGCGCGCGATGCGCACGATGCGGCGCGAGTCGTCGTCGCGCTCGGGCACGTAGTGGTCCATCACGAGCACGATGCGCGAGCGGTCCCAGATCTGCGCGCCCAGTTCCTCGAGCATGGGCTTCAGCCGGCGCGGACCCGAAGAGTCGTGGAACATGGCGAGGTCGACGTCGCAGGTCACGATCTCGCCCACCGCCACATGGTCGCGGCCGCTGGCGCGTGCAATGAGCTTCTGCGCCAGCGTGCGGTCTTGCGTGCGCGCGTTCATTCCGGCTTGGCTCCGGAAAACTTCACGACCTTGGCCCAGCGCGTGATCTCGCTCTGCACGAAGGCCGAAAACTGCTCCGGCGAATTGCCGACCGGAATCGCGCCTTCGGTGTCCAGGCGCTGGCGCATGTCGGGCTGCTGCAGCGCGTGGCGCGCCGCTTCGCTGAGCCTGCGGGATACGTCAGCCGGCATGCGCGCGGGGCCGAAGAGGCCGAACCACGCGCTCGACTCGTAGCCCGGCAGGGCTTCGGCGATGGCCGGCACGTCGGGAAACGCGGGCAGGCGCCTGGCGGTGGTGACACCCAGCGCGTTGAGCTTGCCCGCCTGGATGTGCGCCTTGACGTTGCCCACCGCCGCGAACATCAGTTGCACCTGGCCCGCGAGCAGATCCTGCACGGCGGGTGCGGTGCCCTTGTACGGGATGTTCACGATGTCCACGCCGGCCTGCATCTTGAAGGCTTCGCCGGCCATGTGCAGCGACGAACCCACGGCGCCGATCGCGAAGTTGAGCTGGCCCGGCTTCGCCTTGGCGAGCGCGATGAGTTCGCGCACGTCCTTCATCGGCAACGAAGGACTGGCCACCAGGATGGACGGCGAGGTCGCGACGCAGGTAAGCGCAGTGAAGTCCTTCACCGGATCGAAGGGCAGCTTCGGGTAGAGGGTGGCGTTGATGGCGTGGCTGGTGAAGCTCAGCAGCAGGGTCTGCCCGTCGGGCGCGGCCTTGGCCACGGCGTCGGCCGCGATGTTGCCGCCGGCACCGGGCCTGTTTTCCACGATGACGGTGCGGCCCAGCGCGGGGCCCATGCTGACGGCCAGCGAGCGGGCCAGCGTGTCGGTCGAGCCACCCGCGGGCGCGCCGACCAGGATGCGCACGGGAGCGCTGCCGATCTGCGCGCGCGCATGGGTGGCCAGCGTCAACGATGCCAGTGCGGCGGGCGTGATGAGGATGTCACGGCGTTTCATCATTGTTTCCTTGATTTTTCGAAAGCCCGCTCAAAGCCCCAGGTAGGCGCGCCGAAGTTCGTCGCTGCCCAGCAGCGCATCGGGCTTGCCCGAGAAGCGCACGCTGCCGTTCTCCAGCACATAGGCGCGGTCGGCAATCTCGAGCGACTGGCCCACGTTCTGCTCGACCAGCAGCACCGCAAGACCGCCGTCGCGCAGCTCGCGGATCAGCGAGAACATCTCCTCGACCAGCAGAGGGGAGAGGCCGAGCGAGGGTTCGTCGAGGATCAGCAGCACCGGCTCGGCCATGAGCCCGCGTGCAATCGCCAGCATCTGCTGCTCGCCGCCGCTCATGGTGCCCGCGTGTTGCCCCACGCGTTCGCGCAGCCGCGGGAAGATATGGAACATCTTCTCGACATTGGCCGCGCGGCGCTCTCGGGCGCGAGTGAAGGAGCCGAGCTCCAGGTTCTCGAGCACGCTCAGGTTGGGGAAGATCTTGCGGCCCTCGGGCACCTGGATGAGCCCGGCCTTCACCACATCGCGGTAGTGCGCGCCGCTCAGGTCCTTGCCGTCGAAGCGCACGGTGCCGCTCCAGGCCGGGCACAGTCCGCAGACCATCTTGTTGAGTGTCGACTTGCCTGCGCCGTTGCTGCCGAGCAGCGCGACCATCTCGCCGGCGTCGACCCGCAGGTCGACGCCGCGCAGCACCTCCACGCGGCCATAGCCGCCGCGCAGGCCCTGGATGTCCAGCAACGCGCTCATGCCGCGACTCCCGAGGCGGCCTTGCGCAGCCGCGCCGCTGTGCCATGACCCAGATACGCCTCGACGACGCGGTCGTCGGAGGTGACCTGCGCCGGATTGCCCTGGGCAATGAGCTGGCCCTGGGCCAGCACCCACACATGCTCGGCCAGATGCATCACGGCCTGCATCACGTGTTCGATCATCAAAACGGTCACGCCGCTGTCGGCAATGCCGCGCACCACCGGCATCATTTCGGCGATCTCCTGCGGATTGAGGCCGGCCAGCACTTCGTCGAGCAGCAGCAGGCGCGGCCGGGTGGCCAGCGCGCGAGCCAGCTCGAGCCGCTTGCGGCCCGCCACGGTGAGGTCCGAGGCGGGCTTGTCCAGTTGCGGCGCAAGGCCCACGCGCTGCGCAACGGCTTCGGCGGTCTTCAGCGCCTCGCCGCGGTTTCGCACATGCAGATGCGCGCCCACGGCGATGTTCTCGCGCACCGTCTGGGCCGCGAAGGGTTTGACGATCTGGAAGGTGCGCGTCATGCCAAGCGCGGCGTTGCGGTGGGGCTCCTGGCCGGTGATGTCCTGCCCCGCGAAGCGCACCGTGCCGGCGTCAGGCCTCAGGAAGCCCGACATCAGCGCGAACAGCGTGGTCTTGCCGGCGCCGTTCGGGCCGATGAGCGCGCTGAGGCTGCCCTCATGGACCGACAGGCTCACGTTCTGCACCGCCTTCAGCCCGCCGAAGGAACGCGAGACGCCGCTGAGGACGAGCAAGGGCTCAGTCATGGCGGCCTCCCTTCGCATTCCAGAGCTGCCGCACCGACAGCCCCAGGCCGGCGATGCCGCGCGGCAGGAAGATCACGATCAGCACGAGCACCGAGCCGTAGATCACCATGTTGATGCCAGGCAACTCGCCGAACAGGTTACGCGTGAGGTCCGACAACAGGTGCAGCACCGCGGCGCCGAGCACCGGCCCCCACAGCGTGCCCATGCCGCCCACGATGGCCGCGACCAGCGCCTCGACCGAAGTGAGGGAGCCATAGGCGATGCCGGCATCGATGTACTGGAACACCTGCACATAGAAAGCGCCGGCCGCGCCCATGAAGGCGGCAGAAATGCCGATCGCCGCGAGCTTGATGCGAAACGGGTTCACGCCGACGGCGCGCGCCGCGTCTTCGTTGTCGCGCACCGCCTGCAAGTAGGCGCCGAAGCGGCCATTGCGCAGCCACCAGGTGACGAGCAACGCCGCCACGACCATGGCCAGCACCACCCGGAGGTAGCCCGCGCGCGTGGTGAACTGAAGGTTGGACACCGATTCGCGAAGCGGCACCATCAGCCCGACACCGCCACCCGTGAAGTCCACCGACAGCGCGACGATGCGAAACACCTCGGCAAAGGCCAGCGTGACGAGCGCGAAGTACGAGCCCTTCAGGCCGTAGCGAAAGGTGAGCGCGCCGACGAACAGGCCCACCACCGAAGCGCCCGCCACTGCGAGCGGCAGTGCCAGCCAGGCGTTGATGCCGCCTTGCAATTGCGCAATGGCCTGGATGTAGGCGCCCGTGCCGAAGAACAGCGCATGCCCGAAGGAGAACTGCCCGCCGAAGCCGCCGAGGATGTTCCACGCCTGCGCGATGAGCGTGGCGTAGAGCGCCATCATCACGAAGTTGAGCACGACGCCCGACGAAGTGGCGAACGGCACGCAGCCGATGAGCACCGCAAAAAGCGCGATGCCGGCGAGTTGCTTGTGGCCCGCGCTCATGCCTTGGCTCCGAACATGCCTTGCGGGCGGAACAGGACCACGCCGATGAAGATGGCGAAGATGCCGATCTGCCCGAGCGATTCACCAAGATACAGGCCGCCCAGCGATTCGACGACACCCACGAGGAAGCCGCCGATGAGCGCACCGACGAAGCTGCCCATGCCGCCGAGTACGACGATGGTGAAGGCCACGAGCACGAAGCCGCCGCCCACCTGGGGATTGACGTAGTAGGCGGGCAGAAGGAAGCACGCGGCGGCGCCCAGGCAGGCCAGGCCGATGCCGAAGCTCATGGCGTAGACGTGATCGACATCAATGCCCATGAGCTTGGCGCCCTCCTTTTCCTTGGCCACGGCACGGATGGCGCGGCCCAGGTCGGTGCGACCCATGATCCAGAAGAGCACGCCGGACACGACCAGTGCGCCCGCAAAAGCCACCAGCTTGGGCACGGCGATCATGGCCGGGCCGATGGCGACGGTGCTCAGAGAGTAGGCGGTGTCGATGCTGCGGGTGTCCGACTTGAAGAGCAGCAGCGCGAGGTTTTCCATGACGATGGCAATGCCCAGCGTGGCGAGCAGGATGTTCTCGTCCTTGCCGTGGCCCGCCCTGTTGATGACGATGCGTTGCAGTGCATAGCCGAGCGCGAACATGCCCACGATGGCAATGGGCAGTGCCATATAGGGGTCGATGCCCCAGCGTTCCTTCAGGAAGTAAACGGCGTACAGGGCCAGCATCAGGCTCGCGCCGTGAGCGAAATTGATGATGTGCAGGACGCCGTAGATCAGGGTCAGGCCGACCGCTATCAATGCGTACACGGCGCCTGTCGTCAGTCCGTTGAGGACCGACGGCAGGAGGATGTTGATGTCTAGCATGCGGCTGGATCGGTCTTGGCTGCGCGGGAGCCCATGTCAGGCCTTGAGCGGGAAGACGGGATCGACCTCTCGGTAGTCGCGCGGGATGATCACCTTGATGTCGTTCTTCACCACCTGCGTCATCAGCGGTTGCGCACCTTCGTTCTGGCCGTTGACGAACCTGGTGGGGCCGTAGGGCATGATGTGATTCGAGAACGTGCTCTTCTCCAGCGCATCGATGATGGCCGCGCGCTCCGTCGACTTCGCGCGCTCGATGGCATCGGCCAGCAGCCACATCGAGGTGTAGGTCATGAAGACCTCGTAGCTGAAGAACTGGCCCTTGGCTTCCACGCGCTTGCGCAGCTCCTGCGAGCGCTTGTCCTTCGGATTGAACCAGTGGTTGCAGTCGATGATGCCGTTGGCCGCGTCCGGGAATTCCTTCACGAACTTGTAGCTCGACGCGGCGCCGCCCAGCACCGAGAAGATCGCCTTGGGCACCACCTTCTGCTGCTGCATGGTGCGCACCAGCAGCGCGTATTCGTTGTAGTAGTTGGCGGGAATCACGATGTCGGGGTTGACCGACTTCATGCGCAGCACGATGTTGTTGAAGTCGCGCGTGGGGTTGGCGTGCTTGACCACCTCCTTCACCTCGAAGCCGTAGCCCGGGAGTTCACGCGACAGGAGTTGTGCGGTACCCGCGCCGAACAGCGACTCCTCGTGGATGACCATCACGGTCTTGGCCGGACTGCCCGCGGCCTTGTTGAGCACCAGCAGGTTGGCCATGGCCACCTCGGTCGACTTCTTGTAGCCTGGGCCGAAACGGAAGGTGTTTTTCAATCCACGCTCGACGATCTGGTCGGCCACGCCCACGTCGACCACGTGCGGCAGGTTGTACTTGGCGGCCGCCTGCGTGGTGGCCAGGCAGATGGCCGACGCAAAAGCACCCACGATGGCCGAGACACCGGCTTCGTTCATCTTCTCGACCTCGGCCGCGCCGGCCTGCGGCTGCGATTGAGCGTCGCCCAACAGCGCCTCGAGCTTCGCGCCGCCGAGCGACTTGATGCCGCCCGCGGCATTGATGTCCTCGATGGCCATCAGCGCACCCAGGCGGCACTGCTGCCCCGAGTAGGCCAGCGCGCCGGTGACCGGATGCAGCACGCCGACCTTGACGGTCTTGGGCTGCGCGCCGGCCACGAGCGGAAAGGCGACGGCAGTGGCCAGGGCGGCGGACTGCGAGACGAAACTGCGGCGGTTCTGCATGGGGCTTTCCTTCTTCTTCAGTTGAACTGGGCTGACACGTCTTTGCTGACCCACACCTTCGCGTCGATGCTGCCCACGCGGGAGAGCTGCATTTCGTAGGTGTAGCGGTCGGGGCGATAGAGGCCGTGCAGCCATTGCACGGGCCGCTCGTCTTCGTCGTAGATCAGGCGGCGCACCGCGAGCAGCGCGGAGCCGACGGACACATCCAGGTGCTGCGCCAGCACGTTGTCCGCCAGCCGCGCCGAGATGGTCTGGTGCGCACGCCCCACCTTGACGCCGGATTCCTCCAGCAACACGAGGATGGGCTTCTTCGACAGCTCGCGGCGGCCGAAACGGCGCGCGATGGAGTCGGGCACGTAGGTCGTGATGTGCGAGAGCGGCCCTTCCTTGGTGGAGCGCACCCGCACCGCCTTCTGCACCGGGTCGCCGAGCTGCAGCTGCAGCGCCTCGGCCACCTGCGTGGATGCGGTGATGGTGGCCACCTCGATCACCTTCACGGAGGTGTGCAGGCCCATGGTCACCAGGTTCTCGAGCAGGCCGCGCAGATTGGCACGCTCCATGCTCTTGCCTGCGGGACCTTCCCCCGCGCCGGGGGGTGGCAGCGCGCGCGTGCGACGCCCCGGATTGCGCGCGATCAGGCCTTCGGAGGCCAGTTGCTCCAGCGCGCGCCGCACCGTGACGCGCGCCACGTTGAATTGCGCCATCAGCGCCAGTTCACCGGGCAGCCCTTCCGCGAAACGCCCCTCGTGCAACTGCTCACGCAGGACCAGATAGATCTGGTGGTATTTCGGCAAAGGCATTTGCGACATGCCGTTGATGGTTTTGCAGTTTCAATGTTCTGTCAATGGGACATTTAGAAACGCATCGGCACGTTGCCATGCAGCCCTCTGCGCACTCACCGGGACCGAGCTGCATCAGGTCCCGGTGGTCCGTCAATGAAGCTTTGCTGGCGGCTGCACGAAGTCCTCAAGTGTCAGCCCCTTCTCGCGCAGCAGCGCCTCCAGAAGCGGCTGCAGCTTGCCCAGGCTTTCGCTGACGGCTTCCCTGACCGTGTCGACGACCACTTGCGTGCCGCGCTCGATCTCGATGTTCAGGCGATCGCCCGCGCGCTTGTTCTCGAAGACCGTCATGCGGCGGGTTTCGGGAATCAACCAGACCTCAAACCAGCCCTCGGCGCGGCTCGCCTCGGAGACTGTCAGGCTGGCGCCGTTGATGGCGATGTAGCCCTTCGCGAAGACATACTTGCGAAAACCCTCGGGGATGCCGATCCGCAGCACGCGGTTCGTGTCGGAGGTCTGGACCGTCATGATCTCGGCCGAGAAATCGATGTGGCCCGACAGCGGATGGCCACCGATTTCAGCGCCATCCTTCGCGGCGCGCTCCACGTTGACGGAATCGCCGACCGCATAGTTGCCCAGGGTCGTGACATTGAGGCTCTGCAGGATGACGTCGAACGTCACCGATGTGGGCGACAGAAGCTGCGTCACCGTCAGGCAGACGCCATCGACCGATACGCTGGCGCCTGTTGCCAGGTCAGCGCAGAAGCCAGCGGGAAAATCGATCGTGAAGCTGCGCAGACCCTGACGATCCTCGATGGCGACGATGCGCGCCACGCCTTGGACGATACCTGTGAACATGTTCCGGGGAAGCTGAATGAAGTGGGCCGAATGCTAGCTCACCCTTTCCGCGGCGGCGCAGGTCAGGACTCGTCGAACACTATCTGCCCCGCCGTCAGGGTGTTGACCGTCTCGCCGGGAATGTCCATCAGGATGCGGCTGTGCGCCGGCGACATGTAGGCAGTCAGATGCTGCACCGGCGCCAGGTCCGTGTCGTGGATCACCCGCACCAGCTTGAGCAGCGGCCCGCCCAGTTCGGTTCGCAGCAGGCGCGACTGCTGCGCGTCCGCGGCGATCGCCGTCAGCTCCTGTACGGCGCGCCCGAACTTGACGCCCTGCCCCATCAGGATCTCATAGAGGGCCTGCTTGCGCAGCGCCGCGGCAGAGACCCGGCGGCCCAGGCGCAGCGGAACCCAGGCGTCGGTGAGCATGACCGGCACATCGCCCTTGCTGCGCAGGCGCAGCGCGTGAACCGCCAGGGCACCGGGGTCGAGCTGCAGCAGCGTCGCGACATCGGGCGGAGGCACCGCATGCGCGACCTCCAGCACTTCAGCGTGGGTTGCGAGTGCCGTCTTGCGCAGGCCGTCGACCAGACCCAGCGACGGGATGGGCCGCGCCAATGGCAGATCCATCCGCACGAACGTGCCGAGCCCGTGGCGTTTCTCCAGCAGCCCCAGCGCGACCAGATCGGCCAGCGCACGCCTGACCGTGATGCGCGAAACGCCGAAGCTTTCGCACAGCGCCTCCTCCTTGGGCAATGGAGTCCCCGGCGCAAACATGCCGCGCGAGATCTGGTCGCGCAGCGTCAGGAAAAGCTGCCGATGCAACGGCGTCCCCTTGGCCAGCGCAGGCGGCGGGACGGAGTGCTTGGAGGAGGTGTTCATGGGCCAGGAAAACAGTTCTTCGAGCTTCGAGGATATCCTCGTTGACTTGTTGTTATGTTGTAATATGGTTATAAACACCATATCAATCCATCGACAACGGAACACAGGAACGGAAATCAGATGAGCACCCCCACCTCATTGCGCGACCTGCTTGGCGCACCCGGCATGGTGATCGCCCCGGGCGCGTACGACGCCATCGGCGCGCGCCTGATCGAGCAGGCCGGTTTCGCCGCGGCCTACATGACGGGCGCCGGCACCTCGGCCGCACGCGGCTTCCCTGACTTCGGCCTGCTCACCATGAGCGAGATGGTCGACAACGCGGCGGTGATGGCGCGCTCGGTCGCCATTCCGCTCATCGCCGACGCCGACACGGGCTACGGCAACGAGCTGAACGTGACACGCACCGTGCGCGAGTACGAGGCGCGCGGCGTGGCGGCCATCCACATCGAGGACCAGGTCGCGCCCAAGCGCTGCGGCCATCTCGACGGCAAGGAAGTGGTGTCGCGCGAGGAGTTCGTCTCGAAGATCCGCGCAGCGGTGGAAGCGCGACGCACCAAGGCGTTCATCGTCATCGCGCGCACCGACGCGCGTGCCATGCTGGGCCTGGACGAGGCCATCGAACGCGCCAACGCCGCATTGCAGGCAGGCGCCGACATGGCTTTTGTCGAGGCCACGCAAACGATCGAGGAAGTGGCCGCCGTGCCGAAGCGCGTGCACGGCCCCTGCCTGCTCAACGTGGTGCCGGGCGGGCGCACGCCGGTGTTCGACCTGCGCGAGGCCGAAGCCATGGGCTACAGGCTGGCGATCCTGCCGGGACTGATGCTCAAGGCCGCCATCGAGGCCGGCGATGCGGCGCTGGCCGAACTCAAGGCGACCTCCAAGGCCCCGACGGTGAATGCCACCGTGGCCCAGACCTTCCGCCGCTTCGGCGCCGACGAGTGGGATGCCCTGCGCACGCGTTTCAACGCAGGCGCCACGATGGAAAGCCGCTGACATGGCCCGCACCCTGTTCGACAAGCTCTGGGACGCGCACGTCGTGCGCGAGCTGGGCGACGGCTGGGCCCTGCTGCACGTCGATCGCCACCTGCTGCACGACCTCTCGGGGCCGCCCGCACTGGCCGAAGTCGCCGCGCGCGGCCTTCCGCTGCATGACCCCGCGCTGGTCTTCGCCACGCCCGACCATGCCGCATCGAGCCTGCCCGGGCGCACGCCCGGCACCTTTCCGCTCGGTGGCCGGCTGCACGGCGCACTCGCCAAGCTCAGCGCCGATGCCGGCGTGCGCTTCTACGACCTCGGCCAGCCCGGCCAGGGCATCGTGCATGTGATGGGGCCGGAGCTGGGCATCGTGCTGCCGGGCCTCACCGTGATCTGCGGCGACAGCCACACCTGCACCAACGGCGGCCTCGGCGCGCTGGCCTTCGGCGTGGGCTCTTCCGAGAGCACGCACGCGCTGGCCACGCAGACGCTGCGCCAACAGAAGCCGAAGCGCATGCGCATTCGCTGCGACGGCGCGCTCGGCGCGGGCGTCACCGCGAAGGACCTGGCGCTGCACATCATCGGCAAGCTCGGCGCGGCGGCGGGCGTAGGCTACGCGATCGAGTTCGCGGGCGAGGCGGTGCGCGCGCTCGACGTCGAGGCACGGCTCACACTGTGCAACCTCACGGTGGAGCTCGGCGCGCGCTTCGGCCTGATCGCGCCCGACCGGCGCACCGTCGAATGGGTGCGCGGGCGCAATTTCGCGCCCACAGGCGAGGCCTTCGACGCGGCGGCCGCGCACTGGCTCTTGCTGGCCTCGGACGAAGACGCGGTGTTCGACCGCGAGGAAACGATCAACGCCGGCACCATCGCGCCCACCATCACCTGGGGCACCAGCCCCGAGGACGCCATCGCCATCGACGGCACGGTGCCCGATCCGTCGACGGCAGCCGACGACGCCACCCGCGGCGCCATCGAGGCCGCGCTCGACTACATGGGCCTCGCGCCGCGCACCGCCATCGCCGGCACACCGGTCGACTGGGTCTTCATCGGCTCTTGCGCCAACTCGCGCCTGCCCGACCTGCGCGCGGCCGCCGCGGTGGCGCGCGGGCGCCATGTCGCCCATGGCGTCACCGCGTGGGTCGTGCCCGGCTCCGAGAACGTCAGGCGCGCGGCCGAAGCCGAAGGGCTGCGCGATGTGTTCGAGGCCGCGGGCTTCCAGTGGCGCGAGCCCGGCTGCAGCATGTGCGTGGCCGCCAATGGCGAGCAGGTGCCGCCGCAGGCACGCTGCGTGTCCACGTCGAACCGCAACTTCGTCGGACGCCAGGGCCCCGGCGCGCGCACGCATCTCGCGAGCCCCGCGATGGCCGCGGCCGCCGCGGTCACCGGCCGCATCACCGACGTGAGGACGCTCGCATGACCATGACCCCCTTCACCTGCGTCACGGGCGCCGCCGTGCCCCTGATGCGCGCCAACATCGACACCGACGTGATCATCCGCATCGAACGCCTCACCTCGTTCCAGCGCGATCAGCTCGGCCCCTATGCCTTCGAGGCGCTGCGCCTGCGCTCCGACGGCAGCGAAGACCCTGCCTGCGTGCTCAACCAGCCTGCGTTCCGCCGGGCGCCCGTGCTGCTGGCCGCCGAGAACTTCGGCTGCGGCTCCTCGCGCGAAGGGGCGGTGTGGGCGCTGATGGGGCTGGGCGTGCGCTGCGTGATCGCACCCAGCTTCGGCGACATCTTCTTCAACAACTGCTTTCAGAACGGCGTGCTGCCGCTTCGCCTGCCCATCGCGCAGGTCGAGGCGCTGGCGGCGCAATGCGCGGGCGGCGCCGCAATGAAGGTCGATCTGCAGGCGCGGACGATCACAGCGCCGGACGGGCACGTGTCGCCGTTCGAGATCGACTCGCTGCGCCGGGAAGCGCTGCTGCATGGCCTTGACGACATCGGCCTCACGCTGAAGGACGACGCACTGATCCGCGCATGGCAGCAGGCCGACCGCGCGCGCCGCCCCTGGGCCTGGCCCGCCGCGCAGGGAGCAGCCGCTTGAGCACGGCCACCGCATCGGGCTCGCTACGCAGCCATCCGTGGGTGCTGCGCTGGGCCGGTCTGCTCATGCGCGGGCGCCATGCCGGCGACGCGAGCCTGGCCTGCAGCGATGCGGCGCTCGCCCGACTGCCCGCCGCCATCGAGCTGCGCAGCGCGGACTTCGCGCACGGCGCAGCCATGCCACAGCGGCAGGCGGGCGAAGGCGTCGGCGGCAATCGCTCACCCGCGTTGGCGTGGCGGGGACTGCCACCGCAGGCGACGCATTGGCTGCTGCTGTGCGAAGACCCCGACGTGCCGCTGCCGCGAGCCATCGTGCATGTGCTCGCATGGGGCCCGTCGTCGGTGAACGCGCTGCCCGAAGGCGCCTTGAACAGCGGCCATGGCCCGACAGGCGTGACGCAGGCAATGAACAGCCTCGGTCGCCCAGACTACGACGGCCCGCGACCCCTGCCCGGCCACGGCCCGCACCGCTACGCGTTCCAGCTCTATGCGGTGGACGCCATGCCGCCACCGGGCCTTTCTCGCGAAGCAGGCCTGCTGCCCTGGCTGCGCGCCCACGCGCTCGCACGCGGACGCATTGACGGCCTTTACCAGCGCGACTGGCGCGGCCGCACCGTCAAGCCATCGCCGCCCTGAAGCACCAGGACGCAACGGCCCTGCATCGATTCATTCATTCAAGAAAACGGAGACAAGATGTTCGACAAGCCCCCCAGACCGACTGCGCCGCCAGCCGCGCGCAGCCTGCTTCCCGCACTGGCGTTCCTCGCGCTTGCACCGCCGGCGTTCGCGCAGGCGAACAACAACTGGCATCCGGACCGACCCGTCACGCTGGTCGTGCCCTACTCGGCCGGCGGCGGCACCGACGCGACCGCCCGCGCTGTCTCCAAGCAGCTTGGCGTGATCTGGCACCAGCCCGTGATCGTCGAGAACATGCCCGGCGCCGACGGCCTGATCGGCACGCGCCGCGTGATGGAAGCGAAGCCCGATGGCTACACCCTGCTGCTGCAGGTTCCGTCGATCGTCGTCACCCGCTACACGCCCGGCCTCAAGGGCATCGACCCGCTCGCGCGGCTGGAGCCGGTGACGGCGGTGTCGCAGTCGCCCGCCGCCGTGGTCGCGAGCGCCAAGCTGCCGGTGAAGACCTTCGGCGAATTCGTCCAGTATTGCAAGACGGCGGCGCAGCCCTGTTCGCTCGGCACGGGTGAGTCGCTGGCACGCATCTCGGCGAAGCAGCTGGCGGCCGAGGCTGGCCTGCCGAACCTGATCGTCGTCAACTACCGCGGCACGGGCGCGATCGTGACCGACATGATCGCCAACAACGTCAACATGGCCTTCACCGGGATCACCGCCGCACTGCCGCACTACAAGGCGGGCACGCTGAAGATCCTCGCCACGCAGGGCCCGAAGCGCGCGGCCGCGCTGCCCGAGGTGCCGACCACCACCGAGGCCGGCTATCCGCAATTCCAATCGGTTACTTGGTTCGGTCTGTTCGCACCCAAGGGCACGTCACCTGCCGTGACGCAGGGCATCGTCGCCGCGCTGCGCGAGGCCGTGAAGGATGCCGATGTGCAGAAGACCATCGCCTCCGCCGGTGCGGAGCCCGTGGTCAACGCGCCCGCCGCCTTCGCGGCGCAGGTGCGCGAAGAGAGCGAGCGACTGGCGACGCTCGTGAAGCTCTACCCGCTCGAGTGATCCAGCCGACGACAAGGAACAAGACCATGGCTTCCAACCCAGACACCGAACAGATCGCCGTGCGCTGCGTGCTGATGCGCGGCGGCACCAGCAAGGCGCTGTTCTTCCATGAGCGCGACGTGCCGCCCGCGGGCCCGGCGCGCGACCGGCTGCTCAAGCGCGCGATGGGCACGCCCGACGTGCTCCAGATCGACGGCATGGGCGGCTCGCGGCTCGTGACCTCGAAGGTCGCGATCATCCAGCGCTCCGCGCGCGAGGATGCAGACGTCGACTACACCTTCGCGCAGGTTGACGTGGACCGCGACATCGTCGGCCACGACGCCAACTGCGGCAACATCTCTTCGGCGGTCGCGCCTTTTGCCATCGACGAGGGGCTGGTGGAGGCCACCGAGCCGGTGACCACCGTGCGCATCTACAACACCAACACCGACAAGCTGCTGGTCTCGAAGGTGCAGGTGAGAAACGGCAAGGCCCGCGTGCACGGCGACTGCGCCATTCCCGGCGTGCCCGGCACCGGCGCGGAAATTCTCATGGACTATGCGGGCACCGTGGGCGCCAAGACCGGCCGCCTGCTGCCCACGGGCCGGACGGTGGACACGGTGACGCTGGAAGACGGCCGCCACATCGAGGTGTCCCTGTGCGACACCGCCAACCCCTGCGTGTTCATCGCGGCGCAATCGCTGGGCATGAGCGGCAGCGAACTGCCCGACGCCATCAGCGCCGACCGCGCGCTGATCGAGACGCTGGGCGAGATCCAGTCGAAGATGGGCCAGCGCATCGGCCTCTACGCCGACTGGCGCGACGTGCACCTGCCAGGCCTGCCGCTGGCGGTGATCGTCGCGCCGCCGGCCGGCTACGCCGACGTGAACGGCGATAGGCAGGAGGCCGCGTCGATGGACCTGCGCGCACGACTCGTGTTCCTCGGCAAGTGCCACGACAGCATGGCCGGCACCGGCTCGATGTGCACGGCCGCCGCCTCGCGCGTGCCCGGATCGACGGTGCATCAGGCGATCGGCGCGGAGCGCGCGGCCACCGGCACGCTGCGCATCGGCCATCCGCTGGGCGTGATGGAAGTGAAGGTGGTGGCCGAGCCGTCAGCCGCCCCAGCGGACATCCGCTTCTCGGCGCTCGGCCTCACGCGCACTGCGCGCCGGCTGATGGCGGGCGAGGTCTATGTGCCGGTGGAGGACGACGCATGAAGGCAACCATCTTGCGGCGCGCGCTCGGCGCGTTCTGCTTTGCGGCGGCAACTACCGCGGCTTTCGCACAAGGCCCGCTGCCGGCCAAGCCGCTGCGCATCGTGGTCGGCTACCCGGCGGGCCAGACGGTGGACATCATCGCGCGCAACTACGCCGCGGCACTCACCAAGGAACTGGGCCAGCCCGTCTACGTCGACAACCGCGCCGGCGCCAACGGCAGCCTCGGCGCGCAGGAAGTGAAGAAGAGCGCGCCCGACGGCAGCACGCTGCTGCTCGGCACGCTGGGCCAGATGGCCATCAACCCCACGCTCTACAAAAAGCTGCCCTACGACACGCTGAAGGACTTCGCGCCGGTGTCGATGGTGAGCATGGGCCCGCTGCTGCTGGTGGCCAATCCGTCGTTCCCGCCGAACGACGTGAAGGAGCTGGTCGCGTATGCGAAGGCGCGGCCCGGCAAGATCGACTTCGGCTCGGGCGGCAACGGCATCACCGCGCACCTGGCGATGGAGATGTTCCAGGCGCAGGCCGGCATCCAGCTCAACCACATTCCCTACAAGGGCTCGCCCGCCGCGCTGAACGACCTGATGGGCGGCCAGGTGTCGCTGATGTTCGATGCGGTACCGGCGGCGCTGCCGCATGTGAAGTCGGGCAAGCTGAAGGCGCTGGCCATTTCGGGCCTGAAACGCAACCCGCAGTTGCCTTCGCTGGCCACGGTGGACGAACAGGGCCTCAAGGGTTTCGACGTGAACTCGTGGGTCGGCTTTCTCGCGCCGGCAGGCACGCCGCAGGCCACGGTGGACGCATTGAACGCCGCCATCCATCGCGCTGCCGCCAGCCCCGCGCTGGTGGAGGCCACGCGCGCCATCGGCTCGGAAGTGCAGGTCGACACGCCCGCCCACTTCGCGGCCTTCCTGCAGACCGAAGTGAGGAAATGGGGCCAAGCCGTGACCGACGGCCGCGTCCAGATCGATTGAAAAGAACCGGAGCCAACGCATGCAGACCACTGCCAACAACGCCACCGACCCCACCGGCCCGACTGGCCGCCTCGCCCACTGGCTCGCCGGCTTCCGGCTCGAAGACGCGCCCGCTTCGGCGCGCGAGCGCGCCAAGGCGCTCACGCTCGACGGCATCGCATGCGCCGTCGTCGGCGCGCAGCTGCCCTGGTCGCGCACCGCCGCGCAGATCGTGCAGAAGTTCGAGGGTCGAGGCGACCGCACCATCGTCGGCTGGGGCGCGCGCACCAGCGCACCGGGCGCAGCACTGCTCAACGGCACCTTCATCCAGGGCTTCGAGCTCGACGACTACCACCCGCTGGGCCCGCTGCACAGCGCATCGATCGTGCTGCCCGCCCTGTGGGCGGCCTCGGAAGGCGACATCCACGTGAGCGGCCGGCAGTTCCTCGAGGCCGCGCTGGCCGGCTACGAAGTCGGCCCGCGTGTGGGCATGGCGCTGCACGGCGCGCAGATGCTGTCGCGCGGCTGGCACTCGGGGTCGGTCTTCGGCACGCACGCCGCGGCCTCGGCCGTCGGCAGGCTGCTGGGACTCGACGCGGCACGCATCGAGGACGCGCTGGGCCTGGCCGGTACGCAGTCCGCCGGCCTCATGGCCGCGCAGTACGAGGCGATGTGCAAGCGCATGCACCACGGCTTCTCGGCGCGCAACGGACTCTATGCGGCGGTGCTGGCCGAGGGCGGCTACACCGGCATCAAGCGCGTGTTCGAACGCGAGTACGGCGGCTTTCTCTCGACCTTCGGCGAAGGCCACGATCCCGACGCATCGAAGATCACCGAAGCGCTGGGTGAACGCTGGGAGGTGGAACGCATCGTCATCAAGCCGTATGCCGCGATGGGCGGCATCCATTCGCCGCTCGACGCGCTGTTCGATGTCGATGCGAAGCGCAAGCTCGTGCCCGAGGAGATCGCGCGCATCGAGGTCGAGGTGAGCCATGCGGTCTACCACCACGGATGGTGGACTCCCGAAAGGCCGCTGACGCCCATCGGCGCGCAGATGAACATCGGCTATGCGCTCGCGGTGGCGGTGCTCGACGGCGAGGCGATGGTGAAGCAGTTCGCGCCTGCGCGCATCGACGCCGACGACGTGTGGGCGCTGATTCCGCGCATCGAGGTGCGGCACCAGCCCGAGTTCGATGCGGGCGGTCCGCTCAAGCGCGGTCGCGTGCGGCTGGCGGTGACTTTCACCGACGGACAGCGCATCCAGGTCGAGCGCAATTCCTCGCGCGCCATCGAATCGCCGCAGAGCAGCGACGAGGTGGCGGCCAAGTATCGGGTGCTGACCGACGGACTGATCGACGGTGCGCGGCAGAAGGCCATCGAGGACATGGTCCGCTCCATTGAGGACCTGCCCGACGTGCGCGAGTTGCTCGCGCTGCTGGCGCCGCCGGTCGCGGCAGCTTTCGACTGACCGGCAAGCCCACGAAAAAAAGCACGGAGACAAGACACCATGACGCACCCATCCGCACACCTCGACCGCCGCGCGTTCTCGTTGGGGCTGCTTGCGCTGGCAGGCACCTGCGCCCTGCCCGCCCGCGCACAGGACCCGTGGCCCGCCGCCAAGCCGATCCGCCTGGTGCTGCCGTTTTCCGCAGGCGGGCCGGGCGACACCAATGTCCGGGCCATGGCGCAGTCCCAGGGCCGGCGGTTGAACCAGTCCATCATCGTGGACAACCGGCCGGGCGCAGGCGGCATCATCGGCAGCGAGTACGTGGCCAAGAGCGCACCCGACGGCTATACATGGCTGTCTGCCGGCAACGGCGCCATCGCCAACGCGCTGCTGCGGCCGAAGATGCCTTATGCGGAGACCGACCTGGTGCCCGTGGTCGGAACCAGCACCGCACCTTCCGTGCTGGTCACCAACGCCAGCGTGCCGGCGAAGAACCTGAAGGAACTGCAAGCCTGGGCGCGCACCAGGGGCCGCCTGAACTTCGGCACGGCCGGCAGCGGCAGCACAGGGCATTTCGTGGCGGAGATGGTGGAATCGGCGCTCGGTGTACCGGTGACCCTGGTGCACTACAAGAGCGGCTCGCAGACGGTGAACGCGATTGTCGGCGGCGAGGTCGACCTGGCCTCGGAAGCGCCGATCGGTGTCGCGGCTTTCGTGCAATCGGGAAGGCTGCATGCCCTGGCACTCACTGCGCGAGAACGCACCGGCCCGATGAAGCAGGTGCCGACCACCGTGGAGCAGGGCTTTCCGACGATCCTCATGCAGCACTGGGGCGGCATCTTCGCGCCGAAGGGAACGCCTGTCACGATCCTCGACCGCATCGCCGAAGTCACGATGCGTGCGTTCAAGGAAGATGCCGACCTCATTGCGCAGACCGAGCGAGGCGGCGCACAGCCGATGCTGCTGGCACGGGCGGAGTTCGGGCAGTTCCTCGACCAGGAGCGCATGCGCATGGCGAAGATCGTCACCGCTTCGCACATGACCCTGGAGTAGCGCTCCCGCAGAGCGCGGAGCTTACTTCGCCAACAGCTCGTCGGGCGACTTTCCTGCCTCGAGCGCGGCCTTGAACCAGGTGGGACGAGGGCCGCGGCCGCTCCAGACATTGCCTTGGTCGTCCTTGAACTTCGGAGCGGAGGCCGCCCCTTTCTTCGCGACGCCGCGCGTCTTTTTGGCGCCCGGCTTCGATACGGCAGCCACGCGGCCGGCCTTCCGGCCGAAGCCGAGATCGGCGGCGCTGAACCCATAAACCGCAATAGCTTCCTTGATCCGGCTCAGCACGTCGGAGGCTTCTTCACGGCGCAAACGCTCTGCTTCTTCCTGCAATTGTTCGATTTGCTTCTGAATTTCGAGGTAAGTCTTTTTGGCCATCCGTTGGGCTCCTTGGCATTGTTAGGAGCTGAAGAGCATACGTGAGTCGAAAAAGCGTCGGCGCATCCCGCATCGAGCGACATGCGCCGTCCCTCAGGCGGCTATTTGAAATCGTCGGCCAGGATGTCGAACTTGCGCAACTTGTCGTGCAGCGTCTGCCGCGCGATGGCCAGCGCGGCGGCCGTGGCGGGCTGGTCGCCCTTGTGCTTGCGCAGCGCCTCGACGATCACGGCGCGCTCGAAGGCCTCGACCTGCTGCGGCAGCGCGCGCGGCAACGCCGGCAGGCCTTCGCCGGTGCCGCGCGTCTGGGTGAGGCGCTCGCCGAGCAGCCCCAGCACGAAGCGGTCGGCCACGTTGCGCAGCTCGCGGACGTTGCCGGGCCATGCATAGGCCATCAGGTCGGCCAACTGCGCGTTGGTGAGCGGCTGCGCCGCACGCTCGTAGCGGTTCGCGGCCAGCAGCGTGAAGTGCTCGAACAGCAGCGGGATGTCCTCCCGCCTCTCGCGCAGCGGCGGCAGTTCGATGAATGCCACGCCGAGGCGGTAGTACAGGTCGGCCCTGAACTTCTGCCGGTCGCTCATTTCCTTCAGGTCCTCCTTGCTCGCGGCCACCACGCGGCAGTCGAAGGGAATGGCCTTGTTGGAGCCGATGCGCTCGATGCTGCGCTCCTGCAGCGCGCGCAGCAGCTTGATCTGCACCGGCATGGGCATGCTCTCGATCTCGTCGAGAAACAGCGTGCCGCCGTTGGCGTATTCGAACTTTCCCACCCGCGCGCGGTTGGCGCTGGTGAAGGCGCCGGCCTCGTGGCCGAAAAGTTCGCTCTCGGCCAGCGCCTCGGGCAAGCCGCCGCAATTGAGCGGCACGAAATGCCGGCGCCGGCGCTCGCTGTGGGCGTGCAGGCACTGGGCGACGAGCTCCTTGCCGGTGCCGGTTTCGCCGTAGATCAGCACGTCGGCCGAGGTCTCGGCCAGCGTCATCACGGTACGGCGCACCTGCTGCATCTGGGCCGAGCGGCCGATCAGCACCGACTGGATGCCGTTCCAGTTCTCCAGCGCGTCGCGCAGCGTGCGCACCTGCAGCGTGAGCTGGCGGCGCTCGATGGCATGGCGCACGATGGCCACCAGCCGTTCCGAACTGAAGGGCTTCTCGATGAAGTCGTAGGCGCCCTCGCGCATGGCCTGCACGGCCATCGCGATGTGGCCGTGGCCCGTGACCAGGATGACCGGAAGCTCGGCATCGGCCGTATGCAGCTCGCCCAGCCACTCGGTCCCGCTCATGCCCGGCAGGCGCACGTCGCTGATCACGATCGCCGGCACACCGAAACTGATGTGCGCCCGCGCGCGCTCGGCGCTGGCAAAGGCTTCGACCTCGAAGCCGGCCAGGGTCAGCACCTGGGTCGTGCTGAGGCGGACGTCTTCGTCGTCCTCCACCAGCAGCACCCGGATCGCAGGGTCGTCGCTCACTTGGGCATCACTCCTGTGCAATGGAATCAATGGAATCAACGGAATAAGAAGGGAATGAACGGGGCGGGTGATGGATCACGGCAATGGCGGCGGGCAGGTCGACCACGAAGCAGGCGCCGCCTTGCGCCTGGTTGGCCGCGCGCAGCGTGCCGTCCATCGCGCGTACCAATTGTGCCGAGATCACGAGCCCCAGGCCCAGGCCGGCGCCCGCCGGCTTGCTGGTGACGAAAGGTTCGAACAGGCGCGGCAGGATGTCGGGACGGATGCCGGGGCCGGTATCGCTCAGGCTCAGGATCACGCGGCCTTCGTCGAGCCGGGCCACGAGCCGCAGCGTGCGCAGCGGCGCGTCCTGCATGGCCTCGACGGCATTGCGCATCAGGTTGACCAGCACGCTGCCCAGCGCCGCCTCCTCGGCCATGACGCTCAGCGCGGCAGGCTGCACATCGACCTCGATGGCGACGCGATGCTTCTTCGCGGCCTCGGCCACCATCGCCTGCGCATCGGCGATGGCCTGCGACAGCAGCAGCGGCACCAATGGCAGGTCGCTGCGATGCGCGAAGGTCTTCAGCTGGGAGGTCAGGCGCGCGAGGCGGTCGACCATGCCGCAGATGCGCTGCAAGTTGCCGCGCACGTCGTCCAGGCGGTTCTTGTCGAGCAGGATGCCGGCGCTCTCAGAGAGCGTGCGCATGGCCGTGAGAGGCTGGTTGAGCTCGTGCACCACGCCGACCGACATCTGGCCCAGCGCGGCCATCTTGCCCGAATGCACCAGCTCTCCCTGGGCCGCGCGCAACTGAGCGGTGCGCGCCACCACGGTCGATTCGAGCATGTCGTGCGCCGCCTGCAGCGCGGCCTGGTTGGCCAGTTTCTGGCGCAGCGCGCGGCGGCGCTGCCACAGCGCGACGGCCACCAGCAGCAGCACCGCCATCGCCAGGCTCGCGGTGATGGCCGTGTTGCGCGCCGCCATCCGCACCGGCGCCAGATCGTCGAGCACCATCAGTTGCCAGGGCGCGCCACCCAGGGTGCGGGCCGAGGCAAGCTGGTCGGTGTCGTCGAGCGTGATCACCTGCACGTTCCGGTCCAGCGACTCCTTCTGCGACCACTGCAGCGGCTGCAGCGCGGCGTTGCCGTAGGGCCGCGAACGCAACACCTCGGCGCGCTGCAGCGCGTCCAGCGGCAGCAGCGGGCGGAATTTCAGATCTTCGCGCGTGGAGAGGATCACCACGCCGCGCTGGTCGATCAGCGCCACGTCGCCCGGCAGCTTGCGCCAGGCGCGCTCGGCCTCCTCGAGGTTGACCTTGACGGCCACCACGCCGCGGGTGGGCTGGCCGCGCCGAAGGGCGTACGACAGGTAGTAGCCCGGCCGCTTGCTGGTGATGCCCACGCCATAGAAGCGACCCCGGCCATGGTTCAGCGCATCGATCATGTAGGGCCGGAACGACAGGTCCTGCCCCAGGGTGGTGCCGGGCTTGTCCCAGTCGGACGCCGCCTGCGAAATGCCGGAGCGGTCGAGCACGTAGAGCATCTCGGCGCCCGCCGTGGCGTTGACGCCGTCGAGGTAGCGGTTGACTGCGTCGCGCAGGTGCGCGTCCGATGGCGTGTCGAGCAGTGCCGGCACGATCGGCGTCATCTCCAGCAGCGCGGGCAGGTAGTCGAAGCGCGCGAGGTCGGCGTCCAGGCCGGTCGCGAGCATGTCGAGGCGATGGTCGGCCGCCTCGCGCAGGCGCGCCAGGCCGGTCTGCATGGCGACCTGGTGTCCCGCGAAGGCGGCCACGGCCACCAGGGCCAGCGCGGCGCACCAGCGCGGAAGGCCGCGCCACCGTATGGAGTTTTCGGAAGGCAAATCGAAGCGCCGGGCCGGCTCCCCTGAAGTCAAGGAAGCGTTATTGCACAAGGCCGCCGTGCGCGCATCGGTGCCTGCCCGGTGAGGCGCCGCCCCCGGTTCCAGCGCATGCTCAGGCATGGCGCGGCGCTCCCGGTTTGCCGGTCGGGGGAGACGGGATGTGAAAGACGATATGGGCCGCGTACTGCATGTGAGCGAGTATCGGGGCGGCCGGCCCCCTCTTCATTGCATGTGCTGGCCGCCGTTGATGGCGATGTTGGCACCCGTCACGAACGCCGCCTCCTGCGAGGCCAGGTAGATGATCAGCCCCGCCACCTCTTCCGGTCTGCCGAGCCGGCCCACCGGGATGTGCGGCAGGATCTTGCTGTCGAGCACTTCCTTCGGAATGGCCGTGACCATTTTCGTGCCGATGTAGCCCGGCGAGATGGTGTTCACCGTCACGCCCTTCCTGGCCACCTCGAGCGCCAGCGCCTTGGTGAAGCCGTGCACACCGGCCTTGGCCGCCGAGTAGTTGGTCTGGCCGAACGCGCCCTTCGAGCCGTTCACCGACGACACATTGATGATCCGCCCCCAGCCGCGCTCGACCATGCCATCGGCCACCTGCTTGCTCATGTTGAACAGGCTGTCGAGGTTGGTGCGCAGCACGGCGTTCCAGTTGATCTGGTCCATCTTCCTGAAGGTCATGTCGCGCGTGATGCCGGCGTTGTTGACCAGCACGTCCACCGGGCCCAGCGCCTCCTGCACCTGGCTCACGGCCTGCGCGCAGGCGTCGTAGTCCGCCACGTCGCAGGGCACGGCCAGGATCCGGTAGCCGCGCTCGGCCATCTGCGCCACCCAGTCCGCATGCGACTTGTTGCCGGGCGAATAGGTCACGGCCAGCTTGTAGCCGGCATCGACCATCTTGGTGGAGATGGTCTCGCCCAGGCCTCCCATGCCGCCCGTGACCAGGACCACGCGTTGTTTCTCGCTCATTCGATTGCTCCCTGCCGGGTGATGTAACAAGTGGAAAGCCGCTTCAGGCGCGCCAGCGCCGGCACTCAGCGCACCGAACCGGCGGGCATGTGCGTCTCGGTGGCGTCGAGCACGCGCTCGGGCTCGTCCGCTTCCGCCGCGCTTTCCTGGTTCAGGTGCTGGTGCATGCGCACGGTGTCCAGATCGCCGGTCCACTTGGCGACCACGAGGGTGGCCACGCCGTTGCCGATCAGGTTGGTGAGCGCGCGGGCCTCCGACATGAAGCGGTCGATGCCCAGGATGAGCGCGAGCCCCGCCACCGGCACATGGCCCACCGCCGACAGCGTGGCGGCCAGCACGATGAAGCCGCTGCCCGTGACACCGGCCGCGCCCTTCGAGGTGAGCAGCAGCACCGCCAGCAATGTAAGTTGCTGCGTGAGCGTCATGTCGGTGTTGGTGGCCTGCGCGATGAACACGGCCGCCATCGTCAGGTAGATCGAGGTGCCATCGAGGTTGAACGAATAGCCCGTGGGCACGACCAGGCCAACCACCGACTTCTTCGCGCCCAGGTTCTCCAGCTTGGCCATCATGCGCGGCAGCACCGATTCGCTCGACGAAGTGCCCAGCACGATCAGCAGCTCTTCCTTGATGTACTTGATGAACTTCCAGATGCTGAACCCGTGGAACCTGGCGATGCCGCCGAGCACCACGAAGATGAACAGCAGGCAAGTGATGTAGAACGTGGCCATCAGCTGGCCCAGCTGCAGCAGCGAACTCACGCCGTACTTGCCGATGGTGAAGGCCATCGCGCCGAAGGCGCCGATGGGCGCGACCTTCATGATGTAGCCGACGATCACGAAGAGCACGTGCGAGCCCTTCTCGATCACGTCGAACACCAGCGTGCCGCGGCCGCCGAAACGGTGCAGTGCGAAGCCGAACATCACCGCGATCAGCAGCACCTGCAGAATCTCTCCCTTGGCGAAGGCATCGACCAGCGTGTTGGGGATGATGTTCAGCACGAAATCGGTGGTGCTCTGCATCTTGCCCGGGCCGGTGTAGGCCGCGATGCTCTTGGTGTCGAGCTGGCTCACGTCCACGTTCATGCCCGCACCGGGCCGCACGATGTTGATGATGACCAGGCCCACCACCAGCGCGATGCTGGAAACGATCTCGAAATACAGCAGCGCCAGGCCGCCGGTCTTGCCGACCTTCTTCATGTCCTCCATGCCGGCGATGCCCACCACCACCGTGCAGAAGATGATCGGCGCGATGATCATCTTGATGAGCTTGATGAAGCCGTCGCCCAGCGGCTTCATCGATGCGCCGGTGTCGGGATAGAAATGCCCCAGCAGCACGCCCAGCACGATGGCGGTGATGACCTGGAAGTACAGGGACTTGTAGAAGGGTTTGGGTACGGGGCGGGGTTGGTGGTCCAAGGGGATCTCCTAGAAATTGTCGGGTGCCGGCGGCGTGGGCGCGCGGTGCAAGGGCTTCGGGCAGCGCGAACGAGGCTCGGCATGGCACAGGTGCTGGCGCTGCGAGGTCGGCCATGGCGCCGTGGCGCCGCGCAACTCGCCCGTGGGGTCGAGGTCGCCCGGTGGGCTCATCGGTTTGTCTCCTGTGTCTTGGCCGGGACTCGCATCGGGACATGCGGCGGGCCTTGATCCTGAGCAATCGACATGCCACGGCCCGGGCGCAGGAAAAACTGCGCTAAGTCGTTGATTTCGCGAGGACTTCAGCCAGGAAAGGAGCGATGCCCCGCCGACAATCCGGATGAAGCGACGACAGGCCGTCCGGCCATCCGGATCGACGGATAAGTACAAACCCTATGATCACATCGCGCGAGGGCCGACGCGGCCAGCCGCGGCTTCTACGCCTGCCGGTGAGCGGAGAAGAAGCTCTTGACCACGTCGATGAAGTCCTCGACGACCTTGGAGCGCGGCTGGTGGGCGGGCAGGACAAAGGAGCACTCGAACGGAACCGCGGGCTCGATGGGCAGGAACACGACATCCGAGTCGACGAAGTGCTTCGCGGTGAAGGGGTCGATCACCGCGATGCCCAGACGCCCCCGAACGAAGTTGCACGCCGAGTACGCCAGCGTCGTCTCCACCGGCCGGCTGTAGCGGACGCCGGCCGCGTCCAGCGCGCTCTCCAAGCGAACCCGCAGCGGATTGTTCTGGCTCAGCGAAATGATCGACTCGCCCTCGAAGTCGTCGATGGCGATGGCTGGCCTGTCCGCCAACCGGTGATCGCGGCGAAGCACGCAGACGGCCGGCAAGCTTTGGAGCGGATGAACGACCACGCCCGGGTACTCGGTGTTTGCCTGATGCACGAAGCCGATGTCGATCTGATTGGCTGCCGCCAATTCGAGCACGCTCAACGAGTTGCGCACATCCAGCGAGACCGCGACCTCGCGATGCGTTGCCGCGAACCGGTTGACGCACTCGCACAGCGCGTTGAGCGCCAGCGCGCTCAGCGATGCGACCCGGAGATTGCCGATGCGAACCGACTTCAAGTCCTGCGCGACCTTTTCGATCTGCTCGATGCCCCGATAGAACAGGTCCACCTCACGGAACAGGCGCTGGGCCTCGGCGCCCGGAATCAGCCGGTTGCCTTCGCGCCTGAAGAGGCGAATGCCGACAGACGCTTCCAGGTCCCGGATGAGCCGGCTGACCGCGGGCTGGCTGACCTGCAGCCGCTCGGCCGCGATCGTCATGCTGCCGGTCAGCATGACCTTCCTGAAGGCGTCGAGCTGCCGAGGGTTGAGGTCCATGCCTTTCAATGTAATGGCCGCGGGCGGGGTTTCGCACGCCCGCGTGCATAACATTGCCTTATACGCGTCCAGCCTTTTGTGCCGTTGTGCCGGGGCGAGGGGCATCGCATCATTTCGCCACGCCAATGAATGCCGACACCCCGTCCTTTCCCGTATGACCCTCCATCCAGAAATCCTGCTCAGCGATGCACGCCTGAAATCGCCGGCCGCGTCGCGGCAGCTGAAGTACAACGAGTTGCCCAAGCTGCAGGCGGAGAGAAAGAAATTCGATGAATTTCTCGCGGTGGACCTGGCCCACACCGCGATGCTCGTGGCGCAGGAAATCATCGCGCCGGCAGCCGGCCGCGCCATCCTTCAGCAGCTCCTGGCCATTCAGGAGATGGGCCGCGACGAATTCCCCGTCGACGTGCGCAAGGGAAGCTTTCTTCTCCAGATGGAGTCGTACCTCTTCGCGGCGATCGGTGAGGAAGTCGGCGGCCAAATGCACACGGGCCGCAGCCGCATCGACCAGGGCGCGACCGTTCGCAGGCTGTATCAGCGCAACCGAATCCTGGACGTGATGGGCCGGCTGAACGCGCTGCAGGCGGCCATCGCCGAGCAGGCTGAAAAGCATGCACGCACGATCATGCCGGGCTACACCCACATGCAGCAGGCGCAGCCGTGGGTTTTCGGCCATTACCTGCTCAGCTTCAGCTCCCGCCTGCACGACAGCTTCGAGCGCCTGACCCAGGCTTATGCCAGGGTCAACCGCAATCCGCTCGGCACCGTCGGCCTGGCCGGCACGTCCTGGCCGCTGGACCGGGCGCTCACCACGCGCTTGCTCGGCTTCGACGGGCTGGTGGAGAACTCCAAGCTGGGCCGCGAGGCGTTCTACGCCGTCGACGCGCTCAGCGCACTGTCCTTCGTCATGGCCGACCTGAACGACCTGGCGACCGACCTGCACGTCTGGTCGAGCAGCGAGTTCGGACTGGTCGAGTGCGACGACAGCTATTGCGGCACCAGCAGCATCTTTCCGCAGAAGAAGAATCCCACGGCCCTCGAATACGTCCGGCGCGCGGCCGGCGCCTCGGTCACCTGGGTCTCGACCGCACTGGCCACCTTCCGAGGCGAGGGAACGGGCGACCAGGCAATGCGCGAGGCGCCGATCCTGGACGAAGCGCTCGCGACCGCCGAGGCGATGCTGGACCTGTTCACGGGCGTGATGGAAACGCTCATCGTGCACGAGGACCGCATGGCCGCGGCGCTGAAGGAAAGCTGGTGCACCTCGAGCAATCTGGCCGACGTCATCGTGCGGGACTGCGGCCTGTCGTTCAGGCAGGTTCACCACATCGTCGCGCGCGTCGTGCGCAACAGCCTGAGCGAATCGGTCGCGCCCTACGAACTCACGGGTGCCATGGTCGACCGGGCGGCGCTCGAGACGGTCGGGCGCCCGATCGGGCTGTCGGACAGCTCGGTGCAAACGGCATTGAATCCCCGCGAGTTCGTCGAGACGCGCGTCACCGCCGGTGGCGTGGGTCCGCTGGAAGTCCGCCGCCTGCTGGCGCAGGCGCGCGAGCAGTGCGCGGCCGACATGCGCTGGACGGATGCAGCGCGCAGCGCGCTGGCCGAGGCGCGCTGCGCGCTCGATCGGGCAGTGGGGGGCATTCTGGCGCCGACGTCCCAGCCCCTTGGCCACTGACTCTTCCCCCTCGCCTGCCACTGCGGAAGCTCCCGCAAGACGCCGTCCGATGCGTGCGGGCGGAGCAGGCTCTTCCCTCCATGGCCGACCCGGGACGAACCGGCGACCGACGATTCACGAAAGAGACCGACACATGTTCAAGTTCGCCGCCATCCTTGCCACAGTGCTGGGCGTTTCGACGGGCGCCTGCGCGCAAACCTATCCCCACAAGCCGATCACTCTGGTCGTCCCGTTCGCCGCGGGGGGCACGGTCAACCTCATGGGTCGTCTCGTGGCCCAACGCATGGGCGACGTGCTGGGGCAGCCCGTGGTGGTCGACAACAGGGCCGGAGCGGGCGGCACGATCGGCGCGGGCTACGTGGCCAAGGCGCCCGCCGACGGCTACACGCTGCTGCTGGGCTCAATGGGCCAGGCGGTGCAACCACTGCTCTACAAGCGGCTTCCCTTCGACGGGACCAAGGCGTTCGTGAATGTCGCGACCTTCGCGGCGGTGCCGAACGTCCTGGCGGTTTCCAGACAGGCGCCCGCCAGGAATGTGGCGGAACTGGTGAGCTACGCGAAGGCGAACCCGGGCAAGCTCAACATGGGCTCCGCCGGGATCGGTTCGATCAACCACCTGCTCGGTGCGATCTTCATGGACCGCGCGCATGTGGCCTTCACCCACATCCCCTACAAAGGGGCATCGTCCGCCACGACGGACCTGCAAGCCGGCCAGATCCAGGTGATGTTCGCGAACCTGCCCAATGTGCTTGCGTATGCCCAGGCGGGCTCGGTACGCATTCTCGGCATCGCGGCCGACAAGCGCAGTCCGGTGATTCCCGATGTGCCCACGTTCACGGAAAGCGGGGTGAACGACGTCGTGGTGAGATCCTGGTACAGCATCATGGCGCCGGCCGGTACTCCGCCCGAGGTGGTGAAGAAGCTGCAGGACACCGTGGTGGGCATCGCGAACGAAAAGACTTTCGCGGCCCATCTGGCCGATCAGGGGGCTTATCCCTTCCCGGGCTCCACCGCCGAGGCCACGGCGCTCATGGACAGGGAAACCCAGCGCTGGGCCGGCATCATCCGGAACGCCAACATCCAGATGGATTGAGCCCCGGCGGGGCCGATCAGCGCGCTGGCGCATCTATGCCTGTTCTCCTACTGCGCGGTGCGGGTGCCGGGGCGCAACATCCGCCCCATGATCAGCATTGGCTCCACCCTCGTCGAAGTGAAGCTCGGCCAGCTGCGGCCCACGCAGATGACCGTCGGGTTCGGGGAAGTCGAGAGAAAGAGAAGATCCTGGGCGAAGCTGGGCGCGCACGCCCGCCGCGAGGCCATGCGGCAGGCGCTCTTTCCCGCGGTACGGGGACCGGACAAGACCTTCTACATCCTCGATCACCACCACACGGCGGTCGCGCTGCTTCGGGAGAAATCCGACAGCGTGCAGGTCGGCGTCGTCAAGGACCTGTGTGCGCTGAAGCCCCGCGATTTCTGGATCTTCCTGGACCACTGCAGTTGGGTGCACCCCTACGATGCGAACGGCGAGCGACGGCCTTTCAAGGACATGCCGAAGAGCTTCGAAGACCTGGCGGATGACCCGTACCGCAGTCTGGCCGGCGATGTGCGCGATGCGGGCGGTTTCGCCAAATCGGATGCGCCGTTTCTCGACTTCCTGTGGGCCAATCACCTGCGGGCATCCATTCCTCGAAAGAAGCTGGAGCGCGCGCCGAAACAGGCGCTCGCCGACGGACTTGCGCTCGCGCGCTCGAAGAAGAGCGCGTACCTCCCGGGCTGGCCGGGCAAGTCCTGACGGCCCGGCGCGTCCTCGTTGGCAGTGCCGGCGAATCCACGCACTAGTTCACCGCCCGCGCCACCCATTCGTCGACGACATGCGCCACATCAAGGCTGTTCTTCTCGAGCATGACCATATGGCCGTTGCCATGGATGCCGATGTCCGCAAGCCGCGTGAACTCGACTTCGACACCTGCCTGCCGCAGCCACCGCACGGTGCAATGGTCAAAGGGCGCGTGGTAACTCGCTTCCGTCGATATCACGGTGATCGGTATTCCCTTCAGGCGAAGCAACTGGCGCGCAGGTTCCTTTTGCTCCCAGCAGGCCTGCAACAAAGGGCTGTCGGGTGCGCGTTGCTGCTCGACCTGCAGGTCGGCGGATTGCGCCGCGGCGGGGGTATACGACAAAGCGATGTCGGCAACGCCCCAGGCCGCCGTGCTGCGGGTGCCCGAGCGGATGGGCGGGCCCTGCGGCTCGATGGCCACGATGCCCTTGACCTGCTGCGGCTGCGCGTCCGCGATCAGCCAGCCGAAGGGGCCGGCCTGCGAATGGGTGACCAGCACCGCAGGGCCGATGCGGTGCAGAAGCGCTGTCCCGGCCGCCTTCATGGCCGTCTGCGTGGCGACGTTGGAGCCCAGGTAGGCGACCTGGCTGGCGTAGAACTGGTCGAACACCGCGTCGCCTCGTCGGCCGGACCCCGGCCACTGGGTGTGCAGCCTGGCCTGTGGCCAGTCGCCGTCCGGGCGAGTGAAGAGCGTCTCGGCCGCCGCGACGGAGAGGCTGCGCAACTCGCCATCGACGCCAGGGTTCCAGGCGGAGCGGCCGCGCGCGGGCTGATCGATCATGTACACCTCGTAGCCCTGCTCGACGAAGTACTGCGCCCAGCCCTTGCGGCCGTCGGGCGTGGTCATCCAGTTGACAGCCGTCTGCGCCGTGCCGGAAATCAGCACCAGCGGGTATTTGCGCGTGACCTTGGGCGGGCGCAGGTGCTCGACATACATCGCGCCGCGCATCACCTGGGCGCTGCCCTCGCCGACGTAGCTGCCACCGACGAAGAACACATCGCGCGAAGACGTCGCCCACATGTCGGGCGAACCGGGCGTCGAACAGCCGCAAAGAACAGCGACCAGCGCGGCACCGGCCGCTGCCGGAAGTTTCCTCTTCATCATCATCGCGCTCAATCTATCGTTGCGCCGGAGTCCGCGACCGCCTTGGCCCAGCGGCTGATCTCCGCCTGCAGGAAGCTCCTGAACTCGGCGCTGCCGCCACCCGCGGGCTCTCCGCCCTGCGCCCGCATCTGCGCGGCAAAAGCCGGATCGCGCAACGCCTGGTTCACGAGCGTGTTGAGCTTCGCCACGGCCGTGGACGGCGTGCCCGCGGGCACGAACAGGCCCGACCACACCACCGCGCGAAAGGCCGGCACGCCCTGCTCGGTCAGCGTGGGCATGTCGGGCGTGAGCGGCGAGCGCGCGTCCGACGCCACGCCGATCAGGCGCACCTTGCCGTTGCGGATCTGCGGAAGGATCGACGCGCCCGCGTCGAAGGCCAGCTGGATCTGCCCGCCGATCAGGTCCTGCAGCACCGCCGGCGAGCCCTTGTAGGGCACATGCAGGATGTCCAGCCCCATCGACTTCTTCAGCGTCTCCATGGCCAGGTGCTGCGTGGTGCCGCTGCCGCCCGAGCCGTAGCTCATCTTGCCGGGATGTGCCTTGGCGTAAGCCACCAGGTCCTTCAGGTTCTTCACCGGCAGGTCGTTGTTCACGACCAGGTAAAGCGGCCCGGTCGACAGCGGCACCACGGGCTCGAAGGACTTCAACGGGTCGTAGGGCAGCTTCTTGTAGAGCGAAGGATTGATGGCCATCGGCCCGCCGGTCGACAGCAGCAGGGTATAGCCGTCGGGCGCGGCGTTCTTGGCCGCCTCGGAGGCAATGATGCCGTGGGCGCCGGGCTTGTTGTCCACGAAGAAGGGTTGGCCGGTTTCCCGCGCAAGCTGTGCGGCAAGCGAACGTGCGCTGGCATCGGCCGAGTCGCCCGGCGGCGTGCCGATGATGATGCGGACAGCCTTGGCGGGATAGGCGGGTGAGGCGGGCGAGGCGGACTGGGCGTGCGCCGGCGCGGCGCTGCAGAGCGCGGCAAGCATTGCCACGCCCGCGGCGAGGCTTCGTGTCGATTGGCGGGTCATGTTCATGTCTCCTGTCTTGTGCTGTCGGGCCCATGGGGCGATGCGGCTGCGCCGCTCGGAACGGGCACTTCTGCGCACCCGGATGGAGGCGGAGTATCAGCGAGACACCGATGTTGCGCAAGTGGTATACCAACTGGACGCAATAGGAATTTGTTTCTATACTCCAGCCCATGAACGCGAAACCTTCCCCCGCCGAACTGGATGCCGATGCGGCGCTGGAGCCCTCGCTGGCACTGTCCGAGGTGGCCCACAAGGCCATGATGGGCATGCTGCTGAGCGGCGAACTGGCGCCCAACGAAGTGGTGACGGAGCGCCAGATTGCGTTGCAGCTCGGCATCTCGCGCACGCCGCTGCGAGAGGCCGTGCGCCGCCTCGAGGGCGAGCGCTTCCTGGAGCGCCAGCGCAACGGTGCGCTGGTGGTGCGGGCGCTGCCCATCGAGGAATACATGCACATCCTCAACGTGCGCCGCCTGGTCGAAGGCGAGGCCGCACGGCTGGCCGCCGGCCGCGTCGCGGCGGCAGAACTCGAGCTGCTGAAGAGCCGCATCGGCGAGGCGCTGCAGTTGCCCGAGGACGTCGTCACGCCCGAGTTCGCCGCCAGCGACCGCGACCTGCACGCGCTCATTGCCGCGGCCTGCGGCAACCCGGTGCTGCAGCAGGTCATCGGCGACCTGCGCATGCGCACCGCGATGTTCCGATTCGGCCGCCTGCCGCAGCGCCGCAAGACCGTGTGCGAGGAGCATCTGGAAATCATCGATGCGCTGATGGCCGGCGATGCGCAGCGCGCGCAGAAGGCCATGCACCATCACGTCGACCAGGTCCGGCTGATGATTCTGTCGCGTCTCGGCGGACAGTAGCCGCCGCTCCCGGACGGGACTCTCCATTCTTTCGTCACGACGAGGTGCTCCCGGGTGCCGCGTCGGCTTGGCCCTGCGCCCGATCCTTTCATCGTTCAACCTCGCTTCAAGGAGACATTCATGGCTCACGCATACATCGAACCCTCTCGCACAGGCAAGGGGGCCGCATGACCGATCGCCTGCAAGACACGGTGAACGTGCTGGTGCCGACCGGCGCGCTCGGAGCGGGCGTGCGCGAGTCCGACATCGAAGCGGGTCTCGCGGCCGGCGCACATGCCATTGCCTGCGATGCAGGATCCACCGACAGCGGGCCCGCCTACCTGGCGACGGGCAGGTCGAAGTACTCGCGCGACGCCGTCAAGGCCGACCTTGCGATCCTGATGCGCGCACAGGCGCGTTCGGGCCTGCCACTGCTCATCGGGTCCTGCGGCACCTCGGGCTGCGACATGGCGCTCGACTGGATGCGCGACATCGCGCTGGAGATTGCACGCGAGCATGGCTTGCATCCGCGCATCGCGCTGCTGTACTCCGAGCAGCAGGCCGCGCTGCTGAAGGCCAAGGCGGGCGCGGGCCAGGTCACGCCGCTGGCGCCGATGACGGACGACGGCGCGGCATTGTTCGATGCCTGCGAGCACATCGTTGCACTGATGGGACCCGAGCCCTACATGACCGCGCTGGAGGCGGGCGCCGACATCGTGCTGGGCGGGCGCACCACCGACACCGCCGTGCTGGCAGCGCTGCCGCTGCTGCGCGGTGCCGGCGTCGGCCCCGCCTGGCACGCAGGAAAGATCGCCGAGTGCGGCGGCCTGTGCACCGTCAACTCGCGCGACGGCGGCGTGATGATCCGTGTCGGCCACGACGCCTTCGAGGTCGAGCCGCTGAACGCGGGCAATGTCTGCACGCCGCGCACGGTGTCGGCCCACATGCTCTACGAGAACAGCGATCCGTTCCTGCTGCACGAACCCGGCGGCGTGCTCGACGTCACCGAAGCAAGGTACGAGGCGGTGAACGAACGGGTGGTGCGGGTGAGCGGCTCGCGCTTCTTGCCCAGGCCCTACACCATGAAGCTCGAAGGCGCCTCCACCGGCGCGTTCCAGACCCTGATGCTGGTCGGCATCCAGGACCGCGCGGTGCTGGCGCAGATCGAGCGCTTCATCGCGCAGATGCACCAGTTGCTGTACCAGCGCGTGAGCGACACCATGGGCGCGCGCGCGGGGCAGTTCGACATCTCGCTGCGGCCCTACGGCTGGAATGCGGTGTCGGGGCTGCCGGTCGAGCCGGGCGCCGCGGCGCCGCGCGAGATCGGCCTGCTTTTCGTCGCCACCGCGGCCACGCAGGAGCTGGCGACCCAGATCGCCAAGACCTGCAACCCCCTGTTCTTCCACATGCCGCTCGAACGCAACATGCCCTTGCCCAGTTACGCCTTCCCCTTCTCGCCCGCGGAGATCGAGCGGGGTGCGGTGTACGAATTCATGCTCAATCACGTGGTCCATGTGGGTCACGGGCTCGAACTGGTACGCACCGAGTTCGTCGAAACCGCGGAGTTGCAACATGCCTAAGGTCAGCGACATCTGCCGCCATGTGCGGTCCAAGAATGCGGGCCCCTTCTGGATCACGATGGACCTCTCGTTCCCCGACCGCGAGAGCTTCGAGCGCTACGCCGGTGCGCAGGCTTTGCAGCCCGCCGCCATCGGCACGCTGTTCGATGTCGACAGTGCGCAGGTCAAGTGCTTCCGCGTGGACGAACTCTCGGTCCTGAAGATCTCGTATCCGCGCCGGCGCCCGCAGGGTGGCGCGCTGGAGCGCGACATGCATGGCGGCCAGCAGTACATCCGCCTGCTTGACGTCGATCTGAGCTAGAGGCTTGCGCGGGGCGGCTGCCGTTCAGGTCATGCCGTGCAGGTGGGCGTCGTCGCTCGAGTCGTCGCTCTGCGGAACGAACACCATGCCGGTCTTTGCGTTGTAGTCCATCAGGCCCGCGTACCGGCCCCAGGCGATCATGGTCTCGAAGGTCTTTTCGGGATTGTCGTAAGGCAAGGCGCTGCCGATGTCCTTGATCACGCGCTCGGCCTCGACTTCCTCATATTCCTTGAGCAGCGCGATGATGATGTGGAAGAGCCGCAGCTTGAAGACCTGCTCTTCGAAGATCGCGCGCTTGCCGAGCCGGTCCGCGGCCACGAACTTGCGGCCCAGTTCGGTGAAGCGCACTTCCTGCCGGGGCGTGTCGATCAGGTCGAGAATCTCGGCCGCCTTGAGGATCGCGATCGTCTCGCCGAACTCCTTGCCGATCTCGTCCGAGATGTCGTAGATGTTGGACAGATCCGGCGAGTCGCTGAGGATGCTCATCAGCCCCAGGATCTGGCCCACGGGCACCAGCGGAATGGACTCCATGCGCGTGCGGGCGCGCGAGATCGGCTGGCCCTTTTCGGGCGCCTCGGGCGGCAGGTCGGGCAGTGTCATCGTGGTGATGGATTCGTGGATCACGCTGACCAGCCGCTGGAATTCAGGGTCCTTCGTGTCCCGCGGATACGGCAGCTTGTTTTCCAGCACGAGGCCCACGCGCCCGGGCCGCGGAAACACGACCACGATGCGCGTGGCCATCTCCACGGCTTCCTCGATGTTGTGCGTGACCATGAACACCGAGCTGAGATCGCCGTTCGGCCCGCGCCACAGGCTGATCAACTCCTGGCGCAGGTTCTCCGCGGTCAGCACGTCCAGCGCGCTGAAGGCTTCGTCAAGGCACAGCAGCCTGGGCCGGGACACGAGGGCCCGCGCGATGCCGACCCGCTGGCGCATGCCGCCCGAGAGTTCGCGGGGAAAAGCCGCGTGGTAGTTGCCCAGGCCGATCAGTTCGATTGCGCGGTCGACCGCGGCATCGCGCTCGGCCCGGCTGATCTTTCGCGACATGAGGCCCACCGCGACGTTCTGCTCCACCGTCAGCCACGGGTAGAGCGCGAAGGTCTGGAAGACGATCGAGGCATCGGGGTTCACGCCGTTGAGCGATTTGCCGTTGGCCAGCGCGCGGCCCGAGGTCGGCTCGATCAGCCCCGTCAGGCAGCGCAGGATGGTCGACTTGCCCGAGCCGGACTGGCCCAGCAGCGCCAGGAACTCGCCCTCGTTGACGGCCAGGTCGATGTTGTCGAGCACCTTGAGCTCGTGGTTGCCGGCGGTCCTGAACGTCTTGGTGACGGCGCACAGCTCGGCCACCGGCTTGGCCGGCTCGGGAGAACGGGAGGTTGTGTTCATGTTCAATCCAGCTTGAATCGGCGCTCTGCAAAGGCATAGAGACGGCGCCAGATGAGCTTGTTCATCAGGACGACGAAGATCGACATCACGCCGATGCTTGCGATGATCAGCGCCGTGTCCCCTTCCCGTGTGACGGTCGCGATGTATGCCCCCAGGCCGTCCGCCTTCAGGGTCGTGCTGCCCCAGGTGGCGAGCTCGGCCACGATGCTGGCGTTCCATGCGCCACCGGCGGCCGTGCAGGCGCCGGTGACCCAGTACGGAAAGATCGCCGGCAGGATCAGCGTGCGCCACAGGTTCCAGTCGCGCAAGCCGTAGACCCGCGCCGCTTCCTTGAGGTCGTTGGGGATGGCCATGGCGCCCGCGATCACGTTGAACAGGATGTACCACTGCGTGCCCATCGCGATGAGCAGGATGCTGCCCCAGTTGAGCGTGACATGGGTGGCGACGAAGAAGCCGACGACGATCGGGAACGTCATGTTCACCGGGAACGACGCGCCGATCTGGGCCAGCGGCTGGGCGAACCGCGCCACACGCGGCTGCGAACCGATCCACACGCCGACCGGCACCCAGATCAGCGTGGCCAGCACCGTCATGGTGGCGACACGCAAGGCCGTCAGCACGCCGAGCCAGACGATGTGGCCGAAGCCGGCCAGCGTCAAAGCGCCGTGCAGCGCCGCCACGGCGGCCGCCAGAGCCTTCAGGATCTCGAAGCCGATCCAGACGGCGAGCACGATGCCCGCAGCGCGCCAAAGCAGCTTCTGGCCGCCGACCGTGAGCCGCACCGGAACCTTTGCGGCCGGATTGGGAACCCGCGCCACCCGGTCCTTCAGGGGCAGCCAGAGGCGCTCGCCGATCCAGGTGAACAGGTAGGCGCCGCGCAGCAGGTTGTAGACCCACGAAGTTGCCGGCGTCGCCGACTCGGTCAGCTCGATCTTGAACTTGTCGGCCCACGCCAGCAACGGACGCCAGACCAGCTGGTCGCTGACGAGGATCAGCACGATCATGGCCACCACCGCCCACAGCGCGGCCGTGTTGTCGCCCTGCGCGATGGCCTGCGCCATGTAGGAGCCCAGGCCCGGAAGCTTGATGTCCTTGTTCATCACGCTGATGGCCTCGCTCTGCGCGACGAAGAACCAGCCGCCGCCGAAGGACATCATGGAGTTCCATATCAGGCTGTGGGCCGAAGCCGGCAGCTCCACGGTGCGAAAGCGCTGCGCGCGCGTCAGGCCGTATGTCGAGGCCGCCTCCTGCATGTCGTTGGGAATGGTCACCATCGAGTGATAGAACCCGAAGGCCATGTTCCAGACCTGCCCCGTGAAAATGGCGAAGATCGCAGCGCACTCGACGCCGAGCAGGCTGCCAGGGAACAGCGCCATGAAGGCCGCCACGGTCGCGGACAGGAAGCCCAGCACCGGCACCGACTGCAGCACATCGAGGGCCGGCAGGATGAAAGCGCGCGCCGTCCGGCTCTTGGCCGCAAGGTAGCCGGTGGCCACGGCGAAGAACAGCGAGAAGCCGAACGCGATCCACATGCGCATCAGGGTGCGGCCCGCGTAATAGGGGATCTGGCTGGGCGAGCTGTCGATCTCGGGCACCGCCGCCGGATCGAAGTGCACGATCATGCCCTTGCCGAAATGCAGCGCGCTCCACAAGAGGCCCAGCAGCACCAGGAGGAACAGGGCGTCGATCCAGCCGAGCGTGCGCCGCTCTTCAACAATGGCAAGCTGAGGGGCGGTACTTTTCATGCGGGCTTGCAGTTGTTTGCTTCGAAGACGGAGTCCTGGCCACGGCGTTGCGTGGCGCTGGCAGGTTTTCAAATATCAGAAGGCGGCTTGATCGACGCTCCTGGCGCATTCGACGATACCCGTTTCTTGTTGCATCTTCCGACAAACAAACGGCTGCAGGCATGGCGCGCGGTCGCAACTGAGTCGGCGGGCCGTCTCGTTCAAATTCTCGTTCAAATGAAAAATGCCCCGCTTCGCGAGGCATCTTGGGCTGATGAATGAATCAGCGTACCCAGTGGCACACACGGTGGTGATGGCGGGCGTCCCACTTGCACACCTTGTGCTTCGGCTGGTGGTGGGGCGCGGCGGAGGCAATGCCCGGGGCCATCAAGGCCACGCCGGCGAATGCGAGGATGCTGGCGAAGATGAGCTGCTTGGTTTTCATGGTGGTCTTTCTAAGCAATGGCATCGAGGAGTGCGTCATACATCAGGCGCCATCCCTCAACGGTCCAAGCCGGCACTCGGATGACATTGGCTAACATCTTGGATTCAAAGGCGGCCCTTGGGCCGCAACCGGCTCCGCGTGCACATCGTGAACAGTGATCAGCGCCCGTTAGACCACCTTATCGGCACCCGTGCCAGGAAGATCAGATCACAGAGGTCACCGCCAGTGTGGTCAGTCCTCCAGGACGCCGTCGATGGTCGAGCAGAAGATAGCTGATCCGCGTGCGCCGCTGCAGCCCGTCTTGTTCGCAGGGCACATCCTGGATGTTTCAGCGTCCACGGGCGCCCCGAGGGCTCTCACGCCGGCACGCACGGGCAGCGTCGGGCTCAGGCTACTGGCGCACCGATGATCTCGTCCTCCAGCCGGCAGGTCTCGGCAATGATCAGCTCGAAGAGCACACGCAGGAACGCCGGGCTCATGCCGTGCTCCGCAGCAAAGGCCGCCGCGCGTTGCTGCACCACACCGATGCGGTGAGGCTGCATCATTGGAATCGCATGGTTGCGCTTATGCAGGCCGATCCTGCAACAGCAGACCAGTCTTTGCCGCAAGGTCTCGAGCAAAATCGCGTCCAGTCCGTCGAGTTCGTCGCGCAGCGACTGCAGGATCTGCTGGGCTTCGTCGTCACTGGGACGGCGATGTTCCGGTGCTGAATTCATGCCGGGCCTCCTTACTCGAGCTTGATGCCCTGGCTCGCGATGATCTGGCTCAGCGCTGCCGTATCCGCTCTCACCCGCCGTGCCAGCGCTTCGCCCGAAATACCGACAGCCTCGTAGCCATGCTGGAAGAGCTTCTGCCGAACCTCCGGCAGGCGGATGACTTCGGCGAGAACCTGGTTCAAGCGCTGGACAATGGGAGCGGGCAGGCTGGCAGGGGCTGCCGCTGCAGTCCAGATCTCGAGCTCGAAATCTTTCAATCCCACTTCCTGCAAGCTCGGATAGTCCGGCACGAGCGTGGAGCGGCGCGCCGAGGTCACGCCGATCGCGCGCAGCTTTCCAGCCTTGATCTGTTCGTCGGCGAGGCCCGGCGGAAGCAGCGCCAGCTGGAGCTGCGCGCCGATCAGGCCGCTGATGACCTGCGGATTGCCCTGATAGGGCACGTGCACGGCGGCGATGCCGGTGCGGGCCTTGAGGAGTTCCATGCCGAGGTGGCCGATCGTTCCGATGCCCGGAGAGCCATAGCTCCAGGTGCCGCCGGCCGCACGCGCAGCCGTGAGGAAACCGCGGGCATCGGCCTGCGATACCTGCGGTGTCGTGGCGAGCACCAGAGGGGCCGTGCAAAGGATGCTCAGCGGCACGAGGTCCTTCTGCGGATCGTAGGGTGTCGCCGGATTGAGGATCTTGGCAATGGTCATGTTGCCGTTGATGAGGATGCCGATCGTGTGCTGGTCGGTCGACTTCGCGACGATGCCCGCAGCGATGTTGCCGCTGGCACCGGCATGGTTTTCGACGATCACTGGCTGGCCCAGCGCCTTCGCCATGGATGTGGCCAGCACACGCGCCACGAAATCCGGCGATGAGCCGCCGCCAAAGCCGACGACGAGGCGCAGCGGCCGGGTCGGCCAATTCAGATCCGCCACCCGGGAACTCGACGCGCCTGACGGATTGGGCTCGGCGCGCACCACGCCAGGCGATTGTGCAAGGACGCCGCCGGCGCAGGCGAGTGTCCCGGCCAAGCACAGCAGGCGCATAGCCAAGGTTCGAAGAAGGAAGAATGACATGGCAGTAAAAGTTGAAGATCGGGCGTCCAGTCTTTCTTCACCAACGCGACGAATCAACTGCTGCTTCACGCGAAAGAAGCCCGTCGAGCGTCGGCATCGCGCAGGCGCGACTTGTCCTCGAGTTGGCCCAGATAGGACTGCTCAGCCTTGCGTGCCACGCAAGATCGCTGTGCGCCCCACCTCTGCGTGCCGACGGGTCGGCGCGCTGATCAAGAACTCCAATGGTGAGCGGATCGTGCCTCGCGACGCGCCACGATGAGAGGGGACGCCGGCATCGCTGCCGCCTCCTTGTACGGAGGCCAAGGACAGCGGCGTGAGATGAAAGATGCAACCGCAGAAAGCGCATCCGCCGACAGGGCGCGGCGGCGGACGCGAGCCGCACAAACAGCCGAACCTAGGCGGGACGCCGCTTCGCCAGGTACATCGAGGTCGTGCTTGGCAGCGCGTGGCCCAGGTTGTTCTGCACCACCGCCAGCGGCAGTGGCGCCCGCCCCGCCCTGCCCTGCAGCGCGTGCGCGCCATGGGTATGGCGCAGCCAGTGCGTGCTGGCCTTTCTCAGGTGTTCGGCGTCGGCTGCATCGAGATCGCGCGCCACGCGCGCAAGGAAAGCCTTGATGGCCTGGTAGAGCCCCGAGGACGACCAGGCAACCGGCTGCTCGGCCCCGGTGCCGAAGCGCGCCAGCACAGGGACGTCCCGATTGCCGGGAGCGTCGACCTGACGATCGAAACCGTGGCGCGCCAGTTCTTCCTGCAGTTCCTCGATCAGCTCGAGCGCCACCGGCACCTCGCGGCGCTCCCCTTCCCTGCCAGTCACCGACAAGAGCCAGCCCGGCGGCGCGGAACCATCGCCGGATGTTGCCTCGTGCCGCGAATGCAGATTCCCGCAGCGCACGCTGGCGATCTCGGCCAGGCGCAGCCCGGTCGCGTACAACCAGCGCATGCCGCGGCGCAGGCGTCGAGCAGCCTCGGTGTCCCCATGCGCGCGCAGCCGCGCATCGATGTGGTCCCACTGCGCGAAGCTCAGCGTGCGATTGGAGCCGAGCGGCTGCCCGTCCTGCGAGGGCAAGGGCGTCTCGTCGAAGGGATTGCCCGTCACGTACCCCTGGCGCGTGAGGAAGGCGAACAGGCTGCGGAGAATGACCAGCGCCTGGCGCAGTGCCACCGGCGTCAGCGGGCCTTCCAACGGCCGCCACATTGGAGACCAGCGCTGATGATGGCGCGGGCCGCACCAGGCAGCGGGCGGCCGAGCAAGAAAGGCACGGTAGGCAGCCGCGTCTTCACGGGTGAGCGAGGACAAGGCCTTGCCGCGCTCGAGCACCGACCAGAGCAGCAACCGTTCCGCTTCCTTGCGGTACGAGCGCTGTGTGGACGACAGGGACTTCTTCGTGATGTCGCCGCCCTTCGCGATCAGCCAGGCGCCAATCGCCTCATGGTCATTGGACGCCGAGAGCCGGCACGTTTGTCTCGGCGCGCGGCAGCTCCCGACACGGCCATCCAGTCCGGCCGGCAGTATGAACTTCTCGTAGGGCACCAGGGCGGTGGCGGGCGCGACCACCGCTGCCAGCGCGGCAGGACTGAGCTGCGCACGCTTGCGCGCCGCATGCAGGCCGACACGCACACCCAGCACCTGCTCATTGGCATGGAGCCAGTCCAGGATACGCGCGGCCTTGTGCTCGCCCACGCCTGGGACATTCGCCCACCAGCGCGCGCCGGCGTCGTTGATCCGCAGCACCAGCGCGGACAGCGTCGCGAGTCCCGCGCCCTCGAGCCGCTCGGCCAAGGCCGGATGCAGCCAGGCGACCACGCTGTCACCCGGGCGCGGATCCTGTGCGACGAGACTCTCGAGCCAATGCAGCGCTTCGAGTTGACGCTCGATGACGCGCGCGCGCCGGGAAGGCTGGCCGCCTCCCGCCGAGCGCCCCGTGCCTGCGCCGCCGCCCTGCGCGAAGGCGGCTTCGTACGCTTCGATCTGTTCGGCCTCCGAGAAGTCCTCCATGCCCTGGGCCTGCGCGAATTCGGCCAGGCTCGGCAGCGCCGGTGTCGCGGTGAAGCGCTCGGGGTCGAGCAGGATCAGGCGTGCAGTGCCCGGCTTCTGCTCACGGCGCGCGGCAGCGGCGAACGCATCGCGGATCCAGGTCACGGTGCGACGCACTGTGCGCAGGTCGACGTGCTCGCCCTCAAGGCGCAAGTAGCGATCCCAGGCGGCGCGTTCATCGACCCCCTGGGCGAGTGCGCGCATGAAGGCGAAATGGCCCCGATGGAGTTTGCGGGGGGATGTCGTCTTTTTCACGCGGTGGGCGACAAGCCGAAAATCTTTGGCGCGGGCCAGAACTTCCAGCACCGGCGCGGCGCGCTCGCAAGCGGCGGGACCTGCTGGGCACGCCCCGCGCGAACGCGGCGGCGCAGGTCGACCTTCCGCGCGTGGGCGACTCCGTCGGCCTGCTCCTGGCCGCGTGGCGCGTCCGCGCGCCATTCGAGGGCCGGGCGCTCCAGCGCGCCTTTTTCCGGTCGGGCCAACGCCTCGAGACTCGGGACGGGATCTCGGGTCATCGCATCGACTCTTCCCCGGGCGCAACGGGTTGCCTGGTCTGCGGTAAGCGGGGTGCCCCACAGCACCGGGGTCCGGGTCATGCGGTTCACTGCCGTTCTCATGTGCATGGTCTTCTGGATGTTGCCGGTCGGGCAGAGACGCCCCAAGCTGGATCGGCCGCGCACATCAACCTTTTGCGGCACACGAGCAGCTTAGGCATGTAAGCCCACCGTTTTGCATAATCATCAATATCAATTTTAGATGCAGTCTGGCCGCTCTGAAGAAAAGAAAGTCGAGGTCATGGCTAAGCCATTGATTCGATTGATGTTTTTTCCAGCACGTGGGTGCGCACAAGCGGCGCAATATCGATTCGAGGCTGAGCGTCGTGAGGCACCGAGTTCAGTTTATTGGCTAAGTTGGCGCTTGCATTGAAGATTTGCGCGAGGAACCAGGCAGCGCGAACGCTCTTGCGCACGCGCTTGTCACGCGGTCCAGCCGATGGATAGGGTCGGCTTGCGCATCGCGGGCTGTGCCCTTCCCCCCCCTTGTCGGCCCCAGGGGGTGGCCCCAAAAAGACCCGAGGAAGTATTCGAGACGCCGAGCACACCGCCGCGCCAGCACAAGTGGAAGACGCGACAGGTCGCTGTCGCGGCGATCTGGGGCGAAGGGCATTCGCCTTCCGATCCATCGTCTCTGCCCTTCTTTCCACTGTGAGTATTTTTGGGATTTCCGCGGAGGGCGACTTGTTCGCTCAGGACGGCCAACGTCGAAATAGCGCACAAAGCTTCCAGGCGACGGCCGCCCCTGTTCCAAGGGCATCTATTGGCCCGTTGCTCGGACGTGCGTCACGATGGATCTTTCTTTTTCTGGGCGAATGGCGCACTGCCCAAGCGCTCGCAGCCTTTTGATGTGAGCGCCTACATTCTTGAGAGCTTAAGGTTGGCGATGCTAAGCGCATTCTTCGACGACGAGATGCGTGGTCTCGTTGGCATCCAGGCAGAAGGTCGCCCTGTTGAACCTCTGCGGGGAGTGCGACCGTTTTGCTGGCCGCTCTTGGCGCACGGCGTCGACCATGGCCTCCCGGGCGGTGGTTCATGCAGCTGCGCTGGCTTTCGAGCAGCATCTGCCACGCGGCCGGCGTGGCGCTGTTGGCTGGGGCGTGGGCATCGCGGACCGGGCGGCCCGAAGTTCATTGTCTTGTATCGATGGGAAGGAGCCCCGTCGGGGGCTTGGCAGACGGCGCGTGGTTCAGTCTCCCCCCGCTCCCACTCATCCCTCTCAAATCCCAACAGCACTCACATACAGCTGATGCAAGTGTGAGCAACGGAATTCAGGGAGACTCACTTCACCAGATGAGAAGAAGGCTTGAAGGTGCGAGACCAAGGTGGTCCGGAACCGACCGGTGCTGCACGAAGGCGTGACACGAGCACACATCCCGCTCATGCCAGGCACGCCGTAGGCGCCTCGTAACGCCTCGGACCGCGCAGCGCATCAGGGATTGCGCCGGGCGGAACGCGACATTCCCGATCAGGTGCCGTCGGCGTTCGAAGGAGAAGCTCGAGGCACTGCGCGGCGTGACTCGAGACAGCATGCCACTGCGCTCGGAACGCATCGCGGAATGGGTTCGGGGAAGTGGTGGACCACCGGGAGTGTCTTGGCCCGATGCTTGCCCCCTCAGGGCCTGACCATGTGCGGACCACCCAGCGGCAACCAATCACTACAGGGAGAACGGAATCCGGGTGCTGTTTCCAGCGTTGCGGCATCCAGTTGCACACAAGGTGTGGGGGAGCCCGGCCGAAATTTGCCGGTCTCCTGATGCAGATCAAGATGGGGGGTGACCTGCACGCCGCATTCAGAGGGCCGAGCGTCCCGGTCGTTCGGCCTCAAAGCGGCTCACAGGAAACCGGCTCCGTGCGGATTGCCTTGGAAGTGTTCCTGAACGACAAGCTGCGTGCCTGGGATGCAGCTTCTGAGGGGCGGTGCATATGGCGCTGGACGGACACGAGTGAATTTCCGATACGGGGCCGACTGTTTGCGGCGCCGGCGGTTGCGCACCCTTCGACATGTCTGTGGCCCCTCCCCCACCGCACTGAAGTGCCTCCTTGAGGAGAGATCTTCCAGTCCATGATCTCGACTGGATGGAAGCTTGCGACTTTTAACGACGCAAGAACTTCCCTTGGAGGCCTCTGCGGTCCTCCGCCGATCCTTCTCGACTAGCCGAGCAACCGGACTTTCTGCAAGGTCTCGGCGACGGACTTCAACAGGATGTCCGGGGTCAGGCTCGATACAGCGCCCGCCGTCAAGGTCAGCGTGACGGTGCCGTCTGGCGCGCGCAAGCATGTACCGACGGTTCTGCCATCGTTCACGATGGTCAGCTTCTCCGCCTTTGCCATCGCCTCCAATCCTTGCAGTCGGGCAACGACCGCCGCCGGTGCGAGCTTCATCCCGCGCACTTTCTCTGCACGCTTCAGCACGCTGCGACGATCCTTGTCGAGGGCCGCGTTGAGTTGCTCCGCATGCCGATGCTGCACCTCCAGCGGACTGCGGAAGCACTCCAGCACGGCCGAGGGCAGTTGCGCCACCATCAACGCCTTGCGGATCCAGGTGTGACTCACACCGAGCTTCTCGGCCAGTTGGCGCTGAGTCGGGAACAACTGCTCCTCGAGGGCTCGCTGATACATCACACCCTGCTCGTACGGCGAAAGATCGGCGCGCTCGCGGTTTTCACGGTCCATGGCCGCGAAAAGCTCGGCGTCCCCGAGTTCGTCGAGCCAGATGGCTGCCAGCACTGGAATGCCCAGTTCCAAGCACGCCCGATGGCGCCGATGGCCGAAGACCAGTTCGTACTGCCCCGGCTCATCCGGCAGCGGACGCACCAGGATCGGCTGCACATTCCCGCCGGCCAGTTCGATGTCTGCCTTGAGGCCGGCGAATTCCGCGCTCTCGAACGAGGCGGGATGACGGTTCGCCCACCGCGAGGCACGGATGGTCGCCGGGTCGATCTTGCGCGTGGGCGTGGAGCCGTCGTGCTGACGAAGCCGCTCACGCAGCGCCGCCAACTCTCCCTCCACGGCTTGCATCTGACCGCGGAAGGCCAACATCTGTCCGGGGCCCGTACGGGGAGGGGGCAGGCCGGTCTGAGCGGGTGGAAACCTGGTTTCCACGGCCACCGGGGCGGCGCCCGGCAATGCGGGAGGTACCGGCGTCGATGGCGCAAAGACCGGTGCCGCTGCCGGAACCTGCTCTGGAATCGACAGACCGGCCGTCAATGCTTCGAGACGCTTGCGGGTACTAGCCATTGAAACCTCCTGGGCGGTGGAAACCTGGTTTCCACGCTGTTGGCGTGGGACGAAGGGGGCTGGACGACGAGAAAAACGTCTGAGTCCAGATGTCTGGAAACCAGGTTTCCAGACAAGATAACGTGGCGGCTGCGTGGAAACCAGGTTTCCACATGCGGGCCGGAGTCGCCCCCCGGCGGTGGCAGGCGCGAGGCGTGCAGCATGGGGCTTCGGCGCCGCGCACGACGCGGCCGAGGCCGCGCGGCACGGGTGAGAGCGGCCGTCCGCTGGAAACCAGGTTTCCAGGCCGCGTCGTCACGCCCGTCGCCCTCTTCAGTTCGTGCACCAAGGCTCTCATTGCACCTGCGCCTTGTCCGACCAACTGCTGACCACCGATTGTTCGACCAGATCGACGAACGCATCGTATGCATCGGCCGCACGCTTGTAGGTCTTGGCGGCGCCTTCGTATTTCTGCACGTCGTAGACGGTGGCGAACTCGGCCGCCTTGTTGCTGGTCACACTGGTCTTGGGGATCTCCACCGGCAGTGTGTACTCGCCGTAGGTGGCCTGGATCCACTGTCTGACCGCGGGCGTGGCCGGATCGCTGGGGTCGACCCGGCTGAGCAGCACATGCAGAAACTCGAATGCCTTGCGGGCCAGATCGCCGCCCTGTGCATCGAGGTTGCCGCCCAGATCCGCGAGCAGCGACCAAAACTGCGCGGATGATGCGAAGTCGAGACCCGAAGGCGGTACCGGCACGATGATCCCGTTGGCGGCCCACAGCGCATTGATGGTCACATAGGACAGCGAAGGCGGGGTGTCGATGACGATCACGTCATAGAGATCGCGCACGCTCTCCAGCCCGGCGTTGAGCACGTCCCAGAAGCGCGCGCCAGGCTCCTGCATCTGGCGCGCCGGCAGCGCGAACTCGGCCGAGAAGAGAAAGGGGGCAGCCGCCACCAGGTCCAAACCGTCCCAGTAAGTGGAACGGATCGCGTAGCGGATATCGGACTGGCTCCCATCGCAAAGGGGGGCAATGGTCATGTCCTCGCTGATTTCCGCCTCCGGCAGCAGACCGTGCAAGGTGGTGAGCGAGCCCTGTGGGTCGGTGTCGATGGCCAGTACGCGGTGGCCGCGCAGGCTCAGGCCCTGCGCCAGCACCATGGCCGTCGTCGTCTTGGCCACACCGCCCTTGAAGTTCCCCACCGCGATGGTGAACGCCTTCTTGCCGGCGGGTCGCATCTTGTCGGCGCGGTAGGTGCGCGTCCATGCGCGCAACTCGTTGAGCTCGAAACTGCGCTTGCCGCCGGCGGGCGTCAGCCGGCCGCTGGGCAGGTCCTCCTTGGTGATGCGGTAGGCCACGTGCGCCTTGTCGACACCGCACAGGGCGGCCAGTTGCGCAGTGGAGTAGATCGGTGCAATCTTGCGGGCTTCAGGTGCCAACAGTCGCCCACGGATCTGCTCGACCATCGAGCCGGCGCGCACGGCCAGCGCCGCGATGCGTTGCATGTCGATGCGCGCGCGCGGAGGGGAGGGGTTGGATGGAGCGAGCGTGGAAACCTGGTTTCCAGCGCCGGCGGGAGCGGGCAACGCCATATAGAACAGCCTTATTCAACGGAATTCAGCCATTCTATGAGAATCCGTCGAATGAACAAGATACGCAAACAAACTCACCAAATCGCGCCCGCCGATTGTGAGAAAGATTGGGAACCAAGGTGAGGTTCATTGGGATTGCATCCCTGCCAGACGCGCAAACGACGCGGATTTCGGCAGATCCTGGGAGCGAAGAGGCCGCGAAAGCCCTACGCAGGCGGCATTCGGCGCCATTCTTTCGTCGCCCCCGGCCCGTGGGTGCATCGGAGCCCTTGTCCACTCACGTCAAATCCCAAGTAAGCACACATTGCCCCGAGCCAAATCCCATCGGAGCTCACATTCGATCCCAAATCTTCTCACATCAAATCCCAGACCTACTCACAAAACCCTCTGCAAGTACTTGTCACGTCTCAGGAAATTGCATCTTCAAATCTTCAATCTCTCCAAGTGTTTCTTTTCAATGTCTCAAGAACCACTCGCCAGAACTGTAAATTGACCGAATCACAAAACCCCGGCATGATGTGAACCCGTTGATCCCCTGAAAGAAGTCCATGGAAGAGGGCGAAGTTCCGCGACCACCGCCCAAACCATCCCCCCCACCGGACGAACAGAGTGTCGCCAAGGCCAATGAGGCGATCGCGATCCGCCCCAAACGAGGTCGCCTGACGCTTTTGTCCAGGCGCATCTACAACGCGCTGCTCTACCACTCACAGCGCCAGGGCGTCGACGAGCCGGTCTACAAGCTCGCACTGAGCGAACTGATCGGGGACGCCCGCTTCAACTCCAACAACACCGAACTGCTCAAGTCGCACCTGCGGGACATGCAGGCGACCACCATCGAATGGTCGACCAGCGGCACCGGCCTCAAGCGTTGGGTGTCGTCGCAACTGCTCGGCACGGTCACCATCGAGGAACAGGGCCGCGGCCGGCCCTGCACCATCACCTGGCGCTATCCGGAAGAGATCCGGGAACGGCTGGTCAGACCCCATCAGTACACCCGCGTGCTGCTGGAGATCAGCGGCCAGATGCGAAGCTACCCCGCCGCCGTGCTCTACGAGATCGGTGCGCGCTACCTCACCTCGCCGAGCCGTCTGTCGATGCGCGAGGACGTGCTGTGGTGGGCGGCGGTTCTGACGGGGCGCAGCGACATCACGGAGGTCGACTACCGCTTTCTCAAGCGTGACGTGATCAGCAAGGCGCTGGCCGAGATCGAGGCACTTTGCGAAGACTTCAGCCTCGAGCTCATCGAGCACAAGCGGGGGCGGCGCATCGAAGAAATCCAGTTCAGGGTACTGCCCAAGATGCAGCAGCGCCTCGGGGCGGCCGACGATCCCGCGCGCAATGTCTTCGACCTGGAACTGGTCGGAAAGCTCATCGCGCTGGGGCTCAAGCAGGACGAAGCCCAGGACCTGTATGCGACCACTGACGAAGGGCAGTTGCGCGGCACGATCGAGCATGTGGAGCAAAGGCTGCGCAGCCAGACCCTGCCGGCGCTCAAATCGGCGGCCGCGTATTTCAAGGACGCCCTGAAGAAAGGCTATGCCGGCGTGAAGGGCGAAGAGCCCGCCGCCCAGCCCTCGCTGCCTTCGCCGACGCGGGGAAAGCAGGCAACCCCGCCCGCCGGGGAGGACCGCATGCACCGGATCCGGGAGCTGTGGGAAAACGACCGCATGCAGAAAGCCAAGGCGCTCTACCTGGAAATGCCCGAGGCGATGCAGGCCGAGATGCGCTCGCGCTTCGAGTCCGAACGCCTGGCGCAGATCGCCGCGCCGATCGCCCGGGCATGGCGCCGTGATGGCCCGGCCAGTCGCATCGCGGCCACCACCTTTCATCGCTGGCTGGCGCAGATCACCTGGCCCGAGGAGCCTTCTGATCGGATATTGCTCGATTTCGCCCTGGCCCAGGGCGTGGCCGGCATGTAGCAGGGGGCGGCCCGCAGGTTTCATCACGGCGGTCGCTCCGCGGGGGCCGCCTTGAAAGTGGAAAAGAGAGGGCATTCCTGCCTGCCGCGCGCCCCCTAAGATGGCGCGCATGCGATACGGCTTGGAACAAGCGCGAGAACTGGCAAGGTGCGCCATCATGAATGCGGGCGCGAGCGACGCGATCGCGCTGTCGTTGGCGAACGCGACGCTCGCCGCCGAGCGCTGCGGCCGCAGCGCCGTCGGGTTCGCGCATCTGCCGGACTACCTCGAGGGCTTCGAGGCAGGTCGCATCTCATGCACCGCGCAACCGCGCATCGACTTTCCAACGCCCGCATCCGTCCGTGTCGATGCAGGAGGCGGCATTGCGCAGTTGGGATTTGACGTGGCGTTTCGGCAGTTGGTGAAGCGCACCCGCGTCTACGGCATCGCGATGTTCGTGCAGGCCAATGGCTACACCGCGGGCGAACTGGGCTACTACACGCGCCGCCTTGCAGAATCCGGACTCGTGTCGTTCGCGGTGTCCAATGGACCGGCCCTGATGGCCGCGGGCAGGGCCCAAGAACCCGTGTACGGGACCAATCCGTTCTCTCTCGCCGCGCCGGTCGAGGGCGATGTGCCGCTGGTGATCGACCAGGCAACGAGCGCCACCGCATTCGTGAACCTGCGCAAGGCGGCGCAGAGCGGGGCGCGCATTCCCGAAGGCTGGGTCGTCGATGCCCGCGGCCATCCGGTCACCGATGCCCGGGAGGCCATGAACGGCCTGCTGCTCGCCTTCGGCGGCGGTCGCGGCGCGAACATCGCACTCATGGTGGAAGTGCTCGCTGCCGGCATGTCGGGCGCGAACTGGTCTCTCGATGCCCCATCCTTCTCGGAAGGCAGTGATGCGCCAGGGGTGGGTCTCTTCATCGCGGCCATGGCGCCGGATGTCCTCGTGCCCGGCTTTCGCGCCCGGCTGGCTGCGCAGCTGAATCGCCTGTCCGAAAAGGGCGTGCATATTCCTGGCAGGAGTCCCGCGATTCAGGAGGTCGACATTCCCGACCCGGTCGCGGCAAGGATCGCGCGCTGGTCGCAAAGACGGTAGTCACCAAGCCGGCGCGCGGCGTCCCTCTTCGGCCAGAAATTCCACCAGCGTCGGCAGCGACGCGTCCATCGGGCGGTGGGGCTGGATCCGCATCACATAGCCCCATGAGCCCGGCATGCGCAGGCCCGGCGTGAGCGCCACCAGTCGGCCGTGGGCCAGTTCTTCGTCGATCAGCGGCGAGCGACCCAGCGCGATGCCCACGCCCGCGGCGGCCGCTGCCACCACTGTGCTCAGGCCGCTCAGCACCAGCGGGTCCTGGCCGGTGTCTTCCGGCAGACCCAGCCGCGGGCGCCAGGTGCGCCAATCCGTCTCCGGGCTGTCGATGTGCTTTTCCTGCAGCCAGCGGTGACGCGTGAAGACCCGCGGGTCGTCGCGCTCGTGGGCGGCGATCAGCGCCGGACTGCAGACCGGCACCACGGTCTCGGTCATCAGCGGGATGTCGCCGGGGGCGGCGAGGTGCGGCCCGAGCGAGCGGACATGCAGGAACGCCAGGTCGATGTCCTGCGCCTTCCACGCCGGGTCCTGGCTCGCGTGCAGGAACACCTGGATGTCGATGTCGGGATGCAGCTCGACGAAGCGCCCGATCCGCGGTGCCAGCCACAAAGCCGCCAGCGAGGGGTTGGCCGAGATGTTGAGGTTGTTGCGCCGCCTGCCGCGGGCGCCGGCCCGGGCATTGCTGCAAGCGGTCTCGAGCAGGGTCAAAGCCTGTTGCACCGACACGAGCAGGGCGGCGCCGGCTTCGGTGGTCTGCGCGCGGCGCACCGTGCCGCCCCGGCGCAGCAGGCTTACACCCAGGTCGGCCTCCAGCGTGCGCAGCTGGTGGCTGACGGCGCTCTTGGTGACATTGAGTTCGGACGCGGCGCGGCTGAGGCTCCCCAGGCGGGCAACCGCTTCGAACGCGCGCAAGGTGGCCAGGGGCGGCATGGGGGCGGGCAAATTGGCGAACAGATCGGCAAAGGGTGCAATCTATCTCAACCCACGATTGAGTAACTATCGCTTTCGCCCAAATGCCCGATGCATGACCATGGCGGCTTCGCGGCAAGCATCGATCGATATGTACTTTGATACCAGGCTTTGGCAATTGACCGCGGGACTGCGCATGCGGATGGCGGGCGGCATCTTTCTGGGGCTGTTGGCGCTGGCCGCCGGCATCGCCCGCTACGTGTTTCTCGGACAGCTGCTGGCGCGCGTGTTCGACGCAGCGCCCGTGAAGGACTGGATTGCGCCGGCCGCCTGTGCCGGCGCCATGGTGCTGCTGCGTGCCCTGTTCGACCACCTGCGCACGGTGCAGGCCAACCGCTCCTCGGCCGACGTGCAGCAGGCGCTGCGCGCGCGTCTGTACGACCGCATCGTCGCGCTGGGACCGGCCTGGTTCGCCAACCAGCGCACCGGCGGCGTGATGCTGACGGTGGTGGACGGCGTGGAGCAGCTGCAGACCTTCTTCGGCCAGTACCTGCCGCAGGTCGTCATCGCGGCGGCGGCGCCCTTCGCCATCTTCGCGGTCATCGCCTTCTGGGACGTCCCGACGGCACTTGTGTTCCTGGCCGCCGCGCTGTTCGCGCTGTTCGGCCCGATGGCCGTGCACATGCTGGATCGCCGCGCCAGCCTGGCGCGCACCCGGTCCCTGAATGAATTCGGCGAGGAATTCCTCGACGCGGTGCAGGGCCTGCCCACCCTGAAGTCCTACGGGCAGGGCAAGGCGTGGGGCGAACGCCTGGCTGCCCGCGCACGCAAGCTGTCCGACAGCACTTTCTGGGTGCTGTCGGTCAGCCTGCTGACGCGTGGCATCAGCGACCTGGGCGTGGCGCTGGGCGCCGCGCTGGCGCTGACGGTGGGGGCCTGGCGCGTGGCCGCCGGCGACATGAGCGTGGAAGCCCTGCTGATCGTGCTGATGGCCGGCACCGAGATCTTCCGTCCGCTGCGCGACCTGCGTTCCGTCCTGCACCGGGGCATGCTGGGGCAATCCGCCGCGGCGAGCATCCATGCGCTGATGGACGCCTGGCCATTGACTGCCGCGCCCGATGCACAGGTGGTTGCCGGTGCGCCGACACGCCTGGAACCCACCATCGAATTCGACGGCGTGTCGTTTTCCTATTCGCCGCAGCGCCCCGCCCACCAGGGCCTGTCGCTGCGCATCGCTGCCGGCGAGCGCGTCGGCATCGTGGGCCCCAGCGGCGCGGGCAAGTCCACCATCGTGCGGCTGCTGCTGCGCGAGTGCGTGCCGCAAGCCGGCACCATTCGCGTGGGTGGCCTCGACGTCAACCGCCTCGACACGCAGACGCTGCTGAGCCACATGGCGCTGGTCAGCCAGGACATCACACTGTTCCACGGCACGATCGACGACAACCTGCGGCTGGGGCGGCCCGATGCCACGCACGAGCAGGTGCGCGCCGCGGCCCGCGCCGCCAACATCGACGACTTCATCATGGCGCTGCCGCAGGGCTACGCCACCGCCATCGGCGAACGTGGCCTGCAGCTCTCGGGCGGCCAGCGCCAGCGGGTGGCCATCGCCCGCGCCCTGCTGCGCGACGCGCCCATCCTGATCCTGGACGAAGCGCTGTCGTCGGTGGACACCGAGAACGAGGCCCTGATCCAGCAGGCGCTGGATCGGCTGATGGCGGGGCGCACCACGCTGATCCTGGCGCATCGCCTGGCCAGCGTCATCGGCGCGGACCGCTGCCTGGTGCTGGACCAGGGGCGCGTGGTCGAGCAGGGCCCGCACGCCGAACTGATGCGCCAGCAGGGCCTCTACCACCGCCTGATGCACGAACAGGCCGTGAATTCGTTTTCCGGCGCCGCTGCGTCCGCCGCGGTACCGGTCGCTTCGCCGCGCGCTGCCGGCGATGGCGACGGCGACGCGGGGCAGGGCGCCGCCCTGCGTTCACTGGACACCGACGCCGCACAGGTCGGCTGGTACGCCACGCTGGCCACCTTGCTGTCGGTGGTGCGGCCCTGGCGCGGCACCCTGATCGCCACCATCTTGCTGGGCGTGGCGCGCGTGGCGGCCTTCATCGGCGTGGGCGTGCTCAGCGCGCTCGTGGTGGCCGCCATCCGCGACGATCGCGCCACCTCGGCGCTGGTCGTCGGACTGCTCGTCGCCGCGCCCCTGGCCGCGCTGTTCCACTGGCTCGAGTCCTGGCTGGCGCATGCCATGGCCTATCAGCTGCTGGCCGACATGCGCGTCAAGCTCTACGACAAGCTGGAGCGGCTGGCGCCTGCCTACCTGCTGCAGCGCCGCTCGGGCGACCTGGTCGCTTTGGCCACGCACGACGTGGAAATGGTCGAGTACTTCTACGCCCACACCATCGCCCCGGCCATCGTCTCGGTCCTGGTGCCGCTGACGGTGCTGTGCTTCCTGGCGGTGTACAGCTGGCCCGTGGCCCTGGCGCTGCTGCCGTTCCTGGCCTACGCGCTGGTGTCGCCCATCAACGGCCGACGCAAGATCGATGCATTGGGCGACCGCGCCCGCCACGCCCTGGGCGAAATGAGCGCGCACACCGCCGACACCATCCAGGGCCTGGCCGACCTGACCGCCTTCCAGGCCACCGGACGCCGCCGCGTCCAGTTCCTCGAGATCGCGGACCAGTGCCGGGCCCGGCGCCTGGACATGCTGGCTGACCTGTCGCGCCAGACCGCCTGGTTCGAAGTCGCCATGGGACTGGGCGGCCTGGCGGTCGCCGCGGTCGGCGCACTGCAGGTGGCCGCCGGCGCGCTGTCCGCCGGCATGCTGCCGCTGCTCGTGCTGATCGCGCTGGCCACCTTTCTGCCGGTGTCCGAGATCTCGCAGGTCAGCCGCCAACTGGCCGACACCATCGCGGCCACGCGCCGGCTGCATGTGGTCAACAACGAGCCAGAGCCGGTCGCCGACGGCCCGCTGCCGCCGCCGGAGGCGTCGCACGGGCTGTCGCTGGCCTTCGAACGGGTCTCTTTCGCCTATCCGGGCAAGCCGCAGGACACCCTGCGGGACCTGAGCTTCGTCGTGCCGGCCGGCGCCACCGTGGCCGTGGTCGGCGCATCGGGCGCCGGCAAGAGCACCGTGGCCAGCCTGATGCTGCGGTTCTGGGACCCGCGCCAGGGCACCGTCAAGCTCGACGGCGTCGATGTGCGCCAGCTGCGGCTGGACGGCCTGCGCGAACGCGTCGCGCTGGTCACGCAGGACACCTATTTGTTCAACGACACGCTCGAAGGCAACATCCGCCTGGCCCGGCCCGATGCCAGCCGCGAGGAACTGGCCCTGGCGCTGCAACAGGCGGCCCTGAGCGCCTTCGTGCAGACCCTGCCCGAGGGCCTGGCCACCCGCGTGGGCGAACGCGGCATGCAGCTGTCCGGCGGCCAGCGCCAGCGCATCTCCATTGCCCGGGCCTTCCTGAAAAACGCGCCGGTGCTGATCCTGGACGAGGCCACCTCGCACCTGGACACGCTCTCGGAAGCGCAGGTGCGCGGCGCGCTGGACGTGCTGATGCGGCACCGGACCACGCTGGTGGTCGCCCACCGCCTGTCCACCATCCGCGACGCCGATCTGATCCTGGTGCTGGAGAATGGCGCCCTGGCCGAAGCCGGCACGCACGAGCAGCTGCTGCGCAGGCAGGGTGTCTACGCGAAGCTGGCCAGCCACCAGGGCGCGAGCTTCGGCGGGCCACGGCTGCAGCAGGCCTCAGGAATCGCTGCCTCATGATCTTCAGCCATCGAATGAACCGACTGCACAGGTGCTTTTTGGGCGCCGCACTTCTCACCGCGATGCTTGCTTGTGCGCCCGCAGTGGCTCAGACCTACTCGCGCGACCTTCCGCCGCGCGTCGGGCCGGACGATGGCACGACGCTGACGGTCGCGGGTTTCCTGCGCGGCATGGACGTGTTCGGCAGGCTCGGCCCCGAACTCGCCGAGAAGGACCCCGACTATGTCGCGGCGATCCGAGGCCTGGCGCACATCGGGGAGCGCTATCGCATCGATCTCGGCAAGGCCAAGGCGGCCGGCACGACGCTCGACAGTTGTCCCGTCATGAACGTGAAGGTGACCACCGGCACGCTCGTTCCCTTCCTTCTGCGTCTTCCGCCCGAGCAGCAGACGATGCCGATGGCGCAGGCATTCCGTCTGCACATGCGCGAGCTCTATCCGTGCCCGCCGGCACGGTCGCCCCGGCGCCAGTGAGGGCACGCTTGTTTCTCTGACATCCGCGCGGCCTCCCGGGTCTTGCGCATCGCCTGTCACGCAACCGTCTTTCAGCCTGTGTAGCCTCCCGCGCGTTTGGCCGGTCGGCGCGTCCGATTCGGCCTGAGCTCAACTACTGGAAGCGCGCGGTACATCAGTGAGGACAGGCAATACGGCATCGCTCGGTGCGCTGGCACTGGTGGGCTGCCTGGCCTGCCTGGGGCTCGCGCCGTCGGCTCGCGCACAGCCGGCCGATGCAGCGGAAACCGCGTCACCCGGACGGCTGCGGTTCGACATCCGGGCCCAACCCCTGCACGAAGCGTTGCAGCAGTACAGCGCGGCCACGGGTCGCTCGCTGCTCTATGACAGCAGCTCGGTCGCGGACCTCGTGTCCGCCCCGTTGAACGGTTTCTATACGCCCCAGGAAGCCCTGCGCCAGCTGATCGCGGGCACCGGCATGGAGGCGCAATACACATCGCGCGATGCCTTCATGCTGGTGCCGATGACGCCCGAGCAGGCGCAGGCCGCCAGCGCCACCGCGACCGCTCCACCAGCGCCGAGCGAAGCCGATGCGCAGCGCCAGCGCTATCTCGCCCGGATGCAGGCCAGGATCACCCAGGCGCTGTGCGGCGACGCCGCCACCGCGCCCGGCGCGGTCCGGCTGGCGCTGCGCTTTCGGATCGATCGCGCCAACACCATCCGGCAGCTGGAGGTGCACGCGCAGGAGGGACACGCCGGCATGGAAGCGAAGCTGCGTTTGCGACTCGCGGGTCTCGATCTCGGCGCCGCCCCGCCGGCCCAGCTCGGGCAGCCCGTCACGATGCTGGTGCTGCCCGGCAGCGGGAGCGTGTGTTGAGCACCGAGGGCCTGGCCGAGCTCAAGCGATTCCTTGTCGAACGCTACGATCAGCTCAAGGGGCAGCTGACGCGCCGCCTCGGCTCGTCCGATCTGGCCGGCGATGCGCTGCACGACACCTGGGTGCGGCTGGCGGGCAAGAGCGAGATCGAACCCGTGCGGCAGCCCCAGGCCTTCCTGCTCAACGCGGCGACCAACATTGCCGTCGATCGTTTGCGGGTCGAGGCCCGCATGCTGAGCGAGTCGCAGGTCGACGACCTGTTCGAGGTCGAGGATCCGGCGGCCGGACCGGCCGAAGCGCTCGAAGCCCGCTTCGAACTGGCTGCGCTGGTGGGCGCCATGGAGCGGCTGCCCGCGCGCCAGCGCGAGATCCTGTTTGCGGTTCGACTGGAAGGGCTCTCGAGGGACGAGCTGGCCGAGCGCTACGGCATCTCGGTGCGGATGGTGGCGCGCGAGCTGCAGGCCGCGCACGAATTCTGCGTCAGGCAGATGAGGCGCTGAAAGCACGACCGCATGAAAATCCGCAAGAAAGTGGTTCCCTTTTTGCTGCGCCGCTTCGTCTTTGGAAAAAGGGGAGCGCCGTGTCTCGCACCTGCCCGCTCCAATTCCGCAACCCGCCACTTCTCGATGATTCATGGACGCTAGACCCAGCAGTTCCGCCGCGGACAGCCCTGGCCACGTGGTGGATCAGGAAACGATCCTCGCCGAGGCCCGTGCCTGGGCGCGGCGGCTCAGGACGCAGCAGCCCACCACCGAGGACGCGGCCGCGTTCCGGCTCTGGCGTGCCCAAAGCCCCGCGCATGCGCACGCCTGGGCGGCGACGGCCAGCGACTGGCGCGACATCGGGCGCATCGCTCAAGCCTACCGGGCGCGGTATCCCGCGCCGGTCGACAGGGCCGCCCCGGAGCGCGTCATGCGTCCGGGACGGCGACTGTTCCTCGGCTCGGCGATGGCCGCTGCCGGCGCCGCGGCCGTCGCGGTCGTGGTGCAGCCCCCACTGGGCCTGTGGCCCTCGCTGTCGGAGTTGGGCGCCGACTACCGCACCGCCACCGGCGAGCAGAAGCAGGTCGATCTGGCCGGCGGCATCGAGCTGGCGCTGAACACGCAGACGAGCCTGAGCGTGAAGGCCGCCACCGAAGGCGAGGGGACGCGGGTCGAGCTCCTCGCGGGCGAAGCCGCGGTGCGCAATCGCGGCAGCGCTGCCATGGAGGTCGCGGCGGGTGCGGGCCGTATCTGGCTGGCCTCCGGCTGCGTCGAGGTGCGGCGCTTCGCGGACCATGTGCGCGTGCTGTGCACCGAAGGCGAGGCCGAGCTTCGGCATCCATCGCGCAGCGTGGCGCTGCACGCCCGACAGGAAGTCTCATATGGCCGCGAGGACGTGGGGCCGCTCGCCGGCGTCGAATCCCCCCTGGCCTCGGCATGGCGGCAGGGGGTGGTGGTGTTCAACCAGACACCCCTGCCGGAAGCCGTGGCCGAGATCAACCGCTACCGGCCGGGGCGCGTGGTGCTGATGGGCCAGGGCCTTGCCGCGCGACGGATCAGCGGGCGCTTCAGGGTGGGCGCGCTGGACGAGGCGCTGGTGCAGATGCAGCAGCTCTACCGGCTGGATGCCAGGCATGTCGGGGGCCTCGTGCTGCTGGGATGAGGCGCTGAAAGAGGCGTGTCGATTGTGACAACGATGTCATAAAAAACCGGTTCCTCTTTGCGTTTGCCGTTCGTCTAGAGATCAAGGGAGCGCGATTTCGCCTCCTTCGAATCGACTGGCCGCTACCGGCTTACCCAGGATCAGACCGTCATGCATCGCACCCGCGCGCTTCGCACTTCTTTTCTGTCAACCATGCCCGGGCGCTCGCGCGTCCTGCGGTTGACCCCGCTGGCCTCGGCGATCGCCGCGCTGGCGATCGCGGGGGGCTTGGCCGATACCGCGCATGCACAGCGCGCCTTCAGCGCGGCCTGGCTGGCCCAGAAGAACATCGCGCAGGACACGGCGATGAATACCGGACGCCTGCCCAACGGCTTGCCCGCATCGTCGCTGAGCAACCCCGGTGCGCAACAGCAGCTATCGCGCGATCAGTTGCAGCGCTCGCTGAACAACCTGAACCTCGCGGCGCAGGCGATCGCTGCGCAACAGGCCGCGCAGTCCGCGGCGCGGCAGGCGGCTCTGGGCGAGTCGTCGGGCGTTCCCGACGGCCTGGCCGAGGGCGGGCTGAAGGTCGACAGCAGCAGCCTGAGCGCCGGCTGGCTTAATGCCCATGCGCCGGTGCAGTCCCAGAGCCCCGACGGCCGCAGCACCGTCACGATCCAGCAGACCGGTGATCGTGCCATCCTCAACTGGGAGACATTCAACGTCGGCAAGCGCACCACTGTCGACTTCAAGCAGCAGGCGGACTGGGCAGTGCTCAACCGCGTGAACGACCCGAACGCAAGGCCTTCGCAGGTCCAGGGGCAGATCAAGGCCGACGGCACCGTGCTCGTTGCCAACCGCAACGGCATCGTGTTCTCGGGCAGCAGCCAGACCGACACGCGCAACCTCGTGGCCGCGGCCGCGAAGATCGGCGATGCGCAGTTCAAGGCGCGCGGCATCTACAGCGCCCAGGAAAGCGGCAACTACATCCCCGCCTTCACCGAGGCCGGCGGCAAGGTCGAAGTGCAGGCCGGTGCGCAGATCGTCACGCGAAAACCCGCCAGCGTGACCCAGGGCGGCGGCTACGTGCTGCTGCTGGGCCAGGAGGTCGGCAACGCCGGCACCATCACCACGCCGCGCGGGCAGGTGCAGATGGCCGCGGGCGATTTCTTCATCGTGCGTCCGGGGCAGGGCAGTGCCACGAACCAGTTCTCGACCACCCGCGGCAACGAGGTCGCGCCGCAGTTCGCTGCAAACAGCACCGCCGGCACGGTCACCAATGCCGGCCTGCTGCAGGCCCCCGAAGGTGACATCACGCTCACCGGGCGCAGGGTCGTGCAGGACGGCGTGGCCGTGGCCACCACCACGGTGGACACGCGCGGCACCATCCACCTGCTGAATGCGGCGAGCGACAAGCTCAGCAGCGTCACCACCACCGCGCGCGCGCTCAGCGCCGTGCTGCTGGACGACGGCAACGGCCGCACGGCGCTGGACAGTCAGCGCAACGCCCTGATTGCCGACTCGGCGGTGCAGGACCTGGCACGGCGCACCGCCGCGGCGGGTGTGTTCGACAACCTCTCGAGGCTGGACGACCGGCGCGACCAGTCGCGCATCGAGATCGTCTCGGGCGGCAGCGTGCTGTTCGAGGGCAGTTCCACTACCTTGGCCACCGGTGGCCAGATCGCGGTGAGCGTGAACGCCGGCGCGGGGCGCAGCACCGTGGCCGAAGGCGCGCGGCTGGACGTGTCCGGTGCAATCGGCGTGCAGGTGGCCATGTCCACCAACAACGTGCAGATCAACATCCAGGGCAACGAGCAGCGCGACGCGCCGCTGAACCGCGACACCTCGGTGCTGAACAACGCCAACGTGTGGATCGACCGGCGCAAGCTCACGCGCGTGGCCGCCGGCGTGGGCGGCTACGACAAGGAGCGTTGGTACACGCCGGGTGGCCTGCTCGAAGTGGGCGGCTACCTGGGGCTGCAGGGCCACGGCATCGGCGAGTGGGCCACGCAGGGCGGCAGCGTGGTGTTCTCGGGCAACGAGCTGGTCACGCAGGCGGGTTCGAACATCAACCTGTCGGGCGGCACGCTGGACGTGCAGACCGGCTTCATCCGCCAGAGCTGGCTCAAGGGCACGGACGGGCGCCTGTACGAGGTGTCGAGCGCGCCGGCGGACATCGCCTACAGCGGCCTGTACAAGGGCTTCGAGGACGCGCACAAGCGCTGGGGCGACAAGACCACGGGCTTCTTCTACAACCCGCTGATCGGGCCGCAGCAGCGGCTGGAGAACGGCTACACGGTGGGCCGCGACGCGGGCCGGCTGGTGGTGTCCACCAAGGCCGCAACGCTCGACGGAGACGTCACGGCCAGCGTGTACCAGGGGCCGCGCCAGGCGACCAGGCGCGATGGCGGGCTCGACGGCTACGCGCAGTCGCACGAGGCGGTGGCACTTGCCGCGCAGCTGGTGCTGGGCAACTACGCCAGCGCCTTCAACACCGATGCCAAGAACGGGCCGCAGGGCGTGTTCCAGAACTTCACGCCGAGCGTCGCGCGCATCGTGTTCGGCGTCGAGCCGTCGATGCGCGACGAGGCCGCGCTGTACGTGGACAGCGAGCGCTTGAACGGCTGGGGCCTGGGACTGCTGCTGGCGGGGGGCACGGACAGCGTGGCGGTGGACGCCCCGATCACCGTCGCGCCCGGGGGCAGCATCCGCCTGCATGCGCCGCAGGTGCGCATCGACGCCGATCTCGCGGCCCGCGGCGGCGAGATCGCCCTGGGCAATGTGCTGTCGTCCGTGACAGGCCTGGGCCGGCGCATCGACATCGCGCTGCCGGCCGCCGAAGGCCGACGCGCGCAGACTGTCGTGGCCCCCGGCGCGACGCTGGATGCCAGCGGCCTGTGGACCAACCTGCTGGCCAGTGCCGGCGACAACGCCTTTGTGCCGTACGTCGACGGCGGGCGCGTGTCGGTTCGCAGCACAGGCGATGCGACGCTGTCCGAAGCTGCGGCGATCGACGTGTCCTCCGGCGCGGCGCTGTTGCAGACGGGCAAGCTGCGCGGCGGCCGTGGCGGCGACGTGACGCTCGCAGCCGGCTACGTGACCGATGCCAATGTCGCGGTCGACCCCCTGGCGCTGCTCACGCTGGCCGGCGACCTGCGCGCCCATGGCGTGAGTGGCGGCGGCACCCTCGACGTCCGCTCGGGCACCGCGATCGGCATCGGCGGCAAGGTGCTCGACACCGACGGGCTGCTTGCGGCCGGCCAGTCCGCCACGGCCAACCTGCGCCTGCTGCGCGACTACCAGCTCGCCGCCGGCGAGCGCGCGCCGATGGACCTGTCGACCATCGTCATGCACAGGCCCGCGGGCTACACGTCGGACCGGCAGATGATCGTACAGGTGTCTGCCGACGCACCGCTGCTGGTGCACGTCGCATGGCACATTCCCCAGAATTTCTCGACTGGCGTCTTCGACACGCAGGGCCACCTGTACCTGCCGGGCAACACCGTGCCCGCGGGCGCTTCGATCCGGCAGGGCTTCACCGCGCCCGCCGGCTTCACGATCCCGGCCGACGTGTTCCCCGACGGCTTCGCGATCGCGCCCGTCACCGCGCACTACCGGGCCGGCAGCGTGCTCGACGTTCCTGTCACGCTGGCCGCGGGTTCCTCGCTCGCGGCCGGCGCGGTGCTCGCCCGGCCGGCGGCCGTGGCGGCCACCACCGAGCTGTTGCCCGCGCTCTTTCGCAGTGGCTTCTCGCGCTATGCGGTCATCTCCAACGACGGCATCGCGGTCGCTCCAGGCACGCGGTTGGATGTCGAGATGCCGCTGCTGCGCACCGATGGCGACGGATTGCGGTCGCTGCCCACGGGCGGCCGGCTCGCTGCGAACGCGCCGGTGTGGACGCCACCGCTGTACCAGGAAGACGCGGTGCATGCCGCGCTCGCACAGCGCGGGGGTGCCAGCCTCGAACTGGACGCGGGCTCCAGAGTGGGCGGCCCGGCCGGGCTCGCGTCGCTGGCGGTGGGCACCGGCGCACGCATCGCGGTCGATCCCGGCCAGTCGATCACGCTCTGGAGCAACGGCGGCCAGGTGACGGTGGACGGTCGGCTCGACGCCTGGGGCGGCAGCATCTCGATTGCATCGCAGCCGATCGCGCAGACGGCCTACCGGGCCTCCACCACGCGCTCGATCCTGCTCGGCGACAACGCGGTGCTCGACGCCGCCGCGCGGCCCTACGTGGCACGCGACGCGCAGGGCCGCGCCTACGGCATCGCGCCGGACGGCGGCGCCATCGACATCGGCCTGAGCGATTCCTTCATCGTGATCCGCCCGGGTGCCGTGCTCGATGCCTCGGGCGCCTATGCCGAGGTCGACGGCACGGCCGGCGGCGCACCCGGCATGTCCGCGCGGCCGCTGGCGCTGGCCGGCGCGGGCGGCAGCATCGGCCTGCACTCGTACGTAGGCATGGCCATCGATGGCACGCTGTCGGCGCGCGCGGGAGGCGCGGGCGCCGCCGGCGGCGCGCTGAGCCTGGAGATGGCCAACCGCGTGTATTCGCCGGGCCTCGAGAACATTGCTCCCGAGGTGCAGACGGCGCACAGCATCACCCTGTCGCAGCAGCACCGGGCCGGTGAACTGAAGTACGGCGCCGCCGCGCTCGGCGTGGATCAGGTGAAGGCCGGAGGCTTCGATGCGCTGAGTCTTTCCGTGCACGACCTGTTCGTGTTCGACGGCGACATCGACCTCGCGCTGGGCCGCAGTCTCGAACTGCGCAACGGTTTCCTGACGGTGGCGTCGAACTCGCCCGAGGCGCAGGTGCGGCTGGCCGCGCCGTACATCCGCCTCGTGGGGGGCACATGGACCGGACTGCCGACCTACTACAGCCCGGGCATCGTGCAGGTCGGTCCCGCTCGCGCGCCACGCGGCGACAGCAGGCTGGGCCTCGAGGCGAATCTGATCGACGTCCAGGGCCGTGTGCAGACCGGCATCCTGGGTTATCGCGGAGACGGACCCGTCTTGCCCAACGAAGCGAGCGCGGGATCGCGCTTGGACGCGGATGGCTTCGCCACGGTGGCACTGAAAAGCGCGGGCGACGTGCGGCTTTCCGACGCGGTGTTGCTGGTTCCGGGCGACCTGAGCATCGAGGCGGCGCAACTCTATCCCGCGAGCGGCCGGCGCGGCATGATCCTGGCGGGTCAGGTGGCCAACCAGGCCGGCGTCGTCGGCTGGGACCCGGACGCCAGCCTGGTGATCCGCTCCAACGGCCGCGCCGCACCGATGCCTGACTCGGTGTTCGGACAACTGGTGCTGATTTCGCCCACGCTCGACCAGGGGGGTGTGCTGCGCGCGCCGCTGGGCTCGATCTCGCTGAACGACACGGGCGGCGTGCTCAACAACCAGATCTGGCTGGGCGGCAACGGCGGTCTCATCGCGGGGAACGCCAACATGCGCCTGACGCTGCGCGACGGCAGCCTGACCTCGGTCAGCGCCGCGGGCCTGACCACGCCCTATGGCGGCACCGCCGACGGCCTGACCTACCGCGGCGCCGACGGCACGCTCTACAGCCTGGCTTCCAACGCGGTGTCGCGCGTTTACCGGAACGAGACGGTCTCCGACGACTTCGTGCTGGCACAGGGCATCACGCTGGGCGGTGGCTCGGTGGCGGCCGAAGCGGGCTCGGTGCTCGATCTGTCGGGCGGCGGCGACCTGCGTGGCGCGGGCTTCGTGAGCGGACGCGGCGGCTCGGTCGACGTGCTGACCACCGCGCTGGCCAATGCCAATCCGGCGGCCTACCCGAAGAGTGGTGCGAGCAACGCGGTGTATGCGATCGTGCCCGGCTATGCATCGGCCTACGCGCCGCTGATCGCCGACAAGGGCGCAGGCGACCCCACCGTGGGCCGTCAGGTCGTCATCGGCGCGGGCGTACCGGGCCTGCCGCCGGGGACGTACACACTGTTGCCAGCCAGCTTCGCGCTGATGCCGGGCGCGTGGCGCGTCGAGGTCGGCGCGCGCATGGGGGCGCTGTCGGGCAGCGCCGCACCTGTTGGCGCGCTCGCCGATGGCAACGGCTCGTGGACCACCACGGGCACGCTGGCCCTGGCGGGCACCGGCATCCACGACAGCCTGCCGAGCCAACTGCTGGTGACCCCGGGGCAGGCGGTGCGTCGCTTCTCGCAGTACAACGAGACCAGCTATGCCGATTTCGCGAAGGCACAGGCGGCCCAGTTCGGCAACGTGCGGCCATTGCTGCCGGTCGATGGCAAGACGCTGCGTTTCAACTTCGTCCAGAACGACAAATTGACACCGCTGCGCTTTGACGGCCAGGCGCTGCTTGAAGGCGCGCCCGGCGGCGTGCGTGGCCAGGTCACGGTGCTGGGCGACAAGCCCATCGATATCGTGGCCGGCGCGGCGGACCAGCCGACGGCGGGCGTCATCAGCGTGTCAGCCGACACGCTGAGCGCGCTGCGCGCCAGCACCCTGTCGATTGGCGGCATCTACAGCTACTTCGACGGGCAGAGCAGCGGCGGCGACAGCGCGCGGGTCTATTTCAGCAGCGGCTCGGCCTTGGGCAGGGCGGTGAACGTGCGCGACGGTGCCACGCTGCGTGCCGGGCAGATCTTCCTTGTCGGCGGACAGATCGAGGTCGATGGTGGCGCGGTGCTCGACACGCGCGGCATGGGCCGGCCGGGCGTGGACTCGGGCCTCGGCTATCTGTTCGCCAATGCCATCGGCGAGTCCGCCGCGTCTTATTCGCCGGGCGTGCTGGCCGTGAGCAACGGCTGGCTCGAACTCCTGCCTTCCGTGGGGTCGGGCCGGCTCACGGTGAAGGACGGCGCCTCGTTGCTGACCGAGGGCACCATCGGCTTTGCCGCGCCGGGCGGCCTGGCTCTGGGCGACGTGAATCTGGGCGCGCGCTATCTCGCGGTGTCGCAGGACCAGATCAACATCGGCACCGCGGCAAGCCTGGCGGCGGCGCAGGCGGCGGGCGCGATGCAGCCGGGCTGGCAGCTCACGCAGACCACGCTCGACCGGCTGCTGCGGCCTTCGCCGAGCGCGGGCGTACCGGCACTTGAACGCCTGAGCCTCACGGCCGGCGGTGCGTTCAACTTCTATGGCTCGGTCACGTTGGACACCGGCGCGTCGCCGGTGCAGATGGTGTTCAACACGCCGGCCTTCTACGGGCTGGGCGAGAACAGCGACACGGTGCGCATCGTCACGCGCGACTTCGTGTGGAACGGCGTCGCCACCGGCAACGGCAATGCCGACAGGCCCTACGCGAGCATGCCGGCGACCCCGGTGCAGCCCGGCGGCCCGGGTACGGGCAGCGGCTCGCTGGTGATCGACGCGCAGCGCGTGCAGTTCGGCTACGACGCACTGAGCCAGCCGCAACGCCAAGCCGAACTCGAACGGCTGGCGCTGGGCTTCGGGTCGGTGCGCATCGGTGCCACGGACCGCGTCACCGCCAACAACAAGGGCCTTCTGTCGGTGGGTCAATCGCGGGACGCGGATGGCATGCTGCACGGCGGCACGCTGTCGATCGTCACGCCGCTGCTCACCGGGCAGGCCGGCTCCGCCATGCGCTATGCGGCGGGCGGCGCGATCGACGTGTCGGCGCCCGGGGGCGCGGCGGCTGTCGACACTGCAAGCATCGGTGAACTCGGTGCTTCGCTCACGCTGCAAGGCCGCAGCGTGTCGCTCGACACGCGGGTGGCCTTGCCCAGCGGCGTGCTCAAGCTCATGGCCGATGGCGACATCGTGCTGGGCGACGGTGCGCAGCTCGACCTGTCGGGCCGCGACGCGACCTTCTACGACATAACCCGGCACAGCTGGGGCGGCAGCGTCACGCTCGCGAGCACCAGCGGCAGTGTCGCGCAGTCGGCCGGCTCGCGCATCGACGTATCTGCCGCGCACGAGAACGCGGGATCGCTGGCCGTGCGCGCCGAGGCGGGGCGCGTGACGCTGGCCGGCGCGCTGCGGGCGGCCGGCGGCGGCGCTGGTTTCTCGGACGGCCGTTTCGAGCTCGCGGTACGGCAGATCGGCGATGCGGATTTCGCCGCGCTCAACCAGCAACTGAACGGCGCCGGTTTCTTCGGTGCACGCGGCTTCGTCGTGAAGCAGGGCGACCTGGCGGTGGGCGCAGGCGTGCGAGCGCATCAGGTGAGCATCGCCACCGATGCCGGCAGCCTCACGGTGGACGGCGCCATCGATGCGTCGGGCATCGGCCCGGGCCGCATCGACCTCAGCGCGGGTGGCGATCTCCGGCTCACCGGCCGCGCCGTGCTCGACGCGCACGCCACCGCGCTGATCACCGACAGCTACGGCGTGCCGGTCGAAGGCTCGAACCGGGCTCGCGTCTCGTTGGCCAGCGTGGGCGGCATGGTGCGCCTGGACACCGGCGCGACGATGGACCTGAGCTCACCCGACGGCATCGCGCGCGGGCGGCTCGACATCAGTGCGCCGCGCCTGGGCAGCACGCGCGGCAGCGCCACCGGCCCCGATGCACCGGCCAACGCCACCGGCGGCGATGTGGCCATCTCGGCCGCGGGCGGCCTGCGCATCAAGGGCGCGCAGAGCATCGCTCTCAACGCCATGGCGCGCTACGCCAATGCACCGGCCGATCCGGACGATGCCAACGGCCAGACCGTCGACCAGGCCTGGCTGGACCTGATCGATCAGGACAGCCGCGCATTCGACACGGCCGCGCGCAACAATGCCGACCTGCGCGCGCGCATCGCGGGCCTGTCGGCTTATGGCAATGCCTTTCATCTGCGCCCCGGCGTGGAGATCGACAGCCGCACGCCGGACGGCAACCTCACCGTGAAGGGCGACCTCGACTTGTCGGGCTATCGCTACGGTGCCGATGCCGAGCGCGATCCGGCCTCGGCGCGCTACGGCGCGGGCGAGCCCATTGCGCTCACGTTGCGCGCGGGCGGCGATCTTGTCCTGCACGGCAGCATCAACGACGGCTTCGCGCCGCCGCCGGCCACGCCCGATGACAGCGGCTGGCAGACCCGCGTGAATGTGCTCCAGACCGACAAGCCGGCACCGAAGGACATCACGGTGGAGGTGCCGTTCAACCCCACATGGGGCGACTACTGGTACATCTTCCCGGGCATGCTCACGGGCACCGGCCTGCCGGTGGTGGTGTCGGGCTCCATCACCGACGCCTACGGCACCTATGGACCCGGCGATACCATCTACAACGGCTTTCTCGCCGGCACCATCACGGTCACGGCCGGCACCGTGCTGACTTCCACGATGCCCGGTGGCGCCGACATCCTGCTGAGCGGCCCGCGACCCGAGCCGGGCCGCATGTGGGCGGCATCGCCGATGCTCGCTGCCGGCAGCCTGTCGGCCTCGATCCGCATGGTGAGTGGCGCCGACCTCGGCGCCGCCGACACGCGCCGCGTGCAGGCGGCCGCCCAGCTGGCGGGGCACGGCAACCTGGTGCTCGACGACCTGCACATGGCGACAGTCTCGGCGCCCGCTCCCGTGCAGGCGCCGAGCGTGGTGCGCACCGGCACCGGCGACCTCGAGCTGTATGCCGGCGGCAGCTATAGGCAGGAGTCGCTGTTCGGCGTCTACACGGCGGGCACGGCATCGGCCGGCACCGGCGCCGGTTCGGTCTACGACGCGCCGCGCGCGCGCCTGCCCGACGGCACCGTGCTGGGCGCGGGCAACGCCGAATACGAACGCACGCTCGATGCGCGGCGCATGTGGCTCACCACCGGCGGCGGCGACTTCACGCTTGCGGCGCAGGGGGACATCGTCGGCTACCTGCAGCCGGAGACGCTTTCCAGCGGCGACTGGCTCTGGCGTCAGGGCGGTGCCGAACTGGGCCAGCGCACGGCCTGGGGGCTGAACTTCGGCAGCTATGTGCTCGACGGCTGGCCCAACACGGCGAAGATCGGTTTCGCCGGCTTTGCCGGTGCGGGCGCACTCGGCGGCGGCAATGCGACGGTGCGCGCGGGCGGCAACATCGGCCTGGCGGGCGCTCCGCTGCGCGGTTTGCTGGCCGTGGTGGGCGCAAGCGGCCGCGTGCTGGACGACGGTACGCTCGCGCCGGCCGGCGGCGGCACGCTCGACGTCACGGCCGACGGACAGGTGCGCGCCGGCATGTTCGCCAACCTGCGCGGTGACACCCATGTGGCCGCGGCCGACGTAGGCAGCCTGGTGCTCAAGAACTTCGCGACGCCCAATACCGGCGATCCCCGCGCGGTCGATCCGCACACCGCCTACAACGTGATGCCCGTCGACGTGGTGAGCTTCGCACCCGGCGACGGCACGTTGCGCATCCGTACGCTGGGCGACCTGGCGGTGGGCGCGGTGGTCGACGCGGGACGCGTCGGCGTGCGCAGCGAGACGCAGGCCAGTGGCAACGGTGCGACCGGCCCGGCGGCCACCTGGTTCACCCTGTGGACCGACCGCACGATGCTCGACCTGTTCTCGGCCGGTGGCAACGTCTCGCCGTTCAACGCGCCGAACATCGACAGCGCGACGTACCTGTGGGACGTCAACAGCGGCACCGAGTTCATGCCCGGCACCGTGAGCGCGGTGGCCGCGGGGGGCGGCATCTACTACGCCGTGACGGATCGGGTCGGTCTCATGATGCCCGTGCCCGGTGGCCATCTCGACCTGCTGGCCCGCGGCCTCGTGAGCGGCGACGTTCGCAACGCCGTCAGCGGCGGCCATGCGCCGGTCGGGCCGCTGGGTGCGCCGGCCTCCACGATGGCCACGCCGCTGCGCCCGGGCTGGCGGATCGCGGGCAACAGTGCCAACAGCCAGCTGATCGCCTCGAACTACTGGAACTTCAGCGGGCTGGGGGTGACGGACTGGGGCCAGGTCTACAACTACAACTACGGCGAGAACCCGCCGTCGCACTCCGGAACCGGCGGCAATCTCTTCATGTTCGGGCCCAACACGGTCAGCGACCACAGCATGGGCAGCGATGGCGCGGTTTCCCATATCTACGCGGTGAGCGGCGATGTGATGGGCGTGGAGTTCGGAAGCCTCGCCAACCTCAGCCTGGGCCCGGGCCTGGCGCCCATTCCCTTCTACCAGTCCGCGAGACCCTTACGCCTTCTGGCCGGCGGGGACATCGTCAACGCCCGCGGCCTGATCGTGCAGGACGCGGCCACCGACGTGTCCATGCTGGCTGCCGGCGGCGACATACTGTTCGCGAACTTCAGCGTGGCCGGTCCCGGCACCTTGGAAGTGTCGGCGGGCGGCCAGATCTTCCAGGGCAGCAAGTCGAGCCTCACCAGCATCGGCGCGGTGGCATCGGGCGACACGCGCCCGGGTGCCGGCATCGTGGTGCAGGCCGGCCTGGGCGCTGGCGCACCGGGGCAGGGAGCGAGCGACTTCGCGGGCTTCGCCGCGCGCTACCTCGATCCGGCGAATCGCTTCGACGCCTCGGGCACGCTGGCCGGCCAGCCGGACAAGGTGGTGAAGACCTACGAGGCCGAACTCGCGCAGTGGTTGCGTGAGCGCTTCGGTCATCTGGTCGCATCGCCCGCCGAGGCGCTCGCCTTCTTCCGCACGCTCGCACCGGAGCAACAGCGCATCTTCGTGCGGCAAGTGTTCTACGCCGAACTCACCGCGGGCGGGCGCGAGTACAACGATGCCAGCAGCGCGCGCTCGGGCAGCTATCTGCGCGGTCGCGAGGCGATCGCCGCGCTGTTTCCCGCGCAGGACGCTGCGGGCACGCCGATCGCGCGCAGCGGCGGCATCACGCTCTACCAGGGCACGGACAACAACGCGGGCATCCGTACCGTTGCCGGCGGCGGCATCCAGCTGCTCGCACCGGGCGGCACCAGCATCCTGGGCGTGGAGGGCGTCGCGCCCGTCGCCGGCATGTCGATGAACCCGGCCGGTCTCCTCACACAGGGCGAAGGCAGCATCCAGATGTACAGCCGGGGCAGCATCCTGCTGGGCCTGTCGAGGATCATGACCACCTTCGGCGGCGACATCCTCGCGTGGTCGGCGCAAGGCGACATCAATGCGGGCCGCGGCAGCAAGACCACGCTGGTGTACACGCCGCCCAAGCGCGAATACGACCTGCTGGGCAACGTGAAGCTCTCGCCGAACGTGCCCAGCACCGGCGCTGGCATCGCGACGCTTGCGCCCATTGCACAGGTGCCGCCCGGCGACGTGGACCTGATCGCACCGCTGGGCACGATCGATGCCGGCGAGGCGGGCATCCGGGTGTCGGGCAACGTGAACATCGCGGCGCTGCAGGTGGTGAACGCGGCCAACATCCAGGTCAAGGGCCAGTCGACGGGGTTGCCGGTGGTGGCTGCGGTGAATGTGGGTGCGCTCACGAATGCCAGCGCGGCGGCTTCGCAGGCGGCCATTGCCGCGCAGGACACGGTGCAGCGCGAACGCACCGCGCAGCGCCAGGCGCTGCCTTCGGTGTTCACCGTGCGGGTGCTGGGCTTCGGCAACGAGCGCACCGATGGCGAGCCCGGCCGCGTTTCCGGTGAACCCGTGAGCTACCGGCAGGACAGCCCGGTGCAAGTCGTCGGCGATGGCCCGCTCACCGAGGCCCAGAAGGCGCGGCTCACGCCGGGCGAACGGCGCGCCTTCGGGCTCTAGCGCAACCAGGACCGGCCGCCCCCCGCATGCGGCGGGGCGCCGGCTTTCCAATCGAACATGAAGCCATCATGGAACCCATCGAGGCCGCCATGGCCGACCGCAGCCGCGCCGCGCTGAGTGCATTCGTGACGAGTCACTACGTGCAACTGGTGCGCCGCCTGACGCGGCACCTTGGATGCCCGGACCTTGCGAGCGATGCCCTGCATGATGCGTGGCTGCGCCTTGCGGACATCGATTCCTTCCATCTCGTGGGCAACCCCGACGCCTACGTGTATCGCGCGGCCTGCAATGCCGCGCTGGACCGCCTGCGCAGCGCCCGGCTGCGCCAGCATGCGCACGAGGCCGATGCCGAACTGGCCCGCGTCGCGGACCATGCGCCGGGACCCCATCACATCGCGGAGGCGCGCTCCGATGTCATGGCCGTGGACCGCGCCATGCGGCACCTGCCGCACCGCCACCGGTCGATACTGGTCGGCTTGCGGGTGCACGAGATGAGCAGGCAGGAGGTCGCCATTCGCCAGGGGCTCTCGCTGCGGCGCGTGGACACGGTGCTCGACCAGGCGCTGGCGTACTGCGCGGGGCATCTGCGCGGCAGGCCCCATGCGGGCCCCTCCGCGCCCATCTGAAGCGGCTGTGGCCCGGAAATGGGCCCTTGCGTGGGTAACGACTGGAAACGTCGCCTCAGACGGCGCGCGGATGGGGTAGCGTCCGGGTTGTTCACTTGGATGGCGAACTCGCGCGGCGATTCTCGATCTGCCCAACACCCCCGAAGTCGCCTCATCCGCCAGAATCTCCGTTCAGCTCCCATATGCCCATGCAATTCAAGACTCCCTCCATCCTCCCGCTCGCCTTCGCAATCGCCACGGGCGCCCTGGTTTCTGGCACACCCGCTTTCGCGGCCTCCCATGCGGCCAAGCCTGCAGCCCACAAGAAGCCCGCCGCCGCCGCGCCTGCCCAGGCACCGGTGGCCGGCCAATCGGCCGTAGCCGGCGGACCGCCGGCGTTGCCGGCCAAGGCGTGGCTGCTGATGGACTTCGATTCTGGCGAGGTGCTGGCCTCGGCCAATCCCGACGAACCGCTGCCGCCGGCGTCGCTGACCAAGATGATGACCAGCTTCCTGGTCGAGCAGGCACTTCGCTCGGGCAAGCTCAAGAAGGACGATCTCGTCTCGGTCAGCCAGAACGCCTGGTGCCGCGGCTCGAGCACCGAGTCCTGCATGTACCTGCCGCTGAACAGCCAGGCCACCGTGATCGACATCCTGCGCGGCATCATCGTCCAGTCGGGCAATGACGCGTCCAAGGCGATCGCCGAGCACATGGCCGGCACCGAGGAGGGCTTTGCCAAACTCATGAATGCCGAAGCCCAGCGCCTGGGCATGACGCACACGCATTTCGTGAACTCCACGGGCCTGCCCGATCCCGATCACAAGTCGTCCGCGCGCGACCTCGCGATCCTGGCGCGCGCGATCATCCGCGACAGTTCGGAGTACTACCCGATCTACGCGGAGCGCGAGTTCAAGTACAACGGGATCAAGCAGGGAAATCGCAATGCGCTGCTCTACACCGACCCCACGGTCGACGGGCTGAAGACGGGACATACCCAGGAAGCGGGCTTCTGCCTCGTGACTTCCTCCAAGCGCAACGGCATGCGCCTGATCACCGTGATTCTCAACACCAACAGCGCGCAGGCGCGCGCCGACGAAACCCGCGCGCTCCTCGGGTGGGGGTACGGCAACTTCGAGAAGGCCACCCCCATTCAGTCCAACACCGTGGTCACGACGACCAACGTCCGCTTCGGCAAGGCCGATACCGTTGCCGCGGGCCTGGGAGCGCCCTGGACGGTGACGGTGCCGCGCGGCCAGAAAGTGAACACCTCCGTGCAGATCAATCCGAAGCTGGAGGCGCCGGTGGCCAAGGGCGCGGTGATCGGCAAGGTGGTCGCGGAGTCGAACGGCAAAGCGGTGGGAGAAGCACCGCTGGTTGCGCAGGCTGACGTGGAGCGCGCCGGCTTCATGCTGCGTACATGGCAGCGCGTGACCGGATTGTTCGGCAAGTAGCCCTCGGACAATGCGCGGCCATTGACGTGGCTGGCCGGAAAGTCGGCCAGCCCGGGTGGCCTCTGGTGGCCTCTGGTGGCATTTTCTCGCTTGCTGTGCGGGAGGCGAGGCTACTTCAAACGCTGAATGTTGGCCGCGACCTGGGCTGCCAAGTCTTTGACGGTGGCCGGCCTTACCTTTGCGGCCTTGAGTGTCGTGGCGAAGTCGCCGGCGACAGCCAGGTGCCTGTCCAGATGCGCCAACGCCTTCTGCGTGGAGATGTCCGCCCGAATGGCAAGCTCAAGCATGTTCTTGCGTGTCACTGCCTGCGCTTCGCCCATGACGTCCATCTGGTGGTATCCGCCCGGGCCCTGCGAATAGGTCAGGTCATACGAAGGCGACAGTTTCCAGTGGCGCTCACTGTCGAGCCTGAACGAAAAGTTCTTGGGATGGTCATCACGGTTATTGAAGACGACATTGAACACTGCACGCGCGAAACCCTTTTCCACTTCGCGCTCATCCCGCGTGAGATTGCGAGTGACCCGCAAGAAGGTCAGATAGTCCAGCGTCCCTGGCAGGCGGAAGTCTGCATTCATCGCGCCGGCCAAGGTATGGACCGGTACCCGCATTCCGTTGTCCACGTCGAAGCGGGCGATGCCGAATCCCCCGAGCCTGGGAGCAATATCAAAGTATTGCGTGGGAGGAACATCCAATCCGCAGTCTCGTGCCAGGGCTGCATAGCAGTTCTCAATGGCGCACACTTCCTTGTGCTCTCCTTGCGACTGGAACTTCACCAGCCAAGGGCGTCCATTCATGACACCCTGCGTCCCCATCTCCCCCGTAGCAGCGCAGTAGTCCACCAGGACCTTGGGTCTTGCCCCGTGCGGAGACCCTCCCATCAAGACCAGCTCGGCAAGCAGCTTGCTGTCCTTGCCACTCATGACCTGGTGTGCCTGCTGCGCAAGCTGAAGAATGTCTACGGTGCCAGTCGTGGCGGCCAGTGTCTGCGCTGGCTCGTACGTCAAGGCACCCATCGTGCGATGCCCCAGGAACGCCAATCGGTCGAGCGGAGATACCTTGGAGACCTCGACACCGTTCTTTCGGAAGTAGCGGTCCATCAGCAGCATCCCCCACCCGTCGGGAAGACTGTCCGCGATAAGGCCGGGCAAGCGATGCTGTTCCGGAGGAAACCTGGAGAAGGCCGCGGCTTGCAGCGGGAGCTTGATTGGAGAAAGCTCCAGTTTTTGTTCCAAAGCTTGCGGGCTGTACTCAAACAAGATTTCCCCGCTTCCGTGCGCCAAGCTTCCAAGAAGCCAACGCTCTCCCCAGCCTTCGTAGTAGACGTCGACACGTTTCATGGCTTGGCTTTCTTGGCGGGCTTGCGGATGCGCTGCGGCGCCGGCGCTGCCCGCGCTTCCAGCTGCGCAATACTCTGAACCCGAACGACAAAGAGTGGCTGCAGCTGGTCAACGAGGCCCAGCGCCGAAGCAACCCGAACAAGTGTTGCCATCGAGCCTTGCCCGTGGGATTCCAGCGCCAGCAACGTGTTGCGAGAAACGCCCGCACGGGATGCCAGTTCCGCTTGCTGAATGCCTTTGGCTAGCCGAGCCGCCTTAAGCCGTTCGCCGAGCTCAACGCATACTTCGGCAGGGGTTGCCAGGTTAAAGTCCAAAATTTTGCGCCTTATATTTATTTAATTGATATAGTGCCCATAATTTTACGCACTAAAGAAGAATTGGCGGCCTTGGCTCCCCGCGTTGCTTCATCTGTGTTGCCGTATCTGCTTCAGATGGCCGCTGACACTTCGCCATTCGCCTGAGGTTCTGCGCTGAGGCAGCCAGCAAGAACTCATCCTGCGCGCCACTGATCCCGCGCTGCCAAAGTCACAAATCAATCTCGCAGAATCGCGCAGGAGAAGCGGACGACGAAGGGCCAGGGCGTCATGACCTGTGGGAACGCATCCAGCGGAGGCCGCACCGAGTTGTTCAACACCATCGGCCAGGATTGGCCGTTCGGGGGACGACGTGGCGGGACCCTGTCGCTACCAGAGCGACTCTTCCCACGTCAAGGCGCGCCGCGGCGCAGGAACATGTGCGTGGCGCGCTCGCCTGCCACTTGCCGTTCGCAGCTGTAGCCCAGCGCCGGCAGATCCAGGCCTGCGAACAGCGCCTCGCCCTTGCCCAGCAGCACCGGCCTTACGGCCAGGTGCAGTTCGTCGATCAGCCCGGCCTTCAGATATTCGCGCACGGTGGCCACGCCGCCGCCCACGCGCACGTCACGCGTGCCCGCGGCGGCCCGCGCCTGCGCCAGTGCATCGTGGATGCCACCAGTGACGAAGTGGAAGGTGGTGCCGCCGTGCATCGCCAGGGGCGCGCGGGCATGGTGGGTCAGCACGAAGACCGGCACATGATACGGAGGCTCGTCGCCCCACCAGCCTTTCCAGCTCTCGTCGGGCCAGGGACCGCGCACCGGCCCGAACATGTTGCGCCCGATGATCCAGGCTCCCATCTCGGCGAAGCCTTGTTCGGCGATTTCATTGTCGATGCCGGTCTCGCCGTTGGCTTCGCCCGTCTTGTGCATCTGCTGCCAGACGCGCGTGGGAAAGAACCAGTCCATGAGCTCCGGACCGCGAACGCCCAGCGGTTGTTCCAGACTCTGGTCCGGACCTGCGGCAAAGCCGTCGAGCGAAACACCGAAGCTGCGCACCAGTACTCGGGTCATGGGGCCGTCTCCTGCGAAAAGGGATGCCGCAGTTTAGCGAGCGGGGCTCTCTTGGAGGCGCTTGGAGGCGGCAAGGCTGTTGGTAGAGTTCAGGAAAGAGAAGGCGGCAATCGGGACGAATTTCAGTCGGGATTCATCGCGGCAAACGTTGCCACGTAGCGACCATCCCGCTCGGCCCAGCGCCGTGCCCGGTCGCGTTCGACCAGCACCTCGCCGCGTTCATGCTCGCCTTTTTCAAGCAACTCCAGCACCTCGGCCACGTACTCCGCCACAGGCATCGCGCGCGGATCGGCCGCCTGCTGCGTGCCGGTGAGTTCCGTCTGCACATAGGGCGGCGCCAGCTCGAGCACCCGGACGGGAACCTTGCGCAACTGATGCCGCAGCGACTGCAGCCACGAGTGCAGGAAGGCCTTGCTCGCGCAATAGGTTGGAAAGTCGGCGCGGGGCACGAAGGCGAGGTTGGAGCTGGTCGCGATGATCGTTGCGTCGGGCCGGACCCTCAGCATCGGCAGGAACGCCGCCACGACCTGCAGCACGCCCATGATGTTGGTCTCGACCATCGCGCGCGCGGTCGAGACATCCCAGGCGTCGGAAGTCATGTCTTCCGTCCGCGATATGCCCGCGTTGGCGATCAGCATGTTGAGTTCCGGGTAGCGCGACCGAACCTCGCTCGCAAGGTTGGCCAGGGATGAGGGGGCGTCCAGGTCGAGCGGCAATCCGATGAGGCCCGGCCGGGCCTTCGCGATCTCGTCGAGCAGGGCCTTGCGCCGTCCGGTGACGATGACGCGGTTGCCCCGGTCGTGAAAGGCTTGCGCAAGCGCGCGGCCGATGCCGCTGCTGCCGCCGGTGATGAGGATGGTGTTGCCTGTCATTTTCATGATTCATTGCTCCTGCGGTCGAGGCTGTTCGCGGGCGGCCGCATGCCGCGCGCAATTTCGCAAAGGCGGAAATTCCCGGCCGGCGCATCGCGAGCTGCGAACGGCGGCGAACAAGTCCGGAAGAATGGGAGGAAAGCGGCGGGGTCGAGGCCCGCGCAAGCGCAGTGCCCGAGCGGGCGAATGAGTTCGGCGGTTGTGTGTGGCGTCATGCGGCAGCGTTCTTTGCATCGAGACACTCCCTGCTGGGATCCTCTCGACAAAGGACGCGTTGGATGACGGTAACGCCTACGGCAGCGCTGCTGGAGCGACTGCGGCGCGGATGTTATGCGGCACGACTTCGATCGTCAAGACGCCGCGCTTGGGCAATTTATTGACCGGCAGATGGCCCGCATCTGCCCAGATGTTTCACTCTTGCAACGCATGAGTGCCGCCACCCGCCGCCGGGGCGTTTAAAGTTCGGTCCCCGGTAGCGCTTTCTCGCTACCGTTTTTTCCAACCGCTTGATTGAAGAAAGAGCATCCCGTTTTGAACAAGACCGAACTCATCGCCGCCATCGCCACGGACACGAACCTCAGCAAGGCCGATGCCGGCCGCGCCCTCGACGCTGCGATCGAAAACCTGTCGCGCGCCCTGGCCGCTGGCGACACGGTGCAACTGATCGGCTTCGGCACCTTCGCCGTGGCAAGCCGCCCTGAGCGCACGGGCCGCAACCCGTCGACCGGCGAGCCGATGACCATCAAGGCCAGCAAGGCGCCCAAGTTCACCGCCGGCAAGGCGCTGAAGGACGCGGTCAACGCTGTCGCCGCCAAGTAAGCGGCACGCCTCGCGTCATTCTTTTTTGCATCTTCTCCCTCCGCGGTGTCGGCGCAGCAGCGCAGACCCCGGAGGGCGTGGCCTCTTCTTCAGGAAGCGGACGCGTGACGCGCTAGAGTCCGTGCACGTTCACAAGCTCAGCCATCCGACATGTCCGACGCACCTGTGTCAACGCCACGCTCCAGCATGCCCGCGCCACATCGGCTGCTTCAAATCCTCGTCATCGGTGCCTGCCTTTTGCTGGTGGGCTGCGCAAGCCCTCCGGGCCCGCGCCAGGGACGAGGCCCCGCACCTTCGATTCCCTCCAGCACGCCGCTCACGGACGAGCAGTCGAACAGCATCGCCATCCACGCGCTGGGGCTGGTCGGCACGCCGTACCGCTATGGCGGCAACACGCCGGACGGCGGCTTCGATTGCAGCGGGCTCATCGGCTACGTCTATCTCAACAGCGTCGGGCAATCGCCGCCGCGCACGGTCGCGCGCATGTCGGGCTTCGGGCAGCCGGTGGCCATGTCGGCGCTTCGCACGGGCGACCTGGTGCTGTTCGGTTCGTCCACGCCGACGCATGCCGGCATCTACGTGGGCGGTGGCCGCTTCGTGCACGCGCCGTCCACGGGCGGCGAGGTGCGGCTCGACCGGCTGGACGGCGTGTACTGGTCGCGCCAGCCGACGCAGGCACGGCGGCCCTGACCGGGCATCGAGCATGCCCCGGGCGCGTTGCCCGTCCCCTCAGTCTTCCGCGTCGCGCTCTTTTCTTCGGCGCCAGCCCGTTCGTTCGTCCATGCGTGCCCAGGCATTGAGCAATGCGGCCCGCGTGATGTCGCCGGCCATGCGGATGGCGATGGTGTCGTCGGCGTTCAGCGGGCGCCAGTCGCTCGGGTCTTCGGCCTGTGAAATGCTCATCCACCTGGCGCCGCAATGGCCGCACGATGCCACGAGGACGTTGCCCGTCTCGACGTGGCCGAGCATGGTCTGTTCGTCGAGCGCCGGTGCGCCGCAGCACGACCAGTAGAGCGTCATGTCGGGCCGTGCCTGTGCCTGCCGGGCCCAGGCCGCCGCGCGATACCAGAGCGTTGCGTTCAGTGCCATGTCATGCGCCATCACGCGGCATGCGCAGCCTGCGCGGTTTGTCGAGGCGGTAAAGCCTCACCAGCGTCTCTGCCGAGACGACCCACAAAGCCGCGGGGGCGGCCAACCAAACGATGTCCATTGCTCACTCTTGTGCTGGAGTGAATGGAGTATCGAAAGACGCGCATAAAAACGGCATCGAATGCCGATGGCCGCGCGTAAAAAATTCATAAAGATCGGCGCGGCGACGCCACGTGTTCCGGCCGCACGCCCAGTCCCACGGCCCGCGCCGGCAGCCTGCGCAGCACGGGCCAGCGCGACAGCATTCGAAGCGGCCACGGCACATGACCCGCCACCGCCGTCACCTTGCCGCCGAGCACCGGCATCAGCACGCGGTCCTGCACCATGCGCTGCGCCGCCTGCGTCACGCGCACCGGCCATTCCCTTCGCCGCTGCAGTTGCGGCAACATGTCGTCGATCTGCTTGTCGGTGGCCGTGCCGGCCAGCATCGGGGCCAGCAGGTTGGCCGCGGCCACCGCGTCCTGCACGGCCAGGTTGATGCCGACGCCGCCCACCGGCGACATGGCGTGCGCCGCGTCGCCGATGCACAGCATGCCCTTGCACGACCACGACTCGAGCCTGTCGACCGTCACCTCGAGCAGCTGCACCGCATTCCAGTCGGGCAGCGCCTTGGGCAGCCGGTCGGCGAAGAAGGGCGCGATCTTGGCGATCTCGGCGTGGAAGGCGTCGATGCCCCGCGCCTGCAATGCGGCGTGCCCGCCCTTGGGAATCACGAATGCGCACTGCCAGTAGTCGCCGCGGTTCAGCGTCACGAGGAAGTGTCCGCCGGCGATGTGCCCGGCCGTCGCCTCCGGGTCGCCGCTTTCCTTGGGAATGCGCATCCACAGCACGTCGATCGGCGCGCCGTAGCTGATGTGCGGCAGCGCGGCGGCGTCGCGCAGCGTGGAATGGCGGCCGTCGCACGCGACCACCAGCGAGGCATGCAGTTCCACGTCCTGCGGCTGCCCGGCCCGGCGCCCGCGCCGCACCTTCACGCCGTTGACGCGCCCTTTGTCCTGCAGCAGGCCGATGGCTTCGGCGTCGGTCCACAGCTCGAAGCCCGGATAGCGCCGCGCCTCGTCGCTCATGAAGTCCAGGAACTCCCACTGCGGCATCAGCACCAGGAACTTGCTGTGCGAGGGCAGGTGGGTGAAGTCGGCCACGGGAAAGCTCTGGCCCTCGAAGGTGGCGCGCAGTTGCTCGATGCGATCATGCGGGCGCTGCAGGAACGCATCGAGCAGGCCCAGTTCGTGCAATATCTCGAGGGTCGACGGATGCACGGTGTCCCCGCGAAAGTCGCGCAGGAAGTCCAGGTGCTTCTCCAGCACCACGACCGGCACGCCGGCCCGGGCGAGCAGCAGGCCGAGCACCATGCCGGCGGGGCCGCCGCCCGCGATGCAGCAGCGCACCTGCGTCTGGCTTGCCTGGCGTGGAGGAAGGGAAGCGGTGTCGGTCAATCGGCTGGCTCGCTTGTTGAAGACAGACCCCTATTGTTCCGGCTTGGTCCGGTTCGTGCGTGTAGGTCCGCAGGCATTGAACGGCAGACCTCCGCCACGGGTATCCGGGTTTTCCATTACGCAAAGCCACGCGCCCGGCCCACGCGGTCCGACGGATGCGCCGCGGCGCTCGCACGGGAAAACTCCCCGGGTTCAATCTTGGAGACATTCCCATGCAAAGCATCCGACGCCACCTGGTGTGGCTGGTCGTGGCCGTGGTCGGCGCATTCGCGCTCGGCACCGTGGCCCTGACCCGAGGTGAAAGCGTCAACGCCCTCTGGGTGGTGGCCGCCGCGATCTGCACCTACCTGATCGCCTACCGCTACTACAGCCTCTTCATCGCCGACAAGGTGCTGGGCCTGGACGGCAACCGCAAGACGCCCGCGCACCGCCACAACGACGGCCTGGACTACGTGCCGACCGACAAGAACGTGCTGTTCGGCCACCACTTCGCGGCCATTGCCGGCGCAGGCCCGCTGGTGGGCCCGGTGCTTGCCGCGCAGATGGGCTACCTGCCCGGCCTGCTGTGGGTGCTGGCGGGCGTGGTGTTCGCCGGCGCGGTGCAGGACTTCATCATTCTCTTCATCTCCACGCGGCGCGACGGCCGCTCGCTGGGCGACCTCGTCAAGCAGGAGATGGGCGTGGTGCCCGGCATGATCGCGCTGTTCGGCACCTTCATGATCATGATCATCATCCTGGCGGTGCTGGCGCTCATCGTGGTGAAGGCACTGGCCGAATCGCCGTGGGGCACCTTCACGGTGGCGGCCACGGTGCCGGTGGCGCTCTTCATGGGCGTGTATCTGCGCTACATCCGCCCGGGGCGCATCGGCGAGGTGTCGCTGATCGGCTTCGTGCTGCTGATGCTGGCCATCTTCGGCGGCCAAGCCGTGAGCCAGAGCCCCGAATGGGCGCCGCTCTTCACCTTCGACGGCAAGGCGCTGACCTGGATGCTGGTGGGCTACGGCTTCGTCGCCGCGAGCCTGCCGGTGTGGCTGCTGCTGGCGCCGCGCGACTACCTGTCGACCTTCCTGAAGATCGGCACCATCATCGCGCTGGCCATCGGCATCGTGTTCGTGATGCCCACGCTGCAGATGCCGGCGGTCACGCAGTTCGCTCAGGGCAACGGCCCGGTGTGGTCGGGCAGCCTGTTCCCGTTCCTGTTCATCACCATCGCCTGCGGCGCCGTCTCGGGCTTTCACGCGCTCATCTCGTCGGGCACCACGCCCAAGATGCTCGACAACGAGCGCCATGCGCGCTTCATCGGCTACGGCGGCATGCTGGCCGAGTCCTTCGTGGCGGTGATGGCGCTGGTGGCTGCCTCGTGCATCGAGCCGGGCATCTACTTCGCGATGAACAGCCCGGCCGCGCTGGTGGGCAGCACCGCGCAGCAGGCGGCGCAGACCATCTCGAGCTGGGGCTTCGTGATCACGCCCGAGATGCTGATGCAGACCGCCAAGGACGTGGGCGAGACCACCATTCTTGGCCGCACCGGCGGCGCGCCGACGCTGGCGGTGGGCATGGCCCACATCCTGCACCAGGTGATCGGCGGGCAGGCCATGATGGCCTTCTGGTATCACTTCGCGATCCTGTTCGAGGCGCTGTTCATCCTCACGGCGGTAGACGCCGGCACGCGCGCCGGCCGCTTCATGCTGCAGGACCTGCTGGGCAGCTTCGTGCCCGCGCTCAAGCGCACCGATTCGCTGCCGGCCAATCTCGTGGCCACGGCATTGTGCGTGGCGGCCTGGGGCTACTTCCTGTACCAGGGCGTGGTCGATCCGCTGGGCGGCATCAACACGCTGTGGCCGCTGTTCGGCATTTCCAACCAGATGCTGGCCGCCGTGGCGCTGATGCTGGGCGTGGTGGTGCTGTTTCGCATGAAGCGCGAACGCTACGCCTGGGTGGCCGCCGCGCCGGCCGCGTGGCTGTTGGCCTGCACGCTCACCGCGGGCTGGCAGAAGATCTTCTCGGCCGACCCGAAGATCGGTTTCCTGTCGCACGCGGCCAAGTACACCGAGGGCATTGCCAACGGCGTGCTGGTGGCACCGGCCAAGACGCCCGAGGCCATGTCGCGCATCGTGTTCAACGACCGGCTGGATGCGGCACTGTGCGCGCTCTTCATCTTCGTGGTGCTGAGCGTGCTGGTCTACAGCATCAAGGCCTGCCTGGCGGCGCGCGCGGCCAACCGGCCGACCACGCAAGAGACGCCGTTCGAGCCGCTGGCCGCATCGGCCGCGCGCTGAAGCCATGGGCCTCGCATTGCCGGAAGCCGGGCGCTACTTTGCGCGCTCGCTCAAGCAGTCGCTGCGGCTCATGGTCGGCATGCCCGACTACGACGCCTACCTGACCCACATGGCGGCCACGCACCCGGACCAGCCGCCCATGAGCTACGAGACCTTCTTTCGCGAACGGCTGGAGGCGCGCTACGGCGCCGGCAAGGGCCGTTGCTGCTAAGCCACCGGCCCGGCTGTCCGTTCTCCCTGTTCGCTTGACCCGCGCGGAATGCGGGTGATAGCCTGCCCTCGCCTCGCGAGGAGCAGGCTTTTCTTCGTCGAACATCAGCGAACAACAGAACGGAACTCATGATTTCTTCCAAGCGCTCGTCCTCCAAGTTCACCAGGAACCCGGCGCCGCTGCGTGCCCTCTGCCACGGCGTGGTGCTCGCATGCGCGCTGCTGGCCGGCGGCAATGCCCTGGCCCAGAAGCCGCACCAGGGCGCACTCGACGCGGCCACGCAGTACAAGGACGAGGCGCTCAAGATGCTCGAGCGCATGGTCAACATCGACTCGGGCTCGGCCAACACCGAAGGGCTCGACAAGGTGCGCGAGATGGCGGTCGGCGAACTGCGCAAGCTCGGCGCGCGCATCGAGACCTTTCCCGCCGACCCGCACCCCGGCACCAACGTGGTGGCCACGTTCACCGGCCAGGGCAAGAAGAAGATCCTGATCCTCGCCCACATGGACACCGTGTTCAAGGACGGCACGGCCGCCGCCAAGCCCTTCTACATCCAGGACGGCCGCGCCTACGGCCCCGGCGTGATGGACGACAAGGGCGGCGTGGTCGCCGGTCTCTATGCGCTGAAGATCCTGCAGCAGATCGGTTTCAAGGACTATGGGCAGATCACCTTCCTGCTCGACACCAACGAGGAAACGGGCTCCGTCGGCACCAGCGCGCTGATCGAGCGCATCGCCAAGGAGCACGACGTGGCGCTGAACCTGGAGCCGGGCCGCCCGGCCGACGGCCTCGTGGTCGAGCGCAAGGGCTCTGCCACCGCGCTGGTCGAGGTCAAGGGCGTGGCCGCGCACGCCGGCGTGGCGCCCGAGGCCGGCCGCAATGCCGCGATGGAAGTCGCGCACCAGGTGCTGCAGCTGTCGAAGACGGCCGACCCGGTGAAGAAGACCACGGTCAACTTCACCGTGCTCACGGCCAACGGACCGACCAACGTGATCCCCGCCACCGCGAGCGCCAAGGGCGACGTGCGCGCAGCCACGCCGGAAGAGTTCGACCGTGTCGAGAAAGACCTTGTGCGCATCGCGCAGAACAAGCTGATTCCCGAGACCGAGGTGCGCGTGCGCCTCGTGCGCGGCCTGCCGCCGATGCCGCGCCTGCCCGCATCCGAGAAGCTGGTGAAGATGGCTGAGGGCATCTACGCCGAGATCGGCAAGAAGCTCACCATCGAGAGCAGCGGCGGTGCGGCCGACGCCAGCCTGGTGGCGGGCGTCGGCGTGCCGGTGCTCGACGGCTTCGGCATCGTGGGCGGGGGCATCCACACGCCGGAGGAGTACGCCGAGGTCGAGAGCGTGGTGCCGCGCCTCTACCTGCTGTCGCGCATGCTGATGGACCTGAGCGCGAACAACTGATCTGCTTCGCTAGCCGCGGGGCGCGCGTGCCGGTGACGGCGCCTTGCGCTCCAGCAGCTGCGTCATCTTGAGGGCCGCCGGCGCCAGCGGCCTGCTCTTCAAGGCCAGCCGGTAGAGCGGACGCGACAGCACGGATGCGCCCGCCAGCTTCAGCTCGCGCAGCGTGCCCAGCGCCAGCATGTCGGCCACCACCACGCGCGGCAGCATCGAGATGCCGACGCCGCTGGCCACGGTGCGCGCGATGGCCTCGTTGCTCGCCATCTCCATCCAGGGCAGGGCGGCGATGCCGTTGGCCGCGCACAGCGCCTCGGTCGCCTGCCGCGTGCCCGAGCCCGGTTCGCGCAGGATCCAGTTCTGCCGTCCCAGCGCCTCGGCCGTCACCGCGCGGCGCGGCAGTTCGGAGCCCGTGGCCACCACGACGGTCAGCGGATCGGCCTTCCATTCGCTGACCTCGATGCGCTCCTCGTCCACGCGGCCTTCCACCAGCGCCATGTCGATGCGGCATTCGAGCAGCTGCTCGCACACCCATTGCGTGTTGCCCACCGTCACGCGCGGCACCACCGCCGGGTAGGCCGCGCAGAAGGCCGCCACGTAAGGCGGCAGCCAGTAGCTCGCGACCGTGGTGCTGGCGCCGATGGTCAGACTGCCGCGCTGCACGCCGACACGCGCGCGCACGTCGTCGAGCGCGGCGCGTTCCATCGCGAAGATGCCGCGCGCATGCGTGAGCAGCGATGCACCCGCCTCGGTCAGCCGAAAGCCCTTGCCCGTGCCGCGTTCGATCAGCGTCAGGTCGAGCTGGTGTTCCAGCTCCCGGATGCCCTTGGACACCGCCGGCTGGCTGATCCACAGACCCTCGGCCGCGCGGGAAAAGCTGCCCGACTCCGCCACGGCGACGAAGAGGCGCAGCAGGTGCAAATTCATTGCCATAACCAAAATTCATGCATTGGTGAAGTTTATGTCTTTGACTCATGTGGCGCCAGTTTCTAACCTCGGGGCCATGTACTCCCTCGTTGCTTCGTTGCCCGGCTTCTCCTTCGTTCGCACGCGCGGCCCCGGCCTGTTGCTGGCCGCCTTGCTGGCTGCCGCGGCGGCGCTGATGTCGCAGTGGGGCTTGATGGTGCAGCTGGGCCTGAGTGCGCTCACGCTGGCCATCGCGCTGGGCATGCTCGCGGGGAACACGGTGTTTCCTTCGGTGGCCGACTCGGCCGGGGCGGGTGTGGACTTCGCGCGCAGCACGCTGCTGCGCGCGGGCATCGTGCTCTACGGTTTTCGCATTTCGCTGCACGACATCGGCGCGGTCGGCTGGCCGGGCCTGCTGATCGGCGCGGCGATGGTGGCGCTGACCTTCAGCGTCGCCGTGTACGTCGGCACGCGCTGGCTGGGGCTCGACCGGCAGACCGCCGCGCTCATCGGCGCGGGCAGCGCCATCTGCGGCGCCGCCGCCGTCATGGCGACGCAGCCTGTGGTGCGCGGCGAAGAGCACAAGGTGTCAATCGCTGTGGCCACGGTGGTGGTGTTCGGCACGCTGTCGATGGTGCTGTACCCGCTGGTCTTTCCATACCTGGGGCTGTCGGAGCACGCCTTCGGCCTGTTCGCGGGCTCGACCATTCACGAGGTGGCGCAGGTCGTTGCCGTGGGCGACGCCATCGGGCCGGCCGCGGCCAACGCCGCCGTGGTCGAGAAGATGCTGCGTGTGATGATGCTGGCCCCCTTCCTCATGGTGCTGTCGTTCCAGGCCGCTGCCGCGGCAAAGGGCGCGACCAGCTTCAAGGCCTGCTGCCGGCAGGTGCGCGTGCCATGGTTCGCGGTGCTGTTCATCGTGATGAGCGCAGTGCATTCGCTCGACCTGCTGCCGCAATCGCTGGTGGCAGGGCTGGTTCAGCTCGACACGCTGCTGCTCGCCACCGCGATGGCCGCGATGGGCCTGCGCACCAGCGCGGCCAGCCTGCGCCGCGCCGGCGTGCAACCGCTGAAGCTGGGCGCGCTGCTGTTCGTGTTCCTGATCGTCGGCGGCTACTTCGTGAACGCAGCGGTGCTCGCGATCTTCTGAAGCCGCCAGGCAGAAGAAGGCTCAGGCGAAGGCTGAGGCCGCCTGAGCCAATTCCAGCTTTTCCCATCGGCGCCGCGGAGAGACGATGCATGCCATCTCATTCGCGGAGCTTGCCGATGTCATCCGAACTCAACCAGATCGCCAGCTGGTCCCTGCGCTGGCGCATTGCCCTGTCGGGCACGCTGTGCGTCGTGGCCGCGCTGTGCGCCGCGCAGCCGAACGACGCGAGCGCGCAGCTGCACGCGGAGCAGCGCTTCCAGCTGGCCCTCGAAGCCCAGTCGGATCGCGACTACGGCACCATGGTCGACATGCTGCGGCAGGCGGCGAACGAAGGCCATGCACAGGCGCAGGAGATGCTGGGCATGGTGCTGCTGACCGGCCCGACGCTCTATGGCTCCGGCGTGAAGGCCGACCGCTGCGAGGCGCGCACCTGGATGCACCGCGCGGCGGCGCAGGGCAGCGAGAGCGCGCGGGCGCAGCTCGTCTTCCTGAACCGGCTGCGCAGCTCGCCTGAAGGGCGCAGCGTCTGCGGCTGAAGACCGCGCCTGCGGCGGCTGGCCTTCGGGTCAGAATCGGAAGCCCATGGAACTCCGATCCCTCCGCTACTTCATCGCCGTGCTCGAAGCAGGCAGCCTGTCGCGCGCCGCCGTGGCCCTCTATGTCGCGCAGCCGGCGCTGACGGCCCAGATCAAGAAGCTGGAGGTCGAGCTCGGCACGCAGCTCTTCGAGCGCTCGCATGCGGGTGTCACGCCCACGGCTGCCGGCCTGCAGCTTTACCAGGATGCGCGCAAGCTGCTGTCCGATGCCGCCGCAATGCGCGATCGCCTGCAGCGCCCGCCCGAGGGACCGGAGGGCTCGGTGACGGTCGCGGTGCCGTTCCTGCTGTCTTCGCTGCTGCTCGGCCCCGTGTTGGCCCGGCTCAAACGCACGCATCCGCGCATCCGCGTGTTCGTCATCGACGACCTGAGCCTGATGGTGCGCAAGGCCATGGTCGACCGTCGCGCGGACATCGGCTTGCTGGTCGATACTGAATATCTCAACGGACTGGACGTGAAGCCCTTCGTGCGCGAGCCGATGTTCATCTGCGGCTACGACGCGAGCGGAGAGGTTGCTTCGATGACGCTGCCTTCGCCTGGCGGGAAGAGACAAGGGCGTGGCAAGCCTGCGGCGGTGCAGCGCCCCGTGCTGCCGTTCGCGCGAGCCGCCGGCCTGCCGCTCGTGCTGCAGTCGCGACGCTTCAGCATTCGCGCGAGCGTGGAGGCGGCGGCGAACGACCTAGGCCTCGAACTCAACATCGCGCACGAGCATGATTCGGCCCGCGTCATCCGCTCGCTGTACCTCGCCGGCGCCGGATTCACCTTCTCGCCGGCCTGCGCGATGGCCGATGCACCGCCCGCCGGCAACGGCTGGCTCGCAGCCCGGGTGGTGCAGCCGGATCTGGCGCGAACCTACTTTCTCGCGACGCCCTCGGCCCGCGAGCCTGACCCCGCGACGCGTGCCGTGATGGAGGTGCTGGTCGATGAGACCCGGGCGCTGATCGACGCCGGCCGCTGGGAGGCCGAGTTTCTGTACGGCAAGCGCGGCAAGGCGACCGGGCCATAGCGCCGGGCGCAAGTCGCCGGGCAGGCCATCATCTTTTTTGATGGCCGCGCATCATCAATCGGTATTTGTTGTTCGGCGCCGTCTGCTGCGAAAGTCGTCCGCACCGCGTGCTCGTGGCACGCGCATGAAGGAGACAACTTTGCTGCCCCCAGCCACCCATGAGATCGCCAATGTCGGCGCGCTCGTATCCCGTGCCGCGCGCATCCACGCCAGGCGCCTTGCCGTCACGAGCGCTGCGCGCGCCGTCACCTACCAACAACTGGAGCAGCGCTCCAACCGGCTGGCCAATGCGCTGTGCGGCCTCGGCCTGCAGCGCGGCGAGCGCGTGGGCGTGTATTTGCCCAACTGCATCGAGATCGTCGAACTGGAGCTGGCCTGCTACAAGGCCGCGCTGGTGAAAGCGCCGATGAATTCCCGGCTTGCGCCCGTCGAGGTGGCCGAGGTCATCGCCAACAGCGAGGCCGCGCTGGTCGTGACGACCGCCGAGCGGGCCGAGAGCTTCCTGCCGCACCTGAAGGGGGCTGCGCCGCGCCTGCTGCTGCTCGACGCCGCCCAAGACACGCCCGCATCCTACGAGGGCCAGATGGCCCGGGCCAGCGACAGCTTCACCGCGGCGCGGGTGCATGCGGACGAACTCGCGGTGCTGCACTACACCTCGGGCTCCAGCGGCGTGCTCAAGGCCGCCATGCAGACTTTCGGCAATCGGCTCGCGCAACTGCGCAAGTTCCTGATGCGCGCCGACAACCCGCGTCCCGGCGACCTGCTGGGCCTGGTCGGGCCGATCACGCATGCGTCGGGCATGCAGCTGGTGCCGGCCCTGTGCAGCGGCGCGACCATCCGCCTGTTCGCCGGCTTCGAGCCCGCGCGCTTCATCGCCGAGATGAAGCGCGAGCGCGTCACCCACACCTTCATGGTGCCCACCATGATCAACATGCTGCTGGCCGAAGTACAGGGCCAGTACCGCCCGCTGCCCGACCTGCACCGGCTGGGCTACGGCGCCGCGCCCATGGCGCCGGCCCGCATCATGCAGGCGATGGACGTGTTCGGGCCGGTGCTCTCCCAGGGCTACGGCGCGGGTGAGACCACATCCGGCGTGTGCGGCCTGAGCGTGGACGACCACCTGTTCGCGCGGGCCGCGATGCCCGGACGCCTGGCCTCGTGCGGCCGCCCCTTCCTGGAGTCGCAGGTCGACATCTGCGACGACGACGGGCAACCCGTGGCGGCCGGCGAGATCGGCGAGATCGTGGTGGGCGGGGCCGATGTGTTCGCGGGCTACTGGCGTGCCCCCCAACTCACGGCCGAAGTGCTGAAGAACGGCCGCTATCACACCGGCGACCTCGCGCGTGCAGACGACGAGGGCTACATCTACATCGTCGATCGCAAGAAGGACATGGTGATCAGCGGCGGCTTCAACGTCTATCCCTCGGAGGTCGAGGCCGTGCTCTACCAGCATGCGGCGGTCGATGAGGCCTGCGTGTTCAGCGTGCCCGACGACAAATGGGGCGAGGCCGTGGCGGCGCACATCGTGCGCAAGCCCGGTGCCGTGCTCGATGCCGCCGCGCTCGACGCCTTCTGTGCCGAACGGCTCGCGGGATTCAAACGGCCCAGGCGCATCGAGTTCGTCGAGGCGCTGGAGAAGAACGCCAACGGAAAGATCGCGCGCAAGGCCATCCAGACCCCGTACTGGGCCGGGCACGACCGCCGCGTGAACTGAGGAGCAGTGAGCACCATGAACAACGCAATCACGACACCCGAACCCGTCCTCGGGGCCGATGTGCGCGCGCCGCTTTTCGACGGCCCCTTCGAAGGTTCGCCGCGCGCGGCCGAACTGATCGCCCGCATCGGCGACTTCCTGAACGGCGAGCTTGCCGCGCTGGTACGCGAGAAGGGCATCGACCATGAGCACAGTCCCGACAAGGCGACGCTGCAGCGCGTATGGCGCCGATCCCACGAACTCGGCTTCTACGGCATGACGCTGCCCACGCAGATGGGTGGGCTCGGGCTCTCGCTGCTGGATCACGTGCTCATCAAGGAGTCGATCTACTCGAGCGGTTCGCCGCTCGCGCCCCATGTGTTCGGCGAACTCAGCGGGCCGCCGCGCGTGGGTGCGCTCGCGCGCTTTGCATCGCCCATGCAGCTGGCGAAGTTCATTCTGCCCGTGGCACAGGCAGAGAAGGCCATCTGCTTTGCGCTGACCGAAGCCGAGGCCGGCTCCGACGCCGGTGCCATTCAGACGCAGGCGCGGCGCGAAGGCGACACCTTCGTGCTCAACGGCCGCAAGCGCTTCATCTCGGGGTCGCCCTTCGCGGACTATGCCGTGCTCATGGCCTCCACGTCCGACAGCCCGGAGCGCCGCGAGGTCTCGGCCTTTTTCGTCGACCTGGGGCAGCCCGGCGTGGAGGTGCAGTCCGGCTACAAGACCATGGCCGGCCAGTCGACCACCGGCGACATCGTGCTGGCCGATTGCCGTGTGCCGGCCGCGCACCTCATCGGGGAAACCGGCCGGGGGCTTGCCTTGGCGCTGGGCCGAATTGCCGTCAACCGGCTGCTGCATTGCCCCGGCATGGTGGGGCTGGCCACCGTGGCCCTGAAGGACGCGCGCGACTATGCCCGATCGCGTCGCCAGTTCGGCCGCCCGATCGCCGAGTTCCAGGCCATCCAGCATTCGTTGGCCGACATGGCGACGCAACTGGCCGCGGCGCGCGCGCTGATGATCTCGACCGCACGCCAGCTCGATGCGGGCGGCGACGCGCGCGCCGACGCATCGATGGCCAAGCTGTTCTGCTCCGAGTCCGCGTTCCGCATCGCCGATGCGGCGGTTCAGATCCACGGTGGCGAAGGCATCGTGCAGGGGCGCCGCGTGGAGTTCCTGTTCCGCATGCTACGCATGTACCGCGTGCTCACCGGCACCAGCGAGATCCAGAAGAACATCATCGCGCGCGAGCTGATCGGCGAGGCGAAGTAGCTGCCCATCGCAAGAAGAAATACCAGGAGACAAAAGACCGTGCACACCCACCTCACGCGCCGCGCGCTGTGCCGCGCACTCGCGGCCTCGCCATTCATTTCCATGCCGCCGCTGGCTGCCACGGCCGCACGTGCGGCCGAACACTGGCCGGCCCGGCCCATCAAGTGGGTGGTGCCCTACCTGGCCGGCACCGGCCCGGACATCGGCGCGCGCATCCTCGCGGAGGCGGCCGGGCCGTTGCTGGGCCAGCCGATCATCATCGAGAACAAGGGTGGCGCCGCCGGCAACATCGGCGCACGGCAGGTGGCGCGTGCCGCGCCCGATGGCTACACCTGGATCTATTCGGCCGCGCCCATGGCGGCGAACGTGCAGATGTACCAGAACCCGGGCTACGACGTGATGAAGGACTTTCGCCATGTCATGCGCATCACCACCTCCGACGTGCTGCTGGTCGTCGGCGAGTCATCGGGCATCGGGTCGGTGCAGGAGCTGATCGCCAGGGCCCGCGCCAATCCCGGCAAGCTCGACTACGCATCGGGCGGGGTGGGAACGCCCTCGCACCTGGGCGTGGAGCTGTTCCTCAATGCGGCGGGCATCACCGCGACGCATGTGCCGTACAAGGGTGCCTCCGAGCTGGTGAACGCGGTGCTGGGCAACCAGGTGAGCTTCGGCATGCCGATCTTCGCGGTGGCCTATCCGCACGTCAAAGGCGGCAAGCTCAAGGCGCTGGGCGTGGCGGGCGCGAAGCGCAACCCCGCATTGCCCGACGTGCGCACTTTGGCGGAGCAGGGCCTGCAGGGCGTCGAACTCACGTCCTGGGGCGGCCTGTCGCTGCCGGCCGGCACCCCCGACGCGATCGCGAACCGCATCTACGAAGTCTTCAGCGGCCTGCTCAAAGACCCGAAGGTGATCGCCGCGTTGACGGAACTGGGGAGTCAGGTCATGCCGTCGACGCCCGAGGGATACCTGCAAGTGATCAAGAGCGAGATCGATCTGACAGGGCGGATGATGAAGAGCGCGAAGATTTCGCCGCTGTAGCACTGTTGTCTTCTGTGCGTACGCACAGGCGGGTTTCAACGGAGGTTCGTGGCCGGGGGGCGGTGAGAGCATCGCGCGACAACACAGGAGACAAGAACCAATGAACGCCAGCATCCCCCGTGTCGCAGCGCTGCTCGCGGCCCTCGTGCTCGCCGCGTGCGCGCAAACCCCGCAGACCTATGCCGAGAAGGCCGCGGCGCAGGCCGCCGCGAATGCGCAGCCCGGTGCGCGGCGCTCGCCGGCGCAGGTCAGTCCTGCCCCGACCAATGAGGTCAGCCCGCAGATGCAGGCGCTGATCGCGGGGCCGTACCCGTCGCATTTCAACGCGGCGCCGCAGAACGCGGCCGAGTGGAAAGATCTGATCAACCGGCGCGCCGCCCCGGTGATCGCCGCGATCCCCGCGCTGAAGGAAAAGCTCGGCGTGTCCGTGCAGGCCGTGAAGATCGCGGGCGTGAACGCCTTCATCGTCACGCCCAACAAGATCGCGCCGGGCAACGAGAAGCGGCTGCTGATGCATGTGCACGGCGGCGGCTATGTGTTCGGCCCCGGCGAGTCGGCGCTGCCCGAGGCCATGCTGCTGGCCGGATTCGGCGGCTACAAGGTGGTGTCGGTCGACTACCGCATGCCGCCCGACTATCCCTACCCCGCGGCCATGGACGATGCCATGGCTGTGTGGAAGGAGCTGCTCAAGACCAACAAGCCGCAGAATATGGCCGTGTTTGGCACTTCCACCGGCGGCGCGATGACGCTTGCGCTGGTGCTGCGCGCCAAGGCCGAGCGCGTGCCGCTGCCCGGCGCCATCGCACCGGGCACGCCCTGGTCCGACATCGCGAAGATCGGCGACAGCTACCAGACCAACGAATGGATCGACAACATCCTCGTGACCTGGGACGGCTGGCTTGGCCGCGCCGCGCTGCTCTATGCGAACGGCCGCGACCTGAAAGATCCGCAGCTGTCGCCCATCTACGGCGACTTCAAGGGCTTTCCGCCCGCGATCCTGACCACCGGCACGCGTGACCTGTTCCTGTCGAACACGGTGCGCACGCATCGCAAGCTGCGGCGCGCCGGTGTGGAGGCCGAGCTCAACGTGTACGAAGGGCAGTCGCATGCGCAGTACGGCATCGACCCGAATGCGCCGGAAACGCGCGAGGCGTTCGGCGACATCGCGCGCTTCTTCGACAGGCACCTGGGGCGGTAGACACACGCAAGGCATCGTCCGACGCCGGACGCGTCGGCACGCCTGTAGGCTGCGCGCTTCAACTCCCCAACTCTCCCTGTGGAGGCCCCGATGAAGCGACCCCTGCGAACCCTGTTGACCAGCCCGCCCTTTCTCATCGCGGCAGGCGCGGCGGTGGCATTGCTCATCGCCGGCTGCGCTGTCTCGCCACCCACGATTCCGCCGGTCAAGCAGGTCGACCTGCAGCGCTTCATGGGCGACTGGTACGTGATCGGCAACATCCCGACGCGGCCGGAGCGCAATGCCTTCAATGCGGTGGAGTCGTACACGCTGCAGCCGGACGGGCGCATCGAGACGCGCTTTCGCTACCGCGAAGGCGCGTTCGAGGGCCCGCTCAAGACGATGAATCCGGTCGGCAGCGTGGTGCCGGACACCGGCAACGCGGTGTGGGGCATGCAGTTCATCTGGCCGGTGAAGGCCGAGTATGTGATCGTCGATCTCGACAGGGACTACCAGCTCACGATCATCGGCCGGAGCGATCGCGACTACGCCTGGATCATGGCACGCACGCCGAGCATTCCCGAGCCGGTGTATGAGGCGGCGGTGTCGCGGCTGAAGACGCTGGGTTACTCGACGGACAAGCTGCGCCGGGTGCCGCAGCGCTGGCCCGAAGAAGCCGCTGCGGGTGAGAAGTAGTCGGGGAGCAGGCGATCGCGATCAGCCGGAGGCTTTCGCATTCAGTGCCGCGAAACCGCGCGCCAGGTCGGCCGTCAGGTCACCGGGCGCCTCCAGCCCGATGTGCAGCCGCACGACCGCACCGCGACCGCTCCAGTCGGTCACGCTGCGCGCGGCGCGCATGTTGGTCCAGGCCACGAGGCTTTCGTAGCCGCCCCATGACGAGCCGCGTCCGAAGAGCGTGAGCGCGTCGACGAAACGCTCGACCGCCGCATTGTCGATGCCGGGTTGCAGTTCGATCGACAGCAGCCCGTTGGTGCCCTTGCAGTCGCGCTTCCAGATGTCGTGGCCCGGATGCTGCGGCAGCGCGGGGCAGAACACCGTCGCGACCTCGGGCCTTGCCTCGAGCCAGTGCGCCACCTCGAGCGCGTGGCGCTCGTGCACCTGCAGCCGCGCCGACAGGGTGCGCATGCCGCGCAGCACCAGCCATGCGTCGTCGGGGCTCACGGTCATGCCGAAGGCGTCGCAGCGTTCGTTGAGCGGGCGCCATGCAGCCTCGGTGGTCGCGACGGTGCCCATCATCACGTCGGAGTGGCCGCCGAGGTACTTGGTCGCGGCCATCGTCGAGATGTCGGCGCCCAGCGCGAGCGGCCGGTATTGCAGGCCCGACCCCCAGGTGTTGTCGGCCGCCAGCAGCGCGCCGCGCGCATGCGCCAGCGCCGCGAGCCGGGGCAGGTCGCACATCTCGTAGACCAGCGAGCCGGGGCATTCCGCATACACAAGACGGGTATTGGCTTCGAACAGGTCTTCGACGCCGCTGCCGTCCGCCGCGAAGAAGCTGCTGCGGATGCCGTAGGGCTCGAGGAACGAGGTCACGAGGTTGCGCGTGGGTTCGTACACGCTGTCCGACATCAGCACGTGGTCGCCCGGCTTCAGGTACGACAGCAGCACCATGCCGATGGCGGCAAGGCCCGTGGGAAAGAGCCGCGTGCGGTAGGCGCCTTCGAGTTCGCTCACCGCGTCTTCGAGTGCGAAGGTGGTGGGCGTGCCGCGCGCGCCGTAGCTGAAGATGCGTTCCCCGTCGCGCCGCGCGCGGGCGTCTCGCATCGCGCCCACGCTGTCGAAAAGCACCGTGCTGGCGCGCACCAGCGGCGTGTTGACGGGGGCGCCGCCGGCATACGAGGGCGTCTTGCCGGTGCGCGTGAGCCGGGTGTCGAGGGACTGGCCTGCGGGGTCGTCGTTGTGCGAAGCGGACATGGTTCGATGAAGGGCGAAAGTGGGTGGCAGGCCGCTATGTTGCGTCAATCCGCCTTGGCACCGGAAAGCTTGACGATGCGCGACCAGCGGTCGATGTCCTGGCGCAGTTGCGCCGCGAAGGCCTCGGGCGTGCTGGCCACCACCTCGCTGCCGCCGTCGGTGACGAGCTTGGCCACCTCGGGCATGTGCAGTGTGCGCACGATGGCTTCGTTCAGGTAGGCCACGCGTTCGGGCGGCGTGCCGGCCGGGGCGAAGAAGCCGTACCAGTCTTCGAAGCGTGCGCCGGCGTAGCCCAGTTCTTCCAGCGTCGGCGCCTTGGTGAACACGCCGATGCGGCGCGGGCTGGTGACGGCCAGCACGCGCAGCTTGCCGTTCTGCACCAGCCCCGCGACCGACGAGGTGGAGGTGACCAGGATGTCGACCTGTCCGCCGAGCAAGTCGGTCAGGGCCGGGCCGGCGCCCTTGTAGGGCACGTGGGTCATGGCGATGCCGTTGTCCTTCGACAGCACCACGCCGACGAGGTGCGACAGCGTGCCGTTGCCGGGCGTGGCATAGGTCACCTTGCCGGGGCTGGCCTTGGCCTTGGCGGCGAGGTCGGCAAAGCTCTTGAGCGGCGAGTTGGCGTCGACCACCAGCGCGAGCGGCGCGGCGTTGATCTGCGTGATGGGAATGAAGTTCTTGACAGGGTCGAAGCCGGGCGACGCGTAGAGCGAGGGGTTCACCGCCATGATCGACACCTGCGAGGTGAGCAGGGTGTAGCCGTCGGGCTTGGCGTCGGCCACGGCCTTGGCGCCGATGTTGCCGCCCGCGCCGCCGCGGTTGTCGACCACCGCGGCCTGGCCCATGAATTCCGGCAGGCGCGCGGTCACCAGGCGTGCCGTCGCGTCGTTGCCGCCGCCCGGCGGGAAGGGCGAGACGAAGCGGACCGTCTGCGACGGAAACCCGTTACGCGGCGCCAGCGGTTCGGCTGTGGCGGGCTGCAGGGCGAGCGCCGAGAGCCATGCAACGGCGACGGCAAGACGGGCGATGTGCGGAATGCGGCTGGCGAACGACATGACGGAACTCCTGAAATAGGAACTGACGAGGACGAACTGGAAGCGGGACCGGTGAGGGCGGATCAGGCGTGCGATGCGGCGGCTGGCGGCAGCCGGAAGGCGGCGCGCTCCTGCGCGTCGAGCTGCGCGACGAGGCCGGTCTCCCATGCGAGGTAGCGGCGCGCGGCTTCCTTGTTGCCGTCGTGGCGGTCGTGCACGAAGAACAGGTAGTCGATGCAGTCCGCGTCGGCGGGCAGCGCAGGCGTGGCCTCGACCGGCAGGCCGGCGGCGCGCCACGCGGCCATGCCGCCTTCGAGCACCAGCGGCGCGGACGAGCGGCCCGCAAGTTCGGACACGGCGGCCCAGGCGGCGAGTGCGGCGTCGTCGGCCACCAGCACGAGCTGGCGATGTTCGTGCTGAAGATCCCCAGTCAGGCGCGGGCGGATCGACCAGCGCGCCTGCGGAATGTGGCCGGCGCGGAACTGCATGCTGCCGCGCAGGTCGACCAGCGCGATGTCGTCTTTCTCGAGCCGCGCGGCGAGTGTTTGCGCATCGATGGTGGCCAGCGAAGGGACCGCCGGCACGGCGGCAGGGGCCAGGGACAGCCCGCTCGCCAGCCCGCCTTCGAGCACGCTCGCGTCATGCCCCATCTGGCGCAGCCAGCTCGCGACGGTCGGCGCACGCACGCCGTCGTTGTCGAACAGCACGAGCCGTGCATTGCGCACGCCGAAATACTGGTCGCCGGCCTGCATCAGCTGGCCGCCGGGCGTGTGCTGCGCGCCGGGGAGACTTCCGGCCGCGAATTCCTCGGGCGTGCGCACGTCGCACAGGAACAGGCTGCGCTGCGCGTCGTCGGCCCACTGGCGCACGGTCTGCGCATTCACGGTGGGCACGTCGAAGCGGGCAGCCAGTGCCTTGGCGGCGGGGCGCAGATCGGTGTTGCCGCTGTCGTCGGCGTAGCGGCGCGTGCCGCCGTGCTCCAGCGCATGGTCGCCGAGATACCAGCCCTGCGTGCCGTTCTCCAGCGCATAGACAGGATTGGGCAGGCCCAGGTTGATGAGCGTCTGCGCGCCGATGATGCTGCGGGTGCGGCCCGCGCAGTTGATGACGATGGGCGTGGTGGTGTCGGGCACCAGCTGGCGCACGCGGTAGGCCAGCTCACCGTTGGGGCAGCAGGTGGCGCCGGGGATGTTCATCTTGTGGAACTCGCTGACGGGGCGGCCGTCGAGCACCACCACCTTGTCCTTGCGCGCCAGCATCTCGGCCAGCTGGTCGGCGCTGACGCGGGGCGTGTGATAGGCCTCCTCGGCCAGTTCGCCGAAGGTCTTGGAGGGCAGGTTGACGCCCGCAAACAGCACATGGCCCGCGGCCTTCCAGGCGCGGGCGCCGCCTTGCAGCACATGCACGTCGGTGTAGCCCAGCGCGGCCAGTTGACGGGCGGCGCGCTCGGCCACGTCGGTGTCGCCTTCGTCGTAGACCACCACGCGGACGTCCCGGCGCGGCACCAGGCGCGGTGCGTCGACTTCGAGCCGGCTGAAGGGCAGGGGAATGCCGTAGAACAGGTGCGCTTCGCCGTACTGGCCGTGCTCGCGCACATCGAGCAGCGCGATCTCGCGGCTGTCGTGCAGCCAGGTCTTGAGGGTCTTCGGGTCGATGAAGGAGGTCATGGGGGCAAGTCGTTGGGACGAACGAAGTCCTGCGAGGCCGCTGGGCGCGGCCCGCATGAAGAAAAAAGAAGGTTGAAAGGTGAGGCGCTTAGCGGCGCGTCTGCACGCCGATGCCCATGGTCTGGTACGTGCCCGCCGCCAGGTCGTAGGCGGTGCGGCTGTTCAGCGTTTCCAGGGCGCGGCCGTACATGTGCAGGTGGCGGATCACCTGCTCGCCCTGGATCTCCACCGAGTGGATGTCTTCAGGCATCAGCGCGATGCCCTTGCCCGGTGCGACCACCACGAGCGCGGTTTCCGCGAGCTTGCCCACACCGGGCACGCTGCCGTCGTCGGTGCGCTCGTACACGCGGTTGTGCTCGGTGCCTTCCACCGCCGCGATGCAGGCCCAGGTCGTGTGGTTGTGCGGCACGATCTTCTTGCCCGGGCGCATGACGTTCAGGTAGAGCGCATAGCTCTGGTCCGGGTCTTCGGCGATGAGGTAGCGCGCCTGGTGCTCCCCGGCCTCGGGCGCTGGAAAGTCGGCGGCGCCCCAGTACTCGGTGTGCGCGGCGAGGTCTTGCAGCGAGGCGAGCACCGTGTCGAGATTTCCCCGGGTCGCTTCAGCGCCGCCGATGGCTTTCTTCATGGTGGCGATGGACGCGGCGACAGCCTGCTTGCGTTGCTCGGACGGGGTGCTCATTCGGTTTCTCCAGTGGGGTTGCCTGTTTCGTGTGCATTCACTGTAGTGACGGCGGCGTGACGCAACAATCCAAGCAGCGCAAGAAACACATTAATAAAATTGATGCATGCCTACGCTCGATCTTGAACTCCTGCGCTCCTTTGCGGCCGTGGTCAGCCACCACAGCTTCGCGGCGGCGGCCGTCCACCTGGGGCGCACGCAGTCGGCCGTGACGCAGCAGATGCAGCGGCTCGAAGAGCAGATCGGCCATCCGCTGTTCGTGAAGCAGGGGCGCCAGAAGCGGCTGACCGAGCACGGCGAGCGGCTGCTCAGCTACGCGCACCATATGCTGGCGCTGAACGACGAGGCGCTGCGCAGCCTGCGCCAGGGCCAGCTCGAAGGCAATCTGCGCATCGGCGCGCCGCATGACGTGGCCGAGACCATGCTGCCGCTGCTGTTGACCGAGGTGGCGCGCACATCGCCGCTGCTGCAGCTGGACATCCACATCGGCCGCAGCCCCTACCTGATGACTTCGCTCAAGAGCGGCGAGGTCGACATGATCATCTCCAACCGTGCCGATGAGCAGTCGCAGTTCGAAGGCGTGGTGCTGCGCAACTCGCCCACCGTGTGGCTGTGTTCCGCGAGCTACGTGCACGACCCGGCCAAGCCGGTGCCGCTCATCATGGCCGACGGGCCCAGCATCTTCCGCCGCATCGGCCACGAGGCGCTCGACGCGGCGGGCGTGGCCTGGACGCCGCGCTACACCTCGTCGAGCCTGATCGGCATCAAGGCCGCCCTGCGTGCGGGGCTGGGCGTGACCGCGCGCGGCGTGGAGCAGCTCGACGCGGGCCTGCGCGTGCTGGGCGCGGGCGACGGCATGCCGCGCCTGCCCGACCTGGCCTATCACCTCTATGTGCGCAGCCATGTGGTGAATCCGGTCACGCGGCAGGTGTTCGAGACGCTGAAGAAGCACCTGCGGCTGCCGAGCGCCGACGAATCCAGCAAAGGTTTCGCCGCGTAACCGATGTGCTTGCGTGCAACAACATCGGTCCGAGACAAAGGCCTCAATGAACCTCTCATCCCGCGCGTCTTCGCGCCTCCCGCGGCCCTGGCTTCTCGGCGCGCTGTTCGGCAGCGCGGCGGCCTGTGCACAGCAGAGCCATCTGCCGGAGATCCAGATCGTCGGCCCGCGCGATGCGGCCATCGGCACGGCCGACAGCGCGAGCGAGGGCGCGGTGGAGCGCGAGTCTTTCCAGTCCAGGCCCAAGCTGCGGCCCGGTGACATCGTCGAGGCGGTGCCCGGCGTGGTCGCCACGCAGCACTCGGGCGACGGCAAGGCCAACCAGTATTTCTTGCGCGGCTTCAACCTCGACCACGGCACGGACTTCGCGGTGACGGTCGACGGCATGCCGGTCAACATGCCCACGCACGGCCATGGCCAGGGCTATGCCGACCTGAACTTCCTGATTCCCGAACTGGTGTCGGGCGTGCGCTACCGAAAGGGCCCGTACTTCGCGCAGAGCGGCGATTTCTCGCTCGCGGGCAGCGCGTCGCTCGACTACTTCAGTGCGCTCGAGTCGCCCTTTGCCGAAGTGACCGCGGGCTCGCACGACTTTCGCCGCCTGCTGGCCGCGGGCTCGCACACCGTGCAGGACCAGACCTGGCTCGGCGCCATCGAGCTCGAAGGCAACAACGGCCCCTGGAACGTGCCGGAGAACCTGAAGAAGGCCAACGCCGTGCTGCGCTATTCGCAGGGCTCGCAGACGCGCGGCTTTAGCGTCACCGCCATGGCCTACAAGAGCCAGTGGACCTCGACCGACCAGGTGCCCGAGCGGCTGATCGACAGCGGAGAGCTGCCGCGCTTCGGCAGCCTGAACCCGACCGACGGCGGCAAGACCCAGCGCATCAGCCTGTCGGGCAAGTGGTTCGACAAGGGGCCGAACGGCGACACCGAGTTCAGCGCCTACGCCATCGACTACCGCTTCGACCTGTTCTCCGACTTCACCTACTTCCTCAACAACCCGGTGAACGGCGACCAGTTCGAGCAGACCGACCGCCGCCGCATCTTCGGCGCGCAGGGCTCGCACGCGATGGCCAACAAGATCGCGGGGCTCGACGGTCTGTTGAGCTTCGGGGCACAATGGCGCGGCGACCGCATCGGCGAGGTCGGCCTGTACGACACCGAGGCGCGCCAGCGCCTGGGCACCGTGCGCAACGACAAGGTCTCGCAGGATCTGTTCTCCGTGTACGGGCAGCAGCTGGTCAACTTCAGCGACCGTTGGCGTGGCTACGTGGGCCTGCGCGGCGACGCGCTGCGCTACAACGTGCAGGGCCGCGAGCCGGTGTATGGCCCGCTCAACAGCGGCAAGGGCCACGACTCGCAGCTGAGCCCCAAGTTCGGCCTGGCCTTCTCTCTCACGCCGGCGCACGAGTTCTACCTCAACGCGGGCGTAGGTTTCCACAGCAACGACGTGCGCGGCGCCGTCATCAGCACCGACCCGCGCAGCGGCCTGCCGGCCGACCGCGTACCCGCGCTGGTGAAGGGGCGCGGCGCGGAGATCGGCTGGCGCTTCCAGCCCGACGAAGACCTCACCGCCACGGTGGCGCTGTGGAAGCTCGACCTGGCCTCGGAGCTGGTCTATGTCGGCGACGCGGGCACCACCGAGCCGGGCCGCGCGAGCACGCGGCGCGGGCTCGAGGCCACGCTGCGCTGGAAGTTCGACCGCGCCTGGCGGCTCGAGGTGGACGCCGCCGTGTCGCGTGCCCGCTTCAAGGGCGCGGCGCCCGAAGGCGAAGGCAACTACATCGACAACGCCGTCGAGCGCGTGCTGGCGGCCGGCATCACCTACATCGAAGGCCCGTGGACCGCGTCGCTGCGGCTGCGCTACATGGGCCCGCGCGCGCTCGACACGCTGAACAGCGTGCGCTCGCGCGCCAGCACGCTGCTGAACTTCGGCGCCCGCTACGCGGTCGACAAGCACCTGACCCTGGGGCTCGACGTGTTCAACCTGGCGGGGCGCAAGGGCAACGACATCGAGTACTACTACGCCTCGTGCACCGCGGGCGAGGTGGCGGGCGGCACTTGCAACGGCGGCGTGAACGACCGCCACATCCACCCGATGGAGCCGCGCAGCGTGCGGGTCAGCGCGCGCTACACGTTCTGAGCGGCCACGACATAGCTGCCGCGCCCGTTCTGCTTGGCGCGGTACATCGCCTTGTCGGCCGCGGCCAGCAGGTCTTGCGGCGTTTCGCCGCCGTTGCCGAGGGCGATGCCGATCGACGCGCCGATCACGGTTTTCGATTGCGCCACCTGCAGCGGCTGGGCGATGGCCTCGATGCATCGCCGCGCCAGCGCCAGGGCGCTCTGTTCCGCGGGGTCTTCGAAGTCGGCGGCCAGCAGCACGAACTCGTCGCCGCCGATGCGCGCCACCGTGTCGGTCTGTCGCACCAGCGCCTGCAGCCGGTGCGCGATTTCCCTGAGGGCCTGGTCGCCCGCCTCGTGGCCGAGCGTGTCGTTGAGTGTCTTGAACCCGTCGAGGTCGAGATAGAGCACGGCCACCCGGTGCGAATGCCGCCTGGCCCGCACCAGCGCCTGCTGGAGCCGGTCGTCCAGCAGCTTGCGGTTGGGCAGGCCGGTCAGGGTGTCGTGGTGGGCCAGGCGGGCCAGCGCTTCCTGGTTGTCGTGCAACTTGGCCAGCAGCCGGTTGAAGGCCTGCGTCAAGTGGCCGATCTCGTCGTTGCGCACCACCCGCAGCGGCGTGAGCGCGAGTTCGCCGCGGGTCATGCGGTCGGCCTGGTCGGCGGCGCGCAGCAGCGGGCGCAGCAGCCAGGTCATGATCAGGCCGATCACGATCAGCACCATCGCCACCGCGGGCGCGCGCTGCTGCAGGATGAAGGTCTGCATGCGCCCCACCGGCGCCAGCGCCTGCGCCACCGGCAGCCGCGCCACCACGAACCAGCCGCTGTTCGGCACCGATGCGATGGCGGAGATCTCCTCGATGCCCTTGGCGTTGCGCGTCGTCCCGTTGCCGCGAAAGCCGGCCATGGCCCGGTCATGCAGCGGATTCACGCCCTCCGGCGGGGTCGGTGTGAGCGACATGGTGAGGTCCGTGGAGGCCACGAAGATGCGGTCGCGCGGCGACACCACCAGGATGCCGCCGTCCTGGCCCACGCGCCCGCGCTGCAGATGGTCGAGCAGGCCGTCGGCCGAGAGGTCCGCGGTGCCGAGCAGCACGGCGGCCACGCGTCCGGCGGCGTCGCGCACCGGCACGGCCATGGGCAGTATCGAGTGGCCGGAGGAAGCCGCCTGCGCACGGCCCAGCGCGGGTTGGCCGTCGCGCGCGGCTTCGAATTCCGAACCCTCCGTTGCGAGCTGTCCCGCGCCGTCGAGTCGCTTGCCCGTGGCGTCGGCGACCATCAGGCCGAGCGGGAAGAGGGCGCTGAGCGCGCTGCGTTCTTCCAGCCAGGGCCGAAGCCGTCCGGGTTGGGTCAGGAGTTCGGGCGGCAGCGTGGCCGCCAGGCGTTCGAGAAATGAGAGCCGCTCGCCCAGGTAGTTGTCGACATCGCGGGCCACGTAGTCGGCCAGCGCCGTCTGCTGCACCGCCACCGACCGGGTCAGGTCTTCCCGCAGGAAGCGGGTGAGTTGGATGTAACTGGCGGCGGTTCCAAGAATCGCCATCAAGAGGCCCATCACGAGCAGGCGAACAACCAGGCTGTTGGCAGATTTTCTGAAGTTCACTCTGGCGGCTGGTCGTGAAGCGGTTGGTGCGGGACTGTAAACGAATCTCTTCATATCCTGCCCGCTTCCCCGGTCGAATCGGGGCTGCCCGGGGTCATGTGCGTGTCATTCATGAGCTTCCAAAAAGTGGCCTTGGCGTCCTTTCGTGGGCTGCTTTTGGGCGCGTATGATGTGCAGAATTTTGTACAAACCTGAGGGGCCCAACATGGCTATCTCTGCCGGTGACGTGATTCCGCTGTCGCAAGCCAGGGCGAACCTGTCTGAGCTGGCCGACCAGGTGAAGGCCGGTGTCGAGAAGATCATCACCAAGAACGGTGAGAGCTACGTGGCCCTCATCGACGCCCGACGGCTGGACTACTACCACCAGCTCGAGCGCGAAAAAATCCACCTGCTGCTGATTGACGATGCCAGCAAAGGCCTCGCGGATGTCGCAGCAGGCAAGGTCCAAGATGCGCACCGCGCCCTGAACGCCATCAAACGTCGCCGCGCCAAGGCTGCCGGATAAAAACGGCTTTCATGGTGAGTGCCAAGCACACCCTCCAACTCACGGGCAATTTCGAGCGGAACCTTGAAGAGCTCGAAGCTTTCCTGGTCGAAGCCGAGGCTGCGCATGCCTTCGATGCGTTGCTGGACGAACTGACGGACACCGTCATTCCCAACCTGGAGAGCTTTCCCGGCATGGGGCGCTTGTTCCTGGCGCGGCCTGCTCGCTCGGTCGAGGTTGCCAACGGGATCGACCGCCTGACCAGACAACTCGGCACGCTCGACAAGGACGGTGAGCTGCGCGAGTACGTGATGACGCACTACCTGGTGTTGTACGCGAGGATCAAGGGGACGGTGTACCTGCTCTCGATTCGCCATCAACGTCAGCTTTCGTTCGACTTCCAGGCGCTGTGGCCCCGATAGTCGGCACACCAGCAGACGAAAGAACTTGTGAGCACGGTACCTCTTGCGGCAGGGGGAAAAGGTCGCTCCTTGCGAGCCTTCCCGATTCGTGGCACAAGCTGACGTTCGACGTGTTCCTACTAACGAGGTAAACCAACGTGTGTGATCTGAACGACCAGGAAGAGCTCAAGAAGTACACCCGCCGCGACTTCGGTACCTGGGCCGCATCCGCCGGCCTGCTGACCGCGTTGCCCAGCGTGGCGAACGCCGTGGCCGTTGCCGAGCGCGAGGTGAGCATCACCACGCCCGACGGCAGCTGCGACGCGTACTTTGTCGCACCCACGGCGGGTTCGGCACCCGGCGTGCTGGTGTGGCCCGACGTGTTCGGTCTTCGCCCAGCCTTCAGGCAGATGGGGCGTCGGTTGGCCGAATCGGGCTACAGCGTGCTGGTGGTGAACCCCTTCTACAGGCAGAAGAAGGCGCCCACCGCGGCGCAGGGCGGCCAGACGCCGATCGCCGAAGTGATGCCGCTGATGCAGGCCCTGACGCCGGCCATGCACCTGAGCGACGGCAAAACCTTCGTGGCCTGGCTCGACGCCCAGCGAGAAGTGGACAAGGCGCGCAAGCTGGGCACCACCGGCTATTGCATGGGCGGCCCGATCGCGGTGCGCACGGCCGTCGGAACACCCGGGCGCGTGGGTGCCGTCGGAACCTTCCACGGCGCCGCCATGGTGACCGCGGCGCCCGACAGCCCCCATCGCCTGGTGGCCCAGACCCAGGCGCGTTACCTGGTTGCAGTGGCCGAGAACGACGACGCCAAGGATCCTCAAGCCAAGGTTGCGCTGCGCACCGCGTTCGACAGCGCAAAGCTGGCGGCCGAAGTGGAGGTGTACCCGGCAGCTCACGGGTGGTGCCCGCCCGATACACAGGTCTACGACGCCGCTCAGGCCGAACGCGCCTGGGCACGCCTGCTGGCGACTTTCGGCACGGCCCTGGCCTGATCGCGGCACTCGGGCGGCCTGCCCGCCCGCGCGCCGGCGCGATCAGTTCGGTGTGAGCCGGTACAGGCCGCCCTCGTGGTCGTCCTCGATCAGCCACAGCGCGCCATCGGGCGCCTGCTCGACGGCGCGGACGCGAAAGCCGACCGTCCAGTGCTCCGCCGGTGTCGCGGTCGCACCGTGCACTTCGATGCGGTGCAGGGCGCGGCTGACGAGGCCGGTCGCGAACGCCGAGCCCTTCCATTGCGGAAACATCGCGCCGCTGTAGAACATCAGGTTGCCGGGCGCGAGCACGGGCGTCCAGTAGATCACCGGCTTGACGAGATCGGGGCGCGTGTCGGGGCTGGCGATGGGCACGCCGTCGTAGTTCACCGCATAGGAGACGAGCGGCCAACCGTAGTTCTTGCCCGGCTCGATCAGGTTGAGTTCGTCGCCGCCGCGCGGGCCATGCTCGAGCTCCCAAAGGCGGCCATCCGGCGCGAACGCCAGCCCGTAGGGCGTGCGATGCCCCGAGCTCCATGTCTCGGACGGTGTCAGGTTGGGGCCGTCGAAAACATAGGTGCGCACGACCGGCGCGGTCTTGGCGGCCTCCGTGTCTCTCGGCGGATCGATCACCGGGACCGACCGTGCGCCGGTCTTGCCCTCCATCGGGTTGCCGGGTGCGGGCTTGCCGTCCAGGGTCAGCCGCAGGATCTTGCCGGCCGGCTGGTTCGGGTCTTGGGCCGGCGTGAAGCGCTGCCGGTCGCCGGCCGTGAGAAAGAGAAACTTCTGGTCGGGCGAAAAGGCCACGGCGGCGCCGACCTGGCCTCCCTTGCCCTTGACCGGGTCGTGCCAGATGACCTTCAGATCCTCCAGCGAGGCCGTGCCGGCGCCGATCTTGAGCGTCGCGCGGGCGAGCGCCAGGCTGGATGTGCCCCGGATCTGTCCGGGTTCCGAGTAGGTCAGGTAGATCGCCCCATCGCTCGAAAAGGACGGCGCCAGGTACACGCCGAGCAGGCCGTTCTGGTTCTCGTACAGCACCGGCGGCACGCCGGTGACTTCGAGCTTCTGCCCGGACTGGGTCGCCAGATACAGCCTGCCGATCTTCTCGGTGATCAGCATGCGTCCGTCCGGCAGGAAGGCGATGCGCCAGGGCAGATCGAACTGCGCGACCTTCGTGAGCTTGAAGGGAGGCGAGGGGGTGGGAGGCAGGTTGCCGGCGTTGATCTGCGCCAGCACGGGCGTTGCACCGAGGATCAGCCAAGGGATGAGTGCGGACTTCGGGAGTTGCATGCTTCGCTCGTCAGTGAGTGGTTCCAAAAGAGTATCCGGCTACACGTTCTGCGCCGCCAGCGCAGCGCGCGCCGGCCCCAGGCGCCGCGACCAGACGGTGATGCCGCCCATGGCCAGCACCAGGAAGCCGCCGAAGCCCGCCAGCGTGGGCAGCAAAGGCGCATCGAAATAGATCAGCGCGCCGTACACCCCCAGCATCGCCAGCGAGGCCAGGCTTTCGTTGAAGTTCTGCACAGCGATCGACTGGCCCGGGTTCATGCGCAGCAGGCCGCGGCTTTGCAGCAGCGCGTTCATCGGCACCAGCAGGAGGCCCGCGAAGGCGCCGATCACCACCAGCAGCACCGCCGCGACCACGAGATGCGTGACCAGCGTCATCAGCAGCACCACTGCGCCCAGCACGATGCCCAATGGCAGCGCGCGCAGGGCGCGCGGCAGCGGGAACCAGCGCGATGCGCCCAGCGCACCCATCGCCATGCCGAGCGCCACCGCGATCTGCAGCAGCGCGCCTTGCGACAGCGTCAGCCCCAGCCGTTCGGCGGCGAAGCGCAGCACCAGGAACTGCAGCGTGGCGGAGGCCGCCCAGAAGAGGCTGGTAACGGCCAGCGAAATGCGCGCGTCGGGGTCGCGCCACAGCAGGGCCAGCGAATGGCTGAAGTCGCGCAGCAGCACGCCCGGGTGCGCCAGTGCCGCGCGGTTGCGCGCCGGGCTGTGCGGAATCGCCAGCGTGCACGCCGCGGCCAGCAAATAGACCGCGCCGATCGCCATCAGCGCCTGCTTGCTGCCGACCAGCGTGCTGCCGAGCGCCACGCCGAACAGGATCGACAGCACCGTGGTTGCCTCGACCCAGCCGTTGGCGCCCACCAGCGCGTCCTGCGGCAGCAGCTCGGGCAGGATGCCGTACTTGGCCGGCGAGTAGGCCGCCGCGCCCAGGCCGACCAGCGTGTAGGCCAGCAGCGGCTGCACATGCCACAGCAGCAGGCCGCAGCCGCAGAGCTTGACGAGGTTGGTGGCCATCAGCACGCGGCCCTTGGGCGCGGCGTCGGCCGCCGCGCCGGCGAAGGCGGCCAGCAGCACGTAGGAAAGGTAGAAGAACAGCCGCAGCGCCGGCGTCATCCAGCCCGGCGCGTGGCGCTGCATGAGCAGGTCGATGGCAACGATCAGCAGCGCGTTGTCGGCCAGCGAACTCAGGAACTGCGCCGCCACCACCGAGGCCAGTGCGCGCCGCGAGCGTGCGGCCAGCCTCACGTGGACACGCCAAAAGACGCGCCAAAGAAGTGCTGGCGGTAGCGCGGCGCCACGTCGTCCACCCGCAGCATCATCGGCAGGTCGGCGGTATTGAAGGCCACGTCGAGCGCGGGCGGCCCGAGCAGGCGCGCGCCGCAGCGCAGGTAGCCCTTGATGAGCGGCGGCGGCGCGGGCGGCGCGGTGTCGCTGTCGGCATCGGCCTCCGCGTCGGTGTCCAGCGGCAGCGCGATGCGCGGCTCGACGCGCCAGCGCTGCTCCACCAGGTGCGTGCGGCACAGCCGGTGCCACAGCCGCGCGGCGGTCAGGCCGTGGTCTTCCATGCCGATGCTGGCGCAGCCGATCATGGTGTCGAGCCGGTGCTCGACCATGTACTGCCCCAGCGCGGTCCACAGCGCCATGATGACGCTGCCCGAGCGCCATTCGGCGTCCACGCACGAGCGGCCCAGCTCCAGCGCGCCCGCGCGCAGCGGCGTGAGCGGGGTCAGGTCGAACTCGGTGTCGGTGTAGAAACCGCCCGCGCGCCGCGCCGCATCGGGCGTGAGCACGCGGTAGGTGCCGATGAGCGGGCCGGGGCCGTGCACCGGGTCGACGGCGCGCACCAGCAGGTGGTCGCAAAAGGGGTCGAAGCGGTCGGCGTCGAGCCCGGGCGGCGTGCCTTCGGGCGGTGTCAGGTGCGCACCCATCTCCTGCGCGAACACGCGAAAGCGCAGGCGCTGGGCATCGCGCACCTCGTCCTCGTTGGCGGCCCAGCGCGTTTCCAGCACCGGTGGATGCGCATGCGCGTGCGTGTCGGCGGCCCGGTGCGGCGGGCGGGTTGAAAAAAAGGCGTGCGTGGCGATGGTTTCCGTCTGCATGCGATCTCTCAGTTGGAGGGCGGGTACCGGTCGACCAGGCGGTTCTGTCGCCGGTTGAGCCGTGCGAGCGCGAGCAGCCCGATGGGCCGCACGCCGTTCCTGCGCTGCGCCGCGCCGATGGCGAACAGCAGCCGCTGCTTGGCGAAGATCATGCGAAAGCCTTGCAGCACGCCGATGTCGGGGTCCCAGGCCTCGATCGCCTCGGAGCCCGCGCCGTTGATCTCCATGATGGTGAAGCCGCGTCCGGCGGCCAGTTCGCGCAGGCTGTCGAAGCGCACGTCGAAGCGGCCGAAGTGAAAGGCGGGCATGTCGCGCGCGACCGCATCGATGGCGCGCACGAGTTCCGGCGTGGCCAGCGCCGCGCCGTTGCGGTAGAGCCCGCCGACGCGGGTCGAGCCGATGGTGGCCAGCCGCACATGCTGCCCGGCGGCGGGCACGCTGCCCGACGGCACGCGGCATTCATGGCGCGGCGACCGCGCGATGCGCCGCGCCCGCGTGTCCGCCGCGATGAGTTCGGCCACGGTGCTGCGGCCGTCGCCCGTCACGCGCGGGAAGTAGCGAAGCGCCAGGCCGATGATGCGGCTTTCGTCCGTCACCGGGTCGCGCGCGTAGAAGATGCCGGCTTCGCCCTCCTGCGGCAGGTAGCGCTGCAGCACCACGGTCTCGTCGCGCGGGAACACCGCCAGGTAGGCCTGCAGCGCGGCCATGTCGTGCAGCAGTCGCACGCCGTAGCCGCACAGGCCCAGGTTGGGCTTGACGACCAGCGGGAAGCCGAGGCCGCTGCGTTCCATGGTCTGGCGCAGCGCGGGCTCGGTGGCGGCGTCGTCGTTGCGCACCGCGCAGTGGTCGGCGGTGAGGGCGCGCGCGAGCGGCCCCATGCCTTCGAAGTATTCGAGCTTGCCTTCGCCCACCAGGCCGCCCGACGTGAGATTCGGGTTGGCCGCCGAGGGCACCGTGGCGCCGCCGTGGCGCACCGACAGCCACAGCCACTGCACCACCAGCGGCACGCAGATGAGCCACTTGGGCATGCGTTCGAGCAGGCTGCATTCGCGCACCTGCGACAGGCGGCGCGCGTCGGGCCCGATGTCGAGTTCGGCGGCCACTACGGTGCGGCCTCCGCCGCACGGCTGGCGACGAGCCCGACGGCGGCAATGCGGTCGATGTGCGCGTACACCGGCCGCTCGAGCTCTTCCCCGAACACGTCGGGGTCGATCTCCGTGTACGACCATTCGCAGCCCGAGGCTTGGAGCAGCGGTTGCAGCTCGGCGATGAAGGGATCTTCGCCGTCCACCATCGCCACGCCGGTGTACAGCAGCAGTTGTCCGCCCGGCGCGAGCCGCTTCAGCGATTCCGCCGCGATGCGCGCACCCAGCGCCCGCCCGAGGCGCGCACCGCCGTGCCGGTAGGCGCGCTGCGCGGCGTCGTCGAGGTAGGGCGGGTTGGAGATGATGAGGTCGAACGCGCCTTGCACCGCCGACAGCGCATCGCCCTGCGCCAGCGTCACCGGGACGCCGGCCACCTCCGCGTTGACGCTGGTGTAGCGCAGGGCGAGCGGGTTGATGTCGTTCATGACCACGGTCGACGCCACACCGGCATCGGCCAGCGAACGCGCCGCGACGATGCCGCCGGCCCCGCTGCCGCAGCCGATGTCCAGCACGCGCAGCGGGCCTGGACCGCGGGGCTTGCGCTCCTGCAGGGCATGGCCGACGAAGCGCGCGAAGCGGCTGGTGTCGGGGCCGAAGAACACGGCGTTCTCTTCCACCGTGGGGTAGGCCGAGTGAAAGAACAGGTCGTCGCCGAGGCTGGCGATGCGCACGGTGCTGCGCAGCAGCGAGCCGTTGCGCCGCACGATGCCGGCCTGTTCCATCTCGGCCAGCAGTCCGGGCGGCAACGCGCCTGCTTCGAACGGGAGGTTCCAGCCGAAGACATCCCGCAGCGTCGTGCCCGGTTCGCGGCCGCGCCGCGCGAGCACGCGCTGGTGGGTGAGAGGGGTGACGGTGGTGAAGCGATAGCCCGTGGCCGCCACCTGGCGCAGCACGCCGGCGGCATTCAGCATGCGGCGGCCTCCTCGATCTGCAGCTCGGCCGCATAGCGCGCGAAGCAACGCTCGCCGCAGGCCAGCCGCATCAGCGCGCCCTCGGCGATGAACTGGCCGCAGGCCGGGTCGTCCTCGACCAGCGGCCGGATCACTTCGCGCAGCCATGCGCGCGCGTGCGACACATCGAGCGCCGCGTGCAGGTCGAAGTAGGCCCGCGCGCGGCCGCTCAGGCCCAGGCGGCGCATGCCGGCCGCCACCTGCTTCACGCGCCCCGGCGCGGTGAGCTCGATCACGCCGAGCGCGCCGACCGCGTGGTACGCATAGCGCCGCGTGGTCGCAAGGCCCACCATCGTGTTGGCCAGCGCGAGCGATTCCCACACCGTGGTGTCGATGGCCGGGTGCAGCTCGAGTTCGCGCACCATGTGCTCGAGCATCTGGCCGTGCATGGCGCTTTGCTTGCCGTGGCCCATCTCATCCCAGAAGTTGCGCGCGCATTCGAGCTTGGGCCGCGGCGGCAGCTTGACCTGGGTGCAGGCCAGCAGGTCTTCGAAGCCCGCTTCGCCCGCGGCCTCCTGCGTGAGGAACCAGCGCATCTGCGCCAGCGTGGCCTCTTCGGCCAGCCAGTCGAACAGCGGGTGGTGCTGGCCGGGGCCGGTGTGCTCCAGCGTTTCGAACCAGTTCGCGAAGTGGTCCGCGTTGCCGGCCGAGGCGCAGGCGGCCGCCTGCACCTGGCTGCGCAACGATTCGAGAAAGTCGCCTTCCAGCAGCCGATGTTCGTGCTCGCGCGCGAGTTCTTCGCGCCACTGGAGGGAAGGAATCCCCGGCTTCAACCGCGCGGCGTTGAACCGGGCCAGGCGCCGGTGCAGCTGTCGTTGCGGGTCCGGGTCCGTGATGTCGTCTGCGGACATGGTCGGTCCTTCTCGTCCGGTGGAGCAAAAGGACCAGCGTGCACTTTTGCGGCGCAGCTGTCCGTCAGACGGCGCCTACACATGCGTTTCAGGAGAAAGGGAGCACCTTGATGTCGAACACCCGCTCGCCGAGCCAGATGGCCGCCAGCAGCACCGCCAGCGCCGAGCCGCCGCGCAGCACCAGCGGCGGGTAGCGCTGCCAGTTGCGCAGCGCCAGCAGCGCGACGAGCACCACGGCCACGACCATCAGCTGGCCGGCCTCCACGCCCAGGTTGAACTGCAGCAGCGCGATCACGAAGTCGCGCAGCGGCAGGTCGAGCTCGGCCAGCGCGCCCGCGAAGCCGAAGCCGTGGATCAGCCCGAACAGGAAGCTGAAGAGCTTGCGGCGCCCGCGCAGCACCGGGTGGATGTTGTCGATGGCGGCCAGCATGATGGTGATCGCGATGCCGGGCTCGATGATGCGCGGCGAGATGGTCACGATCTTCAGCCCCGCCAGCGCCAGCGTGATCGAGTGCGCGATGGTGAACATGGTGACGATGCCCAGCATCGGCCACACCGCTTCGCGCCATCCGAGCACCGGCTCCCAGCCGCCTTCGCGCCGGCGCAGCACGGCGGGCAGCAGCAGGCAGATCAGGAACAGGATGTGGTCGTAGCCGATGAGGATGTGGTGGATGCCGTCGCGAAAGAAGCTGCCGTCGGCCTGCCTTGCCGCATCGGCGCTTGCTGCGACGTCGCTCCCCGGCCAGGGCACCGACACCGGCCCGGCCGACGGATCGAGCGAGCGCACCGTGGGCTGCGCGCCGCCTTCCGCCTCCATGCGCAGCAGGCCGCGGTGCGTGGGGTCGACTTCGCGGAACAGGCGGTAGTCGATGTCCAGCGCAGCGCCCGCCTTGCATGGCGCCTGCAGCCGCAGCACGAGGTAGGCGCCGTCGATGCGGTCTTCGACGGCCGGCGCCTGCGCCTCTGCCAGCACGCACTGGCCCTGCTGCAGGCGAAGGCGTGCCAGCGCATAGGCGCGGATGTCCGCAAGGCGCGTGCGCACCTCGCCCCAGCTGAGCTTGCGGTCGGCGTTGCTGTCCAGGTCGAGCATCGCGTCGAGGTCGCGCAGCGCGATGTCCCAGCGCAGGTCGATCGTGTCGCCGGTGCGTTTCAATTGCAGGTAGGCGTCGCTTGCCTTGTGGGCGTGGGCCGGCGCCGCGCCGAAGAGCAGCGCGAGCAGCATCAGCATGGCGAGCGCGGCCAGGGCGGCGCGTTCAAGGCGTTGCATCGACACGCGCATCCTTCAGTCCGATCTGTTGCATCAGTGCCTTCACTTCGCCGCGTGCGGCGATGTCGTTGGCGGCCGAGGCGGCCCGCGCGAACACCAGCAGGTCGATGGGCTCGCGCTGCAGCCTGACGTTCAGGCGCGCGAGTTCGAGCGCGCGCTTCGGGTCGTTCTGCACGTCGAGCGCGAACATGGCTTCTTCGCGCGCATGCAGCGCGGTGGTGCCGGGGCGAAGCGCGGCGGCTTCGAAGCGCTGGCGCAGTTCGTCGGCCTCGGCCTGGGCGCTCGTGTCGCGCGCGGCGGCGCCTGCAATGGCCAGCCGCAGCAGCACCGCGTCGCTGCGCGCCTCGTTGGCCAGCAGCTTCGGGATTTCGGCATGGCGCCCGACGCGCTGCAGATAGTCGCTGTAGGCCAGCAGCAGATAGCCCGAGCGTTGCGCCGCCACGGCCTTGCGGTAGGCCGCGTCGGCTTCGGCCTGGCGGCCCGCCAGCTCCTCGACTTCGGCGATGCTGGTCAGCAGCCACTGGCGCGTGCCGGCCTTGTCCGCATCGCGCAGCACGGGGTCCGCCAGCAGGGCCTGAAGTGCCTGCCGGGCGTCGGCATGGTTGCCGCGCAGCCCGGCGTTTTCCGCGAGGCAGGCCACGCCGTAGAAGGCCGGGCCCGTTCGCCCGAGCGAGCGGCAAGCGGCGTCGGATTCGTTGTAGCGCCCGCGCACGCGAAGAATGGTGGCCAGCGTGATCCACGCCTGCGCATCGTTGGGGCGCCTGGCGAGCGCCACCCTGAGGGTGGCCTCGGCGCCGTCGAAATCATGCAGGAACTGCGCGACCGTGGCGCGCATGACCAGCACGGCCGGCGGGGTCTGGGCCGGTGGCGTGGCTTCCCAGGCCTGCAGCGCGCCCATGGCGTAGCCGGCGTAGCGTGCGTCGCCCTGTTCGCGCGCTAGCTCGAGGTAGGTGGAGGCCGCGGCGATGGCCGTGGCCTCGTCGTTCGGGCGCTGCGCCAGCTCGCGGCGCAGCCGGCGTTGCTCGCCCGACCAGCCGGCGACGACGGGCAGTGTCTCCACCACCTCGTCGTCGCTGGCGGGCACGCGCGGCACCGCATGCGCCGCCAGGGCGGCCAGCGCGAGCGCGGCGCCTGCCACCCATGCTGTCGCGGATGCGATGCGGCGCATGTCGGTGCTACTGCGTGGCGACCGGTTCCTTGGTCTCCGACGTCGGCGGCGGGTCGAAGGCCGCCACGTTGGCCGGTTCGCTCGAGTCGAGCATGGTGGCGACCATCGCCTGCACATACGCGATGAACAGGTCGTAGGCGTCGGCCTGTGCGGGCGGCTGGTTCTGCGGCGGGTTGTTGCCGCCGATCGGGAACGGATAGAACCCGCCCCCGCCGCCACCTCCGCCGCCGCAGCCTGCAAGGGCCGCGGCCAGCAGCAGGGCGCCGCCGATACGATGGATGTTCCGGTTCATGCCGTGCTCCCCGTTCACGGTGCCGCCGCGGCGTTGACGGCGCCGGGCAGGGGGGTGTTCAGGTACGGGAACGCGGCCGGGAACTGCGAGGGGCTCTGCAGCGCGCCATCGGTGATGGCCGCGCCGCCCGCCGGTGCATCGCTGGGCTTGCAGCCGACCTTGAGCGTGTCGTTGGCGCCCGTCAGCACGCACAGCGCGCCCATGGCCACGCGCAGCTCGATGTCCACCACGTCGTCGCCCGGGCGGCGCCCGTTCGGGAAGCCCGCGTTGTCGCCGCCGGCCACGCCGAGGTTGCTCTGGTTCGCCATCGCGGTGGGAGCGATGCTGGTGTTCAGCCGTAGCATTTCCGAGGCCTTGACGTTGGCGGGCTTGTTCAGCCCGTCGATGCCCGTCAGGAAGGCCGCCACCAGGTCGGTGCGCGGGAAGTTCGTCGGCGCCGGCGCGCTGGGGTACAGCGTCTGGATCAGCGCCGGCAGCGTCGGGTTGGTCACGTAGGTGGCGAACTGGCCGTCGTCCATCGGCTTGGAGCTGTTGAAGGTGTCCTTGTCCCTCAGGCCGATGACCACTTCGTTGACCAGCGGCATGCCCAGGCGCGAGACCTGGGCCCAGGCGCCGCCGTTGAGCGTGGTGGTGCCGTGGCCGCTCTTGGGCGGGCTGGCGATCAACCGGCCCTGGCGCGCGCTGGCCGTCGTCCAGCCGCCGATGATCGGACCGGTGCCGCCCGCGGTGAGGCACGATGTCGGCACCTCGAGCGCCAGCGTGCTGACGTTGCGCGTGGCCAGCGTGCCGGCGCCGTAGGCGCTGGTCGAGCCGAGCGGGTTGAGGTTGATCAGGTCGAACACCTGGCCCAGCGCGACCGCGAACGGGTCCTGGCGCTGGCCCGCGAACACGCGGCCACCCGCGGCGCAGCCCGGGATGTTGATGTTGTAGATCTGCTGGGCGGCGTAGGCGGCATAGCCGTTCGGGCCGCCGAAGGTCTTCTCGCCGATGTTGTCGGTCGGCCGGTCGAACACGCTGTTGCCGTTGGCGGCGTTGGTGATGGCATAGGCCTGGCCCTTGCGGCGGTCGCCGCGCACGATGGTCAGCGTGAACGTCTCGCGCAGATTGCTCGTGGCCTGGTTGGGCGCGGAGATCTGGCCGGCCTGCACCAGCGGGATCGAGACCTGCTTGCCCGAGATCGGCAGCTGGATGTCGCGCAGCGTGTTGGTGAAGCGGAACTGGAAGGTCAGCGCTTCCATGGCGCTGCCGGTGTTGTCGATGTGGATCTCGTACAGACCGTTCGGGTCCATCGTGTAGTAGTTGGGGCCGCCGTACGGGCCCTGGTCGGGCTGGTAGTTGGCGATCAGCGTCACGAAGTCCTGGCGGTTGGGCTCGTAGCTGCGGAACATGTAGAAGTCGGTGCCGTCCAGCTTGGGCATCCCCGCGATCGAGGGCGCCTCGCGGTGGCTGGAGGCGAATGCGCCGACGGCGGCGACCGCACTGAGCGCGAAAACACAGGCCTGAACAGGCGTTTTGGACAGTCTCATCGACGTCACCTCGGTAGTGAAAATGTTGGAATGGGCACGAACGACTCGCGCGGCCCCGGGGCCGGCGCTGTCTGAGTACGGCCAACAAGTTCAGCTGGATGTGTCGATGCGGCTAGGTGCTTGCTCGCTTGCCAAGGCCGCCGTTGTGGCGCATACGCACGCGGGCGCGGTCAACGCGGTCAATTGCGTTGTGGGCCTCCGGGGCGCCCGGTCAGGTCGCCCAGATCCGCGGCGTGGCGCCCGGCAACTGCCACAGCTCGCCGCGCCATGCCTGCCACACCTGGCGCAGCAGCTGCATTGCGGGCTCGACCACGGGCGCCAGCACGCGCAGCACGACCACTTCGGCATGCGGGCTGGTGGCGCCCGCGCTGTCACGCAGCGGGCCGGCTTCGAGCAAGGCGCGTGCGTGCGCCAGCAGCGCGTCGCGACGCGCGCGCGCCAGCGGCGAACCGGTCACGAAGAACAGCGACGCCATGCAGCGATGGCCGCCCAGGCCCAGCGGGCTCTGCAGCAGCCGGTGGTCGGCCGCGTCGATGCGCCCGCGCTCCAGCCACACGCCCGGCACTTCGATGTGCTGCAGGTAGGTGCCGCGCTCGAAGGGCTGGCTGGCGTTGGGCAGGCCGAGCGCGCTGACGTCCCAGCCGATCAGCTCGGCGCCGGGCGCCACTTCGATGTTCAGGCGGTTCTCGGCCCGGCAGCCGCTGTAGCAGATGGCTTCGAGCGGCAGCCACTCGAGCCGCGCGCCGGCCGCCAGGCGGATGCGCGTGCGCTGCAGCGCCAGCTCGCCTTCGGAACGATAAAAGCGCGAGGCGCCCGGCGTGGTGATCAGGCCGTGGCTGCCGCCTGCGGCCTCGATGTCGATGTCGAGCGTGTCGCCGCCCACCAGCCCGCCCGGCGGATGCACCAGCACGTTGTGGCAGACGGTGTCGCCTTCGGGGTAGAGGCTCTGCAGGATACGCAGCGGACCGTCATGGCGAAAGCGGGCGACGGTGCGGGCGGCTTCTTGTGTGTAGGCGAGATGGAGACGGGCGTGCCAGGGCATGCGGCGAGTCTAGTAGTTGTGCCTCCTCGGGAAACACCGAGGAACCGGCTTGGCCGGGCCTCAGGTGGTGCCCCCGGCGCGGGGCGGATCTTATTTCCAGGCGCCGTCGTGGGCGGCGGTGGCTTCATCGATGAGCGCAGGGCCGATGCATTCGATGGGATGCGGCGAGGCGCGGAACACGTCGCGGCACGACAGCTCGGCGTCGCGCTGGTCCTGCCGCTCGCCACGGAACACGCGCAGGCGTTCGGCATCGATGCCGAACACCACGCGGCCGATGTTCGACCAGAAGATCGCGCCCGCGCACATCACGCAGGGCTCGCCCGAGGCATAGAGCGTGGCGCCCGCCAGCTCTTCGCGCGAGATGTTGCGCCCGGCCAGCGCGCGCAGTGCGTTGACCTCGGCATGGGCGGTGCAGTCGCCGGTCTCGATGTTGCTGTTGCCGGCTTCGGCCAGCACTTCGCCGGCCGCCGAGACGATGACCGAACCGAACGGCCGGTTGCCCCGTCGGCGCGCCGCGTGCGACCACACGATGGCCTTGCGCAGGTAACGGCCGTCGCGCTCGTCGAGCGTGGTTTCGGCGGGATAGGTGGTGTTGTTGTTGCTGCTGAGGAAGTTCATGCCTTGGGGAGGGAGCGTTCGCTGCGCGATGGGAGCATTGAAGTGTTGAAGATGGCGTCGGACGCAGGCTTGATCTTGAGGCCGAAGACATCGGCCACTTCGTCGACCTGCTGCTCGAGCGTGAGTTTCTTTATATCGCCAAGGCCGTGGCCGCGCGTGTCCCCCGCGCCCACGTACTGCGCCGTGATGCCCCAGCGCTCCAGTTCGATCTTCTCGTCGAGGATGGGTTCGCGCTGGCGCATGGCCGCGATGCTCGGCCCCGGGTTGGCAAAGGTCTCGACGATGGCGCGGTTGCTCGCGCGCAGGAAAGCGGCCACCACCTTCGGGTTCTGCGCGACGAGGTTGCTGCTCGCGAGGATCGCGTTGCCGTACAGGTTGACGCCGGCGTCCGCGTACTTGAGCACCGACAGTTCTTCGGGCTTCATGCGCGCGAACAGCGACACGGCCGAGTCGTGGAAGTAGGTGGCGGCATCGACGTCGCCGCGCACCATCACGTTGTCGCGCGCGCTGAAGTCGGTGGTCTGCCACTGGAAGGCATCGGCGCGCATGCCCTGCTTGCGCGCCACCATCGGCCAGGCGCGCCGGGTCGATTCGACGGCTGCGGCAGCCACTTTCTTGCCCGCGAGGCTTTTGAAGTCGGCGGTGACGCCGCGGTCCTTGCGGCCGATGATCACGAATGGTGCACGGTTGTAGTACTGGTACACGGCCTGCACCATCGGTGTGCCCGGGTTCTGCGCGTTGAACTCGACCAGCGAGCTGATGTCGCCCAGCCCCAGCTGGTAAACACCGCTGGCAATGCGCGTGATGGAGGCGACCGAGCCCGCGCCGGTATCGATGCTCACGTCGAGACCTTCGTCTTTGTAGTAGCCCCTGGCCAGCGCAAGGAAGAAGGGTGCGGTCTGCCCGTTGATGCGAAAGTCGAGCGTGAACTTGAGCGGCGTGAGCTTGCCGCCTCCGCCCTGGGCGAACACGGACGGCGCGGCGATGGGGGCAAGGGCGGCAGTGCCGGCCGCGAGAAAGAATCGGCGTTGCATGTGGGGCCTCGGAGTCTTCGGGTCTTGAATCCCTCCGCCGCAAGGCAGAAGGCGTTTCAAGAGCAATTTCCGGGCGGGCGCACGTGGATGGTGCGTGCGCTGCTGAACGCTTCTACTCTTGTGCCGGTTGATGCACGAGACATGCCAAGGGGTTCTGCGGCACAATCCGGGCGCGCAACTTGCAAGGCAGCTTGCGCAGAGTAGAAGCGTTCAGCCATCCGGCGGGCATCCGTCCATGGCAGGAAATTGCTCTTTCAGTTCGTCCCCACACGACCACAGAAGGAGTCCGCGCATGCTCGTCACCCAACAACCCGTCTTCCGCAAGTTCTGGCATGCCGTCATGCCGCTGACCGAACTGGCCCACGGCCCGAAGCCTTTCAGGCTGCTGGGCGAAGACATCGTTCTCTTCATCGATGCCGACGGCCAGCCGGCCGCGCTGCGCGACCGCTGCTGCCACCGCACCGCGAAGCTGTCCAAGGGCTGGTGCGTGGACGGCGAAGGCCAGGCCTGCGGTACCGGCGCTATCCAGTGCGGCTACCACGGCTGGACCTACGACCGCAGCGGCCAGGTGGTGCGTATTCCGCAGTACGACGCCGACCGCAAGATCTCGCCCGAATACCGCACCACGGCTTATCACTGCGCCGCGCGCTATGGCTATGCCTGGGTGGCGCTGGAAGATCCGATCGCCGACATTCCGGCGATTCCCGAATTCGACGACCCGGGCTATCGCACCATCTTCCAGTTCTACGAGGAGTGGCAGACCAGCCCGATGCGCGCGCTGGAAAACTCCTTCGACAACTCGCACTTCAGCTTCGTGCACCGCGCCACCTTCGGCGTGGCCGCGAGCCCGAAGCCGAGCAAGTACGAGCTGGTGGAAAACGAATCGGGCTTCTACGCCGAGACGGTGATCGAGGCCACGAACCCGGTGAAGTTTCACGCGATCAGCGGCGTGACCGACCCGATCACCACGCGCCACATGCGCAACGCCTACTTCCTGCCGTTCTCGCGCCGGCTCGACATCGAGTACCCGAGCGGCGTGCGCCACATCATCATCAACTGCTTCACGCCCATCGACGACGGGCGCATGCAGCTGTGCCAATGGCTGTTCCGCAACGACACCGAGGCCGATTGCGCGGCGCAGATGCTGATCGACTTTGACGAGGCGGTGACGCGGGAAGACAAGGACATTCTCGAATCGACCGATCCCGATGCGCTGGTCGATACGCGTCGGCGTGGCGTGGAGTATTCGATGGAGTCGGACAAGCCGGGCATGCTGATCCGCAAGCACCTGATGCAACTGCTGGCGAAGCACGGTGAAGCGGAGGTATACCGCGGCATGAACGCCGCGGTGATTCCGATCGCGAAGGCGGCCTGAACCGCCAGTGCCCGCAGGAGCCCGCGCGCCGCCGCGCCGCTCAGGCGTGTGCGGTGGCGGGGCTCGGGCGCGAGGCGCGCGACGGGCCCTGCTCGTAGCGGTCCATCGCGAGGCCGTCGGTGCGGATCTCGGGGCGCTGGCCCATCACCATGTCGGAGATGAGCTTGCCCGAGCCGCAGGCCATGGTCCAGCCCAGCGTGCCGTGGCCGGTGTTGAGGAACAGGTTGGCATAGCGCGTGCCGCCCACGATCGGCGTGCTGTCGGGCGTCATCGGGCGCAGGCCCGTCCAGAAGGTGGCGCGCGGCACGTCGCCGCCCGGGAACAGGTCGGTCACGACCTTCTCGAGCGTGGCGCGGCGGGCCGGGTTCAGGCGCAGGTCGAAGCCGCCCAACTCGGCCATGCCGCCCACGCGGATGCGGTTGTCGAAGCGGGTGACGGCCACCTTGTAGGTCTCGTCGAGCACGGTCGACTGCGGCGCGAGCGACTCGTCCAGCAGCGGCACCGTCAGCGAATAGCCCTTGACCGGGTACACCGGAATGTCCAGGCCCAGCGAGGCGATGGCGGCGCGCGAGTAGCTGCCGAAGGCCATCACGTAGCGGTCGGCCGTGAGGATCTTGCCGGTGGTGGTGCGCACGCCGGTGATGCGGCTGCCGTCGGTTTCCAGGCCGGCGATGGTCTGGCCGAAGCGGAAGTCCACGCCCAGGCCGCGCGCGATTTCGGCGAGGCCGCGGGTGAACAGGTGGCAGTCGCCGGTTTCGTCGTTGGGCAGACGCAGGCCGCCGGTGAGGCGGTCGCGCGCGCCGGCCAGCGCGGGCTCGACACTCGCGAGGGCGTCGCGGTCCAGCAGCTCATAAGGCACGCCGCACTCTTCGAGTACCGCGATGTCGCGCTGCACCGCGTCGAGCTGGGCCTGGGTGCGGAACAGCTGCAAGGTGCCCCCTGTGCGCTGCTCATATTGCAGACCGGTATCGGCGCGCAGTTGCTGCAGGCAACCGCGGCTGTATTCGGCCACGCGCATCATGCGTTCCTTGTTCACCGCATACGCCTCGGGCGAGCAGTTGCGCAGCATGGCGGCCATCCAGCGCAGCTGGAACAACGTGCCGTCGGGGCGGATCGACAGGGGCGCATGCTTCTTGAACATCCACTTGATGGCCTTCAGCGGAATGCCCGGCGCGGCCCACGGCGTGGAGTAGCCGGGCGACACCTGGCCCGCGTTGCCGAAGCTGGTTTCCTCGGCCGGGCCGTCCTGCCGGTCGAGCAGGGTGACCTCGGCGCCGGAGCGTGCGAGGTAGTAAGCCGTGGTGGTGCCGATCACGCCGCCGCCGAGAACGATGACTTTCATGGTGTATTCGCCAATTCGAGTGGAATGAATGGAATCTAAAGTGCACAATGCCGTGGATTCCATTGTTTTTGGAGATTTGGCAGTGAAATACACTGCCGAAGATCGCCCAAGCCGCCCTGCGAAGTGAAATGCCCGAACTCGACCGAATCGACCGCCGAATCCTCGATGTCCTGCAGCGCCAGGGCCGTATTTCCATGACCGAACTGGCCGAGCACATCGGCCTGTCGGCGTCGCCTTGCGCGGAGCGCGTGAAGCGCATGGAGCGCGACGGCGTCATCACCGGCTACCACGCACGGGTGTCGCCGGAGGCGCTGGGCAAGACGCTGCTGGTGTTCGTCGAGATCAAGCTGTCGGCCAAGTCCGGCGACGTGTTCGACAAGGTCAAGCAGGAGCTGCTGCACATGCCCGAGGTGCTCGAATGCCACCTGGTGTCGGGCAGCTTCGACTATCTGGTGAAGGCGCGCCTGAGCGGCATGAGCGAATACCGCCACCTGCTGGGCGACATCCTCAAGAAGCTGCCGGTGGCGGCCGAGTCGCACAGCTACGTGGTGATGGAGGAAATCAAGGAAACGCTGACGCTGGCGGTGGACCGATGAGCACGAACCGCGACGTTCCCGACATCGTCATCCGGCCCTGGCGGCTGGACGACTTCGACGTCGTCAAGGCCATCCTCGACGACACCTTCGCGAGCACCTGGCTGCCGCAGCTCACGCCCGAGGCCGCGCGCACCTACCGCGAGAGCGGCGAACCGGTGGGCTACATCGACGAAATGGGCCCGGCCTTCTTCGTCGCCGAGATCGACGGCGAGGTGGTCGGCATGGTCCATTGGGAGCACGACTTCGTGCATGCGCTGCATGTGCCGGCCGCCCAGCAGCGCCGCGGCATCGCACGCGCGCTGATGGCCTTCGCGGAAGACGGCATGCGCGCCGGCGGCGTGGCGCTCGCGCGGCTGGAGACCGACACCTTCAACACGCAGAGCCAGGGCTTCTACCTCGCACTCGGCTACCGCGAGGCCGACCGTTACCCCGATCTCGAATGGCACAGCGGCTTCACGACCATCCTGTACGTGAAGCCGCTCTCCTCCTGAATCGCAACCTCTCACCAAGGACATCCGCATGACGATCTCGATCCGCCGCGACGGCACCACCGGCACGCGCCACATCCTCAAGATCCGCAACCACGAGATCCCGGTCGATGCCTCGCCGGCCGGCGGCGGCAGCGACGCCGGCCCCGAGCCGCACGATCTGTACGACGCATCGCTGGCGGCCTGCAAGGCGCTCACGGTGCTGATCTATGCGCGCCGCAAGGGCATTCCGGTGGAAGACATCGAGGTGGTGGTCGATCGTGACGACAGCGAAGAGCGCAAGGGCGTCTACCGCCTGAAGTCCGGCCTGCGCGTGAGCGGCGACCTGAGCGAGGCGCAGCGCGACGAACTGCTGCGCGTGGCGGGCAAGTGCCCGGTGCACAAGCTCATGACCGAGGTGAAGACCGAGATCGAGACCGGCTGGGCCGACTGAGCCCGCGCGGCGTTCGGGTCCGGTTCAGTTCAGCACGCGGTACGCCCGCAGCGCGCGCAGCAGTGCCCACAGGCCGGCTTCGGCCGGCACGTTTTTCTCGTTGAACGACACGGCGATGTACACATCGTCCGCCGGCACATACGCGACGACGCTGGTGAAGCCCTCGATGCCGCCGCTGTGGCCCAGCATCAGGCCGGGGCCGTCGGGCACGTCGTACAGCTGTACGCCCATGCCGTAGAAAGAATTGCTCCCCGCATAGGGGCCGAGCATGGCTGGCATGCCCGTGAACATGCGGTGCACGGCCGCCTCGGGCAGTACCTGACCGGCCAGCAGTGCATGCCAGAAGCGCACCATGTCGCCGGCCGTCGAGGCCAGCGCGCCGGCCGCATAAGGCGTGGCGTACTGGTCGGGCGCATCGACCGGCCGGCCCGCCGCATGCCCTGTTGCCACCGGCAGCTCGACGCCCGGCTTGCGCATGACCGTGTGCGTGAGCGACAGCGGCCGGATGAGCCGCTTCGCGAGCACGTCCGCAAGCGGCGCGCCTTCGACCTTCTCGACGATCACGCCGAGCATCGCGTAGCCGGTGTTGGTATAGCTCCAGCTGGTGCCGGGGCAGAACTGCGGCTTCTGCGCGGTGCCGAGCGCGATGATCTCAGCCGGCGTCCTGTAGGCCGTGCCGAACGTGGGCAGGGCGTTGAAGCTCACGAGGCCGCTGGTGTGGCGCAGCAGTTGCTCGATGGTGATGAGCGCTGCATTCGGCGCATCGGGAAACCAGCGCTCGACGGTGTCGCCGAGCTTGAGCTTGCGTTCTTCCACCAGCTGCAGCACGACCGCGGCCGTGAGCGTCTTGGCGGTGCTCGCGACCTGGAAGGGCTGCGCGGTCGTGACGGGTTGCGGCGGCTCCTTGCGCGCCAGCCCACGCGTGGCCGACCAGGTACCTTCGCCCGGTATCGCCACAGCCACGCTGGCGGCGGGCACGTGCTGCAGCATCTTGTCGAGCGCAGCGCCGAGCGATGCCTGCAGTTCGGGCGGAAGCGCCCCGTCGATGGAGCGCGTGAAATCCTTTTGCCAGATCGTGTCGGGCGCCGAACGCATCGGCGGCCCCATGTAGACGGGCGAGGGCGCGCACACCGGTTGCGCCTGGGCAAGGCCCCACGACACCGCCGTGGCAAGCAGCACGGCGGATGAAATCTTCAGCAACGGCATCCTGCGTTCCGGTTCGAAGGCAACGGCTACTTCGCCGCCTCCGCCTTGGCGCGCGCGGTCTGCACGCGCTTGGCGTTGCGGTCGCCCCAGTCGGCCAGCGGGCCCAGTGCCTCGTTGAGCGTGACGCCCAGCTTGGTCGCGGAGTATTCCACGCGCGGCGGCACTTCATGGAACACCTCGCGGTGGACGATGCCGTCGGCTTCGAGTTCGCGCAGCTGCTGGATCAGCATCTTTTCGCTGATGTCGGGCAACTGCCGCTTGAGTTCGCCGAAGCGGAAGGATTGGGCGTTCAGTTCCCAGAGGATGACGGCCTTCCATTTGCCGCCGATGACGTCGAATGCCGGCCCGATGCCGCAGTTGTAGGGTTTCTTTGACTTCATTTTTTATTTCCGGGGAATGCCCTGTAAATACACAATACATACGTTTTGGTAAGTACCTGACTTTATTGTAGGTACTTGACCATAGGGAGGCGCAATTTCTACGATCGATCCGTCTTCAACAAGAGCAATCGGATCATCATGAGCAAAAAGAAGGTTTCCGTTCTGGGCCTGGGCGCGATGGGTCTTGCCATCGCGCGGCTGTACGTCGACGCGGGCTACGAGGTCACCCTGTGGAATCGCACGCCGGGCAAGGCCGACGAACTGGTCAAGCAGGGCGCCGTGCTGGCCCGCAGCGCGCAAGAGGCGTTGCGCGCGAGCCGCGTGGCTGTGATGTGCGTCTACGACTATCGCGCCGCCGAAGAGATCCTGTCAGCGCCGGGCGTGGCCGCCGCAATGGATGGCCGCCTGCTGGCGCAACTGACCACCGGCAGCCCGCAGGACGCGCGCGACGCGCAGGCGCGGGCGCACAGCCACGGCGCCGCCTACCTCGAGGGCGCGATCCAGGCCGCGCCCGACCAGATGGGCCGACCCGACACACCGCTGCTGGTGTCCGGCGCACAGGCCGTGTTCGACGAAGCGAAGCCTTGGCTCGATGTGCTGGCCGGCGGCATCGTCTACTTGGGCGAGAAGGTCGCGGCGGCGGCGACCATGGACCTGGCGACGCTGTCGAGCATCTACGGCACGATGCTCGGTTTTCTGCACGGCGCGCGGGTCGCCGAACACGAAGGCTTCGACGTGGCCGAGTACGGGCGCATCGTCGCGGGCATCATGCCGACCTTCGCGGGTTTCCTGGAGCACGAAGGCGCGGTCATCCAGTCGGGCGACTTCGCGATCACGCAAAGCCCGATGCGCATCTCCGTCGAGGCGACCCAGCGCATTCTCCAGACGGCGCAGGCGTCGGGCATCAACACCGAGTTCCCGGCGTTCGCGGCCGGCCTGTTCCAGCGGGCCGACGCGGCGGGGCTCGGCGGCGAGGAACTGGCGGCGCTGATCAAGCTGCTGCGTCAATAGCATCCCGCGGCTCACGCCCACGTCATGAACTGGATTGCCCGCAGCACTTCGGCTTCGCGCTCCATGAAGAAATCGGTGTGGCAGCTGTTGTCCAGCGTCAGGCGGTTGGGCGTGTTCAGCGCTTCCACCAGACGGTTGGCGTCCGCGATGCGCGCGCGCCGGAAGATGCGCAGCATGTCGGCCGCGTCCTTTTCGGTCCTCGCGTCCAGCGGCAGTTCGAGCCACGGGAACAGGTCGCGGTTGTCGGCCGGCAGGGCCGTGACCACCAGCGACGGCACGCGCACCGCCTTGTAGTCGGGCGAGAAATTGTGGGCGGCGGTGTCCATGGCGGTCTCCACGTCGTCGGGGGTGTTCATGCGGACGCTGCCGTCGGGGCGCACCTCCACGGCGTCGCGCAGACTCGCCTCCAGTGCGGGCCACCAGTTCTTGGATTTGCGCCGCTGGAAGGCGATGGCCGCCTGCAGCGAGCGGCCGTCCGCGGGCTTCGGCCTGGGTTCGTCGAGCCGGCGGTTCATCGGCAGTTCTTCGCCGCCGCGTTCGCCGTCCTTCGTGTAGTCGAAGGTGGTGTCGAGGTAGATGAGGCCGCGCACCCGTTCGGGGTGGCGGCCGGCAAAGTAAGTGAGTTCGTTGCCGGCGATCGAATGGCCGCCGAGCACCACGCGCAGCAGGCCCAGGTCGTCGAGCACGGCTTTCAGGTCGGAGCCGAGAGTCTCCACTTCGTAGTGCTGGGTGGCGCTCTTGACCGGCAGAGGCTTGTCCGACAGGCCGTAGCCGCGCCGGCTGATCGCGACCACGCGCGAGCGGGCGGCCAGCGCGGGCGCGAGGCTGTCGAAGCAGCGCGCATTGCCGCCCAGTCCGGCCAGCAGCACGATGGTGGGACCGGTGTTGCCGGCGCGCTGCCAGTCGCGCACCTGCAGCGAGACATCGGGCGAGGCCGAGACCTTCACGCGGCGGTCGGTGACCGAGACCGGTCCGCTGCCTGCGCCTGCTGCCGCGGCGCTTACTCCGCGCGTGCCGCCGTTTCCTCCGCAGGCCGCGAGCCCGGCGGCACCGGTGAGGGCCAGGGCACGCAGGAGGCTGCGGCGCTGGGGTTGGAAGCGGTTCGGTCGCAGGAAGCGGCTCGGCGGGACAGGTGGTCGATTCACGTCGATGTTCCGTATGTAAGGGGTCGCTCCAGTGTCGTTTTCGTACCTGAAGGGCCGCTTGGGCGTTCATGAAGATTTCCTGAAGTGCCCCGGGGCCGCTTGTCAGATACTTCGGCCTCATTCCCGCCACCGGGCGGGGTTCGTTCGCATGGAGGCCCATGAATCTTTTGCTTGTTGAGGACGACCTTGATCTGGGCAACGGCGTGCGCATCGCCCTGGCCAATCAGGGCATGGATGTGGTGTGGGTCCGCCGGCTGGACGACGCCCTGCGCACCCTCGACGGCGGCACGTTCGACATGGTGCTGCTCGATCTCGGGCTGCCGGACGGCGACGGGCTCGACCTGCTGTTCCGCCTGCGCCGCGACCGCCAGATATTGCCGGTGCTGGTGCTGAGTGCGCGCGACGCGCTCAACGACCGGCTGCGGAGCCTCGACGACGGTGCCGACGACTACCTGGTCAAGCCCTTCGCGCTGGCCGAGTTGCTGTCGCGGGTGCGTGCGCTTGCGCGCCGCAGCTACGGCTTCAACGACGAGACCATCCGCATGCGCGGGCTGGCGCTGCACGAGCCCACACGCGGCGTGATCGTCGACGGCGAGCCGGTCGAGCTGTCGCGCTGCGAGTTCGACCTGCTGGCGCTGCTGCTCAAGCGCACCGGCCGCGTGGTCACGCGCCGCGTGATGGAAGAGCAGGTGCTGCCCGGCGGCCAGGCCAACGGCAGCAACTCGCTCGAGGTGCATATCTCCAACCTGCGCCGCAAGATCGGCCAGGGCTATATCCGCACGGTGCGCGGCATCGGCTACGTGATCGACGTGCAATCGCTGGTGCGGAGCACGACGAAATGATGCAGGCGCTGGCGCAGCGCTGGAAGAACTGGAAACAACCTTCCCTGATGCGGCGCCTGCTGCTCGCGCAGATGGGCGTGGTGGCCCTGCTGTGGACCATGGCCGTCGCGCTGCTGCTGTACGACTCGTACGAAGACCCCGAGCTGCTCAAGTACGACAAGATCTTCCAGACCGTGCTGGCGATCTCCCAGAACATGGCCGACCATCCCGACAAGCAGCAGGAAACGCTGGCCGCCTTCGACGCGGCGTTGCTCGAGACGGTGGGCGACGGCGACGCCGCGTCCGATTCCTCCCCGGTGATGCAGGTGTGGCAGGGCGACAGGCTGATCTACCGTTCGACGGCGGCGGTGCCCGTCATCCTCAATTCGGCGCCGAACCGCATCGAGACGGTGAAGGCGGGCAACCGCGAATGGCGCGCGCGCACGCTGGTTTCGGCCACCACCGATACCCGCGTCATGCTGGCCGAGCCCAGCGTGTGGCGCCTCACCGTGACCGTGATGTACCGGGGCTACTACCTGCTGCCGCTGGTCATCAGCCTGCCCTTCCTGATCTTTCCGGCGTGGCTGTCGGTGCGGCTCGCGCTGCGGCCGTGGCGCCAGGTGAGCAAGGAAACCGCCGAGCGCGGCCCGGCCGACCTCACGCCGCTGTCGTACACGCCGCCGCACAAGGAACTGCAGCCGCTGGTGCAGAGCATCAACAGCCTGCTGCAGCGGGTGCGCGACAGCACCTCGCGCGAGCGCAGCCTGATCGCCGACGCGGCGCACGAGCTGCGCACGCCGCTGGCCGCCATGCGCGTGAACGTCGAGGCACTGAAGGAGCAGAGCACCGACGAGGGCCAGCGCGAGCTCATGGGCAACCTGCTGCGCAGCAACGACCGCGCGGCCCGGCTGGTGGGGCAGCTGCTGCAGCTCATGCGCAGCGACGCGGTCTCGGACAACGCGCTGCCCGTGATGCTGTCGCTCGACGGGCTGGTGCAAGACCGCCTCGCGATGATCGAAGGCCTGGCCAGCGCCCGCGGCATCGAGCTGGAGCTGGTGTGCGAAGACCGCGTGCCGGTGCTGGGCGAACGCGAGAGCCTGGTCTCGATGATCGACAACCTGGTCAACAACGCCATCAAGTACAGCCCCTCGGGCAGCACGGTGGTGGTGCATGTGGCGCACGAGGGGCCGCATGCGCTGCTCACGGTGGCCGACCAGGGGCCGGGCATTCCGGCCGCGCTGCGCGAGCGCGTGTTCGACCGCTTCTTCCGCAACCCCGACCAGACCCAGAGCGGCAGCGGGCTGGGCCTGGCCATCGTGAAGTCGGTGATCGACCGGCACGGCGGCGAGGTGACGCTCGGCGAAACCGCCGAAGGCGGCCTGCTGGTGACGGTGCGGCTGCCGCTGGCGATGGCCGAGGCGCCGCAGCCCATGCTCTGCAGCTGAGACCGCCCCCGGGAGGGCCGAAAGGGCAATGGGCCCGAGTCAGGTCCGTTCCGGGGCGACGAATTACACTACCCGGCGCCGTTTACAGGACACTTTCCAATGAAGTGGGTCATTCTTGCCATCTTCGCGCTCAGCGCGCTCTACGTTCATTTCCGCGGCCAGGTGCGGCATCGTTTCTTCAGACAGCTCTCTGATCACTCGACCTTCCTCGCTCCGCTGAACGTCTTCATGTACCTTTTCTCGAAGGTGCCCGGTACGCCGTACCTGTCGCCCGCGCAGTTCCCCGAGATGCGCATCCTCGAGGAGAACTGGGAAGTCATCCGCGAGGAAGCGCTGGCCATGCGCAACGGCGGCAGCATCAAGGCTTCGAGCCAGTTCAACGACGTGGGCTTCAACTCCTTCTTCAAGAGCGGCTGGAAGCGCTTCTACCTGAAGTGGTACGACGAAGCGCATCCCTCGGCCGCCGTGCTGTGCCCGCGCACCACCGAACTGCTCAAGGGCATCGGCACCATCAAGGCCGCCATGTTCGCCGAGTTGCCTCCGGGCAGCCGCCTGGTGCGCCACCGCGACCCGTTCGCGGGCTCGCTGCGCTACCACCTGGGCCTGTGGACGCCGGGCGTGGAAGGCTGCTACATCGACGTGGACGGCCAGCGCTACCACTGGCGCGACGGCGAGGCCGTGGTGTTCGACGAGACCTTCATCCACTACGCCGAGAACACCACCGACCACGACCGCGTGATTCTGTTCTGCGACATCGAGCGCCCGCTGAAGTACCGCTGGGCCAGCGCGGTGAACCGCTGGTTCGCGAAGAACCTGCTGGCGGCGGCCAGCTCGCCCAACGACGCGGGCGACAAGACCGGCGGCATCAACCGCGCGTTCAAGTACATCTACCAGATCCGCGTGGTCGGCAAGCGCCTGAAGGCCTGGGACAAGCGGGTGTACTACCTCGTGAAGTGGGCCATCTTCGGCGGCCTGGCTCTCTGGATCTTCTGGTAAATCTTCAGCTTCAGGCCCGCGCCGGCACCAGCTTGCCGCGCGGGCTGCCTGCCCGGCATACCACGGCGGCAAGCAACGTGCCGCCCAGCACGTCGAGCAGCACATGCTGCCGCGTCGCCAGCGTCGAGTAGACGATGCCGAAGGCCCAGAGCATGTTCAGCACCTGTACCCACGCAGGTGCCTGCACGCTGCGCAGCTGACGCCGCAGCAGCACCGCGGTGAACACCGCGAACGCGACATGCAGCGACGGAAACGCATTGCCGCCCACGTCGGTGGCCTTGAGAAACTGCAGCGCCGGATACTGCGACCAGTCGACCGGAAACACGGGCACCGTCGTGGGAAAGAACCAGAACACCACGAGGCCGATGCCTGCCATGACGGCGGCGTCGCGCGCGCAGGCCCAAAGCTGCGCCTTGTCCTTCGCGAAGGCCGGCGCCAGCGAGATGTAGAACCACAGCGAGCCATACAGCACCATCGCGTCGTCGCTCACGCCCACCCAGTGGTCGAGCCGAGTGAGCGGCATCACCGTCGGCTCCGACGGCGGGTTGTGCATCACCCAGAAGTACACGACGAAGAAGCCCGAGATGCCGACAGTGGTGCCGATCATCTTCACCAGCCAGAGCGTGGCGATCCGATGGCCCAACGCCAGGTACCAGGGACTCGGAGGCAGGGGGGAGGAAGTTGCCGGGCGTGAGGTCATGGATCGCCCCAGCTTATGCCGCTGCATTGCGTGAACATTGCGCCTTCCGCAAGGACGCCTCTCCTAGAATGGCCCGCCCCTTTTCCCGCATCCAGCCCTTGCCGCATCCCTCATGAGAATCCTGCTCGTCGAAGACGAAGTCGACCTGGCGCAAGCCCTGGCCTCGGCGCTGCGGCAGAACCAGGCGCTGGTCGACGTGGCGAGCTCGCTGCGCGAGGCGGAGGAAGCCGCGCTGTCGGCGCAGCACGACGTGATCGTGCTCGACCGCGGCCTGCCCGACGGCGACGGCCTCTCGCTCGTGGCCTTTTTGCGGCAGAACCAGGTCGCCACCGCCGTGCTGGTGCTCACGGCCATGACCGACGTGGCCGAGCGGGTGCTCAGCCTCGACGGCGGCGCCGACGACTACCTCGCCAAGCCCTTCTCGATGGACGAGCTGATGGCGCGCGTGCGCGCGCTGGCCCGGCGCCCCGCGGTGCGCGCGAACTTCACCATGACGCTGGGGCAGCTGTCCTTCGACCACCACATGCGGCAGGCCCATGTCGGAGACCTGAACCTCACGCTGCCGCGCCGGGAGCTGCTGGTGCTGGAGGCACTGCTCGAGCACCGCGGCCGCACCGTGCTGCGCGAGACCATGCAGGAGCGCGTGTACGGCCACAAGGACGAGATCCAGTCGAATGCGCTCGACACCCACGTGTCGCGGCTGCGCTCCAAGCTCGACAAGGCCGGCGCGCAGGTCGAGATCCACGCGATCCGCGGCGTGGGCTACCTGATCTGCGCGGCCACGCCGCCGAACAACGGATGAGCCTGAGCCTGCTTTCGCTGCGCTGGCGGCTGATCTGGAGCCTGATCCTGCTGCAGGTGGTGGTGGGCTCGCTGGTGCTGGGCGGCTTCATCGGCCTGGCGTGGGTGGCTGGCCGCATGGTCGACGAGACCGGGCAGGAGACCATCGCGGTGATCCAGCGCGCGCTCATGCGCGACGCACAAGGCCGGCTCGCAGTTGCGCCGACCTCCGAAATCCGGCGCCTCGACCAGGCCGATGGGCCCTTCTGGTTCATCGCGCGCGACGCCGCGGGCTCCGAAGTGCGGCACGGCGACGTGCCCGCGAAGTACGCCGACCTGGCGACCACGCTCGACGGCATCGAGCGCCTGACCATCGATCCGTCGAAGGACAACACCCAGCCCAAGGCCCGCTTCGAACGCGTGGAGACCGACGCGACGGGCCCTGTCAACGTGGTGGTCCAGACCGGGGCGCCGCTCACGGTCAAGACCACGCTCAAGGGCACGGGCCTGGTGTTCCTGTTCCTGGTGGCGCCGATGGCGCTGGTCACCTGCCTCGGCGTGATCCTGGCCACGCCCTTCGTCGTCAAGCGCGGGCTCAAGGGCGTGGTGGCCACCGCCGAGCATGCCGAGAGCATCGACGTGCACGAGCGCACCACGCGGCTGCCGCTGGCCAACGTGGCGAGCGAGATTCGCCCGCTGGTCAATGCGGTGAACCGGGCCTTCGACCGGCTGAACGAAGGCTACGACCGGCAGGAGCGCTTCCTGGCCGACGCCGCGCACGAGTTGCGCACGCCCATCACCACGCTGCAGATTCACCTGGAGCGGCTGCCCTACGACCCGCTCAAGGTGAAGCTCAAGCAGGCCTCCGCGCGGCTTGCCACGCTGGCCGAACAACTGCTCGACCTGCAGCGACTGGACCGCATCGCCTCGCACGATGCGCAGGTCGACCTGAAGCCGCTGTGCGAGCGCGTGGCGGCAGACATCGCGCCGCTGGCGATCATGAACCGTTGCACGCTGTCGGTCGATGCGCCCCGGCCGCTGCTGGTGCGCGGCGACGCGCCTTCGCTCGAACGCGCGCTCACCAACCTGATCCAGAACGCCATCGAGCACGGCGGGCAGGGCTGCGACATCCAGGTGCGCCTGTGGGAGCCCTCGGGCTTCGAGGTGCTCGACTCCGGGCCGGGCATACCGGAGGCCGACCGCGAGCGCGTGGTAGCGCCGTTCCACCGGCTGGTGCCGCGCGGGCGCGGCGCGGGGCTCGGCCTGCACCTGGTGGCCGAGGTCGCGCGACTGCACGGCGGGCAGCTCACGATCGGCTCGAGCGAATCGGGCGGGGCGAGGATGCGGCTGGAGCTGAACCTCGACGCCTGAGCATCCGGTTGCACGGCTGCGAGAAGCCCTGCGCCAGCCACTGCCCGAGCAACCCCGAGGCCGCAACCACCATCGCAAACCAGAGTGGTGTCCATGCGGGCAGCGCGCCGATGCGTTGGAACAGCCACGCGCCGGGAATCACGACGAACATGTGTGTCAGGTAGATCTCGTAGCTGTAACGGCCGAACCAGCGCAGCGGCGCGCCGGCCGCGCAGGCGCACCAGCTCCACGGGCGCCAATGCGTTGCCAGCAGCAGCATTGCCGTGCCCAACTCCAGCAGCGAGACCTGCAGCCCGAAGCGCGTCAGTCCCCACTGGAACACTTCCTTGCGGAAACAGAAGACCAGGAGGCTCAGCGCGAGGCCGATAGACATGACGGTGCGCTGCACCGCAAGCGACGGCAGGCGCGGCACGCGGTGCGCAAGCAACGCTGCCAGGCAGCCGAAGGCGATGCCATCCATGCCCGAAAGGTACGAGTGGTCCTGCCACAACTCGTTGCCGCTGAACACGCCGCCACGCGCCAGCGGCCCCAGCGCGATCGGCAGCACCAGCAGCCACGCCAGCCGGCGCTCGCTGCCCGCCAGCACGCACAGCAACGGAAAGAGCAGGTAGAAGGCCTCCTCCACCGACAGCGACCACAGCACGCCCCAGGGGCCAGGCAGGTAGCCGACCTGCGCCTCCAGCCAGTTGAGATGCAAGCCCAATGCCGCGAGCAGCGCGCGCCAGAGCGGGACCTTGGCCGTGTCGAGCGCGAACCAGGCGCTGCCCGCGAGCTGCAGCGCGGCCAGCACCGCCAGCAGCAACAGCAGGCTCGGCAGGATGCGCGCCGCCCGGAAGCGGTAGAACGCAGCGGGCCGGACCCGCGACAGCTTGCCCCATCGCCTGATCGAAGCGCTCGTGATCAGGTAGCCCGAGAGCACGAAGAACACGATCACGGCGTAATAGCCGCTGCGAAACAGGATGCCCGAAGCCCGCGGCCCCAGCATCTCCGCCAGCGCCGGCGGCCCGAACGGAATGCGCAGGTTCGCGTGCAGCAGGATGACGAACAGCACGAGCAATCCGCGAAGCAGGTCGACGTGCGCCATGCGCGCAAGCGGCTGATCGGGGTTCGCTGCGTCAGAGGCCATTGCGGCGATTCTGCAAGCGGCTGCCGTCCGGGGCCTGAAGGACTGCTGAAGCAGCGACAATCGCAGGCGCTCCGCCCGCTCTGTCATGCCTCTCGCCGATCAAGACCTCCTTTCGCCGACCGACCTTGCCAGTGCCAAGGCGCTGATCGCCCGCGTGCAGTCGTTGCTCGATGCACAGGGGCTCGCCATGCGCGCGCCGCCGGCAGAACCTGCGACCTGCTGTGGGCGCGGCTGCAACGGCTGCGTGTGGGAGGGGTGGCTGGGCGCGGTGGCTTACTGGCGCGACGAGGCTTCGCTGATGCTTTGAAGAGCTGCCCGCGCGTCGGATCACCGGGCTGCCACTCTCTCTCTCTCTCTCTACTGGTTCTGCGACCCCCGATGCGCCCACCCCGTGGTGTGCTTCTCGATCACGCTGAAGAGCTCGTACATCAGCATCGCCATTGCGCCCACTACCATCAGGCCGGCGAAGGCCAGGCCCATCTGCATGGCGGAGCCGGCGGAGATCAGCAGGTAGCCGATGCCTTCATTCGCTGCTGTCATCTCGCTCACCGTGGTGCCGACGAAGGCCAGCGTGATCGCGACCTTGAGCGAACCGAAGAAGTAGGGCATGGAGCGCGGCAGGCCGATCTTCATGAGCACGTCCCAGCGCTTGGCGCCGAGCACGCGCAGCACGTCTTCGAGTTCGGGCTCCAGCGTCGCGAGGCCGGTGGCGATGTTGACCATGATCGGGAAGAAGCTGATCAGGAAGGCCGTGAGGATCGCCGGGCCCGCGCCGATGCCGAACCACACGACCAGGATCGGCACGAAGGCGGCCTTGGGCAGTGCGTTGAAGGCCGTCATGAGCGGGTAGATCGCCGCATACGCGATGCGCGAGCTGCCGATGACGAAGCCCAGCAGCACGCCCACCACGATCGCCAGGCCGAAGCCCGCCATCGTGACCCAGAAGGTGCGCCATGCATGGCCCGCGATGATTTCCTTGAACTCCCAGAACTGGTTCCAGATGCGCAAGGGGCTTGGGAAGATGAAGTCGGAGACCTCGAAGCCCGCGCAGATGATCTGCCACAGCAGGATCACCGCCACGAGCAGCAGCCATGGCGACCAGCGTTCGATTTGCTTGGTGTTCTTCATGATGATGCGCGGCTCAATGGGACACGGCGGCCGCGGTCTGCGCCGCGCCGATGCCGGTGTTTCGGATGGCGCCGATGTGACCGCGCAGCTCCAGCACGATGTCGGTGAACTCCTTGGTGTAGGTCAGCTCCAGCTCGCGCGGGCGCGGCAGCTCGATCTCGCGCTTGACCACGAAGCGCCCCGGGCTCTTGCTCATCACGTACACCGTGTCGGCCAGGAACACCGATTCGCGCAGGTCGTGCGTGACCAGGATCACGTTGAACTGCTGCTCGGTCCACAGGTCGCGCAGGATGCACCACAGCTCTTCGCGCGTGAAGGCGTCGAGCGCGCCGAAGGGCTCGTCCAGCAGCAGCATCTTGGGCTCGTGGATGAGCGCGCGGCAGATGCTCGCGCGCTGCTGCATGCCGCCCGAAAGCTGCCATGGGAACTTGTCTTCATAGCCGCCGAGGCCGACCTTCTGCAGCAGCCGGCGGGCGCGCTCTTCGTATTCCTTGCGCTTGGCCTTGAAGTTGGAGCGATAGGGCTCGACGATCTCCAGCGGCAGCAGCACGTTGTCGACCGTGGTGCGCCACGGCAGCAGCGAGGGCGCCTGGAAGGCCATGCCCGAAATCTTCAGCGGCCCGGTCACGGGTTGCCCGTCGATGCGGATCTTGCCCATCGACGGCATCTTCAGCCCGGTGGTGAGCTTCATGAAGGTCGACTTGCCGCAGCCCGAGGGGCCGACGATGGCGATGAACTCGCCGCGCTTCACCTTCAGGTCGATGGCCTCGACCGCGAAGTGATTGGCGCGAAGAAGCTCCTCGTTGTAGGCGAGCCAGACGTCCTGGAAGTCGACGAAGGGAGCGGCCGTGTCGGTGGCGTGCAGCGGGTGCGATGCGTCCGCCATCACTTCTTCGTCAGGACGTTGAGTTCGGCCGCCGGCGGCAGCATGGCCGAGGTCCATACGGCGTCGGGGTTCACGCGCGTCTTGGTGGCGAAGGCGTCGGACACCTGCGAGGCCATGAGCGACATGCGGCCCGAGTTCACCGCGCCGAAGCCGTCGGCGCGCGCATCGGCGCTGTTGATGACGGTGTCGATGGCCAGCTGCAGGCGGCGCGTCTCGAGCTTGCTGTCGATGATGCCGTCACGTGCCTTCACGGATTCGATGGCCACCGCCGGGTTGGCGATGACTTCCTTCGCGCCCTTGGCAAAGGCCGAGAGGAATTTCTTCACCGCCGCCGGGTTCTCCTTGATGAGCTTGGGCGAGGCGATGATGACGTTGCCGTACAGCTTCACGCCGTAGTCGGGGTAGGGCAGGATCACCACGTCGGCCGCCTTGGCGCCGCGTGCCTCGAGGTTGAGCAGCGAAGTGAAGGTGAAGCCGGTGATGGCGTCGATGTCGCCGCGCATCAGCATGGTCTCGCGCAGCGTCGGGTCCATCGCGGTCCAGTTGACGGCGCCGATGTTGTTGGCCTTGGCGAAGATCGGGAACGCGCGGCGGCCCGCGTCGAACACCGGCGCGCCCAGCTTCTTGCCCGTGAGGTCGGCCGGTTTGGTGATGCCGCTCTTCTTGAGCGTCATGACCGAGGCCGGCGTGTTGTTGTAGACCATCATCACCGCGACCGGCTTGTTGGGGCTGTCGGGGTTGTTGGCGTGGAACTCCATCAGCGCCGCGAGGTCGGCGAAGCCCATGTCGTAGGCGCCGGAGGCCACGCGCGTGACGGTGCCGCCCGAGCCGTTGCCCGCATCGATGGTCACGTCGAGGCCCGATGCCTTGAAGTAGCCCTTGGCGGCGGGATGCAGGAACAGCGCGGCGGGCCCTTCGAAGCGCCAGTCGAGCTGGAACTTGATCGGCGTCGGGGTCTGTGCAAAGGCCGGTACGAGGCCGAAGCTGAGGGCCGAGGCGGCGAGGAAGGACTGGAGCAGGTGGCGCTTGTTCATGCGGGATCGTTCCGTTGGATGTGAATGCTTCGGCATTCAAGCAAAAACGGTGCCCGCACGTGATTGGTGCGAACCCTTCCCGCGATTCAAGGTGGTGCGTCGCCTCTGGAATTTGCACCTTCGACGGGAAATCCCTTCGATTTCAAGGGACGCTTGCACCGAATGCGAGCCAATAGGGGTCGCCCACGCGCTTGCCGACACTCGCCGCCGCATCGCGCACGATGGCGCCGAAGCGTTCGACAAGCGCGTCCGACAGCATCTCCGCGGGCAGCGCGATGCCGAAGGCATAGGCCTGGCGCGTGGCCGCGTCGAACACGGCCGAGGAGATGCCCGCCACGTTGGTCACGTACTCGCCGCGCGACAGGGCCCAGCCGGTCTCGCGGATCACCGCGAGGCGCGCCAGCAGGTCCTTGCGCGTGCGGGGTGCGTCGCCGCGACCCTGGTCGAGCCGGCCGCCGAGCAGCGCCGTCACTTCGGCGTCGCTCTGACGGGCCAGCAGGGCCCGGCCCATCGCGCTGGAGTACGCGGGCGCACGACTGCCCGGAGGCGTGTAGATCTGAAGCGCGCCGGCGCCGGTGCGCATCTGGATCACCAGCGTGTCGGCGCCGTCGAGCACGTTGATGTAGCCGGTGAAGCGGGTCTCGGCCACCAGCGCATCGAGCGCTTCTTCCACCAGCGAAGCGGCGTTGCGCGAGGCGCGGAAGTGGTAGGACGCTTCCATGATCACGCCGCCCGGGCGGTAGGCGCGCGTGGTTGCGTCGCGGTCGAGAAAGCCGTAGCCGGCCATCATGCTGAGGGTGCGCGAGGCCGAGCTTTTGGGCAGGCCCAGTTCTGTCACCACGTCCGTCACCGTGATGTCGCGGCGCAGCCGCGCGATCAGCTTCAGGACGTCCATGGCATTGGCAAGGGTGCTCATATTTCTGGTGGGGTGGCGGTTGCGGATCATAGGTTCGGCGCGCGGGCCGCCGGCCGGATCGGGGTGAACCAGCCTTGACAGCGCTTTGGCCGGTTCTATCATTCAGTTCAATTTTATTGGATTAAGTTCCAAAATATGGAACTTCAAGGAATGACCATGAACCACGAGGTGACGGCCGCCGTGCCGCCGCGAGACGACCCGTCCGCCCATCCGTCTTCGGAACTGCACCCGAAGGCGCTGGCGCCCGCCAACCTGATCCTCACCGTGGTGCTGAGCGTGTTCGGCGCCATCGTCGGCATCCAGATGCTGGCGAGCCTGGGCATCACGCCGAGCACCTCGCTCATCGGCGCGCTCGCGGCCATGACGCTGGCGCGCGTGCCGCTCGCCATGTTCCGGGGCTTGCGCTCGGTGCATGCGCAGAACCTTGCGCAGACCAGCATCTCGTCGGCCACCTTCGGCGCGGCCAACAGCCTGTTCCTGCCCATCGGCATTCCGTTCCTGTTCGGGCTGCCGGACATGGTGATGCCGATGCTGGTCGGCGTGAGTCTGGCAATGCTGCTGGACGCCTGGCTGCTGTACCGCATGTTCGACACGCCCGCATTCCCGGCCAGCAACCCGTGGCCGCTGGGCATCGCGGCGGCCGAGGCCATCAAGGCGGGCGACGGCGGCGGCAAGCAGGCGTGGCTGTTGCTGGGCGGGCTGGCCACGGGCGTCGCGGGGGCGGTGATCAAGCTGCCGATGTCGGCCTTCGGCGTGGCGCTGATCGGCGGACTCGGCGCGATGATCGCCTTTGGTGTCGGGCTGCTGGTGCGCGGCTATTCGACGCCGCTGTTCGGGCTGGACATCGGTGCGCTCTACGTGCCGCACGGCATGATGATCGGCGCGGGCATCGTGGCGCTGGCGCAGGTGGGGCGCGTGGTGCTCGGCAAGCGCCGCGTCGCGCCTGGCGGCCCGGCCACGCAGGAAGCGCGCGGCGCCACCGCGCTCGGGCGCTCGCTGCGCCTGGGCAGCGTGGGCTACCTCGCGATCATGGTGCTGCTGGCGGTGGGCACCGGCGTGTACACCGGCATGTCGCCCGGCATGCTGGTGTGCTTCGTCATCTACGGCACCTTCGCCGCCTTCGTGCACGAGCTGATCGTGGGCATCGCGGCCATGCACTCGGGCTGGTTCCCGGCCTTCGCGGTCGCGCTGATCTCGCTGCTGATCGGCATCCTGATCGGCTTTCCGCCCGAGGCGCTGGTGGTACTGGCGGGCTTCTGCGCGGCCACCGGGCCGGCCTTTGCCGACATGGGCTACGACCTCAAGGCCGGGCATCTGCTGCGCGGCGAGACATCGGGCACGCCCTTCGAAACCGAGGGCCGGCGCGAGCAGATGATCGCGGGCATGGTGGGCTTCGCCGTGGCCATCGTGGTCGTGGCCTGCAGCTACAAACTGTTCTTCGCCAACCACCAGACCGCGCCCATCAACGCCGCGTACGTGGCCGCCATCAAGGCCGGCATTTCCGGCGACACCGCGCGCAATCTCGCGCTCTGGGCCATACCCGGCGCGCTGCTGCAGATCGTGGGCGGCGCGCGCCAGCAGCTGGGCGTGCTGTTCGCCACCGGGCTGCTCATCGCGAGCCCGATGGCCGGCTGGATGGTCGCCGCCGGCATCGCCTGCCGGCTGGTCGCCCACCGGGTGCTCGGCGCTACGGCGCGCGAAAAGCTCGAAGTGTTCGCGGGCGGCGTGATTGCCGGCGACGCGCTCTACAGCTTCTTCTCCGGCGTCGTGAAAAGCCTGCGCAAGTAGCGCCGCGCGCCTTTCCTCTTTTCCCCTTCATCACTCAGGAACAACGAATCCATGAAACGCAATCTGACAAGCGACGACGTCCGCGCGGCCATCTGGGGCGGCGCCATCCTCGGCGGCGGCGGCGGCGGGCTGATCGAATCCGGCGAGCGGGCCGCCAAGCTGGCGCTGCAGGTCGGCACGCCGCAGCTGTGGAGCGTCGACGAGTTCGACCATTCGGCGCTCACCGCCACCATGGCCCTGGTCGGCGCCCCGGCCGCGCCCGATCCGCACGTGCAGCCCGCGCACCTGCTGCGTACGCTCGAGCTGCTGCGCCGCGAGCTGCCCGCGGGCCAGAAGCTGGTCGGCCTGCATGCCAACGAGAACGGCGCCGAGACCACGGTCAACGGCTGGTTCCATGCGGCCATGAGCGGCCTGCCCGTGATCGACCTGGCCTGCAACGGCCGTGCCCATCCGTCGAGCGTGATGGGCGCGCTGGGCCTGCACACCGAGCCCGACTACCTCTCGGTGCAGGCCTATTCCGGCGGCGAGCCGCATCGCTACGTGGAAGGCGTGGTGTCGGGTCGGCTGGAGCAGACCTCCGCCGTGGTGCGCCGCGCATCCGTCGAGGCGGGCGGCCTCGTGGCGGTGGCGCGCAACCCGGTCAACATCGGCTATGCCCGCCAGCACGGCGCGCCGGGCGCCATCAGCCACGCCATCGCGCTGGGCCAGACCTACCTGGACGGCGGCATCGATGCCGTCGCCCGCTCGCTGGAAGGGCGCATCGCGGCCGAGGGCCAGGTGCGCACCTACCGCTGCGAACAGCAGGAAGGGCTGGACGTGGGCATCGTCGAGCTCGACGACGCGGCGCGCACCACGCTGCGCTTCATCAACGAATACATGCTGCTGGAGCAGGGCGGCAGGCGCATAGCGCGCTTCCCCGACCTCGTGATGACTTTCTCGGAAGACGGCAAGCCGGTGGTGTCGGCCCATGTGCGCCAGGGCGCGAAGCTGCGCGTGCTGGTGGCGCCGCGCGCGCGGCTGCTGCTCTCGCGCACGATGTTCATGCCGGAGCTGTACCGGCCGCTGGAAAAGTCGCTGGGCGAAGTCTTCGCGCCTGAAGAGGCGCTGGCCTGATCCGGTCAACCCACACGGAGAAGTCACCATGACACTGCGCGTGCGATGGATCCGGACGGTCGGCAACGACACCTACAACGAACGCTTCGCCGGTGAATTCGCCGAGGTGAAGAACCCGGGCACCGAGGTCGAGGTGGTGTCGCTGCGCAACCCCTCGGTGCGGCACCATGTCGAATACCAGAGCTACGAGGCGCTGCTGGGCGCCGACATCGTGCGGGTGGTGCGCGACGCCGCCCTGAAGAAGTTCGACGCCGTGGTGCTGGGCTGCTTCTACGACCCGGTGCTGGTCGAGGCGCGCGAGATTTCCGGGGAGACGGTGGTGGTCGCGCCCTGCCAGGCGTCTTTCGAGGTGGCTTCGAACCTGGCGCAGAAGGTGTCGATCATCGTCGGGCGCCGCAAGTGGGTTCCCCGCATCGAGTCGCGCGTGCGCGAGTACGGCCACGGCCATCTGCTGGCCTCGTGCCGCGCGCTGCAACTGGGCGTGGAAGACTTCCAGCGCGACCGCGACGAGACGGTTCGCCGCATGGTCGAGCAGGGCCGGCGCGCCATCGACGAAGACGGCGCCGAGGCGCTGATCCTCGGCTGCACGCTGGAGTTCGGCTTCTACAAACAGCTGCAGGACGTGCTGGGCGTGCCCGTCATCGACTCCGCGCTGGCCGCCTTCAAGCGCGCCGAAGCGCTGGCCGATACGAAGCAGCGTTTCGGCTGGAAACCCAGCCGCGTCGGCGGTTGCGAACCGCCGCCTGAAGCGCAAGAGCTGCTGGCGTGGAACGTCTTCGACCCGGCGCTGGTACCCGTCGCGTCGCCCTTCAACGGCTGAGCCATCCCAAGAAAAACGCCCCGCTGCGGTCACCGCAGCGGGGCGTTTCCAACGATGCGGAAGAGGGCTTACTTCAGTGCCGTCGTCGCATTCGCCACGGCCAGCGCCGTCATGTTGACGATGCGGCGCACGGTCGACGTGGGCGTCAGCACATGCGCCGAGCCTGCCGCGCCAAGCAGGATCGGGCCGACCGTGATGCCGTTGGCGCCGGTCATCTTCAGCACGTTGTACAGGATGTGCGCCGAGTCCAGGTTCGGGCACACCAGCAGGTTGGCTTCGCCGGTGAGCGTGGTCTCGGGCAGGGCGGTGCGGCGGATTTCTTCCGATAGCGCCGAGTCGCCGTGCATCTCGCCGTCGCATTCGATGTCCGGAGCCATCTGCGCGAACAGGTCGCGCGCCAGCCGCATCTTGCGTGCCGAGCCGCGGCTGGAGGTGCCGTAGTTCGAGTGCGAGAGGAAGGCCACCTTGGGCGGCAGGCCGAAGCGGCGCACTTCCTCGGCGGCCATCATGGCGATGCTGGCCAGCAGCTCGGCGCTCGGGTCTTCGTTCACGTTGGTGTCGGTGATGAAGACGGTGCGCTTTTCCAGCGTGAGCGCGTTCAGCGTCGCGAAGCCCGGCGCGCCGCGCTTCAGGCCGATCAGGTTGCGGATGTGCTCCAGGTGCACGTCGAAGCGCCCGACCAGGCCGCAGATCATGGCGTCCGCGTCGCCCAGGTGCAGCATCAGCGCGGCGATGATGGTGTTGGAGCGGCGCACCATCGTCTTGGCGGCCTCGGGCGTGACGCCGCGGCGGCCCATGAGCTTGTGGAAGCTCTCCCAGTAGATGCGAAAGCGCGGATCGTCCTCGGGGTTGACCACTTCCACGTCGGTGCCCACGCGGATGTGCAGGCCGGCCTTCTTGATGCGCGCCTCGATCACCGCGGGGCGGCCGACCAGGATCGGCTGCGCCAGGCCTTCGTCGACGGCCAGTTGCGCGGCGCGCAGCACGCGCTCGTCCTCGCCCTCGGCATACGCCACGCGCTTGGCGGCGGCGATCTTGGCGGCGCTGAACACCGGGCGCATGAACATGCCGGTCTGGTAGACGAAGCGCGTCAGGTGCTGGCGGTAGGCGTCCATGTCCTCGATCGGGCGCGTGGCCACGCCGGAGGCGGCGGCCGCCTTGGCCACGGCCGGCGCGATGCGCAGGATCAGGCGCGAGTCGAAGGGCTTGGGAATGATGTAGTCGGGGCCGAAGGCCAGTTCCTGGCCGGCGTAGGCGGTGGCCACCTCTTCGCTGATGTCGGCCTTGGTCAGGTCGGCGATCTCGCGCACGCAGGCCAGCTTCATTTCTTCCGTGATCTTGGTGGCGCCGCAATCAAGCGCGCCGCGGAAGATGTACGGGAAGCACAGCACGTTGTTGACCTGGTTCGGGTAGTCCGAACGGCCGGTGGCGATGATGCAGTCGGGCCGCACGGCCTTGGCCAGCTCGGGGCGGATCTCGGGCTCGGGGTTGGCCAGCGCCAGGATGATGGGCTGCGAGCCCATGGTCTTGACCATTTCGGCCGACATCACGCCGGGTGCCGAGCAGCCCAGGAACACATCGGCGTCCTTCACCACGTCGGCCAGGGTGCGGGCACCGGTGTCTTTCTGCGCGTAGCGTGTCTTGGATTCGTCGAAGCCGCCCGCACGGCCGGCGTAGATCAGGCCCTTGGAGTCGCAGGCGTAGATGTTGGCGGGCTTGGCGCCCAGGCCGACCATCACGTCGAGGCAGGCGATGGCAGCGGCGCCGGCGCCCGAGACGGCGATCTTCACTTCCTCGATCTTCTTGCCGACCAGTTCCAGGCCGTTGAGCAGCGCCGCGGCCGAGATGATGGCCGTGCCGTGCTGGTCGTCGTGGAACACCGGGATGTTCATGCGCTCGCGCAGCTTCTTTTCGATGTAGAAGCACTCGGGGGCCTTGATGTCCTCGAGGTTGATGCCGCCCAGCGTGGGCTCCAGTGCCGCGATGATTTCGACCAGCTTGTCGGGGTCGTTTTCTGCCAGCTCGATGTCGAACACGTCGATGCCCGCGAATTTCTTGAACAGGCAGCCCTTGCCTTCCATCACCGGCTTGGCGGCCAGCGGGCCGATATTGCCCAGGCCCAGCACCGCGGTGCCGTTGGTGATGACGCCCACCAGGTTGCCGCGCGCGGTGTATTCGGTGGCCGTCGCCGGGTCGGCTGCGATGTCGAGACAGGGATAGGCCACGCCCGGCGAATAGGCCAGCGACAGGTCACGCTGGTTCAGCAGGGGCTTGGTCGGGGTGACCGAAATCTTGCCCTTGACGGGCGAGCGGTGGTATTCGCGCGCTGCCTCGCGAAGTGCTTCTTCTGCGGGGGAAAGGGGTGCAGCCATGAAAGTCTCCTTGTTTCTGACGGGCAATGAGGCTACCGCAAAAGCGCGGCTTGTTCTTACAGGGGGAATGCCGAAAACGCCTGGATCCATATCTTCCGGTGGATAAGGCGGGGCGGTCGGTTCGCTAAACTGTGCAACTGTTAAATAGAGTTAACCAGCGGTTCGGCCGGAAGGTCGTCGTCGCCGTCGACAAAACCACAACGAGGGGCAAGAGCGTATGACACCCGGACCTTTCACAAGCACCGATCCCGACGTCGTCGTCATCGGCGGCGGCCCTTCGGGCTCGACCGTGGCGGCCCTGCTGGCCGACAAGGGCCACGACGTGGTGCTGATCGAGAAGGCCCAGCACCCGCGCTTTCACATCGGCGAGTCGCTGCTGCCGATGAACATGCCGCTGTTCGACCGCCTGGGCGTGCGCACCGAGGTCGAAGCCATCGGCCTGCGCAAGCACGGCGCCGAGTTCGTTTCGCCCTGGCATGACCACAGCAGCCATTTCGACTTCGGCCAGGCGATGGACAAGAGCTTTCCCTACGCCGTGCACGTGCGCCGTTCGGAGTTCGACGAACTGCTGTTCCGCCATGCCGGCAACCGGGGCGCGCGCACCTTCGAGGGGCAGCGCGTCACCGGCGTGGACATGGACGCCGGCAAGGGCACCCCCGACAACCGTCCGCTGGTGAAGGTCAAGGCCGACGACGGCACCGAAACCAGCTGGCGTCCGCGCTTCGTGATCGACGCGAGCGGGCGCGACACGCTGCTGTCGAACCAGTTCGACGCCAAGCAGCGCAACCGCAAGCATGCGAGCGCCGCGCTGTACGGCCACTTTGCCAACGCCGAGCGCCGGCCCGGCCGCTTCGAGGGCAACATCTCGCTGTTCTGGTTCGACCATGGCTGGTTCTGGTACATCCCGCTGAAAGACGGCACGGTGAGCGTGGGCGCGGTGGCTTCGCCGGCCTACTTCAAGCGCCGCAAGGGTTCGCTCGAAGAGTTCCTGATGGAGACCATCGCGCTGGCACCCAAGCTGGCGGCACGGCTGAAGAACGCCACGCTGATGGAAGGCGCCACCTCCACCGGCAACTACGCCTACGACTCCAAGTTCTGCCGCGGCGACCGCTTCATGATGGTCGGCGACGCCTATGCCTTCGTCGATCCGATGTTCTCGTCGGGCGTGTATTTGGCGATGAACAGCGGTTTCGAGGCCGCCACCGCGGCCGACCACTGGCTCAAGGGCGAGGCGAAGGAGGCCGAGCGAGCCTTCCGCCACTACGAGAAGGTCATGAAGCGCGGGCCGAAGATGTTTTCGTGGTTCATCTACCGCATCACCTCGCCGGCCATTCGCCGGCTGTTCATGGCGCCGCGCAACATCTGGCGCATGCAGGAAGCGTTGCTGTCCATCCTGGCCGGCGACCTGTTCCGCGACACACCCATCGGGCCGCGCTTCTGGGGCTTCAAGGTGACGTACTACGCATCGTGCCTCGGCATCCTGCCGCAGGCCGTGAAGACCTGGGCGTGGCGCCGGCGCAATCTGAAAGAGTCTCTCGACTCGGTGAAGACCTGAGCTCCTGGTGAGCACCCGGTGGCCTGTGCACGCACCCCGAATGCTCCCTGACTTCGACAGCCCTCAGTCCGGCGAAACAGTGTGCTGAGCAAGTGCCTCGAGTGCCTTGACCAGCGCCGAGTGGTCCAGCTGGCCATAGCCCAGCGCCGAGCAGGCGTTCATGAGCTGCGCCGCATTGGCCGTCTGCGGCAGCGACACGCCCAGCGTGCGCGCGCTCTGCATCGCCAGGTTCAGGTCCTTCTGGTGCAGCGAGATGCGGAACCCCGGTGCAAAGGTGCGCTTGATCATCCGCTCGCCATGCACTTCCAGAATGCGCGAGCTGGCAAAACCACCCATCAGCGCCTGGCGCACCTTGGCCGGATCGGCCCCGGCCTTCGAGGCGAACACCAGCGCTTCACTCACGGCTGCGATGTTCAGCGCCACGATGATCTGGTTGGCCACCTTGCAGACTTGGCCGTCGCCGGCGCCGCCCACCAGCGTCACGTTCTTGCCCATCTTGTCGAGCAGCGGCTTCACGCGGCCGAAAGTGCCTTCGTCGCCGCCGCACATGATCGTCAGGCTCGCGGCCTTGGCGCCCACTTCGCCGCCCGAGACCGGTGCGTCGATGTAACCGGCGCCCAGCGCCGTGATGCGGCGCGCGAAGTCCTTCGTCGCGATCGGGTCGATGGAACTGCAGTCCACCACGATCTTGCCGTGCGAATCCTTCAGGCCCGCGGCCACGCCTTCCTTGCCGGGTTCGCCGAACAGCACCTTCTCCACGTCGGGCGTGTCGGGCACCATGATGAAAATGATGTCGGCCTTGCGCGCCACCTCGGCGCCCGAGGCGCAGATGGTGGCCTTCGAGACGAAGGGCTCCGGCGTGTTGCCGTGCGTGTTGACGAACAACTCGAAGCCCGCGTCGAGCAGGTGCCCCGCCATGGGCGCGCCCATGATGCCGAGGCCGATGAATCCGATTTTTTGCTGGGTTGCCATGTCTGTGTTTCCTTGTCCGATGCTCATTGTTTTTGCGTGAGTGCCTCGCGCCAGCCGAGGCCATTGACGGTGTCGGTGCGGGGCTTGTATTCGCAGCCGATCCAGCCGTCGTATCCGAGCGCGTCGATGTGCTGGAACAGCCACGGATAGTTGATCTCGCCCGTGCCCGGCTCGCCGCGCCCGGGGTTGTCGGCCAGCTGGATATGGCCGATCTGCGCCAGGTGTTTCGAGAGCGTGTTGCCGAGCTCGCCTTCCATGCGCTGCGCGTGATAGATGTCGTACTGCACGCGCAGGTTGGAAGAGCCCACCGCTTCGATCAGCGCCAGCGCCTTGTCGGTGCGCGTGAGAAAGAAGCCCGGAATGTCGAAGGTGTTGATCGGTTCGATCAGCAGGCGCAGACCCGCGGCCTCCAGCTCGCGCGCGGCCAGGCGCAGGTTGTCGATCACCGTGCGGTTGACGACGTTGATGTCAGCGCCCGCCGGCACCTTGCCGATCAGGCAGTTGACCTGCGGGCAGCCCAGCGCGGTGGCGTAGTCGATGGCCATCGCGATGCCTTCGGCGAATTCGCCGGTGCGGTCCGGGTGGCAGGCGATGCCGCGCTCGCCCTTGTCCCAGTCGCCGGCCGGCAGGTTGTGCAGCACCTGCTGCAGGCCGTTGGCGCGCAATGCGGCGGCCAGTTCCTTCTTCTCGAAGGCATAAGGGAACAGGTACTCCACGCCCTTGAAGCCCGCCTTGGCGGCGGCTTCGAAGCGTTGCATGAAAGGCAGCTCGGTGAAGAGCATCGTGAGGTTGGCTGCGAACTTGGGCATGTCCGGTGTCTCCTTAATCCAGCATCGCCGCGGCAAGGGCCGTGGGCGCATCGGCCGTGCTCTCGGCCAGCGGTTCGAATTCGTTGATGGCGTCGATCTCGGTGCCCATCGCGATGTTGGTCACGCGCTCCAGCATCACTTCGATGACCACGGGCACGCTGAACTCGGCCATCAGCGCTTCGGCGCGGGCGATGGCGGGCGCCATCTCTTCCTGCTTGCTCACGCGGATCGCCTTGCAGCCCAGGCCTTCGACCACCTTCATGTGGTCCACGCCGTAGCTGCTCTCGACGCCGCTGCCGGGCGCCGCGTTGATGTTGTCGAACGCCAGCTGCACGCAGTAGTCCATCTCGAAGCCGCGCTGCGCCTGGCGGATCAACCCGAGGTAGGAGTTGTTGACCACGATGTGCAGGTACGGCAGCTTGAACTGCGCGCCCACGGCCAGCTCTTCGATCATGAACTGGAAGTCGTAGTCGCCCGAGAGCGCGACGATCTTGCGCGTCGGGTCGGCGGCGCGCACGCCCAGCGCGGCGGGAATGGTCCAGCCCAGCGGGCCGGCCTGGCCGCAGTTGATCCAGTGGCGCGGGTTGTACACGTGCAGGAACTGCGCCGCCGCGATCTGCGACAGGCCGATGGTGCTCACGTAGCAGGTGTCGCGGTCCAGGTGGTTGTTCATGCACTGGTACACGCGCTGCGGCTTCATCGGCACGTCGGCGAAGTTGGTCTTGCGCAGCATCGTCTTCTTGCGGTCGCGGCATTCGCCGGCCCAGGCACCGCGGCTCGGCAGCTTGCCAGCGGCCTTCATCTCCTCGGCCACCTGCACGAAGAGCTCGAGCGCGGCCTTGGCATCGGACACGATGCCGAAGTCGGGCGTGAACACGCGGCCGATCTGCGTGGGCTCGATGTCCACGTGCACGAAGGTGCGACCCTTGGTGTAGACCTCGACCGAGCCTGTGTGGCGGTTGGCCCAGCGGTTGCCGATGCCCAGCACGAAGTCGCTCGCCAGCATCGTCGCGTTGCCGTAGCGGTGGCTGGTCTGCAGGCCGCACATGCCGGCCATCAGCGGATGGTCGTCGGGAATGGCGCCCCAGCCCATCAGCGTGGGAATCACCGGCACGCCGGTGGCTTCGGCAAAGCGCACCAACAGGTCGGCCGCATCGGCGTTGATGACGCCGCCGCCGGCCACGATCAGCGGGCGCTCGGCGGCGTTCAGCATGCCGATGGCTTTCTCGACCTGCGCGCGCGTGGCGGCTGGCTTGTACGGCGTGAGCGGCTGGTAGGCGTCGATGTCGAATTCGATCTGCGCCATCTGCACGTCGAAAGGCAGGTCGATCAGCACCGGACCGGGGCGGCCCGAGCGCATCAGGTGAAAGGCCTGCTGGAACACCTGCGGCACCTGGCCCGGCTCGCGCACCGTGACCGACCACTTGGTGACGGGCTTGGAGATCGACTCGATGTCGACCGCCTGGAAGTCTTCCTTGTACAGGCGCGCGCGCGGCGCCTGGCCGGTGATGCAGAGAATGGGAATGGAGTCGGCCCAGGCCGAGTACAGGCCGGTGATCATGTCGGTGCCCGCCGGCCCCGAGGTGCCGATGCACACGCCGATGTTGCCGGCCACGGCGCGGGTGTAGCCCTCGGCCATGTGCGAGGCGCCCTCGACGTGGCGCGCCAGGATGTGCGAGATGGTGCCCCGCTGGCGCAACGCCGAATACAGCGGGTTGATCGCCGCGCCCGGCACGCCGAAGGCCTGGGTCACGCCTTCCTTTTCCATCACCAGGACCGCGGCCTGGATCGCTGTCATCTTTGCCATGTGGCTGTCTCCTTGAAGTGAAGGCCACTGTAGGAAGAGCAGTCGATTCCAAGAAGACGGCTGGAGACCATAAAACCTATTCCAGGGTGGAATAACTGGCTACGATGCGACACATGGATCGTTTGCTGGCAATGGAAATGTTCGTGCGCGTGGTCGAGACCGGCAGCTTCTCGAAGGCGGCGCGCGAGTTCAACACCACGCAGCCCACCGTGACCAAGCAGGTCGCGGCCACCGAGGCGCGGCTGAAGGTGCGGCTGCTCAACCGCAACACGCGCGGCGTGAGCCTGACCGAGCCGGGCGCGCTGTACTACGAGAAGTGCAAGACCATCGTGCGCGAGGCCGAGGAGGCCGACAGCATCGTGCAGCTGCGGCAGAACCAGGCGCAGGGCCTCTTGCGCGTGGGCACCTCGGTGGCCTTCGGGCGGCGCGTGGTGGTGCCGCTGGCGCTGGAGTACATGCGCCGCCATCCGCAGGTGCAGCTCGACCTGAGCTTCGAGGACCGCTACGTCGATCTCATCGCGCAGGGCATCGACGTGGCCATCCGCATGGGCAAGCTGGCCGATTCCTCACTGGGCGCGCGCTACCTCGGCGCCAACCCGTGGGTCATGGTCGCGTCGCCGGGTTATCTGAAGAAGCACGGCACGCCGAAGCGCGCGCAGGATTTGAGTGCGCATGTGGCGCTGATCTACAGCAGCGTGGTGGGCGACGAGTTCTGGCGCATGCACACGCCCAAGGGCGAGCCGGTGACGGTGCCGGTGTCGGGGCGCTTTCGCTCGAACAATCTGTCGGCCGTGCTGGCGGCCGCCAGGGACGGGCTCGGCATCGCGTTGATGCCGCGCTATGTGGCGAGCGAGTCGCTGGCCGCGGGCAAGGTGCACGAAGTGCTGGGCGACCACGCGCTGCCCGAGCAGGAGATCCATGCGGTCTTTCCTTCGCCCAAGCTGGTGCCGGGGAAGGTGTCGGGCTTCGTGGCCTTCCTGCAGGGGCGCTTCGACGAAGGCTGGTGGGCGGGGTGAGAGCTTGTTTTACCCTCGAACAACGCCCCTTTCAGGTCCGCACGAAGACCCCGTGAAGGCCCAACGGAAGCGCATAGGGCAGCGTGGCCTGCGCCACCGGTCCCGCCGCCAGGTGATCGGCCGCAAAGCACGACAGCACCGTCTTCTGCCGGCCGAAGTCGAGCACGGTGCCCAGCACCCAGCCCGGCTTCGAGCCGTCCGGCACATAGACGTGTTCTTCCACGATGGCCTGCGGGCCGTAGCTGAAGCGCTGGCTGCGGCCGGTCTCGACGTGGGTGCGCGCGACCGCGCCGAAGCCCGGCAGGTCGGGCCGGATCTGCGTGGCATGCACCACCTGGCGGTGACGCAGGCCGACGCGGCGCGGGTCGATGCGCGGGAACTCGGCCTCCTGCGCGAGCGTCGCCTGCGTGGCCCTGCCGGTGCCGAGGTTCAGGGTGGCCACGGTCAGGTGCGGGTCGGGGCCCCTCACGCGGCGCGCGCGCATCACTTCGCGGTTGCTGATGAACACCGACTCGGCGTTGTCCGAACGCACGTAGTCGACATGGATCAGCGTGCCGCGCGGCGTGTCTTCCTCCCAGGCATTGCCCACGTGGAAGAGAAAGCCGGCTGGCAGCTCGAGCATCTGCCGCTTTTCCCAGTTCTGCTTGTCGACCACCAGCGCGCGCATGCCCAGTTCGGGCCGCCAGACGTGGGCGTCGAGAAAGGTCGCGCCGGCTTCCTTGCGCTTGCCGTCGTAGACCAGCGGCGGCAGCAGGAACACGAGGTGCCGCTCGGTCACCGCGAAGTCGTGGACCATCGGCATGTCGGCCACCGGCACCACGGCCGCGCGGCGCAATGCGCCTTCGGGCGCGATCTCGTACAGCGCCAGCAGGCCCTGGCCGGAGCTGACGCCGAAGTTCCACACGGTGCCGTCCGGGTCCACCTTGGGATGCGCCGAGAACGGCATGCCGGCGAGGTCGGCGCGCCAGGTCTTCACGCCCAGCGTGTCCAGCGTGCGCGCGTCGATGCGGGTGGCCGAGCCGCCTTCCCACAGCGCGAGCACTTCGCCCTGCAGCGGCAGCACGCTGGTGTTGGCAACGTTGATGCTGTCGGCCGAGGTCGGCGGCTCGCCGCCTTGCGGCATGCTGCCGAAGGTCTCGTACAGGCGGCGGCCGGCCCGCACCTCGGCCACGCGCTTGGGCGTGGCCACGTAGCGGCCCTGGTGGCGCACGTCGGCCCCTTCGATCACGAAGCGATGAACCATGCCGTCGCCGTCGAACCAGTGGTGGTAGCGCTCGCCGCCCAGGTCGTGGCCGGCCGGGCCAATGCGAAAAAGCGTGCCGGCCACGGCATCGGGAAAGCGCCCGCGCACCGTGGCGCGGGTGAGCGGCAGGTCGTCCGCGGGCGTGGCGAAGCCGATTTTCCAGGGGGCGCTGGCGGCTTCGAACTGGGCCTGCCAATCGTCGGTGCCGGTGGCGGCATGTGCCAGCGGCGCCAGCAGGGGGAGGGCGCCGGCCGATGCCAGCAGGCGCAGGAGTTCGCGTCGTTCCATGGCGGGCACCTCAGCGCAGATGGATGACGGTCTGCAGGTCCGCGTCGACGCTGATCGCGGCGGCCTCGAAATCGGGCGCGGCGCGGTTTCCCTTGGCATCGTTCGAGAAGCCGTAGCGTTCGATCGGCATGCCCATGAGGTTGGTGTCGAGCTTGCCGTTGCCGTTCTCGTCGGCAAACACGCGCAGCGCGTAGCGCCCCGGCGCCAGGCCCGCAAATACGAGCCGGGCCTTGCCGCCCTGCATCGGCGTGGTCTGCGAAGCGACCGGCTTGTTGTCGGCGTAGCCGGCGGCGTCGCCGTACAGCGCGACGTAAAGCGTGGCGTCGGCGGCCGGGCCGTCGGCAACGCTGAGGCTCAGGTCGGCGGCCAGGGCGCCGGCGGGCGCGAGGAGCGCGGCGGTGCACAGGGCGCGTACGACCGGGTGAGACAGGAGGGCGGGAAATTGCATGACGGGCCTCGTCGGAAGTTGGGGGCCCGACGATCTCGCAGGGCCCGCACGGTGCCCAGTGCCATGCGACGGAATGCCGCCTGGCGCGCGCGAAATGCGCGCTGCGCGGGGTGGAGCGGGCGTGCCCGCGCCTCAGCTCAGCCCCGTTTCTTGTTCTCGGTGCCCTGCGTCGGCTGCGTGCCTTCAGCCGGCTCGTCGTGTCCCGTTCCCACGTGCCCCGAATCCACGAACAGGCTCCACGCCGCCATGAACAGCGCCGCGATCACCGGCCCGATCACGAAGCCGTTGATGCCGAAGATCGCCATGCCGCCGATGGTCGACATCAGCACGATGTAGTCGGGCATCTGCGTGTCCTTGCCCACCAGCAGCGGGCGCAGGATGTTGTCGACCAGGCCGATCACGAACACGCCCACGAAGATCAGCACGCCGCCCTGCCAGAAGTGCCCGGTGGCCAGGAAATAGATGGCCACCGGCCCCCAGATCAGCGCCGCGCCCACGGCCGGCAGCAGCGACAGGAAGGCCATCAGCACGGCCCACAGCAGCGCGCCCTGCACGCCCAGGAACCAGAAGGCGAGGCCGCCGAGCGTGCCCTGCGCGATGGCCACGGCCACGTTGCCCTTGACGGTCGCGCGGATCACGGTGGTGAACTTGTTCAGCAGGTAGTGCGTGTGCGGCTTGGCCAGCGGCACCGCGTCGCGCATGCGCTTGGACAGCGCGGCGCCGTCGCGCAGCAGGAAGTACAGCAGGTACAGCATCACGAAGAAGCTCACCACGAAGTCGAAGGTGTTCTGGCCGATGGCGAGCGCCTGGCTCGCGATGATCTGGCTGGCCTGCCCGGCGGCGGCCGAGATGCGCGCTTGCCAGGCCGCCATGTCGCCGAGGTTGAAGCGCTCGACGAGGTTCAGCAGCCACTGCGGCGAGGCGTCCAGGATCTGCTGGAAGTAGGCTGCAAAATTGATCTGCCCCGAGCGGATGTTCTGCGTGACCAGCGCCACTTCCTGCACCAGCGACACGCCGACCATGGCCAGCGGAAGAATCACGATGAACAGGCAGATCGCCAGTGTCAGCAGCGCCGCGGCATTGAGCTTGCCGGGCATTTTGCGAAGCAGCCAGCGGAACAGCGGCGTGAACAGGATCGCCAGTGCCACGCCCCAGAGCACCGCGCCGAAGAACGGCAGCAGCACCCAGATGAAGGCGGCGGTGACGGCGGCGAGGAGGGCGAGGAACACGCCGCGCTGGAGTTGGGGTGAGTTCATAAGTGTCTCGGACTGTAGCCGAGCCGGAACCCATCCTCGTGTCAGCGGGGGGCGCTGGCGGCGTCGGATGGTTTCAGCGCTTGGCGCGCGGCAGCGCCACGGGAGCCAGCGTGGCGCGCAGGCGGCTCGGCGCGTCGGGTTCCAAGGCGGCATCGACCTCGAGTGCGCGCTCGACATTGCCGATGTGATCAAGCATCAGCCGGCGTGCCTTGTCGGTGTCGCCGGCCTCCAGCGCAGCGACGATGGCGCCGTGCTCGGCGCACGACTGTCCGGCCTCGTGCTTCGACTGGTAGAGCGTGGCCGCCAGCGTGGTGCGCGCCGTGAGGTCACGCAGCACGTCGACCAGCAATTGGTGACCCATCTGCTCGGCCAGACACACATGGAAGTCGGCCAGCAGGAAGGCGCGCGTGGCGGCGTCGGCGCCCTCGATGGCGCGCTGCTCGTCGGCGATGTGGTCGCGCAGCTTGCGGATCACCTTGCCCAGCGGGCGGCCTTCGCTCGCGGCCAGGATGCCGGCTTCGACGATGCGGCGGGCCGAGAAGGCGTCGCGCGCTTCCTCGGCCGAAGGCTCCACCACGTACCAGCCGCGGCGGGACTGCACCTCGACGAAGCCGCGCGCCTGCAGCTGCATCAGGGCCTCGCGCACCATGGTGCGGCTCACCGAGAAATTCTCGGCCAGCGCCTGCTCGCCCAGCCGCTCCCCCGGCGCGAGCTTCTGCGCGAGGATGGCCTCGACGACGCGCTCGGCGATGGCGGTGGGGCTGACGTCGGTGGGCATGTGGCTCAGTGTGCGGCGGTGGTGGCGGTGCCTGTGTTTACCACGGGCGCGGCCTCGGCCAGCGGCTCGCCATCCAGGGCTTCGGGGGCGTAGTTGCCGTCGAGCACCGCATGCGCGCGTTCGCGGTCGATGTCGCCTTCCCAGGCAGCGATGGCCACCGTTGCCACGCAGTTGCCGATCAGGTTGCCCAGCGCGCGGGCGATGCCCATGAACCAGTCCACCGACAGCACCAGCACCAGTCCAATGGCTGGAATCGCCGGAATCGCGTGCAGCGTGGCGGCCAGCACCACGATGGCCGAGCCCGGCACGCCGTGCGCGCCCTTGGACGTGACCAGCGCGATCGCCAGGATCGTCAGCAGGTCGGCCATCGAGATCGGCGTGTTGGTGGCCTGTGCAATGAATACCGCGGCCAGCGTGATGTAGATCGAGAAGGCGTCGAGGTTGAACGAGTAGCCGGTGGGAATCACCAGGCCCACGGTCGAATCGCGGATGCCCATGCGGCGCAGCTTGGCCATGACCTGCGGCAACACGCTGTCGGAGGAGGTGGTGGCGAACACGATGGTGAGTTCTTCGCGCAGATAGCGCAGCAGCTTGATCAGGCTGAAGCCCGACATGCGCATCACCAGCCCGAGCACCACGAACACGAAAATCAGCACCGCGCCGTAGAAGAGGGCGACCAGCATGCCCAGCTGCTTGAGCGAGCCGATGCCGTACTGCCCCACCGTGAACGCGATGGCGCCCAGCACACCCAGCGGCGCCAGCTTGATGATGATGCCCATGATCTTGAACAGCACCAGCGAGAGCGCATCGACCACCACCGCCACCGGCTTGCCGCGATCGCCCAGCAGCGTGAGCGCGCAGCCGAAGAGCACCGCGAACAGCAGCACCTGCAGCACGTCGCCGGTGGCGAAGGCATTGACCACCGTGGTCGGAATGAGCTTCATGAGGAATTCGACCGTGCCGCCGCTCGTGAGCTTGTCGGCGTTCGAGGCATAGGCGCTCATGGCGGCCGGGTCGAGCTTGGCGGGGTCGACATTCATGCCCGCGCCGGGCTGGAACACGAAGGCCAGCACCAGCCCCATCGCCAGAGCGATGGTGGTCAACACCTCGAAGTAGATGAGCGACTTCACGCCCACCCGGCCCACGCGCTTGAGGTCTCCCGCGCCGGCGATGCCATGCACCACCACGCAGAACACCAGCACCGGGATGATCATCTTGATCAGCTTGATGAACCCGTCACCCAGCGGCTTGAGCTTGACGGCGTACTCGGGCGCAAGAAGCCCCGCGAGCACGCCGAGCACCAGCGCGATGACCACCTGACCGAAAAGCGATTTGGCGAAGCGAGGCATGGAGTCTCCTGTCTGTCTTGTCGAGGTTTTGCATGCAAGCAATGCCTTCTCTTGCATACAAGAAATGTAGGCAAGAAGACTTGGGGAGGGTCAGAGGGTTATCCCGGGAGGGGGCCGACCGTCGCTTCAGGGTCGAGTTTCTTGGTTGCTGCGAACCGACAGCCATAAGCTGAAATTCGCCGGTGCAGCGTAGGAGTTGGTGCGGTGGTCGCGCTTTGGTCCATTGCAGCTTGGCAACTCAGCTTCCTGCGGCGAAAGGCAGAATACTTCTCGTGAAAAATAGCATCAGGAACGTGAGCGGAGCAGCGGCCGTTGCCTTCGCGCTTTTGACACTCGGGGGCTTTGCGAGCTTGAGTGTCTGGAAGCATGAGGTTCCTCGCCGGGAACGCCTTGAAAATATAAAGGGAACGCTGCTTGGCTTCGAGACAAAGCACAGCCGCTATTCAAGCTATGAATATTTGCTGATTCGAATCAACGGTCGCGAAGAGCGACTGCGTCTCTGGGCCTGCATTTCTGAGCTGAAGCGCTTGCCGCCTCAAACAGAAATTGACGTGCTGCGTATGGAAGGGACGTTGTTCGAAGTGGCTCGAACTGGCACGATGGTTTGCTCTTACATGCACTCTGCTCAAGCTCTCGGCGCTTTTCAAGCTCGCAACAGGGCCTTCATTGGATCGACTTTGGCAGTCGCGGCCTTTCTCATTGCGCTTCTGGCATGGACGAATTGGCGTACCAAGCGTCATCTGGACAAGCTGGTGGCGCGCCGATCACTTGGCTGATCAGGGACTTCTAGCCGATAGGGGACCGGCGGGCGAATCTTTGCCATCAGGCCCTGCCAGATCGGCAACAGACCATTGAAAAGACTCGGACTCCTCGCCGACCAGCATCACGTGACCGATGCGGAAGCACGGGGACTCGGCCTCGGGGATGCGTTGAACAGGAACTGACGGCGCAGCTTGCGGAGCTGGTCCACAGAGCGCTCGTTTTGTTCACGCAGCGCGCGCTCGCGTTCTTGCTGACGCTGCTGCTCGATCTAGGGCTGCGGCGTGGTGGGAAACTGCTGGGCTAAAGCCAACAGCGGACTGGCTGCCGGGACGGCAGACAATAGATCGCGTTTCAAATTAAAGCTCCCCGTCCTTGTTCTTGTTTCGGCTATCCGCGCAGTCGCTTGCCAACAGAGGCCCTAAGCCTCTTCACATCGATTAAATCCTTCCAGCAGCGCCAGGCCGATCTCTTTGTTTGAGCTGTGGGCAGGGAGAATTACATCATCAACGCCTGAAATTCCTGTCCAAGACTGAATTTCGTTATGAAGAGAGGGGGAGATTGTAATATTCCCGTTGGCCTCGCGAATAGAGCATTTGCTCATTCCTTTATAGAGGAATTTTGATGATTTGTATGAAAACCTCTCAATTAAGAGATTGTCCCATTCATCTCCCTTTTTTTGAATTTCGCCGGAACGAAAAATCTCTTGAAATTCCTCGCTTGTCAAAATGGTGCTTTTCGTCAAAGCCTGAACAAGAGCGGAGCCAATGGTCTCTGTGTCATCATTCAATGAGAGGAGTTGAGCTGAAACTCTCGGATCTATGAAGAGAAGTCTTAGGCCAGTCATCGGCCATAGATAGAGCAGTTCCGAATTTTTAAATGCGGAAACGTTTTTCCTTGCTTTCTTTCGATCGAGTTCATTACTTAATTTGAGCCAGGCACGTTGGGTGCACCCACGATCTGTGCGTGGAGCGGGGCGGCCGCCAGCAGGCTCCCCAATGCCGCGCCGGCGAACGCGTCGCGCATTACGGAAATCGTTTTGCTTGCGCCTTTGCCGGTGCTGTTCGCCGTCTCCTGAACCACGATTCGCATGCCCCTGGCTGCGTTGAAGACGACGCGATGCAAACGGCGATTCATTTTTTATTCCCTCCCCTGAACATTCGGACACTCGCGGCAACATTTGTGACCAAATGACACGCGGCGCGCGATTATCTAAGGGCGCCCAGGGGATGAACGGCAATAAGTCACACTTTCAATTTGTTCGTTAAACAAGTTAATGCGTGAGTAATTCATATGCATTACTCACGCAGGAACGCGCGATTGAATTGTTGAAATTCGTCAAACATTGGCGGCAACTGCGGCCATCGGACCCGCAGTGCCAACGCGCCCCGGAGCAACCCGAGGCGCATTCGCCATGCCTACTGCGCCGCCACCTTCACGAACACCGGATTCGAGTAGAACCACAGATCCGCGTAGTTGCGCGCATTGATGGCGTTGAAGCGCGCAACGTTGTCGGCCACCACCACCTTGGCGTCGGGCAGCGGCTCGCCCGCGGCCGTCTCGCCAGGCACGTCGGTTCCCAGGTTGGTGCCGCGCAGGCGGAAGTACTGATTGCCGCCTGCCTTCACGGTGTAGCTCACGGCGAAGTAGCCGTCGGCGTCCAGCTTCCAGTCGTTGCGCGTGAAGCGCTTGACTACGCGGGTCGACGGGTTGGTGTCGCGCGAGTAGCCCGCGGTGCCGGGCTTCTCGAGCCCGGTCACGTCGCCGGCGATCAGGTCGATATGGTCGACCACCGGCTTCACGTTGGCGAGGACGCCGCTGCCGATCTGGTATTCGAAGTTGTTGCGCTCGGGGCTCTTGAAGCGGATGGTGATCTTCAGGTCTTCGCCGGCCTTGGCCGCCACGTCGGAGCCCATTTCGCCCGCGCCCTTGGCGCTCTGCACCTTGAAGTCGAGCGCGTTGATGAGGTCGCCGTTCACCGCGAAGAGCTTGCCCGAGCGCATGGCCGCGAGCAGCGACTTCGGCTCCTTGATGTCGCCCCACAGGTGGTTCTTGGCGTACTCGCCCGGCGCGTAGCCGCTGGTGTACTGGCCCTGGGAGATGGTGAAGTGGTAGTCGGAGTCGGCCACGTTCCAGATGTGGCGGCCTTCGGAGAGCAGCGCGTCCCAGGTGCCGCCGAGCTTGGCCACGAGGTAGTCGACACCGCCGTAGACGCGCGATGGCAGGTTGGCCGGCGTGTAGTCGCTGGCGTAGCCGCCGCGGTCAGGCTCCATCTGGTTGCCGACCATGCCTTCGAGCGAGAACACGATGTTCGGCGCGAGGTCGTTCATTTCGCGCAACTGCGCGATCGTGTACTTGCCCGGATTGCGCGAGGGGTGGTTGATCTGCAGGTAGCTGGTGTCGGGGTAGTTCTTCTTGAGCCACGAGATGGCGGCCAGCGTCTCCGCGTGGGTGTCGTAGCCGGTGCCGGCCTTCGGGCCCCAGGCTGCCACGTCTTCCGGCGCGAAGGCCGAGGCGGGGCGGTTGGTGAAGAGGTACTCGAACTGGTTGGCTGCCTTCAGCGCCGCGGCCGACATCGGGTTGTCGGTCAGCAGGCCGACGTTGCCGTGGTCGTGCGAGGGCATGTCCCATTCGAAGGACGCGAAGATCGTCTTGTCGGCGTACTTGCCGTCGGCCTGCAGCGCCTTGATGCGCGGCACCTGGTACCTGGCCATGCCTTCGGAGAACGGGATCGGCGTCGCCAGCTTGTTGCCGTTGTTGTCGTAGCTGCTCATGCGCAGGTGGTCGGAGATGGCGGCCCAGTCGAGCCCGAACTGGTCGAAGGCCTTGGCCAGCACCTGGTCGAGCGTTGAGATCTGCTGGGTGTCGTCCGACTGCATGGTGTGGATGTGCAGGTCGCCGATGGTCCAGCGGCCCGTGGGGGCGGCTGCGGGGGCCGGCGCGGGGGCGGGGGCCGGAGCCGGCGCGGTGGCCGTCGGCAGGGGCACGAAGCCCGGACCGTCGGAGCCGCCGCCGCAACCGGGCAGCATCAGCGTGCCGACGGCGAGGGTGGAAAAGAGCGTGCGGCGGAAGGGAGGGGCAATCGAAAAGGAGGAAAACATGGCGTTCAAAAAAAGACAGGCGTGTTAAACACGTTGATCCAAAAGGGCTACCGAGTCTCGAAGCCAGCCATGACGCCGCGATGAAAGCGAAACGAAAGTTCGTTGTTGCCACGCCCCAAATTCACGCGAACAAGGTCTTCGCGAAGCGCACGGTCGTGCGCGCTCTATAAACTCGACCCCCTCCATGAATTTCAGTGCGCCTCCCCCCACGCTCACCGCTTCCGTCGATGGTGAGTTGCTCTCGCGCATGGTGCGGGCCGACCAATTGGTCATGGTGCGCCGCAGCGTGCTCGCGGCCATTCCGATCAACATCGTGCTGAGCTTCACCGCGACGCTGGTGGCGCTCAACTCGGGCCGCGCGTTCGAAGGGCTGTGCTGGCTGATGCTGTCGCTCGCGGTGAACGGGGTGCGCAGCTACGTCTGCCGCTGGCCGTTCGCGCCCTCGCGCGGCGTGCTGCTGGACAGCAGCGTGGCAACCTCGCCCAAGGGGCGCCCGGTCGAGTGGCACCTGCGGCTGTCGGCGGCGCTGGCCGGGGTCTCGGGCCTGGTCTGGGCGCTCATTCCGCTGCTGTGCAGCGGCTACTCGTCGCCCCAGGCGGTGTTCTATCTGACGGTGGTCTGCGGCATCTGCGCGGGCTCGGTGACCTACGGCACGGCCTTCGCGTTCGTGCCGATCAGCTTCATCACGCCGGCTTTGCTGTCCGTGGCAGGCTGCCTGGTGTATTCGGGCGGCTTCGACAACGTGAGCCTGGCCGCGATGGTGCTGCTGTACCTCGGGGCGCTGGTGCGCAGCGCGCTGCACAGCGAACGGGCCTTCCGCGAGGGCAGCCGGCTGCGCAACGAGGCCACCGCCATGACGGAGCAATTGCGCCAGGTGCATGCGCTGTCGCTGGAGGCGACGCAGCAGCTCTCGTTCCGTGCCTCTCATGACTCCCTGACCGGGCTGCTCAACCGCGAAGGCTTCACCGAGGCGGCGACGCTGCACATCGTCGCGTCCCGCGGCCAGCAGCACTGCCTGCTGCTGCTCGACCTGGATGGCTTCAAGGCGGTGAACGACGCCTTCGGCCACAAGGTCGGCGACCGGGTGCTGCAGGACGTGGCCGGCTGGCTGCAGCGCGAGCTCACCGACCTGCGCGCGGTGCTGAGCCGCTGGGGCGGCGACGAGTTCGCGGTGCTCTACAGCCTGCAGGGCGCCCGCCAGGCGCCCGCGGCCATCGCCCAGGCGCTGATCCGGTCGATCTCTTTTGCCACCGCGCACTACGGCGGCCACCTGGGCGTGAGCATCGGGATCTCGGTGTCGGGCGACGCCGACATCGCCGACATGATCAGCTTCGCCGACGAAGCGCTCTACGAGGCCAAGCGCACCGGGCGCAACCGTTACCAGTTCTTCGACGCCCCGCTCAATCTGCGGCTGGGCACGCGCCGGGACGTGGAGCGCGACCTGCTCAACGCCATCGAGGCACGCGCCATCGGCGTCTGGTACCAGCCGATCATGGGCTGCGACGGCAAGCACATCCACAGCCTCGAGGCGCTGATGCGCTGGCACCATCCGCGTCACGGCCACATCGCGCCCGAGGAAGTGATCTTCGCGGCCGCCAACACCGGCGTCGCCGAGCCGCTGTTGCGGCACCTGGTCGACGAGGTCTGCCGGGCGATGCGCCAGCTCGAGGCCGCGGGCTCGGTGCTGGCGAACGTGCCGATCGCCATCAACGTGTCGCCGCGCGAGATGGCGCAGCTGGCGGTCGACGACATCGTGCTCGGCATGCTGAAGACGCGCGGCATCGCGCCGGCCCGGCTGCAGATCGAGATCACCGAAGAGGTCGCGCTCGACACCCACGCAACGCGCAGCCGCCTCAGCGCGCTGTCGGCGGCGGGCGTGACGATCGTGGTGGACGACTTCGGCGTGGGCTATTCGTCGCTGGCTTCGCTGCGCAGCGAATACGTGCGGCAGGTCAAGATCGACCGCAGCTTCATCCTGGGGCTGGCGGCATCGCCTGGCAACGTGGTGCTGGTCGATTCCATCGTGCAACTCGGCCGCTCGCTGAACATCCAGGTCGTGGCCGAAGGCGTGGAAACGCAGGAAGAACTCGACGTCCTGCGCACGCTGGGCTGCACGCTGGTGCAGGGCTACCACCTGGCACGGCCGGCGCCCCTGCCCGACATGACGGCATGGGCCGAGGCCCGGGCCAGGTCGGCCGCGATCATTTCGGCATCGGGCGCGAGCCCGGCCTGAGCCGGCCGGACGCGGCCCGACGACCGCTCAGGACATTCAGGCCAGCAGATCGCTGAGCGTGCGCGCGATCACCTTGGTGGCGCGGCGCAGGTCTTCGAGTACCACGCGCTCGTCGCTGCGCTTGGCGTGCGACTCCAGCACGGTGCGCGGACCGGCCCCGTAGATCACGCCCGGAATGCCGGCCTCGACGTACAGGCGCACGTCGGTGTACAGGGGCGTGCCCATGGCCTTGATCGGTTCGCCGAACACGTCATGGCCGTGCTTCTGGATCGCATCGACCAGCGGCTTGTTGCCGGCCAGCGGCTTCATCGAGTTGGCGAGCAGCAGGCGCTTGATCTCGACGGTGATCCCGGCGCTCTCGGCCGCGGCATCGGCAATCACCTTGCGGATCGCGGCTTCGACTTCCACCGGGTTCTCCTCGGGGATCATGCGGCGGTCGAGCTTGAACACCACCTTGCCGGGCACGACGTTGGTGTTGGTGCCGCCCTCGATGCGGCCCACGTTCAGGTACGGGTGCGTGATGCCCTCGACCTTCGACGTGACCTGCTGGTAGAGCGTGTTCTGCGCATACAGCGCATTGAGGATCTTCGTGGCGCCCTGCAGCGCGTCGATGCCTGTGGCCGGCACGGCGGCGTGGGCCATCTTGCCGTGCACCGTCACTTCCATCTGCAGGCAGCCGTTGTGGGCGGTGACCACCTCGTAGCTGAAGCCGGCCGCGATCATCAGGTCAGGCTTGGTCAGGCCCTTGTCGAGCAGCCAGCCCGGGCCGAGGATGCCGCCGAACTCTTCGTCGTAGGTGAAGTGCAGCTCCACGCTGCCCTTGGCCGGCTTGGCGACGGCTTCGAGCGCGCGCAGCGCGAAGGTGAAGCTCGCGAAGTCGCTCTTGCTCACGGCGGCGGCGCGGCCGTAGAGGCTGCCGTCGACGATCTCGCCGCCGTACGGATCGTGCGTCCAGCCTTCGCCCGGGGGCACCACGTCGCCGTGGGCATTGAGCGCGACCGTCAGGCCGTCGTTGCCGTACTTGCGGCGCACGATCAGGTTGGTGATCGTTTCGAGGCCGTAGTCCTTCACTTCCTGCGTGGGCACGGCGTGCTTCTCGGCGTCGAGGCCGAAGTCCTTCAGCAGCTCGGCGGTGCGCTCGGCGTGCGGCGCGTTGTTGCCGGGCGGGGTGTCGGTGGGCACCTGCACCAGTTGCTGCAGGAATTGCACTTCCTCGTCGAAGTGGGCGTCGATCCAGGCGTCGAGCTTTGCGTAGTCGGTCATGGTTGTTCTTCTGTGAATCAGTGGGCTTGTTCGGCGGCGAGGTTGTCCAGCAGGCCCTGGAAGGCCTGCACCGCGAGCTGGATGTCGTCGTTGGTGCTCGATTCGAGCGGGTTGTGGCTGATGCCCGAGTTGATGCCGCGCACGAAGAGCATGGCCTGCGGCATCACCTCGTGCAGCTTCATGGCGTCGTGGCCGGCGCCGCTGGGCATGCGGAAAAGCGGAATGCCGAGCGCGTCGACGGCCTTTTCCCAGCGCTGCTGCCAGGCGGGGGCGCTGGGCGCGGCGGCGGCGCGCATCGTTTCTTCGAGCTCGAAGCGCACGCCGCGTCGCTCGCAGATGTCCTTCAGCGCGCCGACCACGTCGGTGGCCAGCGCGTCGCGCTGCGCGTTGTTGGGCGCGCGCAGGTCCAGGCTGAACTTGCAGCGGCCCGGCACCACGTTGATCGAGCCGCTCGGGACTTCGAGCATGCCGACGGTGCCGACCGAATCGCCGTCCTTCGCGGCGCGCTGTTCGGTGTAGAGGATCAGCTCGGCCACCGCGGCGGCCGCGTCGCGCCGGCGGTCCATGGGCGTGGTGCCGGCGTGGCTGGCCATGCCGATCACTTCGCCCACGTAGCGCACGCTGCCGTTGATGGAGGTGACGATGCCCAGCGGCAGGTCGAGCTCGGTGAGCACCGGGCCCTGTTCGATATGCACCTCGACGAAGCCGAGGTAGCGCGCCGGATCGCGCTGGATCTTCGGGATGTCTTCCTGCTTCAGGCCCGCGTGCTGCATGGCCTCGCGCATGGTCACGCCGTCGGCGTCCTTCTGGTCGAGCCAGCGCTGGTCGAAGTGGCCGATGAGCGCGCCGGAGCCCAGGAAGGTCGCCTTGTAGCGCTGGCCCTCTTCTTCGGCGAAGCCCACCACCTCGAAGGCGAAGGGCAGCCGCTTGTTCTGCCGCTTGAGTTCGCGCACGCAGGCGATCGGCACGAAGATGCCGAGGCGGCCGTCGTACTTGCCGCCGTTGCGCACGGTGTCGTAGTGGGAGCCGGTGAGCAGCGTGCGCGCGCCCGGCTGCGTGGCCTCGTAGCGGCCCACCACGTTGCCCACCGCGTCGATGTGAACCGAGTCGAAACCCACGTCGCTCATCAGCGCGCTGATCTGCGCGGCGCAGGCGCGGTGCGCGTCGGTCAGGTACGTGACGGTGAGCTGGCCCTTCTCGGCGTAGCCGGGGTCGGTGTGCACCGAGAGCTGCTCCTGCCAGTCCCACACGTCGTTGCCGAGCGAGATGTCGGCGGCAAACTTGTCGTCCAGGCGAATCTCGGCAATGCGGTGGATGTTGCGCAGCGCCTCGCCCAGCTCGAAAGCCGGATGGTTGTGCAGCCGGCGCGCGAAGGTCTCGATGATCTCGCGCTTGGCCAGCCCGGCGCCGCGCGGGCCGCGCACGGCCAGGATGAACGGGAAGCCGAACTTCGCGTTGTAGTCGGCGTTGAGCTGCTGGATCTTCGCGAACTCCTCGGGCGTGCAGTCGGTCAGGCCGGCCTTGCTCTGCTCGTTGGTCGATTCGGCCGTCAGCGTCTTGCTGACCATGGCCTTGCCCGCCAGCTCCGGGTGGGCGCGGATCAGGCCGATCTGCTCGTCGGCCGACGACTCGGCCAGCGCGCGCACCAGCGCATGCTTGAGGTGCGCGAGCGAGCGGAAGGGACGGGCCGCCAGCGCGCGCTGCGCGATCCAGGGCGAGTGCTCGTAGATGCCGTCGAGCAGCGCGACGGCGGTGGCCGGCACGGCGGCGTTGAGTTGGGCGATGGTGAGGCTCATGATGCGGCTCCAGCTTCGAAGGGGTGCGCCTGCTTCCAGTGGCGCGCGATGTCGACGCGGCGGCAGACCCACACCTTGTCGTGCTGTGCGATGTGGTCCAGGAAGCGCTGCAGCGCGGTGATGCGGCCGGGCCGTCCGAGCAGGCGGCAGTGCATGCCGATGCTCATCATCTTCGGGCTGTCGTCGCCGGCCGGGTCGCCTTCGGCGTAGAGCGCGTCGAAGGTGTCCTTCATGTACTGGAAGAACGGATCGGCGTGCGAGTAGCCCTGCGGCAGCGCGAAGCGCATGTCGTTCACGTCGAGGGTGTAGGGCACGATGAGCTGCGGCACCACGCTGCCGTCGGTCTTGTGCACCTTCATCCAGAAGGGCAGGTCGTCGCCGTAGTAGTCGCTGTCGTACTCGAAGCCGCCGTAGTCGGCCACGAGGCGCCGGGTGCGGGGGCTGTCGCGGCCGGTGTACCAGCCCAGGGCGCGTTCGCCGGTGAGCTTCTCGATCGCTTCCATGCCCAGGCGCATGTGTTCGCGCTCGGTGGCTTCGTCGATGTTCTGGTAATGGATCCAGCGCCAGCCGTGGCAGGCGATTTCGTGGCCCAGCTCCTTGAAGGCAGCGGTCAGCTCGGGGTAGCGCTGCAGCGCCATGCCCACGCCGAACACGGTGAGCGGCAGGCCGCGTTTTTCGAACTCGCGCAGGATGCGCCACACGCCGGCGCGCGAGCCGTATTCGTAGATGCCTTCCATGCTGATGTGCCGGTCGGGAAAGCTCGCCGGGTTGAACATCTCGGAGAGGAACTGCTCGGAGCCCGCGTCGCCGTGCAGCGTGGCGTTCTCGCCGCCTTCTTCGTAGTTCAGCACGAACTGCACCGCGACGCGTGCGCCGCCGGGCCATCGGGCGTGGGGCGGGTTGCGGCCGTAGCCGACGAGGTCACGGGGGTAGGGCAAGGTGGAGTCGTAGACGGTCATAGGCTTTTCAGGACAGCGCCAGCGAGATGTCGTTGGTGGGGACCTTGCGGTCGAAGGTCAGGTTGGCCTCGACGTGCTCGAGGTGTTCGGTCATGAGGCGCACGGCGCGTTCTTCATCGCGCGCGGCCAGGGCCTTCACGATGTCGGCGTGCTCGTCGTTGGAGTGCTCGGCCGCGCTGGTGCTCTGGTACATCAGCGTGATGAGGGCGCAGCGCGAGATCAGCTCGCCCAGGATCTGCGCCAGCACCTGGTTGCCCATGAGCTCGGCCATGCGCACGTGGAAGTCGCCCAGAAGTTCGGTGCGCCCGGAGATGTCTTCGCCCGACACGGCCGATTTTTCGAGCGCCACGTGCTCCTTCAGCGCCTTGATCTTGGCGGGCGTGACGGTGCGCACGAACTCGCGCGTCATCTCGGCCTCGAGCATGCGGCGCACGGCGAACACCTGCTTGGCTTCGTCGACAGCGGGTGCTGCCACGAAGGCGCCGCGCGCGGGTTCGAGCCGGATGAGCTTGTTCTGCGAGAGTTGGAACAGGGCCTGCCGCACCAGCGTGCGCGACACGCCGAAGTGATCGGCCAGCTTCTGCTCGGCCAGCTTGGTGCCGGGCTGAAGCCGGTGCTCGACGATGGCCTTCGTGAGGGCATCGACGATCGAACGGGTGGTGGAGGACTCCATGTTTTTCATGATAGACCCAAAGCCGTGAACTGTATACACTTTTGTCCACCGGAATATCCCGCACCCATTTCAAGGAGCGCCCCATGGGCCTGAGCACTCACGTACTGGACACGATGCATGGCGGCCCCGCCGCGGGCATGGAGGTGGCGCTGTACACCACCGACGGCGATGCCGCCACGCTGGTCAAGCGCTTCACGCTGAATTCGGACGGCCGCGGCGACGGGCCGCTCTACGACAACAACTCGCTGAAGGTCGGCACCTACCGGCTGGTGTTCGACGTGGCGGGTTATTTCAAGGCCCGCGGCGTCGAGCTGCCGGAGCCGAATTTCCTGAACAAGGTGTCGCTGGACTTCGGCGTGGCGCACACCGACCAGCACTATCACGTGCCTCTGCTCGTGAGCCCGTGGAGCTACTCCACCTACCGCGGCTCCTGAGGCATCAGTCCCCTTGTTGCTGGCCTTCTGTCAGGGTGTCGAGTTGAAAGCGGCCGCTTTCGTCCCACAGCCAGGTGTCCGTCCAGGTGACGGCGCCCAGGCGGGTGGCCGGCGGGAAGGGCGAGGCCTTCAGCACCGTGCGCTCGATCTCGGCGATCACCTCGGGCGCATGCTTGGGGGCGCGCAGCCAGCGCATCGAGCGCACCTTGCCGCCGTTGTCGAGGTTCACTTCGAGCGTGCCGACGGCGTAGAGGATCGGCGGCAGCTGGCCCTTGTAGATGCGCGAGCGGTTGGTGTCATAGACGTGGCGGGCCGCGTCGCGGCGGTAGTCGCGCGCGCTGGCCGCGCTCGATGCGCGTGGCGCGGGGCCGGCGCCCACATCGCCGCTGGCGCCGCTCAACTGGCCGGGCACCGACCCGGTGGAGCCGCAGCCGGCGAGCCAGAGGGCCGAAAGAAGAGAGGCTGCGAGGGCGAGACGTCGGGGCGTAAGCTGGCGATTCATGGCCGGGTTTATACCGTGAGTCATCGCGCGCCCGGCAACCGAAGGTATCGACAACGATGAGCGGTGCGGTCGACCAACTGCTGGCGCGTCTTCGCCACGAAGACGGCGTGCTGGTGCGCGTCGAGTCCACGCAGGGCTCGGCGCCGCGCGAAGCCGGCACCTGGATGGCGGTGTGGGCCGACGGGCTCACGGCCACCATCGGCGGCGGCCAGCTCGAATTCCAGGCCACGAAGGAGTCGCGCGAGCTGCTCGCCGGCACGCGCGCGCCGTTCGACGGCATCCAGCGCTACCCGCTCGGCCCGAGCCTGGGGCAGTGCTGCGGCGGGGTGATGTTCCTGTCGTACCAGCGCATCACCGCGGCCGATGCGCCGGCGCTGCAGCGCGAACTGGTCGCGCAGCTCAAGCCCGTGGCGCTGTTCGGCGGCGGGCATGTGGGCGCCGCGCTGGCGCGCCTGCTGGCGGCGCTGCCGTTCGCGGTGCGCTGGATCGACAGCCGCGACGGCGTTTTCCCCGAAGAGCTGCCCGCGCAGATCGACACCGAGCATTCCGAGCCGGTGCAGGACGCCGTGGCCGCGCTCGCGCCGGGCAGCCGCGTGCTGATCATGAGCTTCAGCCATGCCGAGGACTTCGACGTCGTCGTCGCCTGCCTCAAGCGCATGCGCGAGCGCAACGACCTGCCGTACGTGGGCCTGATCGGCAGCAAGACCAAGTGGGCCACCTTCAGCCACCGGCTCGAGGCGCGGGGCTTCGGGCCCGACGAACTGGCCCGCATCACCTGCCCGATCGGCGTGCCCGGCATCACCGGCAAGGAGCCCGAGGTGATCGCCGTGGCGGTGGCGGCACAGTTGTTGCAATCGCTGGGCTGAACAGGGTTTTCCCGGCGGTGGCGCCCCAAAAAAAGCATCCCGCCTTTTGCCAAAACTGTATACACTTTCGGTCGACAACAAGCCGCAGCGGAGCGAGGCCCATTCCATGGAGCCTGCGTTCGCGGCACTTTCTCTGCTTACAGCGCCCGCGGTGGTGAGCAGGCTGAAACCCCTTTGCGACGTCCCACGCGTCGCACAGGGCTGAGAGAGAGCACATGGAAAGCTACTACCTCGACTGGGCCAACCTGCTGCTGCGCTGGGTCCACGTCATCACCGCCATCGCCTGGATCGGCGCTTCCTTCTACTTCGTGATGCTGGACAACAGCCTCGAGAAGCCGCATGACCAGGAATCGCTCGACAAGGGCGTGGGCGGCGAGCAGTGGGCGGTGCACGGCGGCGGCTTCTACAACATGCAGAAGTACGCGCTGGCGCCCAAGAAGCTGCCGGACCATCTGCACTGGTCGTACTGGGAGAGCTATTCGACCTGGATTACGGGTTTTTCGCTCTTCACCATGTCGTACCTGTGGAACGCGAGCACCTACCTGATCGACAAGTCGAAGATGGACTGGCAGCCCGGCGCCGCCATCGCCGTCGCGCTGGCCTTCTTCGTCGTGTTCTGGATGGTCTACGACGGCATCTGCCAGGTCTTCGGGCGCCGCAAGCACGGCGACACCATCGTCGGCGTGCTGATCGCGATCTTCATTGCCTTCGCGACCTGGCTGGCCTGCCACTGGTTCGCGGGCCGCGCGGCCTTCCTGCTGGTGGGCGCCATGATGGCCACGACCATGAGCGGCAACGTGTTCTTCTGGATCATTCCCGGCCAGCGCAAGAACGTGGCAGCGCTGCGCGAAGGCAAGCCTGTCGACCCGGTGCACGGCCAGCGCGGCAAGCAGCGCAGCGTGCACAACACCTACTTCACGCTGCCGGTGCTGTTCGCGATGCTGAGCAACCATTACAGCTTCACCTACACGCACAAGTACAACTGGATCGTGCTGCTGCTCATCATGTTGGGCGGCGCGGCGATTCGCCAGTTCTTCGTGGTGCGCCACCGCTTCAAGCTGGGCAATGCGGGCAATCCGCTGCCGTATGCCATGGTCGGCATCGTGGTGCTGGGCCTGACCATCGTCTGGATGAAGCCCGAGCCCGTGGCCGCGCCGGCAGTGGCCGCTGCCGCGGCGCCGGCCGTGCCGTTCTCCGACGTGCAGAAGGTGCTCGAGCAGCGCTGCTTCATGTGCCACGGCCCGGCCGTGCAGATGAAGAACGTGCGGGTCGATTCCCCCGAGCAGGTGGCCGCGCATGCGCAGGCGATCTACCAGCAGGTCGTGGTCACCAAGATCATGCCGATGAACAACGCGACCGGCATCACCGACGAGGAGCGCGCCCTCATCAGCCGCTGGTTCCAGGCCGGCGCGAAGACCACCAACTAGGCACCCCGAAAAAGTTGACCGGCGAGGGGCGGGGCCTGGTCCGCAGCACAATTGCCGGTCTGGAGACAAACCGCAATGACCGCTTCGAACCCGTCCTTGGCCCCCGCCCCCGATCCGCGCGAAGACCCGCGCGCCTTCCTCGAACATCTCTACCGCGTGGCGGTCGACCGTGCGCTGCCGCTGTCGACGCTGGGCCCTCATCTGCCGCCGCCGCCCAAGGGTCGCACCCTGGTGCTGGGCTGCGGCAAGGCCGGCGGCTCGATGGTGCAGGCGCTCGAAGCCCTGTGGCCGGCCGATGCGCCGCTGTCGGGGCTGGTCGTCACGCGCTACGACCACATTCCGCCGCGGCCTGAAGGCCTTCCGCGCCGCATCGAACTGGTCGAGGCCGCGCATCCGGTGCCTGACGAGGCCGGCCTGAGGGCCGCCGAGCGCATCCTCGAACTCACCAAGGGCCTCACGGCCGACGACCTTGTGCTGTGCCTGATCTCGGGCGGTGGCTCGTCGCTGCTGGTGCTGCCGGCCGAAGGCCTGACGCTGGCCGACAAGCAGCGCATCAACACCCAGCTGCTCGAGAGCGGCGCGAGCATCGGCGAGATGAACTGCGTGCGCAAGCACCTGTCCCGCATCAAGGGCGGCCGGCTGGCGGCAGCTTGCGCGCCAGCCCGCGTCGTCACCCTCACGATCAGCGACGTGCCCGGCGACGACCCTGCGGTCATCGCCAGCGGCCCGACGGTGCCCGACGCCACCACCTGCGCCGACGCGCTCGCCATCCTCGAGCGCTACGCCATCGAGGTGCCCGCGCCGGTGCGCGCACAGCTCGAAAGCGGTGCGCTCGAAACGCCCAAGCCGAACGACCCGGTGTTCGAGGGCCACCAGACGCATGTGATCGCCACGCCCCAGCAGTCGCTGGAAGCCGCGGCCCAGGTGGTGCGCGCCGCCGGCCTGGAGGCGCACATCCTCAGCGACGAAATGGAAGGCGAGTCGCGCGAGGTCGGCAAGGTGCATGCCGCGCTCGCGCGCGCGGTGGCGCTCCACGGCCAGCCCTTCGCCAGGCCCTGCGTCATCCTGTCGGGCGGCGAAACCACGGTGACGATCCGGCCCCGCAAGCCCGGCCAGGCCAAGGGCCGGGGCGGGCGCGGCGGCGAGTTCTGCATGGGCCTGGCCGGCGCGCTCATGGGGCAGCCCGGCGTCTGGGCGCTGGCGGGCGACACCGACGGCATCGACGGCATGGAAGACAACGCCGGCACCTTCGTCACGCCCGACACCCTGGCGCGTGCGACCGCCAAGGGCATGAAGCTGTCGGACTACATGGACCGCAACGACGCCTACACCTACTTCGGCGCCATCGGCGACTTGCTGATCACCGGGCCTTCCCACACCAACGTCAACGACTTTCGCGCGCTGCTGGTGCTGTAGCGGGGGCTGTTGCGCCGCCTCCGGCGGGCTTTGTGAAGTCGGGTTAATCTATGCGTCCCGGCGGCCACGGCTGCCGTCGCCGCCTGCGCACCCTTCGGGGTGCCGCGTCGCACACACAGATTTCCCGTTTTCATCATCCAGTCCTCGAAGGAAAAGTTCGCCATGACCGCCACCTACACCGACACCCGCCTGCTGATCGACAACGAATGGGTCGACGCCACCGGCGGCAAGACGCTGGACGTCGTGAACCCCGCCACCGGCAAGGCCATCGGCAAGGTGGCGCATGCCAGCATCGCCGACCTCGACCGCGCCCTGGCCGCCGCCCAGCGCGGCTTCGACAAGTGGCGCAACACCCCCGCCAACGAGCGCGCCGCCGTCATGCGCCGCGCCGCCGGCCTGATCCGCGAACGCGCCGGCGACATCGCCAAGCTGCTGACGCAGGAGCAGGGCAAGCCGCTGGTCGAAGCCAAGGGCGAGACGCTGGCCGCGGCCGACATCATCGAGTGGTTCGCCGACGAAGGCCGCCGCGTGTATGGCCGCATCGTGCCGTCGCGCAACCTGGCCGCGCAGCAGCTCGTGCTGAAGGAGCCGCTGGGCCCCGTCGCCGCGTTCACGCCGTGGAACTTCCCGATCAACCAGATCGTGCGCAAGCTCGGCGCCGCGCTGGCCACCGGCTGCTCGTTCCTGGTGAAGGCGCCTGAAGAAACCCCGGCATCGCCCGCCGCGCTGCTGCAGGCTTTCGTCGATGCCGGCATTCCGCCCGGCGTGGTGGGCCTGGTGTTCGGCAACCCCGCCGAAATCTCGAACTACCTGATCGCCCATCCGATCATCCGCAAGGTCACCTTCACCGGCTCGACCCCCGTCGGCAAGCAACTGGCCGCACTGGCCGGCTCGCACATGAAGCGCGTCACGATGGAGCTGGGCGGCCACGCCCCGGTGATCGTGGCCGAAGACGCCGACGTGGCGCTGGCCGTCAAGGCCGCCGGTGCCGCCAAGTTCCGCAACGCCGGCCAGGTCTGCATCTCGCCGACCCGTTTCCTTGTGCACAACAGCCTGCGCGAAGAATTCGCCCGCACGCTGGTCAAGTACACCGAAGGCCTGAAGCTCGGCGACGGCCTGGCAGAAGGCACGACCATCGGCCCGCTGGCCAACGCCCGCCGCCTCACGGCCATGGCCCATGTGCTGGAAGACGCGCGCAAGAAGGGCGCCACCGTGGCCGCCGGCGGCGAACGCGTGGGCGACACCGGCAACTTCTTCGCGCCGACCGTGCTGACCGACGTGCCGCTGGACGCCGACGTGTTCAACAACGAACCCTTCGGCCCCATCGCCGCCATCCGCGGCTTCGACACGCTCGAGGAAGCGATTGCCGAATCGAACCGCCTGCCCTTCGGCCTGGCCGGCTACGCCTTCACCAAGTCGATCAAGAGCGCGCACCTGCTGAGCCAGAAGCTCGAGCTGGGCATGCTGTGGATCAACCAGCCTGCCACCCCGTCGCCGGAAATGCCTTTCGGCGGCGTGAAGGATTCGGGCTACGGTTCGGAAGGCGGTCCGGAAGCGCTCGAGGCCTACCTGAACACCAAGGCGGTCTCGATCCTCGGCGTCTGAGCCGGCGCTTGCCGCTCACTCCTCGGCGGCGGCATTCCAGAACGCTTGCTGCACGCCGTCGAGGGCTTCGAGATCCTCGATGACACGGTCGAGCTCCGCGGGCTCGACCGCCGTCGCATAAAGCGTCGCACCGATCTCGGTGTCGGCCGGCCCGAACGGGTGCTGGTCGACATCGCGCACCGGATAGTTCGCGGCCTCGAGCAGCAGCAGCAGCTGGTCCATCACCTCGGGCCGCGCCGCGCGCGTGCAGATCACGCGCACCACGTAGGTCGCTTCACTTGCGCCCTCACTGATGGGTTGCCGGTTGATGCGGTTCACCACCGGGCGCAGCAGCGTATTGCTGGCCAGCACAAACAGCGCGGCGATCAGCGCTTCTCCCAGCAGGTCCGCGCCCGCGCAGGCGCCCACCGCCGCCGACCCCCACAGCGTTGCCGCCGTATTGAGCCCCGTGACGTTGGCGCCTTCCTTCATGATCGCGCCCGCGCCCAGGAAGCCGATGCCCGACACCACGTAGGCCACCACGCGTACCGCGCCGCCGCTGCCGTCGAGCCGCTGGGCCAGGTCGACGAAAACCGCGGCGCCCACGGCCACCAGCGTGTTGGTGCGCAAGCCCGCGGTACGCTGCCGGATCTGCCGCTCAAGGCCGATGAGCGAGCCGAGGATGAAGGCAGCCGACACGCTGATGAAGGTGTCGAGCAGCGAGTGCAGGTTGATGTTTTGAATGGCTTGCATCGATGGATTCCCTCTTCTTTCTTATGGATGCCGATGTTCAGTCGGACGATGGCGTTGCGCTGGCAATTCCCTGGATGTGCGCCCGCCAGTTCCTCTTCTCCACGCGCCTGACGTTGGGAACATCCGCGAGATGCCCCAGGTAGGCTGCCAGTAACGGCAGCTCCGCGTCGCTCCTGTCGCCGAGAAATTCCTGCACTGTGACCAGGTTGCCGTAGCTCTTCGCGTACTTCGAGGGTGTGTCGTCAACGGCAATGATCGATTCGAGCGGATATCCCTTGGATTTCAATTTCTGCAGATTCTTGATGGTCTGATATCCACCTGTTGTGAAGTCGCGCGCCGTCGTGCAGCGTTTGCTGGACCAGACGAACTCCAGCGAGCCAGCCGGGAAAATGCGCTCCACGACCGCTGACGCATAACTCTCTCCCGAAGCCGTCCAGACCCCGACCCTGAACTGTTCCAGCACATGGTTCACGAAGCTCGAGAGGTGCGGGCGTAGATGAACACGGTACGGCCCGACGCGAAAATCCTCGTCATGCGCGAGCGTGTCTTCGGTGGCGTGGATCAGCGTTTCGTCAAGGTCCAGCACCAGCAGTTTGCGGGTCGTGGGTTTCATGTACGTGTCAAGAAGCGCGAGAGTCAAAGCATAGGCGACGGCGGCTCCCCATGTGCACAGGGCGCCTCCGGGACTCAATAAAAGTCACTGCCACCCATACCGCCGCCCGTACCACCCCTTCACCGTCTGCGTCAGCACCGCGTACCCCACCAGCATCGCCACCAACCAGGGAACGTACGCAAGCGGCAGCGCCTGCAGCTTGAAATAGTGCGACAGCGGCCCCATCGGCAGCCAGATACCCACGGCGGCGATCGCCGCGCCCATCGCCAGCATCGGCCACGAGGCCCGGCTTTGCAGGAACGGGATCTTGCGCGTGCGGATCAGGTGCACGATCAGCGTCTGCGACAGCAGTCCCTCGACGAACCAGCCCGACTGGAACAGCGTCTGATGGTCCACCGAATTGGCGGCGAACACGAACCACAGCACCGTGAACGTCAGGATGTCGAACACCGAACTCAGCGGCCCGAAGAACACCATGAAGCGGCCCAGGTCGGCCGGGTTCCAGCGCTGCGGGTTCTTCAGGAACTCGTCGTCCACGTTGTCGAACGGGATCGCGATCTGCGACACGTCGTACAGGAGGTTCTGCACCAGCAGGTGCAGCGGCAGCATCGGCAGGAACGGCAGGAACGCGCTGGCCACCAGCACCGAGAACACGTTGCCGAAGTTCGAGCTCGCCGTGATCTTGATGTACTTGAGCATGTTCGCGAAAGTGCGGCGCCCCTCGATCACCCCTTGCTCCAGCACCATCAGGCTCTTCTCCAGCAGGATGATGTCGGCCGATTCCTTCGCTACGTCCACCGCGCCGTCCACCGAAATGCCGATGTCCGCGGCGCGCAGCGCCGGCGCGTCGTTGATGCCGTCGCCCATGAAGCCGACCACGTGCCCGTTGGCGTGCAGCGCCTGCACGATGCGCTCCTTGTGCGCCGGCGTGAGCTTGGCGAACACCTGATGCCGTTCGACCAGCACGCGCAGGTCGGCTTCGCTCATGTCCTCGATCTCGTGGCCCAGCACCATGCGGCCGGCCTCGATGCCCACGTCGCCGCAGACCTTGCGTGTCACCAGTTCGTTGTCGCCGGTCAGCACCTTCACCCCCACGCCGTGCTCTGCCAGCGCGCGCAACGCGGGCGCGGTCGATTCCTTCGGTGGATCGAGGAACGCCACATAGCCCAGCAGCGTGAGGCCTGACTCATCGGCCACGCCATACGCCGGCTTCTGCGCCTCGAGTTTCAGCGCGCGGCTTGCCACGGCCACCACGCGCAGGCCCTGTGCGTTGAGTTGCGACGCCACGCGGTGGATGCGCGCAAGCACCTCGTCGTCGAGCGCCAGCACTTCGGCGCCGCGCTCGACCGACGTGCACACCGACAGGATCTCTTCCAGCGCACCCTTGCAGATCAGCAGATGCTCGCTGCCGCCGTTGGCCACCACCACCGACATGCGGCGGCGCGAGAAGTCGAAGGGCACTTCGTCGATCTTGCGGTAGCTGGTCTGCAGGCGCGTCTCGAGCTGCATCTCGGCGTGGCTCAGCACCGCCTTGTCGAGCAGGTTCTTCAGCCCCGTCTGGTGAAAGCTGTTGAGGTAGGCAAGCTGCAGCACGTGCTCGGAGGCTTCGCCCCAGGCGTTGGTGTGGCGCTCGAGCACGATGCGGTCCTGCGTCAGCGTGCCGGTCTTGTCGGTGCACAGCACGTCCATCGCGCCGAAGTTGTGGATGGCCTCGAGCCGCTTCACGATCACCTTCTGGCGCGACATCACGACCGCGCCCTTGGCCAGCGTGGCGGTCACGATCATCGGCAGCATCTCGGGCGTGAGGCCGACCGCGATCGACAGCGCGAACAGCGCCGCTTCCCACCAGTCGCCCTTGGCCACGCCGTTGATCACCAGCACCAGTGGCGCCATCACCAGCATGAAGCGGATCAGCACCCAGCTCACGCGGTTGATGCCGGCCTGGAAGGCGCTGGTGCCGCGGTCGGTGGCGGTCACGCGCTGGGCGAGGGCGCCGAAGAAGGTGCGATCACCCGTGTGCACGATCAGCGCGGTGGCGGTACCGCTGATCACGTTGGTGCCCATGAAGAGCAGGTTCTCGCGTTCCAGCACGCCGGCGCCGTGGTCGCCGCGGTCGACGACGAACTTCTCGACCGGCATCGCCTCGCCCGTCAGTGCCGACTGGCTGATGAACAGGTCCTTGGCGGTGAGCAGGCGGCAGTCGGCGGGGACCATGTCGCCGGCCGACAGCGCGATCACATCGCCCGGCACCAGGTCGCGCATCGGCACCTCGACGCGCACCGTGCCGGCGTGCGTGGCATCGAAACCTTCGTCGCCCGCCGATCCCGCCTTCTGGCCCGGCGCGGGCCGCAGCACCGTGGAGGTGTTGCTCACCATCGCCTTGAGGCGCTCGGCCGCCTTGTTGGAGCGCGACTCCTGCAGGAAGCGCAGCACGGTCGACAGCACCACCATGCTGCCGATGACCAGCGCGGCCTTCATGTCGTCGGTGACGTAGGAGATCAGCGCCAGCACCGTCAACAGCAGGTTGAACGGATTGCGATAGCACTGCCACAGGTGCTGCCACCAGGGCAGCGGCTTCTCGTGGCGCACCTCATTGCTGCCGAGGCGCTTGTGCAGCACCTGTGCATGGCCTTCGCTGAGGCCGCGCGGCGAACTGTGGAGCTTGACCAGCATTTCGCCGGCGTCGGTGCGCGAGGCGGCGTCCAGGGCCTTGGCGATGTCGGCCGGCATGCTGACCGAACCGGAGGCCGCGGGCTTCGAGCCCAGCAGCGTCTGCCAGCGCTCGAAGTGATGCAGCATGTGGCGGCTGCGCAGGAAGCTCTCGAAAAAGGACTTCAGGACGTTTTTCATTTTTTCTCTCCTTCACGGCGGCAGCGCGGGCCGTGAAGGAAAGAAAAGCGCACACGCTGGTCAATCAGGCGTGACGGTCTCTCCGCAGCACGGCGCGCAGCACTCTCTCAGGCTGGCAATCGATCGGAACAACGAATGAGGCGCGCGGGGGCGCAAATGAGGGGCTGGGTCCATGGGGGCCTCCTGTGTCTGCATGCGTGGGGGGCCTCAGCGATGAGCCGGGCGAGCGGACGGATCGAGAAGCACCAGGCAACTGCGGATGCGGCGCGTGGTCCAGAGTGCGGCGGCCTGGTCCAGCGTGTCGTCGATGCGGGGCTCGGTGGTGCCTGCGGGCGTGCGGGGGTTGTGCAGCGTCCGCGGCTGCGCCGGCTGCTGTTGCAGCGGCTGCTGACGAAGTTCGAGATGACGCATGACAAGGCTCCTTCGCGTTGAAGGGCCTCGCGCGCGGACGCACGCAAGCTGACTGAAAAAGTCAGTGACGACAGAAGCGGGTATCGGGAGGGGAGAACCGCTTGCCGCAAGGGCAAGAGGGTCACGCTGCGTGCACGGCGGCCACAGCGCGGGAAGCCTGCGCTAGAGAGCCTGGAGTGTCACGCCTGCCGAGGCACGCGTCTTGTCACTGATCCAACTGGCACTGTCCACGCACGAGGCTCCGAAATGAAGATCTGACGATTGTTGCACCGCGGCATGCGATGCGTCAACCTTTGGGATGGTGTTCTACGATGCGAAAGAGGGCTTATCGCCTTCCTGTTGCGATTCGACAATGGCGTGCGGCGTGACTCTTCCGATCGGCATTCATCCAGATGACAAAACCATCCGTCCTCTATATCTGCACCGGCAACATCTGTCGCTCCCCTACGGCCCATGTCCTGCTCATGCACAAGGCCCGCGCAGCCGGCCTCGACATCGAAGTCGACAGCGCCGCCATCTCCGACGAGGAGCGCGGCAATCCGCCCGACCCGCGCTCGGTGGCCGAGGCCAGACGCCGCGGCATCGTGATGCATCCGCATCGCGCGCGCCAAGTGCGCAAGGACGACTTCGAGCGCTTCGACCTGATCATCGGCATGACGACGCAGCATTGCGCCGCGCTTCGCAGGCTCGCGCCTGCGGGCACGGAGGGCAAGATCCACTTGTTCTCCGAGTTCGCCGACGGCATCGAAGGCGACGTGCCCGATCCCTGGTACGGCGGCCAGAAGGACTTCATCGAAGTCTTCGATCTGATCGACCACGGCGTCGACGGCCTGCTCGCGAAGTTGCAGGCCGGCGAAGCGCCGGGCGGCTGACGGCTAGACGTTGTCCTCGATCACCGGCGTCGTGGTGCCGGCCGCAAGCCGGATGCGCGTGCGCTTCTGCAAGGGGTTCGCGGGCGCCTTGCCGTCGCCGCCCAGCGGCCGCACCTTGCTGAACACCACCGCGAATTCCTGCGCCGTCACGGTGGCGCTTGCATAGCCCTGTGCGTTGTGGTCCGCGAACACGAGGTCGGGGTTGTTGCCGCTCATCACCGCCTCGAAGTCTGTTGGCGTGGCGGTCAGCGCTTCCAGCGGCGAGCCCTTCGCACCGGCCGCAATGTAGCTGTAGAACGACGAGCTGCTGATGCCCGCGCAGAGGAAGTCGACCATCACCGGCGTGCCCGTCGCCGGGTCCGGCAGGTCGCGGATCACGCCGCACTGGAAGGCATGCAAGTCGCCCGTGATCGCCACCACGTTGCGGATGTTCTGCGCCTTCAGGTAGCCCATCAGGTCGGCCTTGTGGGCCGGGTAGCCGTCCCACGCGTCGCAGTTGACCACATAGAGTTGGTTGTAAGGAGCTGGTGCCGCCTGGCGCATGTCGATCCACATGCGGCTGAGCGATACCTCGTTGCCCCACACCTTCCAGGTGGCGGTCGAGCCCTTGAGCGTGTTCTTCCACCACGCGGTCTGCGTCGGACCGAGGATGCTCGGCACGCGGCCCAGCTCCTGCGTGCGCATCGCCTCGAGCTGCAGCAGCGTGCTTTGCGGCGCGAAGTAGCGCGAGCCGATGGAGCTGTTGCCGTTGACGGGATCGGCGCCTGTCTGCTGGGCGACCAGCGCTTCCGAGATCACGTGGTCGTCGCGGTACAGGCGCTCGTCGGTCATCACGAGGTGCAGCAGCGGGCCGAAACGGAAGTCGCGGTAGATCTTGATGTTGTCGTAGGCCGGGTTGTCGAGGTCGAAAGACACATCGCCGAAATCCACCGGCATGTATTCGACCCAGGCCTGGCTCGCGCTGCGGCGGCGCGCGGTCTGCTGCGTGTTGGCGTTGGTGTAGGTCTGGTGGTCTTGCCAGCAGTCGTCGGAGAACTCGTGGTCGTCCCAGATCGCGATCAGCGGGAACTTCGCGTGCAGCCCCTGCAGGCGCGGGTCGCCGCGGTAGGTGCGGTACAGGGCGCGGTAGTCGTCCACCGTGTTGGCATACACGCTGCCGTCGGCCAGCGCCACGCCGTTCGGCAGCTTGATCGCGGTGTGCGCCGGCTCGGCCACGCCGGCCTGGAACTTGGCGCCGACGGTCTCGTACACGTAGTCGCCCACGTGCACGGTGAAGTCGAGGTCGTCTTCCGCGGCCATCAGGTCGAGCGCGCCCCAGTGGTTGATCGACCAGTCCTGGCAGGTGAACCATGCGAAGCGAAGCTGCTTGCGCGTGCTGTTCGCGGCGGGGGCGGAGCGCGTGCGGCCCACGGGGCTGCGGTCGCTGCCCGCCACGAAGCGGAAGAAGTAGCGCGTGTCGGCGGCCAGGCCGGTGACCTTGGCGCGCACCGTGTAGTCGAACTTGGCTGTCGCCTGGAGGTCGACGCGCGCCACCGTCGTGCTGAAGTCGGCGTTGTCGGACACCTCCAGCCGCAGCGCGACGTTCGCGCCCGCCGCGTCGAGGCGCACGCAACGCGTCCAGAAGACGATGCTGCTTTCCTTCGGGTCGCCGCTGGCCACGCCTTGCGCGAAGGTGTAGCGGCCGGTCGGTTCGGCGGGGGCAGGTGCCGGTGCAGGCGCGGGAGATGGCGGTGTAAAGGGCGGAATGACGGTGCCGTCATTGCCGCCGCCGCAGGCGGTCAGGACCGGAGCCGCGGCAGCCACCGTGTAGAACAGGCCGCCGCGAAGGAAGGAGCGTCTTTCCATGGGGTTTCTTTTTTTGAAAGCGATTTGAAAGAAGGCAACAAGCGCGTGAATCTGCGCTGCTGCCATGACATCGCTGTGAAACCCCGGCGTGCCCCGCGCCGGCTGCAGGGGCCTACTCGCAGAGCACCCGGATCGAAGGCGGAATCTGCACCGCCCGTATCCCGCCGCCTTCGCGCTTCGCCCCGAAGATCCGCACTTCCTCGCATTCGAGGATGAGGTCTTCGCCGCGCGTCACGCGGTAGGTCTGCACGAAGCTCTTCTCCCGCCACTCCTTGATGCGCACCGCGATCTGCAGCGTGTCGCCATAGCTCGCGGCCTTCACGAAGCGGGTGTGCGTGTCGACCAGCGGCGTGCCGATGACGCCCAGCGTCTCGGTGGTTTCTTCCCAGCGCGGCACGCCGCACTCGGCGAAGAAGTGCCGCGAGGCCGCATCGATCCAGCGGAAGAAGTTGGGAAACCAGACGATGCCGGCGGGGTCGCAGTCGCCGAACTCGACGCGTGCGGTGTAGACGATTTCTTTGATGGCGGAGGTGTTGCTCATCAGCCCATTCTCGTTGGCAGCCACAAGGCAATGATGGGGAAGGCGATCAGGATCACCAGGCGCACGATGTCCGTCACGATGAACGGCAGCACGCCCTTGAAGATGGTGGTGAAGCTCACGTCCTTCACCACGCTCTTGATGACGAAGACGTTCATGCCCACCGGCGGATGGATCAGCCCCAGCTCCACGGTCATCACGATGATCACGCCGAACCAGATGGGGTCGAAGCCCAGGTGCACGATCACCGGATAGATGATGGGCACGGTCAGGATGATCATCGCCATCGCGTCCATCAGGCAGCCGAGCACCAGGTACATCAGCATGATGAGCGCGAGCACGCCGTAGCGGCCGATGCCCAGGCCGGTGAGGAACTCGGTCAGCTTCTGCGGGCTTTGGGTGATGGTGAGGAAGTAGCCGAACAGCAACGCGCCGATCAGCACGGTGAACACCGCCGCCGCCGTGCGCGTGGCCGACAGCAATGCCTCGCGGATCTTCGGGCCGTCGAGTTTGCGCCGCACCAGCCCGAGGATGAACGCACCGCTCGCACCCACGCCGCCCGCTTCGGTCGGCGTGAAGAAGCCGCCATACAGGCCGCCAATGACGAACACGAACAGCACCAGCGGCGCCCACACGTTCTTCAGGTCCTTCACGCGTTCCGACCACGGCTTGATCTCGCCGCCGGGCAGCCAGTCGGGGCGCAGCTTCACGATGATCGCGATGGTCATCACGTACATCGCCATTGCCAGGATGCCGGGCACGATGCCCGCCATGAAGAGCTTGCCGATGTCCTGCTGCGTGAGGATGGCGTACACCGCGAGCACCGTCGATGGCGGCAATATCGCACCCAGCGTGCCGCCCGCCGCGATCACGCCGGTCGAGAACGACTGCGGATAGTTGAAGCGCCGCATCTCCGGATACGCGACCGCGGAGAACGTGGCGGCCGTGGCCACCGACGAGCCGCAGATGGCCGCGAAGCCGCCGCAGGCCACCACGGTGGCCACGCCGAGGCCGCCGCGCAGGTGGCCGATCATCGAGTTGGCGGCCTTGAAGAGTTCGCGGCTCACGCCCGACACCGACACCAGCGCGCCCATCAGCATGAACATCGGGATCACGCCGAAGGTGTAGTCGGTCACGGTGCGCATCGATGTCTGGCCGACCAGCTTCAGCGCCGGCCCGGGGCCGACGAGGTAGCTGTAGCCGGTGACGCCCACCAGCCCCATCGCCATGCCGACCGGCACGCGCAGGAGCATCAATACGAAGAGGGCGACGAAGCCCAGGACTGCGACTGCATCGGGGCTCATTCGTCCGCCTTCTGTTCGGGGTGAGCTTCTTCGAGTTGCTCGGGATGAAAGATCAGCCGGTAGGTGCGGATGGCGATGAGCAGCACGGCGCACACGTCGCCGGCCCAGGCCACGGCATAGAAGGGCCAGGTCGGAATGTTGAGGTCGTAGGTCTGCACGTTGTCGACGTAGGTGCCGCGCACCTTGTCGAACAGCATGGCGGTCTGCACCGCCACCACGAACAGCAGCACCAGCGTGGCGAACACGTCGATCGCGCGCTTCATGCGCGGGCCCGCCGCGGTCCACACCAGGTCGACCGTGATGTGGCCGCCGCGGTAGCTGGTGGCCGCGATGCCCCAGAAGATCAGGATGCCCAGCAGCATGCGGCCGAAGTCGTAGGCATCGGGGATCGAGGTGTCGAAGAACTTGCGCAGCACCACGGCCACGAAGATGTTGAGTGCGACGATGCCCACGAAGATGGCGGCGAGCCATTCGATGAGGTTGATCGCGCGGTCCATGTAGCTGGCAGAGCGTGTCGCCATGGGGCTGCGTCTTTCTTGTGAAACGAAACGCCCCGCGCTTGGCGGGGCGTGGGTCATCAGAGTGCGGACTTGTATTTGGCGAGGCTGGCCTTGAGCGCGTCCATGACGGCCTTCGGGTCCTCGCCGACCTTCTTCACACTCTCGGCCCATTGCGCTTCCGAAGGCGCCGCGGCCTTGCGCCATGCATCGAGCTGCTCCGGCGTGAGCTTGTAGATCTCATGGCCCGGCAGCGCGGCCATCTTGGCGTGGCCCGCGAACTCGAAGTCGGCCCACGGCCCGGCCACCTTCTGCGCCCATTCGCTGGTGCAGTGGTCGTCGATCACTTTCTTCTGCGCGGTGGACATCGCGTCGTACTTGCCCTTGTTCATGACCCACACGAAGGGCGTGACGTACAGCGGCGCATCCATGTGGTACTTGACCACCTTGTCGATGCCGAACAGGCCGATGGAGCCCCACGGGAAGGTGATGGCGTCGGCCACGCCGCGCTCGAGCATGTCGCGCGACTCGGGCGCCGAGGCCTGTACGTTGGTGCCGCCCAGCGAGGTGATGAGCTGGCCGACGGTGCTGGTGGCCGGGCGCACCTTCAGGCCCTTGACGTCACCGGGCACCACGATCTTCTTGCGCGAGTGGAAGGTGCCGGGGTCATGAACGAAAGCGAAGCAGTACTTCACGTCCTTCATTTCCTTGGCCGCGTAGTTGCGGTACCAGGCATCGATGGCGGCCGAGCCTTCCTTGCCGTTGGAGAACAGGAAGGGCAGCGACGCGCCCGCCATCACCGGAAAGCGCCCGGGCTGGTAGCCGGGGTTCACGTACGAGAAGTCGGCGATGCCGTCGCGCGCCATGTCGTAGTGGTCGAAGGCCTTGCCGAGCTGCTCCGAGGGAAACAGTATCGCGGTGATGGTGCCGCCCGACTCCTTCTTGATGTCGTCGGCCCACGCCTGCAGCGCGGGGTTCAGCGGATGCTGCGCGGGCACCCAGCTCGACAGCTTGAGCTGCACGGGCTTGTCCTGTGCCTGCGTGGCGGGGGCGCACAGGGCGAGTGCGGCGGTGGCGGCAATGGCGATGGCGGTCGGGGCCAGTGCCGTGCGGCGGGGGCGGTGGGCGATTGTCATGGTCTCCTTCGTTATGTGTTCGTCTGGGTTGAGCAATCTAGGCAGTCGCTTGCGTGCGGTAAATGGAGGGTTTCCCGTGCGTGTTTTCCTTGGGGCGCGGCGGCGCGCCTTCTTGTTCGATGAGCGAACGCGGCGAAGGCCTGTCCACGTGATGCGGACCGAGCTCGCGCACCTGCGTGGTGCCCAGCAAGGTCATCGTGCGCTCCGTCTCCTGCGCGAGCAGCTGCAGCACCGACAGCGCGCCGCGCTCGCCGTCGCATGCCAGTCCGTAGACCGGCGCACGCCCGGCAAGGACGGCTCGCGCACCGAGCGCGAGTGCCTTCACGATGTCGCTTCCGCGCCGCATGCCCCCATCCATGAGGACGGGGATGCGGCCGTTCACCGCGTCGACAATCGCGGGCAGGGCGGCGATGCTGGCCGGCGCGGCGTCGAGCTGGCGCCCGCCGTGGTTGGAAACCACGATGCCGTCGGCGCCGTGGCGCACGGCACGCCGCGCGTCTTGCGCACCCAGCAGGCCCTTGACGAGCAGCGGGCCGTCCCACAGCTTGCGCAGCCAGCCCAGGCTTTCCCAGGTGAGCGTTCGGTCCATGGTGCGCGAAAGCAGCGCGGCCTGCGTCTGCGCGGAGACGGGTGCGCCGTCGTCCTCATCGCTGCCCGGCAGGAGGTTCTCGAAGCGCGGCATGCCATGGCGTGCGAGCCGCATCAGCCATGCGGGGTGGCGCGCCATGTCGAACACCGTGCCCGGCGTGAGCCGCATCGGTACGCGAAAGCCGTGGCGCAGGTCGCGCTCGCGCAAGCCGCTCACCGGCACGTCGACCGTGAGCACCAGCGCCTCGAAGCCCGCGGCGCGCGCGCGGCGCACGATGCGCTCGGCAATGGCGCGCTCGCCCATCACGTACAGCTGCATCCACAGCGTGGCGTCGGGTGCGGCGGTGCGCACGTCCTCGATGCGGGTGTTCGATGCGGTCGAGAGGATGAAGGGCACGCGCGCGGCCTGCGCGGCGCCGGCCAGCAATGCGTCGGCACGCGGCCGCACCAGCCCGGCCAGCCCGATGGGCGCGACCGCGAACGGCGCGCGCCAGCGGCGCCCGAACAGTTCGATGCCGATGTCCACCGTGCTGGTGTCGCGCAGGCAGTCCGGAATCAGCGGCAGCGCCTCGATCGCATCGCGGTTGCGCCGCATGCAGCGCTCGTCTTCCGCGCCGCCGTCGACATAGTCGAACACCAGGCGCGGCAGCACGCGGCGCGCCTGGCGCCGGTAGTCGTCAACGTTGAGCAGCAAAGCCATCGGTCGATCGCCGTGCGTCAGTCCGCGACGATCTTGCGTTCGCGGATGAGCGCGCCGAAGCGCTGCGAATCCGCCGCCGCACGCTGCTGGAAGGCCACCGGCGAGCCGGGCTGCGGCTCGCCGCCGAGTGCCGCGATGCGTTCCTGCACCGCCGGCAATGCGAGCGTGCGATTGATCTGCGCATTGAGCTGCGCCACCACCTCCGGCGGCGTGCCCGCCGGGGCGTAGAAGCCGAACACCGTGTCCGCGTCGAAGCCGCGCAAACCGGCCTCGTCGAGTGTCGGCACGTCGGGAAAGAGCGGCGAGCGCTTCGGGCTGCCCACGGCCAGCAGGCGCAGCTTGCCCGCGCGCACCTGCGTGAGCGCGATGCCCGGGTCGAAGGTGTAGTCGATCTGTCCGGCCAGCAGGTCCTGCAGCGCAGGCGCGGCGCCGCGATACGGTACGTGCAAGGCGAAGAGGTTGGCCTGGGTCTTGAACATCTCGCCCGCCAGGTGCGGCGAGCTGCCGCTGCCCGGCGAGCCGTAAGTCAGCTTGCCGGGATTGGCCTTCAGGTACGAGATGAACTCTCCCACGTTCGCCGGCGGCAGCGAAGGCCGCGTGACCAGGAACACCAGCACGCGCGCGGCGGCCGCCACAGGCACCAGGTCCTTCGTGGGGTCGAAGCTCATGCGCGAGTACAGGTGCGGATTCACCGACACCATGCCGCCGGAACTCATCAGCAGGGTGTAGCCGTCGGCCGGCGCGCGCGCCACGACTTCGCCGCCCAGGTTGCCGTTGGCGCCGGCGCGGTTCTCGATCACCACCGGCTGCTTCAGCGACTCCTGCAGCGGCTGCGAGATGGCCCGCGCTATCTGGTCGGCGGCGCCGCCGGCCGGGAAGTTGACGATCACCTTGATCGGCTTGGCCGGCCAGTTGCTCGCGTTGTTTGCATGCGCGGAAGCCGCCAGGGCGGCAGCGGCCAGCAGCAGGAGGCCGCGTCGCCAGGCAAGGGTGGGGGGTGTCATCGGTTGTCTCCTGTCTTGTTCTGTCTTGTCTTGCGGTACGTCTCAAACCTTCAGTGGGGGCGGCCGTTTCATCCAGCGGATCGGCTGCGCCTGCACCGGCCGCGGCGCCGCGCCATGCGCCGCCAGCGCGGCATCGAGCGCCTTGCCGCCTTCGTCCGCCAGCGCCGCCTCGCGGGCCGCGGCGATCGCGGTGGTCCGCGCCGACGCCGGCAGCGCCGTGCGGCCGGCCAGCGCATCGATCACGTGCAGCAGGTTGTGCTTGCCGCGCTCGTTGGTGCTGCCATAGCCCTTGATGAGGCGCCCGCACAGCGCCAGTTCATGGCCCAGCGCCCAGGCTTCGCGCGTGCCGGTTTCCACCGCCGCGAGCCAGCGCTCGATCAGGGCCTGTTCCTCCGCGAAGCGGCTGCCCCGGCGGCGCAGCCAGCGCAGCGATGCCAGCAGGCGCAGCGATGCCATGCCGAACACCGAATGGCTGCCCACCTTCAGCGGCAGCGCCCACGGCTCCTGGCCGCGCGCCTGGCGGGCCCGGTCCCAGGCCGTGACGCGGCGCGAGAGCGAAGCCGGCAGCAGCGCCGCGAACTCGGCCGCGCCGGGCTTGAAGTGGTCGTAGACCTTCACGATGTCGTCCTCGCCGGCGCGCACCTCCTGCCGCACGCGCTGCGCACGGCTCGCACGACCCTTGAGCGCGGCCACGCGCACGATGTCGTCGAAGGCCATCCACAGCGCGAGCCAGCGCGCCATCTCGCGGGTGATGGCAAAGCCCTGCGCGCCGGCCGGATCGGCGGCGCGTTCGGCGTCGAGCACGCGGCCCAGCCGGTCGGCGTAGAGCGCGGCATAGGCCGTGTCCTGGTAGTCGAGCACGCGGGCATGGCCGAGCGTGAGCATGTCGTGCACCGCGGGCGGAAAGCGCCGCGCCAGCTCGGCGGGCAGGGCGCCGGCCGGAGGCGGCGCGTCGCTCGTGTCGCTGGCCAGAACGCTGCTCACGAAGGCGGCCTGCGCGCGCGGCGCGCTCACCGCGTCGAAGGCGGCGGCGAAGCCGCGCAGGCTGGCCGCGGCCATCTTGCTCAGCTTGTCCGGTGCGCTCGTGTCGCCGCCGCGCACCACGTGCTCGTAGGCCTCGCGCGGGAACGGGAACAGCCCGCTGCCCGCGATGGCGCCGAGCATCACCGCGCTGACCACGGTGCCGCTGTCGCGCGCGATGGCGTTCATGTCGAACACATGGTGCTCGCGGCTGAAGGCCTTGACCACGTCCAGCAGCCGCTGCGCGTCGGCGCGGCCGTCGCCGGGCTCCATGCGCTCGGCCGTCGTGAGAATGCGCGCCGACGAGCTGATGACCAGCGTGCGCAGCGGCGCGCTCATGCCGTTGCCGATCTGGCGCGCGGTCTCCAGAAGCTCCGACGACACGATGGCGTCGAGCGCGCCCGGCACCGGGCTCAGGCTGAACACCGGCCGGCGCCCGCCGAGCCGCGCGAGCGGCACCGGGAACACTTCGATGTAGTAGGTGGTGGCGCCGGTACGCTGCGCCACGCCGGGAATCGACGTGCTCTGCGCGGCGTAGCCGGCATGGCGCGCGATGTCGACGAGCCATTCGGTGAGCACGCCGCCGCCTTCGCCGCCAAGGGCGCAGACGAGCAATGTGAGAGGGCGGTTCTGTTCCATGATTTCCTCGCTCCTCATGCCGGTTGCAGTGCGCGCACCACGGCACCGCGAAGGCCGTGCAGGAGGCGTTCATGCCACTTCGGGTTCTGCACCACCTCGGCCCGGTAGAAGCTCGGGCACAGGGTGGCCGCGTGCGCGTTGGCACCGCACAGGCCGCAACCGACGCAGCCGTCGATCACGGTCGCCACCGGGTCCACCTTCAGCGGATCGGGGTTGTCCTTGAGCGTGAGCGTGGGGCAGCCCGACAGGCGGATGCAGGCGTGGTCGCCGTTGCACACGTCTTCGTCGACGCCGTACTTCACGCGCACCACGCGTTCGCCCTTGCGCAGCAGCCCGGCGATCCAGGGCTTGATGCGGCGCTGGCGTTCCAGCTGGCACTCGCCTTCGGCGATCACCACCTTCAGGCCGTTGAAGTCGCTGGTGAGCGCCTCGGTCAGCGTCTTGCGCATGCGCTCCACGTCGTAGGTGGTCACGGTGCGCATCCACTGCACGCCCAGGCCTTTCAGCGTGGCCTCGATGGTCTGGTTCTTGTCGACCAGGCTCTGCTGCTTGTCGACGGCGCGCTCCTTGATCTCGTCGTCGGGCGTGGAGATGATGTCCTGCGTGCCGGTGGCCGAGGTGTAGCCGTTCTTGAAGATCAGCAGCACCGCGTCGTCGCCATTGAACAGCGCGCTCTGCACGCCGGTGAGCAGCCCGTTGTGCCAGAAGCCGCCGTCGCCCATGATCGACAGGGTGCGCCGGTTCATCATCGGCGCCACGCCCGCTCGGCTGGCCAGGCTCATGCCGTAGCCCAGGATCGAGTGGCCCATCGAGAAGGGCTCGAAGGTGCCGAAGGCATGGCAGCCGATGTCGGCCGCGATGTGCACCGGCCCCGTTTCCTGCTGCGCGAGCTTGAGGGCCGAGAACACCGGCCGCTCCGGGCAGCCGATGCAGAAGCTCGGCGGCCGGTTGGGCAGCGGGGCGCTCAGGCGGCGCGCCACGGCCTCGCGGCGCTCGCGATTGCCGGCCAGCCAGGCCTGGGCCGAAGAAGAGGCTTCGCCCGGCTCGATGTACTTCGCGGCAAAGGCGCCGATGCCGCCCGACAGCACTTCCACGCCGTACTCGCCGGCCGACGGCAGCATGTCCTTGCCATGCAGCGGCGTCTGGATGTCGCGCCGGCGCAGCAGCGTGGCGATGTCCTGCTCGATGTATTCGGGCTGGCCTTCTTCCACCACCAGCACCGCGCGCTTGCCCACGCAGAAGTCGGCGACCTGCTCGGGCACCAGCGGATAGGTCACGTTGAGCACGAGGATCGGGATGTCGGTCTCGCCGAAGGCATCGGCCAGCCCCTGCTGCTGCAGGCTGCGGATCAGCGCGTTGTACAGGCCGCCCTGCACCACGATGCCGAGGTCGGCATGGCGTTGTCCCGGCACCAGCTCGTTGAGCCCGTGCTCGACGATGTAGCGCCGCGCGGCGGGAATGCGTTCGTCGCCCTTGAGCTTCTCGTGGCGGAAGGTGACGGGCGGGTGCGCCAGCTTCATGTAGTTGAAGCCGGCCGGCTCCGTCATCAACGCGCGGGTCGAGACGGCGGGCGCCAGGTTGTCCTTGCACTCGAAGCTGCCGCGCACATGGCAGGTGCGGATGCGCAGCTCCATCAGGCAGGGCATGCTGGAGCTTTCCGAGAGGCGGAAGCCCTCTTCCACCATGCGCACCATCACGCCCAGGTCGGGGCGCGGGTCGAGCAGGCACATGCTCGACTTCAGCGCATAGGCATGGGTGCGCTCCTGGATCACGCTGGCGCCTTCGCCGTAGTCCTCGCCGACCACGATCAGCACGCCGCCGGTCACGCCCGGCGACGACAGGTTCGACAGCGCGTCGGCCGCCACGTTGGTGCCGACGATGGACTTCCAGGTGACCGCGCCGCGCAGCGGGTAGTGGATGGAGGCACCGAGCATCGCCGCGGCCGAGGCTTCGTTGGAGCAGGCCTCCACGTGCACGCCCAGCTCGTCCATGTAGGCCTTGCCCTGGACCATCACGTCCAGCAGGTGGGACACCGGCGCCCCCTGGTAGCCCCCGACATAGGCCACGCCCGACTGCAGCAGGCCCTTGGTGATCGCGAGGATGCCCTCGCCGTGAAAAGTGTCGCCTGCGCCGAGACGCAGCATCTCGACTTCCTTGCTGAATGAAACTTCCATCGTGTCTCTTTTTTTCGGGGTGTCGCAGTTTGGTCGGGGCGCCGCCATACTTCAATAAAATAAGACGGCTATCCAACATGAATTCAGTGCATATCGACGCGGTCGACCTCAACCTGCTGCGGCTCTTCGACGCGGTCTACCGGTCCCGCAACGTGAGCCGCGCGGCCGAGGCCCTGGGCCTGACGCAGCCGGCCGCCAGCCACGGCCTGACCCGGCTGCGCCTGCTGCTGGGCGATGCGCTGTTCACCCGCACCCCCGGCGGCGTGGCGCCGACGCCGCGCGCCGAGCGGCTGGCGGTGTCGGTCCAGTCCGCGCTGGCCACGCTGCAGGAGGCGCTGTCCGAGCCGGAGCGCTTCGACCCGGCGGCTTCGCGCAAGCTGTTCCGCATCCACATGAGCGACATCGGCGAGGGGCGCTTCCTGCCGGCGCTGATGGCGCGGCTGCGCGAGCTGTCGCCGGGCGTGCGGGTCGAGACCATGCCGCTGGCCGCGGGCGAGATCGCCACCGCGCTGGACAGCGGCAAGGTCGACTTCGCCTTCGGCTTCCTGCCCCGCGTGAAGGACACCCAGCGCGCCCAGCTGCTGCGCGATCGCTACATCGTGCTGCTGCGCCACGACCATCCCTTCGTGAAGCGCCGGCGCAGCGGCCAGGCGCTGCTCGAGGCGCTGCAGGAGCTCGACTACGTGACGGTGCGCACGCACGCCGACACCCTGCGCATCCTGCAGCTGCTGAACCTGGAAGACCGGGTGCGCCTGACGACGGAGCACTTCATGGTGCTGCCGGCCATCGTGCGCGCCACCGACCTTGCGGTGGTGATGCCGCGCAACATCGCGCGCGGCTTTGCGCAGGAAGGCGGCTACGCCATCGTCGAGCCCTCGTTTCCGCTGCGCGACTTCACGGTGTCGCTGCACTGGAGCAAGCGCTTCGAGGCCGACCCGGGCAACCGCTGGCTGCGGCAGGTCATCGTCGCGCTGTTCTCCGAGCGTGCATGAGCGCAGGCACTCATTCAGCGGTCAGGCTCGCCATGCCACCATCGGCCTGACATGAAGAAACGCATTCCCTCATTCCTGCGCCACGTCGGCCCCGGCGTCGTCACCGGCGCGGCCGACGACGACCCGTCCGGCATCGCGACCTACACGCAGGCCGGCGCCCAGTTCGGCACGGGGCTGCTCTGGACCGTGTTTCTGTCGCTGCCGTTCATGGTGGCGATCCAGCTGGTGTCGGCGCGCATCGGCCGCGTCACCGGCAAGGGCGTGGCGGCCAACCTGCGCGAGCACATGCCGCGCGGCTTCCTGATCGTGCTGGTGTCGCTGCTGGTGGTGGCCAACACCATCAACATCGCGGCCGACATCGCCGCCATGGGCGAGGCGCTGCAGCTGGTGGTGGGCGGCGGCGCGCACTTCCATTCGCTGATCTTCGGCCTGGTGACGGTGCTGCTGCAGGTGTTCGTGCCCTACCGCAAGCTGGCCCACATTCTCAAGTGGCTGACGCTCACGCTGTTCGCCTACGTGGCGGCGGTGTTCGTGGTGCAGGTGCACTGGGCGCAGGTGCTGCACGACCTGGTCGTGCCCAGGCTGCAGTGGCGCGGCGACTACTGGATGATGATCGTGGCGCTGCTGGGAACCACCATTTCCCCGTACCTGTTCTTCTGGCAGGCGTCGCAGGAGGTCGAGGAGCTGCGGCTCAAGGGCGGCCGAAAGGGCACCGATCAGGAAGTGCGGCACGACCTGAAGCGGGTGCGGCTGGACACCTGGATGGGCATGACCTTCTCGAACCTGATCGCCTTCTTCGTGATGGTGGTGGGCGCGGCGGTGCTGTATGCGGCCGGGGTGCACGACGTGACCTCCGCCGCGCAGGCGGCCGAGGCGCTGCGCCCGCTGGCCGGCGACTTCGCCTTCTGGCTGTTTGCCGGCGGCATCATCGCCACCGGGCTGCTGGCGGTGCCCGTGCTGGCTTCTTCGGCGGCCTATGCGGTGGCCGAGGCCTTCGGCTGGGAAGAAGGGCTGGAGCGGCACTGGCGCGAGGCCAAGGAGTTCTACGGCATCATCGCCGTGGCCACGCTGGTCGGCACGGCGCTCGACTTCACGCCCATCGATCCCATGAAGGCGCTCTACTGGAGCGCGGTGATCAACGGCGTCGTCGCGGTGCCGATCATGGCGGCCATGATGATCCTCGTGACGCGCGAGAATGTGATGGGTGTGTTCACCTCCGGGCGCCGTACCCGCTGGCTGGGCTGGGGCGGCACCGCTTTGATGGGATTCGCGGCCTTGATGATGGGTTGGGATCTGGTGCGCTGAGATCGAGATAGAGACAGAGTTCGTGCAATTGATTTTTTCCGAGGCCGGCCCCGTGCTGGTCTTCATGGCTTGCGTCGCGCTCGCCACTTACGCGCAGAACCTCACGGGTTTTGCATTCAGCCTGATCCTGCTTGGCCTGGTGTCGGTGTTCCACATCGCCAGCGTGAGCGACACGGCCAACGCCGCGACGGTGCTCAGCCTCATCAACGCATGGACCTACTTCCGCGCCCGGCCCGGCGTGGTGCCGTGGCGGCTCATGAAGCCGGCGCTCAACGGCAGCACGGTGGGCGTGATCGTCGGGCTCATGCTGCTGACCTGGCTCAGCGGCGGCGCGGTCAACTGGCTGCGCGGGCTGCTGGGGGTGTCGATCCTGGGCTGCGCCGTGCTGCTGGTGATGCAGGGCAGGCCGCTGCCGGCGGTGTCGGGCCCGCGCAGCTTCGCCGTGATCGGTGGGCTGTCGGGCGTGCTGGGCGGGCTGTTCTCCAGCTCCGGGCCGCCCATCGTGTTCCACATGTACCGCCAGCCGCTGGACCGCGAACTGGTGCGCCGCGCGCTGCTGCTGATGTTCGCGTTCAACTCGCTCGTGCGGCTGGTGATCGTGGTGCCGACGGGGCATTTCTCGTGGTACTCGGCGCTCTTGGCCGGCTGTGCGATGCCGGTGGTGTACGGCGCGACGCGGCTGCACCACCGCCTGCCCAACAAGCTCAAGCCGCGCACGCTCAAGTGGCTGGTCGGCGGGCTGCTGGCGGCGGCGGGCTCGACGCTGATCGCCACCGCCTGGGTGGCCATCGCGCAGGGCTGAGCGCGGCCCGGGCCCTGCATGGCCCGGGAATTGCAGCCCCGGCGCAAGGGTTTCCCCGTACGTGGCATACCGGCCCCCACATACGCGTTATGGGCCTGCCCGTATGCAAGAGCCCCGACAAGCCGCTAACGTCCATGACTGACCCATGACGGGTCACCCACGAGCCCCAGAAGCATGAGCACCGACAGCAGCAAGATTCAACCGATCCGCTTTTTCCATCGCGGAAAGATCGTCGACGTCACCGGCGTCCACCCGACCCGTTCCGTGCTCGACTGGCTGCGCGAGGACGCCCGCTGCACCGGCACCAAGGAGGGTTGCAACGAAGGCGACTGCGGCGCCTGCACCGTCGTCATCGGCGAGCTGGCCGCCAGCCCCGACGCGCCCGGTGCCGTGGACGGCCTGAGCCTGCAGACCGTCAACGCCTGCATCCAGTTTCTGCCCACCCTGCACGGCAAGGCGCTGTTCACGGTCGAGGACCTCAAGGCCCAGTGCCAGTCGAAGCCCCACAAGACCGAGCAGAAGGCCAAGGACGGCAAGCACGCGGTGCACACGCTGCACCCGGTGCAGCAGGCAATGGTCGACTGCCACGGTTCCCAGTGCGGCTTCTGCACCCCCGGGTTCGTGATGTCGCTGTGGGCCACCTACGAACACCACCAGTCCGAAGGCACGCAGCCCACCCGCCAGCAGCTGGCCGACGACCTGTCGGGCAACCTGTGCCGCTGCACCGGCTACCGCCCGATCCTCGATGCCGGCCAGCGCATGTTCGACCTGCCCTCGGTGCGTCTGGACACCCGGCCCGTGGTGGCCGCGCTCAACGCGCTGCGCGACGACGGCGCTGCGCTGAGCTACGCCGCCCCGCTCGGCGCCCGCATGGATCACTTCCATGCCCCCAAGACCCTGACCCAGCTCGCCACCCTGCGAGAGCAGAAGCCCCGCGCCCAGCTGCTGGCCGGCTCGACCGACGTCGGCCTGTGGGTCAACAAGCAGTTTCGCGACCTCGGCGACATCATCTACGTGGGCGACGTGGCCGAGATGAGGACCATCGAGGAGCGCAAGGAAGAGCTCTACATCGGCGCCGGCGCCTCGCTCGAATCGGCCTTTGCCGCGCTGGTCGAGCGCGTGCCCAGCCTGGCGGAGGTGTGGCTGCGCTTTGCTTCGCCGCCGATCCGGCATGCCGGCACCATGGGCGGCAACGTGGCCAACGGCTCGCCGATCGGCGATTCGCCGCCGGTGCTGATGTCGCTGGACGCGCAGATCGAGCTGCGCCGCGGCGCGGCGGTGCGCCGCATGCCGCTGCCGGACTTCTATCTGGACTACATGAAGAACCAGCTGCAGCCGGGCGAGTTCGTGCAGGGGCTGGCGATTCCGCTGGCCGCCATGCGCCGCCAGGTGCGCGCCTACAAGATCAGCAAGCGCTTCGACTGCGACATCTCGGCGCTGTGCGCGGGCTTCGCCATCGAACTGGAAGAAGGCGGCGACACGGTCAAGGCCGTGCGCCTGGCCTTCGGCGGCATGGCCGCCACCGTGCGGCGCGCCGCGAACGCAGAGGCCGCGCTGGTCGGCAAGCCCTGGACCCAGTCCAGCGTGAGCAACGCCAAGCTGGCCCTGGCGCAAGACTTCAAGCCGCTGTCTGACATGCGCGCCTCGGCCGACTACCGGTTGCTGGTGGCCCAGAACCTGATCCAGCGCCTCTGGCTCGAAACCCGCGCCGAAGACGCCCTGCCGCTGGAGGAAACCAGCGTCTGGAGCGTGATGCCCCATGCCCCCGCCACCGCGGGCGGTGCCGTGGGCCAGGCCGCCAAGGCCGCGGAAGGAGTCTGAGACCATGAACAAGCCCATCGACGCCCGCCTGCTGCAGCCTGCCCAGGCTTTTGCCGACTACCTGACCAACACCGCCGCCCGCATCGACGTGGGCGCCGAGGCGCTGGCGCACGAGCGCGGCATGCGCGTCGGCATCAGCCGTCCGCACGAGTCGGCGCACCTGCACGTGGCCGGCGAGGCCACCTACATCGACGACATTCCCGAACTCGCCGGCACGCTGCACTGCGCGCTGGGCCTGTCGCCGGCCGCCAACGGCCGCGTCACGGCGCTGTCGCTGGACGCCATCCGCGCCATGCCGGGCGTGGTGGCGGTGATCACGGCCGACGACATTCCGGGCACCAACGACTGCGGCTCGATCATCCACGACGACCCGATCCTGCTGCCGGTGAACGACGGCGGCGAAATCCGCTACCTCGGCCAGCCCGTGTTCGCGGTGATCGCCGAGACCCGCGACGCCGCCCGCCGCGCTGCCGCGAAGGCCAAGGACGCGCTGACCATCGAGGCGCAGCCGCCGGTGCTCACGCCGCAGGCCGCCCACGAGCGCGGCCAGTACGTGGTGCCGCCGATGCACATCGTGCGCAGCGGCGGCGGTGCCAACGAAGGCGACGAGGCGGCCGTGCGCACCGCCATCGCCAAGGCGCCGCGCCGTCACAAGTCCACGCTGGACGTGGGCGGGCAGGAGCAGTTCTATCTCGAGGGCCAGATCAGCTACGCCATTCCCAAGGAGGGCGGCGCGCTGCACATCCACTGCTCGACGCAGCATCCGAGCGAAATGCAGCACCTGGTGGCGCATGCCATGCACCTGCAGTCGAACGAGGTGCATGTGGAGTGCCGGCGCATGGGCGGCGGCTTCGGCGGCAAGGAATCGCAGTCGGCGCTCTTCGCCTGCGTGGCGGCCATCGCGGCGCGCCAGCTGCAACGCCCGGTGAAGCTGCGGCTGGATCGCGACGACGACTTCATGGTCACCGGCCGGCGCCACTGCTTCTGGTACGAGTACGAAGTGGGCTATGACGACGAGGGCCGCATCCTCGGCGCGGAGATCACGATGGTCTCGCGCGCCGGCCACTCGGCCGACCTGTCCGGCCCGGTGATGACGCGCGCGCTGTGCCACTTCGACAATGCCTACTGGCTGCCCAACGTGTCGATGCACGGCTTCTCGGGCAAGACCAACACGCAGAGCAACACCGCGTTCCGCGGCTTCGGCGGCCCGCAGGGCGCCATTGCCATCGAGAACATCATGGACTCGGTGGCCCGCGAACTGAAGTGCGACCCGCTGGACGTGCGGCGCGTCAACTTCTACGGAAAGACCGAGAACAACGTCACCCCGTACCGCCAGACGGTGACCGACAACATCGTCCACGAACTCGTGGCCGAACTGGAGGCCAGCAGCGACTACCGCGCGCGGCGCGACGACATCGCGGCCTTCAACAAAAAGAGCGTCGTGCTCAAGCGCGGGCTGGCGCTGGCGCCGCTGAAGTTCGGCATTTCCTTCAACGTGAAGCACTTCAACCAGGCCGGCGCGCTGGTGCATGTATACACCGACGGCTCGATCCTCGTGAACCACGGCGGAACCGAGATGGGGCAGGGCCTGAACACCAAGGTGGCGCAGGTGGTGGCGCACGAGCTGGGCGTGAGCTTCGAGCGCGTGCGGGTCACCGCGACCGACACCACCAAGGTGGCGAACACCTCGGCCACGGCCGCATCGACCGGCGCCGACCTGAACGGCAAGGCCGCGCAGGACGCGGCCCGCCAGATCCGCGAGCGGCTGGCCGATTGCGCGGCCGAGCGCCACGGCGGCAAGCCCGGCGAGGTGCGCTTCGCGAACGACAAGGTCGAAGTCAACGGCAAGACGCTGGCCTTCAGCACCGTGGTGGGCGAGGCCTACCTCGACCGCAAGCAGCTGTGGTCCGACGGCTTCTACGCCACCCCTGGCCTGAGCTGGGACAAGGACAAGATGCAGGGTCGCCCGTTCTACTACTACGCCTATGGCGCGGCGGTGAGCGAGGTGATCGTCGACACGCTCACCGGCGAATGGAAGCTGCTGCGCGCCGACATCCTGCACGACGCGGGCAAGTCGCTGAACCCGGCGGTGGACATCGGCCAGGTCGAGGGCGCCTTCATCCAGGGCATGGGCTGGCTCACCACCGAGGAGCTGGTGTGGCATCCGCAAAGCGGCAAGCTCACCACGCACGCGCCCAGCACCTACAAGATCCCGACCGCCAACGACTGCCCGCCCGTGTTCAACGTGCGCCTGTTCGAAGGCCAGAACTTCGAGGACTCGATCCACCGCAGCAAGGCCGTGGGCGAGCCGCCGCTGCTGCTGCCGTTCTCGGTGTTCTTCGCGATCCGCGACGCCGTGTCGGCGGCCGGCGACCACAGGGTCGATCCGCCGCTGAAGGCGCCGGCCACGAGCGAGTCGATTCTTCGTGCCGTCACCGCCGTGCAGGCGGGGCAGGCTGCATCGGTCGAATGAAAACGGGCCGTGCTCGCACGGTCCGAGCTTCACTTCCACATCCCGGTTCGCCAAATGTCGCGCTGTATAACTGTTCGCACAGACAAGAAAGGTGTGAACAGCCATGAGAGACCAAGCGCTTTTCGACAAGATCGATCTGCACCTCATCCGGGTGCTTCACACCGTGCTGACCGACCGCAGCGTCTCGCGCGCCGCCATTCGCCTGGGCATGTACCAGCCGGCCGTGTCGGCCGCGCTCAAGCGCCTGCGCGAGCTGTCGGGCGATCCGCTGCTGGTGCGCTCGGGCTCCGGCATGGTGCCGACCGACGCGGGGCTGCGCATGATCGAGCCCGCGGCCAGCATCCTGCGCGCGGCCGAGATGCTGTTCTCGGATGCGCGGGGGTTCGATCCGCAGTCGGCGGCCACCACCTTCCGCATCGCCGCCAGCGACTACATGGACCCGCTGTTCCTGCCGATGCTGGTGGCGCAGGTCAAGCGCGACGCGCCGCTGTGCCAGATCGAGATCCACGCGCTCTCGCCCGACTCGGACTACCACGGCCATCTGGCGCTCGGCCAGGTCGACCTGGTGATCGGCAACTGGCTCAAGCCGCCGGAAGACCTGCACATGGCGCGCCTGTTCGGCGACGAGGTGGTGTCGCTGGTCAACAAGGACCATCCGGCGGTGCGCCGCGGCTGGGACCTGGAAACCTGGCTGGCCGCCGAGCACATCGCGCCCACGCCCATGCACCCGGGCGGGCGCGGCATCATCGACCAGATGCTCGACGAGCTGGGCCGACAGCGCAACATCACGGCGCGCTGCGCGCACTTCGGGCTCATTCCCGACATGGTGGCCTCCAGCCTGCTGGTGCTGACCACCGGCCGCCAGTACTGCGAGCGTTTCGCGGCGCGGCTGCCGCTGGCGATCCTCGAATGCCCGGTGGCGCTGCCGCGCCTCATGTACTACCAGCTCTGGCACGAACGCACCCATTCGTCGAGTTCGGCGCGCTGGCTGCGCGAATGCATCAAGGACGTGGCGGCGTCGCTGCGGCCGCCGCCTTCCATCACCGCGCGGCCGCCCGCCACCCCTGAGACATCCGATCCCTGAAAGATCCCCGTTCGCGCTGGCGTCGTGAGCGGGGGCAACGATGAAAACCGCCACAACAACAGCTGGAGACAAGCCAAATGAGTTCGTTTGAACAGGCGCCGAAAGGCGCCGAGCCCCGCACGCCGGGGCATGTCGAGTCCGCGCGTCCGCGCGCGGCTGTGGGCAGCGCAAGCGGCTCGGGTCTGCTTGAACGGGTGTTCAAGCTCAGCGCGCACAACACCACGGTGCGCACCGAGGTCATCGCGGGGCTCACCACCTTCCTGACGATGGCCTACATCATCTTCGTGAACCCCTCGATCCTGGGTGACGCGGGCATGCCCAAGGGCGCGGTGTTCGTGGCCACCTGCCTGATCGCGGCGCTGGGCACGCTGATCATGGGGCTGTACGCCAACTACCCGATCGCGATGGCGCCGGGCATGGGCCTGAACGCCTACTTCGCCTACGTGGTGGTGCTGGGCATGGGCTACACGTGGCAGGTCGCCCTGGGCGCGGTGTTCATCTCGGGCTGCCTGTTCCTGATCGTGACGGTCACCGGGCTGCGGGAGCTTTTCATACAGGGCATACCGCAGTCCTTGCGAACGGCGATCACGGTGGGCATCGGCATGTTCCTGGCGCTGGTGGCGCTCAAGGGCGCGGGCGTGGTGGCGGCATCGCCGGCCACCTTCGTCACGCTGGGCGACCTGCACTCGCCGCCGGTGGTGCTGGCCACGCTGGGCTTCCTGCTCATCGTGGCGCTGGACAAGCTCAAGGTGCGCGGCGCCATCCTGATCGGCATCATCACGGTGACGGTGCTGTCGTTCTTCTTCGGCGGCAACAAGTTCCACGGCGTGTTCGACGCGCCGCCGTCCATCGCGCCCACCTTCATGCAGCTCGACATCCTGGGCGCGCTCAAGGGCGGCATCCTGAACGTGGTGCTGGTGTTCTTCCTGGTCGAGATGTTCGACGCCACCGGCACGCTGATGGGCGTGGCCAAGCGCGCCGGCCTGCTGGTGCCGGGCAAGATGGAGCGCATGAACAAGGCGCTGCTGGCCGACAGCGGCGCGATCTTCGCGGGCTCGCTGCTCGGCACCTCGAGCACCACGGCCTACGTGGAAAGCGCGGCCGGCGTGCAGGCGGGTGGACGCACCGGCCTCACGGCCGTGGTGGTGGCGCTGCTGTTCCTGGCCTGCCTGATGATCTCGCCGCTGGCGGGCTCGGTGCCGGCCTACGCGACCGCGCCGGCGCTGCTCTTCGTGGGCTGCCTGATGCTGCGCGACTTGGTCGAGCTGGACTGGGAAGACACCACCGAGGTGATTCCGGCGGCGGTGACCGCGCTGGCCATGCCCTTTACCTACTCGATCGCCAATGGCCTGGCGTTCGGCTTCATCACCTATGCCGTGCTGAAGCTGTGCACCGGCCGGGCACGGGAAGTGCATGCGATGGTCTGGGTCATCGCCGCCGTGTTCCTGTTCAAGTTCGCCTATGTGGGCGGGCATTGATGCCGTGAACTGAGCAAAGCGCCGTCGGGCGCCGATGGTCGCGGGAGCCGCTATTAAACTTATAGCTGCTCCCGCTTTGTTGCTGTTGAACGAGACAAACCCACGAAACCCGGCATGACAACCCCCAGACTCCAGCTCGCGCACATCACCAAGCGGTATCCCGCGGTGGTGGCCAACAGCGACATCTCCCTGGCCGTGCAGCCCGGCGAAATACACGCCGTGCTCGGCGAAAACGGCGCCGGCAAGTCGACCCTGATGAAGATCATCTACGGGTCGGTCAAGCCCGACGAAGGCACCGTCACCTTCGACGGCCAGGCCGTCAACCTGCGCAACCCCCAGCAGGCGAGGGCGCTGGGCATCAGCATGGTGTTCCAGCACTTCAGCCTGTTCGACACGCTCACGGTGGCCGAGAACGTCTGGCTGGGGCTGGACAAGTCGCTGCAGCTGGCCGAGGTGGCGCGCAGCATCACGGCCAAGGCGAGCGAGTACGGCCTGGACATCGACCCCTCGCGCCCGGTGCACACGCTGTCGGTGGGCGAGATGCAGCGGGTGGAGATCATTCGCGCGCTGCTCACCAACCCCAAGCTGCTGATCCTGGACGAGCCGACCTCGGTGCTCACGCCGCAGGCGGTGCTCAAGCTGTTCCAGGTGCTCAAGAAGCTGTCGTCCGAGGGCTGCAGCATCCTCTACATCAGCCACAAGCTGCACGAGATCCGCGAGCTGTGCACCGGCTGCACCGTGCTGCGCGGCGGCAAGGTGACGGGTGTGTGCAACCCGCAGAACGAGAGCAACGAGTCGCTCTCTCGGCTGATGATCGGCAGCGAGCCGCCGCCGCTGAAGCACCGGCCGGTGCACGCGGGCGCGGTGGCGCTGCGCGTCGAGCGGCTGTCGCTGGCGCGTGAAGACCAGTTCGGCGTGGACCTGGACGGCATTTCCTTCGAAGTGCGCGCGGGCGAAGTGGTCGGCGTTGCGGGCGTCTCGGGCAACGGGCAGAAGGAACTGCTCTACACGCTGTCGGGTGAGGACGTGCGCGCCGACGCCGCGATGGTCCGGGTGTTCGACAAGCCGGCGGGCCGGCTGCGGCCGCGGGCGCGCCGCGCGCTGGGCCTGCATTTCGTGCCCGAGGAGCGGCTGGGCCGCGGCGCGGTGCCCACGCTGGGGCTCGCGCACAACCTGCTGCTGACGCGCGGCAACGCGGTCGGCCGGGGCGGCTGGATCCGCACCGGCGTGCTCGAGCGCCATGCGCGCTCGATCATCGAGCGCTTCAACGTCAAGGCCGGTGGCCCGCACGCGGCGGCGCGCTCGCTGTCCGGCGGCAACCTGCAGAAATTCATCGTCGGCCGCGAGATCGACGCCAACCCCAGGCTCTTCATCGTCTCGCAGCCGACCTGGGGCGTGGACGTGGGCGCCGCCGCGCTGATCCGCGGCGAGATCCTCGCGCTGCGCGATGCCGGCTGCGCCGTGCTCGTGGTCAGCGAAGAGCTGGACGAGCTGTTCGAGATCAGCGACCGGCTGCACGTGATTGCCAAGGGGCGGCTGTCGCCCTCCATCGACCGCGCGGCCGCCACGCCGGCGCAGATCGGCGAATGGATGAGCGGCCTGTGGCAGAAGGAGTCGGCCCATGCTTAAGCTCGAACCCCGCCCGGAGCTGTCGCGCTTCTGGAGCTACGCATCGCCGATCCTGGCGCTGCTGATCACCGTGCTGATCGGCGTGGCGCTGTTCGCCGCGCTCGGCAAGGACCCGGTCAAGGGCCTGCTGGTGTTCTTCTACGAGCCCATCAAGAACGGCTACGCCATCGGCGAGCTGATGGTCAAGGCCACGCCGCTGCTCATCATCGCGCTGGGGCTGGCGGTGTGCTTCCGTTCGAACGTCTGGAACATCGGCGCCGAGGGGCAGTTCGTGTTCGGCGCCATCGCTGCGGGCGGCGTGGCGCTGCTGGCGGACAAGACCACCGGGCAGTGGATCGTGGTGGCCATCCTGGCCGCCGGCATCCTGGGCGGCATGGTGTGGGCGGGCATCGTCGCGTTCCTGCGCGACAAGTGCAACGCCAACGAGATCCTGGTGAGCCTGATGCTGGTCTACGTGGCCACCCTGCTGCTGGGCTACATGGTCTTCGGTCCGTGGAAAGACCCGAACGGCTACAACTTCCCGCAGACCAAGACCTTCGAAGCGGTGACGCAGATCCCGCGCCTGTTCAAGGGCTCGCGCGTGAGCATCGGGCTGGTCATCGCGCTGGTCGGCGCGGGCGCGCTGTGGGTGTTCCTGTTTCGCACGCGGGCGGGCTTCGCGCAGCAGGTCGGCGGGCTGGCGCCGGCGGCCTCGCGCTACGCGGGCTTCTCGGCGCGGCGCGCCGTGTGGATCGCGCTGCTGACCTCGGGCGGCGCGGCCGGCCTGGCCGGCGCGCTCGAAGTGGCCGGGCCGCTCGGGCAGCTCACGCCCTACGTGCCGGCCGGCTACGGCTTCGCGGCCATCATCGTGGCCTTCGTCGGGCGGCTGCATCCGGTGGGCATGATCTTCTCGGCGATTCTCATGAGCATGTTCTATATCGGCGGCGAACTCGCGCAATCGCGCCTGGGCCTGCCGAAGTCGCTCACCGGCGTGTTCCAGGGCCTGCTGCTGTTCACGCTGCTGGCCTGCGACACCCTCATCGCCTACCGAATCCGGCGCAAGGCGGCCGCCAAGGCCGCCGCGGCCGGCATGACCACCGCGTCGCTGCAAGCCAGCACGCCCATCACCGCGCCCGTCGCGCGCCCGACCGAGGGAGCCCTCTGACATGGAAAGCTACGCACTCCTGCTCGGCTCCACTTTGAGCGCCGGTACCGTGCTCGCCATCGCGGCGCTGGGCCTGCTCATCAACGAGAAGGCCGGCATCGTCAACCTCGGCGCCGAGGGCATCATGCTGTGCGCCGCCATCGCGGGCTTCGCGACGGTCGTCACCACGCACAACCCCTGGCTCGGCTTCCTGGCCGGCATGGCGGCGGGTGCCTTGCTCGCGGCCTTCTTCGGCGTGCTGGTGATCTGGCTCAACACCAACCAGTACGCCACCGGCCTGGCGCTGAGCCTGTTCGGCGTGGGCTTCTCGGCTTTTGCCGGCATCAACTTCGTGCAGGCCAAGCTGCCTGAAAGCGCGTCTTACGCCATTCCGGTGCTGGGCGACATTCCGCTCATCGGCCCGGCGCTGTTTCGCCATCACCCGATGGTGTACGTCGCGATGGCGCTGACTGCCGCGCTGATCTGGTTCCTGTACCGCACGCGCGCCGGGCTGGTGCTGCGCTCGGTCGGCGAATCGCCCGAGTCGGCGCATGCGCTGGGCTACCCGGTGCGGCGCATCCGCTTCCTGGCGGTGATCGCGGGCGGCGCGCTGTGCGGGCTGGCGGGCGCGTACCTGTCGACCGTCTACACGCCGCTGTGGGTCGAGGGCATGGTGGCGGGCCGCGGCTGGATCGCGCTGGCGCTCACCACCTTCGCCACCTGGCGGCCGGTGCGCGTGCTGCTGGGCGCGTACCTGTTCGGCGGTGTGTCGATGCTGGGTTTTCACCTGCAAAGCAGCGGTGTCGACGTGCCTCCGCAGTTCCTCAGCATGCTGCAGTACATCGCGCCCATCGTGGTGCTGGCGCTGATCTCGCGCAACCCGGCTTTCATCCGGGCGAACATGCCGGCGTCCATCGGGAAACCGTTCTACCCCGGCTCATAATCGCGTTTTTCGTTTTTCCGCCAACCCGTCCTTTTTGAGGATTTCCGACAATGAATGATCTGAACAAGCGCTCCCTGCTCAAGCTGGCTGCCTTCACCGCGGTCGCTTCGGCCGCCCTGATCGGCTGCGGCAAGAAAGAAGAAGCCGCAGCACCGGCCGCCGCACCCGCGGCCCCGGCTCCCGTGGCGGCCGCTCCGGCGCCGGCAACGGCAGCGCCGCTGAACATCGCGTTCGCCTATGTCGGTCCGGTGGGTGACGGCGGCTGGTCGTTCGCGCACGACAACGCCCGCAAGGCGCTCGAGAAGGAATTCGGCGACAAGATCAAGACCACCTTCGTGGAAAGCGTGCCCGAAGGCGCCGACGCCGAGCGCGTGTTCCGCGACTTCGTGAGCCAGGGCAACAAGCTGATCTTCGGCACCACCTTCGGCTACATGGAGCCCATGCTCAAGGTCGCGGCCGACAACAAGGACGTGAAGTTCGAGCACGCCACCGGCTACAAGACCTCGGAAAACATGCGCACCTACGACAGCCGCACGTACGAAGGCGCGTACATGGCCGGCGTGATTGCCGGTGCCATGACCAAGAGCAACACCCTGGGCGTGGTCGGCTCGGTGCCGATCCCCGAAGTGCTGCGCAACATCAACAGCTTCACGCTGGGCGCGCAGTCGGTGAACCCGAAGATCACGACCAAGGTCGTGTGGGTGAACGAGTGGTTCAGCCCGCCCAAGGAAACCGAAGCCGCCACCGCGCTGATCAACGGCGGCGCCGACGTGCTGTTCCAGAACACCGACTCGCCGGCCGTGCTCAAGACCGCGCAGGAAAAGGGCAAGCGCGCCTTCGGCTGGGACTCGGACATGACCGCCTACGGTCCCAAGGCCCACCTGGCCTCGGCCGTCATCAACTGGACGCCGTACTACGTGAAGGCCACCCAGGAAGCCCTGGACGGCAAGTGGACCACCGGCCAGGCGTGGTGGGGCGTGAAGGAAGGCGCCATCGACCTGGTGTCGATCGCCGAAGACGTGCCGGCCGAAGCCAAGGCCAAGGTCGACGAAGTCAAGAAGGGCCTGAAGGACGGCAGCTTCGTGATCTGGAAGGGCCCGATCCTGGGCCAGGACGGCAAGGAACTGGTCGCCAAGGACGCCGTGGCCGACGACAAATTCCTCTCGGGCATCAACTTCTACGTCAAGGGCGTGGAAGGCAAGGTGCCGGGCGGCGACAAGAAGTAAAGCAGCCACGCGCTGACTGCTGATCGACGGGCCACCCCTGGAAAGGGGTGGCCCGTTGTCGTTTCTGGCGCAGCGTTGAGGCGTGCATGGGACACGTTTTGTTTGAAAAGCAATGCTTCGAGCAAAGAAAGCGTAAATCCGTGAATAAGTGAACTCTTATGTGTTACAAAATAAGTCCGAACTTTTGAAGTTGTTAGCTGGCCGCCACTGCATGGACTTTCTTTTCACGGCAATCCGTGAGGAAAATCCTTGCCTTCAGCTAGAGTAACAATCGGTGTCGCAGCGCCGGTCCGCCGAATGGTGGATCGGCGGCCAAGCGCCTTCAGGAGGACCGCCAAAGACCCACAGACGAGGCTGAAATGCAGGATGCCGCCACCAACCCCACTCAAGCCGCAGCGTCTCAGCTCGCACCACCCCCGCTGGAGATTCCCGGCTACGACCTCGAGGAGGCGCTGGGCGCCGGCGGCTACGGCACGGTGTACCGCGCGCGCCAGCGAAGCACCGGCGCACAGGTCGCGATCAAGGTCGTGAAGCTGCAGGCGGGCAACCGCCGCGTGGCGCGCTTTCACCGCGAAACCCGGCTCTGCGCCGCGCTGCACCATCCGCACATCGTGCAACTGCTGGACAAGGGCGAGCAGGGCGATTGCGTCTACGGCGTCTTCGAATACGTGCCGGGCGAAACCCTCACCAGCCTCATCCGCCGCCAGGGCGCGCTGACGGCCTCCGAGACCGGCCGCCTCATGGCCGAGGTGCTGGACGCACTCGACTGCGCGCATGCCGCCGGCATCGTGCACCGCGACCTCAAGCCCGACAACGTGATGGTGACGCTCACCGGCGCCGTGCCCCATGCGAAGGTGCTCGACTTCGGCATCGGCACCGTCATTCCCCAGCGCACCGGCCTGCAGTTCCCCGCGCTCACCATGACCGAGGAAAGCCTGGGAACGCCGGCCTACAGCGCGCCCGAACAACTGCGCGGCGAACCGCCGAGCATCCGCACCGACCTCTATGCCTGGGGCCTGATGTTCCTCGAATGCCTGACGGGCGCGCCCGCCGTGCAGGGTGCGTCGGCCGCGGAAATCCTGCACCGGCAACTGAGCCCGCAGGAAATCCCGCTGCCTCCCGAAATCGTGGAGCACCCGGTGGCCGCGCTGCTGCGCAAGGCGCTGAAGAAGAAAGCCTCGGAGCGAAGCGATTCCGCGGCCACGCTGCTGGCCGAACTCACGCGCCTGCGGCTCGAAGACCTCGTCGGCGTGCTGCGCTCGACCCGGCAGGCGCAGCACGAAACGATGACGCGCACCGTGGCCACCACGCGCGTCTTCTCCGAGAAGCGGCAGCTCACCGTGCTGTGCTGCAGCGTCTCGGTCTGGCCCGACACCGACGCCGACGGCGCCGAGACGCGTGCCGCGCTGCCCTCCGACATCGAAGACATCGAACTGCTGCAGCGCGACGAACTCGCGCTGTTCGCCGAGACCGCCACCCGCCGCGGCGGCCTGCTGGCCGGCACGCTCGGCGACCGCATGATCGTGCTGTTCGGCTATCCGCATGCCAGCGACACCGATGCGCGGCAGGCCAGCATGACGGCGCTCGAGCTGATGGCGCTGAGCCGCCGCCGGTCCGCCGCCATTGCGCAGGCACACGGCGTGCACCTCGGCATCCGCATGGGCATGCACACCGGCATGGCCGTCGTCGCCAATGGCGAAGTGCCGTCGGGCCATGCCGTCAACGTGGCGATGCGGCTCGAAGCCGTGGCCGAGACGGGCACGCTGCTCGCGAGCGAAAGCAGCCACCGCCTGCTGGGCCGCTACGCGCACTTCGACAAGGCCGCCAACGTGAGCCTGCCGGGCCAGTCCGCCGGCATCCAGACCTACCAGCTGAATGTCGACCGGCAGGCACCGCTGCTGCCCGACCCGTCGCCGGACGCCGCGGCGCTCGCCGTGTGCGTCGGCCGCGAGTCAGAACTCCAGCGCCTGCGCGCCGCATGGACGCGGGCGCGGCAAGACCGCGGCAGCGCCGTGTGGATTCGCGGCGAGCCCGGCATCGGCAAGTCCTGCCTGGCCGACGTGCTGCGTGCGCACGTGCTGGCGGAAGGCCTGCGCACCGTCGGCGCGCAGTGCCAGCCGGAGAACCGCAACAACGCGCTCACGCCCTTCCTGAACCTGCTGCGCCAGCGGCTCGATGCTGCGCCCGACACTTCGCCGGACGGCCGCCGCGAGCAGCTGCGCGAGATCCTGCGCGGCGCCGGCTGCGACGAAGACGCGGTGCTGCCGATCTTCTGCGCGTGGCTCTCGCTGCCGCTGGGCGACTGCGAGCCCAGCCGCATTTCTCCGCCGATGCAGAAGGCGCTGCTGCTGGCGTCCATGGCGCAGTGGCTGCTGCACATGGCCGAGTCCGAGCCCCTCTTGCTGGTGCTCGAGGACATGCACTGGGCCGACCCCACGAGCATCGAGTTCGTCGAACAGCTCAGCGCGCAGCTGCCGCGCTGCCGCGTGCTGCTGGTGTTCACCGCACGGCCCGAATGGACGCCGCCGCAGGGCCTGGAGGCCGAGTGCATCGACGTGCGCCGGCTGGACGACGCGCAGGCCGCGGAACTCGCCCGGCGGGCGCTGGCGCCGCGCGCCGTCACCGCCGGGGTGATCCGCAACGTGGTCGAGCGCACGGACGGCGTGCCGCTGTTCGTGCAGGAAATGGCGCGCATGCTGCTCGACGCCTACCTGGTCGAGAGCGACGGCGTCTGGGGCTTTCGCGACACGGTGCAGCCGGCCGCCATTCCGGTCACGCTGCGCGACTCGCTGGTCAGCCGCTTCGACCGGCTCGGCCCCCTCAAGAACCTGCTGCAGCTCGCGGCCACCATCGGCCGCCAGTTCGAGATCGACCTGCTGTGCGCCTGCTCGGGCCGCGCGCGCGAGGCGGTGGATTCGGACATGGCCGTGCTGCGCGAGGCGGAGCTGGTCATGCCCGACGAGCGCGCGGGCGCCGGCGCCTACATGTTCCGCCACGCGTTGATCCGCGACACCGCCTACGAATGCATGCTGGTGGCGCAGCGCCGCCAGCAGCATCGCGACGTGGCCCAGACGCTGGTGCAGCGCTACCCGCAGCGCGTGGCCGCCGAGCCCGGCGGCGTGGCGCAGCACTGGGCCGACGCCGGCGACCATGCACAGGCCGTCGCGCATGCGGTGCAGCAACTTCGCATCACGCAGGTGCGCTCGCTGAACGATGAAACCATCGCCTATGCCCGCCACATCGACAGCTGGATGGGGCAGCTCGACGGCGCCGCCCAGCCCGAGGCCCGGCTCGACGTGAACAGCTATGTCACGCAGGCGATGATGAACAAGTACGGCTGGGCGCACGAGCAGGTGGTCGAGCGCATCGCGCTGTCGCAGGACCTGCTGAACGACACCGTGGCGCGCGAGAAGCAGGTGCAGCACCTGTGGACGCTCATCACCTATCACCACGTCGCGAGCAACCGCGGCGAGGTGCGCCGCCTGAGCCAGCGTCTGCTCGACCACGCCACGCAGCAGCAAGACCAGGGCGTGCTCGTCGCGGCGCAGACCTATCTCGGGCTCGCGCACTATTCGGACGGCCGCTTCGACCTGGCCGAGCAGGCGCTGACCGATGCCATCGAGCGCTACGACCCGGTCGCCCATGCGCACCACGCGGCCGAGTTCGGCTTCGACACGCGCGTGTGGGCCACCACCGGGCGCGCGCTGGTGCGCTGGTTCGCGGGCCACGACGAAGCCGCGCGCAACGACGCCACCACCGCCGTGCGGCTGGCCCGCGAGATGTCGCACATTCCCTCGCTGAGCATGGCGCTGCTCTACCAGAGCCTGGGCCACCAGGCCCGCGGCGACAGGGCCCGCGCGCTCGCGAGCACCGGCGAGCTGCTCGACATCACGGCGCGCTACGGCCTGCCGGCATTCACCGGGTACGCGGAAATCATCCGCTGCTGGGCCAGCGGCGAGGCGAGCGACATCGCGCGCGCCGATGGCGCCGTGGAAGCGCTGTGGGGCATGGGCTGCCGCTACTGCCAGAGCTACTACCGTTCCTTCGCCGCCGAAACGCTGGCCGCCGGCCAGCGCTGGACGGAGGCTGCCGAGCGCATCGACGAATGCCTGCGCCTGGTCGACGTGCTCGAAGAACGGCTCTACAGCGCCGAGCTGCACCTGAAGAAAGCCCGCTACCTGCAGGCGGCGGGCGCCGACAGCGCGACCGTGCAGGCGTGTTTCTCGCAGGCCGCGCTGACCGCGCGCGAGAGCGGAAAACACCGTACCGAAACCGAAGCCCTGGCGGCGTTGCAGGCACTGGCACCCGCCGTGCACGACGTCGCCGGACGCTTGAAGGAGCTGGCCGCCCTGCGGCCGGAACTGTCCGTGCGCACGCTCGTGCATGCGCACATCACTTGAACCAAGGATGAAGTCACCATGACCCTCCAGCGCCAGAACGCCGACCCGTTGCTCGAATTCCGTCTCGCCTACCTGCGCGGCGTCGCCCGCTCGTGGCAGGACGACGCCTACCGCGTCGAACTGCTCGAGCAGCGCGACATCCAGCCGCTGCTGCACCGCGATTTCGGCCTGCCGACGCTGTGGCCGCAGCTCGACATCTCGCTCTACCAGAGCGCCGACCCGCGCAAGCGCGCCGAATGGAAGCCGATGCTCACCGCCGGCTGGATCGGCCCGGACGACGCCTTCGTCATCGTGCTGCCGCAGGCACCGGCGTCCAACGCCTCCGAGGCGCTGGCTGCCTACTACCAGCAGTTCCCCAACTTCATGGGCTCGTCCGCCCAGTTCGAAGCCTCCGAAGTGCCGCCCGGCCTGCTGGGCGGCGGGCTGCCCACCGGCCTGGGCATTCCCGGCGGTGGTCCCGATTCGCTGCTGGCCTTCGGCGGCGTGGTGCTGCGCGCCATCGCGCTTGCATGGCAGTCGCCTGAATTCCACGCGGAACTGACCCGCGACGACGGCGCCGACAAGGCCAATGTGCTGAGCCAATGGCTGGGCTACAACAACCCGTTCAATTTCGAGATCCGCTTCGCGACCAACTCGGCGTTCACCTGGAACTCGGCGACCAGCCAGTGGAACCAGACGAACCCGGACGGCTCGGCCATCAAGAACAGCATCCAGCTGAACTACCCGAGCGCGCCGGAAGAGAAGGACATGTGGGCGATCGCGCTGACTTCGTACAACAACACGGGCAGCGCCTATCCCTTCACCTGCTGACATCCGGGCAGCGCCGGCCCCGGCGGCGCTGCAAGGCGCCACGGCCACGCTGCTGCTGACGCTGGCCGCGCGCGCGCGGGCCGGCGACATGGCGGCGGACGTGCCGGCGTTCCCGGACCTGGAGGCGCGCCGCATTGCCGCGGCGCTGCCCTTCGACCTGTCGACCTATGCGGTGGACACCGCCTTCGTGCGCGGCGTGGTGGTGCGCGCGCTTCTGTTCGACCGGTTCGCGGCGGAGTTTCTCGCCGCGCATCCAACGGGCCTGTGCATCGCGCTGGGCGCCGGCCTGTGCACGCGCCGCAGCCGGCTGGCCACGGGCGCGGCAACGGCCGGCGCGCGCTGGCTCAACGTCGACCTGCCCGACGCCATTTCCCTGCGCGAGCAACACATGCCTCGCGCCGAAGAAGAAAACAACCTGGCCTGCTCGCTCCTCGATGCCGCGTGGCTCGACGCCGCAGGCCTGCCGGGCGAACGCCCCGTGCTGGTGATGCTCGAGGGCGTGTGCCCCTATCTGCCGCAGGAGCCGCTGGAGGCGGTGCTGCGTCAGCTGGCCGAGCGGTTCGCGCGCGGCGGGCCGCCTTGCTTCGTCGTGCTCGACCATGTGCATCCGGCGCTCGCGCGGCTGCCCATGCAGGTGGGCGGCATGCAGTTGCCGGTCGTCTCCGGCTTCGAGGACGCCGGGCGTCTGGCGCGCATTCATCCGTCGATACGAGTGATATCCGAGGAACATCCTTATGCGCAGTTCTCGCAGCAGCACCAGCTGTTCGAGGCTGCATTCCACGCCACCACGGGCGCGCGGCCCTATGCCGTCGTCCGCCTCACATTGGGCTCGCCAGACGATGCGTGACGCCGCCGCACCCGACCTGTTCGGCGATGTCTTCCAGTGGCACGAAAAATACCTGCCGCCGACGGTGTTGCGCGACCGCCTGCTGCTGCTGAGCGAGAACGAACTGCTGGTGCTCGGCTCGCCCGGCGTGATGGCGCTCGAGCGCGTGCTGCGCGAAGGCGTGAGCCTGGCGACCTACTGCAGGGATGCGAGCGCCGGCGCGCTGCTCGCCGAGATGCTGCACGCACTCGGCGCCCTGCTGCGGCAGGGCCTGGTGCGGCCGGTGATGCTGCGCGGCGGCGAAGCCTATCTGCTGCCCGATTTCTCCGCATCGCATGCGCCCATGGCGGTCTCGGCGCATGTCGATGCCATCTCGCTGACGGACGCGGTCGGCCGCGGCGCGGCGCTGCGCTGGGGCCAGGCGCTGGCCGAAGAGTTCGACGAGGCAGGCGACAAAGTGGGCGATGAAGCTGGCCTCACGATCGTGTTCTGCGACGACTACCTCGACCCCCGGCTGGGCGCGATCGATGCCCGGCAGCGGTCGAAGGGCAGGCCGTGGCTGCTCGTGAAGCCGGCGGGCGAGCAGGCGATGGTCGGTCCGCTGTTCACGCCGCGACCGGTCGACGCCGAGGGTGACGCAGGCCATGCGCATGAAGCCCCGGCCTGCTGGCATTGCCTTTCGCACCGCTGGCTGCGCAACCGCCCGGCGCGTGCCTGGTGGCGGGCGCGGCATGGCGACCTGGGCAGCGGGCCGCCGGTGCGCGCGGGCGCCAGCCTGGTGGTCGAACGGCTGGACGGGTTGCTCGCCAAGGCGCGGCAGATGGTCGCGCAGCGCGGCGATGCGCAGGCGGTGTGGACGCTCGATCCGCTGGAAAGAAACCCCGTGGTCGCGCGCCCCCAATGTCCGCAGTGCGGAACGCCGGGGCTCATGGCGCTGGTGCAGCACGGGCGCATCGCGCCGGTGCCGGGCGGGCCCGTTGCCAGCGCCGACGGCGGCTGGCGCACCGCGCCGGCCTCGGCCACGGTCGAACGCCTGTCGCGCCACGTCGGCCCGCTGTGCGGCGTGATCGCGCGGGTGAAGCCGCTGAACGCCGAGTCCGAGGACATGCTGACGGTCTACCGCAGCGAGATTTTCAAGACGCCGCCGCCTTTCGGCGACCCCGCGCCGGGGGCCTGGACGCAGGTCTGCCTGGGCAAGGGCATGTCGGCGGCGCAGTCCCGCGCGAGCGCGATGTGCGAGGCGGTCGAGCGCTACTCGGCGTTCTACCAAGGCGACGAAGCCACCGTCATCGCCCCCGCCGCGGACCTGGACGCGCCCTGCATTGCGCCGACCGCGCTGGCGCGCTTCAGCGAGCACCAGAAGTCGCAGTTCGACACCGAGAAGCCGCCGCACGCCGTGGTGTCGACCGACGCCCAGCCGCAGGAGCCCACCTGGTGGGCGCCCGCATGGTCGCTGACAGCCGATGCGCGCCGCTACCTGCCGCTGGCCTTCTGCCACGCCCATGCACCGGCCGAGAGCCAGTACCACGTCACCTGGACGTCGAACGGCTGCGCGGCGGGGAATACCGTCGAGGAAGCCATCCTGCAGGGCTTCCTGGAGCTGGTCGAGCGCGATGCCGCCGCCATCTGGTGGTACGGCCAGGTCCGCCGGCCCGCCATCGACCTGGACGGCATGCCCGTCGCAAGCCGCCTGCGCCTGTCGCGCACATGGGGCCTGCAGTGGGCGCACTGGGTGCTCGACATCACGCACGACTTCGGCATTCCGGTGGTCGTGGCCGTAGGCCGGCACCGGCAGACGGGCGAATGGGCCATCGGCTTCGGCTGCAGCCCCGACCGCATGCTGGCCTGCGAGCGCGCGCTCACCGAAATGAGCCAGCTGATCGCGGCCGGCAAGACCTTCCCGGTGCCGAGCGCCGCCGGCCTGGAGGGGCCGCCGGCCTTCCTCATGCCGATGGAAGAGGGCGGCACCGTGCCGTTGCGTGCGGCGCCCGACCCCGACGCGCCGCGCGACATCGCCGGGGAAATCGCGCGCTGCGTCGGCATCGCCGCCGGCCTCGGCCTGGAGACGATCGTGCTCGACCACTCGCGTCCCGACATCCCGCTGCGCACGGTGAAGGTGGTGGTGCCGGGCCTGTGCCACATCTGGCCGGAGCTGGGCAACCCGCGCCTGTACGCCGTGCCCGTGGCGATGGGGTGGCGCCGCGTTCCCGCGCAGGAGGCCGATCTCAACCCCCAAGCGCTGTACGTCTGAGCGTGCGAGGGACAATAGGAGGTATGGCTCTCTTCAGGAACAAGCGAGACGGTCGGTCCATCGTGCTGCGCCCCGTGCATGCCTTCGGCCGTCGTCCGTCGGCCTGCCAGACCGTGCTCAAGGCGCCCGATGTATCGCAGGTCCATGCGCTGGTCCGCTGGAACAGCATGGCCTGGGAAATCGTCGACCAGAGCCGCAACGGCACCACCCTGAACGGCGAACGCCTGCCGAACGGCCGCTGGACCGCCTTGACCCTGGGCGCCGAAGTGCGCATGGGCCTGGGCGACGAACTGGCCTGGACCGTGCAAGACCTGGCACCGCCCGTCACCTGCCTGTTCTCGGGCCAGGGGCTCGGCGAACCCGTGGTGCTGAACCCGCGCGAAACCCTGCTGCCCGACGCCCAGCAACCCGAAGTGAACGTGTATTTCCACGAGGGGCGCTGGCTGCTCGAGCACATCGACGGCATCGAGCACCTGAGCGACGGCGCCACGGTCAGCACCTCGCGCGGCGCCTGGGAGTTCGTGCTGTGCGACGACCTGGAGTCGACCTCGGAGAACGCCATCGCGCCGGCGGGGCCGAAGGCGGTCGATGTCGCGCTTCACTTCGACGTCAGCCAGGACGAGGAGCACACCAGCCTGAGTCTGCTGGCGGACGGCAAGTCGGTGTCGCTGGGCGAGCGCATCCACCACTACACCCTCGTCACGCTCGCGCGGGTGCGCCAGCAGGACGCGGAACGAGGCGTTCCGCCGCAAAGCCAGGGCTGGATCGGGCTGGAGGACCTGTCGCGCATGCTGGGCGTGGAGCCCTCCTACGTGAACATCCAGATCTTTCGCGCCAAGCACCAGATACTGAATGCGCTGCCGCCCAGTCTGGGGGAGCCGCCGCTGGTCGAGCGGCGGCGCGGCAACGTGCGCCTGGGCGACTACCGCTTCGAGATCCGGGGCGGGGCGCACCGCGTGTAATCGGTTGTAATTCCTTTTATCCCCCGTGCTCCCTAGAGTGACCTCCAGTGCAATGCCGCCGCCACGGCGTGCGTTGCCTGAACCAGTCACTTCTTCAGAGAGCCATGGGCAAGATCTTTTCCGTCACGGTCGACAACCACGCGAGCCATTCGGCTTTTTTCATGGTGTTCCAGAGCGACCCGACGCAGTGGGCGCCCAACGCCCTGTCGCTTGCCTGGTTCGCCAAGTACTCGAACCCTGGCCAGAACTCGCGGACCCGGTTCCAGTGGACGGTCGACACCGGTTTCTCGTGGGCTGAAACGGGCGAACTGCAGCCGGGCGTGCAGTTTGCCGCGGCCGAGACCTACGAGCCGACCGGCGGCAGCAACCGGATTTCGCTGGACTGCGAAAACGGCGTGTACCGCTTCGCCTACCCCAGCTGGGGCGCCGACCCGTCGCGTTTCTACCTTGCCGAAACCGCCAACATCCCGGCCCGTTCGCAGGCCTGTGTCGGCGTGACCATGTCGGGCAGCACCGTGTACGCGGTGCAGGCCCGCCCGAACCAGAACCTGGCCTTCTCGCCGCGCCCCCGGTACTTCATCGCCTACGGCGACTACCAGGAAGGCGACGTGATCGACGTCAGCACGGTCAACAACCCGCTGGAGCTGGCATTCCCGCCCGGCGTGCATGCGCTGACGACCACGCTCCACGCCGACGGCAGCTGGACCCGGCCGATTCCCCTTGCCCGTGCCAATGAGCAGCGCCTGCGCCTGCTCTCAGTTTGAGGAGAGACGAAACATGCTGACCGCCAGCCATACGGCCTCGAGGCCGACACCGGATTTTGCGGAGGACCTTCATGAAAAAAACATCTCATTCTTCAGCGGGCGCAGCCACGGCGGCGATTCGGCGAGCCGGCGTCCGGGAGAGGCGGCAATGATCGGCGCGGACACGCGGCGCGTGCTTCTCGTGCCGGCGGGCGCACAACTCGAAGACCCGCGCGTGACCTGCCTGCCGATGGAAGAGCGCGTCTGGGAAAGCGGCTACACGCTGGTCATCGACGAGGTCAAGCGCGGGCTGCTGCAGGACTTCTGGAAGCACTACTACGGCTCCTCCGCCGAGATGGACGTCTCGGGCGTGCAGCTGATGGAGTTCCGCAAGGACATCATGGCGATCACGCCGGAGTGCGTGGGCCAGCCGGCGGTACTGCGTTTTCTGGTGGAACTGGGGCGCATGTGCGTGCAGGCCTACCGCCAGGAAGGCAGCCTGCGGGTCGTGGCCGCCTAGGCCGGGCCACGCAGCAAGGGCGTTGCGACGCGGAAACCGCGCGCAAGGTGCAAGAGTTTCCAGGAGGAATCGCACTCTTTGTAATGAACCGGGGAAAGCGGCTCGCTCCGCATCCGGGCGTGGCAATGACTCAAAAATAATAAGTTGGAGGGAGTATTCGATGGGTTGCCTGGCACCTCAGAACATGAGGAAGATTTTTCCGAAATGCCCTGGTCCCAGGGACCTGTACAACCCCAACTCGATCACCGCCCAGGCCATGGCGCCGGTCTGCCCGTGGTGCCGCAGAGAAGATCGAAACATGTATTTCGATCCCGTCCGGCTCCAGGCCCGGGCGATGCGGATGGAGTTGAGGATTCCGGTGTCGCAGCGTCCGGAAAACAGGAATCCCGCCCAGGCCTGGTCCATGATGACCCGGTGGTTCCTGGCCTCGCTTTATGTCGACTCGATCGGCAAGCCGCCGAATCCGGATTCGCTCGCTTTCTGCGTGGCCGGCTCCCTGGCACGGCTGGATGCGGCGCCGTTTTCCGACATCGACTGCTTCGTCATTCTGAAAGACCCGTCCACCGCCGTGCGCATGAAGGCGGTCGGGAAGGTGTTCAAGAAGAAACTGATGGCCACGATGTCTCAGGATTCGGCGCTGATGGTCGACCCGGTGGGCATCGACCCGGTCACGCTGTGCGACGGGCCGGCGGAGATCCGGAACCTGATCGTGCAGCGCAACATGGACCAGCTGATCCACCCGCTGCTCAATGCGCAGGTGGCTTTCGGAAATCGCGAGCTCCTCGCCCAACTGTGCGATCTTCTGAAGAAGACGGCCTCGCTGGACCTGAAAACCCAGGGGCTGTCGGACTTGAAGGAGTGCTTCCAGGATTACCGGCCGCTGAAGTTGCCGGGCGCGTCCGGCGGGCGGGTGGGCATCGACCTGAAGAGAGACCTCGCCCGGCCGCTGACGTTCTGCCTGAACGGCCTTGCGAAATACAACGGCATCACCGTGGTGGGCGTGCGTGCACAGGCCCATGAACTCATGACGGCGAAGCTCATTTCGACCGAAGTGCACCTGATGATCATCACCTGCTCCGAGGTGCTCGAAAGAATACGCGTGACCTCGCAACTGGCGCGCCTGGGGCATCACGGAGACACGCTCGGCTACAACAGCGAAGCCGAGGTTCCTTCCGAGCTGATGAAGGTGGTCACCCAGGTCAATTGCCTGCAGCACATGGCGGCCAGGTACCTTGAATGGCTCGACTCCAAGACGCCGGTCATCTTCGGCAACCAGAGCCCCTTCCTGAGCAAGTCTCCCGCGGCCTACTACGCGAGGTAGCGGCCGGGAGAGCCGTTCATCGAATCGATCAGGCCTGGGCCGCCTGCAGTTGCGCGCCCATCTTCTGGTGGATCAGGTTCACCGCCTTCAGCGGGCGCAGCATCACCTTGAATTCGGTGATCCGGCCGACGTCGTTCCACTTGATCATGTCCACGCCATTGATCTGGATGCCGTCCAGCTCGAGCGAGAACTCCAGCACCGCATCGTTCGCGGACTTGAGTTCGCGCACATAGCGGAAGCTCTCGTTGAAGAACACCTGGAACGCCGCCGCCAGGTATTTTTGCGTGATGGCCTTGCCCACCTGGGGCTTGTGCACCACCGGCGAATGAAACACGGCTTCGTCGTCGAGCAGGGCATCGAGCCCGGCCACGTCGCGTTCCTTGACGAGCCGGTGCCAGGTGGCGAGTGTGTCGATCGGCATGGGTCTCCTGGGGCTGTTGTGGTTGGTGTCCGCCATTTGACGCACGCATGCGCCGCATGGCAAGACGTCACGCGCGCCTAGGCGACTCGTCGTCAGGCCAGCCGGTCGAGCAGGCTGTACCAGGCCACGCCGCCCGCCACGTAGAAGCGCTGCAGGCCGTGTAGCGGAATCGGCCGGATCGGCGTCACCGGGTACGGAAAATCCGCGCCCGCATCGACGAGCCGCGCCGCCAGGTGCTTGCCCATGCTCGTGGCCAGCGCAATGCCCCGCCCGTTGTAGCCCAGCGCGATCGTCACGCCCGGCGCCGGGTTGTGCACGTGCGGCATGAAGTCGCGCGTGACCGCGATGCGGCCGGCCCAGCGGTACTCGTAGCGCAGCGGCCCCAGCTGCGGAAAAAGCAGCTCGAGCGATCGCTCCAGGTGCGAGAAGTCCGAAGGCCCGGACGGATCGGCGAAGTGCCCGCGGCCCCCCATCAGCAGCCGGCCCTGCGCGTCCTTGCGGAAGTAGAGCAGCAGGCGCTGCGAGGTCGAGGCGGTTTCCCCGAGCGGCAGGATGGCATCGGCCGCCGCGCCCTTCAGCGGCTCGGTGGCGACGATGAAGCTGTTCGCGGCGAGTACCGTGCGCTGCAGCCGCGGCCACAGCGTGCCCGTGTAGCCGTTGGTCGCAATGACGACCTGCTCGGCCGTCACGCTGGCGCCGGTCGAGGTGCTCGCGTGCCAGTGCGTGCCCCGCCGCTCCAGCGCCGTGACCTCGGTGTCGCCATACACCGAGGCACCGAAACCCTGTGCGGCGCGCACCAGGCCGCGTGTGTAGGCCAGTGGCTGGATGCCGCCTGCGCGGCCGTCGAGCCAGCCGCCCGCGAAGGCCTCGGTGCCCAGCCGCGCGGCCACCGCCGCGCGGTCGAGCATCTGCGTCTGCACGCCGCGCCGGGCCCACTGCGCGGCGCGCGCATGCAGGCTTGCCACGTCCTTGGGCGCGTAGGCGACCTGGAGCCAGCCGTTGCGCACCGGCTGGCAGTCGATGCCGTGGCGCGCGATCAGCTCGAACACCAGGTCGGCCGAGCGCGAGACCGCGTCGATCAGCGGCGCGGCGCGCGCGCAGCCGTAGAGCCTGATGAGCTCGTCGGGGTCGTGCTTGAGCGTGGGATTCACCTGCCCGCCGTTGCGTCCCGACGCGCCCCAGCCGGGTTCATGCGCCTCGAGCACGCAGACCCGCACGCCGGCTTCGGCCAGGTGCAGCGCGGCCGAAAGCCCGGTGAAGCCGCCCCCCACGATCAACACATCGGCCTTGCGCGACTCGGTCAGCGGCGGCGTCGCGGGCGCGGGCGGCGCGGTGGCGGCCCAGAGCGACGGCGGCATGGCAAGACCGCTCATGCGCGCGCCTCCGTGGCATTGCCAGCGGCGCCCGAGGGATGCAGCACGCGCCGCAGGAAGTCTTGCGTGCGCGCCTGGCGCGGGGATCCCAGCACCTGCGCGGAAGGGCCCTCCTCGACGATGCTGCCGCTGTGCAGGAAGCACACGCGGTCGGCCACCTCGCGCGCGAAGCCCATCTCGTGCGTGACCACGATCATCGTCATGCCCTCGTCGGCCAGCGCGCGCATCACGCCGAGCACGTCGCCGACCAGTTCGGGGTCGAGCGCCGAGGTGGGCTCGTCGAACAGCATGGCCTCGGGCTTCATGGCCAGCGCGCGGGCAATGGCCACGCGCTGCTGCTGGCCGCCCGAGAGCTGCGCCGGCCAGGCCTGTGCCTTCTCGGCCAGCCCCACCTTGGCCAGCAACGCCAGCGCTTCTTCGCGCGCCTGCGCCGCGCTCTGGCGCAACACGTGCACCGGGCCTTCCATCACGTTCTCCAGCACGGTGCGGTGCGGGAACAGGTTGAAGCGCTGGAACACCATGCCCATGCGGCTGCGCAGCCGGTGGATGCCGGGCGCGTTGCGGTCCACCCGCTCGCCGAAGGCGCGCACTTCTCCGCCCTCGTACGATTCCAGGCCATTGATGCAGCGAAGCACGGTCGACTTGCCCGAGCCCGAGGGACCGATCAGGCACACCACCTCGCCCTTGTCCACGCGCAGGCTCACGCCTTGCAGCACGCGGTGCGCGCCGAAGCGCTTTTCCAGTCCTTCGACGTGGATCATGGTTGCTTTCTCCCGGCGGCGAAGCGCTTCTCGAGCCGCCGCAGGCCATACACCAGCGGCAGGCTCATGAGCAGGTAGAGCAGGGCGACCAGCGTGTAGACCGTCATGTTCTGGAAGGTCGACGAGGCGATGAGCTGGCCGGCGCGCGTCATTTCGGCCACCGTGATGGTCGAGACCAGCGAGGAGTCCTTCAGCATCATCACCAGCGTGTTGCCATAGGGCGGCAGCGCGATGCGAAAGGCCTGAGGCAATATCACCCGCCGCATGATCAGCGCCGAGCGCATGCCCATGGCCTGCGCGGCTTCGCGCTGGCCCGGGTCGACCGCCTCGATGCCGGCGCGGAAGTTCTCCGCCTGATAGGCCGAGTAGGCGATGCCCAGGCCGATCACACCGGCCTGGAAGGCCGTGAGCTGCACGCCGAACTCGGGCAGCACGAAGTAGATGTAGAAGAGCTGCACGATGATCGGCAGCCCGCGGATCACGTTGACGATCACCGAGCCGGCCCACGAGAGCGCGCGCACCGGCGACAGCTTCATCAGCGCGAGCGCAAGGCCGAGCGCGCTGCTCAGCAGGAAAGCCAGCACCGTGACCTGCACGGTGACCACGGCGCCCTGCAGCAGGATCGGCAGGAAGTCCTGCGCGTTCTGGAAAAAGGTGGCAGCAGCCATGGGTCAGCGCGCTCAGATGCCCCACTTCTGCACGATCCTGGCGAGGGTGCCTTCGGCCTTGACCGCCGCGATCGCCTTGTTGAGGCGAGCCAGCGTCTCGGTGTCGCCCTTGCGCACCACCAGGCACACGTCGCCCACGTTCACCGGCTTGTAGCTGTCGACCAACCGCACGCCCGGAAAGGTGTTCTGGCGGATCTGGTAGGCCATGATGGGTTGGTCGCCCAGCCCGGCCTTGATGCGCCCGAGCGACAGGTCGCGCGTGAGGTCGGCCACCGAGTCGTAGCTGCGCACCTCCTTGAAGATGCCTTTCTTGTTGAGCATGTCGAGAAAGACGGTGCCGACCTGCGCGCCGACCACCTCGCCCTTGAGTTCGTCGAGCGAGACGTACGCGCGGGTGTCGTCGCTCTTCACCAGCAGGCCTTCGCCGTACGAATACACCGGGTCGCTGAAATCGACCACCTCCTGGCGCGCCGGCGTCTTCAGCATGGCGGCCGAGACGATGTCGATCTTGCGAGCCGTGAGCGAGGGAATGAGCGCGGAGAACACCGTCTGCTGCACGTTGACGTTGAAGCCGCCGGCCTTGCCCACGGCGGTGACGGTGTCGACCATCATTCCCTGGATGCTGTTGGTCTTCACGTCCAGGAAGGTGAAGGGCACGCCGGTGGCGGTGGCGCCCACGTTGTAGGTCGGCGCGGCGCCCTGTGCCACGGCCAGCGAGGCGCCGCCGGCGATGCAGAGACCCAGGGCCAGGCGTTGAAGGCGGCGAACGATGCGATTCATGGAAGCACTCCTCGAAGGACAGAAGTTGAAAAGTGGAAGGTGGAAGGGGAAAAAGGGCGGGTGCTTCCCGCGTTGCAACATGCGTGCCAATGGTCGATTCATTTGAATCTTTAATCAATAAATGAAAACCACTAGTCGATCTTAAAGTATCGATATTCGATATTTGAGTCGCATGTCGCTATACTCCGACGCCATGGACGCCACACCCGACACCGCCCCCGAAGACAGCCAGAGCCTGCTTTTCAACCAGTCGCTGGAAAAGGGCCTGGCCGTGCTGCGCGCCTTCAGCGCCCGGCGCCGCACCATGACGCTGGCGGATGTGGCCGCGGCCACCGACATCACCAAGAGCTCCGCGCAGCGCATGGTCTTCACGCTCGAGAAGCTGGGCTACGTGCGCAAGCACGCGAAGACGCGGCGCTACCAGCTCACGCCGCGCGTGATGGAGATCGGCTTCAACTACCTCGCGGCCAATTCGCTGATCGACGTGGCCAACCCCTTCCTGTCGGAGCTGACCAAGGTGACGACGGAAACCTCCTGCCTCACCGAGCCGGACGGGCTCGACATGGTCTACGTGGCGCGCTTCGTCAGCGCGCAGTTCGTGCCGGTGCACATGCCCATCGGCAGCCGCATCCCGATGTATTGCACGGCCTCGGGGCGCGCCTTCCTGAGCGCCTTGCCGGAAGAAGAAGCGCGCGCGCTCATCGAGGCCTCCGACCGCACGGCCCACACCATGCACACGCTGACCGACGTCGACGGCATCCTCGATGCGTTGCGGCAGGCGCGGCTGCAGGGCTTTGCCACCAATGCCGAGGAACTGTTCCTGGGCGACATGACGATCGCCGCGCCCGTGCTGGGCAGCCAGGGACGGCCGGTCGCGTCGGTGCACGTGGTGGCGCCCACCAGCCGCTGGACCATCGACGAAGCGGTGCGCAAGCTGGCGCCCACGCTGCTGCTGTGCGCACGCTCGCTGACGAGTTCCGCACGCAGCATCGACTGACGCCCATACGGTTTCGGGCATCGGCCCGGCGGCGGCTGGCTTTATGCTTTGCAGGATCACAACGCAGCAGCAGTTCCCCACCATGACCGATTTCCGCCCCACCTACGACCAGAACTTCGACCGCATCGGCACCGACCGCCTGCCCGAGCTGCTGCGCGCCATGCCCAAGGCCGAGCTGCACATGCACATCGAAGGCTCGCTCGAACCCGAGCTGATCTTCGCGCTGGCCCAGCGCAACGGCGTGTCCATTCCCTACGCCAGCGTGGAAGAGCTGCGCCGCGCCTACGCCTTCACCAACCTGCAGAGTTTCCTGGACATCTACTACGCCGGCGCCAGCGTGCTGCTGAAGGAGCAGGACTTCTACGACATGGCCTGGGCCTACCTGGAGCGCGCCGCGGCCGACAACGTGGTGCACACCGAGATGTTCTTCGACCCGCAGACGCACACCGCGCGCGGCGTGCCGATGGAAACGGTGGTCAACGGCCTGCACCGGGCCTGCGCCGACGCGTTGCCCAAGCTGGGCGTGAGCGCGCTGCTCATCATGTGCTTCCTGCGCCACCTGAGCGAGGAAGAAGCCTTCCAGACGCTGGAGCAGGCGCTGCCGTATCGCGACAAGTTCATCGGCGTGGGCCTGGATTCGAGCGAAGTGGGCCATCCGCCCGAGAAGTTCGCGCGCGTGTTCGCACGCTGCCGCGAACTGGGCCTGCACCTCGTCGCGCATGCCGGCGAAGAGGGTCCGCCGGCCTACGTGCAGAGCGCGCTCGACGTGCTGAAGGTGGAGCGGGTCGATCACGGCGTGCAGAGCGCCAAGGACCCGGCGCTGATGAAGCGGCTCGCACAAGACCGCATTCCCTTGACCGTGTGCCCGCTGTCGAACCTCAAGCTCTGCGTGTTCCCCGACCTCGCGCAGCACAACCTGGGCACGCTGCTCGACGCCGGCCTCGTGGCCACCGTCAACTCCGACGACCCGGCCTACTTCGGCGGCTACATGAACCAGAACTTCACGCAGACCTTCGAGGCCACGGGGCTCGGCGTGCGCCACGCCTGGCAGCTCGCGGCCAACAGCTTCGAGGGCAGCTTCATCGACGAGGCCGCCAAGCGCGCTTATGTCGACCGGCTGAACGCGGTCTTCGCCGCGTTCTGATCTGTCGCCGCCGCGGCAACGGGCCGCGGCACCAGGAGCGGCATCGCCACCAGTGCGCAGGCGCTGGCCGCCAGCCACACCAGCGGCCAGCCCTGCAGCGCCATCAGGTGCGGAATGGAAAAGGGCGTGACGAAGCACACCAGGAACACGCTGGTGTTGGCCATGCCCAGCGCCGTGCCCGCGCGTGCCGCGCCGGCCAGCGTGGCGAGCTCCGTGTAGGCCACCCCGTGCCAGGCCGACACGCACACGCCGCTCGCACCCAGCAGCACGATCAGCGCGATGCGCAGCGCCGATGAGTCCGCAGCGTGCGCGCCGCCCAGCAGCACCAGCAGCGCGAGCCCGGCGAACAGCAGCACGCTCAGGCCGCTGCAGGCGCGCAGGTAGGCCGGGCGGTTGCGGCGGCGATCGGTCCAGCGGCCGCTCCACACGCGCATCACCATCGCGCCGACCTGCACGAACACCATGGTGGCGGTGATCGCCGCGAAGCCCGCATGGCCGAAGTCGTGCAGGAACACCGTGCCGAAGGACAGCACCGCGAACTGCGGCGCGCAAAGGATGCCGATGCCCGCCACGATGCGCCACACGCGCGCGTCGCGCAGCGGGCCGCTTCGGGGCGCGGCCGCTTCCGTGGCGGCAGCAGCCTTGCCGCGCGGTGCGATGGGTGGCTCGTGCACCCAGGCCCAGCTCATCGCGGCGCTGAGCGCGCACAGCAGCGCCAGCAGGCCGTACAGCGCGGCGAAACCGAAATGCAGCGTCACGACAGGCAGCACCAGCGCACCGATGCCGCCGCCCAGCGGCACGGCGGTCTGCCGGATGCTCATGGCGAGACCGCGCTCGCTGGCGTCGAACCACGTCATCACCGCCCGTCCGCTGGCGCCGTTCACGCTGCCGCCCAGCAGGCCGACCAGCAGCAGCCCGGCGCCGAGCCAGCCCAGGCCGGGCACGTGGCCCGCGGCCGGCGCGGCCCACAGCGCCATCGCCACCAGCGCGAGGGCGGTGCTGCCCAGGCCCGTGAGCAGCACCGGACGGTCGCCCCAGCGGTCGGTCAGCAGGCCCCAGGGCAGTTCGCTCACGGCGATGCCCAGCCCCATGAGGCCGAGCACCAGCCCGAGGTTGGCGTTGTCGAGCCGGTAGCCGGTGCGCATTAGCACCGCGGTCATCGGGATGCCGCTGAAGGCGACCGAGAAAGCCGCGTTGGCGGCCACGCCGGCGGCCAGCACTTTCCAGCGATGGCGCGGCCCGAAGGCAGGGGAGGAGAGGGTAGTGGGGCTCATGTTGCGGTGCAGTGTCCGCCGTTGCAAAGGTTTTGAAAATCAGAAAATAATCGGCCAATCGTTCCAAAAACCAGGACGATTGAAGCCGCAGGAAAAAGGAAGACCCATGGCCCAGGTGATGTTCGATCTCGACGTGCTGCGCAGCTTTTCCACCGGCATCGCGCTCGGCAGCTATGCGCGCGCGGCCGAGAAGCTGGGGCGCTCGACCTCCGCCGTGAGCGCGCAACTCAAGAAGCTGGAGGCGCAGGCCGGCACCGTGCTGTTCCGCAAGGCGGGGCGCGGGCTGGAGCTCACCGATGCCGGCGAGACGCTGCTGGCCTATGCCCACCGCATGCTCGAACTCAACGACGAGGCCAGCGCCGCCATGCGCGGCGTCGACCTGCAGGGCGCGGTGCGGCTGGGCCTGCAGGAAGACTTCGGCGAGACGCTGCTGCCCGCCGTGCTGGGTCGCTTCGCGCGGGCGCATCCCAAGGTGCGCATCGAGGCCTGCGTGGCACGCAGCGCCGATCTGCGCGAGCGGCTCGAACTCGGCCAGCTCGACTTGGCGCTGGCGTGGGACGCGGGCGACCAGCCTCTGTCGCCCTATGCCGAGCGCGTCGCGCGGCTGCCGCTGCTGTGGATCGGCCCCAAGTCGCCCGACAGGATCGACGCCGCCTGGTGGACCGAGCGCGAGCGCCGCGGCCCGGGCGTGCGCAAGAGCCGTGAGCCGCTGCCGCTGATCATGCTCGATGCGCCGTGCCCGCTGCGCGAGATCGTCATCGCCGCGCTCGACCGCGCCGGCGTGCCGTGGCGCCGCTCCTTCGCCAGCGCCAGCCTGTCGGCGCTGTGGGCGGCCGCCTCGGCTGGGCTGGGCCTGACGGTGCGCACCCCGTTCGGGCTGCCATCGCATGTGCGCACCATCGACCGCTCGCTGCTGTCGCTGCCGGCGCTGCCGCAGATATCGCTGGTGCTCTATCGCGCGCAGGCCCGGGCCGAAGCCCCGGCGAGCAGGCTGGCCAGCCTGCTGCTGGAGGCGGTGCGCCAGCATGTGCAGACCGAAGCGCCGGCTGCCGCACACTGAAGGAATGCTGAAGGCGGGTGGGCACAATCCCTTGCCTGGCTGCCGTGGCAATGCGTGAGAATCCGCCGCTGGAGACAAAAACAAAAGTGATACGGCATGGCCTCGCAGAATTTCTTGCACCTGTGGGATGACAGGTTCCTCTACATCACGCCCGCCATCCAGTCGGGACTCACGGCCCGCTCTTCGGCCACGCTGCTGGCGTCGGTCAGCGGCCATCCTTTCACGCTGGAAGCGGTAGACGGCACGCGCGCGCAATGCACCGCCGCGCTGGTGGCGCCGCACGTGTCGCGCCGGCTCGACGTCGACGGCTGCGGGCTGCTCTCGCTCAACCTCGACCCCGCGTCCAGCGCCTACCGCATGCTCGCCAAGCGCATGGGCGGCCACGGCATCCTGCCCATCGATGCCCGCCGCTTCGGCCGGCTGCGCGACGACTTCGACCCCGCCCAGCGCGGCGAACTCTGCAACGACAGGCTGCAGGCGCTCAGCGTGAAGCTGATCGAGGCCATCACCGAGGCTCCCGAGATCGAAGCGACCACCGACCGCCGCATCGAACGCGTGCTGCAGGCCATCCGCGCGCATGCGGGGCAGATTCAGCTGCGCGAGCTGTCGGCCGTGGCCTGCCTGTCGCCCGACCGCCTCACGCACCTGTTTGCCGAGCAGGTGGGCGTGTCGGTCAAGCGCTATGCGCTGTGGACCAAGGTGCGGCGCACGGTGCAGCAGTTCACCGCGCACCGGCCATTGACCGACGTGGCGCTGGTCAGCGGCTTCACGGATGCGGCGCACATGAGCCGAACCTTCCAGCGCTACTTCGGGCTGCCGCCGTCGTTCCTTGCGAGCCAGGTGAACGTGACGGCGGATGAGCTGGCGTCGCACGCCTGGGGGCATTAGCGGGCGCATCGCCCGCGTGCGACGCAGCCCCGCTCAGCGCCGCTTGGGCATCAACGTCGGCGCCCCGCAGCGCAGCAGTTCGCCGCGGCCCGCCTGCGGGTGAAACGCACCGTCCCACACCACCTCGCCGCGGCTGAGCGTGACGGCGGGCCAGGCTTTGAGGCGCATGCCTTCGTAGGGCGTGTAGTCGACCTCGTGGTGCAGCAGCTCGTTCTTCAGCACGAAGTCGCGCTCGTCCCAGATCACCAGGTCGGCGTCGGCGCCCACTGCGATGGTGCCTTTGCGCGGATGCAGGCCGTAGGCCTTGGCCGGGCCGGTGGCGGTGAGTTCGACAAAGCGGTTGGCGGTCATCCGGCCCGCGAGCACGCCTTCGGACCACAGCAGCGGCATGCGGGTCTCGATGCCGGGGATGCCGTTGGGGATGTGGCGGAACGCGACCTCCTCGCCGCCGGGCTTCTTGCCCTCGGGCGCGTCGTACTTGAAGGGGGCATGGTCGGACGAGAACACGGTGAAAAGGCCGTCGTTGAGTCCGTCCCATATCACCTGCTGGTTGGCCTTGTCGCGCGGCGGCGGGCTGCATACGCACTTCGCGCCCTTGTAGCTGTCGTCGATGCCCAGGTCTTCGGCGGTGAGAAACAGGTACTGCGGGCAGGTCTCGGCGAACACGCTCAGGCCGTGCGCGCGCGCCCATCGGATCTGCTCGACCGCTTCGCGGCCCGACACGTGGACGATCAGGATCGGCACGTCGACCAGCTCGGCCAGCGCGATCGCACGGTGCGTGGCCTCGCGCTCGACCAGCATCGGCCGCGCATGCGCATGAAAGCGCGGCGCGGTGCGGCCGGCCGCTTCCAGGCGCCGGGTGAGCCACTCGATGCAGTCGGCGTTCTCCGCGTGCAGCATGGCCATGGCATCGTGTTCCCGCGCCACGGCCAGCACGTCCAGGATCTGCCCGTCGTCGAGCTTCATGTCGTCGTAGGTCATGTAGATCTTGAAAGACGTGAAGCCTTCCTTGATCAGCGCCGGCAGCTCTTCCTTCAGCACCGTCGGCGTCGGGTCGCTCACGATCAGGTGGAAGGCGTAGTCGACGTGGGCCTTGCCGGCCGCGCGGGCACGGTAGTCTTCGACCGCGGCGCGCAGTGACTGGCCCTTGTGCTGCGCCGCGAAGGGAATCACGGTGGTGGTGCCGCCGCAGGCCGCGGAGCGCGTGCCGGTGTGGAAGTCGTCGGCATTGCGCGTGGGCGGCGGCATCGGCTGGTCGAGATGGCAATGGGCATCGACGCCGCCGGGCGTCACGCTGCGGCCGGCGGCATCGATCTCGCGCGCGGCGGAGCCCAGCTTCCTGCCGAGCTGGATGATGCGGCCGTCGCTGATGCCGATGTCGCAGTCGAAGGTGTCCGATGCGGTAACGACGCGCGCGTTGCGCACGACAAGGTCGAAATCAGAAGTTGGCGTGGACATGATGGTTCGGTCGATTCCGGTTCAGGCGGCGGCGCGCCCGGCTGCGTAGCCCCTGCCGTAGTGGCGTTCGAGGCGCACCTGCACGCGGTCCCACAGCGTGGTCAGCACCAGGTAGAAGCAGGCCGCCACGCAATAGAGCTCCAGCACTTCGAACTTCTCCTGCATGAGCACCTGTGCACGGCGCATCAGCTCTTCCATGGAGATGACCGAAGCCAGCGAGGTGGCCTTGAGCAGCCCGTTCACCGAGTTGCCCAGCGGCGGAATGATCACGCGCAGCACCTGCGGCAAGGTGACCAGCCGCAAGGTGGCGAAGCGCGAAAGGCTCAATGCCTTGGCCGCTTCGACCTGCCCCTTGGCAATGGCCGAGAAGCCGCCGCGAATGGTCTCGGAAAGGTATGCCGCTTCGTTCAGGCTCAGCGCCAGCACCGCGGAGGTCAGCACATCGAAGCGCAGGCCCAGTTGCGGCAGGCCGGTGTAGATGATGACGATCTGCACCAGCAGCGGTGTGCCGCGAAACACCCAGATGTAGAAGCGCGCCGGCGCCGACAGGAATCGATGCGAAGACATGCTGCCCAGCGCCAGGGGCAGCGCCAGGGCCAGACCGATCGCGATGGTTGCGATGGTCAGTCCGATCGTGATTCCCACGCCCCCGAGGAGGAACGGGTTGACGAAGTAGGACAGGAAGGCATCGAAATTGAACACGGCCGCAACCTCTTCGACTGGCTTACTTGGGCGCCGGGCCGGGGCCGCGGATCGCGAACTTGGTGGTGTCCTTCAGGCGCGTCATGCGGAACTTGTCGAACAGCTTGTCGTAGGTGCCGTCGGCCTTCAGGTCGGTCAGGGCCTGCGCCACGGCTTCTGCCACCGCGCGGTCGCGGAACGACAGCGTGATGTCGGTGCCATAGAGGCCGCTCGCACGGATCTTGACGATGCCGCGTTCCTCGAAGGCGATGGCGGTCTCGTCGATGTTGATGCCCGCTTCGAGCTGGCCGGCGCGCAGCGCGGCCGTGGTTTCGGAGGCCGTCGCAAAGGTGCGGAAGTCGATCGGCGCCATGCCCTTGGCGACCATGGCCGCATTCGATTCGCGCGACTTGCGCTCGGCGTAGGTGCCGGTCTCGATGCCGACGACATGGCCCGACAGGTCTTCGAACTTGTTCACCACCAGCTTGCTGTTGGGCACCGTGTAGATGCTCATCGACTGCTGGCCGTAGGGCACCTGGAACATGAGCTTGGAGCGCTCCTCGGTCCAGAAGAGGCCGGTGTTGATCACGTCGAAGCGGCCGGCCTGCAGCGCGGGCACCATCGGCGGCATGTCCATGCGCACGAACACGGGTTCCAGGCACAGGTGCTTCGCGACCGCGCGGCCGAGTTCGATGTTGAGTCCTTGAAGCTCACCCTTGCTGTCGACGAACTGCTGCGGCGGCAGCGTCGGGTTGGTGGACATCTGCAGCTTGCCGGGCGCCGTGAGGTGTTCGGCGGAGACCTTGGGCGTGCAGGTCTGGGCGAGGACCGAGCCGCTCAGCGCGAGGCCGATGAAGAAACCCAGGGACAGTTTGATCATGTGCATGAGATGCTTTCGTTGAAGACAGGAAGAGTGAAAGAGAAGAACTCGGGGGGCAATCGGAATCAGGCCGCCGCGGCCACCGGTCGACATGCGACCAGCGCCACGTGCACGGCCTCGATCACGGGTTCCGCGCGCTGGTTGAAGAGCTGCAAGCTCTCTGTCACCACACCGCGGCCGCCACGCGCCGAAAGACGTTTGTCGGTGAAGCGGAACACCACGTGCACCGCATCGCCTGCCACCACAGGTCGCAAGAACCGGACCTGATCCCATCCGAGCGAAGCGATGGAACTGTTCTCGTAGATCTTCAGTGCGGTCTTCAGTCCTTCCATCAGAGAAAGGCCGAACAAGCCATGCGCGATGACACCCGGAAAGCCGCGCGATTGCGCATAGTCCGCATCGGTGTGCAGTGGATGGTGGTCATGCGTGAGCTCGCAGAAGCGGCCGATGTCCTGTGCGCTCACCACGTGGCTCTCGCTGCGCAGTTCGGCGCCTATCACCACGTCTTCGAAGTACACGTCTTGCGTCGATGCGTTCATGCCTTCTCTCCTTTCGTTGCGCCACCTGCATGGCGCGGTGCCTTCGCGATGAACTCGTCGTGCACGCCCATGGGGCCGCTGCGGAAGATGCGCGCATCCATGGTGCGCAACTGATCGCCGATGCGCACCACGAAACCGATCTTGTCGAGCACGTCTTCCTGCAGCCGCACGCCGGGCGCGATCTCGGTGAGCACGAGACCGTCGGCCTCGAGTTCGAACACCGCGCGATCGGTCACGAAGCTCACTTGCTGGCCGCGCTCGCGCGCGAGCCGTCCCGAGAAGCTGATCTGGTCGACGGCCGGCACGAACTTGCGGAACGCACCGTCGCGGCGGATGTCGAGCTTGCCCTCGGTCACGCCGATGTCGAAGTCACCGCCGGTGAGCGAGCCGTTGAACACCAGGCGCCGCGTGTTCTGCGTGATGTTGATGAAGCCGCCCGCGCCGTCGTAGCGCTTGCCGAAGCGCGTGACGTTGACGTTGCCCTGCGGGTCCACCTGCGCGAACGACAGGAACGCGCAGCTCAGGCCGCCGCCGTCGTAGAAGTCGAACTGGTACGACTGGTCGAGGATCACGCGCGGGTTGACCGAGGTGCCGAACTCGCGCGCGTGGCCGGGCACGCCGCCCACCACGCCCGACTCGACCGTGAGGGTGATGAGGTCCGCGATGCCTTCTTCCGAGGCCACGTTGGGAATCATCGCGGAGATGCCCACGCCGAGGTTCACCACGTCGCGCGGGCGCAGCTCGAAGGCCGCGCGTCTTGCCACCACGCGGCGCACGTCGAGCGGGTCGGGCGCGATGCTCGAAGCCGGCACCACGATCTCGCCGCAGCGCGCGGGGTCGTAGCGCGTGGTGTAGGTCTGCAGCTGCTCGGGCTCGACCACGAAGTGATCAATGAGGAAGCCGGGGATCTTCACCATGTGCGGATGCAGCGTGCCGCGCTTGACGATGCGCTTGACCTGGCAGATGACGATGCCGCCGGCGTTGTGCACCGCCTGCGCCATCGAGAGGTCTTCGCGCGCGGTGGCCTCGTGCTCCATGCTCACGTAGCCGTCTTCGTCGGCCGAGGTGCCGCGGATCAGCGCGACCTTCGGCACGCCGGGCGCGCGGTAGAACAGCCAGTCGCGGCCGGCCACGTGCACCAGCTCGACCAGTTCCTCGGTGGTGCGTGCGTTCATGCGCCCGCCGTCCTGGCGCGGGTCCATGTAGGTTTCCAGGCCCACGTGCGTGAGCACGCCGGGCTGGCGGCCCGCCATCGCGCGGCACAGGTGCGTCATGACGCCCTGCGGGAAGTTGTAGGCCTCCACGTCCTGCGCCAGGATCATCTTCATGAAGGGCAGCTGCATGCCGAAGTTGCCGCCGATCACGCGGCGCACGAGCCCGGGGTGCGCGAAATGGCACATGCCTTTTTCCGTGAGCGCGCCCACGCCGGTGACGTGGAACAGCGTGAGGTCGTGCGGGCCGTTGCCGGCGGTGAAGCGCCGCTCGATGGCCTCGAACACGGCCTCGGGCACGCCCGAGCCACCGTTGCCGCCGGCCAGCACCATGTCGCCATCGCGCAGCAGCGCGGCGGCGGCGTCGGGGGTGATGCAATCGATCATGATGGCTGCGTCCTCAGGCCAGTTCTTTCTCGACCTGGCGCGAGATGATCAGGCGCTGGATCTGGTTGGTGCCTTCGTAGATCTGTGCCAGGCGCACGTCGCGGAAGATGCGCTCGATGCGGTAGTCGCGCGAGTAGCCGTTGCCGCCGTGGATCTGCAGTGCGTTCGACACGTGGCGCATGGCCATGTCGGTGGTGAAGAGCTTGGCCTGCGCGCCTTCCTTGGCAATGGAGCGGCCCGCGTCCTGCAGGCGTGCGCCGTGGTGGATGAGCAGGCGCGCGGCGGCGATGTCGGTGGACATGTCGGCCACCATGAACTGGATGGCCTGGAAGTTCATGATCGGCTGGCCGAACTGCTTGCGCGTGGTGGCGTAGGCCACCGCGTCTTCCATCGCGGCCTGCGCCATGCCCAGCGCCATCGACGACATCAGCAGGCGGCTGAAGTTGAAGTTGCCCATGGCCGTCTTGAAGGCTTCGTTCTCGGCGCCGATGAGAGCCGTGCGCGGCACGTGCACGTCCTGCAGCACGATCTGGCAGTCCTCCAGGCCGTGCATGCCGAGCAGCTCTTCGTTCTTGCCGCGGCTCACGCCGGCCTGGTGCGCATCGACCATGAAGCAGCTGATCGACTTGTGGCCGGCTTCCTTGCCGGTGCGGGCGAATACCATGATGCGGTCGGCCACGCCGCCGAGCGTGACCCAGGCCTTGGTGCCGTTGAGCACCCAGCCGTCGTCCACGGCGCGCGCGGTGGTGGTGATGCTGGCCACGTCGGAGCCGTAGTCGGGCTCGGACATGGCGGTGGCCATGACGATGGAGCCGTCGAGGATGCCGGGGATGAGCGCCTTCTGGCTTTCGTTGCCGTGGTGGTGCAGGAAGAGCGCTGCCTCGACCGGGATCGCGAAGGCGTTGCCGATGGCGCCCGAGCAGCGCGCCAGTTCTTCCATCACGAGGCAGGTGCTCACGGTGTCGAAGCCGGAGCCGCCGGCCGCCTCGGGCAGGCTCACGCCGAACAGGCCGAGTTCGGCCATGCCGCGGTAGAGCACGCGGTCGAACTTGTCTTCGCGGTCGATGGCGGCGGCGCGCGGCAGCACTTCGCCCTCTGCGAAACGGCGCGCGGTGTCGCGCAGCGAGATCTGGTCTTCGGTGAGGAAATGGGTCATGGTGTCGAGGGAGTGATCGGAGAAGGGCGGCTGGGCTTACGTGGCGGGCTGGTCTTCGTCGCTGGCCATGTGGCCGTCGTGCGCGACCTCGTCGCGGTCGCGGTCGAGGAAATAGATGGCCACGTTGTGGCTCGACGTGGCGAAGCACTCGGCCAGCGGCTGCGTGATGGCGGCGGCGAGCGCACGGCGCTCGGCAATCGTGCGGCGGTAGGCGTGCACCTTCACGAACACGCGCTGGCCTTCGCCGCCGCCGTCGTGGCCCAGGTGGCCTTCGTGCGCATAGTTGGCGGCTTCGACCGGCAGGAAGTACAGCGTCACCGTGGACGGCGACACCGCGAAGGATTCGACGACGCCGTCGGTCAGTGCGCGGCTGGCGGTGCGCTTGTTGCTGTCGGATGCGCGCGGCGCGAGGATCTCGAGATAGGGCATGGCGTCAGCTTTCTTGCACCGCGCGGCAGGAGGCGCGCTGGATCAGGCGCGAGCCCACCCGGTATTCGCGCCCGCTGTTGGCCACGCCGCCCAGGCGCTGCACGAGCCGGTCGACCGCGAGGTTGGCCATTTCCGTCGCGCCGCTGTCGACCACGCTGATGGCGGGTCGCTGCCATTCGAACCAGGGCGAGTCTTCGTAGAAAAGAAGCGACAGGTCGTCGGGAATCAGCAGACCGCGCTCGGACACCACCCGCAGCACGCCGACCGACGATTCGTGGTTGGCCACGAAGATCGCCGTGGGCGGCGCGGGCATCGACAGCAGCGCATTGGCGGCGACGACGCCGGTCTCCGGCGCATAGCGACCGGTCTGGATCAGCGCCGGGTCCACGGGCAGGCCCGCTTCCTGCATGGCCCGCTTGTAGCCCGCCAGACGTTCCTTGCCGGAGGTGGTTTCGCCGGGGCCGACGATCAGGCCGATGCGCCGGTGCCCCAGGTCCAGCAGATGCCGGGTGCCGGCGTAGGCGCCGTCGAGGTCGCCCGCCAGCACTGATTCGAGCATGGCGCCCTCGACCCGGCGGACCGCGCAGATCACGGGGATGTCCGCATGTTCCATGGCCAGCAGCTGGGCGCCGTTGGCGCCGTTGGGCACGGCGATCAGCCCGTCGACGCTGTGGTCGACCAGGGTCCTGAAGATGTCGCGCTCCTGCTCGGGATCGTCGGCGCTGATGCTCAGGATGACCTGGTAGCCCAGCGCCTGCATGCGCGACTGAACCACCGAGGCCAGCACCTGGAAGGAGGCGTTCTCGAGGTTGTGGACCGTCAGGCCGATGAGCCGCGAGCGCTTGGTCTTCAGTGCCCGGGCAAAGGTGTTGGTGCGGTAGCCGAGCGCGGCGGCGACCTGGATCACGTGCTTCTGAGTGGCGTGGTTGGTCAGGCTGGAGCCGGCCAGCGCGCGGGAGGCGGTGGCGATGGAAACGTCGGCCGCGCGGGCCACGTCACGCAGTGTCACCGCCATGTCGTGGCCTCGTGAAAGCAGATTGTTGTAAACGATTGCATTTTTTCATCGTAGTTCCGTGTGAGGTGAAAGGTCAAGGGAAAAGCTGAGACCGTGGCGATTGGTCGGATAATTTTGCAATCGTTTCCAATTTTCTTGCATACTGCCGATCTTTCGCGACTCGACATCCAGGACGGCCATGCAAATTTCCGGAGTCGGCGGCATCTGGCCCGCCACCCTCACGCCTTTCACCCCCGACGGCCGCATCGACGACGACGCCCTGGCCGCCCACATGCGCGACGTTGCCGGCACCCGCGGCGTGCGCGCGGTGGTCGTCAACGGGCACGCCGGCGAGGCGACGTCGCTCGACCGCGGCGAACGCGCCCAGGTGGTGCGGATTGCGGCGAATGCGGCCGGCGACGTGCCGGTCGTGGCCGGCGTGGTGGCCGACGACACCCGCGGCGCCTGCGAACTGGCGCGGGACGCGGCGCAGGCCGGTGCCTCGGCCTTGCTGCTGTTTCCGCCCGCCGTGTTCGCCCAGGGCGCCGGCGCGCGCCCCGACATGGCGCGCCGCTTCGTGAGCGAAGTGGCCGGCGCGAGCAGCCTGCCGATCGTGCTGTTCCAGCTGTCGCGCGCCTCGGGCCTTGCTTTCTCGACCGAGACGCTCGCGCAACTCTGCGCCGAGGTGCCGGCCATCGTGGCCGTCAAGGAGGGCAGCGACATTCCCGAGCTCTACGAAGACAACCTGCGGGCCCTGCGCGCGCTTGCGCGCCCGGTCACGCTGCTGAGCAGCAGCAACAGCTGGCTGTTCGCCTCCCTGGCCTATGGCGCGGACGGCATCCTTTCAGGCCTGGGCAGCGTGGCCGCTCCCTTGCTGGTGGCCCTGCACGAGGCCGTCGCGCGCGGCGACCTGGCGGCCGCGCGGGCGGTCAACGAACGGCTGGTGCCGCTGTGCCGCGCCTTCTACCGCGCGCCCTACCTGGACGCCCACAACCGCATGAAGACGGCCCTGCATCTGCTCGGCCGGCTGCCCCATCCGGACCCGCGCCCGCCGCTGCTGCCCGTGCCGGCCGAAGACACGGCGCGCATCCGCGCGGCGTTGCTGGCATCGGGCTTGCTGGATGCCGACCGAACGACGACTTCTTCTTCCTCTTGAGCGATTCATTCCATGGCTGATTTCCGCGGCACCTACACCATCATGGTCACGCCCTTCGACGCCGACGGCGCCGTCGACGTGCCCACCCTCGAGCGCTATGTCGACTGGCAGATCGAATCCGGCATCCACGGCCTGATCCCGCTGGGCTCGACCGGCGAATTCATGTCGATGTCCGACGACGAGATCGCGCTGGTCGCCCAGACCGTGATCGACCGCGCCGCCGGCCGCGTGCCGGTGCTCATCGGCACCACCGCAGAGGACACGCGTGCCGCCGTCCGCCTGAGCCGACGCGCCGAGGCGCAGGGCGCCGACGGCGTGATGGTGCTGCCGCCGTTCTATTGCACGCCGACCGACGACGAGCTGTTCCTGCATTACAGGACCATCTCGGACGCCATCGGCATTCCGATCATGGTCTACAACAACCCGGCCGTGGCCAACGTCGACCTGAAGCCGGCGCTGGTGGCGCGGCTCTCGCAGATCGACAACTGCCGCTACATCAAGGAATCGACGCTTGAGGTGACCCGCGTGCGCGACATCATGCGGCTGTCGGAGGGCCGCATGGCGGTGTTCGGCGGCATCATGGGCTTCGAGTCGTATGTGGAAGGGGCGGTGGGCTGGGCCGCCGTGCCCTCCAATGGCGCGCCGCGCGAGATGGCCCGCCTGTACGACCTTGTCATGGCCGGCCAGCTGGCCGAGGCGCGTGCGCTGGCCTTCCGGCACTTTCCGATGGTCGACTTCGTCGCCGGCCAGTCGTACGTGGCGGGCACCAAGGCGCTGCTCGCGGCCATGGGCCTGCCGGTCGGCGCACCGCGCCCGCCGCGCCTGCCGCTGGGCGAAGAAGGCGTTGCCGCGGCGAAGCGACTGGTCGACGAGCTCGGCCTGAAGATCCAAACCACCACCGCCTGAGGTATTGCCATGAGCGCTTTGCAACCGGACACACCCGCATCGAACGCCGATGGCCGGGCCGAACTCGTCATCCGCATGGTCGGCGTGCAGAAGTGGTACGGCGACTTCCAGGTGCTGCGCGACATCGACCTCGAAGTGCAGCGCGGCGAACGCATCGTGATCTGCGGGCCTTCGGGCTCGGGCAAGTCGACGCTGCTGCGTTGCATCAACCGCCTCGAGGAGCACCAGCAGGGGCAGATCGTGGTGAACCGCGCCGAGCTCACGGCCGACATGCGGCGCATCGACGCCGTGCGGCGCGACGTGGGCATGGTGTTCCAGCACTTCAACCTGTTCCCGCACCTCACCATCCTGGAGAACTGCACGCTGGCGCCGGTGTGGAGCAAGAAATATTCGCCCAAGGAGGCGAAGGAAGTGGCCATGTCGTACCTGGAGCGCGTGCGCATTCCGGAGCAGGCCAACAAATATCCGTCGCAGCTCTCCGGCGGCCAGCAGCAGCGCGTGGCCATTGCGCGTGCGCTGTGCATGGGCCCGAAGGTCATGCTGTTCGACGAGCCGACCTCGGCGCTGGACCCCGAAATGGTCAAGGAAGTGCTGGACACCATGGTCTCGCTCGCCGACGACGGCATGACCATGCTGTCGGTGACGCACGAGATGAACTTCGCGCGGCAGGTCGCCAACCGCGTGATCTTCATGGACCGGGGCGCCATCGTCGAGCAGGCGCCGCCGCAGGAGTTCTTCGGGAACCCGAAACACGAACGCACCCGGCTCTTCCTGAGCCAGTTGCTGCACTGACCCCCCCTACTTTTTATTATTCGATCGGACACCATGGCAAGAATCGGCATCCAGGCCGCGGGCTTTCGCTTCGTCGCGGAAACGAACCCCGAGGCACCCCAAACCGTCGAGGCCTTCACCAGGCTGCTGCCCTACACGCAGAAGATCATCCATGTGCGATGGAGCGGCGAGGGCTGCTGGATCCCGCTCGGCGACTTCGAGCTGGGCGTGGGCTTCGAGAACCACACCTGCCACCCGTCGGCGGGCGACATCCTGTTCTACCCCGGCGGCTACAGCGAAACCGAGATCATCCTGGCCTACGGCAGCTGCAGCTTCGCCAGCAAGATGGGGCCGCTGGCGGGCAACCACTTCCTCACCATCGTGGAAGGCAAGGAGCAGTTGCGCGCGCTCGGCAAGAAGGTGCTGTGGGAAGGCGCGCAGGACATCGCGTTCGAGATGCTCTGAACCGCGCTCGGCACCTGGCCGGGCTCTTTGCTTACTTGTCGTTGTGCAGGTAGGTCGCCTGCTTGGGCAGCAGCAGGCTCACCAGGAACGCCAGAGCCATCATGCCGGTCACGTACCAGTAGAAGTACGACTCGTGGCCGATCGACTTCAGCCCCAGCGCGACGTATTCGGCGCTGCCGCCGAAGATGGCATTGCCCACCGCGTACGACAGGCCCACGCCCAGTGCGCGCACTTCGGGCGGGAACATCTCGGCCTTCACGATGCCGCTGATCGAGGTGTAGAAGCTCACCACCGCCAGCGCCAGGGTGATGAGCACGCCGGCCATCAGCGGGCTGCTCACGTTCTGCAGGCTGGTCAGCACCGGCACCGTCATCAGCACACCCAGGGCGCCGAACAGCAGCATGTTGCTGCGGCGGCCGATGCGGTCCGACAGCGCGCCGAACAGCGGCTGCATGCACATGTAGATGAACAGGCAGGCCGTCATGATGTTGCTGGCGGTCTTGATCGACATGCCGGCCGAGTTCACCAGGTACTTCTGCATGTAGGTGGTGAAGGTGTAGAAGATCAGCGAGCCGCCGGCCGTGTAGCCCAGCACCACGAAGAAAGCGCGCTTGTGGTGCTTGAACAGTTCGGCCACGCTGCCGGCGCCCTTGGCGGCGCGGGTCTTGGTGCTGGCGGTCTCGGTCAGCGTGCGGCGCAGCATCAGGGCCACGATGGCGGCCACGGCGCCCAGCACGAAGGGAATGCGCCAGCCCCAGCTGCGCAGTTCGGCCTCGTCCAGCACCTGCTGCAGCACCACGACCACGACCACGGCCAGCAACTGGCCGCCGATCAGCGTGACGTACTGGAAGGACGAGAAGAAGCCGCGCTGTCCGCGCATCGCCACTTCGCTCATGTAGGTGGCGGTGGTTCCGTACTCGCCGCCGACCGACAGGCCCTGCAGCAGCCGCGCGAGCAGCAGCAGCGCGGGGGCCGCGGCGCCGATCTGCGCGTAGGTCGGCAGGCAGGCGATCACCAGCGAGCCCACGCACATCATGACCACCGAGGTCACCATCGAAGTCTTGCGGCCCTTGCGGTCGGCCAGCCGGCCGAACAGCCAGCCGCCGATCGGGCGCATCAGGAAGCCGGCGGCGAACACGCCGGCCGTGTTCAGCAGCTGCACGGTCGGGTCGGACTTGGGGAAGAACGCCGGCGCGAAATAGATGGCGCAGAAGGCGTAGACGTAGAAGTCGAACCACTCCACCAGGTTGCCGGACGAGGCGGCGAAGATGGCGAAGATGCGCTTGCGCTTTTCCTCGAAGGTGTAGGGGGTGTTCTGATCGGCGGTGGCGTCGGGGCTGGAGGCGCCGGCGGTCGCGCTGCTTGCGAAGGCGGTCATGGAAAGGGGTCCTTGTCTCTGGCTGCGGCCCGCCGCGAAGCCGCGCGAGGCCGTTGCGGCGAGTCTGTCCGGCCGCCGAGGCGCTGTCGTCCGTAGCCGGCCGCCGGGGGTCTACGTATCGGTACGCAAGGGTAAACACCTAGATGGCGCGATGGCCGGCCCCCCAGGCCATGCTGCGGGATTCCACCAAGGCCGCGCTTGCGCAGGCGCGGCGCATACTCGCGCAAAAGCCACTCGCCGGCCCCTCCGGGGCTCCAGGCGACAGCCAGGAGATATGCGTTGCAGCGAACGAATATTGCGGACCCGACCTATTTCCACAAAGTCGTCGATTGCCAGTACGCCTGCCCGGCGCACACTCCTGTCCCCGAATACATACGCATGATCGCTCAGCGTCGCTACGGCGACGCCTACATGATCAACTGGGCTTCCAACGTCTTCCCCGGCATCCTGGGGCGCACCTGCGATCGGCCCTGCGAGCCGGCCTGCCGGCGCGGGCGGGTCGAAGAAAGCAACGCCGAGGCGCCGGAGCCGGTGGCGATCTGCCGGCTCAAGCGCGTGGCGGCCGACATGAAGGACGACGTGCGCGCGCGCATGCCGACGGCCGGGCCGAAGAACGGCAAGCGCGTCGCCTGCATCGGCGCCGGGCCGGCCTCGCTCACCGTCGCGCGCGACCTGGCGCCGCTGGGCTACGAGGTGACGGTGTTCGACGGCGAGGCCAAGGCCGGCGGCTTCATCCGCACGCAGATTCCGCGCTTTCGCCTGCCCGAGAGCGTCATCGACGAAGAGACGGGCTATGTGCTCGACCTGGGCGTCGAGTTCCGCGGCGGCGAGCGCATCGCGTCGATGCAGGCGCTGATGGCGCAGGACTGGGACGCGATCTTCGTCGGCTGCGGCGCACCGCGCGGACGCGACCTCGACGTGCCCGGCCGGCAGGAAGCCGCGGCCGGCATCCACATCGGCATCGACTGGCTGAACTCCGTGTCCTTCGGCCACGTCAGCAGCATCGGCCGGCGCGTGATCGTGCTGGGCGGCGGCAATACGGCCATGGACTGCTGCCGTTCGGCGCGCCGTCTGGGCGGCACCGACGTGAAGGTCATCGTGCGCAGCGGCTTCGAGGAAATGAAGGCCTCGCCCTGGGAGAAGGAAGACGCCGCGCACGAGGGGATTCCGATCATCAATTTCCATGTGCCGAAGGCCTTCGTGCACGAAGACGGCAAGCTCGTGGGCATGCGCTTCGAGATCGTGCGCGCCGAGTACGACGACAAGGGCCGCCGCGAACTGGTGCCCACCGGCGAGCCGGAGGCGTATTTCGAGTGCGACGAAGTGCTGGTGGCGGTGGGCCAGGAAAACGCGTTCCCCTGGATCGAGCGCGACTGCGGCATCGACTTCGACAAGTGGGGCCTGCCGGTGCTGGACAAGAACACCTTCCAGTCCTCGGTGCCCAACGTGTTCTTCGGCGGCGATGCGGCCTTCGGCCCCAAGAACATCATCACGGCCGTCGCCCATGGCCACGAGGCGGCGGTGTCCATCGACAAGCTGCTGCGCGCTGAACCCGTGTACGAGCGGCCGGCGCCCATGACCAACCTGGTGTCGCAGAAGATGGGCATCCATGAGTGGAGCTACGACAACGACACCTCCAACGACCTGCGCTACAAGGTGCCGTGGGCCAAGGCCGAGGCGGCGCTGGCCAGCATCCGCGTGGAAGTGGAGCTGGGCTTCGACGCCGCCACCGCCTTCAAGGAGGCCGAACGCTGCCTGAACTGCGACGTGCAGACCGTGTTCACCGAGGCCGCCTGCATCGAATGCGACGCCTGCGTGGACATCTGCCCGATGGACTGCATCAACTTCATCGACAACGCGGAAGAAGACGAATTGCGGCCCCGGCTCAAGGCCCCGGCGCTCAACCTGGCGCAGGACCTGTATGTGTCCGGCGGGCTCAAGACAGGCCGCGTCATGGTCAAGGACGAAGACGTCTGCCTGCACTGCGGCCTGTGCGCCGAGCGCTGCCCCACGGGGGCCTGGGACATGCAGAAGTTCCTGCTGAAGATGACGCCGGCAGGGCAGGGGGTGGCCGCATGACGCAAAAGCAGATCGAGGCGGTCAACGACTTCGTCATCAAGTTCGCCAACGTCAACGGCTCGGGCTCGGCCTCGGCCAACGAGCTGTTCGCCAAGGCCATCCTGCGCATGGGCGTGCCGGTGAGCCCGCGCAACATCTTCCCGAGCAACATCCAGGGCCTGCCGACCTGGTACGAGGTGCGCGTGACCGAAGACGGGCATCTGGGGCGGCGCGGCGGCACCGACATGATGGTGGCGATGAACCCGCAGACCTGGGACGCCGACGTGGCCGAGCTGGAACCGGGCGGCTATCTTTTCTACGACAGCACCCGGCCGCTGCCGCCGTCGAAATTCCGCGACGACATCCGCGTGATCGGCATGCCGCTCACCGAGATCTGCAACGCCGTCTATCAGGACCCGCGCCAGCGCCAGCTGTTCAAGAACATCGTCTACGTGGGCGCGCTGGCCATCCTGCTGGGCATCGAGCCCGAGGTGGTCGAGAAGCTGTTCGGCGAGCAGTACAAGGGCAAGGAAAAGCTGCTGGCCTCCAATGTGCAGGCGCTGCACCTGGGTTGCGATTTCGCGCGGGAGAACCTGCGCGAGCCGGTGGGGCTGAAGGTGCGGCGCGCCGACCGGGTGGGCGGGCGCATCTTCGTGGACGGCAACAGCGCCGCGGCGCTGGGCTGCGTGTATGGCGGCGCCACGGTCGCGGCCTGGTATCCGATCACGCCGTCGTCCTCGGTGGCCGAGGCCTTCCAGAAATACTGCACCAAGTTCCGCGTGGACCCTTCCACCGGCCAGCACCGCTTTGCCATCGTGCAGGCGGAAGACGAACTGGCCTCCATCGGCATGGTGGTCGGCGCCGGCTGGAACGGCGCGCGGGCCTTCACCGCGACCTCGGGACCGGGCATTTCGCTGATGGCCGAGTTCATCGGGCTGGCCTACTTTGCCGAGATTCCGATCACGCTGATCAACGTGCAGCGCGGCGGGCCTTCCACCGGCATGCCCACGCGCACGCAGCAGGCCGACATCCTGGCCTGCGCCTATGCCTCGCACGGCGACACCAAGCACGTGCTGCTGTTCCCGGAAGACCCGCACGAGTGCTTCGAGCACGCGGCGGCGGCGCTGGATTTGGCCGACCGGCTGCAGACGCCGGTGTTCCTGATGACCGACCTGGACATCGGCATGAACCAGCGCCTGTGCGAGCCCTTTGCCTGGAACGACAGCCAGGCCTACGACCGCGGCAAGGTCATGAGCGCCGAAGAGCTGGAAGCGGGCCGCGACTTCGGCCGCTACAAGGACGTGGACGGCGACGGCATTCCCTGGCGCACGCTGCCGGGCACGCACCCGACCAAGGGCAGCTACTTCACCCGCGGCACCACGCGCGACGCCTACGCCCGGTACTCGGAGCGCGGGCCGGACTACATCTACAACATGGAGCGGCTGCTGAAGAAGTTCGCGACCGCCGCCACGCTGGTGCCGCAGCCGGTGCTGCGGCCCGCGGCCCGCAAGACCGCTCTGGGCGTGATCTATTTCGGCTCGACCAGCCCGTCCATGCACGAGGCGCTGGACGCGCTCGAGGCGCGCGATATCCACCTGGACGCCATGCGGCTGCGCGCCTTTCCCTTTCCGGAGAGCGTGGCGCGGTTCGTCGCGCAGCACGACAAGGTCTTCGTGGTCGAGCAGAACCGCGATGCGCAGATGCGCAGCCTGCTGGTCAACGAGCTGGACGCCGATCCGGCGCGGCTGGTCCGGGTGCTGCATTTCGACGGCACGCCCATCACCGCGCGCTTCATCGTGCAGGCCATCGCCACGCATGTTCATCCGACGAAGGAAGCGGCATGACCTACCTCGCCAAGCCCAGGCTGCGCCACCCGACGCTGGCCGCCAACAAGGTCGGCTACACGCGGCGCGACTACGAGGGCAAGATCTCCACGCTGTGCGCCGGCTGCGGTCACGACTCGATCTCGGCAGCCATCATCGAGGCCTGCTGGGAACTGGATATCGAGCCGCACCGCGTGGCCAAGCTCTCGGGCATCGGCTGCAGCTCCAAGACGCCGGACTACTTCCTGGGCGCCTCGCACGGCTTCAACACCGTGCACGGCCGCATGCCCAGCGTGCTGACCGGCGCCAACCTGGCCAACCGCGACTTGCTGTATCTGGGCGTTTCCGGGGACGGGGACTCGGCTTCCATCGGCCTGGGCCAGTTCGCGCACGCCATGCGGCGCGGCGTGCGCATGGCCTACATCGTGGAGAACAACGGCGTCTACGGCCTGACCAAGGGCCAGTTCTCGGCCACGGCCGACCAGGGCTCCAAGAGCAAGAAAGGCGTCGTCAACACCGACAGCCCGGTCGACCTGGTGGCCATGGCGCTGCAGCTGGGCGCCAGCTACGTGGGGCGCGGCTTCTCTGGCAACAAGGCGCAACTGGTGCCGCTCATCAAGGGCGCGATCAGCCACGGCGGTTCGGCCTTCATCGACGTGATCAGCCCCTGCGTTGCCTTCAACAACCATCCGGGCAGCACCAAGAGCTACGACTACGTGCGCGAGCACAACGAGGCCGTGAGCCGCATCGACTTCATCAGCGAACGGGAAGAGATCAGCATCGGCATGGCGCCGGGCGAGGTGCTGGACGTGCGCCAGCACGACGGCACGCTGCTGCGCCTGCGCAGCCTGCACCCCGAATACACGCCCGGCGACCGCTACGCGGCCATGGCCTACATGCAGCGGCACCATGAAATGGGCGAGGTGGTCACCGGCCTGCTCTATGTCGATCCGCTGGCCACCGACCTGCACACCGCGCTCAACACCAGCGACCGGCCGCTCAACGCGCTGGGGCCGGCCGAGCTGTGCCCGGGCGCCTCGGCGCTGCAGCGGCTCAACGCCTCCTTGCGCTGATCGGCGGCCGGGGGCACCATTGACGCTCTTTCTGGAGGGCGCAACATGGTCGAGCGCACCGTTTTCCAATCGATCTCGCGCACGCACCTGGTCAGCCTGACGCCGCAGGCCAGCGTTCGCGATGCCGCGTGCGTCATGACGCGCGCCAACTGCGGCAGCGTGCTCGTGATGGAGCTGCCCGACAGCCTGCTGGGCATCCTGACCGAGCGCGACCTCATGACCCGTGTGCTGGCGCGGGGGCTCGACCCCGATCGCACGCCGGTGCGCGAAGTCATGACGCCCAACCCGATCTGCGTGCCGCCCGAAACACCGGTGTCCGACGCCGTGGTGCTCATGATCGAGCGGGGATTTCGCCATCTGCCGCTGGCCACGGAAAAGAAGATCCTCGGCGTGTTCTCGATGCGCGATGCGCTGCCGCGCGAGATCGGCGCGGCCGTGAGCCTCACCGAGTTCCGCGAACAACTGAACGACGCGCTGGGCTGACAAGGAAACCAATGCCTCTTTCCTCCGAAAAACCGCAGGTGCTGGTGCTCATGGGCGTCTCCGGCTGCGGCAAGACGACCGTGGCCGCCATCCTCGCGGGTCGTCTCTCATGGCCCTTCGAGGAGGGCGATGCGCTGCATCCGCCCTCGAACATCGCCAAGATGGAGGCAGGCCATCCGCTCACCGACGAAGACCGCGCGCCCTGGCTGCGCAAGGTTGCCGACTGGGTGGACGAGCGCATCGACGCCGGCGAGAACGGGCTCATCACCTGTTCGGCCCTGAAGCGCTCGTACCGCGAGGTGATCAACCGGCGCGGCGCGGGCGTGGTGTTCGTCTACTTGCACGGCTCGCGCGAGACCATCGCCGCGCGCCTGATGGCACGCCACGGCCACTTCATGCCGCCCAGCCTGCTCGACAGCCAGTTCGCCGACCTGGAGGAGCCCTCGGCGGACGAGCCCTCGATTCGCGTCGACATCGGCCCGGCGCCCTCCGCGCTGGCCCAGACCATCATCGACAGCCTGGGCCTGAAATAAATGAACGCTTCCACCGCGCTGAACGCGCACGACATCCAGGTGCTGGCCGTCGCGGCCGTCGGCATCGCGCTGCTGGTCGTGCTGATCGTGTGGCTGAAGCTGCATGCCTTCCTGGCCCTGACCATCGGCGCGCTCTTCGTCGGCGTGGGCTCGGGCATTCCGCTGGACAAGGTGACGGCGTCCTACGAGAACGGCGTGGGCGGCGTGCTGGGCTATGTCGGCGTGCTCATCGCGCTGGGGGCGATGCTCGGCAAGCTGCTGGCGGATTCCGGCGGCGCCGACAGGCTGGTCGAGACGCTGCTGCGAGGCCGCCCCGCCACGCTGCCCTGGAAGATGGCGCTGGTCGCCAGCATCATCGGCATCCCGATGTTCTTCGAGATCGGGCTCGTGCTGCTGATCCCCGTGGTCATGCTCGCGGTGCACCGCTCCAAGGGCCCCGCCATGAAGCTGGGGATTCCGGCGCTGGCCGGGCTGTCGGTGCTGCACGGGTTCATTCCGCCGCACCCGGGGCCGCTTGCTGCCATCGCCATCCTGCATGCGAACGTGGGCGTGACCCTGGCGCTCGGGTTGCTGATCGCCATTCCGACGGTGGCCGTGGCCGGACCGCTCTTCGGCCTGCTGGCCGCCAGGCTGGTACCGATCGGCGCGGCCGGCGCGGGGCTTGCCGTCACCGCCTCGGGGTCGTCCACCGGCGCTGGCGACCAGAAGCCGACCGGCAGCCCGACCTTCGCCTGGACCCTGATCACGCTGCTGTCTCCCCTGGTGCTGATGCTGCTGAAGGCGGCGGCCGACATCTGGATGGACAAGACCGCCGCGCTGCGGCCCGTGCTCGACTTCGTCGGCGACCCGGTCTTCGCGCTGCTGGTGGCGGTGCTGCTGGCCATGGTGACCTTCGGCACCGCCGTGGGCTTCACCGTGCCCGTGCTGGCGAAAAAGATCGCCGACAGCCTGCTGCCGGTGGTCGGCGTGATGCTCATCGTGGGCGCGGGGGGCGGTTTCAAGCAGGCGCTCGTCGACGGCGGCACCGGCAACGCCATCGCCAAGATCGCGCTCGCGGCGGGCCTGTCGACGCTGGTGCTGGGCTGGATCGTGGCGGTGCTGATCCGGTTGGCGACCGGCTCCGCAACGGTGGCGACCGTCACTGCGGCCGGCATCATCGCGCCCCTGGCCGGCGGCCTGTCGACCAACCACCTGTCGCTCGTGGTACTGGCCATCGGCGCGGGCTCGCTGTTCTTCTCCCACGTGAACGATGCGGGCTTCTGGCTGGTGAAGGAATATTTCGGGCTGACGGTGGGGCAGACCATCAAGACCTGGTCCGTGATGGAGACGGTCATCTCCGTGATGGGGCTGCTGCTGACGCTCGCGCTGTCGGCCGTGTTCTGAAGGGCGGGCCGCCACCGGCTTGCATCGGCCCGGCCAATCCCGTACGCTGACCCGGCGTCCGTGCGCTGAACCCGAGCCCTTGCGGGCCGCCGGGCCGGCCTTCCGGATGCGAAGGAGTCCAGCCATGCCAAGCCGATCGAACGGCCTCGCGGCCGAAATGGAAGCGGTGCGAACACTGGCGCTCGTCGGCGCCGCCGCCGCCGGCAAGACCTCCCTGGCCGAGGCCCTGTTGTTCAAGGCGGGTGCCGTCAAGGTGTGCGGCAGCGTGGAGCGCGGCAGCACCGTCAGCGACCACGACCCGCTGGAGCGGCGCATGCAGCACTCGCTCAACGCATCGGTGATGCATCTCACGCATGCCGGCACGCGCATCCACCTCATCGACACGCCTGGCGGCCCCGACTTCCTCGGCCAGAGCCTGCCGACGCTGGAAGCGGTCGAAACGGTGGCGGTGGTCATCAATGCCGCCGCCGGCATCGAGCCGATGGCGGTGCGCATGATGGAGTACGCGGCATCGCGCCATCTCGCCCGCATGATCATCGTCAACAAGATCGACTCGCAGGGCGTCTCGTTGGCGGGCCTGCTGGCCGACATCCAGATCACCTTCGGCCGCGAATGCCTGCCGCTGAACCTGCCCGACGGGGTCGGCAGGCAGGTGGTGGACTGCTTCTTCAACCGTTTCGGACAGTCCGACTTCGGCCCCGTCGAGACGGCGCACCGCGCGCTGGTGGAGCAGGTGGTCGAGGTCGACGCGGCCTTCGTCGACCGCTACCTCGAAGAGGGCGACGTGAACCCGGGCGAGCTGCATGCGCCGCTCGAACAGGCGCTGCGTGAGGGCCACCTGATCCCGGTGTGCTTCGTCTCTTCGCGCAGCGGCGCCGGCGTGGCCGAACTGCTGGACGTGATCGTCAAGCTCCTGCCCGACCCGACCGAGGCCAACCCGCCGGAGTTCATCGTCGGCGAGGGCGCGGAGGCCAAGCCGATGCAGGCCCGGCCCGACCCGTCGCTGCATGTGCTGGCGCATGTGTTCAAGGTGACGATCGACCCTTATGTGGGCAAGATGGGCATCTTCCGCGTGCACCAGGGCACGCTCTCGCGCGACAGCCAGCTCTACATCGGCGACGGCCGCAAGCCCTTCAAGGTGGGGCACCTGTTCATGCTCCAGGGCAAGGACCATGTCGAGGTGTCGCACGCGGTGCCGGGCGACATCGTGGCGGTGGCCAAGGTCGACGAGATCCACTTCGATGCCGTGCTGCACGATGCGGCCGAAGACAGCCATGTCCACCTTGCGCCGCTGGCGTTTCCGGTGCCGGTGCACGGCCTGGCCGTGGAGCCCAAGCGCCACGGCGACGAGCAGCGCGCCTGGGAGATCCTTGGCAAGCTCGCGGCCGAGGACCCGTGCCTGCGCATCGAGCATGTGATGGCGACCAACGAGACGGTGCTCTACGGCCTGAGCGAACTGCATCTGCGCATCGTGCTCGACCGCTTGCGCGAGGTGTACCGCTTCGAAGTGCTGACGCGGCCACCGCGCATCGCCTACCGCGAGACGGTGACCGCGCCGGCCGAGGGCCACCACCGCCACAAGAAGCAGACCGGCGGCGCCGGCCAGTTCGGTGAGGTCTTCCTGCGCATCGAGCCGCTGGCGCGTGGCGGCGGCTTCGAGTTTGCCGACGAGGTACGGGGCGGCACGATTCCGGGCCAGTTCATTCCAGCGGTCGAGAAGGGCGTGCGCGAAGTGTTGGTGTGCGGCGCGATCGCCGGCTATCCGGTAGTCGATGTGCGCGTGGTGGTGTACGACGGCAAGCACCACAGCGTGGACAGCAAGGACATCGCCTTCGCGACCGCCGGCCGCAAGGCTTTCATGGCGGCCATTCGCGAGGCACGCCCGGTGGTGCTCGAGCCGATCGTGCAGGTCGAGATCGTCGCGCCCGAACAGTCGGTCGGTGATGTCACCAGCGATCTTTCAACCCGCCGGGGCCTTGTCACCGGCACGTCGGCCGTGGGTGCGGGCACCGTGGTCGTTCGCGGCCAGGTGCCGATGGCCGAACTGGCGAGCTACCAGTCGCGGCTCAATGCGATGACCAGCGGGCAGGGGCGCTACACGATGGCCCTGTCGCACTACGAGGCCGTGCCTGCGGCGACGCAGCAGACGCTGACGGGGCAGTACCGGGTGCATGAGGACGATTGAAGCGCCCAACCGAGGCTCACCGGGGAAGCGATTCAGCCATCAGCCTGTCGTACGTCTCGGCGCTGAGGAGGCCGAGTTCGACGGCCGCATCGCGCGGTGAGATGCCGCGCTCCATGGCCGTGCGCGTGATGCGCGCCACCTTGTCGTAGCCCAGCACCGGATTCAGCGCGGTCACTGCCAGCAGCGCATTGCCCAGGTTCGACGCCAGGCGCTCGCGGTCGACTTCCAGCCCGGCCACCAGTTTGCCTGCGAAGACGCGCGCGCTGTCCGCCATCACGCGAATGGACTGGAGCACGTTGTGGATCAGCACCGGCTTGGCCACGTTGAGTTCGAAGTTGCCCGATGCGCCGGCCATGGTCACCGTCACGTGGTTGCCGATGACCTGCATGGCCGCCTGGGCCAGCACTTCCGCGATGGTCGGGTTGCGCTTGCCGGGCATGATCGACGAGGTCAGGCCGTCGTCCGGCACCACCAGTTCGCCGATGCCGCAGCGCGGGCCCGACCCCATCCAGCGGATGTCGTTGGCGATCTTCATCAGCGAGGTGGCGACCACGTTCAGCGCCCCCGACAGCTCCACCAGCGCGTCGTGGCCCGACATGCCCTCGAACTTGCACGGATGCGGCTTGAACTGAAGATTGGTCAGGCCGACGAGTTCCTCGCAGAACAGCACGTCGAAATTCTTCGGCGCATTGAGCCCGGTGCCGGCCGCCGTGCCGCCCTGCGCGACCACCAGCAGACGCGGCAAGGCGTCCTGCAGCCGCGCCATGCCGTTGCCCACCTGCCATGCGAAGGCATCGAAGGCTTGGCCCATGGTCATCGGCACGGCGTCCATCAGGTGCGTGCGCGCCACTTTGACGGCGCCGGCGAAGGCGAGGGCGCGTTCCTCCAGGGCGCTTTTCAACACGGCAAGCGATGGCAGCAGGCGCCCGGTCAGCTCCATGGCGGCAGCGATGTGCATCACCGTCGGGAAGCTGTCGTTGGACGACTGCGAGGCGTTCACGTGGTCGTTGGGATGCACCGGCGACTTGGTGCCCAGCGGCTGCCCGAGCAGTTCGTTGGCGCGGTTCGCGATGACCTCGTTGGCATTCATGTTCGTCTGCGTACCCGAGCCGGTCTGCCAGACGGTGAGCGGAAAATGCGCGTCGAAGAGGCCACGCGACAGCTCTTCGGCCGCGACGACGATCTGCGCGGCCAACGCGGCGTCGAGCGCGCCGCAGCGTTCGTTGGCCCGGGCCGCCGCGATCTTCTGCAGGCCGAAGGCATGCAGCAGACAGGCAGGAAAGCGCTCGGTGCCGACCTCGAATACGCTCGCGGCGCGTTGCGTCTGCGCGCCCCAGTATTTACCGGCCGGGATTTCCACCGGGCCGAAGGCGTCGTGCTCGATGCGCATGGCGGTCATCGTGTCAGTCCAGCGAGATGTTGGTCTTGGCGGCCACGGTCTTCCATCGCGCCACCTCGACCTCGGTGTGCCTGCCGAGCGCGGCGCCCGTGTATTGCTCCGTCGGCAGCATCTGTATGGCTTGCTCGGCGAGCTTGTCGGTGAAGGCCTTGTCGCCCATGACCTTCATGTAGGCCTGCTGCACCTTGTCGAGCACCGATTGCGGCGTGCCCCTGGGCGCGTAGATGCCGTACCACGTCGAGGCCTCGAAGCCCGGCAGCACCGTTTCGGCGAGCGTCGGCACGTCTTTGAGCTGCGGCAGCCGCACCTTCGAGGTCACGGCCAGCGCACGCACTTTCGCTTCCTTGATCTGCGGCAGCGCGGTGTTGGTCTGGTCGAAGATGCCGTCGACCTGGCCGCCGATCACGTCGATCAGCGCCGGCCCCGCGCCCTTGTACGGCACCTGCGAGATCCTGATGCCGGCCGAAGCCGCGAACAGTGCCGCGATGAGGTGCGAGCTGGAGCCGACGCCGGCGTTGCTGATGAAGAGCTTGTCGGGGTTGGCCTTGCCGAAGTCGACCAGCGCCTTGATGTCCTTGGCCGGGTGTTCCTTGCGCACCATCAGCACCAGCGGCGTATCGGGAAAGCGGAACACGGGCGCGAAGTCTTTCACCGGGTCGTAGGCGAGCTTCTTGTAGAGGGCGGGCGCCGCGCCCATGTAGCCCATGTGCCCGACCAGCATCGTGTAGCCGTCGGGTACCGCACGCGATGCCTTGGCCGCCCCCACCGTGCCGCCGGCGCCGGGTGCGTTGTCGATGACGATCGGCTGGCCCAGCTCCCGCGCGACCCGCTCGGCCATCGCACGCGCCAGTGCATCGGTGGGCCCGCCGGCCGCGAACGGCACGATCCATGTCACCGGCTTGGCGGGCCAGGCCTGCGCGACGGCGCCATAGGCGGCCGTGGCGAGCGCCGTGCCCAAAAGGGCGCGGGCGGCGAGTTTCCTGATATCGATCATCTTGCTTGTCTCCTCGGTTGGTTTTCTTGTTCAGACCGGGTGGGGCCTGGACGTGGGGATGCCGCCCGGGTGCGGGTTGGCATCGCGCGCGTCTTCGTTCAGCAGGTTGCCGTCGGCAAGGGCCGCGTCGGCCGCGGCGGCATCGGGATGGCGCTCGGGGTACAGGTGCCGCTCGGCGGTCTTCGCGTCGAAGGTGCCGGACCACTTGGCGACCACCACCGTCGCCACGCTGTTGCCGATGGTGTTGCAGGTGGCGATGGCCATCGACAGGAAGCGGTACACGCCGAAGATCACGGCCAGCCCCTCGACGGGCAGCATGCCGGTGGAGGTGACGGTCGCCGCGAACACCACGAACGAGCCGCCAGAGACGGTTGCGGCGCCCTTCGAGGTCAGCAGCATCAGCAGCAGGATGCCGATCTGGTGGTCGAGCGTGAGCGGAACGCCGTAGGCATGCGAGATGAACATCACGCCCATGGCCATGAACAGCGAGGTGCCGTCCAGGTTGAAGGCATAGCCGGTGGGCAGCACCAGGCCCACCGTCTGCTTGGCGCAGCCGAGGCGTTCCAGCTTGATCAGCAGGCGGGGCAGGGCGCTTTCCGAAGACGCGGTGCCCAGCACGATCAGGATCTCGTCCTTGATGAAGCGAAGAAAGCGCCACAGGCTGAAGCCGGCCAGCCTGGCGATCAGCCCCATCACCACCGCGATGAAGAGGAACACCACGGCATAGAAGCTCAGCACCAACTGCGCGAGCGCCACCAGCACGGCAGTGCCGTTGCTGCCCACCGAATAGGCCACCGCGCCGAAAGTGCCGATGGGCGCGAGCTTCATCACCAGGTTGATGAACGAGAACAGCACTTCGGAGATGTTGTCCAGGCCCTCGTTGATGCGCGCGCGGCGTGCATCCGGAATGGCCAGGATGCCGATGCCCACCATCACCGCCAGCACCACCACCTGCAGCAGTTCGCCCTTGGCGAAGGCGCCGACGAAGTTGTCCGGCACGATGTGCGCCATGAACTCCAGGAAGCCCTGCGGCGGCGCCGCCTTGGCCGCGGCCGGTGCCGCCGCGCCGCCCGCCACGGTGGCCATGCCTTTGCCGATGCCCAGCAGGTTGCCCGCGAAGAGGCCCACCACCAGCGCGATCGTCGAGACCACCTCGAAATAGAGAATGGCGCGCCAGCCGACCCGCCCGGCGCTCTTCACGTCGCCCGCCGAGGCAATGCCGTGCACGATGGTGAGAAACACGAGCGGCGCGACGCCGGCCTTGATGAGCGACAGGAACATGTCGCCCAGCAGCTTGAGCTGCGAGGCGAACTTCGGAAACACGAAGCCGACGGCGATGCCCAGTACCAGCGACAGCAGCACCTGCATGCCGAGCTTGCGATACCAGGGCAGCGGCTTGGGCGCTTGCATGGTGGTCATGAAGTTTCTCCGCGCCGAGGTTCAGTGCGCCACTTCGGCGGACAGCGCGAGCGCGCGGTCCACCATCTGCGGTGCGAGGCCCAGGTAGTTGGCCGGGTCGGTCAGGCGGTCGATGGTGGCGCGGTCGAAGTGCTTCGTGACTTCGGGCAGCGCGGCGAGCGCCTCGGCCAGCGTGCCGCCCTTTTCATTGACGGTGCGGCAGGCGTCGTAGACCACGTCGTGCGCCTGCTGGCGGCCGATGTGAGGCGCCATGCCCATCATCACGGCCTCGGCCACGATCAGGCCTCGGCTGATGCCCAGGTTGTGCTTCATGCGCGCCTCGTCGACGATCAGTCCGCCCAGCGCGAACTTGGCCTGGTGCAACGCGCCCGAGGTGAGGATGAAGCTCTCGGGAATCGCGATCCACTCGGCATGCCACGGGCCCGTGGCGCGCTCGAAGTCCTGCACCATGGCGTCGACCATCAGCCCCGCGTGCTGGCGCACCGCCTTGGAGGCGGCCAGCATCAGCTCGCTGGAGATCGGGTTGCGCTTCTGCGGCATCGTGCTCGAGGCGCCGCGGCCCTTCACGAAGGGCTCGTACACCTCGGCGAACTCCGTCGAGGCCATGATCATGATGTCCAGCGCGATCTTGCCCAGCGAGCCCGTGACCAGCGCCAGCAGGTTCACTGCCTCCGCGAAGCCGTCGCGCGCCACGTGCCAGGTGGTGGCGGGCACGCCCAGCTTCAGTTCCTCGGCCATGGCCTTCTGCACTTCGAAGCCCTTGTCGCCCAGCGAGGCCAGCGTGCCCGCGGCGCCCGCGAACTCGACCACCGCCACGCGCGGGCGCAGCTCGGCAATGCGCTGCTGGTGCCGGTCGAACATGGCCAGCCAGATCGCGACCTTGTAGCCGAAGGTCACGGGCAGCGCCTGCTGCAGGTGGGTGCGGCCGGCCATCGGCGTATCGCGGTGCTTCTTCGCAAGTTCGGCCAGGATGCCGCGCAGCTCGCGGATGTCCGCGTCGATGCTGTCGAGCGCGTCGCGCACCTGCAGTGCCACCGCGGTGTCCATGATGTCCTGCGTGGTCGCGCCCCAGTGCACGTAGCGGCCCGCTTCGCCGCACATGGCGACCAGCTGGTGCACCAGCGGCAGGATCGGGTAGCCGACGATGTCCGTCTCTTCGCGCATGTGGTCGAAGTCGATGCGCTCGATCTTCGATTCGCGCTCGATCACCTCGGCCGCCTCGGCCGGGATCACGCCGACGCGCGCCTCGGCCTTGGCCAGCGCGACTTCGGCGTCGATGTAGCGCTGGACCAGCGCGCCGTCGGAAAACAGCTGCCGCATCTTCTGCGTGCCGAAGGCGTCGCGGAACAGGATGGAGTCGACGACGGTGCTGGCCATCGGGATCGAGGTGCGGGTGGTGTTCATTGGAGTCGTTGAATATGGAACTGACGAACGTTAATATGTTCGGACATATTGAACTTTAATATGTCCGAACATATTCGGCGAATTGGGGTTTACCCTTGGCACCATGAATGCGATCCTTGAGGGCAACATGTCTTCGCCAACCAAGCCTCACCACAGCGACATTTCGCGCCACCTGACCGACGCCATCACGAGCGGTCACTTCGCCCTCGGGTCGCTGCTTCCCACGGAGCTCGAGCTCTGCAATCACTACAAGACCAGCCGGCACACCGTGCGCGCCGCGCTGGCCGAACTCCAGCGCCTGGGCCTGGTGTCGCGCCGCAAGAACGTGGGCACGCGCGTCGAGGCCGCCAAGCCGCGCGACACCTTTCGCCCGACGCTCGCGTCGGTGGACGACCTGGTGCACTTCGGCACCGAGCACTTGCGGCAGGTGCAATCGATCGAGGAGGTGGCCGTTGCCGGCGCGGTGGCCGAGGACCTGGGGTGCGCGCCCGGCGCGCGCTGGCTGCGAATCTCCAGCCTGCGGCTCGACGGCGGCAGCGAGAGCGGCCCCATCGGGTGGACCGATGTGTACGTCGACCCGGCCTATTCGGAAATCGGCGAGATCGTGCGCGAGTCGCCCGAGACCTTGATCAGTTCACTCATCGGCACCCGCTATGACCGCCAGATCGCCGAGATCCACCAGGACGTGCGCGCCTGCACCGTGAAGGACGCCGCAATGGCGAAGGCCCTGCTCGTGGAGCAGGGCGCTGCCGCACTGAAGATCGTGCGGCAGTACCTGGATGCCGATGGGCAGGCCTTCGAGGTGTCCATTTCGGTTCATCCGGCGGACAGGTTCTCGGTCTCGATGCGGTTGACGAGGTCGGCGCCGTAGCGGGTGGTGCGGCCGTCGATCGACCGACCCGCGAGTGAGTCGGTTGTTCTTTATCGCCGCTCGTTGCGAAGGAAAAAGTCGGATAGAAGCGCGAGCAGCGAATTCATTTGATCTGGGCTGTCGGAGCAATCCGCAACTATTCGAACTTCGCCCCATTTGCTGACGGCCTAAGCCGCAGAAGCGGGGAGCTCCATGTGCGACGGTAACGTCAGTTCGCGACTTCTGAAGAAAATCCAGCAGCCTTCGGCCTCGACGTAGTCGGGAGACAGCATATCGGCCTCGCTGGTGTCGAGCATGGCCTTCGCTTGCACGGCAGCGAGCGCTCGTGCGTCCGATAGATTGATTTCTCTCGGAGGCGGTGCAGCAGTCGAAGTCTGTCTGCTCATTGACGGTCTACTGCTTTGCCTGGCGTTCCTGTCTGAACCCACTGCTCGCGCCAGGCAGGAGCCTCGAAAGGATCTGCAAAGTACTGGGTCTCGCGCGCGACCTTTCCATCCCGGAATTCCATGATGCTCACCGTGAAGGCGCTCTTGCCCTCATAGTCGATCGCATATTCGGTCACCCAGAGATTTCCCTCTCCTACGATTCGCCGGACAACAAACCCTGAAGGCTTGCCTGGGTGATGGCTTCGTAGTGCTTGCAGGTTCTGCCGCCCATGGATGACCTCACCTGACTGCGGGTAGGTGCATACGGCGTCGTCGTGATAGATCTCGTGCTCGGTGACCCGATCGCCCGCAGCGGACGCGGCCCAATGTCGATCGATAGCCGCTCGAACAATCTGCTCTTCCATCATCGCTCTCCATTCGGGGTGACCTAGTTCTCACCAGACACGCCACCAAGGTTTGCTCCGGGCCTCTTCCTCCACGGGTGTTTCCTGAAACAACATCTGGCCATCTGCGCCGTAGAGTTCTGAGTCGTCTCCCTGCACCTTGGCCGAAACGGCTTGAGCCAACCGCCACATCTTGCGCCGAATTTCTTGATCGGGGTTCTTTGCGACGATGTTGCCTTGGTGGTGCCAGATCCAGGCCGCGTTTCCGTCGACGTCGTGCTTGGAATACTCGATCCATACGGCCATGCTCTCGTCATTCACGCGAAGCACATCTCCGTTGGCTGTTCTGGCTTCGGCGTATCCGTCGAGCCGCATTTCCTTGTCGGTATGAACGAGGTCGATCCACTCCTGCTGGGAGATCTCAGGACCGTCTTCGGCGAACCAGTCTTCGCGGCGAGTGATGTATACGTTGTAGCCCATGGCAATTCGGGAGTGATAAGTGTTGACCAGTCGAATGCGTTGACCCTGAGATCAGATCGCCTCAAGAACCCACGACGCGAAGACAGAAAGATCGGCCACTTGCGGGATCCCGGAGTGTGGGCTTGGAGCCTGCGCCCCGGCCGGGTTGAACCAGACACCCTGGATGCCGAATCGCCTCGGGTAGAAGGCGTCCTGCTCGAAGGAGTCGCCGATCATGGCGATCTGCTGCGGCTGCAGGCCGAGTCCGGAGCCAACTGCGTGCCAGAACTCGGGTTGGCTCTTTCGATAGCCCAGATCCGTGAAGCAAAAGATCTCGGAAAAATAAGTGGCAAAGCCTACCCGCTGGAGCGCGAGCTCGATCATCGGTCGGCGCGATACCGAGGCGTTGGTCGCAATTGCAAGTGGCACCCGATTCGCCAGCCTGGCAAGGCACTCGGCGGCGCCGGAGATGGCATGGACGGTCGGCCACAAGCCCATGGAGATGTCGGGAGGCCCCTCTTCGGACATCAGGGTGCCGCCCCAATCGAAACACACGGCGCGAATGTCGGACAAGGGGTTCATGCGGCGTGCCGGCTCGCAGCGCTACAGCGCATGCTCACGCAAGAACCGATCGAGCTGGTGGCTGTTCGACAAGCCCAGCTTCGCAAACACGTGCGCGCGGTGCGTTTCTACCGTGCGCTGTTCCAGTGGCGCGAGTTCCAGCGCGATCTGCTTGTTGGGCTTTCCTTCGGCGACGAGGCGGGCCACCTGCATCTCGCGCGGCGTGAGCTTGTCCCACAGCGCCTGTGCCGCCTGCCGGGCCTGCCGTCGCACGGCGTTCTCGCCGGCCTGGCGCAGCGCGCGGGCGATGCTGTCGAGCAACTGTTCGTCGTTGCAGGGTTTCTCCAGCCAGCCGAAGGCGCCGTTCTGCACGGCCTCGACCGCCATGGGGATGTCGCCGTGGCCGGACAGGAAGATCACCACCAGGGGGCTGTCCTGCGCGCGCAGCGCATCGAACACCTGCAGGCCGCTCATGCCGTCCATGCGCAGGTCGAGAATGGCGCAGCCCGCGCGCTGCAGGTCGGCGCCTTCCAGGAAGGCCTCGCCCGAAGCGAAGGTCTGCACCGCATAGCCGCGCGACAGCAGCAGCAGACCCAGCGAGCGGCGCACGGCCTCGTCGTCGTCCACGATGCACAGGTTGTTGGCGAGAGCGTTCATGGCGGTGAGATTTCCAGCGCAAGGGTGAAGACTGTGCCACCACCGGGCCGGTCGGCAAAGGAGAGGCGACCCCGGTGGGCTTCGACGATGGTGCGGCAGATGTTGAGCCCCAGGCCCAGGCCGCCGGCCTTGGTGGTGAAGAAGGGCGCGAACACCTGTTCGGCCAGGCTGGCGTCGATGCCCGCGCCGCGGTCGGCAATACGGATGCGCATGCGCCCGTCGAGCGCTTCGGCGTCGATTTCGACCACGCGCTTTTCCTGCGGCGTGGACTGCATGGCCTGCAGGCTGTTGGAGAGCAGGTTGAGCAGCACCTGCTCGAGCAGCACGCGGTCGCCGCGCACCGGCGGCAGGTTGGCGGGCACGCGCACCTCGGCGCGCACCTGGCGCTGCCGCATCTCGCCCTGCAGCAGGGCGAGCACGTTGGTCACCAGCGCCGGCACCGCGCAGTCTTCGGTGCCGACGGTGCGCTGGCGCACGAAGCCGCGTATGCGACGCACGATCTCGGCGCTGCGCTGGGCCTGCGCCATGGTCTCGTCGAGGCTGCTTACCAGCAGCGCCTGGTTGCCTTGTTCGGCAAAGGCCTTGGCCGCGCTCGCGAAGTTGCTCAGGGCCATCAGCGGCTGGTTGAGTTCGTGAGCCAGGGTGGACGCCATTTCGCCGAGGCTCGCGAGGCGTTGGGCATGTTGCAGCTGTTCGTCGTTCTGGCGCTGGCGCAACTCGGCGCGCTTCTGCTCGGTGATATCCACCACCGAACTCATCCAGCCGCTGTGCCGTCCGTCGGCGTCGATCAGCCGCGCGGTGTAAACCATGGTGATCACCTCGCGTCCATCGCGATGCCGAAGGCGCGACTCGAAGCCCGAGCGGGCGGGCTGGCCGCTCATCATGGCGTCGTAGTGGTGCCAGTGCTGGGTCACGTCGTCGGGGTGCCAGTAAGGGTAGGGCGGCAGCCGGCCGAGCAGTTCGTCGGCGCCGTACCCCGTCATGTCGCAGAAGGCCGGGTTGACGTAGGTGATGCGGCCTTCGAGGTCGCGTGCGCGCATGCCGACCAGCAGCGAGTCTTCCATCGCCTTGCGGAAGGCGTGGGCTTCGTCCAGTGCGTGGGTGCGTTCGCGAACGCGCAGCTCCAGGTCGCGGCGCGCGTCGCGCTGTTCGGCGAAGCGGCGTTCGCGCAGTTGCCAGTACAGGCCTCCGAGCAGCAGCACGCCCGCGACCAGCAGGCCCAGCATCCAGGTGCGTTCGCGCGCGCGGCTGACTTCGGCATGGTCGGCCATCACCGTCAGCGTCCAGCCCAGGTCGGGCAGCGGTTCGTCGACCGCGAGAAAGCGGCGCGGCTTGCCGCCGATGCTGGTGCGCACCAGGTAGCCGGGCTGGCCGTCGTCGCGCTCCAGTTGCCACGGCAGCGGCGGGAAATCGGTGCGTGCGCCGTACTGCTGGTCGCGCCGAATGCCTTCCACGTCGGTGGGCGACAAGGCGCGCGTGGCCTGGTACATCCACGACGGCACCGAACTCAGGAACACGATGCCGCGTGCGTCGGTCAGCAGGATCGGGTCGCGCACGAAGGTCCAGGCCTCCTGCAACTGGCGCAGGCTGACCTTGACCGTCACCACGCCCAGCACCGCGCCGCCGTCCGGCCGCACCGGCGCCGAGATGAACAGGCCCGGCTCGCCGGTCGTCTGGCCCAGGCCGTAGAACAGGCCGCTGCGGCCCGCACGCGCATCTCTGAAGTAGGGCCGGTTGGCGTAGGACTCGCCGACGAAGCTCTGCGGCGTGTCCCAGTTGCTCGCGGCCAGCGTGAGGCCCTGCAGGTCGCTCAGGTAGAGCGCGTCGGAGCCCGCCTGGCGGTTCACTTCCTCGATGTAGAGGTTGGCGCGCTGCTTCACGGCGGCGTCTTCCGGGTGGGCGAGCGCGGCCAGCACTTCCGGATGCAGTCCGGTGGTGAAGGGCAGGTAGCTGTATTTGCCGGCGGAGTCGCGCAGGCCGAGCACATGCACTTCCATGGCGCGGCGGATCGAGTCGGCCTGGAAGTTCGCCTCGCGCACGGCGGCCCACTGGCCCGCAAGGCCGATCAGCAGCAGCGCGAACGCGCAGGCCGCCGTCCACGCGGCCACGGTGCGATAGCGCAGGCGCGGGCGAAATGGGGGAACAGGCGGTTCGAGCGAAGTGGGTGGCATGAAAGGGGGCGGGGCCGAGCGGCGCGGCGAGCAGAATTTTGCCCTGATCGCTGCAGAAGGCCGGCGTCGCTAAACTCGGGCCGTACCCAGCACCGCCGCCTTGAAGGCAGCCGACCCTCCGGATGCCAGACCTCGCCACCCTTGCCGCTTTCGACTTCGACGGCACCATCACCACTTGCGACAGCCTGCAGGAATTCGTGCGAGGCGTGGCCGGCCGCGGGCGATTCGCCGCCGGCGTGGTGCGCTCCGCCCCGTGGCTGCTCGGCGCATGGACCGGGGCCTGCGACCGCGGTGTGGCCAAGGCGCATTTCCTCGCGTCCACACTCGGCGGCATGGGGCGTCATGAACTGGAAGACGCCGCGCGGCATTTCGCGTCCAGCGAGCTGCCGGCGCTGGTTCGCCCGGAGATGCTCGAAAGAGTCCAGGCGCACAAGCGGCTGGGGCACCGGCTGGTGCTGATCAGCGCATCGCCGTCGCTCTATCTGCGGCCCTGGGCGGCGCAGGCCGGCTTCGACGCCGTGCTGGCGACCGAACTCGAATTTGCCGGTGACCGCTTTTCCGGCCGGCTGGCTTCGGCCAACTGCTGGGGCCCCGAGAAGACACGGCGCCTGCGGGAGTGGCTGGCCGGCGAGCAGCCCGCCATGCTCTATGCCTATGGCGACAGCCGGGGCGATCGCGAGCTGCTCGCGCTGGCCGACCGGCCGTGGCTGCGGGGCGACGGCGAATTGCCCGTGCTCCCCGCCGTTCCCACAGCAGCCACGGCCCTGCCGTCATGAAGCGGCGGCGCTGAGTTCCCTCTCGCGTTGCGGCGCAGCCTCCAGCTGTTTCGCCAGCGCCTGCCAGCGCACCCGCGCGGCCACCACGCTCTCTTCCTTCACATACCCGAAGCCGCGGATCTGCTCCGGCAGCCGCGCCAGCGACAGCGCGGTGTCGAAGTCGATGCGGTCGAAGCGTGCCAGCAGGTCCTCGACCATCGCGCGGTAGTCCTCGATCAACTGCCGCTCCATGCGCCGCTCGGCGGTGCGGCCGAACACGTCGAAGGCCGTGCCGCGCAGGCCGCGCAGCTTCGCGAGCACGCGGAACGCGCCCATCATCCAAGGGCCGAAGCTGGTTTTCACCGCGCGGCCTTCGGCATCGCGGCGGCCGAGGACCGGCGGGGCGAGGTTGAAGCGCAGCACGGGCTTGCCTTCGAACTGCTCGGCGAGCTTTTCCATGAAGCGCGGGTCGGTGTAGAGCCTTGCGACCTCGTACTCGTCTTTGTAGGCCATGAGCTTGAACAGGCCCGATGCCACGGCCTTCGCCAGCACGGTGCCGCCGCGCTCGCGCTGTTCGAGCACGCGCACGCGCTCGACCAGTTCCGCATAGCGCTGCGCATAGGCGGCGTTCTGGTACGACGCCAGGAAGGCGGTGCGGTCTTTCACCAGCGCCTCGAAGCTCTGCGGCCGCTGCAGCGCCACGACCTTCCGCGGCGAGGCCTCGCGCGTCACTGCCGCGAGGTCGAGCGCCGCCTTGCGGCCCCAGCGGAAGGCGGCCTGGTTCGCCTTCACGGCCACGCCGTTGATCTCGATGGCCTTGTCGAGCGCCTCGGCCGACAGCGGCACGAAGCCCTTCTGGAACGCGAGGCCCAGCAGGAACAGGTTGGCCGCGATGGCGTCACCCATGAGCCGCGTCGCCAGCTGCGTCGCGTCGATGAAGTCGGCGCGTCCTTCCACTGATTCCTCGATCAGCGCGCGCACCTGCGCCGCCGGAAATTCCCAGTCGGGCTGCTGCGCGAAATGCCCGGTCGGCTGCTCGAAGGTGTTGACCAGCGCATAGGTGCGTCCCGGGCGCATGCGCGCGATCGCGTCGGGGGCGCCGGCGGTCAGCATGTCGCAGCCCAGGATCAGGTCGGCCTCGCCGGTGGGAATGCGCTGCGCCTTCAGTTGGGCCGCATCGCGCGCGATGCGCACGTGCGAAGTTACCGAGCCGTTCTTCTGCGACATGCCCGTCATGTCGAGCACGCTCACCCCCTTGCCTTCGAGGTGCGCCGCCATGCCGATCAGCGCGCCGATGGTGATGACGCCCGTGCCGCCGATGCCGGTGATCAGGATGTTGTGCATGCCGTCGAGCGCGAGCTGCTTCGGCTCTGGCAGCGGCGCCTCGTCGGCCGCGGCCTTCGCGGCCACGGGCGCCTGCTTGCGCGGCTTCACGCCTTCCACGGTCACGAAGCTCGGGCAGAACCCCTTGATGCAGGACTCGTCGGCATTGCAGGCGCTCTGGTCCACGCTGCGCTTGAGGCCCAACTCGGTTTGCTTCGGCAGCAGCGCGGTGCAGTTCGACTGCTCGCCGCAGTCGCCGCAGCCTTCGCACACCGCGTCGTTGATGAACACGCGGCGCGCGGCCGGCGGGAACTCGCCCTTCTTGCGCCGGCGGCGCTTCTCGGCCGCGCAGACTTGGTCGTAGATGAGCACCGAGACGCCCTTGAATTCGCGCAACTCGCGCTGCACGGTATCCATCTGGTCGCGGTGGTGCACGGTGAGCACGAAGCCGTCGCGCTCGGGCGGCAGCACGCTGCGGTCGGCCCAGCGCGTCGGGTCTTCGGCCACCAGCGCCAGGCGCTTGACGCCCTCGGCCGCCATCTGGTGCGCGATGCGCGGCACGGTGATGGGGCCGTCGACCGGCTGGCCGCCCGTCATGGCCACCGCGTCGTTGTAGAGGATCTTGTAGGTGATGTTCACGCCCGCGGCCACGGCCGCGCGGATGGCCAGCGAGCCCGAGTGGTAGTAGGTGCCGTCGCCCAGGTTCGCGAACACATGCCTGCGCTTGGAAAACCAGGCCTGGCCCAGCCAGGGCGCGCCTTCACCGCCCATGTGCGTGGTGGTCTTGTTGTGCTCCGGATAGATGGCGGTGGCCATCACATGGCAGCCGATGCCCGCAAGCGCCAGGCTGCCTTCGGGCACCTTGGTCGATGTGTTGTGCGGGCAGCCCGAGCAGTACCAGGCCGGTCGCGAAGGCGTGGCCACGGCCTTGCCGAGCACCACGTCCTTCGCGTCGAGGATCGCGAGCCGCATGCGGATGCGGTCGCTGGTGTGGAAGCGCGCCACGCGCGCCGCGACGACGCGCGCGATCTGCGCCACCGAGAAGTCGGCCGTGGCCGGCAGCAGCCATTTGCCGCGTGGGTGTGCGCCCCATTCGCCCTGCTCGTCGAACTTGCCGATCACGCGCGGGCGCACGTCTTCGCGCCAGTTGTAGAGATGCTCCTTGAGCTGGTATTCGACGATCTGGCGCTTTTCTTCCACCACCAGGATCTCCTCGAGCCCGTCGGCGAACTCGCGGATCGAATCGGGCTCCAGCGGCCAGGGCATCGACACCTTGAAGAGGCGAATGCCGATGCGCGCGGCTTCGTCGGCATCGATGCCCAGTTCTTCCAGCGCCTCCAGCACGTCGCGGTACGACTTGCCCGAGGCCACGATGCCCAGGCGCGCCTTCGGCGAATCGATGGTCACGCGGTTCAGCCGGTTCTCGCGTGCATAGGCAATGGCGGCGTAGATCTTGTAGTCCTGCATCAGCGCTTCCTGCTTGCGCGCCTGTACGCCGAGCGTGTCGGTCGACAGGCGCGCATGCACGCCGCCGGGCGGGAACACGAAGTCCGAAGGCAGCCGCGTGTGCACGTCGAGCGCGCCGGCCGGAATGGAGCCGGAAGATTCCACCGTGTCCGCCAGCGCCTTGAATCCCACCGGCAGTCCGGCAAAGCGCGACATGGCAAAGCCGTGCAGGCCCAGCTCGATGTATTCCTCCACGCTCTGCGGATAAAGCATCGGGATCATCGAGGCCGCGAACAGGTGGTCGCTCTGGTTGGGCAGCGTGGACGAAGACGCGCCGTGGTCATCGCCCGCCACCAGCAGGATGCCGCCATTGGGCGAGGTGCCGGCATGGCTCATGTGCTTGAACACGTCGCCGCAGCGGTCCACCCCGGGCGCCTTGCCGTACCACATGGCGAACACGCCGTCGACCGCGGCTTCGCCGGTCAGGTGCACCTGCTGCGTGCCCCAGACGGCGGTGGCGGCCAGTTCCTCGTTCACGCCGGGCAGGAACTTCACGGCGTTGGCTTCGAGCTGGGGCTGCGCCTTCCACAGCGCCTCGTCCAGGCCACCTAGCGGGGAGCCGCGGTAGCCCGAGACGAAGCCCGCGGTGTTCAGCCCCGCCTTCTGGTCGCGCCATTTCTGCACGAGCATGAGGCGCACCAGTGCCTGGATGCCGCTGAGGTAGATCCGGCCTTCGGTGGCCGTGTATTTGTCGTCCAGCGCAACGCTGGCCAGTTCGTGGGATGCCATGACAGAAAGGACTCCGGGTAGGACTCGTGGAATGCGGACATGGCCCCGGTAGGGTGCCGGCCCGCGAAACGCCTCGCCGGGGTAGGCGGCGAGGCAGCAACGATTCTTCCGCCAAGCGCGCGGAAAGTGCTTCTTCGTTTTGGCGAGCGGGCGCGCTTTACGGAAGATTTGTCTTTTTCCGCTGCATTCGGCCGAAAGGGTTTCGGTGGACTGTCGGTGCCGCGCCGGCCCGACAATGGCGGCCCCGCAGAACGACGAGAACCCGATGAGACCCGACCTCGATTCGCTGGCGCTTTTCCTGCGCGCCATTGAGCACGGCAGCCTGTCGAAGGCTGCCGCCGAGAGCCACATGGTGCTGTCGGCCGCGAGCCGCCGCCTGGCCATCCTCGAGGGGCACCTGGGCGTGGCGCTGCTGAACCGCACATCGAAGGGCGTGACGCCCACCGGCGCCGGCGAGTCGCTGGCCATGCATGCGCGGCAGATCCTGCGCGACGTCGACCGCATGCGCGCCGACCTGTCGGACTACGCGCAGGGCGCCACCGGCCGCGTGCGGCTGCATGCCAACGCCTCGGCCATGGGCCAGTTCCTGCCCGACGACGTGGCCAGCTTTCGCGTGCGCTACCCCGAGATCCGCGTGAGCGTGGAGGAGCACCGCAGCGTCTACATCGTGCAGGCCATCCGCGACCGTCAGGCCGATGTGGGCGTCATCACCAGCGAAGCGGTCGACCCCGCGCTCAACTTCATTCCCTACCGCACCGACCGGCTGGTGGCCATCGTGCGGCAGAAGCATCCATGGCGCGGGCGCGAGGTGTCTTTCGAGGAGCTGCTCGACTTCGATTTCGTGGGGCTGGAAGACGACTCGGCCATCTCCCGCACGATGGAGGACGCCGCGATGAGCGCGCGCAAGGTGCTTCGCCTGCGTGTGCGCGTGAAAAGCTTCGAGGCTGTGTGCCGGATGATCGAGGCGGGCATGGGCGTGGGCATCCTGCCCGAAGGTGCCGCGGTGACCTATCGCAAGGAGATGAAGCTGCGCTTCATCAACCTCACCGATGCATGGGCTTCGCGCCGCATGTATCTGTGTACGCGGCAGGAGGCGTTGAGCTTCCCGCAGCGGCGGCTGGTGGATCACTTGCTGGCACGCGGGATGCCGTAGCCGGTTCTGCAGAGACGGGGTGGCGTTCTTCTCCGATCGGGGGTACGCCGGATTTCGAGGGGCCGATGTTTTGCGGCTGCTCTACCAGCGAAGAGATGATTGCGCAATAGCGCTGGTTTGCTTTGGTGTCGCGAAGGTTACACGGCCGGTTCATATAAATGACCGCGGGCCGCTTGCCGGTCCTCCTCCATTCCAAAGAAATCCCCCCGATGACTCACCATTCCCCTCGGCCAGCGTGGCCGATCAAGACCTTTGCGCTGACATTGGCCCTCCTGCTGACCGCCTGTGGCGGCGGTGGTGGCGACAATGCATCTTTTCCGCTGGTTGCCACACCACCAGCCAGCAATGCCTCCGCGGCCAATGACACGGCTCAAGAAACGCTGCCCGCCTCGGAGCCGCCGATCACGCCCACGTGTGCTGCAGCCGTCCCGGCCAACGCGCCGCTGAAAGCCATCTCGGCCGTGCAGGGCACAGGCGATATCAGCCCCCTGCTGAACCAGACCGTGACCGTGCGCGGCGTGGTGGTCGGCGACTTTCAGAACACCGACACCACGACCGCCAAGCTGGACGGTTTCTTCGTGCAGCAACTCGACCCCGATGCCGATCCCATGACCTCGGAGGGCATCTTCGTCTATACCTCGAAAAGCACCACCCGCGTGGCGGTGGGTGACTTCGTTCAGGTCTCCGGCGTGGTCGCCGAGTTCGGCCAGACCGCCAGCGCAGGGGCCAAGCCGACAGCATCACGCAGATCGCCGGCAAGGCTCCGGAACCCACCGCCATCAGCGTCTGCGCGAGCGGCCTGACCGTCGCCCCGACGAAGATCACGCTACCCGTGGCTGACGAATCCGCTCTCGAGCGCTATGAAGGCATGCTGGTCGAGATCTCGCAGCCGCTGGCCGTGACGGAGACCTACCAGCTCGGCCAATATGGCCAGTTGGTGCTAGCGCTGAACGGACGCCAGTTCAATGCCACCAATGGCAACTCGACGTCCACCAACGCGCAGAACATGCTTTCACGCATCGTGATTGACGATGGATCTTCGCGTTCGAACCCCAATCCCATTCCGTATCTGAGCGCGGCGGGCACCGACGGTACTCGCCGGATCGGCGATACGACGCAGAAGGTGACTGGCATACTGAGCCACAGCTTCGGCGCCTACCGCATCCAGCCCACCGTGGCGCCGGTGTTCGCGCAGAGCAATCCGCGCCAGCCTACGGCACCGGTGGTCGGTGGCTCACTCAAGGTGGCCAGCCTCAACGTGCTCAACTACTTCACCACCTTCGTGGACGGCAAGAACGCCGCAGGGCAGACCGGCCAGGTCTGCCTGCTCGGTACAGGATTCCCGGACACATGCCGCGGCGCGGACAACCTGACCGAGTTCGAGCGGCAGCAGGCCAAGATCGTGGCCGCCATTGCAGGGCTGGACGCCGACGTGATCGGCCTGATGGAGATCCAGAACACGGACATCGCAACGAAAGACCTGCTGGCTGCCCTCAACGCCAAGGTGGGCGCGAACACCTACGCGGCCGTCAACAGCGGCGTGTTCGGCACAGATCTGATCAAGGTGGACATCCTCTACAAGCCCGCGAAAGTGCAGCGCGTCGGCGGTGTCGTGCTGCCGACGGGCGCGGACTTGACGGACTACATTGCTGCCAGCGGCCGGCCGCCTCTGGCCCAGCGCTTCAGCGCGGTGGGCAACAACGGTGGCTTCTGGTTCGTGGTCAACCATCTGAAGAGCAAGGGCAGTTGTCTCACGACTGGCGACATTGACCAGGGTCAAGGTTGCTGGAATCTGGCGCGCACCAAGCAGGCAACGGCACTCAACAGCTTCGTGAGCAAGCTCAAGGCCATGGGTGAGAGCGACGTGCTGATGATGGGCGACTTCAACAGCTACCTGCTGGAAGACCCGACGAAGGTGCTGGAAAGCGCTGGCAACGAGAGCCTGCTCAAGCGTATGCCTGCTGGCGACCGCTATACCTACGTGTTCGGCGGCGAAACGGGCGCGCTCGACCATGCCTATGCCTCGGCGTCGCTGGCCACGCAGGTCAGCGGCGTGAGCGTGTGGCACATCAACTCCGACGAGCCGCCCGTGCTGGACTACAACACCGGATCAAAGCCCGACGATCGCTACGCGCCCACGCCGTTCCGCGCGTCGGACCATGACCCGGTGCTGGTCGGTTTGAATCTCGTGGCCGACGCCGCGGTGAGTCAGCCCATCGTCAACGCGACGATTCCGGGTTCCGTGAAGACCGGCGAGACTTACGGCATCGACATCTCGGAAGCCATTCCTGGCGGTTCGGCCACGCTGACTGCCCTCTCGGTCGACTGGGGCGACGGCACAGCTGCCAACCCTGCGCCAGGCACTGGCATCGTCACGCACACTTATGCGACCGCTGGCACCTTCAACGTGGTGGTCACACTGATCGACTCGGCTGGCCAGACGGGCACGAAATTGGGCGGCGTGAATGTCAGCACTGCGGTGGTGCTGCTGCCACCCGGACCGCCCGATTTGTTCTTCAGTGAATACGTGGAGGGCAAGACAGGCAGCAACAAGGCGATTGAGCTCTACAACCCGACCTCTTCAGCCCTCGACCTGAGCCTCTACACCATCAAGCTGTACGCCAACGGCGCGAAAACGTCGACCAACTCGCTCAAGCTGAGTGGTTCACTGGCGGGGAAAGGCGTGTTGGTGGTGGTCCACCCAAGTGCCGACCCGGCACTCAAGATCGCAGGCTCAATCATGAGCAACGTAGTCAACTTCAATGGCAACGACGCGTTGACGCTCGAAAAGTCGGGTGTGGTTATCGACAGGTTCGGTCAAGTGGGCACGGACCCTGGAACCGCTTGGCTTGGGCAGCCGGTCAGCGTCGCTGGGGAGGAGCGCGTCAGCACCTTGGATCAGACTCTGCGCCGCAAGTCGGAGGTCACCGCTGGGGACCCCAATCCGATGGCTCCTTTCGATCCGTCGGTGCAGTGGACAAACACGGGCATCCCGGCCGACACCTTCTCGGGCCTGGGCTCTCACACCGTGAAAGTGAACTGAGCCCGAATTTAGTCCCGCCAAGGAGCGCGCCCATTCTCACGATCTCGCGGGGACTTGCCGGGGGCGCGATCTGACCTTGTGCACGCCGACCGACCTGGACCACAAGCGTTTTTCTGTCCAGGTCGTTCGGCGTGGTTGATCTACGCATGCACAGAAACTGAATGCGTGGTGCTGCCCGCGCATCACAGCGGCTGCGTTCAAGCCACGGGCCGCGCCCGTGCCTATGCTCCGGCATGCTCCATCAAGAGAGCATCAACCGGAGACTTCATGAGACAACAGACATCCCGTCGCGGCTTCGTGCCGCCGTTCATGCTCGCACTCGCGGCGTCAGCCGCCCTGGTCGCCTGCGGTGGCGGCGGCAACAACGGCTTCTCGTTCATTCCGACGCCTGGCAGCCCCGCCAACCCGGGCAATCCGCAGGCCGATGCCACCTATAAGGCCGAGATACGCCGCACCGCCATGGGCGTGCCGCACATCAAGGCCGACAACTTCGCGGGCGTGGGCTACGGCTACGGCTATGCGCAGGCGGAGGACAACCTCTGCACCATGGCCGACTCGTTCCTCACCTATCGCGGCGAGCGCTCGCAGTATCTCGGCGCCGATGCGCAGCTCGTGGCCAGCAGCACCATCGCTCGGCCGAAGAACATCGACTCCGACTTCTTCCACCGCCACGTGATATCGGCCGATGTGCTGAAGAAGATGATCGACGCGCAGCCCGACAACCTGAAGAAGATGGTCGAGGGCTTCACGGCGGGCTACAACCGCTATGTGCGGGAGGCCAGGGCTGGCGGCAGCGCGCATGCGGCCTGCCGCACCGAGGCATGGGTGCAGCCCATCACCACCGACGACATCTATCGCCGCATGTATGCGGCCAACCTGGCGGGGGGATACAGCAACTTCCTGACGGCCATCGCCACCGCTGTCGCGCCCGAGCCGAACGGTCCGCAGAAGCTGAGCGCGCGCAGCCACGTCCGCAAACTCGGGGTCCAGCACGCGGCGCTGAACATCGGCGAACTCCCGATGCAGGTCGGCGGCCACGAAGGCGTGGGCAGCAACATGATCGGTTTCGGCACGGCGGCCACCGGCGACAAGAGCCCGCTGCTGTTCGGCAACCCGCACTGGTACTGGCGCGGGCCCGACCGCTTCTATCAGGCGCAGCTCACCATCCCGGGGCAGCTGAACATCAGCGGCACCTCGTTCCTGGGCATTCCGGTGATCCTGATCGGCTTCAACGACAACATCGCCTGGAGCCACACGGTGTCGACCGCGCGGCGCTTCGGCATCTACGAGCTGCAGCTGGCCTCGGGCGATCCGACGAGCTACATGCGCGACGGCAAGGCCGTGAAGATGCAGGCGGACGCCATCACCATCAAGGTGAAGGCCGCGACCGGCGAGATGACGCAGGTGACGCGCACGCTCTACAAGTCCGAGTACGGGCCGATGCTCAACCTGAATGCGGCCAATTCCATGTTGCCGCCGTGGGGCCAGGCCACGGCCTATGCGATGCGCGACATCAACGGCGAGAACTACCGCACCTTCCGCAACTGGCTGCGCTGGAACCAGGCGAAGTCGCTCGACGAATTCATCGCCATCCAGCGTGAAGAAGCGGCCATCCCGTGGGTCAACACCGTGGCCGTCGGCCGTGGCAGCGACAAGGCCTGGTATGCCGACATCGGCGCCGTGCCCAACGTCTCGGCCGACCAGATGGCGAGCTGCTCGAGCCAGAGCCAGGTCGCCAACGCCCTGCGCGGTTCGTCTCCGCGCGTGCCGATCCTGGATGGTTCGCGCAGCGCCTGCGACTGGCAGACCGATGCCGACTCGGTGCAGAAGGGCGCCATCGGCCCGTCGCGCATGCCCAGCCTGATGCGCGACGACTACGTCGCCAACATGAACGACAGCTACTGGCTCGCCAATCCGAAGGTGCCGCTGACCGGCTACCCGGACATCATGGGCGCGGCCCGCACCGAAGCGGTGAGCTTCCGCACCCGCATGGGCAACCTGCTGGCGCAGGGCCGCATCGACGGCACCGACAGCTACGGCGCCAAGGGCGCGACGGTCGACACGGTCAAGCGCATGGTGCTCAACAGCCGCGTGCTTACGGCCGAGGTGTTCAAGAACGAGGCGCTGGACATCGTGTGCGCGTTGCCGGCGACCTTCGCGGTCAACGGCGACCTGCAGGCCAAGGAAACGTTCACGCCGGCACGCAACGTTGACACCACGGCCGCCTGCAATGCGCTGCGCAGCTGGGACAACACCGGCGTCACCGCCTCGCGCGGCGCCCACCTGTGGGACGAGTTCTGGAACCGCGCACTGCTGCCCAGCAGCGCGATCTACACCACGCCGTTCGACCCGGATGCGCCGATCCAGACGCCACGCGGCCTGAAGACCGACCCGACCACCGCGCAGAACTTGCGCCAGGCCTTCGGCGCCGCGGTGCTGCGCGTGGAAGCCAGCGGCTATGCGGTCGACGCGCAGCGTGGCGACTACCTGTTCGCCACCCGCGGCGGCAAGAAGATCCCGCTGTACGGCGGCTGCGGCGGGCCGGGCTACTTCACCATCTCGTGCTCGGACAACCGCCTCGACAAGGGCGGCTACACGATGGACAAGGACCCGAACGGCAACAGCTACATGCAGATCGTGCGCTTCCCCGAGGGCGGCGTGGAGGCCCACACCTTCCTGACCTTCTCGCTGTCGGACGACCCTGCGTCCGAGCACAACGGCGACTACACCCGCGCCTACAGCGCCGGGCAGTGGCTGAAGGTGCCGTTCTCGGAGTCGGAGATCAAGGCCGACGCGGCCTTGCGCAGCACGTCGATCAACGAGTAAGTCCGAGGTCCGAAAAGCGAGGCTCGCGAGGCGCGGCGGTCAGCCTGGCGGCTGCCGGCGCTTCGCGAGCCAGTTCCAGCCAGCGCCCGCGGCCATCAGCACGCAGGTGCCGAGGAACACGGCGCGCATGCCCACATGGCCGCCCACGAAGCCGCCGAGCAGCGGCCCCGCGACCTGGCCCGTGTACTGCGCCGAGGTCGAGTAGCCGAGCATGTTGCCGGCCACGCGCTCGGGCACGTTGTGGCGGATCACGCTCGCGATGCACGGCAGCAGCCCGCCGAGCGACAGCCCCATCAGGAAGCGCAGCACCACCAGCTGCCAGCCCGAGGTCACGAAGGCCTGCGGCACCAGCAGCACCGCCGACACCGCGAGACAGCCGACGATGACGTTCCAGTGGCCCACACGGTCGGCCAGCTTGCCCAGCCGCGAAGCCGAGAGGATGCTGCCCAGCGCGGCCGCGGACATCACGAGGCCGGCCATCATCGTCACGCGGTTCGGGTCCTCGACCAGCGTGGCCACGTACACCGTGATGATCGGCTCGATCGACATGTTCGCCAGCATCAGCAGCATGCCGGTCAAGAGCATCGCGACCAGCGGGCGCTTGTCGGGCACGGCCGCCCAGCCGGCGTCGGCGGTGCCGCGCTGCTTCGAGGCGCCGGGGGTTTTCTTTTCTTCGCGGATCAGGAAGGCGGTGGCCAGGAAGGCCACGAAGATCATCGCGCCCGCGGCGAAGAAGGTCGCGCGGATGCCGATCAGTGGCGGCAGAACGCCGCCCACCAGCGGGCCCACGAGGTTGCCCGCCATGATGGCCGACGACATGGTGCCCAGTGCCCAGCCGGTGCGTGCCTTGGGCGTCTGCGTGGCCACGAGCACCATCGATCCCGAGGCGTAGCCGCCCAGCAGCCCGGCCAGCAGGCGCAGGCCGACGAGCTGCCACACGTTGCCCGCGATGCCGATGAGCGCCATCGCCACCGACATGCCCAGGCTCGCGCGGATCAGCATCGGCTTGCGGCCATAGCGGTCGGCCAGCCGGCCCCACAGCGGCGCCACCAGCGCGGCGCTGAAGAAGGTCGCGCCATAGGCTGCGCCCGACCACTGCACGATGGCCGCGTGGTCGCTCACGCCCAGCTGCTCGACGTACAGCGGCAGAAACGGCAGCAGCAGCGTCATCGCGATGATGGTGGTGAAGGAGCCGAACATGCACACGGCGAGGTTGCGCTGCCAGTGGGTGTCGGTGCCGGTGTGCGCCGCGGGCGCGTCGGGAGTCGTCGGATTCGTCATGATGGGGCGAATCCATTGTGTGGCGGCGCGGCCGATCGCGCGCTTGCCCATTGGCGGCGGGGCCCATCGCCGCGCGGGAAGGGCGCGCCGCGGTGGCCCGGTCAGGTCAAAGCGGCCGGACCTGCCATGCCGAGTCGGGCCCGAACAGTGCCTGGCACTTGGGGCATTCCTCGGAGAAGAACGGAATCGTCGTCTTGCACGAGGGGCACACCCCCATGCGCACGGGGGCCTCGAAATCGCCTGCCATGGCCGTGCCGGCGAACGGGCCGGACGGTGCCGGTGGTGGCGCGACCGGCACCAGCGACGTGAGCAGTCGTTCCTTCAGCGCGGTGCGCGTCTGCTCGTCGAGCCCTTCGCGATCGACGTAGGCATCGACGGACTTGCGCCGCTTCTCGAGCCAGTCCGGCTGGTTCTGGCGCCATACGGTGAAGGCCTCCGCCAGCAACATGCGCAACACGGCCGGCGACAGGCCGGTGAAGAGCAGGTGCAGCTCGCCGACGTGCGTGACCAGCGAGATGAAGGTCTGGGCGCTCGGCTGCGTGGTGGAGCTGGTGACCTCCTTGTTCGTGGCGCCGCCGGACAGCAGGCCGCCGAACAGGCCGAAGTCCGGGTAGGTGTGCCCCGTCGTCGTGATCGCGTGATTGCCGAGCGAGAGTTCGGCGAGTTCGAAATAGGGCACCGCCACGGGGTCCCGTCCTTCCACGGCCACGGCCACGCAGGTCGTGCCGAAGGCCAGCGCGACCTTCTCGTCGCTGAAGAAGGCATAGCCTGCCGCGCTCACGACCGTGCATTTCGGCAGCGTGGGCGTGTTCGGCAGCGGCGTGAAATTGAAGTCGAGGCGCAGGGGTGACGTCATGGCGGCTGTGGAGGGGGAGTTTCAGCGGGTCTTGACCTGCGAGCGTACGAACTCGAACACCGAGGTCTTCTCGCTCGCCGTCACCTCGAGGCGGATCACGTCGTCGGGCCGCGGGTTGGGGTCGCAGCAGTTCTTCAGCACCAGGTCGCCCGTCACCATCTGCAGCGGCTCCACCGTGTTCAATTGCAGGATCGAGTTGGCCGACTGCTCCTGGCTCTCTGCGTTGTACTCGATCTGCCGGATGCCCAGCACCGTCGCGCCGCCCACGGCCGCGCCCGCCAGCATGCCGGCCACGGGGTCGTACACGCGCACCGTGTTCGTGCCGGCGAAGCTCGTGATGCCGTGGCGGCCGACCACGGAACCCGAGTAGTTCTGCCGGTAGGTCTGGCGCGAGGCGCCATAGGCCGCCGCGCCGGCCGCCAGTCCGCCGATGATGGCCAGCGCCACCTGCTTGGCCTGCTTCTCGGACTGGATCTCGGCAATGCGCTCGCTGTAGGTGTAGATCTGCACCGGCGCGCCGCGGAAGTAGGCCTTGACGTTGTCGGTGCTGAAGTTCACGGGCGCAGCCGTGTTGTTGGCGTAGCCCAGCGTGAAGGTCGGCTGGGTCGGCCCCTGCATCTTGAAGCGCGAGTAGACGAAGAGCTCGCGTGATTCGTCCTTCTCGGACAGCGTGCCCACCCCGTCGGTGTACTTGATTGTCTGCGCGGTGTCCTGGCTGGCGCGCGGCGTGTAGGCGATGTTGGCCGTGGCGCAGCCGCTGACGAAAACCGAGATGGCGACGACGCAGCAGAGGGTGCGCATGGGAGAACCGTTCCGGGGCTCGGGCAGGGCAGGAGAGGTTTCGAATTCGCGCTGCAATGCGCCGCTGACAGCAATCACCGGGACTCCGTTCGTTGTGCTTGAGGAAGAGTGAGCCCGGCGGCCGAACTGACCGGGGCCTGACTGCGCAATCGTAACTTGACGTATCTAAATGTCAGTAAATCGTTTCTGACAGGGATGTGGCCGGGCAGGCCGTGGCGAAGACTTCTGTGAACTTGTTCACAAATTTTCGATGCCAGAGAGCCACAGTCCGACAAGAGGGGGCCCGGTCACGGTGGGCCTCTCGGCCGTGCCCATTGCCCGCTTCAATGACCCTGGGGCTCGCTCGCCTCGTGCAAGCTGCTTAGGCTGTCGTCCCGAACAATAGATAAACCTCTTTTCAGGACATCGGCATGAAGCGCATCGGCGTGCTCGTCTTCCCCGGCTTCCAGATCCTCGACCTGGCCGCGATCGCTGCTTTCGAGCTTGCGAACATGCACCTTGACCAGCCGGTCTACTGCGTGGAAATGCTGTCCGAGACGGGCGGCCCCGTCGTCAGTTCCTCGGGCGTGACGGTCGACAGCAAGCGCTACACCGCCGCGAAGTTCGACACCCTGGTGATGACCGGTTCGCTCACCATCACTCCCACCTCCGAGAAGCTCTGTCAGATCCTGCGCTCCGGCCGGCGCAGCGCGCGCCGCGTGGCGAGCATCTGCACCGGCGCCTTCGGGCTGGCCGACGCGGGGCTGCTCGACGGGCGCCGCGTGACCACGCACTGGGCCTTTGCGCAGGAGCTGCAGCGTTGCCATCCGCTCGCCAAGGTGCAGCCCGACCGCATCTTCATCAACGACGACTCGCTCTGGACCTCGGCCGGCATGACCGCCGGCATCGATCTCGTGCTCGCGCTGGTGGAGGAGGACCTGGGCGTCGACATGGCCCGGTTGATTGCGAAGAAGCTGGTCGTGTACCACCGGCGCGCGGGTGGGCAGTCGCAGTTCTCGGCGCTGCTGGAACTGGAGCCCAAGTCGGATCGCATCCAGCTCGCGTTGGCCTATGCGCGGGCGCATCTGCGCGAAGGGCTGTCGGTCGAGGAGCTGGCCGAGGTGGCGCACCTGAGCCCGCGCCAGTTCAGCCGCGCCTTCAAGGCCGAGACCGGCCAGTCGCCCGCGCAGGCGGTCGAGAGCCTGCGCGTGGAAGCGGCGCGGGCGTTGATCGACGAGGGCCGGCTGGCGCTCGGCGTGGTCGCGCAGGAAGTGGGCTTCGGCGACCCCGAGCGCATGCGCCGCGCCTTCCTGCGCACGCTGGGCCAGCCGCCGCAGAGTGTGCGGCGCGTGGCGCGCCAGCAGGCGATGGCTGCATGAAGGCGTAGATCGGTAGACCGGCGCATGGCCTAAAAGGTGGCTTATATGACATTTACGCCATAACGCTACAGGCGGAAACTTCCTCTCACGCCCACACGACGTGGCGACAAAGGAAGCTCCATGACAACGAACCTCAAGGGCACAGCCCTCATTACCGGTGCCTCGTCCGGCATCGGCGCCGTCTATGCCGACCGGCTCGCCCGGCGCGGCTTTGACCTGATCCTGGTGGCGCGCAATGGCGAGCGCCTGCGCAAGCTGGCCGACAGGCTCGCGGGTGAAACCGGACGCAAGGTCGACACGCTGGTGGCCGACCTCACCGACCGGCAGGACATCGCACGCGTCGAAGCCGTGCTGCGCGCCGACAGCGCGATCACCGTGCTGGTGAACAACGCGGGCGTCGGCGCCACCGCGCCGTTGCTGGCCTCGGACATCGACAAGATGGACGAGATGATCGCGCTCAACGTGAACGTGCTCACGCGCCTGACCTACGCGGCGGTACCGGGCTTCGTGGCCCGCGGCGCGGGCACGCTGATCAACATCGCATCGGTCGTGGCGCTCTCGCCCGAGACGCTCAACGGCGTTTACGGCGGCAGCAAGGCCTTCGTGCTGGCCCTGAGCCATTCGCTGCAGCATGAACTGGCCGGCAAGGGCGTTCGCGTGCAGGCGGTGCTGCCGGGCGCGACCGCCACCGAGTTCTGGGGTATTGCCGGCCTGCCGGTACAGCACCTGCCGAGCGAGATCGTCATGACCGCCGAAGACATGGTCGACGCGGCGCTGGCCGGGCTCGACCAGGGCGAGCGCGTCACCATTCCCGCGCTGCCGGACCTGGCCGAGTGGGATGCCTTCGAGGCGGCGCGGCGTGCGATGTCGGGCCGGCTTTCCAGCACGCTGCCGGCGCAGCGCTATCGAGCGGCGGCCGTATCGGCCTGAGCGCTGTCACCGCGGGCCGGGTGCGGCCGTATGATCTTCCGGGACCATGCGCAACTCACTCGACTTCAGTTCCTGGCAGGGCCTTCTGACGACGCTGCTCGGCCTCGTGGTGGTGTCCCTGGTGGCGGTGGGCATCCGACTCGTGGTGATGCACAGCGTGCAGCAGCGGCGCGAGCGGCAGAACCGGCAGATCAACGAGCGGCTCAAGACGCTGATCGCGGCCTACAAGGTGCTCGGCGGTTCGTTCACCGGCGACCTGTCGGTGGACCCGAGCCACCTGCGCGAACTGCGCGCGCGTGAAGGCGCGCAAGCATCGGCGCTCGCTGCATCCGACAGGCGCCGGCGCATCCGCGATGCGGTGGAAGCCGCGCTTTCGGACGTGATCCTGCTGGGCACCGAAGAGCAGGTGCGCCTGGCTGCGCAGGCCGCCAACGACATGGTGGCGGGCCGGCCGGTGGAGACGGCGGACCTGGTGGTGTCGCTGCGGCTCTTCATTCGCGACGTGCTCGACCTCGATCCGATTCCGCCGCAACTCGGAATTCCCAAGCAAGGGCCGGTGCGCGCAAAGGGTGCGACTCCGCGCGAAGGAGGCGCAGGCAAAGGCGGCGGTGGTGGTGCGAAGAGTGGCGGCGGCGAGGGCGGTGGTGGCGGCCTCGGCATGGGCCTGCACGGCGATACCGCGCACGACCCCGCAGCGCCCTAGCCGAACACGCCTTGAGTTCAGATGCGGTGGGTACGGCGCGCGTAGAACATCGCGAGCGCCAGGCCCGTGACCGCTGCACCGCCCCAGGCAAAAGCCGGGCTGCGCAACGCGCGTTGCAGGCGGGCACGGCGTCCCGGTTCTGCACGCACGCCGCGCGCGGCCTGCTCCTTGGGCGTGAGCGGGCGCGCGATGTTCGGGTTTTCTTCGCCCTCGAGCACGGCTTGCGAAATGTCGAGCGGGGTCAGCGAGTCGTTGACGGTGGATGCGGTCATGGTGGCTGGCCTTTCTTTCTTCTCTCGGTGATGAATCAATCTGTGGCGCAAGGCTCGCGCAGCCCGGCGCCGCGGGCCTAAGGCGAAGCGCCGACATTGAAGTAGGCCAATGCCCCGGCCGCGTCGTGGGCGGTGGGCCCGTTTAAAATCCTGCTCCCCTCGCAGCCGGGCGTCCCGGCCGACTGCGGGGTTTTGCATTTCCGGGGCCATGTAGAGGAACACCATGTACAAAAACCTCGCGGGCCGCGCCGTTCTGGTGTGGGCAGCCGCCTGTTTTTTATCTCCCGCCTTTTCGCAGCCGCAGGTCCCCCTGAAGATCGGCTTTGTCTATGTCACGCCGGTCACCGACGCCGGCTGGGTGCGCCAGCATGAAGAAGGCCGCAAGGCCGTCGAAGCGGCGCTCGGCGACAAGGTCAAGACCACCTACGTGGAGAACGTGTCCGAAGGCGCCGATGCCGAGCGCGTGATCCGCGACCTCGCGCAGCAGGGCAACCGGCTCATCTTCACGCCGAGCTTCGGCTACATGGAGCCGACGCTGAAGGTGGCGAAGGACTTTCCCGACGTGAAGTTCGAGTCGATCACCGGCTACAAGACCGCGCCCAACGTGGCGACGGCCAATGCGCGCTATTACGAGGGCCGCTACCTCGCGGGCATCGCGGCCGGCCGCATGACCAAGACCAACGTGGCGGGGTACGTCGCGGGCTTTCCGATTCCCGAGGTGCTGCAGGGCATCAACGCTTTCACGCTCGGCATGCGTTCGGTGAACCCGAATGCCAAGGTGCATGTCGTGTGGCTCAACGAGTGGTTCGATCCGCCGAAGGAGCGCGACGCGGCGATGGCGCTGTTCAACCAGAACGCCGACGTGGTGGCCTTCCACACGGGCTCGACGGCCGTGATGTCCGCGGCGCAGGAGCGCGGCAAGCTGGCCATTGCGTACCACTCCGACATGCGCAAGATCGCACCCGACGCGCAGATCGTCGCGGTCACGCACCAGTGGGGCGGCTACTACACGCAGCGCGCGAAGGCCGTGCTCGACGGCACCTGGAAGAGCGGCAACCTCTGGGGCGGCGTGAAAGAAGGAATGATCCGCGTCGGCGACTTCGGCTCCAAGGTACCCAAGACCGTGCAGGACGAAGTGCTGGCGCGCCAGAAAGACATCGCTGCCGGCAAGCTGCAGCCGTTTCGCGCCGTGGCGGCCGATGTGCGCGACAACGAAGGCCACGTCGTGATCGCCAAGGGCGCGCAGTTGAGCGACGAGCAGATTCTGAAGATGAACTGGCTGGTCGAGGGCGTGCAGGGGCGGGTGGGGCGCTAGCTAGCCCAGCCGCTCGACCACGAAGTCGACAAAGGTCCGCAGCTTCGCGCTTGGCCGGGCTTCGGGCAGCCGCATGATGTGCACCTGCCGCGTGGGCAGTTCCCAGTCGGGCAACAGTTGCACCACCTGGCCCGATGCCAGGGCAGGACCCAGCAGCGCATCGGCCTGCACGATCACACCCATGCCGGCCATGGCCGCGGCCAGCAGCGCCTGGCCGTTGTTGGTGGTGAGCGGACCGCGCACGGGCACATGCACCGTCTGGCCGTTGCGCGTGAAGCGCCATGAATGGTCCGGCCCCCAGCTTGCGAAGCCCAGCAGCGCAAAGGCCTCCAGGTCGGACGGATGCTTTGGCTGCCCGTGGCGTTCCACCCATGCGGGGCTGGCCACGGCGAACATGCGGGCCAGGGCCAGCGGCCTGGCGATGAGCCGTTCGTCGACCGCGGCGCCCGAGCGGATGCCGCAGTCGAAGCCTTCCTCCGCGAGATCGACCACGCGGTCGTTGAGGCTCAGGTCGACTTTCACCTGCGGATAGGCGGCGATGTATTCGCCGATCACCGGCGTGAGCCTGTGCGCGCCGTAGGCCACCGGCGCGGTGACGCGCAGCACGCCCTGCGGCACGGCGCGCAGCGACTCGGCCACGCCGTCGGCGGTGTGCACGCTGGCGAGCACGTCGCGGCAGCGTTCAAGGTACGCGGCGCCGATCTCGGTGAGCGCATGGCGGCGCGTGGTGCGTTCCAGCAGGCGGGCGCCGAGCTGTTCCTCCAGCGCGCGGATGTGCTTGCCGACCATCACGGCCGACAAATCGAGCGCCTCGGCGGCGGCCGCGAAGCTGCCCGCGTCGACCGTGGCGACGAAGACTTCCATGGCGCGAAGCTTGTCCATATTGAGAACCAAAAGTTTCGAATTGGCGAACTGGTTGGCAATTTATCAAATCAATGGTTCGCAAAACAATGAGCGCTTCCTAGATTCACTTTTGGCGAGGTTTTCCATGAAGGTTCTGGTTGTGGGCGCGACGGGCGAGATCGGCCGCGCGGTCGTGCAGGCGCTGGCGGAGCGCGGGCATGCGGTGGTGCGCGCGGGCCGCACGCGGGGCGATCACCAGGTCGACATCACGAGCGAGGCGAGCGTCCAGGCGCTGTATGCGGCCGTGGGGCGGGTCGATGCGATCGTGTCGGCGGCGGGTGGGCTGCACTTCGCGCCGTTGGCCGAGATGACGGCCGCCAACTTCAACATCGGCCTGCAGGACAAGCTGCTCGGCCAGGTGCGGCTTGCGTTGCTCGGCCAGCATGTGCTCAATGACGGCGGCTCGATCACGCTGACCACCGGTGTCGCGGCCGACGACCCGGTTCGCGGGGGAAGCAACGCCGCGGCCGTGAATGCGGCGGTCGAGGGTTTCGTCTTGGGCGCGACGATCGAGCTGCCACGCGGCCTGCGCATCAACGCGGTGAGTCCCACGCTGCTGACCGAATCTCTCGCGGCATATGGCGCGCTCTTTCCGGGCGTCGAAACCGTGCCGGCCGCGCGCGTGGCGCTGGCCTATGTGCGCAGCATCGAAGGACCGCTCACGGGAAGGGTGTTTCGGGTGTGGCAGTGAGAGTGCGTTCGGCGTATAGCACTCATACACGCATGGAAATTGCGGTGGGCCGGGGCTGGATTACCCTCCGCAACCACGATGAAAAAAGCCTACCGCGCCTCCCTCCTGCGATTCGATGCCGCCGGCCAGCCCCTGTTCGATGAAGACGGCCTGCTGGTCGTGGCGCCCGACGGCACGGGCCGCCAGCGCGTGCTCGATGCCGGCAGTCATGCCGCCGTCGCGCCGCGCCACCCGGATGCCCACACGACCCACCTGCCGGGACGCATCCTCGCGCCGGGCTTCGTGGACATGCACATCCACTTCCCGCAGACCGACATCATCGGCTCGCCCTCGCCGGGGCTGCTGCCCTGGCTCGAGAACTACACCTTTCCGGAGGAAAGCCGGTTCGCCGATCCCGCGCATTCGAGCGAAGTGGCCGACGTGTTCTTCGACGAGTTGCTGCGCAATGGCGTCACCACCTCGCTGACTTTCGCGACCTCGCACGTGGCGTCGGTCGAGGCCTTCTTCGAGGGCGCTCGGCGGCGCAGCCTGCGCATGATCACGGGCAAGGTGCTGCAGGACCGCAACTCGCCTGACGGCGTGCGCGACCAGACCGAGCAGAGCCTGATCGACAGCGAGGCGCTGATCCGCAAGTGGCACAACACCGACCGGCTGGGCTACGCCATCACCCCGCGTTTCGCTCCCGCGAGCACCGACGCCCAGATGCGTGGTGCGAGCGAGCTGGCCGCCAGGTACGCCGACACCTGGATCCAGTCGCATGTGGCCGAGAACCGCGACGAAGTGACCTGGGTGCGCGAGCTCTATCCGAAGGCGCGCTCCTACCTCGACGTGTACACCGGCTTCGGCCTGATGCGCGAGCGCGCGGTGTACGCCCACTGCATCTACCTCGACGACACCGACCGCGCACTGCTGCGCGACACCAAGACCGCCGCCGCGGTGAGCCCGACCAGCAACCTGTTCCTGGGCAGCGGTTTCTTCGACTTCGGCGCGGCCGACCGCGTGGGCTATCCCTACGGGCTGGCCAGCGACGTGGGCGGCGGCACCAGCTTCAGCCCGTTCCACACCATGATGGCCGCCTACTACGTGGGCCGCGAAGGCCAGACCAAGACCGGCCTGAGCATCGCGCCTTCGGAACTCTGGTGGCGCCACACCGGCGGCGCGGCGCGCGCGCTGGGGCTCGATGGCGTGATCGGCAACCTGCAGCCGGGTTGCGAAGCCGACTTCCTGGTGCTTGACCCTTCGGCCACGCCGCTGCTGGCGCGCAAGACGAAGCGGGCGAACACGCTCGAGGAAATGCTGTTCGCGATGATCGTGCTGGGCGACGACCGGCTGGTCGAGCGCACGGTGATCTCGCAGGCGCTGTAGCAAGCGGCGGGTCTCCCGCAAGGGCAGGGCGGTGGCGCATGCCACAATTCGCCCCCCGATTTCCCCCGCAGCAGCAGCGAGCGCATATGAGCATCAAGAGCGACAAATGGATCCGGCGCATGGCCGAAAACGAAGGAATGATCGATCCCTTCGAACCGGGCCAGGTGCGCGAATCCTCGGGCCACAAGATCATCAGCTACGGCACCTCGAGCTACGGCTACGACATCCGGTGCGCGCCTGAGTTCAAGGTCTTCACCAACATCCACAGCACGGTGGTCGACCCCAAGAATTTCGACGAGAAGAGCTTCGTCGACATGCACGGCGACTACTGCATCATCCCGCCCAACAGCTTCGCGCTGGCGCGCACGGTCGAATACTTCCGCATCCCGCGCAACGTGCTCACCATCTGCCTGGGCAAGAGCACCTATGCGCGCTGCGGCATCATCGTCAACGTCACGCCCTTCGAGCCCGAATGGGAAGGCTACGTGACGCTCGAATTCAGCAACACCACGCCGCTGCCCGCGAAGATCTACGCGGGCGAAGGCTGCGCGCAGGTGCTGTTCTTCGAGAGCGACGAAGTGTGCGAGACCAGCTACAAGGACCGCGGCGGCAAGTACCAGGGTCAGCGCGGCGTCACCCTGCCGAAAACCTGACGCGCCGTCGCGCCTTTCGCTGACGGCCGGTTACCCCGGTGTCCGCCGGGCCAAGTACCATCCTGCGGTCACCGGCAACAACTCCTGCAAAAGGCCGGTAAGGAGCGCGCGATGAGATGGGAAGGCAACGAACAATCGGACAACGTCGAGGACCGCCGCGGTGAAGGCGGCGGGGGCGGTGGTGGCGGCTTCATCGGCGGCCGCGGCATCGGCATCGGCACCATCGCGGTCGCGCTGATCGCGGGCTGGGTCTTCGGTATCAACCCGCTCACCGTGCTGGGCCTGCTCAGCGGCGGCGGGCCTGCCCAGGTGCAGCAGCAACCCCAGCAGGGGCCGGCGCCCAAGCCGCCGTCGAACGACCGCGAAGCAGCCTTCGTCTCGACCGTGCTGCGGAACACCGAAGTGGTCTGGACCGACATCTTCAAGCAGAACGGCGGCACGTATCACCCACCGCGGCTCGTGCTGTTCCGCAATGCCACGCCCACCGCCTGCGGCACCGGGCAGTCGGCCATGGGGCCGTTCTACTGCCCCGGTGACCAGAAGGTCTACATCGACCTCGGCTTCTACGACACGCTCAAGAACCAGCTCGGCGCGCCGGGCGAGTTCGCGCAGGCCTACGTCATCGCGCACGAGGTGGGCCACCATGTGCAGGACGAGCTTGGCATCACCGCCAAGGTCGACGGCATGCGCAACCGCCTGAGCCAGACCCAGAACAACGCGATGAGCGTGCGCGTCGAGCTGCAGGCCGACTGCTTCGCGGGCGTGTGGGCCCACCATTCCCAGGAGTCGAAGAAGTGGCTCGATCCGGGCGACATCGAGTCCGCCATGAACGCCGCGCAGAAGATCGGTGACGATGCCCTGCAGCGTTCCGCAGGCCGCGCGGTGGTGCCCGACAGCTTCACCCATGGCACCAGCGCGCAGCGCCAAAGATGGTTCGGCGCGGGCTACCAGAGCGGCGAGATCAAGGCCTGCGACACTTTCAACGCGCGCAGCCTTTGAGTTTGACGGGCTCGCAGAGCCCGTGCCTGTTGTCTTTGGTGCTATTGAATAAATAGCAATTCCGTCGGCACGGACGTTGTCACGCCGCGGTCACTGCTGTTTTTTGCGGCAATGCGACAATAGCGGGCTCAATGACAAGTTCCTTCTCCAATCTATCGCTGGCGGAACCGCTGGCGCGCGCCGTGGCCGAAATGGGCTACGAGACCATGACACCGATCCAGGAGCAGGCCATTCCGGTCGTGCTTTCCGGGCAGGATGTGATGGGCGCCGCCCAGACCGGCACCGGCAAGACGGCGGCGTTCTCGCTGCCGTTGCTGCAGCGCATGCTCAAGCATGAAAACGCCTCGACCTCGCCCGCGCGGCATCCGGTCCGGGCCCTGGTGCTGCTGCCCACCCGCGAACTGGCCGACCAGGTCGCGCAGCAGATCAAGCTGTACGCCAAGTACACCAACCTGCGCAGCACCGTCGTGTTCGGCGGCATCGACATGAAGCCGCAGACGCTGGAGCTGAAGAAGGGCGTCGAAGTCCTGGTGGCCACGCCGGGCCGGCTGCTCGATCACATCGAAGCCAAGAACGCGGTGCTCAACCAGGTCGAATACGTGGTGCTCGACGAAGCCGACCGCATGCTCGACATCGGCTTTCTGCCCGACCTGCAGCGCATCCTGAGCTACCTGCCCAAGCAGCGCACCACGCTGCTCTTCTCGGCCACGTTCTCCCCTGAAATCAAGCGGCTCGCCAGCAGCTACCTGCAGAACCCGATCACCATCGAGGTGGCGCGCCCGAACGAAACGGCCTCCACGGTCGAGCAGCATTTCTACAGCGTGAGCGACGACGACAAGCGCCGTGCGCTCAAGCAGATCGTGCGTCAGCGCGGCATCACGCAGGCCTTCGTGTTCGTCAACAGCAAGCTCGGTTGCGCGCGCCTCGCACGCTCGCTGGAGCGCGACGGTCTGCGCACCACCGCGCTGCACGGCGACAAGAGCCAGGACGAACGCCTGAAGGCGCTGGCCTCGTTCAAGGCCGGCGAGGTCGACCTGCTGGTGTGCACCGATGTCGCGGCCCGCGGCCTCGACATCAAGGACGTACCCGCCGTCTTCAACTTCGACATTCCGTTCAACGCCGAAGACTACGTGCACCGCATCGGCCGCACGGGCCGTGCCGGCGCTTCGGGCCTGGCCGTGAGCTTTGCCAGCGGAGGCAACGATGCGCGCCTGGTGGCCGATATCGAGAAGCTGATCAAGAAGAAGATCGAGCTTGAACCCGTCGAGTTCGAGGAAGACCGCCCGCGCGGCCGCATCAACGACGGACGCCGCCATTGGCGCGAAGAAGGCGAAGCCGGCGACGCACGCGATGTGCTCGATCAGCCGCGCGAACGCAGCAGCAGCCTGAGCGGCGACGCCCGACGCGGTGGCGGACGCCCGCACCGCGCGCCCGCGGCGCCGCGCGATCCGTTCTTCGACAAGCCCTACGAGCCGGGCGAGCCCGACACCACGCCGGCCTGGGAAGCTGCCGCCAAGGCCACGCCCGCGCGTGGCATCTCGAGCAACATCAAGAGCAAGCGCAAGGTTGCCGCGCTGTTCAAGAGCGCCGAGCCGAGCTGAGCTGACCAAGCTCCGACGTAAAAAAACGGCGCCCGAGGGCGCCGTTTTTGCATTTCAGTTCAACGCCAGCCGCGGTGCCAGCCGTACTGCGGGTGGTGCCAGCCCCAGCCGTAGCGCGGGTGATAGGCCCAGACAAAGCCGACGCCAGGCGAGACATACGTCGGCGCCACATAGGCCACGCCCGGAGGCGCCGAGTAAACGGGGGCGGCCGGGGCGACCACGCAGCCGGTCAGGACTGCGGCGGCCAACGCGGCGGCGGACAAGGCAAGGATCGGGACTCTCATGGCGAAGCTCCTTTGATGAGTTGTTGTCGCTATGCACAACCAACGCTTCGGCCTTTCGCCGGATGACGGCCTTTGCCGCCTTTACCCGGCCTACACAGTGTCACCGCCGTGTTGTCATCCTTTCAGGCCGCTTTCGCTCGAATGACCCGTGTTGGACAACACCTCGAAATGATGGGTTCCATCGCGCCCCAACTGCGCCACCAGGCCGTACTCCCAATCGAGATAGGCCTGCATCGCCTCCGCCGGCGCATCGGTGCCTTCATAGGGGCGGCGGTAGCGGTCGGTGCGCGGCGTTGCCAGGCGCGTCTCGCCGCTCTCGGCTTCGAGCCCTGCGGCAAACCAGGCGGCGTTGCCACCTGCGAGCACCAGCACTTCGACATCGCGCTTGCCTTGGGCATCGAGCAGCACGCGAAGGTCGGCCGCCGCGTAGCGCGCGAGCAGGCTGCTGCCGCAGGTCAGCACGTAGCGACGCGATGCGGGAATGACCGCCTCCAGCGCGTGCGCCAGCTGCGCGCGGATGGCGTACCACGCGCCCGGGATGTGGCGCCTGACATAGTTGGCGCTCGTGGTCACGTCGATCACCGCCATGCCGGATGACGGCTGCTGCTGCTGCAGCGCCGCCAATTCGCGCGGCGTGATCTCCGCCACCGCGGCCGCGATGGGCGGATAGGCGGATGAGGGCGCGGCCGCTTCGCTGAACGCAGCGGCCTCTGGCACGGCGTCCGGCACATGGACCTCCCATCCCATCTGTGCGAGCCACGAAGCGCTCATCGATGCACGCACGCCGTCGTCGTCCACCAGCACGATGCGCGCGCCGCGCACGGGCACCTGGTGATCGGTCTCCTGCACCAACTGGCCGCCAGGTGCGCTCGCAAAGCCCGGCACGTGGCCCGCCGCGTATTCCTCGGGCGTGCGCACGTCGAAGCGGTACACGGTGCGTCCCGGCTCCTCCAGCGTCCACAGCGCGGCAAGGTCGATGCGCCGCACGCCCGCTGCATCGGCCACGCGGCGCGCATCGGCCCGTGCCTGCTTGCGGTGAGCGTCGGACACCCCGGCAGGCGCTTGCCGGCCGGCACCGTGGTCCAGCACCTGCCCCGCCAGCTTCCAGCCGATCGTGCCATTGCGCAGGGCGGCCACCGGGTTCGGAATGCCCGCGTTCACCAGCGACTGCGTGCCGATGATGCTGCGCGTGCGGCCCGCGCAATTCACGATCACCCGCGTTGCCGGATCGGGCGCGAGTTCGCGCACCCGCAGTACCAGTTCCGCGCCGGGCACGCTGGTGGCCGACGGAATGCTCATCGTCTGGTATTCGTCGAAGCGGCGTGCGTCGAGCACCACCACGTCGGCCTTGGCGTCGATCAGCGCCTTCACCTCGGGCGCCGACAGCGAAGGCGTCTGCCGCTCGTGCTCGACCAGTTCGCCAAACGACTTGCTCGGCACGTTCACGTCGCGGAACAGTTCGCCGCCTGCCTTGCGCCAGCCCTCGAGGCCGCCTTCGAGCAGATGCACGTGCGTGTAGCCCAGCGCCGCGAGCGTCTTCGCGGCCAGCGGCGCGAGGTCGGTGCCGGCGTGTTCGCCGTACAGCACGATCAGCGTGTCGCGCCGCGGAATGCGCCGCCATGCCTCGATCTCGATGCGCGAGAGCGGCAGGTTCGCGGCCCACAGCGGGTGCTCCTGCGCGAAAGGGTCTTCCTCGCGCACGTCGAGCAGCGCGGTTTCTTCGCGGGCCAGCAGGCGCTCGCGCACGGCGGCAAAAGACAGGAAGGGAAAGAAAGCAGTCGTCATGCAGCGGTCGGAGAAGGTCTGAGTTCGGCGCTGCGATCCCACAGGTTGGGCAACAGCGCGTTGGAGTATCCGGAGACGAAGGGCTTGCGTCCGCCCTCCGCCGTGTAAGTATGCCGCCGCACGGCGCCGATGTTGGCGCCGTAGACGTGGATGCTGATTGACACCCGGTCCGCGTACGCGTTGTGCACGCGGTGCAGGTCGCCGACGGTGGGCGACACCGCTTCCACGTCGCCGGCGTCGAGCCGCACCGCCTCGCCCCACGGCTGCGCATGCCCATGCGCATCGAGCGCATGGCCCTGGCTGTACTCGGCCCCGCGCAGCATGCCGATCAGCCCCCACACCGTGTGGTCGTGCACCGGCGTGGCCTGCCCAGGCCCCCACACGAAGCTCACAACAGAGAAGCGCTCGGTGCTGTCCGCATGCAGCAGGAACTGCTGGTAGCGCGCCGGGTCGGGCTGCGCGAAGGCCTCAGGCAGCCAGTTGTCCCGTGCCACCAGCGTGCGCAGCAGCGCGCCGCCATCCGAAAGAATGCGGGGCTCGTCGGGCGCGGTGTCGAGCAGCCGGCCGAAGGCGCCGACGAATTCGCGAAGCGGCGCGATCACGCGGCGCGTTTCCAGAGTTGCGTGTCGGTGATCGCGCGCACGTCCACCCGCGCGGGCAGGATGCCGTCGCGCGCCGAGCGGTCGGCCACGGCCTGCAACGCGACGATGTCCGCCTCGCTCACCGGCCGGCCCGCCACCGACGCCCGCGCGGTGATGATGCGGGAGGCCTCGATCGGCAGCCGCGTGAGCTGGCTGTACGACTGCGCATAGGCTTCGGGGTTGGCCAGTGCCCAGTCGCCCGCGCGGCCGAGCCGATCGAGAAACTGAACGATGGCCGCGCGCCGGGCCGGATCGGCCAGCGAATGCTCGCTCGCGGTGATGAAGCCCAGCGCGGTGTTGATGCCGCGCCCGTCGCGCAGGATGCGCCCGCCTTGCTGCACGGCGATGGTGTAGTACGGATTGAAGATGGCCCAGGCGTCGATCTGCCTCGACGCGAAGGCGGCGGCCGCGTCGGTGGGCAGCACGAACTTCACCGTCACCTCTTCGCGCTTCACGCCGGCCTCTTCGAGCGCGCCGTACAGCTGGTATTGCGAGATGCTGCCGCGCGCGGACGACACGATCACCGTCTTGCCGCGCAGGTCCGTCACGCTGCGCAGCGGCGAATCGGGCTGCACCACGATGCCCAGCGAATCGGCCTTGCCGACGCGCGTGGCGACGATCTTCAGCGGCGTCTTGCCGACGGCGGCGGCCAGCACCGGCAGGTCGCCGGCCATGGCCGTGTCGACCGCCGCGCCGCGCTGCGCTTCGAACAACGGAGCGGCGCCCTGGAAGTTGGCCCAGCGGTAGGCGAACGGCGCGCCTTCGAGCGCGCGCGAAGCCTCGAACAGCGAGCGCAGCCCGCCCGCCTGGTCGCCGAGCACCAGCGTGGTCTGCGGCTGCGCCTGGGCAAAGGAGGCACGCAGCGAACCGGCGGCGGCCAGCGACAGCGCCGTGCCTTGCTTCAGCCAGTCGCGGCGGGAGGCCTTGGAGAAAAGCAGGGAAGTCATGCGGCGCCTCCCGATGGCAGCAGCGCGCGCCTGCCCGCGGCGACCAGGATCGCGTCGTTCTGCGGCGTATGAATGCGGCTGCACAGCACGTCGCGGTAGTGCCGCTCCAGCGGGTTCTGCCGCGTGAGCCCGTGGTTGCCGCTGAGTTGCAGCGCCAGTTCGACCGCGCGAACCGCGTTGCCAGTGACCGTGTACTTCAACAGGCCGCTGTCGATGGCGGGTTGCGCATGGCCGCCGTCCACGGCGGCGGTGGCGTCGTCGAGCAGCACGCGGTTGGTGCGCAGCAGTGCTTCGATTTCGCCGACGTGCTCATGCACGCGCGGCAGGCTCGCCAGCGGCGCGCCGAGGCTGCCGGGCGCGCGCTGGTTCAGGAAGCCCACCAGCCAGTCGCGTGCGGACGCGGCCACCGCGTCGTAGAGGCTGCCCAGCAGCACCGTCATCCACGCCTGCTGCGTGGCGTGGGCGTCGATGTCGGTCTGGCTGCCGGCGTCGGGCGCCCAGTCGGCGGGCGCGCGCAGGTCGACCGCGTGGTCGGCGCCGATGGCGACGTTCTCGAACACCACCTCGTGGCTGCCCGAGGCCCGCAGGCCCAGATGGTCCCAACTGGCGATCACGCGCACGCCGGGGGCATGCCGCGGCACCAGGAACACGCCAGTGCGCGGTGTGGCTTCGTCGGTGCGTGCCCAGACTGCGAGCCACGAGAGGCCTTCGATGCCGGTCGTGTAGAGCTTGTGGCCGTCGATTTTCCAGCCGGAGGCGTCGCGGCGAGCCACAGTGGCCGGAAGGCCGCCGCGCGCGGGCGAGCCCAGCGCGGGTTCCACGCGCAGCGCGTTGATCAGCGCGCCGCGCTCCACCGCGTCGCGCGTCACGCGTTCGCGCAGGTGCGCCGGCCAGCGGCTGTCGCCGCGTGTCAGCGCGTGGTGCTGCAGATAGGTCATGGTGAGGATCAGCGCGGTGGCCGGCTCCCCGCGTGCCACGGCCGCGATCACGCGCCGCGCCGTGGCCAGCGTGGCCCCGCCGCCGCCGTACGCGGCGGGCGCCACCAGGCCGATGAGCCCGTGCGCCTGCAGCGCGTCGAAGTTCTCGCGCGGGAAGGCGCCGCTGTGGTCGTGGTCGGCGGCGGTGGCCGCGAAACGCGCCGACAACTGCGCCAGCAGCGCGGGCGCGGCCGGGACGCCCTGGGCTGCGGATGGGTGTTCTTCGGCCGTGGCCGAGGGGCGTCGCAAAGGGAGTGCACTCATGGTTTCCGCACGGTAGCCGGCCGGCCGGCGCCGGAAAACGATGCATCCCGCATATGCAAACTCGTTTTTCTGCGTTCGCTTCCATGCCGCCTCTGGGTACGGTCCGGTCCATGAAACCAGATTTCCCGTTGGACCGGCGTCGTCTGCTGCAAGCCGCCGCCGCACTGGGCGCGGCGGCTTCCGCCGGCTGGACCCGGGCCGCTGCACCGGCGACCGACCTTTCGGGCGTCACGTTGCGCGTGGGTACCTACAAGGGACTCTGGCGGCCGCTGCTGACGGCATCCGGCCAGGCCAACACGCCCTACAAGATCGACTGGCGCGAACTCAACAACGGCGTGCTGCATATCGAGGCCATCAATGGCGACGCGCTCGACCTGGGCTCGGGCAGCGAGATCCCGCCGGTGTTCGCGGCGCGGCAGAAATCCAGCGTGAGACTGGTGGCGGTAACGCATGAAGACCTGAACAACCAGGCCACGCTGGCCCGCAAGGACGCGCCGATCCGCACCATCGCCGACTTCAAGGGCAAGCGCGTGGGCTATGTGCGCGCCACCACTTCGCACTACTACCTGGCCAAGCAACTGGCCGAGGCGGGCCTGTCGTTCAGCGACATCCAGGCCGTGAGCCTCACGCCGTCGGACGGTCTGTCGGCCTTCGCGCGCGGCGATCTCGATGCCTGGGCCATCTACGGCTACAACGGCCAGCTGGCGCGCATCCAGTACGGCGCGCGCGTCATCAAGACCGGCGTGGGCTACCTGTCGGGCAACTTCCCCATCTACGCCAATCCGCGCGCGCTGGACGACGCACCGCGCCGTGCCGCGCTGGCCGACCTGCTGCAGCGTCTGCAGCGCGCCTTTGCGTGGAGCAACGGCAACTTCCTGACGTATGCCCGTGCGCAGTCGGCCGAGACCCGCGTGCCGGTGGGCGACATCGTCGAGCTCTTCAACGGCCGCAGCAGCGACTACAGCCTGGGCCCCGTCAGCGACGCCGTGGTGCGCAGCCACCAGGACGTGGCCGACACCTTCCTGAAGATCGGCGTGCTCGACGGCCCGGCCGACGTCAGACCCCTGTGGGACCGCAGCTTCGAGAGCGTGCTGCGCCTGCCCGTTGCCTGATTTCCCTTCCACCCCCGACAAGGAGAACAACATGAGCCAGCCACAGCAAGACGGTGCCGTCGAATTCATCGGCATGATCCAGGGCCAGAAGGTCTCGGAAATCCACGCGGCCAAGGGTCCTGCGCTCGACCGCGACTACGTGCGCGCCTTCGCGCAGGCGCACGAGACGGCCGGCTTCGACCGCGTGCTGGTGCCGCACCATTCGACCGGCCCCGACGCCACGCTCACGGTGGCCCATGCCGCCTCGGTGACCGAGCGCATCCACTTCATGCTCGCGCACCGGCCCGGCTTCGTCGCGCCCACGCTGGCGGCGCGGCAGTTCGCCTCGCTCGACCAGTTCAGCGGTGGCCGGCTCGCCGTGCACTACATCTCCGGCGGCTCCGACGAGGAACAGCGCCGCGACGGCGACTGGCTGGACCACGATCAGCGCTACGCCCGCACCGACGAATATCTCGACGTGCTGCACAAGGTATGGACGGCCGAGCGCCCCTTTGACCATGAAGGCGCGCACTACCGCTTCCAGAACGCGTTCTCCGAAGTCAAGCCGCTGCAGACGCGCAATGGCAAGCCGCACGTGCCGGTGTATTTCGGCGGGGCTTCGCAAGCAGCGATTCCGGTCGCCGGCAAATACGCCGACGTCTACGCGCTGTGGGGCGAGTCGCTCGACCAGGCGCGCGAGCTGACCACGCGGGTGCGCGCCGAGGCAGCCAAACATGGGCGCAGCGTGCGCTTCTCGGTGTCGTTCCGTCCGATCCTGGCGCAGACCGAAGAAGCCGCATGGGCGCGCGCGGAGAACATCCTCGCCGAGACCAAACGGCTGCGCGTGGTGCAGGGCTACAACCGCGGCGGCCCGCAGCAGAGCGAAGGCGCGAAGCGGTTGCTGGCCGCGGCAGAGAAGGGCTCGCGGCTCGACAAGCGGTTGTGGACCGCCGTGGCGCAGGAGATCGGCGGGCGCTCGAACAGCACTGCACTGGTCGGCACACCCGAGCAGGTCGCCGATGCGCTGCTGGACTACTACGACCTGGGCGTGACGACCTTCCTGATCCGCGGCTTCGATCCGCTGGAAGATGCGCTGGACTATGGGCGCGAGTTGATTCCGCGCACGCGCGAACTCGTTGCGCAACGCGCAGCCTCCATCCGCAAGGCGGCCTGACCTGACTTTCTCCCTCCCCTTCCGGGGGAGGGAGCAAAAACCGAACACATAGGACACCCCATGAGCGCCGTTCTCTCCATCGACCGCAACGCCCCCCAGCCGCTGAAGCTGAACCCGAACCCGCAGCAGAAGTACTGGTTCGACCCCGTCCCCCCGCGCCCCACCGTGGAGGCCGAGCGCCGCCATCGGCAGGAGCGCCTGGCCGGTGCCTTTCGCCTGTTCGCGCGGTTCGGTTTCGCGCAGGGTCTGGCCGGCCACATCACGGCGCGCGACCCCGAGCTGACCGATCACTTCTGGGTCAACCCGCTCGGCATTCATTTCTCGCGCATCAAGGTGTCCGACTTGCTGCTCGTCAATTCGAAGGGCGAGACCGTCATCGGCGACCGGCCGCTCAACAAGGCCGCCTTCGCCATCCACGCAGCCATCCATGAGCACAACCCGAAGATCGTCGCGGCGGCCCACACGCATTCGACCTACGGCAAGGCCTGGTCCACGCTGGGCCGCAAGCTCGACACCCTCACGCAGGACAGTTGCGTGTTCCACGACGACGTGGCGCTGTTCGACGATTTCACCGGCATGGTGGTCGACAGCAGCGAGGGCGACCGCATCGCGCATGCGCTGGGCGACAGGAAGGGCGCCATCCTCAAGAACCACGGCATCCTGACGGCCGGCCCGACGGTGGAGGCGGCCGCGTGGTGGTACATCGCGCTGGACAACGCCTGCCACACGCAGCTGCTGGCCGAGGCCGCCGGCAAGCCGCAGCCCATCGACGCGGCCACCGCGCGCCACACGCACGGCCAGATCGGCGGCTCCGAAGGCGCGATCCATTCCTTCGACAGCCTCTACGAGGGCCTGGTCGAAGCCGAACCCGAATTGCTGCTGTGAAGACGAACGCAAGCCTTTCCCGCCGCGGCGTGCTGCGCGCCGGCGGCGCGGCCGCTGTGCTTGCCTCCGGCGGCCTGATCGCCTCGCAGGCCTTCTCGCAGTCCTCGCGCAAGCTCACCTTCGCATGGAATGCCGCCGCGTTCTGCCTGTCGCCCGTGGTGGTGGCGCAGGAGCGCGGCTACTTCGAGCGCAACGGCCTGCAGGTCGAGCTCATCAACTACACCGGCTCGACCGACCAGCTGCTGGAGTCGTTGGCCACGGCAAAGGCCGACGCGGCCGTCGGCATGATCCACCGCTGGCTCAAGCCGCTCGAGGCGGGCTTCGACGTGAAGATCGTCGGCAGCTCGCACGGCGGCTGCGTGCGGCTGGTGGGCGCGAAGAGCGCGGGCGTCAGCGACCTGGCGAGTCTCAAGGGCAAGGTGATCGGCGTGTCCGACATCGCAAGCCCCGGCAAGAACTTCTTTTCGATCCTGCTCGCGAAGAACGGCATCGACGCCGACAAGGACGTCACCTGGCGCCAGTACCCGGCCGACCTGCTCGACGTGGCGGTGAAGAAGGGCGAGATCCAGGCCATCGCCGACGGCGACCCCAACGTCTACCTGATCGAGAAGCGCAACCAGGGCGCCTACGTCGAGTTGGCGAGCAATCTCTCGGGCGAATACAAGGACAAGGTGTGCTGCATCGTCGGCGCGCGCGGCGAGCTCGTGCGCAAGGACAAGGCCACCGTCGCCGCATTGGTGCGCGCCATTGCGCAAGCTTCCAGCTACGTGGCCGAGAACCCGAACGAATCGGCCAGGCTTTTCGCCAAGTATTCGCCCAACGTGGCGGTGGAAGACCTGCGCGCGCTGCTGGGAACGCTCACGCACCAGCACCATCCGCTGGGCCGCGCGCTGCGCGACGAAGTCGAGTTCTACGCGCGCGACTTCCGAGGCGTGGGCGTGCTCAAGAAGAGCACCGACCCGGCGCGCTTTGCCGACCATGTTTCCTTCGACCCGCTCGCATGAGCAACAACCGCACAGCCATGACCGTCCACAGTTCACGCCGCCAGTTTCTTGTTCAGGGGGCGTCGGTGGCTGCCGCCATCGCCGCAGCACCCGCCCTTGTTTCCGCACAGGGCCGGCCGGTGCTCAAGGCGGGTGACCAAAAGGGCGGCTTGCTCGCATTGCTCGAAGCGGCGGGTGGGCTCGAGGGGCTCGGCTACGACATCCAGTGGTCGGAGTTCCCGGCCGCCGCGCCGCTGGCCGAAGCGCTGAACGCGGCCGCGGTCGACTCCGGCCCCATCGGCGACGCACCGCTGATCTTCGCGTTGGCCGCCGGCACGCGCGTGAAGGCCATCGGCGCCAACCGCTCCGACTCCTACGGCACGGCGGTGCTGGTGCGGCCCGATTCGCCGCTGAAGGCGGCCGGCGATCTCAGGGGCAAGAGCGTCGCCACCAACCGTGGTTCCATCGGCCACTATGTCACGCTCAAGGCCATCACCGCGGCCGGCCTGAAGCCGGAGGACGTGAACATCCGCTTTCTTGCGCCCGCCGACGCCAAGCTTGCGCTCACGCAGGGTTCGGTCGACGCCTGGGCCACGTGGGAGCCGTATACGGCGCTGGCCGAGGTCAGCAATCATGCGCGGGTGCTGGTCAGCGGCCGCGGACTGCTGCCGGGCCTGAGCTACCTCGCGGCCACCGACAGCGCGATCGCGGCCAAGCGTCCGGTGCTGCAGGACTTTCTGCAGCGCGTGGTGAAGGCACAGCTGTGGTCGTACCGCAATGTCGACGCGTACTCGGCCGCGCTGGCACGGATCATCGGCATACCGCCCGAGGCGGCGAAGCTGCAGTTCGAGCGGCGGCAGCAGAAGTGGGTGGCCATCGATGCGCAAGTGATCTCGGACCAGCAGGGGACGGCGGACTTTTACCGGCAGGTGGGGCTCATCAAGCAGCCGCTGGATGTCAAAGGGACTTTCGATACCGCGTTCGGCGTGGCTGGCTGAGGGCCGGCCGCGCGGCGAGAGACGCAAGTACCGTAGCTGAGTCCAAGACTCGCGTAGATCCGTCCCTGGGACAGGGGATGCCTCTGGCTAGAGTCGTCGCATGACTTCCTATGCCATTTCCCCAGCACCCGTCCATTCCCTGCCCATCCAGGGCGAATCGGCGCGCTTTCCCGTCAACCGCATCTTCTGCGTGGGCCGCAACTACTCCGAGCATGCCCGCGAGATGGGCCACAACCCCGACCGCGAACCCCCGTTCTTCTTCATGAAGCCGGCCAATGCCATCGTCGCGGACGGCGGCGAGTTTGCCTATCCCACGCTGTCGAACGATGTGCACCACGAAATCGAGCTCGTCGTCGCGCTCAAGACCGGCGGCTCGAACATCGCTGCTTCCGACGCCCTGTCCCACGTGTACGGCTACGCCGTCGGCCTCGACATGACCCGCCGCGACCTGCAGTCCGAAGCCAAGAAAATGGGCCGCCCCTGGGACACCGGCAAGGCCTTCGACGGCTCCGCCCCCTGTGGCGAACTGGTGCCCGTGGCCAAGGCAGGCCACCCCGCGGCAGGCGAGATCCGCCTCGAAGTCAACGGCGCGCAACGCCAGGTCGGCGACCTGGGCGACATGATCTGGAACGTGCCCGACACCATCGCCTACCTCTCGACCCTGTTCACCCTCCAGCCCGGCGACCTGATCTTCACCGGCACCCCCGCCGGCGTGGCGGCCGTGCAGCGCGGCGACCGCATGCGCGGCACCGTGGCGGGCGTCGGCGCACTGGAAGTCGTGGTCGTCTGAGCGCCTGAAGACGGCCCGCGCATCGGGCCGCAAACTGGCCGGCGTAGTACCCTCGCGGCAGAAGTCCGCCGCCACGCCAGTCCCGATGCGCCCCTCTCATTCCACGTCCGTCCGCACCTACGGCATGCACGAGCGTGCCGACCACCTCGACTTCGACATCCGCTTCCAGGGCGCGCGCAACGAACTCACGCTGCCGCACCGGCATGCGTACTTCCAGATCCAGATCGGCATCGAAGGGCACTCTCAGCAAGCCATCGGCGGCGAGGTGCGTCCCTTCGGCCCGCGCCACCTGAGCTTCGTGCTGCCGTACCGGGTGCACGTGATTCCGCACCCGCCCGAGGCGCTGTACTGCATCGTCAACTTCGACCAGCGCTTCCTGTGGCCCGAACTCGACGTCGACGCGCTCGACCTGGATGACGTGCCGCTCGCACGCTACCCCGACCTTGCACCCTTCCTGTTCCAGGAGTACGTCGACTTCGCCTTCGACGAGGCCGACTTCGCGCGCGTTCGCGGCTGGCTCGATGAGTTGCATGCACTGAACGCGGGCCGCAGCTTCGGCGCCAAGATCGCCATGCGCGGCATCGTGCAGCAGATCATCGCCCTGGCCTGCATGCGGCAGGAGCAGGCGCTGATGCGGCTCTCGCTGCAGCACAACGGCAAGACCTCGCAGCACGACGCGTTGCAGCGCGTGGTGCGCTATGTGCGCGACAACCTCGACAAGCCCTTGTCGCTCACCGATGCCGCCGCGGCCGCGTTCCTGTCGCCCAACTATCTCGCCAACCTGCTGCGCAAGGAAACCGACCGCACCTTCACCGACCTCGTGACCGAGCGGCGCATCGAGCGCGCGAAGGAATTGCTGTCGTCCACGTCGCTGCTGGTGCGGGACATCGCGCACCAGTGCGGGTTCGCGGACGAGGCGTATTTCAATCGGCGCTTCCGGCAGTGGGTGGGGAGCACGCCGCGCAGTTTTCGGCGTGAGCATATGGCTAACGCGAGAGGGTAGCTTTGCCGTTCGTCACGATTGTTCTTCATCAGCGCCAAGCCATGCACGACCAATCCGTTTTTGCAGTGAGGAGGTAATGCGATCGAGTCGCAACGTTTGTGTATCTCGCACCGGGCCTCCTCAATGGGCTAGGAAGGCTAATAACGGCTTTCATGTTCAACTTAATGAACGACTTGATGCACCTTAGGGTTGTGCTTGTAAGCCGGTTGGCAGTCGGGTATCTTGCTGCACTAATAATTTAGCAGGGGGTTCCCAAATGGGAATAGGGGAGGGAGTCGTGCAACAGCACGGGGTGGAGCGCGCGCGCCCGCAAGAAGCACCTGACGCGGGGGCTCCTTCGCTCATCGCGCTGTGCACGATTGCACGCTTCCACCAGATTGCAGCCGATGCGTCGCTGCTGTCTCATCAACTGGGCCTTGCCTCTTCCGAGCCCATCAACACCGCCACGCTGCTGGGCGCAGCCAAGCATCTGGGCCTGAAGGCCAAGTCCTCCCGCACGACGCTGGATCGCCTGTCCCTGACACCGCTGCCCGCATTGGCAGTTTTGCGTGACGAGTCCGGCCAGGAACGATTCGTCATCCTTGCCCAGTGCGATGCCCAACGCGTCCTGCTGCAAGACCCCTCTTCCTCGAACGGCCGCCCCGTCATCGAACCCCTGGAAGTCTTCGCCGCACACTGGACGGGCGAACTCATCCTCATCACCAGCCGCGCCAGCCTTGCAGGCGACCTCGCCAAGTTCGACTTCTCCTGGTTCATCCCCAGCCTCGTCAAGCACAGGAAGCTGCTCGGTGAAGTCCTCTTCATCTCCTTCATCCTGCAACTGTTCGCGCTGGTCAGCCCGCTGTTCTTCCAGGTCGTGATGGACAAGGTGCTCGTGCACCGCGGCCTGACCACGCTGGATGTGCTCGTCATCGGCCTGCTGGTCGTTGTTGTCTTCGAGTCATTACTCAACGGCTTGCGCAGCTACGTCTTCAGCCACACCACGAACCGCATCGACGTCGAACTCGGCGCACGGCTGTTCCGCCACCTCGTGCAATTGCCCCTGGCCTACTTCCAGGCCCGGCGCGTCGGCGATTCCGTTGCCCGCGTGCGCGAGTTGGAGAACATCCGCAGCTTCCTGACCGGCAATGCCCTGACGGTGCTGCTGGACGTCGTCTTCTCCATCGTCTTCGTGGCCGTCATGCTGTTCTACAGCGTGCCCCTGACCTTGATCGTGCTGGCCAGCATGCCACTGTACTTCGGCCTGAGCCTGGCGGTGGTGCCGATCCTGCGCAGCCGCCTGGACGAGAAGTTCGCGCGCGGCGCGGAGAACCAGGCCATGCTGGTGGAGACCGTCAGCGCCATCCAGACCGTCAAGGCCACCGCGCTCGAACCGGCCTTCGGGCGCCGTTGGGACAACCAACTGGCCGCCTACATCTCCGCCAGTTTCCGAACCCAGAACCTCGCGAGCTGGGCCAACGAAGGCGTCAACCTTATCGGCAAACTAGTCAACGCAGCCACCCTCTGGTACGGCGCGCACCTCGTGATGAACAACGACCTGACGGTCGGCCAGTTCGTCGCCTTCAACATGTTCGCCCAGCGCGTGTCGCAGCCCATCATGCGCATGGCCCAGCTGTGGACCGACTTCCAGCAGACCGGCATCTCCATGGCCCGGCTCGGGGACATCCTCAACACCCGCACCGAGGTGCCGCCGAGCACCGCTGCGCAGCTCCCAGCGCTCAAGGGTCGCGTAACCCTGGACAACCTGACCTTCCGCTACCGCCCCGAAGCGGCACCTGTGCTCAACGGCGTCAGCCTGGACGTGCGCCCCGGCGAAGTCATCGGCATCGTCGGGCGCTCAGGCTCCGGCAAGAGCACGCTGACCAAGCTCATCCAGCGCCTGTATGCCCCCGAGCAGGGACGCTTGCTGGTCGACGGCATCGACATCAGCCTCATCGACGCGGCACAACTGAGAATGCAAGTGGGCGTGGTCTTGCAGGAGAACACCCTCTTCAACCGCAGCGTGCGCGAGAACATCGCCATCGTCGATCCGGCCGCACCGCTCGAAGCCATCATTCATGCAGCCCAACTGGCCGGCGCCCATGAATTCATCAGCGAGCTGCCCGAGGGCTACGACACCATGGTGGGCGAGCAGGGAGCCAGCCTTTCCGGAGGCCAGCGCCAGCGCATCGCCATCGCCAGAGCCCTGTTCACCCACCCGCGCGTCCTGATCTTCGACGAGGCCACCAGCGCACTGGACTACGAGAGCGAGGCCATCGTGCAGCGCAACATGGCGCACATCTGCAGGGGGCGCACCGTCTTCATCATTGCCCACCGCCTCTCCGCCGTGCGGCACGCCAACCGCATCATCGTGATGGACAAGGGAAAGATTGTCGAAGGAGGCACCCACGAGAGCCTGCTGGCCCGGCCCAAGGGCATCTATGCGCACCTGTGGAACATGCAAGGCGGTGGGCATCCGACAGAGACGAGTGACGGGGCTGGATCGGGAGCACCAGCATGACGCCAGAGGTTTCCACCACTGCCCCTGCGGCCAACGCGCCGCACGCGCGCAACATGCGGCACCCCGCCTTCGAGCTGCTGGGGCGCTACAAGGCCGTCTTCAAGGCCGCCTGGAAGCATCGCCACGAACTGGCCGGCCCCAGGCGCTTGTCCGATGAAGCAGCGTTCCTGCCCGCAGCACTCAGCTTGCAAGACACCCCCGTTCACCCCGCACCCAGGCGACTGGCCTATGCGCTGATTGCCCTGTTCCTCATTGCGTTGACGTGGTCCATCTTTGGGCAGATCGACATCGTGGCTGTAGCGCCCGGCAAGATCATCGTGAGCGAGCGCACCAAGATCATCCAACCACTGGAGGTGAGCGTGGTCAAGCGCGTGCTGGTCAGGGATGGCGACCATGTCGAAGCGGGCCAGCCGCTGGTCGAACTCGACCCCACCACTGCGAACGCCGACAAGACCAGCATTGACGAACAGCTGAAGTCCGTGCAATCCGAGGTGCTGCGCACACGCGCGCTGCAACAGGCGCTCAACGCGACAACCGCTTCCCGCGCACCCGAGCTTGGCAAGAACATCCCCGGCAGCTGGTCGGAGGTCGACATCGACGCCGCCAGAGCGCAATTGAGCGACGAGTGGAGCGACATCACAGCCAAGCTGGCCAAAGCGTCCGCAGAGATCAACCGTCGCCAGGCCGAGATCGCCACGGTGCGCGAGATGGTCGCCAAGCTGGAGACCACGGTGCCGATTGCCAGGCAAAGAGAGGCCGACTTCCATCAACTGGCCAACCAAGGCTTCATGTCGAGTCATGCGAACCAGGACCGCACGAGGGAGCGCATCGAGCTGGAGCGCGACCTCGCGACACAACGGGCACGGCTGGCCGAGGCCAATGCCACGCTGAGGGAGAGCGAGAACACGAGGGCTGCCTACATCGCCGAGACCAAGCACAGCCTGAGAACGCGGGAAGCGGCGGCCGAGCTCAAGCGCCAGCAGGGCACGCAGGATCTGGCCAAGGCCGGTCAGCGTGAACGCTTGACGACGCTCAAGGCGCCGGTGGCCGGCACAGTGCAGCAATTGGCCGCACACACCGAAGGCGGTGTAGTCACGGAGGCTCAGCCCCTGATGGTGATCGTGCCCGATGGGGCGCAGGTCACGGCCGAAGTGACGCTGGACAACAAGGACATCGGCTTCGTGAGCCCGATGCAGGAAGCGGCGATCAAGCTGGAGACGTTCCCGTACACGCGCTACGGGACGGTGAACGCGACCGTGAAGACGGTGACCGCAGATGCCGTGAATGACGAGAAGCGCGGGGCGATCTTCCCGGTGACGCTGAACCTCAACGACACGACCATCGATGTGGATGAAAAACCTATCAAGCTGAGCCCGGGCATGAATCTCACGGCGGAGATCAAGACAGGCAAGCGAAGAGTTATTGAATTCCTGCTCAGCCCCGTCCAGAGGGCGAGCGGTGAAAGCATGAGGGAGCGATGAAAGACCTCGTGGAAAGTCTAGCTAGAAAGAAGAGCGGAACTGAGATGAGAAATCTGCGAAGGCTTGAAATTGGGGCGGTGCTAGCAACTGCACTGATTCTTTCCGCATGCACTGCGCCACAACAGGTGTCGTCTCGAAAATCGATGAGCGCTCCGTTGATGCGACTTGTGCCGCAACCCGAGGGCACACCCCTGCCTCCGCAGAATCCTCGCGTTGCCGATCATTGGCCTTCCGAACTCAAGTGGATGATCGACAACCTGCTCTCGCTTTACCCGAAACAGGGGAAGCCGCCCAGCGTGAAAGAGGTCGAGAAGAAGATGGGCATCACGCTGACAGAGCGCCCGCGAACAGACCTTGAGTTCGACCTTTACAAGCGATACACGGTGAGCGGCACGCGCTACATGGATCTCCATTTGGACAGGTTAGGAGACTTGGGTCAGTACTACGCAATCACTCGCAGTCAAGGGTCCAGCGGCATGCTTCAGCATCTGAGGCTCGTGACCTCTCTTCCTCAGAGCGGTTTCTGCCTGGATCCCTACGAGCTTGCGATCTATACCGGATCGTGGTTTATCAATGGGGATACCTCGTCACACGCCAGCCCCCGTTCCTGGCCTCCGGCTTATGTCTGGGGCATGTTCGAGTGGAGCGCGACAAGCCGCTACGCCGGACCCAGTTTCAGCATCGTTTTAGATCAAAGACGCGACGACACAACCGGAAGAGTCAGTGGAGGAAGTTGTGTTGGCGCAATCACCGTCAGTGGGCGTTATACAAGGGAGTAACTAAATGACCGTCATAAATTCAATTGTGTTTTCCGGGCTTACTGGTGCTAATCCGGAGTTGCTTCGTCGTGCTCTTGCATTGATCAACAATCAAAGCTTGACCTCGCTGGAGCCTCTTCGCAAGGCCCTAGCAAGTGGCGAGATGGTGATTCGACTAGCGGCAACGACAGATGCTGTGCCAGCGGACGTGCATGCTACCTTCCGAGATCCCGTCAGGGATCCTCAGACTGGTGCGCTGGTGAAGCCGGGGACAGTCCTGGTCAAAGCTGAATACCTGACCTTGTCTAATGATTTCACCGTTCTTCAGTTTATCGATGACATCTTTCATGAAGGGCGCGGTCATGGTGCGACGGAGCGCGTAGGCGCAAGAAGAAACGCGCACAACGAACTGGTTGCCAATCCCGGAGGTCTCTCGCTAACGGAGCGAGGCGATGCCTACGTGAAGGCATGGATTGATGATGAGACTGTAGCGAGGTACACCGCCTTCACATTTCGCAAAGAACTTTCGAGACTTAATACTGAATACTCAGGTGTCAATCGTATAGTAATGTCTTCCGACAGCACCTTTGCGGAGTTTGCACGTCTCGATTCCATTGCAAATGGCATGGGTTTGAGTGGCGCGGACAAGACTGCCTATGTCATTGAGCAAGCGCGACGAGTAGTTTCGGCCTACGGTAATCACGTGTATCGTAATTCGGCAAGCGAGCATGTCATCGATACGCTCCGACTGAAGGACACACCAGAAGGCGCCGCGTATGACATTCATGTCAAAGCGACCTTCAACGTGGTTGGCTATGTGGTGACGGATGTGGCAATGTACGACGACAACTCTTCCAGTGCCAGCATCGTCTACGAAAATGGGGAGCGTCGCGATGTCACTTTTGATTCATTTGGTGATATCTATCAGGAGCGCATCAAAAGCGAGAGCGGTGCAAGCACAACGACACGATACGATGTGCCCTCTCTCCATGGAACGCGTACCGTTGTAGTGCAAGACGGCGATGACAAGGTCTTGTCCAGTCGGACTACTCAAACCTTTGATGATGGAAGCACTATCACTCGCAATGTCGACCTTATTGAGCACACGCTGACCGAGTCAGTCACGACCACTGACGGAACTATTCATAGCGAATTGAAAACGGTGTTCGGGCAAGCGGGTAACAGCACAGAAGCCAACGCATTCAACTTCACGACCGCCAACACACTCGCCGCGGCACAAGAAGCCGCACTTGACCCGAATGCGCAAATCGCCCAAGTCACCCAAGGTCAGGTTGCCAGCGGTGGAAGTTGGAATCTCACCTACAACGCCGATGACCTGAACAACAACCAACTTGTGGGTGGTTCGGTGGATAACACCAGTGCTGCGGCGATCACTCAGATCCTGGCGGACGGCTGGCGTCCAGGGAACGGCAATACGGTGGCGCCGGTGATTGATCCGAACGGCAATTTACTGGGAAGCGGTCTGTACAACCCCGATCCGTGGCTGATCGGCAGTTGGCTCAACACAGCGAACAGCTTGGCCCAGTTCACGCTGCCAACTGACCCGCTCGTGCTCGATCTCGATGGTGACGGCGTCAGGCTCACGCAATACGGCACGGCCCCCGTTCTCTTCGATGCGGATAACGACGGCGGTAGCCTGGAGCAAACCGGCTGGGTCAGCGCCACCGATGGCATCGTCGCTGTCGATCGCAATGGCAACGGCAAGATCGACAACATCAGCGAAACGCTCTCAGAATACTTCGGTGGTGCTGCAGGGACCGGTGGCAACGCGGGAGAGAAGCGCTTCAAGGATGGCTTCGCCGCATTGAAGAGTATGGACAGCAACAACGACAACCTTTTCACTAGCGCCGATGCAGCGTGGGGCAGTGTGAAGGTGTGGGTGGACGGCAACCACGACGGCAAGAGCTGGAACGACGCCAATCGAAATGGTGTCGTCGACAGTGGCGAGGCCAGTGAACTCAAGACTTTGGCTGAACTCGGAATCACCCAGGTCAACCTGACCAACACTGCACAAAGCGGTGAGGTGCGTGACGGCAACGAGGTGCTCGCGCGCGGGACCTTTGTGCAAAACGGGAAAATCAAGGAAGCCATCGCGGCGAACTTCCTGGCCAACCCGAACGGCAGCACCAGCAGCACCTCTGGAACCGGCACGGTTATCAACACGCAAGCGGGCACCAATGCGGCCGCAACCAGTTCCTATGTGGCAGGCAATGATGCAGGTGAAACCATCGATGTCACCAGCAAGGGCGTCCGGAATGCTGCGGGAGGCGATGGCAGGGATGTGCTCACTGGCGACGCCAACAACAATTGGTTGGCCGGCGGCTTGGGTAGCGACACCTTCAACGCCGGTGCTGGCGATGACATTCTGCTCATCGATGCCTACGACCTGCAGCAGAACATCCGCGGTGGGGCGGGCACGGACATAGTCCAAGTCGTTGGCAACCGAGGCGTCACGCTCAACCTGTCTCAGGCCGAAGTAGAGGTCGCGCAAGGCGGCCGCGGTAGCGATATCTTTGTGGCGGGTGGTCGCAGAAGTGTCTTCATGCGCGGTGGCGACGGCCACGACGTGCTGATCGGCAGTTCGGCAGCGGATGCGTTGTCCGGTGAGGACGGTGACGACCTGATTGATGGTGGAGCGGGTAATGACGTGCTGCGCGGCCATCGCGGGGAGGACAACATTTCCGGCGGGGCCGGTGACGACCTGTTGGATGGCGGCCTGGGCGATGACGGTCTGTTTGGTGGCTTGGGCAACGACGTGCTCAAAGGCGGGGCTGGTGACGACACCATCGATGGTGGCGATGGCACCGATGCCGTCGAACTCCAGGGCAACTATTCCGAGTACCGCATTCTCAAGACGGATGATGGCGTCTGGATCAGCGACACCGTCGCCGGACGTGACGGCACCGATTTTGTGAAGAATGTCGAGCGGGCCAACTTTGCCGACGTGAACCGAGTCGAGATTCCCAGCAATACCAGCGTTGGGCTGGAGAACCCGCTGCCGGTCAAGGACGTACTCAGTAAGGACAAGAACGGAACGAACTTCGACCGCACCAATCCGCACCTGATCGGCAAAGGCCAGCTGCTTGCCAACGATATCGACTGGCAAGGCGATGCGTTGCAGATCTCCCAGTTATTCGATGTCACGGGCGGTACGGCCAGCATCACTTCCGCGGGCGACGTGCTTTTTACCCCCGACGCCAGCTTCACCGGCTTCATGGGGTTCAAGTACACCGTCATCGACAGCAAGGGCAACGTGGCCGCGACGGTTATCGATATCAACACCGGCCAATCTGCCGGCATGCGCGCGGCGGTGTATCTCAAGACTCCCGACATGCCCAGTGATCCTCTGGTGACGGATCAGTGGTACTTGGCCAATGCCAACATCCTGCCCGTCTGGAAGAACTACACCGGCAAGGGGGTGCGTATTGGTCAGTTCGAGCCGAGTGGCGCATTTGGAACGACCAAGGAAGTGCTCGACTACCGGCATGGTGACCTCAAAGACAACATCGACGCGCAGTGGCTGGCCAGTTCACAGCCGGGCCAATTGGCTGGCGAAGGCAGCGAAGGAAAACTGAGCGGGCACGCCACGCTGGTCGCGGGCGTCATGGTGGGGAGCAGAAACGGCATTGGCGGCGTGGGTGTCGCCTACGGCGCGACCGTGGCGGGCCACTGGTTGAGTGCCCAAGACTTCGGCACGCTATCAAAGATGCAGCAATACGACGTGGTCAACCACAGTTGGGGCGCGGCCAGCAACTTCGATGTGAAGTTCACTCCGGCAAAGATCGGAAGCCTGCCGGTGGCCTATGAGAACGCCATCGCGCTCGGACGTCAGGGATTGGGGACTGTCATCGTTACTGCCGGCGGAAACGACCGCGCGAAGGGCGGGAACACAAACTACTCCAGTGTCTCCAACACCCGCTCCAGCATCATCGTCGGTGCCATCAATGCGAAGACAGACCTGGGCCTTTTGCAGATCGGTGGCAAGCCGTTTTCCAGCCCTGGCGCCAGCATTCTGGTGAGTGCGCCCGGCTCCAACGTGAGTTCAACCTCGCGTCTGGTACAAACCAGCAATGGCTCGACTTTCGGGGCGAACGAGACGGTCGCCCAAGGGACTAGTTTCGCGACACCCATCGTGAGCGGCATCGTGGCATTGATGCTGGAAGCGAATCCGACGCTGGGATACCGCGACGTCCAGCAAATTTTGACCATCTCCGCGCGCAAGGTTGATGATGCCAGCACAACCTGGCAAACCAATGGCAGCAAGACCTGGAACGGCGGCGGCATGCACGCGAGCCATGATTACGGTTATGGCGAAGTGGACGCCCGCGCCGCTATTCGCTTGGCGGAGACCTGGACGAATCAGCAAGCGTATGGCAATGAAAATAACTTGCTGCAGCCCGTTGCGTCCGGCGCCCTGAATTTGGCCATCGCCGATGGGAGCCTAAATGGCACCAGCCACACGCTGACCGTAAACGATTCCCCCATTCGTGTGGAGCATGTGGAGATTCGACTCAACATTACCCACGCGCGACCTGGTGACCTGATTGTCAAGTTGATCTCGCCTTCCGGGACCGAGTCGATCCTGATGAATCGCCCCGGCAAAGCGCCGGGCAGCACCGCGTCGGATCGGGGCGACACCAGCTTCAACGGATCGAGCACGCTCGACTATGTGTTCGACACAGCGCTGCTGCGTGGCGAATCGGCGAACGGCAATTGGACCCTCAAGGTCATCGACACCACAACCGGTGATGTGGGCACGCTGAACAACTGGAGCATGGATGTGTTTGGGGCGGTCCCTGCGACCGGGGACGATCATTACGTTTATACGAATGAGTTTGCTCAACTGGCGGCTACCGCCGGGCGCAATGTCCTTAACGATACGAATAGCGGGCAGGACACGATCAATGCGGCGGCGATCAGTAGTGCGACTCGGATTGACCTGAATACCGGAACCGCAACGCTGGCCGGCGCCAAGCTGACCATTCAGACCCCAGGCTCCATCGAGAACCTGATCGGTGGCGAGTTCAACGACACATTGACCGGCAACGCCGCATCCAACACGCTGATTGGTGGGCGAGGCAACGACACTCTGTCTGGCGGGGATGGCACGGATGCCATGTTCGGAGGTTTGGGCAACGACACCTTGACCGGGGGCAACGAGGCCGACTGGTTCGTGATCGAGAAGGACGCCGGTGCCACCGATGTGGTGACCGATTTTGTGGCCGGCGTGGACAAGATCGTGGTGTCCGGATTTGCGGTGGACGTATGGTCGGCGCTGCAACTGACTCAACAGGGTGCCGACACGAAGATCGACTTCGGCAACGGTCAGACTGTGCTGCTCAAGGGGGTGTTGCCATCAAATCTCGGCGCCACCAGTTTTCTGACGGTGCCAGAAGGCTTCACGGCCAGGGAGTTCTTGACGGCGAACCGGCCGGCCATCGGATCGGATGGCAACGAGATCAACGTCGTTCTGCCGAATGACGACATCACCCTCTGGGGCGGTGCCGGCGATGATTCGATCTATGGAGGCACAAGGAATGACTTGCTGCATGGAGGCGCGGGCAATGACACGCTGGTGGGGGATACCACGACTGACGGCGCAGATGGCGGCAATGACATCCTCGATGGCGGCGCGGGTGACGATGTGCTACGCGGTGGTGCCGGTAACGATCAGTTGATCGGCGGTACGGGCCTGGACTTGGTCAACGGAGACGCCGGCAACGATGTGATCCTGATGCAAGGTGACGAGGCTCTGGATAAGCATGCCCAAGCGGCAACCCAGTTGCTTGGCAATGCAACGCTAACCGGCAATGCCTTGGTCTTTGCCCAGGTGATCGGCTCGACTGGCAGTGATCGCTTCATTCTCAAGGAAGACCTGTCGGCTGGCGCATCAGTGGGCCTGCTGAGAAACCTGGTGGCCGACTTCAATGTGGCCGACGGCGCGGAAAAGATCGACCTGTCGCTGATCCGCGCGGTCCGGACCTTCAGCGAGCTGAGCTTCAGCACCGTGACCTACAACAGCGAGCAGTATTTGCGCGTCTGGCTGGGACAGCCTGCAGCTGGGACGCAGTACCTGACCTTCAAAGGGGTCACGGCGGCACAGTTGTCCGCCGCGAACTTCATTTTCTCCAACGCGGACACATTGCCTGCGCTTTCGAAGGCATTCATTTCCGGCACCGGCGCAGACGATGTGCTCGTGGGTGATGCGGGCGGCAACACGCTCGACGGCGTAGCAGGCGCAGACACCATGGAAGGCCGCACAGGCGACGATACCTATGTCGTCGACAACGCGGGTGATATCGTCCGGGAAGTCGCCGGTGGTGGTTATGACGTCGTCAAATCCAGCGTCAGCTACGTGCTGGGCGATGAGGTGGAAGACTTGACGCTCACCGGTGCGGCCGCCATCAACGGGACGGGCAATGCCAACGCCAACCGTTTGACCGGCAACGCAGGTAACAACGTGCTGGACGGCGGCGCGGGCACGGACGTGATGCGCGGCGGTGCAGGGAATGACACGTACATCGTCGATGACGTGTCCGACACTATTGTCGAACTGGATAACGAAGGAACGGACAGCGTCAAGGCTTCGGTTTCCTACACACTCGCCGCAGGATTGGAGAACCTGACGCTGACGGGCACGCAGGATGCGGGTGGCACGGGCAACGACCTAAACAACCAGTTGATCGGCAACGCAGGCAACAATCACCTCTTCGGATGGGCAGGCAACGACGTTCTCGACGGCCAGTTGGGCAATGACGTGATGGTCGGAGGATCCGGAGACGATACGTATGTTGTCGACAGCCGCTATGACACGGTGATTGAGCGTACCAACGAAGGAAGCGACACGGTGGTGTCGAGCGTGGATTTCACCATCTTGGACAAGCCCAACCTCGAACACATCACCTTGGCCGGGACGCAGGCCGTCAAAGCTACGGGCAACGCTGGCAACAACCGGCTCACCGGCAATGGTGCTGACAACTTGATCGACGCGGGGGCGGGAAATGACTACCTCGACGGTGGCAGCGGCGTCGACACCATGATCGGTGGCTCTGGCAACGACAGCTACATCGTGGACAACGTGGGCGATGTGGTCACCGAACTGGCGAACGGCGGCACAGATACCGTGAATTCGAGTGTGACGTACACGCTGGCCGACAAAATCGAGGTCGAAAACCTCAATATGACGGGCAGCAGTGACATCTTGGGACTCGGCAACAGTGCTAACAACATCATCTCAGGTAACAGCGGGCGCAACCTCCTTATCGGTGATAGCGGGGCAGACCTGATCGCCGGTGGTGCGGGTGACGACATCTTGGTGGGGGCCGGGACTGGGTTTGAATATGAGAGCGTCAACTATTCCTTCATGGATCGGGTGATGCTTGTATTCACTGGTGGCTATCCGGGGTTACTGTCCGACGGGACCTATGGCTTCGCGGTTGATGCTCTAGGTGGATACGGAAAGAACACCCTTTACGGAGGAGACGGAAACGACCAACTTTACGCAGGCGATGATGGCGACACACTCAACGGCGATGCTGGCGATGACAAGGTATATGGCGGGGCCGGCAAGGACAGCTTGTTTGGACAAAGCGGCAATGACTACCTGGATGGCGGATCTGGGGATGACCGGCTTTTCGGCGGGGATGGCGCGGATCAACTCAACGCAGGAAGGGGTGTCGGCGCCGACTTCCTAGATGGCGGCGCAGGCGATGACGTTCTCACCGCTCATGGGTTTGAGGCCAACGACATCCTGTTGGGTGGAGCGGGTAGTGACCGCTTGACCAGCGGCAGCGGTTTCCTCGACGGTGGCGACGGGAATGACAAGCTGACTGGCGGTCTTGGAGTGGATATCCTCGTTGGTGGAGCGGGAATCGACAGCCTCGATGGAGGCGACGGCAACGACATCATCATGCTCGATGGGGACGATGGTTTTGTTGACATATCAAGCAGCGCGACGAGCCCTCCAGTTCCTCCGCCCAGTCTCAGCCCCTATGAACTTTCCATATGGCAGGTCACCCAAACTATGGCCCCCACTTCGTGGCGAGGCGCACCGGGTGCTGGCGTGCGCATCGGTGGAACTGGCGCAGATACTTTTCTAATGACGCCAACAGGCGGCGGCAGCAAGTTCGCTGGCTACGCTAGTGGTAGTTTTGCAATGGCCAATTTGATCTACGACTTCGATGTCGCCGCAGACAAAATCGACCTCAGTCAGGTTGATTGGCTTACTGACTTCTCGCAATTCAAGACAATTATCTTCGATCAAACATCAGGCCTCTCGGATGGAATTAATTTTACGAAGGTATTCGCGGAGGCTGAAGGTCAAAGTATTTTCATCGGCTTTTACAACCTGCCGCCGAAAGCGCTTTCCGCGAGCAACTTCATCTTCAAGGGTGCGGCGAACGCGACACCGCTGACTTTTGTTCCAGATGGCATTGGCATTGCCAATGGCGTTCGCTGGGACGTGACGAACTTCAAGACAGTCGCCGTGACGAGTGCGTCACAAGGAGCAGATTCGCTTTACGGCGACAACGCGCAAGCTGACGCGATGAACGGCCTGGGAGGAAACGACGAACTCTTCGGTCAAGGGGGTGACGACACTTTGGATGGGGGCGCCGGCAATGACCGCCTGGACGGTGGCAAGGGCAACGACTCCTACCTGGCCTACCGTGGAATGGGGCAGGACGAGATCAGCGACTATGACTCGAGCCAGGGCAACGTCGATACCGTCAAGTTCGGTGCCGGAATCCTCGCCAGCGAGGTGAAGGTGAGCCGCGATGTCGATCATCTCTATCTGAGCATCAACGGCTCCACGGACCGGGTGACGCTGAAGAACTGGTTCAAAGGCACTGGATACCAGATCGAGAGAGTTCAGTTCGCAGATGGAACGATCTGGAGTGCTGGCGTTCTCGCCACCGTGGCGAACGGCACGGCGACGGAGTTGTCCGATACGTTGTACGGCACGGATGCCAGCGACCTTATCAATGGTCTTGGCGGCGATGATGTCATTTATGGTGCCGCAGGCGCTGACTCCATCAATGGCGGAGCGGGCAGAGATACCCTGGACGGTGGGGTAGGCAACGACACGCTCATTGGCGGCATGGACAACGATACGCTGCGCGGCGGCGCGGGTGACGATGTGCTGGATGGCGGGCTCGGCAACGACAGGCTCGAAGGAGGACTGGGTAGTGACGTCTACGTGATGTCGCGCGGCATGGGCGGCGACGTTGCGAATGATCGGGGTGAAGCGAACGGGGAATTGGACGTCGTGAAGATGGCGGCTGATCTCAATCCCACAGACATACAGGTCACGAGAAGCTCGCGCAATCTGATCCTGACCATCAAGGGAGCGACCGATCAGCTGACATTGGAGAACTGGTTCACTACTTTCAGTGATGCCGTAATCGATAGGGTGCAGTTCGCGGATGGAACCATTTGGAACAAGGGTGAGTTGACAGTGATGGCGAACGGCTCGCCGACCGAGGGTGCCGACACAATCTATGGCGACGAAAGGTCCAACGCGTTGAGCAGCCTGGGTGGCAATGACATCGTCTACGGTCTGGGTGGAGTCGACGTGCTTAACGGTGGCGCTGGCGACGATCAGTTGTATGGCGGGGACGGAGCTGATACCTTGGACGGAGGCGCGGGTAACGACGTGCTCCGCGGGGAGGGAGGTGATGACACCTACTTGATGTATCGCGGGATGGGGAGTGATCAGATCGAGGAGCAAGCCGGAACTGGCATCCACAATGTCATTCGAGTGGATGCGTCTGTTGCTGTTGAGGATCTGGTCGTCTCGCGAGACAAGACAAACATCTACCTCTCGATCAAAAACACTTCAGAAAGGTTCACGCTGCGAAGTGCGTGGGGAGGAGATCCTTCTGCGCTGATACAGCGAGTGGAATTTGCGGATGGCAAGTCTTGGAGCAGTGAAACGCTTCAGTCGAAGCTGCGCGGCATTTCCAGTGAAGGAAATGACTCGCTGTTTGGGACAAATGCTGCCGATGCGATCAATGGGCTTGGCGGTCACGATTTGATCGATGGCATGGATGGAGACGATGTCATCAATGCAGGAAACGGTGCCGACATCGCTTACGGCGGAAAAGGCAACGACGTCCTGAATGGCGGAGAAGGTGGCGATCAACTCTATGGAGAAGACGGCACGGACACTCTCGATGGTGGAACCGGTGACGATCAGTTGAACGGTGGCACTGGGAACAATGTTTACTTGTTCGGCAGGGGCGATGGCCAGGACACCATCACGGTGGCCTACGATTCGACGGCTGGCAAGCTCAACGTGCTTCAATTCAAGCTTGGGGTGTTGCCGTCGGATGTGGTTATAAGGCGCCTGACTGATGTCGGCAGCGAGAGCCTTCAATTGAGCATCGCAGGAACCTCCGACAAGGTGACGGTGCGTGAGTTCTTCTCTTACTCGGAAGACCCGGCCAATTTCAGCAATCCGGTCCAACTGGTTCGATTTGCAGACGGTACGGTCTGGAACACGGCAACCCTCCAGTCACTCAGCCTCATTGCGACCTCCTCGGCGGACACGATCAACGCAACGAATCGCGACGACACGATCTATGGACTGGCCGGGGCGGACGTGCTGAATGGCCGCGGCGGCAATGACACGATCGACGGTGGTGCCGATAACGACGAGCTGAACGGTGGCATGGGTAACAACGTATACCTGTTCGGTAAGGGTGACGGTCAGGACACCATCATCTCGACCTACGACTCGACGGTCGGTAAGCTCAACGTGTTGCGATTCAAGGCGGGTGTGCTGCCTTCGGAGTTGATCTTCAAGCGAGTACCCGATGCTGGGAGCGCAAGTCTAGAGCTGAGCATTGCGGGGACGACAGACAAGGTCACGGTCCGTGATTTCTTTTCCTACTCGGATGACCCTGCCAATGTCTCTAACCCCGTACAGCGGGTTGAATTCGCAGACGGAACGGTTTGGAACATTGCAGCGCTCATGTCGCGGGTTCTCGCAGGCACCCCTGGAGCTGACACTATCAATGGCACGAATGCCAGCGACACGATCCATGGGCAAGGCGGAGCAGACGTGCTGGACGGACGTAGTGGAGACGATGCGCTCTATGGGCAGGACGGTGAGGATGTCCTGACAGGGGGATCGGGTAACGACACGCTGGATGGTGGGGCCGGTAATGATCAACTGGACGGTGGCGTGGGCAGCAATGTGTACCTGTTTGGGCGGGGCGATGGGCAAGACACGATCGTATTTTCCATTCGCCCCGATCCGAATTCCTTCAACTCGCTGTACTACGGCCCAACAGGCCTTCGAGTCAATACGCTTCAGTTCAAGGAGGGCGTCTTGCCTTCCGATGTGACCGCGAGGTACGTCAAAGGCGACGGCTATGAGAATTTGGAGCTGAGCATCAAAGGGTCGATCGACAAGATCGTTGTTCGTGGCTTCTTCGACTTCCTTGATGAGAAGGATTACTTCAACCCAGTACAACGCATCAAGTTTGCCGATGGCTCGACATTCGATGTAGACGCAATCAGGGCTCTCGTATTCCCTGCGCCCGACGATTCGGATAACGACATCTTGGGCAGCGCCGGTGCAGACACGATTAATGGAAAAGCAGGGGCCGACCTGATCTATGGCCGTGCGGGAGCGGACACGCTCATTGGCGGCGAAGGAAATGACACCATCTATGGTGAAGCCGGTGCCGATGAGCTGATTGGTGGAACTGGTAACGATATTCTGGATGGAGGAGCCGGGAACGACATCTATTCGTTCAACAGGGGCGATGGCCAGGATCAGATTTTTGACGTTGACGGAACCGCTGGAAATGTCGATGTACTGCGCTTCGGTGCAAGTGTCTCGAAAGATCAACTGTGGTTTCGCCAAAGCGGTGACGATCTGGAGGTCAGCATCATCGGGACGACGGACAAGGTGCTTGTCAAGAAGTTCTATACAAAATATATGGTGTTCGGGAATGAAACACCCAACCCTAGCCATATCGAACAGTTCAAGACAAGCGACGGCAAAGTGTTGCTCGATAGCCAAGTGCAGAACCTTGTGCAGGCAATGGTCAGTTTTTCCCCGCCCGCGGTCGGACAAACGACATTGCCGGCGAGCTATCAGGGCAGCTTGAACTCCGTTATTGTTGCCAATTGGCATTGAGCAGCGGTCTTCACCGATGGGGCCTACTTCAATCGGCATTTCAGCCAGATAGCGAGAAGCACGTCAAGCAACTTTAGATGCGGGCACGTACGTGGCTAACAGTCGCGCGAGGCCTCCCGCACCAGCAACGACAACCTCTTGACCAGCGGCTCGAGCAATTCCGCCGGCGTATTGCCATACCCCAGCACCAGCCCGTTGTCCGACGGCTGCGGCTGCATGGCAAAGGCCGACAGCGGGGAGGGCGCGATGCGGTGCCGCAGTGCCTCTGCGGCGATCCTGCGGTCGTCGAAGCGCGCCGGCAGCCGCACCGTGAGGTGCAGGCCGCAGTAGCCGCCCTCGATCTCATGCGGCACCTTCAGGTGCTTTTGCAGTGCGAGTCGCAGGGCCTGCTGCCTGTCGCGATACAGCCGGCGCATGCGGCCCAGGTGCCGGCTGAACTGACCGCTTTCGATGAAGTCGGCCATGGCCAGTTGCTCGTGGCGGTGGCCACCGCGCAGCATTTCCTCCAGGGGCGCCTGCACGACCGGCAGCAGTTGTGTCGGCACCACCAGGAAGCCGAGTCGCAGCGACGGGAACATGGTCTTGCTGAAGGTGCCGATGTAGAGCACGGGCGCCTCGTCCACCAGCCCCTGCATGGCGCCGATGGGCTCTCCGGTGTGGCGGAATTCGCTGTCGTAGTCGTCCTCGATGATCCAGGCGCCGTGCTGGCGCGCCTGCGCGATCAGCGCGAGCCGGCGCGCGATGCCGAGCACCGCGCCGCCAGGGTACTGGTGCGAAGGCGTGGTGTAGATCAGCCGGGGCGGGTGTTTCTGCCAGTCACGCTCGCTCACGCACAGGCCCTCGGCGTCGACCCGCAACGGCACGATGCGCATGTCGCCCGCATGCATGGCGGCTTTCACGCCGCGATAGCCCGGGTCTTCGACCCAGCCGGTCTCGCCGGGGTTCGACAGGAGCCGCACGCACAGCGATATGGCTTCCTGCGCACCTTCGGCGATGACCACCTGGTGCGGCTCGCAGCGCACGCCGCGCGCGACCGACAGGTGCCGCGCGATGGCCGCGCGCAGCGGCGGCTCGCCCAGCGGGTCGCCATAGCCCAGCGCGGCCGGGCCGGCGCCGCGGATCGCACGGTCGAGCGAGCGCCGCCACGCGGCCGCCGGAAAGTGCGACAGCGCGGGCACGCCGGGGCGCAGTGCCACGTCCGTTTCGGCGCGCGATACGGCAGGCTTGATCTTCGACAGGCGCCGCGCGGTGTCCGGCACGGCGGTGGCCTTGCCTGCGCGCTGGGGCGGCAGGGTGGGCGACGAGAGTTCGGTCACGCGCGTGCCCTGGCGGTCGGGCTGCACGTAGCCTTCGGCGGCCAGATGCTCGTAGGTCGCGGTGACGGTGTTGCGCGATATTTCGAGCGATTCGGCCAGTGCGCGCGAGCCCGGGAGCCGGCTGCCGGGCGCGAGGCTGCCGTCGAGGATGGCGCGCTTGAGCCGGTCATGCAACTGGCGCTGCATCGACCCCGCTTCGCGGTCCCTGGTGAGCGGGGATTCGAGCAGCGCAGCAGGGGAAAGAGAAGGGCGTGGCACCATGAAATGAAAAAGCCGTGGCGCTTTTGCTGGAGCCAGGATGCGGATACTTTACATGTCCCGACCCGATGGTCGTTCCTGTTTTTTCGAAAGACGCCTCATGCCAGTCCGCCACAACGATTTCGGCCAGTCCATCGGCCCCGACCTGCCCGGATGGGCTCCGCGTTCCCTGCCGCCGCGCCGCGCCCTCGAGGGCCGCTTCTGCACGCTCGAGCCGCTCGATGCCGCCAGGCATGTCGACGACCTGCACGCCGCCTACGCGCAGGCCCCCGACGGGCGCGACTGGACCTACCTGGGCATCGAGCGCCCCGACGACATCGACACCACGCGGGCCTATGTCGAGCGCATCGCCAAGAGCACCGACCCGATGCACTTCGCTGTCATCGACAGGCAAAGCGGCCGTGCCGTCGGTTCGCTGGCATTGATGCGCATCGATCCCGCCAACGGGGTCATCGAAGTCGGCACTGTCAATTTCTCGCCGCTGCTCAAGCAGACGCCGATGTCCACCGAGGCCCAGTACCTGCTGATGAAGCTCGTGTTCGACGAACTCGGCTATCGGCGCCACGAATGGAAGTGCGACGACTTCAACGAGCCCTCGAAGCGCGCGGCGCTGCGGCTGGGCTTTCAATACGAAGGCCGTTTCCGCCAGGCGGTGATCTACAAGGGCCGCACCCGCGACACGGCCTGGTTCTCGATCATCGACAGCGAGTGGCCGGCGCTGCGCACCGCGTTCGAACGCTGGCTTGCGCCCGAGAATTTCGATGCGCAGGGCCGCCAGCGCATGTCGCTCGACAAGTTCCGGCTGCCTTCCTGAGCGAGGGCGGGCGCCCGGATTCGCAGGCCGGGCGCTACTTGCCCGGTTTCTGCGATTGCTCGCACTCGACCTGGATCAGCTCGCGCTCGTCCAGGGTTGCACCGATGCGTACCGCGCTCAGGCAGCCGCCCCATACGCAGCCGGTGTCTGTCGAGAGCAGGTCGGGCCGCGAGAGCCAGCCCAGCGTCGACCAGTGGCCAAAGGCAATCGTGGCCTTGGCCGTCTGGCGGCCGGGCACGTCGAACCACGGCATGTAGCCTTCGGGCGCGGTGGCGGCGCTGTCCTTGGCCTCGAACTCCATCACGCCGTCGGCCGTGCAGAAGCGCAGCCGCGTCAGCGCGTTGACGATGGCGCGCAGCCGGGCGCTGCCGGTGAGCTTGTCCTGCCATTGCGCCGGCTCGTTGCCGTACATCGACAGCAGGAATTCGCCCAGCGCCGGCCCGCGCAGCACCGACTGCACTTCCGCGGCCAGCGCCAGCGTGTCGCCCACCGTCCATTGCGGCAGCACGCCCGCATGCACCATCAGCAGGTCGCCGCTGCCGATGCGCATGTGCAGCGCCATGTGCTGCCGGCGCACCCAGTCGAGCAGCGCTTCGCTGTCGGGTGCCGCGAGTAATTCGGCCAGCGTGTCCTTGCGGCCGGGCTTGCGCGCACCGTGCGCGACGCCCAGCAGGTGCAGGTCGTGGTTGCCCAGCAGGCTCAGCGCGGAGGCCCCGTAGCCCTGCACGCGGCGCAGCACGGCGAGCGAATCGGGACCCCGGTTCACCAGGTCGCCGAGCAGCACGATGGTGTCGCGGCTGGGGGAGAAATCGATCTTCTGCAGCAGCCGCCCGAGGGGGGCGTCGCAGCCTTGCAGGTCGCCAATCAAGTAAAGTGCCATTCCCTCATTCTCCCCCTCAGTTCATGGATGTCTTCCTGCTGGCCTTGCTGACGACGCTCAACGCGGCGTTCGCAATGTCCGAAATGGCCCTTTCCACCAGCCGCCGCGCACGTCTCGCGGCCTTGGCCGAAACGGGAGACGCCGGCGCCGAGGCGGCGCTCAAGCTGATGGAGTCGCCGACGCAGTTCCTGTCCACGGTGCAGATCGGCATCACCTCCATCGGCATGCTGAGCGGCATCGTCGGCGAGGCCGCCTTCGCGGCGCCGCTGGCGGTGTGGATGGAATCGGTCGGCATGGGCGCCGGCACCGCCAGCGTGGTGTCGACCGCGGCGGTGGTCACCTGCATCACCTTCTTCACCATCATCTTCGGCGAGCTGGTGCCCAAGCGCATCGGCCAGCTCTACCCCGAGCCGGTGGCGCGTTTCGTGGCGCGCCCCATGCGCGGGCTGGCCAAGGCGGCCAAGCCCTTCGTGTGGTTGCTGGCCGGCGCCACCGCCGCCACGCTGAAGCTGCTGCGCATCGACGCCAACGCGGCCCGTTCGGTCACCGAAGAGGAAATCTCGGCCAGCCTCGAAGAAGGCGTGGACGCCGGCGTCATCGAGCAGCACGAGCACCAGATGGTGCGCAATGTGTTTCACCTCGATGACAGACGCCTGTCGTCGCTCATGATCCCGCGCGCCGACATCGAATGGCTCGACGCCTCGTTCACCGTGCGGCAGGCGCTGCAGAAGGTGGCCGACGCGGCTGCGCTCAACCTCGTGCACTCCTGGTATCCGGTGTGCCGCAACTCGCTCGACGACGTGGTCGGCGTGATCAGCGTGGCGCACCTGCTGCGCCTGGGCGCCGCGCACACCGGCGTGCTGGGCCAGGAAGCCACGCCCGCGGTGTTCGTACCCGAGACCCTCACCGGCATGGAGCTGCTCGAGCAGTTCCGCGCCCGCGCCGGCCGCCTGGTGTTCGTGGTCGACGAATATGGCGTGGTGCAAGGCCTCATGACCCCGCGCGACCTGCTCGAAGCCATTGCCGGCGAGCTTCAGCCCGGCATGCAGACCGACGCCTGGGCGCGCGAGCGGCCCGACGGCGTGTGGGAACTCGATGGCCTCATGCCGGTGTCAGAGCTGCGCGCGCGCCTGGGCATCCGCGAGCTGCCCGATGAGGAGCGCGGCCGCTATAACACCGTGGCGGGCCTGCTCATGGCCGTGTCCGGCCACCTGCCGGAGGTCGGCGAGCACATCGATTGCGCCGGCTGGTGCTTCGAGATCGTGGCGCTCGAGGGCCGCCGCATCGACCGCGTGCTGGCATCGCCCGATCCGGCGGCCGCTCCAGAGACCGACTAGGGCGCTGGCCATGCTGTCGCTGCTCGCTCTCAGCTGCCCTCAATGTTCCGCGCCGCTGCCGCGAGCCGCCCGCTGGCGCACCGTCGATTGCAGCTACTGCGGTGCCACCATCGTGCGCGGCGAGGAAATCGTCGAGCGCGAGAGCTTCCGCGCCGCGCTGCGCAGGGCGAATGCCGATGTGCCCGGCGGCCACATCCTCACCTGGCGCGGCGCGCGCTACCGCGTGCTGGCCCCGCTGTCCACCGGCGAGCACAGCGACGTGCTGCTGGCAGAGCGCCTGGGCGCGCTGCCCGAGCGCGTGACCATGAAGCTTGCCCGCGACAGCGCCGCCAACGGCGTGCTGCTGCGCGAAGCCTCGGTGCTGCAGGCCTTGCAGGACCTGTCGGCGCCTGGTGCCGCCTACTTCACGCGCCGCCTGCCGCAGTGTGTGGGCACCGGCATTGCCGAAGGACTGGGCGAGGGCAACCGCCAGGCGCTGGTGCTGCGTCACCCGACCGGCTTCTGGGGCAGCCTGCAGGACGTGGCGCAGGCCAATCCGCAAGGCATCGACCCGCGTCATGCGGTGTGGGTCTGGCGCCGCATGCTGGAGGTGCTGGCCTTCGTGCACGGGGCCGGCTGGACGCACCGCGGCCTGTCGCCCGCGCATGCGCTCGTGCATCCGCGCGACCACGGCGTGCTGCTGATCGGCTGGTCGCGCGCGCAGCACGCCACCGGCGTGGCCCACAAGGCAGCGGCGACGCGCGATCTCATGCAGGCAGCGTGGACCGTGCGTGCCCTGCTGCACGGCGGCGAGGGTGACGCAGCCGGTGCCCCTGGTTACGGCGCCCGCACCCCCGCGCCGCTCGCGACCCTGCTGCGCCAGTGCAGCGAAGACGCCGCCACCTGCGAGCGGCTCGGCGCGCCGGGTATCGAGCAGGCGCTGTCCGCGGCCTCGCGCGAAGCCTTCGGTGCGCCGCAGTTCGTTCATTTCGATCCAGCGCCGCGCAGCGGCGGCTGATTGCCTTCCTCTTCCTTCCGCATCAAGGAGTCACTTCATGGGTTACGGAAACTACTCGCACGCCGCCCACACGGCACTCATTGCCGACCGCGCCGCCAAGCCCGGCGCCGAGGTCTTCACCCAGCGCTCCACCCATGCGCTGATGAACCCGCAGGGGCTCAAGGTGCGCGAGTCGCGCGACAACGCCGACCATCCCAATTCCCTGGGTATCGTCTTCGCGCTCGACGTCACCGGCTCCATGGGCGACATCCCGCAGACCCTGGCGCGCAAGGAACTGCCCACCTTCATGAAGCTGCTCACCGATTGCGGCGTGGCGGACCCCCAGCTCATGTTCATGGCCATCGGCGACGCCACCTCGGACCACGCGCCGCTGCAGGTCGGCCAGTTCGAGTCGACCGCCAGCCTCATGGACCAGTGGCTCACCTGGAGCTTTCTCGAAGGCGGCGGTGGCGGCTCCGGCGAGGAAAGCTACGAGCTGGCCTTCTACGTCATGGCCCAGCACACCGACATGGACTGCTGGGTCAAGCGCAAGAAGCGCGGCTACCTGTTCGTGACCGGCGACGAGCTGCCGTACCCCGCCGTGTCGCGCCACCAGATCGAAGGCCTGATCGGCGAGAAGCTCGACGAAGACATCCCCATCGAGGAAGTCATCGCCGCCGCGGCCGAGACCACGCACCTGTTCTTCCTGATCCCCGACGCCCAGCGCCGCCGCCGATGCGAGGGCCGCTGGCGCGAACTGCTGGGCGATCACGTCATCTGCATGGATTCGCCCGACGACGCCTGCGCCGTGGCGGCCGGCATCGTCGCGCTCACCGAGAAGGCCGTGCCCAGCCTGGAGGCGCTGGCCGGCGTCATGAGCGGCACCGGCATGGCCAAGGAGCGCGTGGGCGGCGTGCTCCATGCGCTCGACGGCTACGCCGCGCTGCTCGACCCGACGGCATCGCGCCGCGCGCCGCCTGCCGTGGCCACCGCCGCTGCAAGCCCGCGGTCGTCATGGTGGAAGCGGCTGTTCGGCTGACGGTGCAGTGACCGCCGCAGCCGCTAAGGCCACGCGCTACGTTTCGCTGCTCGGCCTCGGCTTCGGGGACTGCGGCAAGGGGCTCTTCACCGATCACCTGAGCGGCGCGCCGGGGGCGCACACGGTGGTGCGCTTCAATGGAGGCGCGCAGGCCGGGCACAACGTGGTGCTGGCCGACGGGCGCCATCACACCTTCTCGCAGTTCGGCGCCGGCAGTTTTCATGGGGGCGTCGGCACCGTGCTGGCAAGTCCGGTGGTGGTGCACCCCACGGCGTTGCGCATCGAGGAAGAAGCGCTGCGGCGTGCGGGCGTGAGCGACGCCTTCTCGCGCCTGCTGGTCGATGCGCGCTGCCGCGTCACAACGCCATTCCATCAGGCCGCAGGGCGGCTGCGTGAATGGGCGCGCGGGTCGGATGCGCACGGCACCTGCGGCGTGGGTGTCGGCGAAGCCGTTCGGCATGCGCTTGCCGCGCCGGATGAAGCATTGCGCTACGGCGACCTGACGCGCCCGGAACGCGCGCTCGGCAAGCTGCAGGCCTCTCGCACCGCGCTGCTGCATGAATTCGCGCACATGGCGCCCGTGCATGCCGATGCTGCGCTGGAACTCTCGATGCTTCAGGACGAATCGCTCGCGCAACGCTGGCTCGATGCCGTCGCGCCGTGCCTGGCGCAGTCGCCGCCCGCGAGCGCCGACCGCATCGCTGAACGCCTCGCGCGGCCCGGCACCGTGATCTTCGAGGGCGCGCAGGGCGTGCTGCTCGACGAGTGGCGCGGGTTTCATCCGCACACCACGTGGAGCACCATCTCGACGGCGGCTGTCGAGGCGGTGCTGCACGACGTGGGCATCGAGGCACCCGTGCAGCACCTCGGCGTGCTGCGCAGCTACCTCACGCGGCACGGCCCGGGACCGCTGCCCACCCACGACCGGGCGCTCGACGCCCGCCTGCGCGAGCCGCACAACACGGACGAAGGCTGGCAGGGCGTGTTCCGCAGAGGGCACCCCGATGCGGTGTTGCTGCGCTATGCGCTCGATGCGGTCGGCACGCTCGACGGGCTGGTGGTGAGCCACCTCGATGCCGTCGAGAGCGCCGGGCTGCGCTGGTGCGCCGGCTATCGCACCGAGGATGCAGGCCGCCTCACCGCGTTGCCGGCCGGCGGCGTGCGAGACCTCGCGCATCAACAAGAATTGACGCGCCTGCTGCAGGGCGCCGAACCCATCTATGAACCGCACCCCATTGCCAGCGCGCATGCATGGGTGGCGCATGCCGAGGCACTGAGCGGCCTGCCCGTGCGCTTCGGCGCTTTCGGCCCGACGCGCGCGACCGTGCGCGACCGCAAGCATCTTCCTTGAGAGTCTTCGTGAGCGACTACAACATTCCCCTGCTTGTCGGGGCCGGGCTGAGCGCAATTGCGGCGCTGCTGCACATCTGCATCATCTTCAGCGGGCCTGCGTGGTATCGCTTCTTCGGTGCCGGCGAGCGCATGGCCGCGGGCGCGGCGGCGGGACATCTGTATCCGGCCCTCGTCACTTTGCTGATCGCCTGCATGCTGGGCGTCTGGGCGGCCTATGCACTTTCAGGCGCGGGGGTGCTGCAGCCCTTGCCGCTGCTGGCGCTTGCGTTGCCCGCGATCACGGCGGTGTACCTGCTGCGCGGGCTGGTGGTCGTGGCGCTGTTCATGTTCGATCGACGGCGCCTGACGGCCTTCTGGGTGTGGAGTTCGGCGATCTGCCTCGTGTATGGCGTCGTTCACCTGGTGGGGGTGGTCCAGGTGTGGGAACGGCTCTGAGAACGTGCGCGCGTTTCCGCTGCTGCACGACCACGAGGCAGGCGTGGCTTCCGGCACTTTTCAACGGATAGCTACGAACTCTCTCCCCTTGTCGGCGGATCGGCGATTCCGCTAGGCAAACTCCGCCGGTTCGAAAAAAGCACGCCATTGGCGCTGCCGTCGAACAAGAGGCGGCCAGGTATGCGATGCAGGTTCATCGCATCGCTTCGTGGCCGGAGGATCATCAAAAAACAGGGAGCAGGCAGCAAATGCCGATCAATTTTTCCAGGTACCTGGTGGTGGGTAGCCTCGCGGCGCTCATCGCCGCATGCGGAGGCGGAAACGGAGTGGGAGGGGGCGGCGGGACCGCAGGGAGCGCCGGCGGCGCACCACCCGCCGCCACGACGCCGATTGCCGAGCCAATCATCTGCTCGAAGAGCATCGATTTCGCCTTGCAGACCGGTGACCCGAGCGGCCTGACCGACGCCGCGGCCGTTGCCAGGTGCGCCAACGATTTCGCCAAGAAGCTTTCGACTCGGCAAGCCGATTTGCCCAAGGCGCTGTACGACGGTCAGAGCAGTGAATTCGAGCCGGGTCAGTACTCCCAATTCGTGTTGCCGATCAGCCCCGAGGCGGCCCAGCCATTGATCGTCGGTGACAAGGGCCACGTTCTCGCCGCCCTGAGCATCGCGGCAAACGGCCGTGGCGCGGGCTACGGGTCGAATGTCCTGCGGCAGTTCGGCGATTCCGCGAACCTTGCGCATGCGCCCGTGTTTCGCCGGGTCCTGAGCTGGCTGGTCACCGGCGATGCGACGAAGCAGCTGCCGGCTTCGCTCGATCTGAGTTATTCGGGCATCGACATCGCCGCGGTGACAAGCGGCTTCAAAGCGGCCGGGGTGGATGTGGTTGCGACGGCATGCGATTTCTCTGCTGCCAACAACTGCGGCACTGGCTCGCGATTGCTGTTGCTGGGATCCGATGTCAAGGCCGATCCTGCGCTCGGGTCCCGCGTGGCTCAGCTGTTGGCGTCGGGCCGGCCAGTCCTGTACGTTCACACGAAAGGATGGGACGGGTGGGGCACCGACGATGCAAGCCACAAGATTCTGGCCGGCATGGGGCTGATGCCTGGCCCGTACGGCGGCAATTTCTTCGACGATGATGCCGTGAAAGCGGGACGCACCGTCGCCGCGAACGACGCGGCACTCAATCAGTTCACGGACGTCCTGCCTCTGCTGCGGAGAATGGCCGAAAGCGACTGGCGAGCCAGCTACGACTGGAGCGCATGCCGCGACAACGATTGCAGCAAGGTTGTCGGCCTCGCGAAAGAGGTGCTCGCGCCCTCCGAGATGTTCCGCAAGCAGATCAATACTTTCAATCTGGCCGGGCGCAATATCTTCGAACAGCCGGCGACGAACCTGCAGCGCCTGCTCGTGCTCTGGGGCGATGTCACCCGACGGGACATCAAGTACCCGATGACCAGGACGGGCCAGACCGAGGCCTTCCTGCGGGCCTTGGTCGCCGACAGCTTGGTTGCCTATGTTCGGCACAAGGGCGGTGCGCAGCCGGATCTCGGAACATTCATGAGCGGAACCGCGGCCCGATTCGACGTGTCGGCGACCGACGAAGTGCTGACGATCCCGTTGACGCAGGCGTCGGGCTTCACCGCGCTGGGACGCTTCGCCGTTCCCGGCAAGACCTTGGCCGTCCAGGTGGTCGACGCCGCCGGTGCGCGTGTTTCGTTGCGCATCAACACCCAGAATCCCAGTTCGACGCAGTTGTGGTCCTACAAATACGACCGTCCCCGCTTCCTTCAAAGTCCCAGCATCGCGCTCAACGCGCAAGCTGCCACCGAGATCACGAGCCCCTATGGTGGCACGCTGCAACTGGTGTTCGATGGTGCGCCCGCCGATGCCAAGGTCCGGTTGCGTATTCGCGGTGTTGCCAAGCATCCGTTCATCGATATTTCCAACGGCGGCAATGTCGCGGATTTCGCCGCGAACTTGAATGCCACCGCATTCGACTGGGCCGAGATCAAGCTGCCGGGCGTCGAAGTCCATACGCGTGTCGACATGATGAAGTGGGCCCTGAAGGACAGCGGTTATGGCAGCGACATCGATCGCTACCTGAAGGAGTTGCGCACCTACGTGATCGAAGATGCCTACCAGCTGGCGGGCTTCGCGGTTCCGGGCAAGGCGTTGCCTGCGGCGGTTCTGGCGAATTGCGCGGCCTGGGGATGGGACTGCACCAGCGACGCCCTTCACCGGGCTCCCGATGTCCAGCACTTCAACGTCGATGTCTACGCCAGATGCGGAGCCGGTTGCTCGGGCAATCCCATCGACATCTCCTGGGGGTTCAGTCCGCGCACCTGGGGTGAAAGCCATGAGTTGGGGCACGGCCTGCAGCAGAACCTCCTGAACGCCCATGGCAGCCTCAGCTCGGAGGTTACAAACAACCTGTTCCCGTTGCACAAGAATTGGCGCCTGCTGCGAGAGCTTGGCGCCGATCTGGACAGGGACCGGATCACCTATCGCTCGGCGTTCGACAGGATCGTGGCGGCTCGCTCCGAGGCAGACCCGGTCCAGGGCGCCTATCGCCGCATCTGGGGGCAGTCCGACTATACGGAGCAGAACGGAACACGCATGGCGTTCTATCTCCAGTGGATCCACTACTGGGAAGAGCGCACAGGCGACAAGACGCGCGGATGGGAAATCCTTACCCAGCTCTACCTGCATCAGCGTCTGCTCTCCAAGGCCGAGGCCAATTGGGCCGCCGACAAGGCCAAGCTGGGATATGGAACCTACGCCAGCTATCCCGCGAATCTGAACGGCAACGACAACCTGCTCATTGCGCTGTCCCGGATGACCGAGCGCGACCAGCGCGCCACGTTCGACCTGTGGGGCGTCACCTACTCTGCCGCGGCCGCGGCCCAGGTAGGCAGCTTCGGTTTCGCGAAGGAAGCCGCGCTGTTCTATGCCAATGACAAAAACAGCACCAATGACCACGACAGGGCTGTCAGGGTCGACATGACCGTGCCCAAGCCGACCTGGCCGTTCTGAGCCCGGCACGGCCCGATGGATTGGTCAGGCGGCTTGCCGCGTGACCAATTCATGGGAGGCGGAAAGTATTCACTTGACGGAAACTCGTCGCTTCCAGTTTCAAGGTGGCGCAGATGCCGAGGTTGTCCGAATACATCCGTGAGAAGTTTCCCCTCGACCTTGTCTTGGGCAAGGTTCGCCATGCGATCCAGTTTGCCGATGGCGGCGGCATCAGGATGCTGGCAATGGACATGTCAATCGATGAGTGCCAGGCGATGGTCGACAAAGTCGTGCTGTCGCCTGCCGCCGGCAACCATCGCCATGTGCGTTTCATCGGCTTCGAACAGGAACGGGTCAACGAACTGGGCGCCGGCCTCGACATCGCGCTGCTGATGCTCGAGGAAGCCAAGCGCAACGTCGGCCTGCACACATGGCCGGGCAAGACGCACTACGAAAGCATCTTTGGCGCGCGTGCATGGCATGGCAGCAGCGCGACCCGCAAGGCAGGCGTGGCAGCCGGCAACGCGAGCGCCGAATCCGGGTTTGCGTCGCGCGCGAGCTATGTGCGAGCCAAGCTCGAGCAGATGGTGAACGACATGCGCGATCCACGCTGGATTCTGTACAAGAGCAATGAAGCGGGCGACGCCGCCGCACTGAAGGGTGGGCGCGGTGGCTATCTCATGGCGATCGGACCGGCATTCCCGCGCGGTGCGGTCGGCCACTTTCATGCCGGGGTGCTGATTCACGAAGTGGGGCACAACCTCGGGCTCGCCGACGTCTGCAGCGAATGCCAGCAACATCGCCAATTGCTCGATGCCGCTCACTACGCGCCTCGGTCGGACGCCAATATCCCGCAGTGCACCGGCAACACGCCTCATGGCGCGACGGCGGCCTCGGGAAAAGGGCACTTCATCGGTTCGAAGCAGGTGAAGCGTCTGGCCGAGAAGCACAAGAACGCAACCATCTACAACACCGACTCCTACCGCTGGTACTGCTATGCCTTCTTCAAGAACGAAGTAGATGCCGGTATCGCGGCGCACAAGGCGTTAATGCCGGCGGCGTGAGCCGCGAAAGCCCAGGTCGCCTGCTCACCAGGCCGCCCCATCCCCCACCAACTCCCGCCGCGCCAGCAGGAACGCAGCCGCATTCCAGCTCTGCCCCGCCATTCCCATCGGCGCCAGCGTGCGCCCGTGGAACCACTCGGTGAAGCGCCAGTCGTCCTGCGCGTTGGCCTGCGCCAGTCGCGCAAGCTCGCTCCATGCCTGCTCATGCAGTCCCAGCCTGGCCAGCGCCATCACCCAGAAGCCGCCGACGAAAGGCCAGATGCCGCCGTTGTGGTACTGGTGCACGATGTTCTGCTGGTGCCGCCCCATGTACGCCCGCCACAGCTCGTGCTGCTGCGACAGCGGATGCAGCACCACGCGCACCGGGTACGGCTGCGAGGCATGCGCCGCCTCGATGGTGCGCACGATGCGGTGCGCCATCGCCGTGTCGGCCAGGCCGCTCTGCATGGCCAGCACGTTGCCGAACACGTCGCCTTCGTCGCCGACCACCGCAAGATTGACAAAGCTCAGATAGAGGCCGGGGTCGCGCCGGCCGCGCCGCGCATAGTGGCGCAGCAGCCGCGCGCGGTGGTATTCGGGCAGGTCGCGCTGGAAGGGATTGAACAGGTGGTTGAAGTGATGCCGGGTTTCTTCGGCATGATCGAGCGCGAAGCGGCGCTTCACATCGAACCACAGCGCATTGGTGTACAGCACATAGCCCGAGCGCGGCATGATGTCGGCCCAGTCGCTGGCCTCGTTCTGCTGCAGCAGCCTGAAGTGCTGGTGCTCCTGCGCCAGCAGCCAGTGGATCGCGCGTTCGACCTCGGCATGCCAGTGCGTGGCGCCCACCTTGCCGTGCCTGCGCACATGGTCCACCGCAATGAGCCACCACAGCGTGGCGTCGATGCAGCCCAGGTACCAGAAGTCGGCGTCCTGGCCCTCGGGGTCGACGTATTTGGGGATCTGCCCGTTGGCCGCCTGCTGCGACGCAAGTGCGTCGAGGCTGGCCACGGCGCCTTGCTCCAGCGCGGGCACCCCGGTGCCGCACATGGCCATGACGCAGATGGCGGCGTCGCGGCCGAAGATGCGGGTGTAGCGCCGCGCCACGGCAGCCTCGGTGCGGCTGGCGGCCAGGATGCCGTGCGGCGTGAGGTTGCTTTGCAGCAGTTCGAGGGAAGCCCGCGCGCAGGTGTCGATGAGTGCGAGCGCGGGGGCGTCGAGGTGGGTCGGGGTAGTGAAGGTCATGCGGTCGTGTCCCGGGTCCAGTATTGCAGCCTTTGGCCGAGGCTCTCCACTTCATGCCCCGACACCTGCCGGGTCTTGCCAGGTCTTGCCGTAGCCTGAATACTCGCTGCCGGGTCGCCGTGCGATGCGACGGCCTCTCCAATCGATCCGGGAGCTACAAAAAATGACAACTGCCTGCTGGAGCGATATGCGCGCACCCGCGCGGTGGCGCTCGCTGATCGCCACGCTGGCGATGGCCTCGGCGTTGTTGATGACGAGCGGCTGCGCCAGCCTGCCGCCTCCCGTTGCGCAGCCGCCCGTGAGCGCCATCGTCGACTACGCGGACACGCCGCTGAACGCGATCACGCAAAAGGTGCTGCCGCAGGACGACCGCCGCTCCGGTTTCCGCCTGCTGCCCTATGGCCCGACGTCGTTTGCCACCCGCATGGAACTGGCGAAGCTCGCCACGCGCAGCATCGACGTGCAGTACTACCTGCTGGCCGGCGACAACACCGGCCGCGCGCTCATGCGCGAGCTGCGCGATGCCGCCCTGCGCGGCGTGCGCGTGCGGCTGCTGGTCGACGACCTCTACACGACCGGCGAAGACGACCTGCTGCTCGCGCTGGCCAGCTATCCGAACGTGCAGGTGCGCCTGTTCAATCCCTTCCCGGCCGGCCGCGGCAGCGACACCACGCGCTTCATCAGCTCCGGCTTCGACTTCGACCGCATCAACCGGCGCATGCACAACAAGCTGTTCGTGGCCGACAACGTCACTGCCGTCGCGGGCGGCCGCAACATGGCGGACGAGTACGTGATGAATGCGACCGGCAGCAACTTCGTCGACATGGACGTCTTCGCGGCCGGGCCGGTGGTGCGCGGCCTGTCGGACGAGTTCGATCACTACTGGAACAGCGAGGTGGTCTACCCCGTGGGCCGCATCGCCCACAGCGCGTTGACGACGGCGCAGCTGCAGCAGGACTTCGAGACCCGCACCGCGGCCGCGAAGCCGCCCCAGGCGCCGCGCATTCCGGCGGACGGCCGGATCGCGGATGCCCTCGAGGGCGAGCCCAACCGGTTGCCGCTCGACGTGGTGCCGATGATGAACCTGCCCTTCGAACTGGCCGAGCGCCAGCTGAGCCCGTTGCTGTGGGCCGATGCGCGCGTGCTGTTCGACCCGCTCACCAAGACCGCGGGCCTGAACGAGCGCGAGAACTCGATCAAGGGCACGGTCACTGAAGGCGTGATCCGCTGGTTCCGGACGGCGGACAAGGAAATCAAGATGGTGTCGCCGTACTTCGTGCCGTCCGATGCGTCGGTGGCCAGCCTGGCCGAGGCGCAGGCCTCGGGCGTCCGCGTGGCGCTGGTCACCAACTCGCTGGCCTCGACCGACGAGCCTATGTCGACTGCTTTCTTAGATGAACTTCGGGAGGAAACGCGAGAGGCCGCGAGGGATCTTTTGCGTCGTGCGATTGCTCTTTTGAGACCGATAGATCTGTTCAGATCAAGCGCTCTGCCGAGGCAAAATCAAAGTGCAGGGTAGCAAAACTGTTCTCGGGTCTGGAGCGTCCGCCGCCAGGTCGTGAACACTTTGTCCGCATCAATAGCCGCGCCCATCTACCCCTCCAGGGGTGTGATTGCAGTTCCGGTTTTTTCTATGTAGTGGCTTTCGCTGCGTAGTGACTGCCTTGCCTCTGCATTTACCGCCGGCCAGAAGAATGGGCAGAGATGGTTCTCAGGCGAGGCTCGACGACATGGCGTCTCCTTGCACGTCGGTGTGCTTCTATTCGCCAAGAAGAGGGGTACTGCTGGAAAAGGCCGGCACCATGAAGGCAACTGGTCAGCTTCGCAATCCAGGCGCGGGAAATTCACTGTGCGGCTCCTTACCGAGCTTCGGACCATGCTTGCACATCAATTGGGCAGATCCAAAGGGGGAGCGACGGAAGTCGTGCATGGACTGAGAGACTGAAGATTTATGCATTCTTTGAAACACGAGATTGCGTCTTCTTCAACCTTCCGGTGCTGGTGTCTTCGCGTGAAAAATGCTGGCGCCAAGCGGCAATACCCGTATACATGGCATGGTTTATTCAGGCATTGGCCTCGCGCGGGAACGCTCGAGCGGCATCGGTGCAGCAACGGGATGGGTTGGGCCGTGGGGCAACCAGAAGGCCGGCGCGGAGTTGCTCCGATCAACACCCAGCGTCTGCAGATCTGCGGGCTACGCGCCTGCTCTTGGTTTTCGGGGTGGCGGCAGGCGCTGCGGCGATGGCGTGCGAAAGCATGTCCCGAGTCTGCTGATGCGCAGCGCGCTCTTGGGCGAGGTCGGTGCGTGCGTCAATCAGTTTCGCATCAAGGTCATTGCGCACGCGCACAGCCTCCTGACTGGTTGGCCAATGCGCCGGTCGCCTTATCGATGTCCCGTTGCGCTGCCTGGACGGTCGCGTTTAGGGAGGCCGCGGTTTCCTCTGCCCTGCGCCGTAGCTTTTGTTCCTTCGCCAGTTCAGCGAGCATGGTCCGGGCGGCTTGGCGCTCCCGGTCGACCTCCGCGAGCAGGCGACGCTCACTGGCGAAGTGGCGGTTTTCAGCATCCTCAGCGGCTTTTGTATTACGTTCTTGAGCGACGCGGTGGACTTCTCTCAGGCGTGTTTCGTTGGCCGCCAGCCCTTCGAGCTTGTCGCGCATCCTTGCGAGTTGCTCTTCGGCTGAGACGCTGCGCGCTTGTGCGGCAGCGAGTTGCGCGGTCATTGTTGCCACCGCTTGCTGGGCACGCGGCTAATCCCTGCGAAGACCCGCGCGTGCGCGAGGCGCTCGCGAGCTTTCGGTGTGCGTATGCGGCGCGCGACGTCGCGCCGCGCAAGCAAGCGCCACTCACGCGAGAGCCGCTGCTGGCGCTGCTCGCGACATGCGATGCGTCCTCGCGAGGCCTGAGGGACCGTGCGTTGCTGTTGTTCGCCTTTGCTTCGGGCGGCCGCAGGCGATCGGAAGTCACCGGCGCCACATTCGAGAAACTCAGGCTCCTGAGCGACGGTTCGTTCATCTACGAACTGCGGCGCTCGAAGACCAACCAGGCGGGCACTGCGCGCACAGACATGTTCAAGCCGGTGGCCGGCCCCGCTGCGCAGGCTATGCAGGCGTGGCTGAGCGCCAGCGGCAACACCTCAGGGGCGCTGTTTCGACGCATTCGCAAGGAGCGCCATGTGGCGGAGCCCCTCACGCCGGCCGCGGTGCTGGCGGACGACAATTATCTTGAGCGCCGCTCAAAGTAGTTGACGCCGGGCACGGTGCGTGAAATGGGCAAGAAGCGCTCGGCGTTGGCGGGTTTGGAGGGTGGTTTCTCTGCGCACTCGCTCCGGTCGGGGTTCGTGACCGAAGCCGGGACGCAGAACGTGTCGTTGGCCGACACCATGGCCCTCACGGGCCACACAAACGTCTCAACTGTGCTGTGGGCTACTACCAAAGCCAGGCCGGCACGCGGTCGCGTGTCGCGAACCTGTTGGGTGACAACGCGACCGGCACAGCCCGCGGTTCCGAGCCGCCAGCGTAGGCTGGGAAGCCCGCATCATGGTCTTTTAGGGAAAAAGGCTAGAACACCGCGAAAGGTTGCGATAGGCCGCTACAGAACGCGTCATAACTGGAGCGAGGTGGGCTCGTGGCGAACCCTGTTTGCAGTCATGCGCCGGTCAGCGGATTCCTTGATCGTTCAGGCGATTGGCCGGGTGGGCAACGATCGCTCCCCTCCGGCATCGCCAGAGCGGCACGGGCGATGAGATGTCAGTGTGGCGTGGGCAGAACCTATCAGGGGGCGAAGCTTCCCCGCCAGTGATTGGATGGGCTCGACGATACCCCGTCGCGACACAGAATGTGATGGTCTGTCCAGCGGTACAGTAAACAACACACGCACACATCAACAGGTACTCGGCAACATCGGCGTGGTCATACACGCATAGCCCTGGACGTGAGGGCTTTTGATGCCTGTGCCCAGTGAGATCCAAGCCTCGAAGGCGATGCATTACTCGAACATCCAGCCCGCACTGGTGATCAGTGACTGGACGGTTCGCCCGCGCTGTGGAATTCGCGTTCGTTGAACAGTTCCCCGATCGTCGTCCCAAGTCCGACGGCCAGGCGATGCACATTGTCGATGGTAGGGCCCGTCTCAAGCCGCTCAATACGACTGACGTAGGTGCGGTGAAACCCGCAGCGAGTGCCCAGGTCTTCCTGAGACAGACCTAGCTTTGCCCGATGCTTTTTGAGATTCCATGACAAAAGCTGTCTTGCGAAGTCTCCACCACTGCCAATTTCCATGCGGCGAGCATGCCGAGATCAGGCCGATTGGTCGACCGCATATTCAGCTACCGCAGTTTGATCTACTGCATATTCGTCTACAATTGTGGCGCTTTCGCAGGAATGCCTGCGCCAGCCGCCGAGCGGCTTCCAGAGCGAAAGAGTTCGCCGGTGCGGCGGAAGTGGCTGGCTCGCCGACTGGAGCTTTTTGTTCGCAACCAACTGATCTGTTCCATGTTCCTCACATCACCTGACGATCGCACGGGCGTAACGCCACAAATTCTTGGAATCCAGCTTGATGGATGGAAGACGGTCATGCTCAGCTTCCCGATGCGTTTTTTCCTTCCTACATGGATCGCATCGGTGGGTGAGAGCAAGTTTCCTGCTCGTGCCTTCCTCATGCTCGAGAAGGACCTGGAAGGCCTGATCAAGGAGGTGGGGGTTTCCGCGCTTCAGCGTTTGCAATACCTGATGCCGCTGGGAAGCGATCCGTACCGGATGCAGCTGCGAGAGGTCTCAAAGCTCTGGTCCGCGCGCGGCGCGATGGGCGACGACACCGCGCACTTCCTGATGGAGGAAGAGGGTGGCGCGCGTTTTGTGCACCATGGGTCCGACACATCGATCACGCTCGATCGCCAAGTCTGGCCCGGGCCGAAGGCTGGCTAGGCCTCGGCGCTCGCTCGACGAATCCAATGCACGCCCCGAAGATCATGTTCTTTGGAGACCCGCATGGCGCGTTCGCGCCGATCACGGATGCAGTGCAACGGTACCGACCCGAAGCGATTGTTCTTCTAGGCGACCTTCAACCACCGCGACCATTGCATTTGGAGCTGTCGTCCATCCTCCACCAGACCGACGTGTGGTTTATCCATGGGAACCACGACACAGATACCGATGACGATTTCGATTGTCTATTCGGTTCTGAGCTCGCTGAGCGTAACCTGCATGGGATTGTCCGAAACATTGCCGGCTACCGGGTCGCAGGGCTCGGCGGTGTCTTTCGACAAAAGATATGGGATCCAGCGCAGCCGCCGTCACAAGCACCGTTCAGATCCAGAGACGAGCTGCTCAGGCATGCGCGCAGGGGCCGCGCGACCGCGCACGATGGCTGGAGGGGCGGCTACGCGCGCAAGCACCATTCGAGTATCTTCCCGGACGAAATCGATTCTCTGTCCCTGCAGAGCGCGGACATCCTGGTCACGCATGAAGCGCCTTCTGCCCATCCTCGCGGATTTCTGATCCTCGATGACCTTGCCATCGCGCTTGGCGCCAGACTTCTGGTCCACGGGCACCACCACGAGACCATCGACTACGTCCGCGACGGCTTGATGGATGCGTCGGCGCCGTTTGCTGCCTTCGGTGTGGACAAGGGATTTTTTCTGCCCTGGCCACACACGGTCGACAGAGAGCGAGGAATACGATGACGCGGTCTTATGCCTCCAGCGCTCACTTCTCGAGCGCCCCTACATCAAGTGCCTTGTCGACGCACTGGCGGGCTGGTCCCAATGTCTGGGGCATTAACTCTACGTGCGCCGTACCGTGGCGACTCGACGGTGATTCTCAGGCGGCGCGTGAAGCAGGTCGGGCGATGAGCAAGGCTTATCTCATACGCCGCGATTGGCAACCAGATCTCCGCGACAACGACTGGCTGCAATCACGCCGTCAATACGAAGAGTCGACGAGCTTCACGCTGCGCGCCCGCTCGTGTGAGAACCAGCTCATTCGATCAGGAGTGCACTGCCCCGACCGTACGCGTTCGACGTCTTTGCGTTGCCATTCACGCTTGAATGCCCAGAGCTTTGCCACGTCGACCACGTCGATCTCGGCGCCGCTGTGTTTGGACCACTTGGACCCACATGATGCAGATGTGTTCTTGGATGACATGGCAAACCTGTCGGTGCATCGTGACACTGTGCATGACACTTTGCAAGCAGTAGGCCCAAGAGCCAGGTCCAAGTCGCCACAGGTTCCCGGCGAGTCGCTTCGGTACGAACGTATCATGAGGCGGGCCAGTCGGAAAAGGATGACGGTCGCTGTGTGGTGCCCTGAGTGGCCTGCTGCGTCATGAGGTCAAGCAATGACTCCGGAGCAAGCGATTTGGAGGTCTGGCTCGACAGCGACCTGGGGGCACTGCAACAGGTGGGCATGCTTGCTCATGATCGCGGCCGCATCCGGTTCCATTACACCGGCTCTTGGCTCGACGATGCGCATGCCTTTTGCCTCAGTCCTGACCTGCCGCTGAGCGAGCAGCTCTTCTTTGCGCCGAGCGAGCCCGGAAACTTCGCTGTATTCAGAGACATCTGCCCTGACCGTTGGGGGCTGACGCTCATGGAGCAGTGGGAGTGGCTTCAAGCGCGAGACGAGCGGCGCGGCCCGCGCGAACTACGGGCGTGGGACTTCATGTGCGGGGTGCAGGACCTGACTCGTCAAGGCGCGCTGCGACTTCGCCCGGCGGGTGCAGCGCAGTTCATTGATGCCGGCGCCGTGCCAGCTCCGCCCGCCGCCGAACTGCACAACCTCGCGGCCGCCGCGCAGGAGATCGATTTGCATCAACTCCTCAAGACCGAGGCATCTCGGCGTGCCCTGACGACCTTGTTCATTCCGGGAGCATCGTTGGGGGGCGCACGGCCGAAGGTCAGTTTCCTCGATGTGGACAACGGTTCGCTGTGGATTGCCAAGCTCTCCATGCTTAGTGACAAACGCGACGTCGGCGCCTGGGAGTTTCTTGTGCACCACCTTGCGAGGCGTGCAGGGATTGAGGTACCGGAGGCCAAATTGCTGTCGCTAGGTAGCGGCTTTGGCACGTTCTGCATCAAGCGCTTTGACCGCTCGGGCGGGACACGTCGGCTCTACGCTTCTGCCATGACGCTCCTGGGCAAGAAACGGGGCGACAACGCAAGCTATCTGGAGATCGCACAGTTCCTGAAGTCACAGAGTATCCAACACATCGGCGAGGACCTCGCGCAGTTGTTTCGTCGGGTTGTTTTCAACGTCGCGGTGGGAAACCGTGACGATCATCTGCGAAACCATGGTTTCCTTCGCGAAAGGAATGCCTGGCGGCTCGCCCCTGCCTTCGATGTGAATCCGGACGTTGACAAAGCGACTCATGTCCTGAACCTCGATCACTCGGACAACCGGCCGAACTTGGACACGGTCGTTGGGACCGCAGCGTTCTACGGATTGACCGCGGCCACAGCCGCCGCTGTTGCGGCTGAAGTGCTCGATGTGGTGCGAGGGTGGAAAGACGAAGCCGCAATGCTCGGCATCGGGAGGCCAGAAGTTCGGACGACTGCACCTGCGTTCAGCGCGCTCGACGGGAGGGTGTCATGAAGCCGCTTGTGCCGCCAGAGCCTCCGGCCAGATTCGGGGCCTCAGTGATTGCCGCATCCGACCGCCTCCAAGCACTGTATGTCTTGAGCGAGGACCCCGTACTCACAGCCCACGCGCGCCAACACACCTATGGAAGTGGACTCGATGGCAAGACCATCGCTTCGATCTACAAGACGCACTTGGACAAGATCGATGAACGAACCCTCGTGGATCACGAAAGACAGTTCATGCTCGAACTGGGCGTCGATTCCGAGATCATTACCTCGGCAGCGCTGCAAGGACGGTATCCATATATGTTCCCGTTGGTGGTCGCTGAGAAGCAGCGTGCCTATCGGCTTTTTCGCGGTTGGCTTCCGTCCTTGGTAGACACATGCCGCCGAATCGATGCCTTGCTCGGTGCTGACAAGCGCGGATTCCATTGGACCCGAATGAGCGAGAAGTACGGCGCACCCAGCTTCATCTACATACTGCAGGGCAGGTCTCGCGTTGCCATAAATGACGACCTGCCGTCAAGCGTGACGGGTGCGTTGTTCGAATTGAAAGAGAACCAGGACGCGGTTGCTCTTCAGATCAATAAGGTCATCCGCGAGGTCGAGGCAAAGCTCCGGTCTACCTGCATCGTCTGCGGGGCACCGTCCGAAATCAACAACGACCAAGGTCCTTGGGCATCGCTATGCGCAGAGCACCGTGCCGACACCTTTAAGGAGGGTCACAAGGACTGGAAGGGAGCGAAGGCTGCGATCAGCTCATTTCTGTCTGAACGCTGCATCTCCAGTTTTTCTGTCGAAGCGGCGCCGTTGTGCTCGTCACACGTCTTCGACGAGCAGTGGGCGCCGCCGATAGTCGTGCGATCGGTTCTTGTGCTCCTCTATCAATATGCCGCCTCTTCGGGCTGGCGGATAGCCCCTTGGTTGGACTCCGCTAACGGACGTAGGCGCGGTAGGCCTCGAGACGTCCTCGCTAATCATCCGCTTCGAGTGGAGGAGACGGCAGGGCGTTGCGTCGTGTGGATGAAAAATGGCTAGCCACTTGAGAAAGGAGGAGTTCTTCCATCTTCGGCGTTATCGCCGTTGTTCCGCACGCAGCGCCGGCGCCGTTTCGCTACCCACCCGGCTGATATGCCGATGAAGCTGCTGGTTCTTTCAGATCTGCACCTCGATTTCGAGCCGTTCGAACTCGATGGCAACGTCGAGTTCGACGTCGTCGTCCTCGCCGGCGATATTCATTCACCGGGTCGTCATGCGTTTGCATGGGCCAGCAAATGCTTTCCCGGAAAGCCGGTCGTCCTGGTTGCGGGCAATCACGAGTACTTCGGCGCCGTGATGCATGAGGAACTCGCTGAGATGCGCCGCCAAGCCAAGGCCATGGGCGTCGGCTTCCTGGACTGCGACGAAATCGTGATCGACGGTGTCCGATTCCTGGGGTGCACCTTGTGGACGGATTTCGCGCTTCGCATCGACGATCCAGGCTTTCCCGGGCGACCAATGCGCCTGTTGTCGGATCGCCACCGGGCGATGGCCGAGAGCGCTCGCTTCCTCCCAGACTATGCCGAGATCCGCATCAACGATCCGAAGGCGTCCGGTTGGATGTTTGGCCCGCTTGGGCCGCGGCGTTTGACTCCGATGGACACGCTGCTGCTCCACAGGCGCCAACGCGCTTGGCTGCGCGGGAAACTGGGTGAGCCGTTCAGCGGTTCGACGGTGCTCGTCACCCACCATGCGCCGCACCGGCGCTCTCTTGCACCGTGGCATGCGCAGGAGTGGTCTTCTGGCGGATACGTCAACGAGATGCTGCCGGCGTTCTTCGACACTCCCGTGCTCTGGATTCACGGCCATACGCACCAGAGCTTCGACTATTACGTGGACCGATGCCGGGTTGTTAGCAATCCCCGTGGCTATGTGAACTGGCACGGGGAGCCTGAGAACGGCGCATTCAACCCAGGCCTTGTGATTGACGTGCCGCAAGGAGGAGACAGCTATGCACGATGACATTCCCCCGCACCCGTGCTTTCGCTGGCAGGTCATCGAACTGCCAGGCGGCGCCCGCCACCTGATCTGCTGCGACAACGTGTCCGTTGAAATCGTGCGATGGAACTACCCCGAGGCTGCGTGCCTCGCGGCCGATGGCAAGGTGTATCTGCTTGAGGGACAACCCGGTGCTGGCGCCGAAGAGCGATTCGTGTTGCCCAACTGGCTGAAGTGGCGCGGCATCACGCAGTGGAGAGACGTGTCGACTGATGTGTTCGCAGCCATCGATGCGGTTCGTCGGCCGCGTCCCTACCTGCACGAGGAGTACGGGCGCAATCCCAACTATCCGCGGTTTTGATGCAACGCCACTTTTCCCGAGCCGAGGGCCAATCTAGAGAATTTCTATGAATGATGCCAAAGCGTCCGAAGTATCAGCAGACAGGAGATACAGATGAGCGGAGCAAACTCGAAAAAACCATACGGTGATTCCTGTGACGATTGTTGTGAACTCACCCGCGCCCGCGTCCCAGCTTCAAAGGACGCTTGCGATCCAGGACCGGATGCAAGCCGATGCGCGTCAGGCTGTGATGTCTTCGGGTCATTGGCTTGGCGTTGCCGAGGTGGCGACCTTGTCGCCCTGTACCCGGGCGAAGGCCAGTGCGCGAACCATCCAATGGGAGCGTCAAGGTCGGATTCTCGCGATCGAGACCGAGCAGGGGCATCTCTTTCCCGATTACGGCTTTGACCCGGACAACGGCTATCGACCACGTGACCTGCCCCCTTCCGCCGTGCCATTCATAACGAGGAAGTCCGGGGTTTCAAGATTAATTGATCTCGATGGTGGTTGAGCTGGTTCGAGCAGCATCGCCAGCGCGCTGGCGATGCTGCTCGGCGAA